>ERZ777305.100-NODE-100-length-133048-cov-5.954689_pt1 | contig 133048 bp, 98 predicted proteins | sample MGYA00374965_ERZ777305 | MGnify/ENA primary metagenome ERZ777305 (study PRJEB29328, sample SAMD00013331) | mouse gut metagenome | study: EMG produced TPA metagenomics assembly of the Metagenome analysis of fecal microbiota from mouse which was promoted... | reverse complement strand
GTTATCTTAACAGACAATCAGCTACCTTTTTTATTTTCAGAAACTATCAACACAGACACAGAAAGAATGAGGTATCAGAAATGATTGAGAGCATGAATGACGCAAGCAGAAACTTAGAGAAAGCGTTGCAGGCATCTTGGAACAGGCAAAACAGCGTGTAGCCAATGAAAAGAAAAAGCAGAACGAGAAGAAACGCAAAGCCGAGAACCACCACAAGTACATCATGGGCGGCATTGTCGTGAAGTATTTCCCCGACTGCTACCGTTATGACGAGGGCGAGTTAAACCGTATCTTGTCGGTTGCCTTGCAGACAAGGGAATGTCAGCAGATTATATCTAAAATCAAAGCAGAAAGCCGAGAAACCACTCCCCCACAATCCACTCTCCCCAATGCCGAAAACGAAAGCGAGGGTTGTAGTTTTTCGGCGGAGTCATGTAACCTTTTCAAGTGTTTCCCTGCTCAAAAAGTGTGTTTACGATCTGCTGCTTTTGACGCATGAATTCCTTGCGTTCTTTCAGCCTGTATGATTCGCCTTTGATGTTGACTACTGTGCAGTGATGCAGAACACGGTCCAGAATGGCTGAGGCAATGGTGACATCAGCAAACACCTCATTCCACTGCGAAAAAGTCTTGTTAGAGGTAAAGACCGTGGATGTCTTTTTTCCCAAGCTCCACATAGCTCATTCCTTTTTGTCTGTCACTTCGTATGTCCATCCAGCTTTCTCCTCTCATTTCCGACTCCTTTCCCGGACATTTTTCGTCCTATCAGAAGTCTATCTTTTTTTCTTTCTCTCCGCCATAAATCTACATTTTTTCTTCGGCGTTTTCTTACATTTTATCATTGGCGCTAACAAAAGATATTGTAATGCAAGGGATTCTAAGGGGTTAAAAGATTCCCAAGTCGCTTCAATAACGAATATTGGAAAATCTACCTTTTCTGATTGGAAATCCGGAAGAAGCAATCCCAAAAATGATAAACTTCAAAAAATAGCGGATGTTTTAAATGTTTCTATTGAATGGCTTACAACTGGGGAAGAAAGAAAAGGAAATTCCATCTATTATACCAACGATGAAACCGCCAGACTCGCCCAGGAAATGTACGAAGACGAAGATATGCGCTCCCTTTTCGATATGAAGCGCAATATGCCGCCGGAACGCTTTCAGGCACACATGGATTTTATGAAAAATCTATATAATCAGGAAAAAGGAACTGATTTGTAGTCCAATTTATGGGACACAGATTTTTATATAGTGTAAAAGGGTGATTGGCTATGGAAGATATTAATATACAGCTTTTAGACATGGACACAAAGATTCCGGAACATTTAATCAAGAATAATGATGATTCCTATACGGTATTTCTCAATGCCAGGCTGTCACAGGAGAGCCGGCTCAAGTCATATTATCATGCCTTGCAGCATATTGCTGAGCATGATTTTGAAAAAGAAAATGTGCAGGAAATAGAATGGGAAACGCATGATATATAAATTTTTCTGAAAAGAGAACACTAAAAAACGCATCCTGCGCATTCGAAGTCTTAAAAACATAATATGCTTAACCGGGGAGCCGGGGGACGTGCTCTCACCCGAACCGAGAACCTTCCGGAAGGGGTGATTATTATGAGTACATATGAAGAATTGAGTTTAATTGCAAGCGTAGCTTTGCTGATTGTAGCGATTCCGAATTTGAAAAGTAAGAAATAGCCGTCCTGCTCTCGTCTAAAGTTTAGGAACGGCTATTCTTATAGCTAAGTATTAAATTGCGCCGGGTCGGGTGAAGTGCACTCACCTTCCGGCTCCCTTGTTAAGCATATTATACACAATGCGAAGTCTTTTATCAACTATAAATTAAAACCGTCCCGATGCAACCAACACCGGGACGATTCAAAATACACCCGAAGATGTAATTCACAGCAACTATATTATATCATCTTCGGACGCTGATTACAATCAGATTATCTCAAAATTAATAGTTTGCAAACTACTATTTTTATACCATTTTTCTATTATTGGCAATTTGCATTCAAGGAGGATGATACAGTATGGCAATAGCAAAGAAACTTAAATCCGGCTCGTGGCGATGCCTCGTCTACGATTGCATGGAAGACGGAAAACGGAAATACAAATCCTTTACGGCCCCGACAAAGAAAGAAGCGGAGCACAAGGCCACGCAATATCTTATGGAAAAGGATGAAAAGAAGAAAGTCAAATCCAATGAAAATTTGTTCAGGGAGGAACTGGAGAAATATATTATTGCAAAAGAGGCTGTCCTTTCCCCGTCTACAATCAGAGGATATCGGAATATACAAAAAATGCTTTCCGAGAAATATTCTACATTTTGCAGCATGAAACTATCCTGCATATCCCAGGATGATGTTCAGGCGGTGATAAGCGATTTAAGTAAAACAAAATCCCCCAAGACCGTCCGTAATTATCATGGACTTATTTCTTCCGTAATTGGCCCAAATCTGGTATTAAACACTACTATGCCACAGAAAGTACAGCCGGATCTTTATGTTCCTTCTGATGGCGAAATACAGGCTCTGGTAAATGCTGTAAGAGATACGGAGCTTGAAATTCCCGTGCTGCTTGGCGCATTCTGTATGATGCGGCGCGGGGAAATATGCGGGCTCTCTATGGATGATATCAGGGGAAATACAATCCATGTGCACCACTCTCTTGTGCTTGGAACAGATAAAAAATGGCACTTAAAGGCCCCAAAGACGGAGACTTCTGACCGATACATAGAAGCGCCCGGCTTTGTAACGGACAGGATAAGGGAATTGGGGTATATAACAAACTTAAATCCCCACTCAATAACGATTATGTTTCAGAGAGTGCTGGAACGAAACAATATCATTCATTTCAGATTTCATGATTTGCGGCATTACTCCGCCTCTATCCGTCATGCGCTTGGCATACCGGACGCTTATATCATGGCCGATGGCGGATGGCGGTCCGACAAGGTTTTAAAATCTGTATACAGACACGCAATGAACGACATAAAAAAAGAAATGTCAGACAAGGCAAACTCTCATTTTTCGGAATTATGCAACATGAAATGCAACACGAAATAAAAGAACACCGCATTTCTACGATGTTCTTAAATAGCGAGAGGGGGATTTGAACCCTCGACACTACGGGTATGAACCGTATGCTCTAGCCAACTGAGCTATCTCGCCATAGTATAAAAGTGTGACTTTCAAAACTCTCGCAAATCTTCCGCACATATCTCTCATGTTGAAAATCCGCAAGGAAATGGGACCTATAGGGCTCGAACCTATGACCCTCTGCTTGTAAGGCAGATGCTCTCCCAGCTGAGCTAAGATCCCATTCGGCAACGGGTTGTCCATTTCGCCAACCCGCTTTGCTAGTATACAATTTAATGGGGCTTCTTGTCAAGTATTTTTCCTAAATTTTCTTATAATTTTCTAATAAATTTTGCCGAACTAAATTTTGCTGAATTTTACAAGAAAAATTATTAACCGCTGCTACATTCTTTCCGGCGCAGAGAATCCGAGTAATTCGATACAGACTTCCAGCACGTCCCTCGTCAGTGTCAAAAGCGCAATCCAACCGGATTGTTTCTCCAAATTTTCCTCTGTCAAAATTTTTGTCTCATGATAAAAATGGTTAAAGGCATTCGCCAAATCATAAATATATGCGCACACCTTATGAGGCGCCACTTCCTCACAGGCCGCTTCCAGCATCGTATTAAATTTGGTAATTTCCAGCATCAGGTCTTTTTCTGACGCACTGGTCGCCTCACGTATCGGAAGCCCGCTCAAAGAGATGTCATCTTTTAATTCTGAGACATCCCCACTCTGTCCGGAAGCGGATGACGCGTCATTTTGCTCTTTATATTTCTTCAGAATAGATTTGATTCGAACGATGGTGTATAGAATATACGGCCCGGTATCTCCTTCAAAGGAAGTAAATCTGTCGATATCAAAAATATAATCTTTTGAAGCCTGGTTTGACAAGTCTCCGTACTTCACGGCAGAAAGGGCTACAATGCCGGAAGTCTCCTTTGCTTCCGCTTCTTCCATTTCCCTGTTATCCGTAATCTTGCGGTACATCTCTTCGTTGATTTCCCGAATCAGATTTTCAAGGCGCATAACGCCGCCTTCTCTTGTTTTAAAAGGCTTGCCGTCCTTGCCGTTCATCGTGCCGATTCCGATATGCGTAAGCTGTGTTTCCGGCTTTACCAGTCCGGTCTTTCTCGCACAGCGGAATATTTGTTCAAAATATAGATTCTGCCGTTTATCCGTCACATATATGAGTTTGTCGGGCTGATATTTATCCATACGGTCCATGATGGTTGCCAAATCGGTCGTATTATACAGGGAAGCGCCGTCCGATTTTAAAATCATGCAGGGTGGTATCTCTTTTGTATCTGTCTCTTCCTTGACGTCCACGACAAGCGCTCCATCACTTTCATGTGCATAACCGTCTTTTTTCAATTTCTCGACCATCCCCGGAATAATGGGCTGAACATCCGATTCACCCTTCCAGAGGTCGAACTCCACATCCAGAGCCGCATAGTTTTTCTTTAAATCCGCTACGGATACAGCCATGATATGATTCCAGAGCGCCCGCAGTCCGGGAACGCCTGTCTGTAACTGGAAGGTCGCTTCCATTGCTTCCGCCTTATAATCCGCATCCTCTTTGGACTTTGCGCTGGCTGCAGGATAAATTTCTTCCAGTTCCGATATGGTAAAAGGCGGTTCTTTCGGGTATTCTCCCTGCCATGCTGCATCAAAATAAGGAAGTTCCGGGTGTCGTTTTTTTAATTCTGTTGCAATCAGTCCCATCTGCAGGCCCCAGTCTCCCAAATGGATATCTCCGAGTACCTGATGTCCGGCATAACGGCAGATTCTCTTGACGCTCTCACCGATAATCGCAGGGCGCAAATGTCCGACATGCAGCGGTTTGGCAATATTAGGCCCGCCATAGTCTACCATAATCATCTGCGGATTTTCCGGCATCTCCAGTCCGAATTTAGCATCCGCACGCATTTCCTGCAAATATTCTTTAACGAACTTTTCCGTCACCCTGAGGTTCAGAAAGCCCGGCGCAACAACGCTGACTTCCGAAAATACTGTATTTCCCTGTAATTTTTCCGCCACATCGTTGGCTATCATCAACGGCGCTTTGTGGTACTGTTTCGCTCCCGCCATCGCACCGTTACACTGATATTCACATAAATCGGGCCGGTTGGATATGGTAACCTTTCCCAAATCCGCCTGATATCCGGCCGCCTCAAAGGCCTTTCCCATCTCTTCCGAAATGAGTTCCATAAATTTTTTCATTTTTATCACCATGCCTTTCTTTCAACCTGTTCAATATCTATTCTTTTAACCTGTTCAACATCTATTCATGTTATCGGCTGTTTGTCTATCCCGCTGCGCACGGGAAAAAACACAGCCGCAGTAATCCTGTCTGTATAAATCATATTCTTTCGATAAGGCTATCGAACGCTGATATCCGCCGCGCTTTTTAAAATCGGAAGGAAGCCAGGCCACACCGTATTCTTCCGCAAGGCGCTCGCCTGTTTCGTTCAGCTTCACCGCATTTTTCAACGGGCTGATGGTCAGCGTCGTTGCAAAATAATCATATCCGCCGGCCCGCGCCAATTCCGCGGTCTTCCGGAGCCGCAGCTCATAACAGGCAAAGCATCGCTCGCCGCCTTCCGGACACTGTTCCATTCCCTTTGCCATTTCAAAAAAACGTTCCGGCTCGTAATCGCCTTCCACGATTTCAATCGGATATTCCTCAGGGCTGTCCGCCGCCGCATTGCCAGCCGAAATCCGTTGCTGTTGTCCGGCTTCCACACCGCCGGCAACAGTCCGCCGCCGTTGTTCAAGCTCCGCATTATACGCGACAATCAGGCGTTTCTGCTCCACGACGCGTTTCCTGTATTCGTCTTCCATTGAAATATTGGGATTATAATAAAATACCGTAATCCGAAAATACATCCGCAGATATTCCAGAACATAGCTGCTGCATGGCGCGCAGCAGCTGTGCAAAAAAAGTCTTGGCGGCTGCATCGGTTTTTCGTCCGTCGCCCGGCTTTCCGCCTTCCCGGTTATGATATCTATTATCTTTTCCAGTTCTTTCTGGTAATTTCTGACCTTATTCATTTCATTATCGTCTTTAAGCAATGCTCCTTTCTCAGCGTGCGAATTTATGTGCTCAAACGCTGTGAATATCAGCACAAAACTGCCTGTCGGCTGACATGCAATAATGATTGGTTTATCGACTTATATGCTGCCTGTCATCCGTCTGTCTGTACCGCCTCTGAACTCATTTTATAGGACGCCGCCAGCGTTCATCGTCAATACGGACTTTGAAACACCATGCTCCGAACCTGTTCTGCTTCGTAATCCGCATCGCACGCCACCTCATATATCTTCCTGCATTTTTCTTCTTCTATCAGATAACCTGTTATTCGAAAATCTTCCAGTCCCGTCATATAGTATACATTGATAATATTTTTTTCGTCGAACCGCTCCACCCACATCATCTGAGAAGTTCCCGTTTCCTTTTTCATCTTATTCTGAAAATCACCGATTCCTGTCTCTTCTTCCTTACATGCAAAAATGAGCTGGTTATTAGACATATGTGTGGGAATCCAGTAAATTTTCCGATAATGCTCTATCTCTCCGTCATTATCCAGGTCACAGGCATACTGCCATTCTGTGTCCTTGTCTTCCATGCGCTGCTCCGCTGCTCCGTCAATTATCTGATATTCATCCAGCCGCGCTTTTATCCCGGAACATTCTTTTGCAAGCAATGCCGCCGGGAGTCTGTAATCTTCCGGGGCTTCGCATACTTGTGAAACATTATAGTCCTTTACCGTACGGGTCAAAAACACTTCTTCTATCCGTTGTCCGTCCTCATAGGCGAGAACGACAATGCCGTCGCACATCTTCCGGTCATAATTCCAGTTTTCCCTGCACAGGTAGTTTTTGCCCTGCCAGGAAATAACGGTATACTCCATCAGCAGGGAATCGAATGTATCGGTCTTCACATAGGAGCCATCCGGCTGTCCTTTGAAAAAAACATAGTCCGCGTTTCCCGCCTGACCACCCGCAAAAATCCGGGCTACAATATCCGGTATGCCGTCGTTGTCACAATCCGCTTTTTTCATCGTATAGCTGCCGTTCAGCCAGGATAACGAGAGTATCTCCAGACGAATATCCAGGCTTTTATCGGCAAGCGCATACACTTCTTCCTCAGAAAGCGTCCTGTCACTTCGCATTTCATCGAGCAGCTCCGTCTCTGTTCCGTCCGCCACCGCATCGGAAAACGCTTCCAAAAGGCCCTGCGGCACATGACGCTGTCCGCCTTCCTCCACATGATATACGGCATACAGCTCTTTTGGCGCCATTTTATCATAAAACCGTTCATACAAAAGACGCACCCGGTTCTGCTCTTCTTTTTCCCATTTGTCGCATGAAAACGTCACATCAAACAATAGATTCTCCGGTGATTCTTCATAAGCCCTGAGGCGAATTATGTCTTCTTTTTCTTCCCTCACACATTCCCGTTTCCTGACCAGACGGTTTTCTTCCCATTGCCATAAGGTCTCTGTCTCCCGAATGCCCTCCGGCTCCATTGTTTCCAGGTCACGGCTCCAAATCGTTTTCGTTTCGGAGAGCCGCCAATGCAGCAAATCATAAATACCGATGTCCGATTCCAATTCCGCCGGCTGATAGTTTGAAGCTTCTTTGTCCCAAAGAAATATTTCTCCGTTGGAACAGATAAAATCAGAATGTCCATCGAAATTAATATCTTCCGACTGTATTCGGCAACGCTTCTTCATGTAAATTGTCTGGTAAGCCTTCTCGAACTGCCCTTCTTTGAAAAAACGGATGTTTGTATCTTCTGCCTCCGGTTCCATCGTGTAAACGCACAGAAAAGCAACTTTTTCTTCCGGCTCAAATCTTCTGTACGAATAGCAGTCCAGTTCTTCAGAATATTCGATACGTCTGCCGCTGTCCTTCCAACGCAATGCCCCATCCTGCAAAAGATAACCAAACAGATAAAGATTTTCCCGCCTGAAAGAACCCAGTACTGTAATTTCCTGTACAAGATAAACGTCTTTCCCCTGTACGAAAATAAAATACTGACAATAATCTTCCAACAGCATATGATAAACATATTCTCTTTTTTCTTCATCCGCGTAGATACGGTTTCCCTCCGTATCTGCCGGCAACAGGGAAAGCAGCGCGTTCAGCAGCGCCATTTCCTCTTCATATTCCGCACGATAGTGCATCAGCCGGATGCGCGGCGGGATATCTATATCGATACTACCCTCGCTGCCTCTGTCCCGGTAGACCTCCTGCGCCCCGGCCAAATCCAGAACCAGCCCTTCTTTCTCCTCCGCAAAGATATTTCCGCATTCTTCCCGGTCGATTTGTTCTGCCGAAACACCCTCCGGCAGTTCGATAAGCAGGTTTCCATAGGATAACTGATTTCCTTCCGCCTCTGTCCGCTCCTCGTCCGGCGCCAGAATGACCGGCGTTGAACATGGCTTTCCCAGTATAACGCTCAACAGGAACAAGAATCCCGGCGCAAAAGATAAAAAGCAATAGCAGTATTCTTTGTAACCGAAACGCTGCCGCATACCAACTCTATACCCGTCTGGCAATCGTCGCAATATCAATCAGATTCAGTTCACCCTGAGAAGCCGCATTTTCAAGGCTTGATACGAGCGCAGTCGCCGTATCCATCGCGGTAATACAGTATACACCCGTTTCAATCGCAGTCCTTCTTATCAGGAATCCGTCTCTGCTCTTATCACGGCCCTGTGTCGGCGTATCAATAACAAGGTCGATTTCGTGTCCTAAAATTAAATCCATGACAGTCGGGGATTCCTGCTGAATCTTATTGACTTTTCTCGCTTTCACACCGGCGTCATTCAAAGCCGCCGCCGTACTTCTCGTTGCATAAATCTTATAGCCGAGTTTCTCAAAGCGGCGTGCCACTTCGATTGCCTCTCCCTTATCGGCATCTTTTACGGTGATTATCATTCGCTTATATTTCGGCAGGCTGATGCCTGCGCCGAGAAACGCTTTATACAACGCTTCGTTAAAAGTCGCCGCAATGCCAAGACATTCGCCTGTCGATTTCATTTCCGGTCCTAAGCTGATTTCCGCTCCGCGAATCTTTTCAAAAGAGAATACCGGCATCTTAACCGCAAAATAATCGGCCGCCGGCTGCAAGCCAGGTTCATAACCGAGTTCCCGAATCTTCTTTCCGATGATAACCTGTGTCGCCAGGTCCACAATCGGTATACCCGTTACCTTGCTGATATAAGGCACGGTACGGGAGGAACGGGGATTGACTTCAATCACATAAACCTCGTCGCCTACCGCAATAAACTGAATGTTAATCAATCCGATAACATGAAGGGCTTTCGCAAGTCTTCTGGAATATTCCGCAATCGTTTCCTTTACCTTCTCGCTGACCGTAGGAGCCGGATATACGGAAATACTGTCGCCGGAATGCACGCCCGTCCGCTCGATATGCTCCATAATTCCCGGAATCAGAATATCCGTGCCGTCGCATACCGCATCGACTTCCAATTCTTTTCCCTGTAAATATTTATCGACCAGAATCGGATGTTCCTGCTCATAACGGTTAATGACTGCCATAAATTCCTCGATTTCCTTATCGGAAATCGCTATCTGCATTCCCTGACCGCCGAGTACATAGGAAGGACGAACCAGTACCGGATAACCCAACCGGTTTGCAACCTCTTTCGCCTCTTCCGCGGTATAAACCGTTCCGCCTGCCGCTCTGGGAATTTCCGTCTCTTCCAAAATCTTGTCAAAGAGCTCTCTGTCCTCGGCCGCATCTACATCTTCCGCTTTCGTTCCGAGAATCGGCACACCCATTTTCATCAGGCTTTCTGTCAGCTTAATCGCTGTCTGGCCGCCGAACTGAACGACCGCTCCGTCAGGTTTTTCAATATTGACAACATTCTCCACATCTTCCGGCGTCAGCGGCTCGAAGTATAACTTATCCGCGATATCGAAATCGGTGCTGACCGTCTCCGGGTTGTTATTGATAATAATCGTCTCATAGCCTTCTTTGGCAAAAGCCCATGTCGCATGAACGGAGCAGTAATCGAATTCGATACCCTGGCCGATACGAATCGGACCGGAACCGAGCACAAGCACCTTTTTCTTCGGATGGGTTTCCTCCACTTCCGTCTCGGAACCGAATACGGAATAATAGTAAGGCGTCGTCGCCGCAAATTCCGCCGCACAGGTATCTACCATTTTAAATGCCGCTACAATGCCGTTATCATAGCGCATCTTTTTGATTTCTTCTTCTGTTTTTCCGGTCAGCCTTGCGATGACATTATCCGGAAATTCCATTCTTTTGGCTTCTTTCAAAAGCTCTGTGGTTAACGGACCTTTTTCCAGCGCTGCTTCCATTTCGGTCAGAATCGCAATCTTGTCGATGAACCAGATATCAATCATCGTGATGTCAAATATCGTCTGGTAGTCAACGCCTTTCCGAATCGCTTCCGCGATAATATAAATACGCTGGTCATCCACGATTTTCATTCGCTCTAACAGTTCTTCTTTGGATAAATCTGAAAAGTCATAGCTTCTCAGACAGTCCACATGCTGCTCCAGAGAACGAATCGCTTTCATGAGCGCCCCTTCAAAGTTATCGCCGATGCTCATGACTTCTCCGGTTGCCTTCATCTGTGTCGTTAAAGTACGTTTTGCCGTAATAAATTTATCGAACGGAAGTCTCGGAATTTTTACGACGCAGTAATCAATAGTCGGTTCAAAACTGGCATACGTTTTTTTGGTAATCGCATTCTTAATTTCATCAAGCGTGTAACCGAGCGCAATCTTTGCCGCCACTTTGGCAATCGGATAACCTGTCGCTTTGGAAGCCAGCGCGGAAGAACGGCTCACACGCGGATTCACTTCAATCACACAGTATTCAAAACTGGTCGGATGCAGCGCGAACTGTACGTTACATCCTCCCGTAATTTCCAGTTCGTTGATGATGTTCAAAGCCGCGCTCCGAAGCATCTGATATTCCTTATCGCCCAATGTCTGCGCAGGCGCAACAACGATGCTGTCGCCCGTATGAACGCCGACAGGGTCTACATTTTCCATACTACATACGGTAATACAGTTTCCCGCTCCATCGCGCATCACTTCATATTCGATTTCCTTCCATCCGGCGATACAGCGTTCCACAAGAACCTGTCCCACGCGGGAAAGCCGCAGGCCGTTTGCCAGAATCTCTTCCAATTCAACCTGATTATGTGCGATACCGCCGCCGGAACCGCCAAGCGTATAGGCGGGGCGCAAGACGACAGGATAACCGATTTCATTTGCGAAATCGATTCCGTCCTGAATATTTTCTACTACGAGAGAGGGCGCGCATGGCTCCCCGATTTTTTCCATCGTTTCTTTAAATTCCAGACGGTCTTCCGCTTTCTTAATCGTCTTTGCGGTCGTACCGAGAAGTGTTACGCCATGTTCGGCGAGAAAACCTGTCTCATCCAGTTCCATACCGAGATTCAGGCCCGCCTGTCCGCCCATATTCGGAAGCAGGCTGTCCGGTTTTTCTTTGATAATAATCTCTTCCAACACCTTTGTTGTCAAAGGTTCAATATACACTTTATCCGCAATATCGCCGTCCGTCATAATCGTCGCCGGATTGGAATTAACAAGAATGACTTCCATTCCCTCTTCTTTCAGGGAACGGCAGGCCTGTGTGCCCGCATAATCAAATTCCGCCGCCTGTCCGATTACGATTGGACCGGAACCAATAACCAATACTCTTTTTACATTAGGATTTTTCGGCATCTTACACCCTCCTCATCATCGTTATGAATTTATCAAACAAGTCTTCTGAATCCTGTGGCCCGGAACATGCCTCCGGATGGAACTGTACGGTAAAAATACTTTTGCCCGTATAACGAAGTCCCTCGTTCGTACCATCGTTGACATTGACAAACATCGGCACGGCCACTTTATCATCCAGTTTATCCGTATCTACCACATATCCATGATTTTGAGAAGAAATGTAGACCCTTCCGGTCTCCAGACTCTTCACCGGATGATTTCCACCCCGGTGTCCGTATTTCATTTTGAATGTGTCAGCGCCCGTTGCAAGCGCCATCAGCTGATGTCCCAGACAGATTGCAAAAATCGGAATATCCGTATCGTATAACTTTTTCAGCTCCGCAATGACCTCCGTACATTCCTTCGGGTCACCCGGTCCATTGCTCAGCATAATGCCGTCCGGCTTCGCGGCAATGATTTCTTCTGCCGTTGTCAGCGCGGGATATACCGTTACATCACAGCCCCTTGCGGCAAGAGACCTGATAATATTGTTTTTGGCGCCCAAATCGAGCAGAGCCACCTTCAATCCTTTTCCGTTTATTTTTTTAACCGTGCTCGGCTTTTTCTCCCGTATGCCCTTCGCATAGTCCGCCGCATTAAAATGGGAGCTTCCGGAAATCGGTCCGTTTTCCGCGATATCCTTCGTTCCCGCTATTTCATATTTTTCTTTACAGGTTGCAAGCTCAACAACTTTCCCAACGTTGTATGCTTTCAGTTTCGGAAGGATTTCTTCTAATTGATAAGACGCATTCGTTGTAATCATGCCGTTCATCGTACCCTTTTCCCTCAAAATCTTCGTCAGGGCCCTTGTATCGATGCCGGCGATTCCCGGTATTCCGTTTTTCTCCAGAAAATCCTGAATGGTCATATCGCATCTGAAATTGCTTGGAATCCTGCTCAGCTCTCTGACGATGAATCCGTCCGGCCATACTTTGTTCGATTCCATATCTTCAAAGCAGATTCCGTAATTTCCAATTAACGGGTAAGTCATGCACACGGCCTGTCCCGCATAAGAAGGGTCCGTCAACACCTCGACATAACCGGCCATCGAAGTATTAAACACGATTTCACTGATGATTTCCTTCTCCGCGCCGATATGAAGCCCTTCAAATACAGTACCGTCTTCCAAAATTAAAAATGCCTTCATTCTTATACCCTTACTCCTTTCTCAACCTGCACCTGTTTCCTCTCATATCCTGATTCTTCTGCGTAATCGTTTTATTATAGCACAAGCTTTTCCATTCTTCAATCATTTATCTTCTTGCATTTTTACATTTATCATAATATTCCGCGGAACTTCACTCCTCCAGCAAATCAAAATACACCAACGTCAACGCGGGAACGAGGGGCTGTTCCTTTACAAGATAGCCGGGAAGTTTGCAGCTTCCGAAAAGCTGCCCGTAGACCTGTATCACATCGCCCGCAAGTATCGGCGTATCATTCTCTTCCCGGTCATCCCGCACGATATAGTAGCGCGTAATGCCCTGCCCGTCTTCCCGTCTGCAAAGATAATAAATATTTTCGTCAAAAAGGCCGCCGTCAACCTGCTCCATAACGGTCAGCTCTTCCATAACCGCCGCATTCAGATACGTTTCCTGACTACGCAGCAGCTTCTTATAATCAACGCGCCTGCAGAGTGACCGAAATTCTTCTTCGGTATAATCTGACACTTCTGTCACATCTATAATCACAATTTCGGCATCGACATTATCCGTATTTTCAAGCAAGACTTTCCTGTCGTCCTCTTTTTGGTCGGTGTCATTTTCTTTCTCATCCTCGGAATCATTTTCAATTTCGTTCTCCGTCTCCGGTTCGAACCGGTTTCCATTCTTGGATTCCTTCTCAGGTGCGTCCGACTTTCCGTTCTTCGATTCCTTTTCGGACTCATCCGCAGTTCCGGCTTTCAACTCTTTCTCAGCCTCGTCCGCATATCCGGTTTTCGATTTCTTTCCGGACTCATCCGCAGTTCCGGCCTTCGATTCTTTCTCAGCCTCATCCGCAATTCCGGCTTCAGATTCTTTCTCAGCCTCATCCACAATTCCGGCTTCAGATTCTTTCTCAGCCTCATCCACAGTTCCGGCTTCAGATTCCTTCTCCGTCTCATCTTCCTTCTCAGCGAAAGGCTGTATATCCAACAGGCTGTCAACCGGAACGACCGTTCCCCCGTATGTCCCATTTTCATCGGACTGCATCGTGCCTGCAGACTGGCCGCTTTCCGCATTCCATTCTGCTTCCACGGACTGCCCATTCTCTGCATCCTGCTCTGTTTCTGCAGTCTTCCCATTCTCCACGTTCTGCTCCGTTTCCGCAGCCTTCCCACTCTCCGCGCTCTGTTCCGTTTCCGCAGTCTTCCCGCTCTCCGCGTTCTGCTTCGCTTCCTCGGACTGTTCTCCTTCTACATTCTGTACCGTCTCCGTGAGCTGTCCGCTTTCTTCCTCTTCCATCACTTTAACGGATTCTACCGCTTCTCCGACGCCGGTCTTATACACCGGCAAATAAACCGACAGATAATAGTATACGCCCGCCCCGCATGCCGCAATCAAAAATAGCAGCAGAAAAAAACCCGCCGGGTTCCGCTTTTGGCGTTTTCTGCAGTTGGGGCATACCTTCGCCGTTTTCGGTATCATCACCTGGCAGTACCGGCATTCTTTCAGCTCCGCTTCTTCCGGAAACCGGTATTCCTGATTTTCCGTCGCTTCCGTTTCTTCTTTTTTCTGTCCGTGTTTCTTCATGAATCCCATAGTTCCTCTCATTCCGCCGCAAAGACCGCGGCATCGTACCTCTTTGTATCTTGCAGTAAATTGCGAATCTTACCCAAAAGTCAGACGCAGGCTGTTAAGCCTGCGTCTATTATACAATAAAATCTTATTTATTTGCCAGATTTTTTTATGGTATCCGGAATACTCTTTTGCCTTACATCCCTTGATACTTCTCTCCGATAAGGCGCATATCGTCCCACTTCGCTTCCATATCCGCCACCAGCTTGAACTGTGTTCTCGCCCGGTCCAGATTATGGCCGTCTCTGTGAATCTTAAAATAAACGTCTCCTTCCAGATAATCCGCAAGGAAGCGGATGCCGCATTCATAAGTCATCAGCTTCGCTCCCATCGGAAGCGTTTCGACTTCCCGCCTGGTCAGGCTTCCGCCGCAGCCTTCCAGATAGCCTTTGGTAAATGTTTCATACAAAGACAAATCCAATTCTATTTTGCTCAGGTCTCGCTCGTCTTCCTCACCCGTGCTCGCTCCAAAGCGAATGGAATCTCCAAAGTCATAATGAGAGAGTCCCGGCATAACGGTATCGAGGTCGATAATGCAGAGCGCTTTTCTGCTCTTTTCATCAAAAAGAATATTGTTCAGCTTCGTATCGTTATGCGTTACCCGAAGAGGAAGCTGTCCGGCCGCGAGCAGGTCCGTCAGCACGGAAGTATCTCTTTCCCTTTCCAGTGCAAATGCGATTTCTTCTCTGACAAGCGACGCCCTGCCCAGTTTGTCCTCCTGCACGGCCTTTTTAAATGCCTGAAATCTCGAAGGCGTATGATGGAAATTCGGAATCGTTTCATGCAGAGTTCCGGCCGGATAGTCCGCTAACATCCGCTGAAAATTTCCGAATGCCACCGCGCTGTCATAGAAATCTTTCGCACTCTCCACCTTTTCCAGACAGACGGTACGTTCGATAAACAGAAACATTCTCCAGTAATTTCCGTTACTGTCCCGATAATAATTTTCGCCGCCGCGGGTCTTTACGACATTGAGCGTCTCCCGCTCCGGCTCACCGCCCTGGGAACTAATTATATTTCGCAGATACTCCGTCACATTTACGATATTTTCCATGAGCTCAATGGGCTTTTTAAAGATGTCATGATTCATCCGCTGTAAAATGTACTGCTTTTTACCGCCTTCCGGCAACTCATAAACGAGCAGGAAGGTATCGTTGATATGGCCGTTTCCATAGGGTCTTTTCTCGGTCAGAACACCCTTTGCGTCAAACTGCCCAATCGCTTCTTCTATTCTGGCACAAGCCGTATTCTCTGTATTCATAAGCTCTCCTTGCAGCTGAAAATCTTAATTTTTCAGCGTAACCCACTTCATTTCCATCGGTTCCATAGAAAGTTCTTCCACCAGTTTCCCATGTACATACAGCGTCGTCGTTTTAGGTTCTTTCGAATTATTGATGACCGCAATTTTACCCGACTTTTCAAAAACGGCAAGCTCTGTGTCCACATTGGTCACATAGAACTTCTTCATCTCTTCTTCCTGATGCGCCGCGTAATAAATGGCACGCAGTAAGATGCGGCAGTTCTGCGGAGAATAAGGCAGTCCGGCAAAATAAACGCCTCTTCCTTTCCCATATTCATTGACTGTCAGACGGCTGTATTTTCCGTCCATGTTTAAAATCTGGTAGTGTTCTCCCTGCGCATAAATACGGCTCTTTCCTTCTCCAAAATCAATTTCGCCCTCGATATCCTCCAGAATAAAATGTCTGTTATCCATTTCATTATATTTATCCGTGCTCATGGAAAAACCGAGTTCCCTGTCCACACCAAGCACATCGCTCAACTGGAAATAACGTCCTTCATACTGACATGCGCTCGGCTCACCGATGCCGATAAAACCGCCGCCCTCATCCACAAACCGGCGAATCGCGCATACAACCTTTTCATCTTTCCAGTTCTCGGCGCCGCTCCATGCGGTGTATGCGTCTCCTGCGTTAATAATTACTCTGATTGCCGGGTCGATGCCGTTTCTTACCTCATCAAAAGTAATAAACTCCACATCAATCGGCATACCGCTCAAGCACTCGATAACGCCTACATAAGAATAAATCTCCCGATACCACAAAGCATGATGCACCTGATTTGCCATCCATCGCCGCAGATTGCCCCAACAGTTCAGAATCCCGACCTTAAAGGGCGCCGTATAGGACTTCTCTCCCTGCATATTTTCATGAATCTGCCGGAACTCATCCACCACTTTCTGAATCTGCTCAATAAAGCCCGGCCACTCGCTGGCAAGCTTTAAATAGCCTCCATATCCGATTCTGTCCAAAGGCGAACGCAGAATCGCTCTTCTTGCTTTCATCCAGTTATCCTGCGCCTCCCCAATCGGGTCGCCTCCCTCCGTGAAAACATCGGGAAAGAAATAAGGCAGCAGGCGTCCTTCCGTATAACCGACACCCTGAATGTCGGAAATCATGCGGAGCGTAACGCCGTCTCCCACAGAGCCGACTACCGCATCCAGGCCGATATCCTTAAAATATTTTCCGAAAGGCTCCGTTCCAATCCAGTGGTCGCCGAGGAACATCATCGCTTCCTTACCATAACTGTGTACGATATCGACAAGTTCCTTCGCCAGTTTGCTGACCTCTATCTGCTGGAATTCGATAAAATCCTGAAATTGTTTGGACGGAACCCGGAAAATGGAATTGTGATATCCCTGGTCCACTATGTATTCCGGCCGAAACGGATATCCCGCCCATTTTTCGAATTGTTCCAGAATATAGGGACTGACGCTCGCGCTGTAACCGAACCATTCTACAAATTTTTCCCGCTTTTTATCATCGAAAGTCAGCGTAAACTGATGGAAAAAGGTCGTAAAACGCACTACGTCCACATGCGGATTTTCTTCACACCATCTTTTCAGTTTTCCCTTTACATATGCCTGTGTCTTCGGCTGCCTTACGTCATAAGTGAGCTGGTGAGGCGCATCCTGCCAGTCATTTGTAATAAAGTTATACATATGCACCGGGTCCCAAATCAGAAAAGCAAGAAAGCTGACGGTATACTGGTGATAGGGAATGGTTTCAATAACCACTTCCCCGGCCGCTTCGTCATACTCCCATCGTTCCGGCGAGACCACCTCTCCCGTCGTCCGGTCAATTACTTCCCACCACCGTTTGGGATTATCGAGCGTATTCACTTTTAACTGTTCCGTATGAAATCCTTTCATCAGCGCAATGCGCAGTCTGTCGCTCTTTGCCGTCACGCGGTCGCTGATAAGATATTCCTGCTGTATTTCTTCCGGATTTTGCATCGCCCATTCATTATCTTTTCTGGTCGTATAATAAGTCGCATATATTTTGGCATTCTGGCCAAGCAGTTCTTCCGGCATCGTTGTCCCGTCACAGTCCCGCAGCGCATCCGCTCCAAGCAATTCTTTCAGCCGGAGCGTCTCTTCCACCATATCCACGTCTGTCGGCAGCGTCAGCCTGCCTTTGTTTTCCTGCTTCATGTTTCTACCTCCGTTTGTCGCACTTTATTGAAATTTTCTGTTATATAGAAAAAGAAGAAGCAAGATTCCCGCAAGTCCGGCTATCATCGTCAAAAGTCCGACCGGTCCTATATTGCGCTGCCCCATAACGATAAGCGCCATACTCAACACGAAAATCAACAGATAAGCGATTTTTACCATCCATTTCATAGCGTCTCCTCCTTTAACCTTTTAATCCGCCGAGGCTCATGCCCTGCGTCAGTTTTTTCTGCACCATAATATATAAAATCAATGTAGGAAGCATGACGATTACGAGTCCCGCATAAAGCTGTCCGTAATTTGCCGCCGCTTTCTGCGCCTGCATGAGCTGCATCAGCCCGACAGGAAGCGTCTTGGCATCTTTTGTCAGCAGGGTCATCGAAATAATGTATTCATTCCAGAAAGAAAGGAAATTGAACAAAATGACCGTGATGATACTCGGCAGCGCCATCGGCATCATAATCTTTATCATCGTTCTGAAGTAACCGCTGCCGTCCACATAAGCAGCTTCTTCATAATCTCTCGGTATCGTTACAAAAAAGCCCGACAGCAGATAAATGGTAAAAGGCAGCGCAGTTGACGCATAAACGAGTGCGACGATAAACAGATTGTTCAGGAAAAATCCATCTGCTCCAAGTCCTTTTAAAAATTTATCGGCATCCACAAACATTAAGAAAATAGGAACAACGATATAGTTTACATTAATGAACAGACCGCCCATAAAAAGGATGTTTATCAGTTTGCTTCCCCGGAAACGGTATCTCGCGAGCACATATGCCGCGGGCAGCGCAACTATCAGTAAAATCAGAAGCGCCAGTGCCGTAACGAAGATTGAATTCATGAAATACTCGCCCATCTTTGCTTTTTCAAAAGCATCGATGAAGTTCTGGAAATAGATTCCTTTCGGCATCGTCCACGGATTTCCGTAAAATTCGGAATTTTCCTTAATCGACGCCAGAAATACCCACCCCACCGGCACGATGATGCTGACTGCCAGTGTCAGAAGGGCAACATATATAAAAAGCCTGTACAGTGTGTCGAAGCTCATTTCTTTTCTTTTTTTCATATGCTCTCCCCCTTAGAATTCCAACGGTTCCCGTTTGGTCACAAAATTGACGACTGCCGACAGACCAAAAGAGAATAAAAATACTACTACACCGATTGCCATACCGTATCCATAGGAAGAATTGGTATAAGCCTGCTTATACATATAACTTAAGAATACTTCTGTCGCTCCGTCCGGTCCGCCGCTCGTAAGCGCCTTGACAAAGAGGAAGCTCAGGTTAATAGAACTGATAACGAAAAATGTCAGAGTAGTCCTTACATTCGTCCAAATCAAAGGAAGCGTAATGGAAAAGAACTGCTGTACCCTTCCTGCACCTTCCAGATTCGCGGATTCATAAAGGCTCTCCGGTACGCTGGCCATACTCGCCATATACATAACCATATAATAACCGATAGCCTGCCAAATCATGGCGATAGCCAGACTGTAAATAACCAGTTTCTGGTCGCCGAGCCAGAGAATCGGCGTTTCTTCGCTTCCCCGGAAAATACCGATGATGCTGTTTAACAGTCCATTGTTCGGGTCATAAATTGCCGAGAAAATCGCGGAAATAACTACAACCGATAAGATATTCGGTATGTAAAAAATAATGCGGTAAAAATTCTGCCCTTTGATTTTTTCCCTCGAAATAATTGCCGCAAAAATCAAAGAAAGCGCCATCGTAACAACAGTCACGCAGACGATTAACAGAACCGTGTTCTGGAAGGAACGGAAAAAGTTCATGTCCTCCACCAGAATCTTAAAATTATTCAATCCCACAAATTCCTTCGTATTGGAATATCCGCCCCATTTATAGAGCGACATTTTAAAAACGTTAAAGGTGGGAATCAACATAAAAATCGTAAACAAAATGACTGCAGGCGCCACACATATCCCAATAAAAACACTTCTTGCCTTGCCCTTTTTCACGTCCATACCTCCGTTTCCCGTAACCGTCTGCCAGTTCACAGTTACCCGGTTTACACTGTCGCAATTTCCTATAGGATGAAAAAGCGCTCCAAAGGCGGAAACACCACCTTCGGAGCACTCCCCTGAATATTATTCCATTGCCTCTCTTAATTTGTCGCTTGCGTCTTCAACTGCCGCCTGCCATTCCTCAACAGTCTTGTCACCGCTTACGATACTGTTTACCGTACCGCACAGAACATCCAGCATATTTACGCCTTCTACCGGCGCCGTTGCTGCAAATCCGCCCATAACCGCGGTTGCACCGTTGTCATAAATGCTGTAAAACAGTTTGTTGTCGCCTTCCAGATAATCGCTGACACCGGTAATCGGCTGGATTGCCGCTGCTTTTGCAAAAATCTGTGCTGCTTCGTCAGAGTACATATATGCTACAAATTCTTTCGCCATATCCTGATTCTCTGCCGCTGCCGGAATCCACATCTGCTCGAACCAGCAGAAAGAACATCCCGCTCCGCCGTCGTTTACTGCCGGAATAGCCATGAAGCCCCATTCAAATCCATCTGCTCTCGGCGCGTCTGCCATTTCTCCGGGCAGCCATGTACCGTTCGGACAGAAGATTGCTTTGTTGTCGAGAATCAGCTGCTGATTCTTGGTAAAGTTATCGTTATTTGCATTTGCAACCGTTGTTGCTTCCGTATATTCGCCAAGCTTTGCAACGAGTTCAAATACCTTTGTCGCATTTTCACTTTCCCAGATACCGTCTTCATATGTCATACAGCTGTTGAAGAAGTCGGAACCGCCTGCGGAAGACAGTGTCGCATAAGTAAATGCGTCGAAATATCCGGTTGTCGGATAGGTGAACAATGCAATTCCTTCTGCCGCCGCCTGGTCGCCTAACGCCCACATCTCTTCCCAGGTTGTCGGAACATCCCATCCTTTTTCCTTGAACAGGCCTGCATTGTAGAACAGACCGCAGGGGCTGTAAAACATCGGCGCGTAATATGTTACACCGTCGCCGTAAGGATTGGTTGCCAGTGTGTCGAGGAAACCGGGAACGATTTTATCTTTTACTTTCACATCTTCGCCGGGAACCGTCATTTCCAGAACATCCGTCAACGGAAGAAGCGCATTTTCCTTTGTCAGCGTTTCTGTCAGAGCCGCTTCACGACCGGTCGCAAGATGTACAACATCCGGATAATCGCCCGCCTTCATGCTCGGGCTGATAACGTCTTCCAGTTTCTTATCAATTGTAAGTTCTACCGTAACGCCAGGGTGGGAAGCTTCAAATGCCGCCGCTACTTCAGACCACATCTCCGCGCCATAACCGCCTTCAAAAGCCGCCACCTTCAGCACCTGCTCTTCTACAGCCGGCGTTTCCGCCTCTGCTTCGGTCTTTGTTTCTTCCTGTTTCTCTTCTTCTTTCGGCGCTTCCTGCTGCGCGCTGTCTGACGTATTGTCAGCCGCCGGTGTCTGCGCCGTGTTGCTGCCGCTGCCGCCGCATCCTGTCATAACGGATGCTGTCATCGTCAACGCCAGAACTGCCGAAATTACTTTTTTCAATTTCATAATAACTTTCCTCCTTAAAAAGAATCGTGACCTTAACTACATCGAGTCAACTTTTTCATGTAACCTCAGTATAATCAATCAAAATTTTATTATCAATCGGATTGTTGCTTGCTATTTTATATATCTTGTCTTTTATTCAATTTCCCCATAAATTTTTGGCGAGTCCATCTTTTATTGTATATTTTTCATATACAAACCTCTATTTTTAATATTTTTTTATTCAACCTGTCAAACCAGATTGTCATATAAAAAAACAATTTACTTTTTTACAATTATTTTATTGTTCTTTTTCTTTTTCTGTTTTTCCTGTTTTTAGATATTTTATCAGAAAGATATTATGGACAAAATATCTAAAATCTGCTACATTAAGATAAAAATATAACAAATGCCCGCCAGACGGCAGGCTGACAGGAGCCATTATGGGAAATACGAGACACCGCATTGAAGGCGACAATTCGTCTTCCTTTGACCATTCCAAACTGTTATATGTATCGACTTCCAAATATGAGGGAGACTGGCAGAGCATTCTGCACTCCCATCCTTTCAGCGAGCTGTTCTATGTCGTGAACGGCAACGGCACTTTCGTAGCGGAAGGTTCCGAATTTCCGGTGAGCAGAAATGACATGGTCATCATTAATCCGCATGTACAGCATACCGAGAAATCCCTGCACACCACGCCGCTCGAATATATTGTGCTCGGTATCGACGGTCTCTCTTTTTCCTTTGAAAATATTGCTTCCGCACAGGACGGCATTTCCATGCAGACCGCTTCCGGAACCGTATATAAATACAATATGACAAACTCCAATGTTTATGCGTATCTGAATATCATGCTGGAAGAAATTTCCCTTAAAGAAAAAAATTATGAAGCCGTATGTCAGAATCTTCTGGAAGTGCTTTTGATTTGTATGCTGCGCAATGACTATCTGACCATCGTCCAGAGCAACAACAGTGTTTTAAACAGAGAATGCACCCAGATAAAGAATTATCTGGATGCAAACTATTCCGAAAATATTACTCTGGATACACTGGCGGCAATTACCCATATGAACAAATACTATATAGCGCACGCCTTCACAAAATATATCGGGATTTCTCCCATCAACTACCTTCTTCAGAAAAGGATTCAGGAAGGAAAATCCCTGTTGGAATCCACGACCCACTCGATTGCGGAAATATCCGCGCTCCTGGGTTTTTCCTCCCAGTCTTATTTTTCACAGACTTTCAAAAAAGCGACCGGCAAGACGCCGATTCAGCATCGGAATGAATACCGCAAAAGAATGTAACCTAACAGAAATATGCAACGCCCGATTCGAAAATCTTCAAATCCTGTTCACCGTAAATATTCACCGCAACACCGTCGCCTCTTCGTTCGGAATGCGCCATCTTACCGAGGCAGCGTCCGTCCGGTGAAGTAATGCCTTCAACAGAAGCATAAGAACCGTTAATGTTCCACTCTTCATCCATCGATACGTTTCCGTTAATATCCGCATACTGGGTCGCCATCTGTCCATTTGCAAACAGCCTGTCGAGCCATTCTTTCGACGCCACGAAACGGCCTTCTCCATGAGACGCGGGGTTTACATAAGTATTTCCCAATACCGCTTTCTGCAGCCAGGGCGATTTATTGGAAACGACTTTGATATACGCCATCTTGGAAATATGACGGTTGACGGTATTGAAAGTCAGCGTAGGCGAATCTTCTTTCTGCCCCATAATTTCACCGTATGGCACAAGTCCCAGTTTAATCAGTGCCTGGAAGCCGTTGCAGATGCCGAGCGCAAGTCCGTCTCTTTCCTGCAATAATTTCATGACCGCTTCTTTCATTCTCGCGTTCTGGAACGCCGTCGCAAAGAACTTCGCGGAGCCGTCCGGTTCGTCGCCCGCCGAAAAACCGCCGGGGAACATGATAATCTGCGCCTGCCCGATTGCCTTCTCGAAAACTTCCACGCTTTCCCGGATATCTTCTGCTGTCATGTTTTTAAATACTTTCGTTATGACGTCCGCACCCGCGTTCTCAAAAGCTTTGGCGCTGTCGTATTCGCAGTTCGTTCCGGGAAATACCGGAATGAAGACGGTCGGCCTTGCCACTTTATGTCTGCATACATAAATTTCTTTTGCCTGATAAACATCCGAAACAACCGGCGTCTTATCCTTTTCCGCCGTATAAGGGAACACTTTGTCCAGTCTGGAAGTCCATACCTGCAATGCGTCTTCCATCGAAACGGTCACATCTCCGTATACAAAAGCGGGTTCTTCCGTTACCGTGCCGACGAGTACGCAGTCCTCATCCTGCTGCAGCGCTTCCGCCGCTTCCGCAGGCATTTCCACAATGATATTTCCCAGTCCGTTTTCAAAAAGAGAAGCCGCGCTGAAACTTTCTTCGACGGCAACGCCCAGTTTATTGCCGAATGCCATTTTGCTTATCGCTGCCGCCGCACCCTTCGCATCCAGCGCGTAAGCCGCCGTAACTTTCTTCTCCGCCATCAGAGAAAGAATCTTATCATAAAGCCGCATGACTTTTTCATAAACAGGCAGGTCGTATTCATCTTTTACGATTCGGAAAAGGACGAGTCTGTCTCCGGCTTTTTTCAGTTCCGGGCTGACAATATCCTGTTTCTTCCCGATATCCACGGCAAAGGATACGAGCGTCGGCGGAACATCAATATCGTTGAACGTGCCGGACATCGAATCCTTTCCGCCGATGGAAGGAAGTCCGTAGGCAATCTGCGCTTTATATGCGCCGAGCAGCGCCGCAAAAGGCTGGCTCCACCGTCCTGCTTCCTCCGTCATACGTCGGAAGTATTCCTGGAATGTAAATCGTATTTTCTTATAATCGCCGCCGTTCGCCACGATTTTGGCCATCGATTCCGTTACCGCATAAACCGCGCCGTGATAAGGGCTCCAACTGGAAAGATAAGGGTCGAATCCATAACTCATCATCGTTACGGTATCCGTTTTCCCTTTCAGCGTCGGCAGTTTTGCCACCATCGCCTGTGTTTCCGTCAGCTGATATTTTCCACCGTAAGGCATATACACGCTGCCCGCGCCGATGGATGCGTCGAACATCTCCACAAGTCCCTTCTGGGAACATACATTCAAATCATTTAACAACGCAAGCCATGCCGCTTTCACATCGCCCCGGTCCAAAGCCTCTTTCACGGCAGGAACCGCCGTCTTCTCCAGATAGTTTTCCTCCGGCTTCGGCATATCCACACGGACTTCCGTTTCCTGATGCGCGCCGTTCGTATCCAGAAATGCTCTGGAAATATTGACGATTTCCTTATCCCTCCATTTTAAGACGAGACGCGGCTCCTTCGTCACGACGGCTACCGCCACCGCTTCCAGATTTTCTTCCGCCGCATATTGCAGGAAAGTATCCACATCGCCCGGCGAAACAACAACGGCCATCCGCTCCTGGGACTCCGAAATGGCCAGTTCCGTTCCGTCAAGGCCCGCATATTTTTTGGGAACTTTATCAAGGTCCACTACAAGGCCGTCCGCCAGTTCTCCAATCGCAACGGAAACGCCGCCGGCGCCGAAATCATTACATTTTTTAATAAGCCTGCTGACCTCTTCCCTGCGAAACAGACGCTGAATCTTACGTTCCGTCGGGGCATTTCCCTTCTGCACTTCCGCACCGCACGTCTCGATGGAACTTTCCGTATGAACTTTGGAAGAGCCCGTTGCTCCGCCGCAGCCGTCCCGTCCGGTCCTTCCGCCGAGCAGAACGATGATATCATCCGGGTCGGAAGTCTCACGAATCACATTTTTCCTTGGCGCAGCTCCCATAACCGCGCCGATTTCCATTCTTTTCGCCACATAATCGGGATGGTAGATTTCTTTGACGAGTCCCGTCGCAAGCCCGATTTGATTGCCATAGGAAGAATAGCCGCCTGCCGCGCCGCGAACCAGCTTTTTCTGAGGCAGCTTGCCCTTTAACGTATCGGCAACGGGAACCGTCGGGTCGGCCGCTCCCGTAACGCGCATCGCCTGATATACATATCCGCGGCCGGAAAGCGGGTCGCGGATTGCGCCGCCAAGACAGGTCGCCGCACCGCCGAAAGGCTCGATTTCCGTCGGATGATTATGTGTCTCATTCTTGAAAAAGACGAGCCACTCCTCGGTAACCGGTCCGTCACCGTAATCCATTTCCACCGGAACGACAACGGAACAGGCATTAATTTCATCGGACTGCTCCATATCTTCCAGCTTCCCGTCTTTTTTCAGTTTGCGCATCGCCATCAGCGCCAAATCCATCAGACAGACAAATTTATCCGTTCTGCCCGCAAATATTTCTTCTCTCGTTTTGAGATAATCCTCGTATGTTTCCCGAATCGGTTTCTGATAATAGCCATCCCGGAAGTCAACCTTCGTAAGCTCCGTCGAAAAAGTCGTATGCCGGCAATGGTCAGACCAGTAAGTATCGAGCACGCGAATCTCCGTCATCGTCGGGTCTCTGTGCTCCTCCCCGTCAAAGTAATTTCGAATATGGAGAAAGTCCTTATAAGTCATCGCCAGACCGAGGGAATCATATAATTCCCGGAAAGCCGTCTCCGACATTGTGCAGAAGTCCCGGAGTACTGCTACGTCCGCCGGCTCTTCATAAACGGTAATCAAAGTATCCGGTTTTACCATATCCGTTTCCCTGGAATCCACCGGATTAATACAGTATGCTTTTATTTTCTCAAATTCCTCATCTGATATCTGTCCTGTTATTAAATATGTGACAGCCGTCCTGATGACGGGTTCTTCATCTTCTTTGAGAAACTTCATACACTGTACCGCGGAATCCGCCCTCTGGTCGAACTGCCCCGGCAGATACTCCACACTGAATACCCGGCCGTCCGCGGGAATTTCTATTTCTTCCTTATATAAAAGGTCAACAGGCGGTTCCGAAAAGACCATTCCGCACGCCTTATCAAAAATCTCCTGCGATACATTCTCCACATCATACCGGATGAACACCCGTACATCCTTTACGCCCGTAACGCCGAGATAGCTTCCTAGCTCCTCCTGCAGCTCCTTTGCCCTGACCGCAAAAGGTTCTTTCTTTTCCACATAGATGCGCTTTACGTTTCCCATACCTGCCTTATTCCCTCCATCAGTCTACATCAATCAACAGTCCCGCCATAATATACAGGAGCTGCTCATCAACCATTGCTTCCGTAATTCCCATTGTCTGGGAATTAATTTTCATGCCTTCCAGCACATACATAATATTGTTGGCCGCGCCCTTCGGATTCTCACAGTAAAATTCCCCCGAAGCGATGCCCGACTCAATCAGCTTTTCAAGAACCCGCACGCCGGCTTCGAATTGTCTGCGCATCATCTGGTCTTTTTTCTCCTTATTTTCAAAGGCATACTCATAGACCGCCATCGTCAGATTATTCTTTTTACGCAGTAATTCTTTCTTCTGTTCCTTTAAAAACAACGTCAGAATATCCGCCGCCGAATATTCCTCCGTAATACCCTCCGAGAACACATCGTCGATTTCTTCCGCGTCTTTTTGCAGTACCTCCAGCAAAAGCTCTTCCGTACTGCCGAAATACAGATAAAGACCTCCGCGGCTGATATCGCATGCTTCCACAATATCTTTCATGGTCACATTTTTATATCCTTTTTCCACGAAGACCTTCCTTGCTGTTTCCAATATGTACTGCTTCTTTTGTAACGATTTTTCTCCCATAAGAATATAATACCTTCCTTAACAGTTCCTTAATTTCCCATCGGCCTGTCCCAAAATTCCAGATTTTCCTTCATTTTCTTTACAACGTTCAGAAAAACCCGGTTCTGAACCGCTTCCGGCCACATCCGGCCTTTTGTCATACCGCCCATCACATATTTGGACAGGATTCCCTTCAGCACATCCATCCGTGTAATGTCCGAATTGGAAATCGCACGCAATTCGTCCTGACAGGTAACAATCCTGTTTCTGGTATATACATACCGATAATTCCTGTCTAACAGGTTTGTCCTCTGTACTTCCTTCACAAATCCCAGGAGTGTGCTGTCATAAACCGGAAATGCGACGGAGTGTTCCGTAATTCCGGAACCCGTATAAGTCTCCGAAACATTGCTTCCCGATTTTTCCTCCAGCCAGGGCAGATATCGTATCAGACGTTCCACATCCTGCTTGTATTCCTGTACGACCTTTTTCCTGTATTCTATATCTTTTTCATCGACGGACATATCAATAACCATGCCTTTCTCTCAACCTGCATACTACTAATATTCTATCATATCTTTTTTAAAAGTACAGCATAAAAAATATCAGCCAAAGAAAAAGCGGCCAAAAAAGCTTCGGCATTTTGCCCTTAGGTACTATTCGCCTTTTTCTTGTATTTGTGCTATAATCGTTTTATAATGTTATCATATTACTAATGTATGTCTGTGCCCACAGACAGAGGGGAGCTATTTATGGCAGTAAAAGAATTTCCAATGGGAACCGTTCTCATACAGAGTGAGCAGCCAATCTCTGCTCTGCATCTCATCACAAAAGGCTCGGTAAGAGCATCTTACCCGGGCGGTGAATTTTATCTCGGCAAAGGAGATGTCATCGGCGTCTGCGAACTCGCGTATGATTCCTATTTTATTTCCTATCAGGCATCCGATGATACGGCGCTCGCTTCCTATGCCTGCGCGGACGGACATTTGATTGAGCTTCTCCGTGCAAAATCGGACCTTTCCAACCTGATAGTAAGTTCTCTGTTCAGACAGTTAAAAGAAATACTCGACCAATACGAACTGACAAAGTTCGACTGCGACAATTTCTATCAATATCTGATGAAAAGCTATTCCGAATATGGCCGTTTTACCGCAAAGCACGGAATTTCCACCAGAGTGCTTCCGGGCCTTGAAGACCTCTCGGAAGTGGAACTGGAAGACAATGTCCCGGACTGGCTGAGCAGTTATTACGGGCAATTACAGCGCATTATGAAAAGCATTACCGCCAAATCGCAAATTGCCGACTTTATTCTCGGCATGCTGTTAAAGGCAAGCCACGACGTCTACGAAATCTTTTCCGTATGCCGCGAACTCTCCGAGTACAAAGCTGAAATCGCCGGGCTTCTGATGAACGAAAACAAACTCGATTTCTTTGACCTGTATGCGAGCATCCTGTACCGCATCGGCGCGCACGACGAAGACTCCACAGCGATAACGGCCGCTCTCGGCACGATGATGATTCAGCTGGAAAATCAGGATTCCATCGACAAGGAAATGTACAAAAACCGGATTCAGGAGTATAAAAACAAACTGGAAACGCTCCAGAATGCGACGGATGCACCGGAAGAGCAGTCTGCTTCCGATGTTCCGGACCTTACGGACTCTCTGCATACTATCCTGACCTATGCCGACTGCGATGAAGAAACGACAAAAGGATTCAAAGCCGCCATTGAAAAATACAATAATCTTTCGGATAAAAACGCTTCCGATGACGCTTGCAGAAAGCTGCGCCTGACAATCAGCAAGCTGTTCTATAAAGTGTATTCACAGGCGTTCATGAAGAGCCTTTCCGATTCCAATATACCGAAAATCGTTAAAATGTTCTTTAACTTCGGCTATGTGGATGAAAAACTGGCGGGTATGGAAAATGCGGCTTATCTCTATTCCATCGTGGATTCACTGCCGAGCGACCCGTCCCGGAATGTTTATACCGCTTATGAATGGATGAAAGAAGTCTATGAAGGGCGCAAGGCTCCATGCCGTAACGAATTTGACAACGATTATGCGGCTTATGTGCATGAACTGAAAGTGACTGGTAAAATCACGGCCGCGGAAGAAGCTCCCATGCTTGCCGACCGTTCCAAACAGGTACAGTTTGAGCTGGATAATGTGTTCCAGTCCGTCAACAAAATGACTTTCGGCCGTATCAGTATCTTCTGTCCGGTTTTTTCGGAAAGCAATGTTTTGAAAGATTTGTCAGAATCCCTCGTATCTGCGGATAAAGTAAGAGAAAGCTTCAAGCGCATCTGCTCCATCGATTACGGCGCATATTACCGTGAGACCATGTACAGCAACCCGGATATCGGTATCGCCAAAGAATCTATCAGCGTGGAAATACTGCCTGATGTCATCCTGATGCCCAATGTCGGCGTCCGCGGCGTTATGTGGCAGGAAATTGAAGGCCGTAAACGTACTACCCCGGCCCGCATGATGGTATCCCTTTTCCAGATGGAGGATTTGAACAATATCCTTGTCCGTCTTACCGGAGAATACCGTTGGGAAATGTGCAAACGTATTCAGGGCGCAAGATGGAACGATGTTTCAGAACCGTCCCTTACAAGCGAATATTTCGATTATATCCAGTTTTACAAAAAGAACAGAGAGCTTTCCGCCGACGCCAAAGAAAAAGTCAAACTCAGCATGCAGAAAGCAAAGAACAGTTTCAAGGAAATGTTTATCCGGGATTATGAATCATGGATTATCTATGAAGGTTCGGGTTCTCCCCGTCTGAACAAAGTAGCCCGTACGATTCTGTTCACCCACTGTCCGTTCGCGAAAGAAATTCGTGATAAGCTGAAAGCCAATCCTTTGTATAAGGAAACAATGGACCGCTACGGTGTGAAACAGTCGCAGAAAATCCACCATATGGATAATCTGATTCAGAAAGTGAAAAACTCCGGTGCTGTGGTTCCGGACGAAATCACCGACCAGAGAGCTTTTCTTCTGAAATAGAAATTTAGTTAAAACATTTGAAGCAAACTGTCTGCACTGTATAATCGTTAAATCGTTTTTTAATTGATAAATATGCGTATTCATGTTGTAGTGAGATTGTATAACTGAACAGAAAGCAGGATGCGATTTTCTGATAGATGCCCTCTAGTCTTACGAAAGAGGGTGGTGCCCATGAGCGTGATGGAAGTTTTGACATTATTGCTTGTTATTTTTGCGGCTCTGTCTTACATAGACAATCATAAAAAAACGCAGGCTCAGCAGCCTGCGTTCCAAGAATTTACTGCGTAAATTCTTGTCTGGCATCCACTAAGATTACAGCAATTTCCTATAGGACAAAAAGAAATAAGCATCCCAACCGCCTAAAGTGAGGATGCTTATTCTTTAATAAACAATTTTCACAGAGGGCAATCGGAACTTCGTGTCCGATAAACCTTTCTGGCTAGATTATACACCAGAGCCGCTTGTTTTTCAAGTGGCTCTTTTTACACTTATGTGTGTAATTGTTTAACGAGCAGAACTGAACATCAGAATGAATTGACAAAGGTACTTCGTGAGGAATTTAAAAGTAGTCTGCCGACGGTGGAGGAAATAGAGAGCGAGCTGTCTGAATAAAGGAAGCAATTTTTTACAATTCAAATTTTATACTGATTGCTATGATATTAACAGACAGGAACACTGTCAATATATAGATAATTCGAAAGGAGGCTCTTAGCATGGATTATAAAAATCTGTTTGAAAAATTCAATGAGGGGGGAAAACTTCTTTTGCCAGACGCCACAGTTGCCTTTGATGCGATTCCGTGGTCGAAACACCCTGCTTTTGAGGGGGTAGAGCTAAAACATATTATCACATCCGAAAAAACAGATGGGCAATTCAGTTTCCATCTCGTGAAGATAGCTCCCGGCAAGAAGATTGGCAATCATATCCACGAGAAGCAGTTGGAAACCCATGAGGTTATTTCCGGTGCTGGCATCTGTGTGAACAATGGAACGAGACTGCCCTATGAAGCAGGCGTAATTTCTATTTTCCCCATCGGCGTGCCGCATGAAGTCATTGCAGGCGAAGATGGCCTTTATCTGTTTGCCAAATTTATGCCTGCGTTGTGCTGACCTGTTTCTTCTGTTTGGATTGTTTTGGAAGATAATTTATAAGCTAACGGCGGTATACCTACCTGTTTTTCAAATTGTTTTATGAAGTGGCTTTGGCCGCAAAAACCTGTGGCCAGAGCCACTTCTGTTATGGTTTCGGTGTTGTGAATCAATCGCTATGCCTTACGGATTCGGTTTTGAAGTTGAAACTGATGCGGCGTAAGCCCTGCTTCTGCCTTAAAGCTTCGGATAAAATGGTATTTACTGATAAATGCGTTTTGCGCCATCTCTTCAATACTGAATTTGCCTTCCGGATATAATTCCAACTGTTTTTTCAGGCGATTGATAAATGGATTCCGGCTTGCAGCATGCCAGTCCGTACAGGCGGCAAGGGAATTTAAACAATTCAATAATGGCGCTATCCGGCACGGATTGATTCTTTCTGTATTGAAAGAACGCTTCAGCAAAGACATTATGTTACGCCGTATTTTATCTGTCGAATCTCGTACGGCCCTATTTTTATCAATACATATACTCAGCAGGGTATAACTGCTATGTGCCGAAATACTGTGCTTGTATTACTGTTCGCAGTAAGCACAATGGAGCCATCTAACACAATGCCAATTGTAAGCACGGAAACATGGTTATGTGTGGGATAGGATATTGTGGAATTTTCGCAGTAAATCAATTCTATGCCCGAATTTGAATTGTACAGGTAACGTATGTTGTTTGCTGCCATAAGGATTACTTCCTGACTGTTAATGCGTCCGCCGGGTACTGTGCCCTGTTTACTCGCTGAGGTTTTCATCTCCCCACTGTTTCATGTGTTCAAAGACAGGAATAAAACTTTTTCCCAAGTCAGTAAGGTTATATTCCACACGGGGAGGCACTTCTTTATAATCATGGCGGGTAATGAAGCCGTCCGCTTCCAGTTCCCGAAGCTGCTTCGTCAGGCTCGATTCCGTAATATCGCCGATATGCCTGCGAAGCGCTCCGAAGCGGTGTATATCCCGAAAGGCGATGTAATAAATGATTTCAATTTTCCATTTGCCGCCTAAAATTTTTTGTATGGTAGAAACTGTTTTGCATCGTTCAACAGCCAATGTGCTTTTTTTCATTCCCGCACTCCTTTCTGAAACAATATAACATACATTCCCCTATAAATCAATGTACCTTTTTCATATAGGTACTGTAAAAAAGTACAGTACTTGTAAAATAATTGTATTAAAATATAATGATTATAGATTCCGGAAAACAACATGCGGGTATGTATGGCGCAAGAAAACGCCGGCAATCAGGAAAGGAGATGTGTTTATGCACTACACAGGAACCATTTGGCGGCCGCCATATGAAGCGGCATCACTTTTGTTAGAGGTAACGGCAGGCTGTACGCATCATAAATGCAAGTTTTGTACCTTGTATCATGATTTGCCATTCAAATTCAGAATGTCCCCTCTGGAAGATATTGTGTGTGATTTGCGGGAGTTGAAAGGGACCGCGAAAGGCCGGAACAGCGGTCGTGTCCGCCGGGTGTTTCTGACAGGCGCTAACCCATTCGTTTTATCCTTTGACAAATTAACTGCGATTGCAGAGCTAATCCATCAATATCTTCCATCCGTTAAATCTATCGGCTCGTTTGCGAGGATTACAGATATTACTCCAAAAACCGATGAAGAACTTGCCGGACTGCAGGCGATGGGATATGACGGTCTGACAATCGGAATCGAGACAGGCGATGATGAAGCCCTGCGGTTTATGAACAAGGGATATACCTCGGCAGACATCATAAAACAATGCCAGAGATTAGACGCGGCAGGCATTCATTACAGTTTCTTTTATCTGGTAAGTATTTCCGGAGCAGGTCGTGGAGAAATCGGCGCAAAATTGACGGCTGATATATGCAACCAGATACATCCTACACTTATCGGGGCAAATATGCTTACGATTTATCCCGATTCTCAGCTTCATGCCGAAATACAGCGCGGAAACTGGCATGAGGAAGGTGAACTCGAAAAATACAAAGAGGTACGGACACTTATTGAACATTTGCAGATACCTGCTATCTTCGCGGCGATGGGAGCTTCCAATGCGTACCAGTTTCACGGGCGGCTGCCGGAAGACAAGGAAAAACTGTTAGCGTTTCTCGATGGAATCATAGAAAATGTCAGCGAAGAAGAATTACAGCGGTACAGAAAAAGCGTTCATCACCTGTAAGGGAAAGGAGGCACAATCATGCACTTCACAGGCAGAACCTGGCGGCCACCATATGAAGCGCACTCCGTCATCATACAGGCTGCCTCTGGCTGCACCTACAATAAATGCAGGTTTTGCAGCCTGTATAAAAACGAATGTTTCCGAATGTCGCCTATGGAAGAATTTGAGGAAGATTTAGCAGAAATAAAACGTTATCAGCCAAATGCCCGAAGGATTTTCTGGACAGGAGCCAACCCGTTCGCAATGAGCTATGAAAATCTCAGACTGCGGGCGTTGACGGTAAGGGACTATCTGATTAAGTGCCGGACGATGGCTATGTTTGCGAGCATCCGCGATATAAAAAACAAGGAAATATGGCAGCTTCGGAAATTAAAGGCAATGGGCATTAACGGACTGAGTATCGGTGTGGAAAGCGGCGATGACGAAACGCTTGCTCTTGCCAATAAGGGATATACTTCGGCGGATATTCTGGAACAATGCAGGAAATTGGACGAAGCAGGCATTGAATACTACTTTGTTTATATGACAGGGCTTGCGGGAAAAGGCGGCGGATACCGGAATGCACGGAAAAGCGCAGAACTGTTCAGTCAGCTTAATCCGTATTTTATTTCCGTGGACTCTCTCACACTTTTCCCGGATACGGAGCTGTACCGGATGGCACAGCAGGGGATGTTTGTACCTGCCGAAGAAAAAGAGCGCATCCGCGAACTGCAAATCCTAATCAATAACCTAAATATACGCACACATCTGTTTGCAAACACGGTATCTAATTTTATACCCGTAACGGCATATCTTCCCTATGACCGCGAAAAGGTAACAAACGAGCTGCAATTTGTTTTAGATAACACGGATGAAATGGAAATGCGGGAATATAGAAATCATTTGAAGTCTTTGGGATAAGGCTCTCAGTGAAACAGCGTCTTGATGGGCTTTCAATAAGAAGAAATGTTCCGGGAACGCCTGAAACAGAAGCATTCAGACAAAGAAAAACGGCATAGCCTCTAAGACTATACCGTTTTTTCATCTTTATTTTTTGTCAGTAGGCTTAACCAGTACGAGACTCAGTACCAGTGCAATGACATAAAGCACGATTGTCGCATAGAGCACACACTGATATCCGGTCGGATTGACCGTAATGACCGAACCGTCAGCAAGCGCATGTTCCACCGGTTCCCCGAAATGATTTACAATCCAGGTCGCCATCTGGTTACCGGTCAGTCCGGCAAAAGCCCATGCCGAAAGAGTGATTCCGTGAATCGCGCTGATATTTCCCATGCCGTAGTGGTCAGAAAGCAGCGTAGGCACGTTGGAGAATCCGCCGCCGTATCCCGCATTGACAACGAAAATCAACCCGAGTACGAGAGCAATCAGCAGACCATTGCCTTCTCCGTTCTTAATGCCGCCGGTCACGATAACGATTCCCGTAAATACAATCGAAAGGATGAAAATAAGCTTATAAATGGTATTCCGGTCTTTCATCGTGTCCGCCCAAGCCGAAAAGCCAAGACGTCCGCCCGCATTAAAGATTGCCGACACGGTAGAGATGATGCCTGCAAAAGCGGCAAGACCGATACATTTTACAATCATCTTTTCCTGTGAAATCAGCGCAAGGCCACAGGTAATGTTAATATAAAACATCAGCCAGATACCGATGTAATTGGACAACGGTTTTGTCTTTAATACAGACATGATGCTATGGCTTTCTTCCTTATTCTGAGGTTCATGCCAGTCATCCGGTTTCTTTAAGAGCAAGTGCCCCGCAAACATCATGACGAAATAAACAACCGCCAGAATCAGGAACATCTTATAAATGCCGCCTTCACCAAGCCCACTCAGCATCCCCTGCATAATTGGGCTTGCAATCGCTTTCGCCGCACCAAATCCCGCAACCGCCAGTCCTGTTGCAAGACCTTTTCTGTCTTTGAACCAGAGCATCAGCGTCTTGACCGGTGACAGATACCCTGTCCCCAGACCGATACCCATGATAAAGCCATAACAGATATAAATACCAATCAACGCCAATACGCTTCCTTTGTGCGCGCCGCCGTAATAGATAAAAAATCCTGTACCCGCCATACCTGCCGCAAAACAGACAGACGCTATCAAAGACGATTTATGGATATCTTTCTCCACAACATTTCCGAGAAACGCTGCCGACATGCCGAGGAAAAAGATTGCAAAGCTGAACGCCCACTCCGTCGCACTCTTGGAAAACCCGATGTAATCCGCAATTTCCTGGCTGAAAATTGACCAACAGTAAACCGTACCGATGCTGCAATGAAGCAGCAAAGCGGGAATTGCCGCGCGAACCCATTTATTCGTGCGCCAGCCTCCCTGATTTTTCACACTCTCTCCCATATGTAATACTATGCTCCTTTACACTTTTGTATTTTTGCTAACTACTACTTTACACTAAACCCTTGCAGATTTCAATCCTATTTTTCCGCCCGATTCCTGGCCGGATTGCTTCACGGCTCCTGCTCGGATTTCTTCCCGGTTCCTTCCTGATTCCTTTCGGAAATTCCTTCTCCGCCATCCGCTCCGCACCGCAAAAAAGCGTCTCATTTTTACCAAAATATCTTTTCGCGCTTTTCTCCATAAATTGACATTTTCGCTAATATAGTTTCATTTCACCGGAATATATTCATAGACGAAATGCGAATTAAATTATATAGTGGTTATAGACTTAATCACGGAAGTTAAGTCGGTAATAGCAATTCCGGAAGAATTCCCCTTTTACACAACAGAGCCCCCGAAGCAATTCGGGGGTTTCTGTTGTATTTCGTTTTTTCTGCATTTTTGTATTTTTTACGACACAATATATCATGTTCTTTTATATTATCGCATTTTTCGACATTTTCTCCGCTGCAATTATTTTGACTTTCAAACAAATATAGTTTTATTGCATGCAATCATCATATCACGATATATCCTATAAAAAATCACTTCAGGACAAGCACCGAATAAGCCGGCATTGCTGCCTTTCCGTCCGCCACGACAATCCGCTCTTCTCCGGTTTCCAACGTCCCCCGCATATTTTTTTCCGAAACTGCCTCACCGTTTACCATAAGACCTTGCAGGTCCAGCTCTTCCGTCCCCTCTCCGGTATGAAATATCAAGATGACTTCGGAGCCTTCCCATGTTTTGCGCAGGGCGCAAAAGCTGTCCCCTGAAATCTGTTCCAGATATTCTACCTCTCCTCTTGCGATTTCCGGGTTTTGGTTCCTGATTTTTATGACCTTCTTATAATACTGATAAACAGAATCCGCTTCCTGCGCCTGTTCCTCCAGACTGTCAAATTTCATCTTCACTTCATCCATGTCCGCCGGACCGTCGCACATGCCCTCTTTTTCAGGGTCTTTGCTCCAATACATCGGCGCACGCTTGTTTTCATCCTTTCCGGAGCCTTTCATACCGAGTTCTTCTCCATAATAAAGAAAGGCCGAACCGCTCATCAAAAGATTCATCGCGCCCGCAAGTTTCGTCTGCTTCTCCGAATTTTCACCCGCATAATACCCTGCGCTTCTTCCCATATCATGATTGGTATAAAAAGGCGCATCGATATAATTTTCATTGTACTGACCGAAGGTTTCCTGTAAGGACTCGCTCTCCAGGCCATACCGCGAAGCCGGAGAACCGTTGACCACTTTGGAGATAATGCCGTCTTTATCCGCAAACGCAAAGTTAAAAAGACTGTCGATGCCGCTTTCATAATATTTCGCATAATCGCTGATTTCCAGCCATGCTTCCCCGACCAGATAAGCATCCGCCTTCTGTGTCTTCACCACGTCGGCAAACCAGCCCAGGAACTCGATATTTTTCTCCGGATTCCCTGTATAAAATTCTTTGACCGCATCCAGACGAAAGCCTCCCACGCCCATATCCAGCCAGTATTTGGCAATTTCTTCAATTTCTGCCCGGAGCGCCTCGCTGTCCAGATTGAAATCCGGCATCTCACTCCAGAACTGCGCCTCATAATACCAGTCCGTTCCTTCTACCGCATAACAGCCCGCGCCCTGCTCTTTGGAAAAGTGATAATATTCAAAAGTCGGGCATTCCGCCGCATCCGGCTCGCCGTCCCCCAGTTCCCGAAGATACGCACAGGCATCCTGAAACCATGGATTCTGAGAAGACGAGTGATTCAATACCAGGTCCATAATGACTTTGATACCCCGCTTTTCACATTCCGCAAGCAGCTCCTTAAAATCCGCAAGCGTACCGTATGCCGCGTCAATATCACAGTAATCCGTCACATCGTATTTATGATAGGTTGGCGACGGGCCTATCGGCATCAGCCAGATGCCGTTGCATCCCAAATCCGTATCCGTCGCATCATCTCCGTCATTAATATAGTCAAGCTGCGAAATCAGCCCCTGCAGGTCCCCGATACCATCTCCGTCGCTGTCGTAAAAGGAATACACAAAAACTTCATAATAAGTACGATAATTATCGTCAATGATGTGCAGCGGAATGGCATCTGTGATATCTTCCGCCGCATCCGGCACAGCGCTTTCGCCTGCGTTTTCATCCGTCCTCTGTTCTTCCTGTGTCCCGGCGGTCTCGCTCCCTGCCGGAACAATCTCCGCGCCGGCTTCGTCTCCTGCCGGAACAGTGGCCGTACCACCCATGCCGCATCCGGCCAGCGAGAACAATATACAGCCCGCCAGAAATACGGCAGTCACCCGTTCGCCGTTCTTCCGCCGCCGACTGCCCGATTTTACACTTCTTTTTCCGCAATTCATGCTCTGCCCGTCCATGTCAGTCCCCCTTTTCTCTTTTCATAATGACTATAAATAAATGAATTCCTCCTCACAGATTTCCCCTGTATCTTTAAGGCGTACCGTTATCTTAAATGTGACCGGTTCCCCCGGAAAAGATTCTACAATATTGTTCCCGGAAAAATCCTGTACCAGCTCCACTTCATTTCCCTGCTCGTCCGTAATGCAAATCCGGTATTCAACGTCCACATCATAATTCGCTATCGTTGTCAGAGAATATATGTTTTCTTCCTCTTCCGACTGATACAGGGCGATTCCCATCGTCTGCGGGGACATATCTTCCATTTTCTCCTGCACCGATTGATAAAACAATTCCTGCCGCTTTTCTTCGTCATAAGAAACCATCATTTCCGCAAATGTCGCAGAATATTTTGCCGCCCCTTTTCCGGACAAATGATGGTAATCCATGAAATCATTATCTTCCATGTCCAGGATATCTTTCCTGCACAGGTTAAAATCATAATATTCTATTTCATTTGTTTCAGCGTAATTTCTCATATAATGGTAAAAGGTATCATAATTTCCAAGCGCCTGTATGTAGAAATCAGCGACCGGCGTTGCAACCAGTACAAGCTGAATCCCCTCTTCTTTACAGAGAGCCACTATTTTATCAAGATACTTCAAAGAATACGCCGAAAGGACATTTTCCGATATGCCCGGATTATCGGCCTCTACTATCATCTGGGGTGTGCCGGGCGTGCCTTCCGAAATCATAGCCCCTTTGTAAAAATTGGAGGGAACATTTTCATAGTTGATATATTCCGAACTTCTTTTGCTTTTTACAATTCGTTCTAACCGGTTCCGGTCCAGCAAATAATTCCCGTAACGGGCGGACGCCAGAAAACTTTCCACATAATGCTCAGAACCGGAGGCATTTAATAAAAACTCCGCTCTGTTAAAGTTTTTCTTCATATAATCCGTTATGCAGTAAATGTACATCATCTGTTCGCCGGTTCTTTCTGCCGGAATATCTCTGTATTGCCGGTAAAACACATCCAGATAGACTTTTTGAATCGGATTATTCTTTACAGCCTCTTTTAACAGATAATAAGAACCGTCCACTTTCTGCACCGGGGTGGCCGCAAGATATGTATTTTCTCCCATGATTTCATCTAAGATTTTGGGGTCATATCCGCAAAACACATGGGAAGAACCCAAAAACAGTGTTTCGATATCTTCCTGTTCATAAAACGCGTGCATTGCATACCGTACTTCATCATCCGCATCATCGATGACAACATAAGACAATACCGCATTTACAAGCAAAACTGCGCCTGTAACGATAAAGCATCCAAACAGTATTTTCATTCCTCTTTTCATCTTTATAACCATGCCTTTCCCAAATTTATTCTTCAGGTAATTGCGAAACGTCCTCTTTTGAAAAAACAGTTGTGCAGACGAGAGTGCAGCGAAAGCGGCTCTGCGGTGATTGTCTGTTTTGTACAACGGAAGCTTTCAAAAATATTGTTTCGCAATTCCCTGATTCATTCTCCTAAAACTGGAAATAAATAAATTGTCTCGCCCCGCCCATTTCTACATGAATCTTTAAATAGATACACGCGGAAAGGATGCCGATATAAAGAAGGTAACGAAACCATCCTTCCTGTTTTGCAACCCAGTTTCTGATACAAATCCCCTTTTCATGAACAAAATCCACGATAAACAGAATCAGAAGCCCTAAAATGAGCAGATTCCTGTCTCCGTCGCCCAACACTCCCAGAATAGCCGTAAAATCTCCCAGTTCTCTTGTCATCTGAATTAAAACCGCAGAAACATCCTGTAAGGAAGCCAACCTGAAAAAGAGTAATGTAAAATCAAAGAATGCAAAGGTCATAAGGCCATTCCGCAGTTTTGTGCTGAACGATATATTTTTCTTTTTTTCGGAAGAAGAAAAAAGATTATACAGAACCGTCAAAAGGCCATGTAACGCTCCCCAGATAACGTAGTTCCAGCTCGCCCCATGCCACAGCCCGCTTACGCAGAATACAATTAATACATTCAGCTGCTTTCTGAAATTTCCCTTTCGTCCGCCGCCCAGAGGAATATATAAATAATCCCGGAACCAACTTGTCAGGGAAATGTGCCACCTGCTCCATAAATCCCTGATGTTCGCAGCAAAATAGGGCTGTTTAAAGTTCTGCATCAGGGTAATTCCCATAACCTGCGCCACGCCGCGTGCGATGTTTGTATAGCCGTCGAAGTCACAATATAACTGAAACGCATACAAAATTAATGCCGTTACCAATACCAGAAGTCCATAATGCTGATAATTTCCGAACACGGTGTCTACATACAGGGCCAGGCGGTCCGCCAGGATAATTTTTTGGAACAATCCCCATAACATTAACAGTATGCCGTTTTTTATCCGGTCGTAGTCCCACAGCTTTTTCGTTTCCAGTTCCCTCAGCTGTCCCAGAATGTTTCTGCCGCGTTCTATCGGGCCCGAACCTAACTGCGGAAAAAAGGAAACAAATACCGCATATTTTATCAGATTATGTTCCGCCTTTTCTCCTCTGTAAACATCTATCACATAGCCGACTGCCTGAAAGGTGTAAAAAGAGATTCCTATCGGCAATAAAAAGTCCATCCGCAGTCCGATTATTTTTCCGTTGCCCGCCATCCCCGACAGGCCGTTGATGCTGTCCACCAGAAAATTGAAGTATTTAAACAGAAAGAGAAATGAAAAACTCGCGACACAACAGACGGCAACTATCCGTTTTTTTCTTTTTTCGTCTTCCGCAGTTTCTAAAACCCGCCCCGCAATATAGGTACACAGCGTGATAAATGCCAGGAGCAGGGCGCTCTTTGCATTCCAGCACATATAAAAATAATAATTACAGACTAATAACCAAACCAGTCTCGCCTTTTTGTGCATAAAAAAAAGAACACAGACTACACTCAGAAAAAAAACAAAAAATTGTACGGAATCAAAACGCATTTATCTTATGTCTCCTTAACTTTCAATAATCTAATCTATCTTACCGTTAAATAAAAAGAAGTTCAAGATATTTCTTTATCGGGTAAAATACCCGTGGAGAAATATCGAGAACTTCTTTTCGTATCCGTATTCGCCTTAACCTTTTACCGAACCACCCGTAACGCCTTCTACATAGAACTTCTGCATCAGCACGAACAATGCCGAAATCGGAATGGATACGATAACGCCTCCGGCGCAGAAAATCGAGAAATATTTGTTAATCAGTGATTTACCAAGCATGTTGAACAGGCCGATTGCAATCGTCCAGTCCGTCGCAATACCGGAGTTTAGCATCAGTTTTGCCAGTACGAAATCGCCCCACGGTACGAGGAAAGAATTGATAATCGTATAAACGATAATCGGCTGCGACAACGGAATGATGATTTTGAAGAAAATCGTCGCCTCCGAAGCGCCCTCCAGCCATGCCGCCTCTCGCAGCGATGTGGAAATCGTGTCCATAAAGCCCTTCGTAATCAGATAACCGAGTCCGGAACCCGCCGAATATACAATAATCATACCGAGATGACTGTTCGTCAGCCCAAGAGATTTCATAACGAAGTACACGGCAATCATGGACAATACACCCGGAAACATGTTCAGAACAATACCGAAACTCATCAGCCCTTTTCTTCCCTTAAACCGCAGACAGCTCATTGCATAACTGACCATCAGCACAAAAGCAGTCGAAACGATACAGGTAAAAATTGCGATAAGCAATGTGTTCTTGAACCATGCGCCATACTGCACGACGGAATCCGGCTGCAAAAACAGTACTTTATAATTATCAAGCGACCAGGTTTCCGGGAAAAAGTGTGCCGTATTGATTCCTTTATACCCGCTGAAGGATGTAACCACCAGCCAGAGAATCGGTACAAGCCAGATTATCACAAGGAATGTCAGCACCAAATGTCTTACTACAAATCCTACTGTCTTTTTCATTAGCGGAAGTCCTCCTCTCTACTGCCTTTAATTGTCTGTGTGAAGGTAATCAGTGTAAATCCTGCACAGATAATAAATACGATAATACCAATAACAGATGCTATCTTATAGTTATAGTATTCGTTCGTCAGCCTGAACAGCCATGTAACGAGCAAATCCACCTCTTTGGCATTAGAGTTTGCAAGCAGCTGGTCGGATGTAACATATACATCCTGCGTCAGCAGGTAAATAACGTTGAAGTTGTTGATATTTCTTACAAAGTCCGTAATCAGACTGGGCCCTGTAATGAAAAGCACATAAGGCATTGTAATCTTCCAGAAAATCTGAAAACTGTTCGCGCCGTCGATTCTTGCGCTCTCCAGCTGGTCTACCGGAATATTCATCAGAACGCCCGTCGCGATTAACATCTGGTAAGGAACGCCGACCCATATATTAATCAGTACAATCATGACTTTCGCCCATGTAGGATTGGTCAGAAACGGGATATAAGTCAGGTTCGCATTCACCAGACCAACGCTCTTTAAGAAATCTGTCAGCCCGATATTCGAGCAGATTGTATTCACAATACCGCTGTCTGCAAAAAAGTTACGGACAAGCAGCAAGGTAACGAACTGCGGCACGGCAATCGCAACCATAAATAAGGTTCTCCACAGTTTCGGAAGTTTTGTCTTCTTGCTGTTAATGAACTGCGCCATCAAAATGCCGCCGATAAAGGTCGTCAATGTGGAAAGCACCGCCCATTCCAACGTCCAAATCAGGATTTTCCCGAAGGAATAACCAAATGTCAGCGTTGTTGAATTGGTAAAAAGCTGTTTGAAGTTCTTCCAGCCGACCCATGTAAACAATGCGCTTGGCGGCATATGCTGCTGGTCATAGTTGGTGAACGCTATCGCAATCAGCACCAGAATCGGTATGATATTCATCAGGATAATGCCAAGAGCCGGAAGCGTCAGCAGCGTAATATGAAATTTTTCATTGAACAGCGCCTTGATATCTTCCCGGAAACTGTTGATATGCTTTCCCGCTTCCTTCTGCTTCTGCAAACGGTAAACGGCTTTGATATTGCCAATGTATACGAAAATAAAAGATACAATTATGAATAACGCTATAATGGAGTTAAGCAAAATCAGAAAAGAGTTATCATAATCGTTTACTTTACTTGTCAATGTTAACGGGTCAAACACCTGTTCAAACTGAACAGTACCCAATGTACCGAATTTCGCAAGATTCGGGGCCGCATAAAAAACACATGTTATGATAAAAACCGCTTCCAGCGCAATCATAATCAGCCCGTTGATAATCTGCTTTCTCGCAATATAACCTGCCCCCATAATAAGCATGGATAACTTTACCCAGATATCGCCTTTCGCTACCGCTGTCCCGAATTCCTTAAAATAATTTCCGCTAAATATCTTTTTATTCTTCATAGGAAACCCCTCTCAGAGATATTTTTGTATGATTTTTCCAGAAAAGAATCTTTGAAAGATACCCCGCATCCCGACTTCGGCTGCGGGGTATGACAGAACCTGAGATTATTCGATTGGAGCCATAATACCTTCTACCGCGGTATCGAGTACGCTCTGAAGGTCTGAACCTGCGCTGCCGTCAGCCAGAATCTGTCCAAGCGTCTCTGCCGGAGCCCAGAAGTTACCGCCTACACGCTGAGGTGTTGCGTAAGCTGCCTGTGCTGCCAGTGCTGCGATTGCCGGGTCAGCCTGAACTGCATCGGAAGATGCTGCCGCTACGTTTGAAGGGCCGAGGCCTCTTGCTTCAAATCTTGCTGTCTGAGCTGTTTCACCGGTCAGGAACTCTGCAAGCAGCATGGACCAGCCGATGTTTGCGGAGTAAGGATTTACGCCAACAAGCTTATAGCCGGAGTAGGAAGACATCTGGCAGTCTTTGCCCGCTACATTGAAAGTAGGAAGCTTTGTTGCCGAATAGTTCTCGCCCCATGCGTCGGAAGCTGTTTCCGCTCTCCATGTTCCGTTTACAGCTGCCGCAATTGTGCCTTCTGCGATTGCTGTTGCCATTTCTTCGTCGCTCATATCAACAAGAACGTTTGTTCCGTACAAATCCATGATTGCCTGTGCAACGTCTGTCGCGCCTGCTGCATTCCATGTACAGTTATTGGAACCGTCCTCATTCATTGTCAGTTCATAGCCTGCGCCCTGGAAGAATGCGTAGATATACCAGCCGTTGGAAACATCCATTGCAATCTTCTTGCCTGCTGCTTCTGCTACTTCCACCATCTTATCCAGAGACTTTACGTCTTCATCCGAAAATACGGAAGCATCATAGAACATGAAATAACCGTTATCGGCTGTCATCGGATAAGCATATAATGTACCGTTAACCGTAGCCGCTTCCACGGAACCCGCTACGTTTTCGTTTGCCACATCAAGCGTATAAGTTGCCGCTACCGGCTGGAGCGCTCCTGCCTGAACCAGTTCGTTAATCTGGTCGTCAGCGAAGGAGAATACGTCCGCTGCCGCCTCTACGTCTGCAAGAATCGTATCTTTTGCTGTGGATTCAGATTCGGAACCCAGTGTAATATCAAAAGTTACATCAGGATATGCCGCTTTAAAATCTTCAAGGAGTTGTGTTGTCAGAGCCTGGTCTTCCTCGGACGCCCATACGGTCAGTTTTACCGTATCTGTTGTTGCTGCAATTAGATTCGCAACCGGGTCATCGGAAGATGCCGCAGAATTGTCTGCTGAGGTGTCCGCTGCCGCTGTATCTGTTGCTGCGGAATTGTCTGCCGCCGTGTTGTCTGCCGCTGCGGTATTGTCTGTTGTGGTATCCGCTGCTGTGGAGTTATCGGCTGAAGAAGCCCCCCCCGCCTCGTTTCCGGAGTTTCCACATCCGACAAGACTTGCAGCTACCATGGATGTTGCGAGCAATGCTGCTAATACTTTTTTCTTCATAACTTTTTCCTCTCTCTCTTTAATACTTTTTATTGCTCTATATAAAATGTGTTGCCACATCTTATACCATTTATACCAAAATTTTCTGCGAAACCGTGTTGCTTATTTTTTCGTAAACTTTCGCTTTAAAGTAAATTTAACACCAAAAAAGGCATTTTGTCAACCATCCATTCACCGCTCACATATTTTTTTGCATTTTTTGACGGATTTTTAATCCCTTTTTTGGTCATTCTGCCAATCCTTCCTCTTCTTCCTTGAAAATTGGATTCATTTTTTATATAATGATAGGACTCCGCTGTCACAGCCGGAGGAATCTGTTATTATGTTGAGGAAAATCTATGGCAACGATAAAAGATATTGCAAACCGTCTCGGCGTTTCCGTCAGCACTGTTTCCAAAGGATTGAACGGCGCCAGCGACATCAGCGAACAGCTTCGGCAGACCGTACTGGACACCGCCGTTGAAATGGGCTACACACCCAAACAAATGCGCGCCAGGGAAGCCAAAAAACTCTGCATTTTTATCGAAAATATGGAGTACGAAACTTCCGAACAATTCGGCTACGATATCATACTCGGCTTTAAACAGGCCGCTTATCCGGCGCGGTATCATGTGACCGTCATGCCGGTCACACCTGCTTTTCAGGAAATGGAAAAGTACGACACTTTTATGCTGAAAAACGGATATGTAGGAGCCTTTTTCGTCGGCTTTGCGTTACAGGATGCCTGGCTTGCACAGCTTGAAAACACTTCCATCCCGACCACGCTTTTTGATAACTATATCCGCAAAAACCCGAATGTCAGTTATATCGGCACTGACAGCTTTGAAGGCATTGACGACGCCATCGAACATCTCGTCGCGCTCGGCCATCGAAACATCGCGCTGTTAAACGGCTCCGCCCATTCCATGATTACGGAACAGCGCCGTCAGGCTTATATCGACAGTATGAACGCGCACCATCTGGAGATTAACGAAAAATGGATGCCTTACGGCTATTATGTCGCGGAAGCCGCCAAAGACCATGTGGCCAATCTGCTTTCCCTCGGCGTAACCGCCATCGTATGCGGCAACGACCTGCTCGCCTCCGGCGCGCTGAGCGAATGCCGTAAGAACGGCTATCGGGTTCCGGAAGACGTCAGCATCATCGGCTTCGATGACATCCCGATTTCCGCCAAGCTGAATCCGCCCCTGACGACCATCCGCCAGGAACGCATCGAGCTTGGAAAATGCGGCTTTTTTACGCTGCATTCCGTTATCAATCACGTTTCTGTCAGCAAAAACCTGCTGCGTCCGCAGCTTATTATCAGAAATTCAACCGCTCCGGTCAGAACGTAACATCTCTGACCGCTTCCAGCGCGGGAAGCGCATTACCGTCATAATCAAATAACGCCTGGTTGGCCCATTCATTGCCGCCGGGCCCTTTTTCTCCCATATAGGCAATCGCCGCGTCGGATGCCCATCCGGAACCGGCTACCGGAATCCATGCCGCTTCCCAGTAAAAGAAGCCTCTGCATTTTCCGTCCGGAACCTGTTTGATTTTTTCAAATAAATCCAGCAAAAACTGCTTCTGCCCTTCTTTTGTCATCGGATAAGGTACTTTTGCGGCGAGTTCCGGCTTTGTCGCCATGCCCTTTCTTTCCTGCGGCGCCAGTTTCTCATAAGCCGCATAATCTTCCATCGTAAATCCCATCGACACTTCCGCAACCATCAGTTCCTTGCCATATCTGACAGCAATGTCATTCATATTCGCCGCAAGGTCGTCAAGCGTTCCGTGCCAAAAAGGATAATAAGACAAACCGATAATCTGAAAGTCTTCGCCGTTCTCCATAAAATGGTCGAACCATTCCCGGTAAAGCGCGTTGTTTCCGCCGTTATCGAGATGAATTATCAGCGGAATGTCCCTGTCTACCGCCCTCGCGCCCCGGATACCGGCGTTCAGAAGACGGGCAAGGTTCTTATATTCCGGCACTTTGCCCCAGGGCCAGAGAATACCGTTTGTCACTTCGTTTCCAATCTGTATAAGAGTCGGAAAAGCGTCCGCCGCCCGCATGGCCTCCAGCGTTTCCTTCGTATACCGGTAAACCGCTTCTTCCAGCTCTTCCAGATTCATTCCCTGCCACGCTCTCGGCATGCTCTGTTTGCCCGGGTCCGCCCAGAAATCGCTGTAATGAAAATCCAGCAGCACTTCCATGCCTTTGGCCAATGCACGTTTCGTCAGTTCAATCGTCGTGGGCAGGTCATTTGTGCCTGCCCCGTACGGTTCGCCGTCTTCCGTGTAAGGATTGTTCCAAAGGCGGAGCCTGACCGCATTGACATCATAACTTTGCAGAATATCAAGCACATCCTTCTCCTGTCCCCGGTCAAAAAAGCGCCCGCCCAGACTTTCCACTTCTTTCAGCGTAGAAATATCCATTCCTTTTAAAAATTTCATGTATTATTTTCCTCGTCCTGTTTTTAAAAATCAAACTTCGTAAACCTTTTCATCGCATCCCTGTATCGGAACCGCACCAGTTCATTCTTTTCCAGAACGTCTTCTTCCGTTCCCACATACTGACAGCGGATACAATGGTATTCCTTTTTGTCTTTGTCATAGAACATATCAATATCCAAATCCCTCATAAAACAGGAGGGACATCTGTAATTTAATTTGCCTTTGCCAGATTGAGCCATGTCGCAAATACCTCCTTATCTTTCAGCTTCGCCGTATACCCCAGTGTAAACATCGGGGAAAACGCATAACCCTCTTTGATATAGCCGACCGCGTCTTTCTTCTCACAGCTTAAAGAAACTCTCGTCTCGATTTCCGGAATGACGGAAACGACTTCTTTCGCGCCTTCCATCTGTTCTTCGCGGCATTTATACGCATACTTGATTTCTTTGTTCTCCGAATCGCCGATGCAGGTCAGCGTGATATTGCTCATATCCTCGGAATATTCCGTCGTGCCGTAACATGCGACCATATATTCGTTGATTTCCACTTCCGCATCCGGGTCGCTCATTTCCAGAATATTCCGTTCAATCCTGACATTGGAGCTTCCTTCTTCGAAATAAATCTTCGTCTGTAATGTAACCGTCAAATCATAAAATTCTATATCCACCGGGTCGAGCGTCAGGATTCTGGTCTTTCCTTCCTTTTCGCAGTTCTTCTCTTCGGAAAAATGCGCTTTCGTTCTGCACAGACACAAATCCACTTCTTCGCCCTTATAAGTCAGCTTCGCGCTTCTGACGGTTCCCTCTCCCGCATAGTGTGTGAAATATCCGGCCCGGTATTTCTCCTGAATCAGGAAAGGATAGGAAGCGTCCGTAATATGCTTCGTACCGATGCCGACCGGCCATTCCAGTTTCGCCGCATAAGGTCTTAAATCCACAATCGCGCCGCCCTGGTCCATGTTCACGCACACTCTCATGAACGGGTCGCAATACCAGAATAACTGTTTTTCGGAACCGTACAGAATGTCTCTCCAAAGCGCGCATTCCGGCTCTGTCAGCGTCTTTTTCTGACGATAGTAATCGGCAAACTCCGCCATCGTCATGTCGTCCAGTTTGCCTTCTTTTTTCAACTGGCCATAATAAGCCATGCCATCCTCATAGGATTTTAAAAGCAGCTCGTAAGGCGCTTCCCAACGGCCCATTTTGTTCATCCAGCCGGGGCCGACGAACATCATATTGTAAGCATAACCATTGTTATATTTTGCCAAATCACGGTACTGGTCTATCAGATTGTACAGATACGGAAATTCCCATGTCTTGGAATCATAGCTCATACTGCGCAGCACGTTCTGCGGATGGGTTCCGAAATTGGAGCCGTTTCCGTCATAGCAGGCAATCAGGTCCCTCGATAAGTGGGGAATCGCCACGATGCCGCTGTCTTCCTCTTCGTTCGCAGCTGGCGCATGCACGTTCTGCTTACTCGGAATCCAGGGAGCCCACGGGCCGCCGTCCATAAAAGTATACCAGGAATTATTACAGGTATGGTACGCTTTCGGGCCCTCTTCCCAACAGGTCGCGACCGCGCATTTCACCATCGGGTATTTCTCTTTGATATAATTCACCAGCTCCGCGTCCATATAATAGGAGCCCGTCGATTCCGGATAAAAACCGAAACGGTCATAAAACTTCCCGAATACGTCATCGACGATGGATTTTTTATCTTCCATCGAGAACATCCAGATACAGAAATCTTTCGTCTTGTATTTCTCACGAAATTCCGTGCAGGGCAGGCCGAGCAGCGACAATGCGATTTCATCTCCGTATTTTTCATGGTCCGCCTTCGCAAGCTCTACCGCTTCATCATTAAATAACGACGCATAGGTCATCTGAATGGTCGTCTTCAAACCGTTCTTATGCGCAATCGACTGCTGCGTTTTAAAAATGTCGAGCGATTCTGTCAGCAACGCTTTTCTGCCGATGTCCTCCTCTTTTCCATGTCCGGTCACCTTCTCCGCATATTCGGGAACCATTTCCGGCCGATGGATGATGTTCACAATAAACTTATTATCCATAATAAACCTCCATTCTTATTCTTTTCGTTTTCTTATCATTGCTCTTTTCGCCTTGTATTTTCTGGTGCGCAATCGGTTGTCCAATTCATAGCACTAGGATAACAAAGCGCCTGTCGGATGTCAATGTATATATTTGACTATTTAAAGTGTGCCTGTTTGTGTATTCTGCATAAAGGGGCGTTGTGAGCGGCATCTATTTCCTTACGTCGATTCCCGCATGGATATCCGGTAGCCGAGCAGAGTCTTTCCGGGAACCGCTTCTCCTTCGATGATTTTGAGGAGCGTTCGGCATGTCATTTTTCCAAGCTCTTCCATATCGAACCGGATGGAGGTGACGGAAGGTATATAGTTTTCCAGAAAAGAGCTGTTATAGAAAGACGCGACTTTTATCTGTTCGGGCACGCGTATTTTTTTCTGCTGTAAACAGTTCAGCACACAGCCGCATAGATAATCGTCCGTGGAAATGATACACCGCACTTCCTCTTGCAGCATCTTTTCGATAATTTCTTCCACCGCTTCCAGACTCTCCACATCCGAAAAGACATACTTTTCAAATGCCGCATCCCCTTTTTCCTCAAATGCCTGGCATGCTTCCAGAAATCCTTTTACCCTGTACCGGTTCACCATATGCGCCCGGCTTCCGCCAATCAGCGCAATCTTTCCGACATTCTGCGCAAGGAGCCGCTCCGTCAGTTCGCGGCACGCTTTCTGATGGTCATTATCAATCCATACAATCGAATCGTCCATCGTGCTTCCAATCGCGACAAACGGAATCCCCGTCTTTTTCAGGTATTCTGCCGGCGCGTCCTCCACGAGCGTCCGCGTCAGAATAAAACCGTCTACCTTATGATTGACAACGACCCGCTGCAATCTGGAAATATCCTCCGCCGTAACGATAGATACCAGCACGTCATAATCCAGAGACGATGCAATTTTGCTGATGCCAAGCATACAGTTCTGAAAAAAGGGAAGTTCCACAATATTATAATCTCCCGGAATGACCAGCCCGATATTATAGGTCCGGGACTGCGCCAGCCCTTTTGCAATTACGTTCGGCCTGTAATTATGCGCTTCGATATATTGCAGAACTCTTGCGCGCGTTTCCTCTCCGATGCGCCCTTTTCCTGAAATCGCGCGCGATACGGTCGTCTTGGAGACGCCCAGTGCGTCCGCGATATCGTTGATTGTCAAATTTTTATCTTCTGTTTTTTTGTCTTCTGTCATTGGACCTCTCTTTCCTCCCAAAAATCTTTTATAACATATCATTCCGTTCCTGAATCATATCATACCAAAATTTATGCTTTTCGGAAAATCATTTCCTTATCGGATTCAGGAGGCAAAAGGAAAAATCGCTTCTTTGCAGACGAACGGCAATTTTTTCACTTTACCGTTCTGCCTTTTCGTGATAAGATTTATATATTCGTTTGCGCAAACGGTTGTTCTCATATAGCGTACCAAAAGAGAGACAATCCTGCAATAGCAGATATACACAATTTAAACGGGGGTTTAGTGTGAAAATAAATTTTCACAGACGAATTTATTCGTCTTGCAAATATTGTGCCTGCGGTACAAATTCGCAGGCTATGGAAAGGCATGGTTATTTTTATGAAAGCAGACAAACTATTATTCGGAGCGGCATATTATGATGAATATCTGCCCTGTGACCGGATTGAGACCGACATGGAAATGATGGAAAAAGCGCATATCAACGTCATTCGCATCGCAGAGTCCACATGGAGCACATGGGAGCCGCAGGACAACGTATTTGATTTCAGCCATCTGCATCGCATGCTGAAAGCATCCGAAAAGCACGGCATTCAGGTCATCGTGGGCACACCGACTTATGCGGTTCCGACCTGGCTTGCGGCGAAATATCCCGATATTCTGACGCAGACTCATGACGGCCAGGAACGTTACGGCCGCAGACAGAATATGGACATCGCGCATCCCATGTACTTAAAACACGCGGAACGCATCATACGAAAGCTCATGGAAGAAGTCAGCCCCTATCAGCATGTCATCGGCTTTCAGCTGGACAATGAAACAAAATCTTACGATACATGCAGCGCTTATGCGCAGGCCAGATTCCGGGAATATCTGAAAGAACTTTTCCGGAACGATTTGGATGCGCTCAATCATCAGTTCGGGCTGGACTACTGGAGCAACCGCATCAATTCCTGGGAAGATTTTCCCGATGTCCGGGGCACGATTAACGGCAGCCTCGGCGCGGAATATCAGAAATTCCAGCGAAAACTGGTAACGGATTTCCTGACATGGCAGAGCGAAATCGTCAAAGAGTATGCCCGCCCGGAACAGTTCATTACGCAGAATTTCGATTATGGCTGGAAAGGATTTTCCTATGGACTGCAGCCGGAGGTGAACCAGTGGGAAGCCGGAAAAGCCGTTACAGTCGCGGGAGCCGACATTTATCACCCTTCCGCTCAGGATTTGACCGGTGCGGAAATCTCCTTCGGCGGAGCGATTGCCCGTTCCATCAAAAAAGACAATTACCTGATTCTGGAGACAGAGGCACAGGGCAACCACGGATGGCTTTCCTATCCCGGACAGCTGCGTTTACAGGCTTTCAGTCATCTCGCTTCCGGCTCCAATTCCGTCATGTACTGGCACTGGCATTCGATTCATAACGCCATCGAATCCTACTGGAAGGGCATCCTCAGCCACAATCTGAAAGAAAATGCCACCTACCGGGAAGCATGCCGCATCGGTGAAGAATTTGCCCGTTACGGCGGACACCTGAAAAACCTGAAAAAGAAAGCGCCTGCTGCCCTGCTGCTTTCCAATGAAGCGCTCACCGGCCTGCAGTGGTTTAAGATTCATGACAACCTCCAGTACAACGATATCGTCAGATGGATTTATGACGCTCTTTATGAGCTGAATATCGAATGCGACGTGCTGAGCTGCAACGACGTTGACTTATTTAGTCAGTACAATTTACTCATTACCCCTGCGCTTTACAGCGCATCCGAGACAGTCATCGATGCGCTGCGCGCTTATGTGGAACAGGGCGGCCATTTATTCTCTACCTTTAAAACGGCCTTTTCCGACCCGATGTTAAAAATATATGCGGATGACCAGCCGCATCGGCTGACCGATGTGTTCGGCATGACCTACGACCAGTTTACCGATGCGGTGGATGTCGGCCTGCAAAATATTGCCTTCCCGTTATCGGACGAATCTGTAAACAACCCCGGTCGGACAGCCGCGGACGCTTCGGATGCTTCCGGCCATACCGATGCCGGACACGCCACCGACGGACCAACTGTTCATTACTGGATGGAGCTTTTACAAACCGATACCGCGGAAACGCTGGCTTCCTACAAACATCCCCACTGGGACGCCTATGCCGCTGTCACATATAACCATTTTGGCCGGGGATGCGCGGCCTATGCTGGTTGCTATTTTGATAAATCCGTCCTGAAAGACCTGTTACGCTTCCTCTGCGAAAAGGCTGGTATTCCGCTTCCGGAAACGGTATTTCCGGTTATCATCAAACGCGGCGTCAACGAGGCCGGGCGGGAAATCACCTATCTCTTCAACTACTCGGACGAAACGCGAAGCGTCGTCTGGCGCGGTAAAGACTGCATACCGCTTATCGGTTTGGATAATACAAAAGCCCCGGAACAGAGAACTGTCCGGGACGGAGATACGATTTCGCTTCCTGGATGGGATTTTGCGGTGTTAGAGAGCAGAGAATGATTTTTCAAACACGCCCGGCATTGCCTGAACGGGACAGACTGTCAGTCTGTCCCACTTCTTAAAATCAGGTAAATTGCCGCTCATCCATCTCTTCAAAATAAACCCGCTCTTTATCGATTGTAATTTCAATCCGGCCGTCACTGTATTTTGCCGCGATTTCCTCGAGCTTCTTCATAACATCCTCTCGAGTCATCTGAAGAAACGCTTCCACATCCGTACTTTCCCATAAATTCTCGATATCGCGAATCACCCCGCCGACCTGCGTGTCACGCTCCGCGACGGAAAGCTCATTTTTATTAAAAATGTGATAAGTAAAAGCATACTCAAAACCGCACCATGCAAGGCCGTCCGCTATCGTTTTCTGTAAGCGGTAAGAAATATAACCAGGGTCTTCTTCCGGCCTTCCCGTTTTCAGATGCTGAACCATCCGGTAATTTTCTTCCGCGGAAAGCGTCATCGTTGTATCGACAAAAAAAAGTTCTTCTTCCGACAAGGCCGCCTGGCGTTCTTTTCGATAACAGTCTTCCCGAATCCGCTCATAGGCATCAAAATTTTCGTTTGCCCAATCCAGCAGCATCCTGTCAAAATCCACTACCGTCATCCGCTGATAGTCCGCTGTTCTCAGTAAAAACAAAGAATCGTAATCTTCCTGTGCAGCATATTCGTTTATGCGGGGTTCCTTCTCTTCCGGTTCCGCATTCTGATAAACCTCATCTATTGTCAGATATTCCTGTCCTCCCGCGGTGTTTTCGGTCTTTTCCTCCTCCGGCGTCAGCGGCATATAGAAATATTCCACCAGAATGTCCAGCGCATCCGTGCACCATACCTGCTTCAGTTCCTCGATTCGGTCCAGAACAGCCTCTTCCATAAAGGACTCATTCCTTAACTGTGTTTTTGACTTTCCCTGTAAAAAATCCGCAAGTCCATTCATCATACCCTTTCGCGCCTCATCGTATTCTTCCACGGTGAGACCGTCCGGATTTTTCACGACAAGTGTGATATTATATTCCAACAGCGCATTTTCCTCAGGAGCAGGAAAATCGGTGGACACATATCCCCCAAAATCTCTTTCCCGCCATTTCGAAGCGGTAAGCGGTTCCAGCACATAGAAATACCAGGCCGCAATTTCATTTTCATCCTTCTCTTCATAAAAGGCTTGATTTTGGGAAAAACGCTCCAGCAATTCCATGTATTCCGGGGTATCCACAGTTTCCCATATTTTTTCCTGATATTCCGCCACCGTCAAATTGTCATATCCGTACAACGCCAACAGGCTGACATATTCTTCTTCCGTAAAACCCGTACCGGACGGTATCTTTTTGTCATCTTTTGCATTGACTTTTACAGTCAATGTCGAAGCCGTGAAAACGACTGCCAGTCCGACGAATACCGCGCCGGATACTATTTTTTTACAAAAAGAGTTTTTCTTCCATTTCATAATCGCATCAATCCTTTCTTCCACCACATTTTGTCCGAAATGACTTCCGAGCGGCATAAGGCCGCTTTGTCGGGCCGCCATATCAATTAACACACGGGCATAAGCCGCTTTTTGGGTTCCGCCGGATAACCGGACCACCTTTTCATCACAGGAAAGCTCCATATCCCGGTTCAGAAGAACATACATCACCCATACAAATGGATTGAACCAGTGCACACAAAGCGCCGACACGGCAAGCAGTTTCGTTACGGCATCCATCCGGCAGATATGCACATATTCATGCAGCAGAATATACGCAAGTCCCTCCTCGTTCTGCCAGTCCGTCTGTTTTGGCAGCAGAATCACCGGCCGGAAAATCCCGTATGTCAGCGGCGTCATGACCCGGTCGCTCTGTCTTACCGATATGCGGCGACGCTTTTTATGCTCCAAAAGCCACCGCTCCACACCGGCTTTTCTGACAGGCAGCGACGTCCGGAATAAAAACAACGCACGCAGATAAGTCGTAACGAAAAACAGCATACAGGCAGACATTCCTGCACACCAGACCGACAGAAGCGTCTCCATACGCCACGGCTCCATGCCGAATCGTTCCGGCTGTTCACAGGAATTTTGCTCCTTCCGAATATTTTCCGGTTCCGTTTGTCCGCGCCTTCGTATGTCCGTATTCTTCCGTTCGTCTATGTTTTCCGTTTTACCTATACGTTTCTGTTCCTCTATATTCTCCGGTCCGCCTGCACGCTCACGGTTCTCCCCATCCACAGGATTCTGCATCGCTTCATAGGATGATTGCAGTCCGGCTGCGGCTTGTTTCCAGACAGGAAGCGAATAAATACTGTACGCCGACGGAATTACGACAGGAAGCAGAAGCCTTGACAGCGCAATGCCCCATAACACCGGGAAAATGCTTTTGGGAAGTCGTTTCAGCGCAATCCCGCGCAGCAACACAATCAGCAGAATCAGAACCGCACCAGAAACGGTCATCTGTACAAAAACCATCCTTTTCCCTCCTTCCGGTATACTTCACCCTTTCGGGCGTCCAGCGTTCATTCCTCTTCTTCCACAATCTGCCTGAGCCTCTCAATCTGACTCGCAGATAGTTTTTTTCTTCCGAGCAGCGCCGCAAACAATTTATCTACGGAACCGTCATAAATCTTATCAATCAGTTCGTTCGTTTCCACTTCCTGTACAGTCTCTTTCGCAATCAGCGCATGACACATAAAATGCGGTTCGGAATGCTCTATGGCTCCCTTTTTCATACACCGCTTAATCAATGTATACGTTGTATTAATATTCCAGCCCGCTTCTTCCCCGAGCACATCGGAAATATGCTTCGCGGTGGTATCCCCTTCCCGCCAGAGCACTTCCATTACTTTCAATTCCGAATCAAAAAGCTTCATCTCTCATTTTCCTCCCATTCCGCTGCGCAGACAGCTTTCTCTTCTCCTGCGCAGATTCTCTCCGTATAACGCCATAAGACTGTGGTAGTACACTTTCATTTATACTACCACAGTCTTATTCTTCTGTCAATCCAGTATACAAATATTATCTATGCCTTTTCCCCGGCCTGCGATTCAGGACTTTCGGCCTCTCTTATTCTTCTCATTCACATCTTCCCGTATCAGCGCGTAAACGGTCGATAAAATCGGGATAAAAATCAGCATGCCCACTACGCCCATCAGGCTGCCGCCAACCGTCACAGCCGCCAGTACCCAGATGGAAGGCAGTCCGACCGAATTTCCGACCACATGAGGATAGATAAGATTTCCCTCTATCTGCTGCAGCACGATAAAAAGAAGCAGGAACCAGATTGCTTTTACCGGGTCGTCTACCATAATGAGAAACGCTCCGACAAAACATCCGATAAAAGCCCCGACAATCGGTATCAGCGCCGTAAATGCAATCAGAACGCCCACCATGACCGCATAAGGAAAACCGAAAAGCGTCATGGAAACGACGAACATCACGCCCAGAATAACCGCTTCCATGCACTGTCCCGTGATAAAACTGCTGAAATTCTTTCCTGCCAGAGAAGCGATTTCCAATGTCCTGTCATACACTTTCTGCGGGAAATAGGCATGCAGTATCCTTTTGAACTGGCCGCCAAGTTTTTCTTTCTGCGCCAATATGTAAAAAGAAAACACAAGCGCCACAAAAACGTTGACGACGCCGCCGATAATCGTAGAAGCCACCGTCACCGTAGAACTTACCACATTTCCCAGTCCGTTCTGCATAAAATCAATTATCGTATTGACAATCGAATCCCAGTTTATTTCCGCAGGTTCGAACTCTTCCAGCATGGCCAGAAGCTGCGGTTGGGATGCAAAAAGCTCTTCCAGCCAGATTTGCGCATCGACCAGAAACTGCGGTATTTTATTGCCAAGTTCTATCATCGTTCTTGTCACCTGCGGAATTACCGTGACCGTAACGATGACGATAACCAGAATGACTGACAGAAACGACAGAAAAATGCTTACCGGCCTTTTTATTTTCTCCGTTTTGGAACTTTTTGCCTTTGAAAACAATCCTTTTTCGATTGCCTTCATCGGAATGTTCAGCACGAAAGCGATTGCCGCGCCATAAATAAACGGCCTTACAATTCCCAGAAGAAAAAAGAAACTATGTAATACAACATCCATGTTCAGCACCGCAAGACACACGACCGCGGTAAAAAGAATCAATCCTCTGATTTTTTTCAGGTTCCCTTTGTTTAAGTCCATGATTTTCTCCCATCCGTCTGCTTTTACAGACACCTGAAGCAAAAGATGAAATTATCCGACTTTCAATCTTTTCTTCTTCTGTCTGTTCATTCCAAAAATTGCTATAATAATGATAGCTGTCATAATGATTGTTATAATAATGATAGCTGTCATACTTCTAGTATACACGATAATTTTCCATATAATAGTTAAATTTTCATTAAAAACAAACAGACCGGACAAAATCCGGCAGACAAAGTCGGAACTGTCTTTTTCATTTATCGTATACTGATTTCAGCAGGGAGGTGCACACATGGAATGGACGAAAGCAATCGAAAACGCAATCGAATACATCGAAGCGCATATTACGGAAAATATTTCCGCAGAAGATGTTGCTGGACAGGTACACATCTCGCCCTTTTACTTCCAAAAGGGCTTCCACATGCTCTGCGGCTATACGATTACCGAATATATCCGCAGCCGGAGAATGGCTCTCGCCGCGGGAGAGCTTTCCACGGAAGATGTCAGAATCATCGATGTTGCGGTTAAATACTGCTATGATTCTCCTGACAGTTTTACGAAAGCCTTTTACAGATTTCATGGCGTCACGCCTTCTATGGTGCAGAAAGAACATGCCATGATAAAAGCATTCGCACCGCTGAAAATCAAATTATCCTTAGAAGGAGGGTACAAAATGAATTACACCTTTAAGAAAAAAGACAGTTTCACCGTTATGGGTGTCAGACGGAAATTTTCCTATGACGAAGCTTCAACCGCAATTCCGGCATTTTGGCAGGAACATGCCAAAAAAAACAGCCACCGGTATGAAAACGGCATATTCGGCATAAACATCGATGAGTCCAGAGGCTTTAACGAATTTGAATATCTGATTGCCAACGTATACAACCCTGCGGAAGATGTGCCGGAAGGCTTCGCGACCGTCGTAATCCCGGCGTTCACCTGGGCGGTATTTCCCTGCACAGGCCCGCTGCCGGACGTTTTGCAGGGCGTTAATTCCAAAATTTTCTCGGAATGGCTCCCGGCGCTGAAAGACTATGACTTCGCGGCAGGCTACTGTATCGAAATGTACGATAAACCGGACAAATATCCGAAAGGCACGAGCGATGAAAACTATTATACGGAAATCTGGATTCCGGTGAAAAAGAAATAAGCCAGAAAAATGAGTTTCGCTGCATCATAAATTTTTTGCAGCGAAACTCATTCTAAAAGGCAGTATAGACAAATAACGCTTAAAATCTTCGGATAACAGCGGACTCGGCGACAGAACAGCCGATGAAAAAGATTTAAGCAGCTTCTTCCACTGAAACGATTATTTCACCTGATACAAATAGAAATCATCCAGCGTCCCCCATCCTTTGGCCGCACAGCTTACGGACGCACCGATGGTCAGCGTCCCGTCCTCTCCTACCGTAATGCCGGAAATCTCCGGATTCTGCCAGTTGCACCAGCCCGCAACGCCGGTTTCCTGTTCCAGCCGTTCCGTTCCGTTATCCGCATAGATATACATGTCCGGGCTGTCCCCGGCATCGCCGCCCTGTATGTAGAGACCAAATTCATAAGTCCCCGGCGTCAGCCCCGTAATGGTCTGCTCTGCCGTAAAGGAAACTTCCCCGGTAGAATAGAAATGCAATGCCATCACGCCGCTTTTCGCATCCGCTTCCTTGTTCTGGAAATCCGTCATGCCGCCGCTCTTTTCCGTGATAACCCACATGGACGTATCTTCCTCTTCAAAGCTGCTGTTTGCGACCATGTTTTTCTGGTTCACGGATATTTTCGCCGTTACCTGTTCCTGTTCCAGATATTCGATGACAGCGGGTGAAAGCGCCGAATCCGTCAGCGTACCGAAATCACCGTTCACCTCATACTCTCCGGCCGCAGACGTATCGATTCCCGACAGCTTCGCCTCATCCCACCGAATCGGAATTTCCGCAACGCTCCTATCATTATATACAACACATACCGTCTGAGGCATCACGACTTCCCCATCTAACGGCACACTGAGCTCCACCGGCAAAATGCTTTCCACCGCCAGTTCCACAAGCGTACCGCAATGCAGATATTTGAATACTTTCAAAGATTCCAGCGGATGCCCTTCATAATCGAAAAGGGCCTGATTATCCCAGGAACTTCCTCCGTAATATACACCGGCGTCCTTCGGGTCATAGGAAGCCGCATAACTGGAAGCCCATCCGGAACCGTTCTTTTCCCAGGATTCCTGATTGGCCAAAAGCGCCGACGCCGCATCCGGCGCGTCTTCCTGATAAACGTTTACCGGAATCCATGCCGGTTCCCAGTAAAAGACGCCGAGTCCCGCTTCGCCCACATCGGCCACCGCCGCGCACACATCCCGGATTTCATTTGTCTGTCCCTGTGCGCTGACCGCATATTCCGGCGTCACATCGGTTCCGCCGATGCTGTTCGCAGAACCGTCTCCGTCCCCGTCCGTATAGGGATAGGAAGTCTCCGCCACCAGCACTTTTTTGCCGTACTCTCCGGAAATTTCCCGCAAAACATCTGTCAGATTTTCCAGACTCCCGTGCCAGAACGGATAATAGGACACGGCAAATATATCATAATCAATTTCTTTGTCCATTAATTTTTGTGCAATGGCCAGTGTCCCCTTCTTATCGGAAACATCCGTAAAATGAACCGCAATCTGCATATCCTGTCCCGTTTCCTGTGCGGTTTCCCGGATAGCTCTGGAGCCTGCCTGCATCAGCTGCCGCCGTTTCGTCCAGTCCGTTTCTCCGGACATGCCGTTGTTGGTTTCATTTCCAATCTGCACCATGCCGATTACGGCTCCGGCGTCGATGATTTCGGAAAGGCTCTCTTTCGTGAACTGATAAAGGGCTTCCGATTTATCTTCTATCGCCATACCTTCCCATGCTTTCGGGCATTGCTGTTTATTCGGGTCCGCCCAGAAATCGGAGTAATGATAATCCACACAGAGCTTCATTCCGTATTTTGCCGCCCGCGCACCAATTTCCGCTGCAGTCTTCGTATCATTGTTGCCGCCGCCATAGCCGTTGCCATTCTCATTGTAAGGGTCATTCCAGACACGCACGCGGATATAGTTCACACCGTTCTGTGCCAGTGTCTGAAAAATATCCTGCTCCGCGCCTTCTTCGTTATAATAAACAACGCCGCTCTTCTCCTCCGCAATAATGCTGGAAATATCCACGCCCCGGATAAAATCTTCCGAAAGGCCGTCGATTGGCTCCACATAGACGCCGGCTTCTTCGGCTTGCGCAGGCAGTTCATAAATTATCGTATCCACCGGCCATTTTGCCTCAGGCGCAGGCCCGTCTTCTTCCGACGCCCCGTTTCCTGCTCCGACGTCTTCCGTTTCTTCGCTCCGGACGTCCTCCGGCTGTGTTTCTTCCGGCTGCGCGGCCGTATTTTCCACGGGCTCTGCCGGCCCGCTTTCCTGTCCCCCCGTATTTCCGCACCCCGGCAGCCCAAAAAGTACACACAGACCCGCCGCGGCCACGATATATTTCCCCGTCAATTTCTTCCTCATATAAATCCTCCCTTTTCTACTTCTTTGTATTATGAGAGAGGCCGGGCGGTCAGGACAGAGTTCTCTGGCAGAGGCCCTATAAAAATGTCGGTACTTGGATTTTGTGACACTTGTGCCACAAAATCCTTAGTACCGCTACATTTTTAGTGGAGCGGGAGCGTGCCTCTAAAGAGAACTCTGTCCTGACCGCCCGGCCTCTCTCATAACGTTTTTATTGTAACACACCCCCTCATTGAAAAAAAGGACTTGCAGAAGCATCTTAACTTATGTTATAATACGACTTAGTGATTACAGAAGAATTATAGGGGCATAGTTCAAAGGTAGAACAGTGGTCTCCAAAACCATCGATGTGGGTTCGATTCCTACTGCCCCTGTTATGAAAAAATTATTGATTACTTTTCTTATTTTAATATGTATTCTGACCGCCTGCGGAAAAGAGACACCGCTCTTAGAGGCTTCGGATTATGAGCTGAATCAGAATACCAACACTACCAGCAAAGGAATCGGCATCGGTGACACACCGGAAGTTTTTCTGGCAGCTTACGGAAGTTATGACATAGAGACTTCCATAGAATATGGGCCGTTTGAAGCGATTACGCCGAAAGAAATTCCTTTTACGGATTCTATCAGAACAATTCTTCCGACTTTTTTCATCGATGGACTTCCGACCACAATCGAACAAATCTGTACGGATAATGAAATCGAGCGTTCCGAATTACTGTCGCTTCTCAGTTCGGACGAATATCTGCAAAACCACACAGTCGTATACCACTATATGATATTTACCTGGGAAAACGGTTTGATTACCGATATCCACTCAGAATTCATGGACTATAACGAAGATGCTTCCTACTATGAAGATTTGGAAGCTGAACCGATTAAGTAATTTCCTATATTTTCCCATTCAAAAAGAGCTGATATTTTATCAGCTCTTTTTCTATGACAACCCGTTGCGGCTGCGCTCTTTTTCTGCTTACGGCTGTTTGATGTCTGCCTTATGTTCCTCTGTCTTATGCCTTTGCAAACTGGCTCTGGTAAAGCTCCGCGTAAAATCCCTTACTTTCGAGCAGGGATTCGTGGCTGCCCTGTTCGATAATATTGCCGTCTTTCATGACAAGGATGACATCCGCTTCCCGTATTGTCGAAAGTCTGTGCGCAACAATGAAACTGGTTCTCCCTTTCATCATGGTCGCAAATGCTTTCTGAATCCGGATTTCCGTTCTCGTGTCAATGGAAGAGGTCGCTTCGTCCAGAATCAGCATCGGCGGCAGACAAAGCATGACTCTTGTAATACATAACAGCTGTTTTTGTCCCTGGGAAAGATTGCCGCCGTCTTCCGTAATTACCGTATCATATGCGTTGGGCAGACGTTTGATAAAGCTGTGCGCATGGGAAGCTTTCGCCGCCGCAATGACTTCTTCGTCCGTAGCGTCCGGTTTTCCCATCACGATATTGTCCCGTATCGTTCCGGTTTTCAGCCAGGTCTCCTGTAATACCATGCCGTAACTTCCCCGCAGGCTCTTTCTCGTCACCTCTCTGATATCGTGGCCGTTCACGCAGATTGCACCGGCGTCCACATCATAGAAGCGCATGAGCAGATTGATGACCGTTGTTTTTCCGCATCCGGTAGGCCCGACGATTGCGATTCTCTGCCCCGGCTTCACGGCCAGGTTAAAATGCTGAATCAGCTTCTTATCCGGTACATAGGAAAAAGAAACGTCTCTCAGCGAAACTGTACCGTCCACCTGCTCTAACACAACTGCATTTTCCGCATCCGGTATCTGCGGTTCCTCTTCTATCAGTTCAAAAATTCTGGCCGCGCACGCGAGCGCGTTCTGTAACTCCGTCACCACGCCGGATATTTCGTTAAAAGGCTTCGTATACTGGTTCGCATAGCTTAAAAAGCAGGAAAGCTGTCCGACCGTGATTCCTTTATGAATGGCAAAAACCGCTCCGCAGATTGCCACACCCGCATATACGAGATTATTGACAAAGCGCGTGGACGGATTGGTAATTGACGAAAAAAAGATTGCTTTCAAGGACGCCCCCTGAAGCCTTTCATTGATTTCATCGAATTTCTCCAGCGCCTCGTCTTCATGAGAAAAGGCCTGCACAATCTTCTGATTTCCCACCATTTCATCGATGAAAGCCGTCTGCTCTCCCCTTGTTTCGGATTGCAGCTTAAACATGGAAAATGTCTTTTTGGCAATAAAAGCCGCTACGAGGAAAGAAAGCGGCGTTATCAGTACAACAACACCCGTTATTCCAATATGAATGCTGAGCATGAATCCCAAAGTTCCGACTATCGTAATGACGCCGGTAAAAAACTGCGTAAATCCCATCAGCAGACCATCGGCGAACTGGTCCACATCCGCAATGACGCGGCTCACGATTTCGCCATAGGAATGACCGTCGATGTATTTCAAAGGTAAAATTTCGATTTTGCGAAAAGCTTCATCTCTGACATCCTGTACGATATGATACGCCATCTTGTTATTACAGACATTCATCAGCCATTGTGCAAAAGCCGTAATGAGAATCACAACCGCCATTTTTCGTAAAATGTCAAAAATCCCCGGGAAATCAACCAGCCCTTTTTCCAGAATCAGGTCGATAGCCTTTCCGGTCAGAATCGGCAGATACAGCGTAAGCGCTACCGTTACCGCTGCCGAGGCGATTGACAACGCCAGATAAAGCCAGTATTTTCGTATATAACGCAGCACCTTTTTCAACGTCTCCGCCTGTTTTGCTCCCTTTTTCTTCATTTCCGTCCGTTCCCTTCTGTCTCTTTCCTGTAATGCTCTGCCAGGACGCTGACCGCGTCGGCGCAATATTCGCAAGACGAATAAATTCGTCTTATGTCTGAGAATAGTGTATCTCCTGATAAACTTCACAACTTTTCAGCAGCTCTTCATGCGTTCCGATTCCTGCCATCCTGCCGTCTTCCAGCACGATAATCTGGTCAGCATACTGAATTGATGAAGTTCTCTGCGACACGATGAAGACCGTCGTTTCTTCTCCCATCCCCCGAATCGCTTTGCGCAGTCTCGCATCGGTAGCATAATCCAGTGCCGATGCGCTGTCGTCCAGAATCAGAATTTCCGGCTGTTTGACTACCGCCCGCGCAATCGTCAGCCTTTGTCTTTGTCCGCCGGAAAGATTTTTCCCGCCCTGTGCAATAGGTTCTTCCAGTCCTTTCGGTTTCGTATCGACAAATTCTTTTGCCTGGGAAATCTCCAACGCCCGGTTCATTTCTTCCGTCGTCGCGTCCGGTTTGCCCCAACTTAAGTTTTCCCGAATCGTTCCCTGAAAAAGAACCGCTTTCTGCATGACCATACCGATTTTATCCCGCAGTTCTTCCATACCATACTCTGTTACGTTCCTGCCGTCTATTTTCACGTTTCCGCGGCTTACGTCATAAAAACGGGGAATCAGATGCACGAGCGAAGATTTTCCGGAGCCCGTACCGCCGATGATGCCGATTGTCTGGCCTTTTTTCACCTTAAAGTCGATATCGCTTAACGATTCCGCTCCGGCTCCCTGATAGGTCAGTCCCACCCGGTCAAATTCCACCGCATACGGCGACGCGGCTTCCCGCTCCGTATTGTCGTCCGCCGCCGCAGTTTCCTGCTTCGTATTGCCGTCCGCCGCCGCATCTTTTTTCTCTTTCCATTCCATGCTGGACTGCAGTTCAAACACACTCTGAATACGGTTCGCACAGGCAAGCGCTTTCGTAATTGTAATAATCAGATTGGCAAGCTTCACGAGTTCAATTAAAATCTGGGACATATAGTTGACCAGCGCAACAACTTCCCCCTGTGTAATATATCCGGTATCTACCCGCACCGCTCCCGTATAAATGAGGATAATTGTCGCCACGTTGACAATGATGTATGTGACCGGATTGGTCAATGCCGATATTTTTCCGACAAAAAGCTGCATGTGGGTCAATGCCCTGTTATCCTGTTCAAATTCCGCCTTTTCCTGTTCTTCCTTATGGAACGCGCGGATAACACGGACACCCGTCAGATTTTCCCGCGTTTTGCCGAGTACTTTGTCGAGCCCCGCCTGCACCTTTTTATAAAGAGGCATCGTAATCATCATGATACCGAATACGACAACGGAAAGCAGCGGAATCGTTACAACAAAAATAAGCGCCGCCTTCACATCGATGGTAAAGGCCATTACCATTGCACCGAATACGATAAAAGGCGAACGCAGAAAAAGACGCAGCACCATATTGACGCCGTTCTGCACCTGATTGGCATCGGAAGTCATACGGGTAATCATGGTAGATGTGCCGAGTTTATCCATTTCAGAAAAAGAGAGCCCCTGAATATGTTCGAATAATGCGTGCTTTAATTTGGTTGAAAAACCGACCGCCGCTTTTGCCGCAAAATACTGCGCCGTAATCGAACAGGTCAGGCCAATCAGTCCTAGCATGACAAGAACAACGCCCATTTTCAACACATAGGAAATATCTTCCTGTGCAATGCCGCGGTCGATGACCGCCGCCATAACGAGCGGCACAAACAGCTCAAAACCTGCCTCTAACATCTTAAAGAGCGGCGCTAGAACCGTCTCTTTTTTATAGTCTTTTAAAAACACCAGTAATTTTTTCATCGTTTTCAGTTACCTCTCCTGTCGCCCTGCTTCTGTCCTTTTTTAACTCCTTTGAATTATGGAATATAATCCGCCGTCTGTTGGGTGATTTCCTCGCTCATCGTTTTTACCTGTTTGGACGGCGTATAATTTTTTTCTTCAAACAGCAGCTCATGCAGCATCGTCACATTTTCCTCAAGGGTCATGGGTATGATACAGTCTCCCTTGCTCCCGACAGTCGCATTGATGCGTTCGCTCTCAAAAGGAAAACCTTCGGACGCCACCACATTATATTCCGCCAGCGTGCCGAGCACGCTAATCATTTCATTCACATTCAAAGACGTATTTACAGAAGGCAGCACCGCCGTTACTACATCCCGCAGCGTTGTCAGAGACGCGCCTTTTGCCTTAATCATCATTGCGCCGAGAACATCCCGCTGTCTCTCCGCCCGCCTGAAATCATCGCCCTTCGTATAACGGATGCGGCAGTAAGCCGTCGCCTGCATCCCGTTTAACGTCTGCAGCCCCGGATTCGTCACCGGCGTATAATCGACGCCCATTTCCTCTGCCATGCAGAGCTGATAATTGTTCAGATGATTAATTTCCGATTCTGTAATTTCTATTTCAATACCGCCGAGACAGTCGATGGCATCAATCAATCCGCTGAATCCGACTGTCACATAGTCCGTAATATCCAAATCCATATTGATATTTAACATCGTAATAGCCTGTTCCGGTCCGCCTTTCGCGTAGGCGCCGTTACACTTATTATAGGTGTCGTTTCCAAGATTCAGATAGGTGTCCCGGTAAACGGAGACAAGTTTGATTTCATGGGTATCCTGGTTAATACTCGCGATAATAATCGTATCGCTTCTCGTTCCCCGCCCGAGTTCTCCGTCCCTCGCATCCACTCCGAAAAGCGCGATGTTTCGGTATCCTTTAGGGGCTGTATTCGTCTGTTCGTCACTTTTTTCCTCTTCATTCCGGTTCTCCGACTTTTCTTCCGCCACTTCTTCATTGATAATAATATGTTCTTCATCGAGGTCGGTTCGTTCGATTTCATTCGTCGTTGTCGTAATGACATACAGCACGATGACCGCGGCCACCAGGACCAGAAATTCCAATATCAAAAGCGGGACGCCCAGTTTCCATTTCTTTTGACCATTCATAACGGCTCCTTCTATTTCTACATTTTACGATAAGACAACCTATTTTATCACATCAAAAACAATTTGAACATAAAAACAGACTCCTGTTCACACAATGTTAAAAAATGTTTGAAACGGCTCAGCCTCCGCCCGGACAGAGCATCGTTCTCTTTGGAGGCACGCTCTCGCTCCACGAAAGGCAGCAGCGGCGCTAAGCTCAAATACAGCAAGCTGTCTTTTCGCCAAGCGCCGGCGCCTTTCCAGGGCCTCCGCCAGAGAACGATGCTCTGTCCGGGCGGAGGCTGAGCCGTTTCAAATCTTCAATTCTTCAAATCAAATCTATCGCATCCTGTACCGAAGAAACGCCGATAATTTTTACATCTTTCACGTTTTTCAACTGTTTCTCGCATACTTTGGGGATGACACAGGTCGTATATCCCATGCGGGCCGCCTCCTGAATGCGCTGGCCTATCATGCTGATGCCGCGCACTTCGCCGCTCAGCCCGATTTCTCCGAATGCGGCTGTTTTATCATCAATCGGCCGGTTTTTGAAACTGGATGCGACCGCCATTGCTATTCCCAGGTCAATTGCCGGTTCCGCAATTTTCATGCCGCCTGCCAGATTCACATAGGCGTCACAGTCGGACATCTGCAGCCCCACTCTTTTTTCAAGGACCGCCATCAGAAGATTTACCCGGTTAAAATCGGTTCCGTTCGCCTGTCTCCGCGGAAATCCGAAATTGGTGCGGCAGACGAGCGCCTGTATTTCAAATAAAATCGGTCTCGTTCCCTCCATCGAGCAGGATACGACCGAGCCGCTCGCTCCTTCCGGTTTTCCTTCCAGCATAAATTCCGAAGGATTCGTTACTTCCACAAGTCCTTTTTCCTGCATTTCGAAGACGCCGATTTCGTTCGTCGAGCCAAAACGGTTTTTGACGCCGCGCAATATACGGTAAGAGGCATGTCTGTCTCCTTCAAAATAAAGCACCGTATCCACCATGTGTTCCAGAACACGGGGGCCTGCCACCGTTCCTTCTTTCGTCACATGGCCGACAATAAAAATGGAAGTTCCCATGCCTTTGGCCAGCTGTAAAAACAGGTTCGTCGCTTCCCGCACCTGGGACACGCTTCCGGGCGCCGACGAGACGTCTTCCTGATACATCGTCTGTATGGAATCAATAATGGTAATGTCCGGCATGAGATGACGGATGGTTTCTTCGATAACCGCAAGACTGGTTTCACACAGCAAATAAAGCGTCTCTCCGAAATCACCGATTCGATTCGCCCGCAGTTTAATCTGTTTGAGCGATTCCTCTCCGGAAATATACAATACTTTCCTTCCGTCCAACGCCATGTGTCTGCAAACCTGCAAAAGAATCGTGGATTTGCCGATACCCGGGTCGCCGCCCACGAGAATAAGGGAGCCCGGCACAATGCCGCCTCCCAATACTCTGTCAAGTTCTTTCATATGGGTGGACATTCTTTCTTCATCCTTCAGCGCAATTTCCGAAAGTCTGGAAGGTTTTCCCGCCTCCCTTACAGCCCGCCCCGTCATGCCGGAACCCGTCGTTTTCGTCTTCGTTTTCTCTTCCACAAAGGTATTCCACTCTTTGCAGCCGGGACATTGTCCCATCCATTTTGAGGACTCATATCCGCAGTTCTGACAATAAAATACCGTTGTCATTTTTGCCTTTGCCATAAGACCTCTTATTTGGCAATCGTGACGCTGACCTCGCCGCTTCCCGCAAGTTCCACGCTGAGATTCAGTTTACCGCCCAGATTTGTCTTCATCCTTCCGATTTCTTCACCGTTCACCAAAACATCATATTCTGTTTCGTCTTCCAGACCGACCGTTATCTGAGCGTCTTCATCGCCTTCCACCAGAAAGCTGACGCCATTCTCCTTTTCCACAAAATTACTGACGCTCGTTCCGGGTACGGATTCATAAGCGAACAGACCGTTCTTTTCCAGTTTGGTAATGCTCTTATAAGTTTTTACTTTCCACAGGTCGCCTGCATGTTCAAAGTTTTCTACTTTTGCCTTTGCGTCCAGTTTATGATTTCCGAAACTGATTGCATTATCTTTTTCTACCCTGATTAACTCTTCAATAACAGCCATTGTCATTTCCTCCTGCGTTCTTCTCTTTATGCTGATAACCCTGTTTTTCTCTCAACCTGCGATTTTTCACACGAACCAACCGCATCATTCGCGTACTTTATAAACTACTTTCTTATTTTTCAGCAGCGCGGACACCTTATCCCCGCCTTTCACGGCTCCGGAAAGGATTTCCTCCGCCAGCGTATCTTCGATTTCCGTCTGAATTGCACGTTTCATCGGTCTTGCGCCCATCTTGGCGTCCGTATATTTCTCTACAATGTATTCTTTCAGCGCAGGGGATACCGTCAGTTCGATATCCATCTGCCGCCTGCACCTGTTCGTCAGGTTCTTCGAAAGCATCGTAATGATTTGCTTCATATTATCGCGGTTTAACGGATGGAATACCATAATTTCATCGATTCTGTTGATAAACTCCGGTTTAAACAGTCTCTTTACCTCTTCCATCACGTTTTCTTTCATCTTATCATAATTCTGCTTCTCGGAAGCTCCCGAAGAAAAACCGAGGTTCTTCGGTTCCATGATTCTCTGCGCGCCGGCATTGGAAGTCATAATCAGAATCGCATTCTTAAAGCTTACCTTCCGCCCTTTGGAGTCCGTAATATGTCCGTCATCCAACACTTGCAGCAATATATTAAACACGTCCGGATGAGCCTTTTCTATCTCATCGAACAAAACGACCGAATAGGGATTACGCCGTATCTTCTCGCTGAGCTGCCCGCCTTCCTCAAAGCCTACATATCCCGGCGGAGAACCAATCATTTTGGAAACGGAATGTCCTTCCATGTACTCGGACATATCCACACGAATCAACGCGTTTTCCGACCCGAACATCGCTTCCGCGAGCGCCTTGCTCAATTCCGTCTTCCCGACGCCGGTAGGGCCGAGGAACAGGAACGAACCGATTGGTCTGTTCGGGTCCTGCAATCCGACACGTCCTCTTCGCATGGCTCTGGAAACAGCTTTCACCGCTTCTTCCTGCCCGATAACGCGTTCATGCAGAATTGATTCCAGTTTCAAAAGGCGTTCCGACTCTTTTTCCGCAAGTTTCTGGAGCGGAATCTTCGTCCAGAGGGAAACGACTTCAGCGACTTCATTTTCACCGATGACATAGTCTTTCTTTTCGTCGTCTTTTTCCATGCGCTTCAATGCGCGCTCATATTTTTTAATCAGGCCGTCCTGCTTCTTTTTCAGTTCTCCTGCCTGTGTAAAGGCTTCCATTCGAATCGAACGTTCTATCTGCAAATCCGTCTTCTGAATCTCTTCCGCCAGCTCTTTCAGCTTATCCGGCTGCCGGCTGCTGTTTAACCGCACCGCAGCGGCGGCTTCGTCTATAATGTCAATCGCCTTATCCGGAAGATTCCTGTCATTGATATATCTTGACGAGAGAGAGACCGCCGCTTTTACCGCTTCCGGCGTAATCGTCACTCGATGATGCTCTTCGTATTTATGGGCGATTCCCTTTAAAATATTTTCCGCCTCTTCCGGCGTCGGTTCCTCCACCGTTACCGGCTGAAACCGCCGTTCCAGCGCGGCGTCTCTTTCAATATATTTCCGATATTCGGCAATCGTGGTCGCGCCAATCAGCTGGATTTCTCCCCGGGCGAGGGAGGGTTTTAAGATATTCGACGCGTCAATCGCGCCTTCCGCCCCGCCGGCTCCGATGATTGTGTGCATTTCATCCAGAAAAAGAATGATATTGCCGTCGTCCACGACTTCCCTGATGACCTTTTTAATCCGCTCTTCGAACTCGCCGCGGTACTTGCTGCCTGCCACCATACCGGATAAATCCAGTGTCATAACCCTTTTATCCTGAACGGTAAAAGGCACGTCACCCGTCATAATGCGCATCGCAAGTCCTTCTACGACCGCCGTTTTGCCCACGCCCGGCTCGCCAATCAGACAGGGATTATTCTTTGTTCTTCTGCTTAATATCTGGATAACCCGCCGGATTTCGTCTTCTCTGCCGATGACCGGGTCCAGCTTTCCTTCTCTGGCAAGCGCCGTCAAATCTCTGCTGTACTGCTCCAGCGTGGAAGTCGCGTTTTTCTTTTTATTCTGCTTTTTTCCCAAATCTTCTTTATAGAGGGACTTATCTTCTCCCATTGCCGTCAAAACTTCCACATACAGCTTTTGGATGGAAATTCCCATCGTATTCAGGAGCCGGACCGCTACATTTTCGCCTTCCTTGAGCAGGGCAAGCAGAATATGCTCCGTTCCTGTTTTATCGCTGTGAAAGCGCTCTGCCTGTCTGTGCGCCTCTTCCAGCACTTTTTCCGCCCTGGGGGAATAACCGTCTCTTTCTGCCAGCATAACCGTGCTTTCCGGCGCAATCAAGTCTTTTATCAAGTCCTTCAACTGTTGCAATTCCACACCGTTCTCCATCAGGACGGTAGCAGCGACTCCCGTATTTTCGCGCAGCAGACCAAACAAAATGTGTTCTGTTCCCACATAACTCTGTTTCAGATTTCTTGCCGCACGTTCCGCCAGCGTCAAAGCCATTTTGGCCTTGTCCGTAAATTGTGGCCGCATGATTATATTCCTCCATACTCCTCATATATTTCATCGATTAGGGAATGCACTTCCTCCCTCGAAATATTTTTACAGCAGGCTTTTGCAAGAATAACCTGCATGGCTCCCCGCATTTCTTCCAGGGCCTGAATCTTATCGATGTCAATTGCGATGACGGCTCCCCGTCTTCTGTCCACCTTCACAAACCCTTCCTGTTTCAGCACGGAATAGGCTTTATTGACCGTGTGCATATTAATCCCGATATTTTCCGCAAGCTGTCTGACGGAAGGAAGCGCATCGCCTTCCCGGAATCTGGAAGTCGCAATTCCCAGTACGATTTGATTTCTGAGCTGTAAATATAAAGCCTCATCGCTGTTAAAATCGATTTCAATAACCATATGCGCCCCCGTTTCAGCTCTTCATGTTTTAAACATCTTTATCTTTCATATTCAGGAACTCAAACTCAAATTCATCATCATCCATCATGAAATTTCTGGCTTTTCGCTTTGTTCCCGTTCTTACCGGAGGCGCATCTTCTTCATATCTGACTTCTCTGTCAGGCATCTGCCGACTCCGCTCCGAGGGCCTTCTGCCATCGGCCGGACGTCTGCCGTCCGTCGGCCGGCCCGCGCTCTGGCTTCTTCTGGAATCGGAACTTCTTCCGCCTTCTTCCGGCCGCCGCGCCCCGGGCGCTCTGCCCTGTTCCGGCGCTCTTCTTCTTGCCGCCGGCGCCTCTTCCCGCTCCGTGCGTCTCCGCCTTGCCGCCTCTCTTCTTCTGTCCTCTTCTTCTTCGTCTTCCTCATCATCGTCATCGTCCTCATAAGAAGCATCCCGCAGCTTGAAGACCATAATTGTGAGGACGACCGCAAGCAGTACAATGATGCCGAGCAAGACAATAATAATGATACGCTGCTTCGAAACCGTTTTGGCATCGATTGACTGATTAACGTCCAATGCATGAACCGTGTCCAATATCTCTCTGACACTCTGCTTCGTTTCCGTTTCTCCGGTATAGTCGTGCAGATACCATTCATAATTTCCATCTGCATTCGGCTCATAAAGGAGTTCATATTCATCTCTTACTTCCGGCTCCGGCTCTGGCTCCGGTTCCGGCGTCACTTCTTCCGGCTCCGGCTCTTCCGGCGCCTGCACCGGAACCATATCGCCGAGTGTTACCAGGTCGGAACGAACATAACCGGATTTTTCCGTCCCGTCCGTTCCCGTAAACGTAATATAATACCAGGGTTTATCGCTGCCGTTTGTCTGTCCGCTGATAACAACCTGATGGCCTTCCGGTATGGAGTCCACTACGCCTTTGCTTGTGGAAGCCGCCGTCCTGATTTTGGCCGCACGCACTTTAATCGTCGCATACTGTGCATCCATCGCCGTTTCCGGACCGGTCTCGGCTCCCGGTGCAAAACCGGCATTATTTGTCTGCGCCCCGTCCGACTGTCCGTTATCGGAACCGCCTTCTTTTTCAACCAGGTCAGAACGGGCATAACCAATCGTGTTGGCGTCTACCTGAATTTCATACCAGACAGTTCCCGCGGCATCCGTCACTTCTTTGTTAATCGTCACCACGGTTCCCTGTGAGGAAGTCGCAACCGGTGCGCTGTTCGTATCGGCCGATTCTCTGATAATCGCCGAACCGACTTTAATTTTGCCGGTTTCCGCCGCCTGGCTCTGGATTTTCCCGCCCAGGAAGAAAAGAACTGCGCAGGTCACTGACAGTACGCCTCTTATCATGCTGCTTTTACTATGTTTCCACTTTTTTCCCATTCTGATACCCCGTATCTTTCTTTTGTGTTTCCTTTTTCCTATTTTTCCCGTTCGAAACGTTTTGCGCCTTCTTCACCGCGCTGACGTTCCATACCAAAGCCGGCCATCATCTTCGCGTTCCTCGTAGACGCTTTATCAGCCATTGCCTTATTATAGGCAGGCTCACATTTGCTGCACACTCTTCCGGCCCGGATGCTTGCGCCGCACATCTCACATTTCATAAAAGAATTGGAACCTTCCGCGATTTCCAGCCTGGACTCTTTGAGCATCGTTCGAATCGTTTTCTGCTTGACGCCGGTTGCTTCCGCTACCTGTGCCGCTGTCGCGCCCGCATGTTTCTCCACATAATTACGCACTTTGCCGTAATCGTCATACTCCACATAGCGGCAGTCCTCACATCGATACTCTCCACACCCCTTAAATTTCATGATGCCGCCGCATTCCGGACATTTTGTCGGCCGATGATATACATCCAAATCCTGAAATTCCGTCAAACCACTCATGACTGCTTCCCCCTTTTATCCCTTACACTTCTATTTCTTCTATCGCCTTACCGATATCTTTTCTCATGTATTTGTTGTCAAAATCGACCCACCCCGCGGCCGCATACGCATTGGCTCTGGCTTCCTGCAGCGTGGCCCCGAGCGCGGTTACGCCAAGCACCCTTCCGCCGTTCGTAACAATGCCTTCTTCCGTCCGCTTTGTTCCCGCGTGGAAACAGTAGTATCCGTCTGCTTTTTCAAATCGCTCCAGTCCTCTGACCGAAAATCCTTTTTCATAAGAAAGCGGATAACCTTCGGACGCCAGAATCACACATACCGCCGCATTGTCCTCGAATTGAAGTTCAACCTTATCCAGCGTGCCGTCGATGCAGGCGTCTATCACATCCAGAATATCGTTTTTCATCCGCGGCAGAACGACCTGCGCTTCCGGGTCTCCGAAGCGTGCATTATACTCTAACACCCTGGGACCGTTTTCCGTCAGCATCAGCCCGAAAAAGATAATTCCCTGAAATGGCCTTCCCTCCGCGGCCATCGCATCCACCGTCGCCTGATAAATATGCTCCTGACAGAACGCATCCACCTCTTTTGTATAAAACGGACTTGGAGAAAAGGTTCCCATGCCGCCTGTATTAAGTCCCTGATTTCCGTCCAGCGCACGCTTATGGTCCTGCGCCGAAGACATGATGCGAATCGTCCTGCCGTCCACGAAAGACAGCACGGAAACTTCTCTTCCCGTCATAAATTCTTCAACGACCATCCGGTTTCCCGCCGCACCGAACTTCTTATCTTCCATAATCGTTTTCACGCCGGCCGCAGCCTCTTCCAGCGTATTGCAAATCAACACACCTTTGCCGAGTGCAAGTCCGTCCGCTTTCAGCACCACAGGCATCTTCGCCGTTTTCAGATAAGCAAGTGCTTTCTGCGGCTCGTCAAATGTCTCATAAGCCGCCGTCGGAATATGGTATTTCTTCATCAGGTCTTTGGAGAAAGCCTTGCTCCCTTCCAGAATCGCCGCATTTTTCCGCGGCCCGAAAACACGCAGTCCGGCCGCTTCCAATTCGTCTGTCAGCCCGCCGACTAACGGGTCGTCCGGCCCTACAATCGTAAGGTCGATTTCTTTTTCTTTCGCAAACGCTACAATCTTGTCAAATTCCATCGCGCCAATCGGCACACATTCCGCAATCTGTCCGATGCCGGCGTTTCCGGGCGCGCAGTAAATCTTATCCGCTCTTTTACTCCCGGCAACGCTCGCCGCGATGGCATGCTCCCGGCCGCCGCCGCCAACAATCAATACTTTCATCTGCTCCGCCTTACCTTTCCGTCTTTTATCGTCACCCTGCCGTTTGCAATATCATCGATTGCCCGCGGCAGAATCTTCCATTCCGCCTGTTCCATCACTCGTTTCTGCAGAATTTCCGGCGTATCGTCTTCCTCCACCATAACCGGCTGCTGCAGAATAATCGGTCCTGTGTCCGTTCCTTCATCCACAAAATGCACCGTTGCCCCGGTCACTTTCACGCCCCGCTCAAGCGCCTTCTCGTGGACTTTCAGCCCGTAAAAGCCCTGCCCGCAAAAAGAGGGAATGAGGGACGGATGAATGTTGATGATTCGATTCCGGTATCTTTTTATCAATTCTTCCGGCAATACTACCAGAAAACCTGCCAGCACGATTAAATCCGGCGCCTTTTCCTCCACGGCGCGTAAAAGCGCGTCATGGAACCGTTCCCTGTCCGTATAGTCTTTCGGCGAGACGCAGACCGCGTCAATTCCTTCTTTCACGGCCCGCTCCAGCGCGTAAGCATTCCGGTTATTGCTGATGACGCGGACAATCTGTGCGTTCGTAATTTCTTTCTCTTTGATGCCGTCGATAACTGCCTGCAGATTCGTTCCGCCGCCTGACACACATACAAGTATTTTCAGCATTTTGGTGTCCATATCCTTTCCGCAGTCCATTTGTTCTTTCGTTTTCTGAAATTCTGTCAGACTTTCGTTCTTTTCTGTTCTTTCAAATTTTCGTTTCCGGCCGTTCTGATTTCCTGTTTACAGCAGCGTAACGCCCTTTTCGCCGGAAATAATTTCTCCGATACGGTATGGCGTCTCTCCGGCCGCCCGAACCGCTTCCATTACCTTATCCGCATCTTCTTTTTCTACGGCAAGCACCATACCAAGTCCCATGTTATATGTATTATACATCATTTTTTCTTCCAAATTGCCTGTCTTCTGCAGCAATTTGAAAATCGGAAGCACCGGATAACTGTCCTTCCGAATCTGTGCATTCACACCTTCGGGCAGCATTCTCGGAATATTTTCATAAAATCCGCCGCCGGTGATATGACTGCATCCTTTCACCGTAACGCCGGCTTCCTTAACCGCTTTTAATGCTTTCACATAAATTTTGGTCGGCGCAAGCAGCGCTTCCCCAAGTGTTGTCCCGAGTTCTTCGTAATATGTATCAAGACTTTCCTTTGTCATTTCAAAAACTTTTCTGACGAGGGAAAAACCATTGCTGTGCACCCCGGAGGAAGCAATGCCAATCAGCGCATCTCCCGGCCGGATATGCTCTCCGGTAATCAAATTCTTTTCGTCCACGATGCCGACCGCAAACCCTGCAAGGTCATATTCCTCTTCCGGATAAAAGCCCGGCATTTCCGCCGTCTCTCCGCCAATCAGCGCCGCGCCTGCCTGTATGCAGCCATCGGAAACGCCTTTTACGATTTGCGCTATTTTCTCAGGGTAATTTTTGCCGCAGGCGATATAGTCCAGGAAAAACAACGGTTCCCCGCCCGCACAGGCAATATCATTCACACACATCGCAACACAGTCAATACCAACCGTATCATGTTTATCCAGCAAAAAAGCCAGCTTCAGCTTGGTTCCGACGCCGTCCGTTCCTGACACAAGTGTCGGTTTTTCCATATCCTTCATTTTCGTGAGGGAAAATGCTCCTGAAAATCCGCCGAGTCCACCGAGAACTTCCGGTCTGGTCGTTTCCTTCACATATTTTTTCATCAGTTCCACTGATTTGTATCCTGCTTCGATATCGACGCCTGCGGTCTTATAATCCATAATGATATCCCTGCTCCTCTCCTGCTGTAAGTCTTTATTTTCCTGTTCCATAATTTTTATAGCCGACTTCCTGCAGACGCGCGTCTTTCTTCTGAACGCTCTCTTTCAGCGTCTGCGAGTAGTCTTTCAGACGCTGTAACAACGCCGCGTCGGATGTCGCAAGTATTTTCGCCGCAAGGATGCCCGCATTCTGCCCGCCGTTAATCGCAACGGTAGCCACCGGAATGCCGGAAGGCATCTGCACGATGGAATAAAGGGAATCCACGCCGCCCAGGTCCGAAGTCTTCATCGGAATGCCGATAACCGGCATCGGAAAAATTGCCGCACACATTCCCGGCAGATGAGCCGCTTTGCCCGCGCCCGCTATAATAACCTTAAAGCCCCTGTTTTCCGCACTTTTCGCGTATTCGAAAAAAACGTCCGGCTCCCTGTGCGCGGAAATAATCGTCATTTCATATGAAATACCGAGTTCTTCCAGAATCTCTGCTGCCTTCGCCATAACGGGCATATCCGAATCGCTGCCCATTACAATTCCTACCTGTGCCATCTTTCTCCTCCATTCTAATAACCATACCTTTCTCTCAACCTGCGATATTTGCGCCGCAGGCACAAATTCGCGTGTGAAAAATTTATTTTTCACACTAATCGTCCTGAATTTCCTTAACAATCTACTACATCTTGTGTGGAAAGAACATATTCCTTTCTATATTCTACTAAATTTTATAGCAAACCGCAATATGAATCTTCCGATACTGTGAAAAAATGAAAATGACAGCGGGCCTCCGCCAGAAAAACTATGAGCTGTCCGGGCGGAGGCGGCGCTGTCATCATAAAAACGCCTCATTCAGCGCTTCCGTCCCCGCCAGCACAAATCTGCCTTCCACAATAATCGGTATTACCTCGTTATCTTTCGTAACAACCGACAATTCTCCCAGTTCGTCATAAGGAATCGTAATGTCCGTATGGCAGTTAAAATATGCCTTTTCCATATCCTCATCCCGAAGCGCGGACACTTCGTTTTCTTTCGCCACGATTTCTTTTCCGTCAGGGTTGTAACTCTTTACTTCTTCCTCATGGGAATAGCAGGTATCGCCTACCGCAAAATGCGGGCCGGTCTTTTCCGCAATCAGAATGGGCATTTTATCTTCGATGCCATACTTTCTCGCCGCCACATAGGCCGTCGTATTCGTGCCGATGGCAAATTCGCCGAGCGGCAGCGTATCATGATGGAAAAGCACATTGTCTTTGATGTACTGCCGGTTTTCCCGTTCGGTGTCGAAATTGGCGCAGTCGTATTCCGTAATCATACCGTCCTGAAAACGGACGGAAATATCCTTATATTCCAGTTCGTTCAGAAAAACGCGCGTCACATGAAGAATCCCTTCCGTTCCGGTCAGCTGCGGAGAAGTAAAGACTTCGCCTACCGGGATATTCACATCCGCCACGCAATTTTCAAAATTCGTCTCTTTATCGGGGTTTTTCAGCGTATGCAGTTTCACCTTCAAATTGGTGCGGTTCTTTCCCATACCTTTCACGAGAACATAATCCCCCTTATCCAATGTGTCGATAATGGTCTGCTGAATCTTCTGATACAGCTGATAATCGAGCGTATTGATACGGATTATCTCGTTGAATATTTCTTCATAACGCGGGCCGATTTCGGAAACCGGAAAGGCTATGATGGTGAAACTCCGCTCTTCGCCTTTGATATACCGATTCTGCATCGCTCCCGCTCTGGATGTATATTCTACCGAAAGTTTCTGCTGCTTTTCGCTCAGCTTGCAGGCAGCGTCCTTATTCTGCGGCACAAAAGGCTGTTCCCCGAAAATCTCCAGAACCGCAGGACCGCCGAATACGCCTGCCTCTGTTTTCAAATGCTCGAACGCGCTCTGCATACACTCCAGTCTCCGCTCCACAAGCGGTTTATCCAGAAAAAGAGCGCTGTCTTCCCGGTGGTCATAGTCGAACTGTTTATTCGGATTGGCGCCGAAATAACCGTTCTTATGCACGCTCCGTCCCTGGAAAAAATTCGAACCGGAACGGTAAATCGTCGGCCGTAATCCCATCTTATCAAAATTCTGCACCGCCGCCCGTATCATCCGTTCAAAACCGAGCGCATACCGCACGTTGACCGTTTTTTTAATCGAAATGTCTTTGTTGCAGGCGGCAAAACCGATTCGATATCCTTCCGTATATGTGTCAGCCATCAGCCGAATCGTCTCGTCGGGCAGCGCATTCAAATGTCTTGCTGTCATGATTTCATTTTCTGACACATATTCCCCATAATAATACAAATACCGGATATCCGACAGGTCGCTTTCCATCACGATGCGGAGCGCAAAATCCCGCTCCGGGCAAAGCATTTCTTCCACTTTCACAAAACTTTCCGTTTCATAATAGTCGCTGACATACCAGTAAGCTGTTTTCCGTAGTTCTTCCACCGACGGCAGACCTGCATTTACGCCTTCCTCAACGGACGCTTTCACATCTTTCGCTTCTTTTTCCGCATGCTCCTGCACGGCGCTGAGAAATGCCTGATAAATTTCCAGCAAAAGCTCCATGCGGATGACCATGCCGTGCACGGACTGCTCGTAAGCCGCCGGAATCATGCCGCGCAGTTCCGCATATACAAAAGAAAGCAGCTGCCCCATCGGCTTACCGAAGCATTCCGCCGCGTAAGCAGGATTTGCATAACTTTTCTCATAAGTTTCCGGCAAAATATCCGCGTATATCTCCCGGTTTCTCTTTTGCAGTTCTTCGAGCGAGGCCTCGCGCATCGCGCCGCTTTTCACAAAATCCCATGTTTCTTTCATGAGCAGCACGAACGCCGCCATTTTATCAAAATAAGGCTGGTAAATACCGCACGCCTTTTCATCCGTTATCTGTGCTATCCTGTCACAGGCCAGTGTAAAGCGTTCCGTTTCCAAAGCTTCTTTCTCCGCAGTTGTCATATTTTCCTGCATATCGATGTTCTCCTTTTTGCCAGATTGTCATATTAAAATGTCATATTAAGATTGTATATTCTATGTCATATTATTAATTTATTGCCATTCATAATCTTTATTCATAATCCCATTGTACTTTACAATATCATCCCATCCGTCAGACCGCGTATGCACCCGCGTACAAAATCGCGCTTACGCATCCGAGCGCAAGCAGATTCAGCAGAATGCCGAGATAAGAAAAAAAATAATATTTATCCCGTTCTGTCCTGGAAATAACACCGAGCGCCGCTCCTGCCAGAGAAAAAAGCATGGCCAGAAGCACGGCCGCGCCATACTGTATCGGTATGTCCCCGGTGCTCCGATAGCTCATGACTATCGCATAGATTAATGTCGTCAGGGATATAATCCCGAGTATCGTCGCCATAATCCCCTTCTGCGAATGACTCTTATTTGTAAAAATATAACTATTTTTATGCCCCATATCAAGCACCCTGCCTTCCCGTGCGCAGCCCTGAATCTGCAAATGGGCATCCCCTGCGGAATACCCATTCATTTCCTAAAATAATATTTTATTCCTTCCCGCCAGAAGCTTCGCGCCGCCAATGACAAGAAGAATGCCGCTCGTAACGCCAACCACCAGACTGACGACTCCGACCGCAATGTTCATCGCTCCGGCGCCTCCCATTGTCCTGTATGTTTTTTCTTCCATTCCGCATCCTCCTCTTTTCTGTTCAGATAAATTTAGTTTGCGCCATACTGTCTGTAATATTCATCAATAGCTGCTTTCAGCGTATCGTCGATATAAATGCTTCCCTGATAAGGTTTATTGTACAGACATTCCACTACTTCTTCCATCGTAACGATAGCATTCGTCTCAAATCCGTATTTTTCTTTTATCTCTTCCAGTGCGCTTTTGGCGCTTTCCAGTCCTCTTTCCATCCGATTCAAAGATACGATAAGGCCTTTTATCTCCACTTCCGCCTGCGCTTTGATAATCGGGAACGTTTCTTCGATGGATTTCCCGGAAGTCGTAACATCTTCAATAATAACGACCCTGTCGCCGTCTTTCAGCTTACTGCCGAGCAGAATGCCGGTGTCCCCGTGGTCCTTTACTTCTTTTCGGTTGGAACAATACCTTACTTCTTTTCCGTATAATTCGCTGATTGCCATCGTCGTCGCAACGGAAAGAGGAATCCCCTTGTAAGCCGGGCCGAACAATACATCAAAATCCAACCCGTAATGGTCATGAATCGCTCTGGCATAATATTCGCCCAGTCTGCGTAACTGCGTTCCCGTCACATATGCGCCGGCATTCATGAAAAAAGGAGATTTTCTGCCGCTTTTTAATGTAAAATCGCCGAACTTGAGCACCTGGCTGTCTACCATAAATTCGATAAATTCCTGTTTGTACCGTTCCATTTCTTATGCCTCCTTTTCGCCGTTCCGCGTCATTATCTCTGTTTCAGCGCCTCCGCGATATCTTCCTTCATCGCGATTACAGCCGCTCTGGAAGCCTCCGCGAAATGCTCCGCTCCATATCCCGCATATTCTTCCTGTTTGTATGCGGCAATGATGCCTCTGGAAGAATTGACAATCGCACCGAGTCCGTCTTCGTTAAAGAAATGCACCAAATCCGCGCCTTTTCCGCCCTGTGCCCCATAGCCCGGCACGAGAATAAACGCTTTCGGCATCAGTTTCCGCAAAATCTTTCCCTGCTCCGGATAGGTCGCCCCGACAACCGCGCCGATATTGCTGTAAGCGCTGCCCATACAGTCCGCGCCCCATTCCGCCACCTTTTCGCCGACGATTTCATAAAGCGGCCTGTCGGCGGACGCGATACCGCCTGCGCCTTCTCTTTCCGCAGCTGCCGTAATGCCTTCCCGCACCATGCGGTCCTGAAATTCCCCGCTGCTCGGATTGGATGTTTTAACGAGAACAAAAATTCCCTTCTTTTCTTCCTGGCATACTTTGATGAAAGGCTTTACGCCGTCGGAACCAAGATACGGATTCACCGTGACAAAATCTTCATCAAATCCGCGGCAGAACTGCCCGCCGACCTGTACGCCTCCAAGATGTCCCACCGCATAGGCTTCGGATGTGGAACCGATATCACCTCGTTTCACATCGCCGATAACGATAAGCCCTTTTTCCTTGCAGTATTCTACCGTCCGTTTAAAAACAAGCAGACCTTCGATTCCGAATTGCTCATACATCGCAATCTGCGGTTTCACCGCCGGAATCAGGTCGTATAAATTGTCTATAATCTCTTTATTAAATGCCCATACCGCTTCCGCCGCGCCCTGAAGCGTCTCTCCGTACTCCGCAAAAGCCTTTTTCTGCAAATGCTCCGGTATATATTTCAGCATCGGGTCAAGCCCCACAACAATCGGCGCGCCTGTCCGTTCAATCTTCTGAATCAGCTTATCTATCATTCTTATGCCCATGCCCTTTCCTCAGTGTGCGGATGAAACTATGTTTCCCTTCCGTCCTTACAGTTTTTTATCTTTTAAATCCTGCAGTACGAACTGGTTTTCAATGTAATCTTCAAACTCTTCTCTCTTTACCCACTCGTATTCGCCGTACTCTTCCGGCAAAATAATATGTTTTTCTTCGTCTTCCGGAATGGAGCAGATATAGGCGATGCCGACACAGTGTGTTTCGCCCAACATGTTCGACCATGTGTATTCAATTTTCTCAATTTTGCCGTCAATCGACAAAAGCTCCTGAATTGCGCGCAGCACCGCTTCGTCCGGCGCTTCTCCGTGATTTACTTCCGTATCGATAAATTCCCATATATAAGGCTCCGGAATATGGTCATCCACCCATCTTTTGACTAACAGATACCTGTCATCCTTTTTTATAATTCCCTTCACTCGTAAAAAAGTCTTTCCCATTTCTTATACCATACCTTTCCCTGCACAACGTTCTGATGCAGAACAAAATTTACAATATAAACGGCTCGAATAAAACAATACACTTGCTATCGTACCATTGTGTTTTCTGCTTGTCAATAAACAACCTTACCCCCCGGGCCGTTCTCCGGCCGCCGCGTTTCCATGCCGCCCGCCGGAACATTACTTTCCTGTCGGCGGCGGGCGGCATGGAAACGCGGCCACATATATCGCTCTTACCGGGTCTTCAAAAACTGATACTCCCGCTGCGCCGTCTCATCATCCGGATAGGATTTCAGATAATCGCCCATAAGCGCGGCAGCGGTCTTATAGTCTTTCATGTACTCATAGGCAACGATTTCATTGAATTTCAGCGTCTGCATCATATCATTTCCTTCGATGCCCATCGCGGACTGAAAGGAGGAAAGCGCCAGTTCGTATTCGCCCATCTGCATCCGGCACAGGCCGAGCTGATTATAGATTTCCGGCTGGCTCTGGTCGTTCAGCGTATAGTCGTTATAAATGCTTGACGCGTAATTATAGTCGCCAAGCGCTTCATACGTTCTTCCCAGGTATAACGACGCTTCATAATCGGTGGAAATTTTCACTTTGGACAAATAATTTCTCGCATTTTCATAGTCTTCCAGATAATAATAAATGCGGCCCATGTCATAATCGGAAATCGTCTTTTCATTGTCGGCTATTACCTGCTGAAAGTATTCTTTTCCAACGTCCTTATAGCCGTTATCCGACAATGCGATATAGATATCTATCAGTCTGTCATAGTTCTCTTTATCCTGTGCTATCGCCTGGTCAAAATCCTGTTTTGCACCTTCGTAATTCCCGCTTTCCAGTTTCACGCATCCCCGCAGAAAACAGGCCTCCGTTTCCTTCGGGCGCAGAGCAAGAATCGCATCGTAAGCGCCGATGGCATCGCTCGCCTGCCCGTTCCTGAAATACGCGATGGCCAGATAGTAATTGATATCGAAATCCATATCCTTCGGCGTTCCGTCGCTCAGCTGCAATGCTTTCTCCAGATACGCAATGGCATTCTCATATTCCGACAGGCCCATATAAGCCAGTCCCATGCCGCGGCAGAGCTGTCTTTCGTTTTCGTTCGCTTCCAATGCCGCATCAAAATGCTGCAGCGCCGTTTCATATTGCAGGTTCTGAATTGCCTCCATGCCCGCACTGATATTATCCGTTTTCGCTTCGCCGCCGCACCCCGTCAAAAGAAGCATGGCCGCGGCCGCGATTATCAATCCTGTTTTTTTCATTTTGTAATCATGTCCGTTTCTCAAACTTTCCCTCTTATTTTATCATATCAGAACTCTCCCGCCAATGTCTAAATCAAATTTCCGCAAACCAGGTCTTTTATAATTCCAAAAAATTCGCGAACCATATTGTTCAGCTGAAAATAGACATTGGACGGCGCGGCAATCCCGCAGACATTCTGAATCCCCTGATGTTTTGCCAGATGCACGCCGCGAAAAACATGAAAGTTATTCGTTACAATGCCTACATGGTCATTTTCCACATCCAGAAATACCGAACTGAAAGCAATATTTTCCGAAGTGTCCGTTGACTTATCCTCCATAATTATCCGCTCTTTGTCGATTCCTTTTCCCACCAGATAATCATACATTCCCTGCGCCTCGCTGTGAGGTTCGTTTGCTCCCTGACCGCCGGAAACGATACAGCGTGTATTCTCATTTTCGACCAGATAATCATAAGCCGTGTCCAGACGAAACTTTAAAACGGCCGAAGGACCTTTTTCTTTCACCTGTGCGCCGAGGACGATAAGATAATCGAGATTCGGTTCCCCTTTCGCGCGGCAGGAACTGATAATGCAGCCTTCCACGATTACAAAAACAAGCACGCCAAGCGCAGCAACGAGAATGACCGCCCTCTGCAGGACATGCGGCAGCTTCGCCCACATGCCGAAATGCCAGAACGCCGTAAGTCCCAGAAAAAAGCAGCCTCCCGCTCCCCATATCAGGTAAAACCGGGTCCCTGACTTAATACTGTAAATCAGAATGCAGTAACCAAAACAGAACAGGCTGCACAAAATGGCGAATATCTCTTTCTTCATGTTTCCTCTCATTCCGCCGCGTCAGCGGCATTTTAATCAGAATGCTTCTCTTAAAAGCCTTTTTCTTTCAAATCCTTTACGAGGTTTACATAAAATTCCCTCACATCAAATTCGGGAATATTCTCCCGATTCAGGTCTATCATATCGCCGTGAGAAATACCACGATTCCCCCTCGGACGCAGTATCGCATAGACATCTCCCCACAGCGCGGAATCTACGGAAACGAGTCCGTCGTTTTCTCCGTCAAAATGCTTTACAAGATAATAGGACATATTCAACGGAAAACGGCCGCTTTTCGCCTTTTTCATGGAAGTCGCCACGCTCCGGTAATAAACGGAAGCACAGTCGGGCAGACTGCCGTTTCTCATAAGACAGGCTTTGGCGGTCAGGTCTTCTACCGCGCTCATGAAATCCGGCGTACTGTCTCCCAGTCTGCGCAGCGTTCCGTTATACCGCGCTGCCAGAAAACGCCGCAGCCCATCCGGCGCTTTTTCCAGAAGATAATCGGCAAAAAAACATCCTCTGTGCGGTGTGTTGATGGTCGTCAGAGACGCCGTATAATCCGCCGCTCCGCACTTGCTGACGGCGTATCTCGCATCCAGTCCGCCTTTGGAATGTGCAATAATATTCACTTTACCGCAGCCGGTCTCCCGGACAATCTCCCGGATACGCTCCGCCAGTTCTTCTCCGCAGGAAGCGACTGACGCCGCCGACTGCTGATTCCCATAGTAAATAACCGCGCCGTTTTTCATAAGTTCTTTCGAAATTCTTCCCCAGTAATTCAGGAAGCGGAAATCTCTGAAAAAAACGCCGTGAACCATCAGAAGCGGGTATCTGGTATGACAGCATTCACTTTCCTTCCGCACGGTGTTCAGTTCTTCCTTCTCCCGCTCCGTCTCGTACTCCTGCTCCGCCAGGCGGTACAGCTTATAAAAAAGAAGCAGGTTTACACCCGGAATCCACCAGCATAAAAGCAGCAGCAGACGGTAACGCACTCCCATCTGTACGGAAGTAGCCATCAGCCGAAGGCAGCCGTTCAGAAGCAGAATGCCTTCTCCGCACAGCCAGCACAGGACCGACAGAACAGCCAGTAAAATTTTGCCCCCCGTCCAATCGGACATCCTGCGAAAACCGTAAAAAAAGCACAGCGCACAAGGCAGAAAAGTCAGGCCTGCATACAGAATCAGCGCGGAGCCTCTTCTCAGCTGTATCAGCCTCTTCGTATCCACATGCAAGTCCCCTGCATTCCCTGTCGGGGGTGCAATATTCACATAAAGTAAAAAGAGGAATGAGACTGTCAGAGACAATATCGCACGAAAACCGCCTGTCTTCGTCATAAGAAGAATCCCCGGCATCATCATGCCGACCGCAGAAAGCAGTGCAAACATCAGTCTTTTTATCTTTCGCATCATAATCTTCTGTCCACCACCCGGCCTGTATCAAAAAACATCTGAAGCGCCTCTTCCAGCTGCGCGGACACGCCTTCCTTTCTGTCACTCTCTTCATTGTCTTCTAACATCGTATAAGCATAAATAGAATACAGGTTGGTATCGTCTTCCGCGAAATAAAGGACAATGGCCCCCGCCTCCTCTTCATCCCGCACAAAGGCTTCCATTTTGAGCGTATGGCCCAGGAATGTCATACCGATATCATCTATTGTCACACGGTATTCTTCTTCCTCCTCCGCAATTTCTTCTTCCAGTATCTCCGCCATTTCATCCATATTCTCAAGGAACATATCAATCATGCCAAAAGCCTCCGTCACCTGAGAAATAATGAGACAGTCCGCTGACAAATCCGCATCGCCGCCGGGGGCAAAAACAATATCGTAACTGTCGCTCCAATATTCGTCTTTTTCCCATCCTTCCGGAAGTTCGAAAGAAATGCAGTCTACCTGAAAAGTGCCGTCGCTTTTACGCTCTCCGGACCGGAAATTATCGTCCCCACGCCGGTCGGCGGAAGAATCGTCATAATCATGCCGCCCCGCAGAAGACTCTCCCCTGAGCGCTTCTTCTGCCGCCGCCCGCGCCAGTTCTGATTTTTTCTCGTTCCTCTCTTGATTCCCGGCATTTTCACCGCTATTTTTTCGTTCGCTGTTACTTTCCCGTTCGCCGTTATTTGTTCGTTCGCCGTTACTTTCCCGTTCGCCGTTTCCGTCATTTTCCGGCTTCCCGGAAGGCTCCTGTTCCAGATGCCTCCTGACCTCCGCACGCACCTCTTCCTGCGTTCTTCCAACCGTATTATCAACATTCTGCTTCCCGCATCCGGTAAGTCCGATTATCAAACAAATACTTAACCCGATTGCTGCTCCTCTGTTCCACATACCAATAGCCATGCCTTTCCCCTCCCTCATGTGCAAAGAATGCCAGTTCCCGCATTCCTGGAAACTGGCATTCTGTCCATACTGTCGATTAATTGTTCAGTTTTCCCGTTTCAAAGAGCTTGTCCAGAGCTTCTTCCATACTTTCATACGCTTCTTCACCTTCACCGGCCCATATAACCGCATAAATCGCATATTGTGAATAGCCGCTCTGCGCGATATAGAAAATTCCGGTATCTCCGTCGGCCTTCATCTCCATCTTGAGCGTTTTGCCGAGGAATGTTTCTCCGGCATCTTCAACGATAAGGTTCGAAACATCCTCTCCAAGCACTTCTTCGAAATACTCCTGCGTATATTCCAAATCCTCTAACATTTCATCGATAACGCCTTCATCATAGGCATAATCTTCTTCAATGGAAATATATCCATATCCGCCTATCGCATCGCCGCCCGGCGCGAAATAAGTCTCACCATATGAACTTTCGTCCTCGTCTTTCTCCCATCCTTCCGGAAGTTCGAAGGACATGAAACCGAGGTTAAAAGCATCCGCATTAAATTCATCACTGTTTTCAAACGCCGCTCTCTTGGTTTCCCCAAAGGATTCGTCCCATCCGATTTCTATCTCGTAGAAAGACGATAATTCTGCCAGAAGGTTTTTCGTCTTTCCGGTCGTATCATCCGCCATAATGCAGATATCTACAAGCCCCATGACATTATCGCCAAGTTCTTTCAGGCAGTATACCTGATAATAAGGCGCATAACTGCCGTCATACGAATCGAACTGCATGTAAGTGAGTTCGCATACGGCAATATCATCTCCGACTTCTTTGACCTCGCCGACTTCTACGCCGTAGATATAGGAAGAATACTCTATTTCTTCTTCAACATAATCTTCCAGATTCTCGCTTACCGTATAGTCCTCATAATCATATCGAAGATACGGGTCGATATCCACATCCACCATAACGCCCATGCGCTCGCTCGTCGCATAAGACCCTGATACGCTTGGATAATCACCATCCGGCACGAAAACCGACAGTGTCATTTTATTACCCGATTTGGTATTGGATGTTGAAATGAGTTCCTCCATCAGATATTCGAATCCGTCATATCCTTTGGCCTCGTCAGAACCAAAAACAATACCTGTTGCTGCCTCTTTCTCTTCTTTTTCCTCTGTCTCCGTTTCTTTCTCTTCCGGCTTCTCGGTTTCCTCAGTTTCCTTTTCGTCCTCTTTTTCTTCCGGCTCCTCGATTTCCTCAATTTCTCTCGTTCTGTTCGCAGTCAAATCAGAAGCGCTCGGTTCTTTGGAACCACAGGCTGTCAGACCGGACAGCATAGATACGATTAACAGCGCAGCAATGGTTTTGTTCTTCATTCGTTTTCTCCCTCATCATTCTTGTTTCCCAGATACTTGTTCAATATTCGCATACATTCCTTTACATCAATCGGTTTCGCGATATGAGCCACCATGCCGCACTCCAGACAGCGCTGCGCATCATCGGAAAACGCATCGGCCGTCATTGCAATAATCGGAAGATTACTGTCTTCTCGTTCCAGCGCCTTAATCGCCCGCGTCGCATCATATCCATCCATTATGGGCATTCTGATATCCATCAGAACCGCATCATAATAACCAATTTCGGAATTATCGAACTTATTGAGGCATTCCTGACCATTTACGGCTCTGTCCAGTTCCACGCCTGTCATAGACAGAATTGCGCTCGCCACTTCCCAGTTTAAATCAATATCCTCTGCCAGAAGAATACGTTTACCGGTAAGGTCTGCTTCCATCGAGGTATCCTGCTCCTGACTATCGTCATAGCTTTCTTCATATTGTTTCAGGCGATGATATAGCGTCGATTTAAACAACGGTTTGGAAATAAATCCCTCTATCATGGATTCATCTACCGATTCTTCCATGTCGCTCCAGTCATAGGCAGAAATCAGGAATATCGGAATGTCCATTCCGACTCTCTTTCTGATTTCACGAATCGTCTCTATTCCGTCCATTCCCGGCATCTTCCAGTCAATCAGAACAAACTTATAATCGTTGTCCTCACGATGGTGTGCCTCTATCATCTCAACCGCCTCCATGCCGTTCTGTGTCCACTCCGCATGGGCGCCAAGCTCTTCCAGATTTGCAACCGCGCTTTCACATAAATCGCGGTTATCATCCACCACCAGAATATTCCATTCAGGCAGCTTCATTCCTTCCAAATCAACATCCGACTTCTGCAAATCGAGCGTCACATGGAAAGTGCTTCCCTTTCCCTGTTCGCTCTCGAGGTCGATGGTTCCGCCCATCAAATCCACGATTTTCTTGGCAATGGATGTTCCGAGGCCGCTTCCCGTTATGTAGCGTACCTGCTCGTTTTCTTCTCTGGCAAAAGTATCCCATATCTTTGCCTGAAACTCCGGTGACATGCCGATTCCCGTATCTTTCACAAGGAAATGCGTTCTGATGATATCAGCGTTCTCTTCTCCTGCCATCTGTTCCTGATACATGTAAACATCGACCCGTCCGCCCTCCGGCGTAAACTTAATCGCATTGGAAAGCAGATTGAGCAGCACCTGATTTAACCGCACATTATCACAGACTACATCTTCCGAAAGAATATCCCGGATAAAAATATCAAAAATCTGATTCTTCGCACTCACCTGCGGTTGTACGATGTTGACCAAATCATCCATCTGCTCCCGCAGCGAAACCGGAACCATGTTTAACACCATCTTACCGCTGTCAATTTTGGACATGTCCAGCACATCGTTAATCAAGCCGAGCAAATGCTTGCTGGAAAGGCTGATTTTTCGAAGACAATCGTCCACCCGTTCTTTATCATTTATATTTTTCTGCGCGATTCCGGTCATACCGATAATCGCATTCATCGGCGTACGGATATCATGACTCATGCTCGCAAGGAAATCGCTTTTTGCCATATTTGCGTGTTCTGCTTCCCGCCTTGCCTTCGCCAGATTGTCGATTTGATTCATCGACAGGCGGTAATACAACAGGAAAATGATACCCATCGCGATAAATATAATTAAAACAGAAGCAAGCGTAACCCATACTCTGACGGCTGCCAGTTCGGATACCGATTTCGTCATGAAATCCATCGGAATTGCAAATATCAGAAACCAGTCGGTATTGCCGGAAAGCTTGGAACAATATATCTGTTTTCCTTCTCCCTCAATCACCACATTGGTAAAATACGTCTGATTATTCTGCATGGCTTCAGTCATTTCCTGCACATACTGTTCCGGTGTCTTTCCGTCATAAGTCGAATAAGTCTCGAGAATGCGTTCAAAATAACTTTCCCTGTATGCGCCGCTGTTTCGAATGACAAAATTGCCGTCTATATCGATAATATGATAATATGCCGTCGTACCCTCTTCATCCAGAAATAAAGCTTCATTCAGGTAATCCATAGGAAAACCGGCCATGAGCGCAACGCTCTTCTGACCGTCTTTCATCGGGTACTCCACGCGCACGCCCAGCAGCAAAATCCGCTCTCCCGCATCCGTCTCAGCCTCCGCTATGACATTCCCGTCCTGCATCAAGCGTTCCATCACATGCTGATTATCGGTATAATGCAGCTTTTCTCCGAAAATAACCTCTCTGTTTTCTTCACCTGCATAAAGCGCCAGATAGCTGAAATCCCTGACCTGTGCGCTCTGCTTTAAATCTTCCAGTAAATCGTCCCCATATGTAATTTCTTCCGACCAGGTGCTTTTAATGATTCCGCTTACCTGAGATAAACGCAGTTCAATGATTGACTGGAATTTCTGTTGAACCTGTATACTCATTTCGGACATATAACTGGAACTTATTTCTTCGACTGATTCTTCCGTTTTCACAGACATGAACAGGGTCAGCGCAATAAATACCGCAATGCTGACAATGATAACACTGATAATACTGCCTCTGAAGAAATTAATTGTCTTTTTATCCATCTTGCCTTCTCCATTCATTCTGAAACTGTGCATTTTATGAATTCTCACTGTATTTCTCAATACATGCCACAATTTCTTCCTGTACGGGCAGAATCTGTTCAAGAACAGGCCTTGCCTCTTCCGGTTTCCCGGCCCGCAGTAAATCTACGATTTTGGTATATGCCTCGTACAAAGGCGTAATGGAAAGATTTCCGGAAACGCCTTTCAACGCATGTGTTTTTTCTATGACATCATTATAATCCGTACCGTCAAAGTCCGCTTCAACATGGTAGGTAGTAATCGATTTTGTAAAAGTTCCTAACAGTTTCGTATATAATTTTTCATTTCCGTTAATGCGCTTTAATCCGCCGTCAACATCTACGCCAAGCCCCTTTAAATCTTCAAACAAACTCATATATTATGTCCCCCTTGCCCAATTTCTGTTTCTTATCTTCCATATTACTATGTTTTCTTCCTATTTACAAGTTCCGGCACAGAAATTTTCATCCCTGTGCCGGAATTATTGCTAAGTAATCCAATTTATAAATGAATTAATATTTACCGAAATCGTCTCCAAGAGAGATGACCTGCTCGTTCATCGAGGAAGACGCGGCAAAAGAACCGCTGCTTCTGTAAGGTGCCGGAGAAGATGAAACGCTTCCTGAACCGAGGTTGTAAATGGAAAGAAGTTCTCTCATTCTGGAAGCCTGATTGGACAGTTCTTCACTGGCAGCCGCACACTCTTCGCTTGTAGCGGAGTTCGTCTGCACGACCTGAGATACCTGTGTAATTGCCTGCTCAATCTGAGCAACCGCTGTTGCCTGATAATTAGAGGACTCTGCAATACCGTTGATAATAATCTCGCTGTCCTGTACAACTCTTGTGATTTCTTCCATTGCTTTGGAAGTATCGTCTACAATCTTGGAACCGGAGCTTACCTTTTCGATGGAGTCTTCAATCAAATCTGCTGTCTCAGCCGATGCCGCAGCGCTCTTTGCCGCAAGGCTTCTTACTTCTTCCGCCACAACCGCAAAGCCTTTACCCGCTTCGCCTGCTCTTGCTGCCTCAACTGCCGCATTCAGCGCAAGAATATTTGTCTGGAACGCAATATCGTCGATTGTCTTGATAATCTTGGAAATATTTTCGGATGCTCTGTTGATGTCCTGCATTGCGGTCATCGTATCCTGCATCTGTCTGTTACCCTTCTGTACGTCTTCAATTGCCCTTGCAACAAGTGTTGCCGCTTCATTCGCCTGGTCCGCATTCTGTCTGGTCTTATCAGCGATTTCGTCTATGGAAGCCGTAATCTCTTCGATAGCGCTTGCCTGCTCGGTAGAACCCTGCGCCAGTGCCTGGCTTGCGCTTGCCACCTGCGAAGAACTGATGGTTACCTGGGAACCCGCTTCGGAAATATTGCTCAGCGCATTAAGATTGTCCTCAACCAGTTTCTTTAAAGAATTACCGAGTACATCCTCTGCGGATGCCGGTTTCACCGTAACGGTCAGATTACCCTGGGAAACTTCTTCCGCAATATTCGCCTGATATTTGATATTGCTGATTACATGCGTATATTCGTCAACCAAATCGCCAAATTCATCGTTGTTGTATTTCACCATCTGGATGTTTTCAACGCGTCCCATTGCGATTTCTTTCGCCGCCGCGGAAAGCTGTCTTACGGATTTCATAATTGCCTTCGTCAAAGACAAGCCGATGAGAATCGTAATAATAACGGAAACTAACAAAATTCCAAGACTGATTGCATTGGAAATTCCCATGATGCTTTCCATCTGCTCGATACGATGGTCTTTTCCCGAATTTACAATCTCCATAAACTCGTTTACTTCCGCATCGCCAAGATGCCCGCTGTCAACGAAATGCTGATGCAGCTCATCCGCGCTGGTCTGATTCATCTCTGTAATTACACTGACACATTCTTTGGTAATAAATACTCCCACTAATACGGTAAGAATCGTAAGCAGGACGGGGATACTGAATCCCACAATCAATTTAGTTCTTATCTTCATGTTTTTCATGGCTTTCCCTCTCATTCTTCATCAACATTCATTTCGTTTGCCTGTTCAACGACCGTTAAATCCTGGTCATTTAAGAGCTTATCAGGGTCTAACAATAATTTGACTGTATCCCCAACCTTGCCAATACCATATACATACTTGTTCTGCACCTTATCGGTACGTCCTACACTCGGCGGCGGCAGTATATTATCTTCCTTGATTTCAACTACTTCCGCAATTTTCTCAACAATCAGTCCTACCATCATGGACTTGATATTGATTACAATGATGCAGGTTCTGTCGTTGTACTCGAACGGTTCCTGTTTGAACCGCAGACGGACGTCAACGACCGGAATAACTTTTCCTCTCAGGTTAATCAGACCTTTAATATAGTCTTCCGTTTCGGGAATCGCCGTAATCGCCTGTAATTGAATGATTTCATTCACATACTGGATTTCCAGTCCGAAATATTCGTTTCCGGACTTAAAGGTCATGTATTTTCCTTTTTGTGTATCGCGCTCGCTGGCATTTTCTTCGTCTACCTGTCTTTTCAATTCACTCATATTTTCCATGCAATATCCGTTCCTTTCTCTATGATTATTCTATCAGTCCCGGAGCATCCAATATCAAAGCAATGCTTCCGTCACCAAGCTGCGTACAGCCGGATAAGCCTTTGACCTTCTTAATATAAGAAGGAATCGGTTTTACTACGATTTCCTGTTCGCCAATCAGCTTATCGACAAGAAGACACACTTTTTTATCTTCCACTTCGAGAATCAGCATAACACCTTCTTCCACAGATTCCTTATACTCTGTCAGGCCATACCAACGGCCGAGTCTGAGAACCGGATAGCACTCGCCTCGAATCATGATGTATTCATCCCCATTCGGCTCATGAATCATCATGTCTTCTTTCACGCGCACAAATTCCTTAATTGCTCCGGTCTCCATAACGAAGGACGAATGTCCGGTCTCCATAACGATACCGTCGATAATCGCCAGCGTCAACGGAATCTTGAGGCTCATAATCGTGCCAAATCCCTTTTTGCTCTCAATTTCCAGAGAACCGCCGATTGCCTGAATATTCTGAACAACAACGTCCATGCCGACGCCTCGTCCCGAATACTCTGTAACGACTTCATTGGTAGAAAATCCGGGCAATGTAATGAACTGGAACACTTCTTTATCCGTATAGGAACTGTCCGTTCTGGTTTCATCCAAAATACCCTGTTTTCTTGCTTTGGCCATAATCTTATCTCTGTCAAGGCCGCCTCCGTCATCTTCCACGCTAATCCAAACCTTGCCGGCTTCTGTCTTCGCTGATAAGGTAATCTTGCCTTTTTCCGTCTTGCCGCTGTCACGTCTCTCCTCCTTAGATTCGATACCGTGGTCAACGGAATTTCTTACGATGTGCATCAACGGGTCTGAAATATGTTCGATAATATTCTTATCCACTTCTGTCTGGTCGCCGACCATCACAAATTCGATATCTTTACCAAGTTTTCTGGATACATCGAATACAATACGGTTCATCTTCTGGAACGTATTGGTCAGCGGTACCATTCGCATGGACATAATAACATTCTGTAAATCCGTGGATATCTTCGCAAGCTGCGCCGCCGCTTTGTTGAAGTTGTCAAGGTTCAGCCCCGGAACCTTCAAATCGGAATTCTGAAGCACAACCGATTCCGAAATGACAAGCTCTCCAATCAATTCCATCAACTGGTCCATCTTGCTGACATTGACGCTGATAAAGGAAGCCTTTTCCGTTTTGGGTTTATCCTTTGCCAGTTTCTTCTGCTTGCCCGGTTCTTTGGATTTGATAACGAAATCTCCGGGTGCGATTGCGGGTTTGGCAGGCTTTTCAGATTTCTTTTCTTCTTTCGCGCCTTCTGCTTCCGCACTTTGTGTACGAGAATCAATCTCTTCCACACTGGACTCCAAATCAATCACCGGAGACGCCGGCGCCGCATCGTGCTCATTGAAATCAAAGCCCTGTAAGAACTCCTCCGCCTTACATTCATAAATATCAACTTTTTCAATATCATAACCTACGCCGACAATTTTCCGAATCTCTTCTTCACTCGTCTGCGCCTGCAAAAGAATCTTGAAGCCGTCTTTGATAATCGTCTCAGCGCAATCAGGGTCTGAAATAATATCTTCAGGCGAATACAAAATATCTTCCGCAACTTCTTTTAAAGCGTAAACAATTTTATAAGCATGCACGTTCGCCATTTCCGTCTCCGGGAAAAAGGAAACGTAAATCTTATAAAAGTGGCTGGCGCTGGTAGCCATAGGCGCGATATAGAACTGTTTGGGCTCTTCGTGTTTGTTCTCCGGAACCTCCGCGCTTTTCTTCTTTTTGCTTTTTCCGCCGTCTCCGCCGCCTTTGATTTTATTCAGGAACTCATCCAGCGTCTCGACAATTTCTCCGGCCTGACCGTCTACCGGGTCGCCGTTACGGATTTTCTCCATTTCATTTGAGATAAAATCGGCCACTTCAAGCACATGGTCCACCAACTCCAAGTGCGGAACATTGTCCGGATGAGATTCTCTTAAGAAGTAAAAGACATCCTCCAGCTTATGCGCCACAGCCGTTATCTCGTCGAACATCATGATACCAGAAGAGCCTTTAATGGTATGCATGGTTCTGAAGATTTCATTGATACTGTCTTCATCAAAGCAATCCGCATCTTTCTGTTCCAGAACCATATCCTGCAATTGTTCCAACAGTTGTCCGTTCTCGAACAGGTACATATCCAACATACCGTCTGTACTAAATTCTTCTGCCATATCGTTCTCCTTTCCTGCATATTTCGGTTAAGCTCTTTTGTCAGACCAAACCAAGTTTTTTTAATGCCTGTTCAAATTTTTCCTGATCTATCGGCTTGCCGGAGTATATCGTACACCCAAGCTCAAATGCCATCTTTACGTTCGCTTCATCATTCAGCGCCGTTGTCATGATGACCTTGACCGCCTTATCTTCCGGGATATTCCTTTCCTTCTCCAGATTTCGAATCCCTACCAACGACTGATAACCGTCCATGACAGGCATCATGATGTCAAGGCAAATCAAGTCGTAAGGCTCACCGTCCTCCAAAGCCATCATGAACGCATCGACTGCTTCCATTCCGTCCACAGTCACATCGCATTCACCGTACTTTGACAGAAAATTTACCATAAATTTTCTGGTGACAAAATCATCCTCGGCTAATAGAATCTTCATATCCTTTCTCCTTTACATATTATTTAATAACGCATATGTTCTACCTGCGATATCATTCAGTTTTTCCTGATACATTACCGCACCCAAATCATAAGCGACCTTGGGCATTCCATAAACGACACAGGTGGATTCGTCCTGTCCAATCGTCTTCGCTCCCGCCTGACGCATACTTAAAAGTCCTTTTCCTCCGTCGCCGCCCATACCCGTCAGAATGATACCGACAGCGTCTTTGCCCGCCGCTTTCGCAACGGATTCAAATAAAACCTCTACGGAAGGACAATGTCCGTTTACTCTCGGACCGGCCTTCACTTCTACCTGATAAGCGCCGTTCACCTTAATCAGCCGCATATGCCTGTCGCCGCCGGGGGCGATAAGCATATGGCCCGGAATTACTCTGTCTCCGGTTTCCGCTTCTTTTACCTGAATACGGCACTGGTCATTCAATCTCTTCGCATACATTTCCGTGAATTTGGGAGGCATATGCTGTACGCAGACAATCCCGGGGATATCCGTCCCAAAATCTTTTACAACGGAATAAATCGCTTCTGTTCCGCCGGTAGACGCGCCGATAGCCACAATGAGATTGCTTCTCTTTACGGAAAGGCTCTGCTGCTGCTCCTGCTGCATCATGACCGTCTTCTTGATGTTGCTGATTCTTGCTGTCGATGCGATTTTAATCTTCGTCAACAGTTCGTTCTTAATAAAGTCTTCCAGCTGCTGTCGGTTCGACACCGCCGGCTTCGCCACAAAGTCCACGGCGCCGGCATTCATTGCGTCAAATACTTTATCGCTCAGGGCGCTGATAACAACGACCGGCAGCGGATACTGTGGTATCAGTTTCCGCAGGAACTCGATACCGCTCATTCTCGGAAGCTCCACATCGAGCGTCATCACATCCGGTTTATGCAGCAATATGAGGTCCCTTGCCTCGAACGGGTCTTTGGCTGTCGCCACGACTCTGATTGCCGGGTCTTTACTCAGGTTCTGTACAAGAAGTTCCCTGAATACAATAGAATCCTCTACAATTAAAACTTTAATTGGCTGCATAACTTCTACCCCTCTCTCTTTCTGAAAATCGACGGTTGAATAATCTGGAACGGCGTACTGTTTCTGTCAATCGTCTCCGTTGTTCCGATAAAGAAATATCCGCCCGGAGCCATTGCGTCATAAACACGCTGAACCAAATCCCTCTTGGTATTGTCGTCAAAATATATCATGACATTTCGAAGGAATACCGTATGAAGTTTCTTTTTAAAGGGAAGCGGGTCCATCAGATTAAACTGTCTGAAAATGACTTCTCTCTTCAACTCCTCTACCACCTGATACTGGCTTCCTCCGGCAGCCGGCTTGAAAAAATGCCGTTTCCACTGTTCCGGAAGATTCTTAAGCTGCTCTTCGCTGTATATGCCGAGCATTGCCTGCTGTAAGACCTTTGTGGAGATATCCGTTGCCAGAATCTTTTTATCCCACTGGTCTTTTTCCAGTCCGAAAAAGTCTGCGAGAACCATCGCAATCATGTAAGGCTCTTCGCCTGTGGAAGCCGCTCCGCACCAAATGTGCAAATCTTTATGCGCCGCTTCCTTTGTTTTCAGCCAGGGAAGCACGACATTTCTGAAATAGTCAAAATGTTCAAACTCCCGCATGAAATAAGTGTGATTTGTTGTCAGGAAATTAACCAGAATCTTTTCCTGTGCGCCAGACTTATCCCGTTCTACTGCATCCATGAACTCATGATAATTACTCCAGCCATTCTTTTTTACATAATTCTGTAATCTCCCGTTTACAATGACTTTCTTCTGTCCAAGCTCAATGCCGTAGCGCTGTTTCATGAACACAGAAATTCTTCGCAATTCGTCATCTGTAATCATCATCTTTCCATTCCCCCGAAAAAAGATTTTATTTAAATATTAAATTTTTTCAGCAAAACTGCCTTGATATTTTACAGCATATCGTATAGATATCCGGGTTGAATTTAATACCCGCTTCTTCCTTCATGACAGCCAGCGCTTCCTCCCTGCTGCGAGCGCCCTTTTCTGTCAGATTTGTATACCGCTCCATAACGGCGACAATCTGCGCGGCCAGCGGAATTTTCTGTTCCCGCAGACGCTCCGGATATCCACTGCCGTCCCAATTCTCATGATGGTGGCGGGCGATATCGATTGCCGTACTGATAAATTCATTATAATCGCTGTTCACATACAGGTCACTCAACAGCCGCGCGCCGATATTGGTATGATTCTGTACGATTTCCTGTTCTTCTTCCGACAAGCTTTCTTTTTTCTTCAAAAGCTCCACCGGCACACCGATATTGCCGATATCACAAAGCGGCGTCGCAAGCTCTATCGTATCCACATAAGAATCCGATATTTTGTCTTCAAACAGAGGCGAAAGCTGCATTCCCTGCGCCAGGATTCCGCAGTTGCGCCGCAGCCGTTCCATATAGTCAGTCTCATAATCGCTGTTCTGCAATGCGATATTTGCAAGCGCATACAGGATATTCTTTTTTTCCAGTTCCATCTGCTTCAGCTGTTCGCTGACGGAAATCTGAAGCCGCCTGTTCATTTCCATCAGTTCATTTTTGGCTTCATAAAGACGGAGATGAACGCCCACGCGGGCCTGCACCACTTCCGGTATGAAAGGTTTTGTAATATAATCTTCTCCGCCGAGCAGAAAACCTTCCACGATATCCATCGGGTCGTCAAAGGCCGAAATAAAAATAATCGGCGTATGAGTGGTTTTCGGGTCATGTTTTAAATGCCTGCAAAGCTCATAACCGTCCATTCCCGGCATGGAGATATCCGTCAGAATCAGTTTCGGAACGCATTCCTTCGCCATCTGCAGCGCCTGCTCTCCGTTTTCGGCCAACACGGGAGAACAGCCCATATCTTTAATAATTTCTTCCAAAACAAGCCTGTTCGTTTCCACATCATCTACAATGAGTATCTGTTCCCCTTTCAGGTCTATTGCACCATGTCCCATGTCCGCCCCTCTTTCTTTTTATAAAATCGAATTCAGCTCTTCGTAACCGGCATTTACCTTTTCATAACTTTCTTTCTGAACCGCCATCTTCAATCTGAGAATCACGCGGCTTACTTCACGCGGCGCATCCTGTGTCAGCTGCCTGATTGTTTCCATAAACATTTCTGCCTTTTCCCAATTCTCCATTTCCACACAGAGAATCAGTTTCGAAAGATTCTTTTTCAGCGCCTCCCTGTTCTCAGGCGTACCGTACTGCGTTACGTTGTCCGAATGTTCCTCTTCTTCTCCGCCGGGAGCCATCGTAAAGATGTGCATGCCGTTGCCGTCGTCTTCCGGCTGTTCCGCCGCATCTTCTCCCTCGCAGATACCTACCCATATGGAAAAAGAAAAAGTGCTTCCCTTATTCTTCTCGCTTTCCACTTCGATTTTACCGCCCATCAGCTCCGCGAGCTGCTTGCAGATATTCAGGCCGAGGCCCGTTCCGCCATACTTGCGGGAAATGGAAGCGTCTACCTGTGAAAAGCTCTGGAACAATTTGTCCTTGTCTGCTTTATCGATACCGATTCCGGTATCTTTTACGATGAAGAAAAGCTCTATTTTATCCTTTACACGCGCCGTTCTGACAACCTCTACGGTAATCTTTCCGACTGCGGTGAATTTCAGGGCATTGGAAAGCAGATTGTTCAGAATCTGTATGATGCGCAGCTCGTCTCCGACGATATACTCCGGTATCTGCGGCGATACCGTCATAAAAAACCCGATTCCTTTTTCTGTCAGTTTATTAATATGCTGCGTCTTTACATAATCCAACATATTTCGGAAATGAAACCTGCGCGGCTCCAGCGTAAACTTTCCCGCTTCCAGTTTTGAAAAATCCAGAATATTATTGATAATCTTATTCATATCGCCGCAGCATCTCTCTATCAGCCGCAGCGCCTTCAATATCTGTTCGTCGCTGACCGTGTCAATCAGTTCTCTCGTGTTGCCGAGAATTCCGTTGACCGGCGTCCGAAGTTCATGCGTTACGTTAGCAACAAACTCCGATTTCACCTTTAACGCCTGTTCCGCTTCCTGCTTGACATGGGTAATCTCCCTGTTCAGATATTCCTTTTCCAGAATATCATTGGCCATGCAGATATAGGTGTCTTTCTGCCGTGCGCTTTCTATCGTTCTGGCTTCCACCGGAAAACAGGTCAGATTCTTGCGGTATGCCACAAAGTTATGCAGTTCGCTGCCAAACGGATACTCCGTCTCAAAACCGTTCTCTGTGGGTTTATAAGCTCCCGGGAAAATATCGCTGATGCGCCTTCCGCACAAATCCTCTTCAAATTCCAGCTTCTTTTTGGCGGCGGCGTTAGCATAGGAAATTACACCTGTGCGGTCAAATACAAAGACCATTTCCAACGCATCCTCAATCGGGAATGCGTGCCCTTCACTCCATTCCATTCTGTTCCTCCCCCAAATTCCCCTAATATATCGAGAGGCAGCAAAAATCATCATAAGTCTTTGCTGCCCACAATTTTTTTATGAAAAATCGAACATCTTAATTACTTCAACAATATTGAAGAAATCTTCCTTTGCAAGCGCAAAACATTCCAGTACATCCGGTGCAAACTGACCGCACTCTCCATTCATAATCATATCATATGCCATACCGTTGGCATATGCGCTCTTATAAACTCTGGGACTCACCAGTGCGTCATATACGTCCGCAATCGCGACAATCTGCGTATAAATCGGAATTTCATCCCCTACCAGGTGGTCCGGATATCCCTTTCCGTCCCATCTCTCATGATGATAACGGCAGATATCATAGGAATAACGATAGAACTCACTCGTCTGGTCTTTATAGGATTTCTCCAGAATTTCACAGCCGACGGTCGTATGCGTCTTCATGATTTCAAACTCTTCCGGCGTTAAACGGCCTGGCTTTAAGAGAATCGCATCCGGAATGCCGATTTTACCGATATCATGCAGCGCTGACGCTCTGGAAATCTCATCAACCTGTTCCTGCGTGATGCCGTACTTCGGATAATATTTCATCAGATATTTGAGCATAATCCGGGTAAAATATTTGATTCTTCTCGTATGCTCTCCGGTTTCCGCGCTTCTTGCCTCTACAACGGAGCTGAGCGTTTCAATCATAAATTCGGAATTCTCACGGATTTTTCTTTCCTGTTCCCGAATCTCCGCTTCCTGCTCTTTCAGACGTACCGCCATATTATATTTATGTTGGTACAAATCTACAATATTCTTACTTCTTCTCTTAACAATATGTGGATAAAAAGGTTTATGTATAACATCCGCAACTCCATAGGAATATGCCTGGTCTTCACTGTCCAGCGCATCCTCACTCGTAATCAGGATGACCGGAATATCATTCAGCATATCCTGTCCGTGCATATACTCAAGCACGCCAAAACCGTCCATAATCGGCATTACGATATCCAACAGAACAAGCACGATGCGGTCATTGTTCTTTAATTTCGCAACAGCGTCTTCTCCGTTGTCCGCTTCAAGCAATTCGTATTTGCCGTCTTTGAACATTTCCTTCAATATTTCTCTGTTTACTTCTTCATCGTCAACAATTAAGATTTGTTGTTTTAAGTTTTCCATCTCCTGTTCCATTGTCGTCTCCTGTCTCACTCTTCGTTAATAATCGTCATGTTATTAATATCATTATACCAAATGCTCAGAATACTTGTTTTTGACGATTTCCCTATCACATCTAAAATACCATTTTTCTGCTATAATTGTCAATAAAAAGACTCGAAAATTCAGAGAAATTTCTGGCAAAGAAAGAAGCCGGCTGATTATCCAAAAAATTTACGCTTACCGGTACAGGACATAATCCTTCATTTCGTGTATAAAACCGCTTTCAGAAAGCGCAAAAGCCGCTTCCTCCGGGTATTCCGATACTACAATTCGTTTTCTTCCCGCATAGATTCTGCCCCTCCGGTAATCCTCCGCAAAAAGACGCAGAACCTCTTCCGGCCTCTCCTCTTCAAAAACCCGCAGCGTCTTTCCCTGCCGTTCAAACAGCGCGGCCAGCCTGCCGTTTCGGAAAGCCGCCGCGCTCCCCGGTACATTGGTAAAAGCCCTGCCCTGTTCATGGGGCAGAAATTTTCCGAAAGGCTGCATCGGCTCGGCCGCATTCAGCCAGACAATCTCTTCCGGCGGATTTTTCAGTCTCGCCGTCACCACTTCGAAATCCTCTTTTCGAATGAACTGGGCGCCGGAAAGGCCTTCCACAAAATAGCCCCGTCTGACCTGTCCGGTATATTCCTGAACCCGCAGCAAAGACAGCGCTTCCTGCCAGGACATGCCAAAAGCGGCCGCCGTTTCCCTGCATAAAATCAGATACCGGTCAAAGCAGGCCGTCATCTGTTCCTGCACCGAAAGCTGCCGGGGTGCTCTCACCAAATCGAAGCGTCCTGTATAAAACGCCTTTACTCTGGCTCCTGCCCGCTGCCTTGCCACGGATTTTTCGATTTTTTTCCGGTTCATCAAAAGCCGCACCGGCGCAAAGCTGTCGGCATTCACGATTCCCTTTTCCATCAGCGAAAAGAGCGCATCATAAGGCGCATCGCCGGATGCACCGCCAAGCGCCTGAATAAAGCTCGCGCCCCGCTTCATAAGCGTCTCCGTCAGCATCCTTTCCGGCTCCGAAAGCGTTTCATAAGGAATTTCCGGTTCTTTGTCCCAGTCAATCCGTTCCGTATTTTCCAGACGAAGTTTTCCGCCCGCCTCCATACACCAGAAATACTCTCCCGTGGAAAGCAGTTCATCCAGCAGTTTTTCTCTGTAATTTCTGACCCGGGCCGGAAGCAGAAAGTCCTCCCAGAAAGCCGCCGGAAAAGCCATACCCGTCAGCGTCGGAAGCGTTATCCGCAGCGCCTCTTCCGGAGGCGCCATGCACCGGATGCGGGAAATCAGCAGCGCCGCATAAGCCGCCGCAGGACAGGTTCTGATTTCATCCCGCCGGTTCTTTAACGTCCGGACCCTCGCCCGTTTATAAAGCGCCGCATGATAATAGACCCTCTCCTGCCGGATGGCTTCTTTCCGGCCGCACAGCGTTTCCAATACCTCCTCCGCATCTTCTGTTGAAAAGCCATACCGGCCGGCGGTCTGTTCTGCCGTCGCCGCGCCCCGATAGCGAAGCATCCGGCGGACGAGCTTCAGGACTTCTTCCTTACGGTCCGCGGCATTCCGCCCCGGCTCATCACCGAGAGCCTCCCGGTACAATGCTTCCTGTTCCGCCGCAATCCAAAGCCCCTGCTCCAGGTAAAGCGCACGGCCTTCCGCCGCCAGTTTTTCCAGCCATTCCACCGGAACGTCCAATTCTCCGGCCGCCAAATCCCCCTCTGCCATCAGAAGGGAATGAAGCTGTTTCTCGTCTTCGGGCAGCTTTTCTCTTGCCCGCACCTGCAAAAGCTCCTCCTCGCCCGGACGCAGCAGCTCTTTTTCCGGGACGTCGTTTTCGACTCTGTGCAGCGCCGCTTCCACGGCCGCATGAATCTTCCGCGGCGTGGGCGCATAATCATACATGACGGCAGCTTCCTGTGCCCATTGCAGCGGCAAAGACATGGGAGACGGCATATCCGGATAAACTTCCCGCACCGCCAGCAGTCCGGTCCGAATCATGCAAAGCAGTTCTCTGACGCCTTCCACATCCCATAACTGCCGCATACATTCCTGCCTCGTTTCCCGAATCAGCGGATGGTCTTCCTCCTGCAAAGCCTGCTCCAGCATCTCCGCGCTTCGCAGCCGCTGCATCCACAAGGGCTGCCTCCCGCTTCTGCGCACTCCCATCATCAACGCTCTGCCGCAGTTGTAACGGAATGCCATGTTAAAAAGAGGTGTTTCCGGAAGCATCGCCGCCAGATGCGCTTCCACATTTTCGGGCACGAGTCTTTCGAGCACGCCTTCCGGAAACGGTTTATTTCCATAGGAATATACCAGAAATCCGTCTTCTTCATCCACGCAGCCCGTTTCAATTCCCATTTCGCTCCGAATCAGCTGACTCACCAATAAGGCGAGCGGCGCATTGATACGCCGTCCGAATATGGAATGGAACATGAGCTGCGCATGGCCGGACTGGTCTTTAAAATGCTCTACCAGAATCGTCTTATCATCCGGTAACCCTCCGGTTACCGCAATCTGTCTTTTCAGGTAGCCGGAAGCCAACATGACGGCGGATTCATCCAGTCCGAGCCGGGACAGTTCTTTTTCCAGATTCCCATTCTCCGCCGCCTCCTGTAAAAGACGCAGAATACGCCCGAAAGCTTCTCCCGTTTCCCTTCCCCTTCCTTTCAGTTCCCCCTTCCAGAAGGGCAGACGCGCGCCTTCGACCGGCGCCTGTGTCACCGTCACCGTATCCCTTCCGATATGCACGACCTTCCAGCCAAAAGAACCGAGAATGAAACGGTCGCCCTTCTGTGTTTCATAGACAAATTCTTCGTCCGCTTCCCCTACTTTAACGCCATCTTCCGTTCTGACCGTATAAAGTCCTTTATCCGGAATCGTTCCGCCCGCGGAAACGGCGAGCATCCGGCTATAACCGTCTCCTTCCACTTTTTCATGAATCCTGTCATACAAAATCCTGGGTCTGGCCGGAACATCCCGTTTATGCTCGTAATCCCCTGCCAGCATTTCCAACACCGACTGTACGTCTCCTCGCGTTATGTTACGAAAAGGCCATGCTCCGGGCAGTATTTTCATAACTTCATCGAGCGTATAGCTTTTAAAAGCCGCCATGGAAACGAGATGCTGCGCCAGTACATCCAGACAGCCTTCCGGCGGATTCATCCTTTCCACGCACCCGTTTCTTGCAAGCTCCGAAGTCAGACCGCACAAAACGCTTTCCGCCGCCGTCCTCGGAAACATATACATGGTGCTTGTTCTGAAAGGATTATGTCCCGCCCGCCCGAGCCGCTGCATCGTACCGGAAACCGTCCGCGGACAGCCTACCTGCAATACCTGGTCTATTTCGCCCACATCGATGCCGAGTTCCATCGAAGATGTGGCGCACAGAAGCCGTAATTTTCCATCCCGCAAAAGTTGTTCCGTCTCATGCCGCTGTTCTTTGGAAAGGCTTCCGTGGTGGACACGGGCAAAATCTTCTCCGCCCAATAAATTTACATAATACGAAAGTTTTTCCGCATACCGCCTGCCTTCTACGAAAGCGATGACGCTCCGCTTCCCCTGGCAATACCGGTATACCAGTTCGGAAAGTTCCTGCCACACCGGGTCTTTTCTCTTCTTTCCCAGGTCCACATAAGAACCGAGAATCTGAATTTCCGTCTTTTTCTCCATCGAAGGCGCAACGATACTGACCGTTTCCGGCGCCAGGTATGCCGCCGCGCCGGAAAGCGGCGAAATGGTCGCGGAAAGGCCGATGCGCTGGAGTGGTTTTTCACATAATGCGTCAAGCCTTGCAAGCGAAAGCATCAGATGTGCGCCTCTTTTGGTGTCAATTAACGCATGGAGCTCATCCACAATGACGGTTCCCGCCGTACAGAGCATATTCTGACCCGATTTACTGGTCAGCAGCAGATAGAGAGATTCCGGCGTGGTAATCAGTATATGAGGCGGCTTCTTTATCATCCGCTGCCGTTCCGCGGACGTCGTGTCCCCGGTGCGGATGGCTGTCGTAATCAGTCCTTCTCCGCCGATTCCCTCCATCGGCCGTTTTAAGTTTTCCCGGATATCCGCCGCCAGAGATTTTAACGGCGACACATAGATAAGCTGCAGCTCCTGCTTTAAGCAGCCGTCTGCAGCCTGTTGTTTCATATTATCTAAGAATACAAGAAATGCGGAAAGTGTCTTTCCGGTTCCCGTCGGGGCAGACACCAGTACATGGGAGCCGGAGGCTATGGCAGGCCATGCCTCCTTCTGTACCGGAGTGGGTTCCCCCAGTGTCCGCCGGAACCAGTCCGACGTTTCCGTATCAAATAACCGTAAACAGTCTTTCATTCCCGTGAGCCTTTCGCTATTTGAGTATCTGACGCAGTACCCCAAAGAGAATTTCCATGTCAATCGGCTTGGCAATATGACCGTTCATACCGCTTCGTAACGCCTCCTGCTTATCCTCTTCGAAAGCATTCGCCGTCATCGCGATAATCGGTATGGAAGCATGAACCTGATTTTCCATCCGGCGAATTTCTTTCGTCGCCTCATATCCGTTCATAACGGGCATCTGTACATCCATCAGGATTACCTGGTAATAGCCCGGCTCGGATTTTGCGAGCATATCGACCGCAATCCGGCCGTTTCCTGCAATTTCCGTCTCAAAGCCCGCATCCCCCAGAATCGTCGCGGCAATCTCCTGATTCAGTTCCACGTCTTCCGCAAGCAGAATGCGTCCCTTCGGAACTTCCGCAAGCTGCTCTTCCAGACTCATAACGTTTTCAAATTCCGACATATGAACCAGCTTTTCGCCGGTATTGATGCGGAACGTAAGGCAGACTCTGAATTCGGACCCGACGCCTTTTTCGCTTTCTACGGAAATCGTGCCGCCCATCATTTCCACGATGTTCTTGGTAATCGCCATGCCGAGGCCGGTTCCCTGAATACCGCTCGTCGTGCTGTCCAGTTCTCTTTTAAAAGGTTCAAAAATTTTCTTAACAAAGTCTTCGCTCATACCGATACCGGTATCTTTGATGACAAACTCATAATTCGCGTATCCGCTCATCGCTCCCGGCGTCTCGGTGACTTTCACATGGATGCTTCCGCCGCTCTCCGTGTATTTCACGGCATTGCTCAGCAGATTCAGCAACACCTGGTCCAGACGCAGTTTATCGCAGTAAATTTCCTCGTCCGAAATATCGACGGACTCGATGCGAAGCGACAGCTGTTTGGCTTTGACATCCGCCTGTAAAATATTATAAAGTCCGTCCAAGATTTCCGGAAGGCTGCACACCTTCTCATCTATGTGCATCTTACCGCTCTCGATATGGCTCATATCCAGCACGTCGTTAATCAGGCTCAGAAGATGGTCTCCCGACGACTTAATCTTCTCAAGATACTCTTCCACCTGCTCCCGTTCTTCAATATGCGATATTGCAAGGTTCGTAAAGCCGACGATGGCATTCATCGGCGTCCGGATATCGTGGGACATATTGGAAAGAAATACACTCTTTGCCTTACTCGCTTTTTTCGCCCGGGTAAGCGCATCCTCCAGCTGTCTCGTCCGTTCCATCTCATTGCGCGTCTCTTCATCGATGTTGCGGAAGCCAAGCACAATGCCACGGCTTTCGTCCCAGGAACCGGCCCGCACAGCCTTCATTTGAAAGTACTGAATTCTGCCGTTTCTGTCAATGCGGTAATTCAAATAATAGGTTCTTTTCTCAGACAGCTCCGCCGATATTTTCTCCCTGGAAAATGCCTGGCTCACACTGTCCCTGTCTCCTTCATAAACGACATTCTTTATGTAAAGCTCCATGCTTTCTTCTAACGAAATTTCCCTTCCAAGCAGAGGATTGAACACGCTTCCGTTCTCGACATTGTTCCGAAGCAGAGACCCCATTCCCGTATCGAGATTAAAATAACACACAAAATTGTAATCAATGCTCAGCGCCTGAATCAGTTCTTTCTGATAAATTTCATTCTTCTTTTCCTGCAGTTTCTGTTCCGTACAATCCAATAAAAAGCGCTGATAGTATAGCTGACCGTTTTCTTCGAGCAGCTTGATATTCCCCATAACATGTACGACCTGGCCGTCTTTATGCTGAACGCGGTATTCGATGCTGACACTGTCGCCCTTCTCTCTCAGCTCTTTGATTGCCGTCACCAGTGATTCTCTGTCTTCTTCCAGGACCGAATCCGCAACCACATCAAAGCCTTCCGCTTCTAAATCGCTCAAAGACTCATAGCCAAGAATCCTGAGCGCCGCACGGTTAATGCTTAAAATGTGCATTCCATCGAGAGAATGACAAAGAACGCCGCAGTCGATTGCCATAAAGATAGTCTCAAGCGAACGGTTTTTCCGCACGATTTCCTGCGCATAAGCATGTTCTTTCGTTACGTCAATTCCGACGCCCACCGTTCCCATAACGCTGCCATCCCAGTCGTACAGAGGCGATTTATAGGTCATGAGCGTTCTCATGCCGCCGCCCGTCTGAATGACTTCCTCCGAAATGGCAGTCTCTTCTTTCTCCATGACAATGCGCTCGGATTCGATGCAGGCAGGGTCATCCTGCTCCACATCCCAGATATACGCATGACGCTGCCCCTGCACCTGCTGCCTGGTCTTATTGACCGTTTTGCAAAAACTGTCATTGACCTTCTCATGCACGCCGTTTTTATCCTTATACCAAATCAGACTCGGTATGTTATCAATCGTCGCTTCCAGATACTGACTTTCCTGCCAGTAATCCAATTTTTTCTTATACTCCTGCTGCCATTTTTTAAAGCGGAATCCCACCTCCGCTTCAGACATGGGGAGCGTCCAGATATCCCGGATTTCTTTCAGCGCATTCTCCGCCTCCGGCCCCTCGAAAGCAAACTGCCCCTTCTCCAGAACCAGAATCAAATCGGCTTCTTTCTTCTTTGCTCCTAACAGTGTATACAACGCTTCTTTTGCATTCATTCCCTGCAAATTGGCCAGAATCACATCCGCGCCAGCCGCCAGTGCACCATCCGGCTCGTCACTCTCGGAAAATTCATGGTTAAAATTCTCCAACGGGGCTGTCTTCTTTATCACTTCAAAAATACTGTTTTGATATCCTGTCAAATAAAACTGAAGATGACAATGATACATGGCTGTTCTCCTCCTACGCTCTGCAACAATAATCTGGCTATTATCTCTATTCTAACAAGCGCGTCGGACGATGTCAATATTCAGGTAAAAAAGGTATAAAATCCACTTAAACCACAGTCGCAGGAGGGACATTCATAATCAGCCGGAAAACGAACACCCCGTTATCATTCTTAAAGTCAAATTCTCCGTCAAATTTTTCAGCCGTTCTGATAATGCTGTGAACCCCGATTCCACCCGTCGCTTCCGGTCTCGGCAGCCCGCTTCGGATTTCGGTTTCCGGCTTGCATGTATTTGCGCAATAGATGACGATTTTGTTTTTCTTTCTTTTGACCATCAAATGGATGAAGCATTCCCGTTCTTTCGATTGCTTCTTTACTTCCATACATCCATAAATAGCGTTTTCATAGGCGTTGGCCAGCACCGTGACCAAATCGATGTTCGGTATCGCCAGGTCTCTGCTGTGTTCCACCTCCATTGTCACTTTTATCTGTTCTTTTTCCGCCCATTCCGTATAGGCCGAAAGCAGATTATTGATGGCGGTATTGGCCGACACGACCTTTTTTACGCCCTCGTCCGTCTCTTTATCATATTCTTTCAGATAACGCAGAAGCTCTTCCTTCTGCCCTCTGCGGGCATACTCCGCGATTACCGCGTTGTGATGCCGCACATCATGCCGAATCCTTTTTCCCGATTCAACGGATTCTTCCAACAGCTTCATATTCCGCTCAAGCAGTCTGTGATTCATCTGCATCAGCTGGTTTTCTTTCCTGTATTCGTTCTCTTTTCCGATATGAAAATAGAGCCGGAACACCAGAATCTGCAATGCTCCGGTCAGGAAAAAGTTCATCAGTATCTGGAAAAGCCGGTATGGCGTCTGTTCCTGTGTGTTGGGATTCAGGATGAACCCGATGCCGAACAGAATGCTGATAATCATAACGGTAACGCTGAATCTGTCCAGTTCATTCTCCACATATTCGCCGAATCCCCGAATGGCTCCTTTTACTTTTTTATCAATAAAAACTGCCATCAGCAGAATCAGAACAATGCGCGCCACAATATCCGCCCATACATTTCTGTCAAAGAACAGCACGGCCACTTCGATTCCGCCGATAAGAAATACCGCGAGCAGATAAAAGGTGAGCGCGAGCTTATACAGCGACAGCGCAAACGGGTCGCTGCTCATGAAGACGGAAAATGCGGCAAAGCACATATAAAGCACAAACGCAACCATCTTCGCACAGCTTTCCCAGTCAATCACATACCAGATACATGCCGCTGAAATTGCCGCGGCGCAGAAGCATATATAGCCGATTACCATCTTTTTCCTGCAAAATCTGGGGCTGCTCATCAGAGAAAACAGGATAATCGTCCCCGCAAGGCTTATGGCAAACCGAATCATCGCTACCCAGACCGAACCACCTAACATATTACAAGAACCCCCTTCTTACCTGTGCCTGTATCATATACAGCATAGCAGAAGAGGGTCCGTTCAGCAATCAATCGGTACACTTTGCAGTTTTTACGGTATATTTTGCAGGGCTGCTCAGAGGGTCGTCAGCAGCGCTAATTTCCGTGTATATCGGTTAATTTATTGGAAATGGATTTTGTCAGATTATGATTTTTACCCAATATCTTTTTCGCTATGGGAAGCGCTTTACGATACCATTGTCCTGCTTTTTCATACGCGCCCTGTTTTTCATACAAATTGGCCAGATTACAATAATTTTGCATTGTTTCCGGATGATTCTCTCCGTACAACGCTTCACAAAGCGAAAGCGCTTTTGTATAACATTCTTCCGCTTTTGCGTATTCTTCCTGTTTCTCATACAGATACGCCAGATTGCTATAAGCGATTACCGCCCTCGGATGCTTACCGTCAAACAATTCCTCATAAATCGACACGACTCTCTTACAAATGTTTTCAGCCTTTTTGAATTTTTCCAGCTGCATATAAAGACCCGCCAGATTATTATAAGCAGACGCGATTCTCGGATTGTTTTCCCCTAATATGCTTTCATATATGGAAATAACCTTCTGATACAGTTCTTCTGCTTCCGCGTATCTTTTCTGGTGGGTATATACGGAAGCCATATTATTATAAGTCACCGCAATATCAAGCTTCTCATCTCCCAACTCTTCCTCAATCGCAAGTGTTTTTATCAGCAGTTCTTCCGCTTCCCGATACCTTCCCTGTTTTAAATATATTAAAGCCAAATCATTATAACCCGCCGTCGTACGACTATGCTTTTCTCCAAGCGCCTTCTCCGACAGCCGCTGTTCCTGTTTATAAAGTTCCTCGGCTTCTTTGTACCTTCCCCGCTCTGCATATATACCGGCCAGATTATGGCAGTATGCTATTGTATTGGGGTGTTCCTCCCCCAACAGTTCTTTTCCTATATGAATCGCTTTCTGATACAACTTCTCCGCTTCATCGTATATCCCCCGACTCTCATAAATCTGTGCCAAAATATTATAATTATCTGCTGTGTCCGGATGAACGCCCAAATTTCTTTCATAAACAGCTAATGACTTATTACACCATTCTTCCGCCTGCTCATAGGCACACAATCGCTCATACAGATATGCCAAATCACGGTACACAGCAGCGGTTTCCAGATGCTCCGTTCCCAGAATGCTTTCATAAATGCCTGCCGCCTTCAGCAGCAATTCCGCACTTTCCTGATATTCCGCCTTATCGCAGGATTCTTTGCTCTGCTGCACCAACGAATAGGCTTCCTGTAACCGTTTCTTTACTATTTCTCCTTCCGCATCCTGTTTCTGTGTATTTCGCGTATTTTCCGGCCGCTCACCATTCTGTCGCGCCTCCGTCCCTTCCCCACCCGTCCGTTCATATGCGGTTTCCAAAGAAAATGCGGAATCAGACAAACCCTTTTTATCTACATAATTATGAAAAAGGATTCTGAGTTTCAGAAAAGAATAAAAGTCATATGCTCCGGCCGCAAGCCGGTCATCTCCATATGGCGTCGTAAAAAATATCAGATTTTTCCTCAACTGTGTCAACATGTCCCTGCTAAAGTTCAGACGATTGATATCTTTCCCGCTCTGCAGTGCAAACTGAAAATTGAGAATAAAAAACGTTTGTATATCCGTCTGCCCGTCAATCCACTCTTTTAATATCTGAAAAGAATATTCCCCTGGGTATCGTTTATAATCATAAACGCCTATCATACCGCCCCGGTAGACATCGGCAATCTCCTGCTGTATCGGCTCTTCAGCAACCACAAGAAACAAACCATACTCTGACTTGTTGATAATCCATCCCAACGCCTGATACCCATCCTGATTTCTCTCCTGCATTCTGAAAACCACGCCCTTCTCTCAACCTATAAGCTTTTGTTCCCTGAAAAAACGCGCCACCAAAGGGTGAAGATTATGCCATCTTTTCCCGTTATATTCGAGAACCACAGACGCCTGTAACATTTTCAGAAGGAACTCCTTGTTTTCAATCAATTCTTTGTTCCCCTCATAGATACGAACCAAAAATTCATAATCGCCCTGTTCAATTCGTCTGGTCAGCGAAGTCTTCATTTCTTCCAACGCCCGCTCCGCATCCTCCGGGGCAATGCTGCCGCTGTTTCTGCGTTCCGCCCTTTTGGCCGCTGAATTTATCATATGGAATAAATCACGCAAGGAACCGCCCGAATATTGAATAAGACAATCTAAAACATTCTCCTCAAATAATTGCAGGTCAGCGCGCTTTGCGACAATCTGCCGTATAATATCGATACCGTCCGCATATGGCTGACCCTCTATTGTTTCGATTTTAATCATGGGCAATGTTTTGGTCGTAAAATAACCTTCCATCGCCGCAAATCTGGCATCGTAGGAAAGCCCGATTGGGAACGTATATATGACCGGAAACGGCATCCCGGAAAGAATTGCCGCATAGTTATAAAATACGTTCCAGGCGTCTTCCGGATTCAGTTTGTCTAAATCTTCAAAAATAATGACCGGTGCTTTTCCACCTGTTTTATCTACAATCTCTTCGGAAAGATTACGCAGCAGCTCCATCCATTCGCTGGAACGAATGCTGATTTCCTTCCGATATTCTTTCCTGGTTTCTTCATTTAATTTTAAATCCGCTTTAATCTTCGCAAATACGTTCAGAACCTGAAAAATCCCAGGCGTTTCTGCGGACGCTCCCGCTTCTATGTCCGTGTTTTCTTCCCTGCTTAATACCAGAGTTTCCGTCCTCTTATCCCAAAAATGCCGGATGGCGTCAAGTATTTTCTTACTGACCGTGCATCCACAGTCTTTGGCAATTTCCAATAACGCTTCTCCCATCAAAATGAAAAGGTCAGAATATACAATATTAAACATATCCAAATCCATGCTGCATACAATCGTCTTTACCGGATATCCTTTGGAAATCAACGCCGCGGAAAGCCGGTTCAGTTCTGTACTCTTTCCGCATCCCTTATGGCCAAGAAGCAAAAATGCCTGATATCTTTCTTCCTGACAGCTTTCAAAAATATCTTCTATTGGAGAATCATATTTATCACCCATCCGGTATTCCCTGTTGGTCCTCCGCTCCGCCGGGCGTCTTGGCTATCAGCATAACCGCCGCCTGATGACTTCCGCGTCCCATAACCGGCAATTCTCAAGTTTCTTTCCTGCCCAGAATCTTGACGGGCCCGGATATGACCTCTCTCGCCACATACAGAATGCTGTCGGCTCTGGATGACATCGTCCATTTCACAAGGGTCATCCCTCCCCGCTCAATCTCGATGCAGGTGATACAGCGGGGATGGACGCAGCTTCCCGTATTGTAGTAAAAAGACGGCTCCTCCGGCAGCACAGGGCGGTGTGTATGCCCTGTGACCAGAATATGATGATGATTCTCCGCCCATTCACGCAGTCTTTCTTCGCATTTTTCTTTTACCTGATAATTCTTGGCAGCGCTGGTGGGGTCTAAAAATCCCAGATTTTCCAGCGGACTCCAAAAGTACCGCACCAGAAACCGCGCCAGCGGCCAGAGCGTCGAATTTAAAAAACTTGCCTGATGGCCGTGCGTCAGGTACAGCGAGTTCTCCGGCATGCCGTCGGCGTACAAAATCACGGCTTCCTGAAAAGCAGGATTCTTTTTACGGACAATATCATGGTTGCCATACAGCAGATAAAGCCGGCCTCTTTCTTCAAACCTTGCGAACATACAGTAAACGTCTTCGTGAATTTCGGTAATATTGCGCAGCTTCCGATTCTCCCAAAGCTCTTCTCCGTCCCCCAGTTCAATATAGGTATATCCATTTCTATAATAATATTCTAACGCCGCATAATACAAGTGTTGATTTTTCAGGAAATTGTCGGACGAAGTTCCAACGCCTCTGTGGCAGTCGCTTATCAGGATATATTTGGAACGAGGATGAAAGGGCAGCACACGCGCCCCGGCAAAAGCACGTTCCAGACGTTTCCCGGCGCTCATGCTTTACTTCTTCCGCGCGGCCTGCATCTGCGGCAGCATTTCGGACGATGACAACCGTTTTTCTTATGGCATCGCCTGTGACAGCGGCGCAGACGCATCAATTTCCGAAAACAGAATGGAATGTAATAGTAGAGAAACAGGACACGGTCTTCCGTACAGACAAAAGGTCTTGTCATCCATATAAAAAGACGACAATATATCCGGTTCAGACATTGTGACAGCCGGCGGTGAAAACGCGTCAGCAGACCGTAACGCTCCGGCAGCGGCCGATGAAAGGCAAAAGACAGACAAAGATTCCGCACCGTAATCATCTCTTCAGGATAACCTGCCCGGCATAATCCCCGGTAAAAGGCCTCCAGCATTTCTCTGTCGTAAAAACTGATGGACGCTTTCAGGCACAGTTCGGACGGCTGAGAAAAAACACCCGGTATAAAAGCCGTCAGCCACCAATGTCTTTCGGAGATTTTGACAAAGTCTCCGTTTTCTTCAAATAATTCCATAGAACAGGGCAGCATTTCATTCTCTCCCACAGCTTCGAAAAGCGCCGTGCGATATTCTGCCTCCGACAGCATCCTGTCTGCATGATAAATGCCAATTTCCGCGCCGGTATTGATTCCGTACTGGCCTTTCCATAACTCTATCAACCATGTTTTACCGTCATAATTGAAATAAACCGGAAGGGAATCAAACACCATCTGGAACCTGGGCGCCATATAGTCATAGAACCAAGTATAACCGGCAGCCTTCTGCCAGGCATCGACGGTAGATGAAAAATAGCCGCAGCAACAGTGATATGCGTAGCCAAAAGGCTCCGCCAGCTCTTCCAGCAAAGAGCATTTCCTGCACTTATCCATACATTCAATCCTGCAGATAATTTTTTTTCTACGGAAATGCCCAAAAAGCATACAGATAAGAGCCAGTATCAGTAAAATAAAAAGAGCAGCATACATAGTATAAACCTGTTATTGTATTTTGTACTATTATATGTTGTTTTTTTACAAAGTTTACGAAATATGTCGAATTATCTGTCTGCATACAAAAGTGTTACGCCCATAAAAGATACATCGTTTACAGTAGAAAATCATTTTTTAGCGCCAAAATCAATCATATCAGCCAGTCCATATCACAGGAGAAAAAATTTAATAAAAATTTGATATAAACATGCGTGTGATTGTGGTATTCTATTGGCGGCACAAATCGTAAGTTAAGGAGATTAAAAACGTGAGAAAAATAAGTTTATTTGATACAGTACACTAGATGAATCAAAGCTTACAACAAAGCTCATTACAACTATTAAGGAAAGAGACATACCAGAATCGGATGTAAATAAACAACATAAAAAGAAACAGATTGATTTTTGCATAGCTTAGATTGATTTGAGTATACGAGGGAGGAAATAAAATGAGTTCTGTATATGCAATGAGTGATATCCACGGATGTCTGCAATCATTTGACGAAGCATTGAACCTTGTTGATTTATCAGGAGATAATAAACTTATTCTTTGTGGGGACTACATACATGGAGGACAAGACAACTATGGTGTGCTGGATAAAATTATAGAGTTGGAACGCAAATATGGTTCTGATAAAATAATTGTCCTTGCTGGCAATCATGAGGATATGGCAATTGATGGGAGATGGCCTATTGGGGAAGACCGCTTTTTCGGTTCGGGCGTTGACAATGATGACAGCGATGACAGATACATTTTATGGATGCAAAATCTACGGAGATATTATGTGGAAGGAGATACCATATTTGTTCATGCAGGAGTTGATGAAGAAGCCAATGACTTATGGGAATAGGGAACGGATGATTATACTTTCACAGAAAAATATCCCGCTCAAACAGGAAAATTTTATATGAATATTGTTGCCGGACACATAGGCACAGGAGTAATTTCGGGAGAACAAAATTTCCATGATATCTATTATGATGGAGAAAGCCATTATTATATTGATGGAACGGTATTGGACAGCGGCACTATTCCGGTTATTAAGTTAGACATTGACAGCGGCAAGTTTTATTGTGTGACCGAAACGGGTGATTGGCTAATCTTGCCATATGATGAGACAAATTAATTCCCCCGAAGAAATAATCCACATCAACACTTTATAACTCTTATCAGAACGATGACGCTCTTTCAATACAGAAAATAGAAAAGCAGGTTCCGAAAAACCTGCTTTTCTGGTACGTTAAGTGATTACAAACAGCGTTATAACAAATCACTTCAAACAATTTCCAACAACGCAGAAAACCGGAGATTTCTCCCCGGCTTTCCGCTTTTTTCATATTTTTCCGAAAGCCTTTCGGTTATTTGTTCTTACCTGCAGTCCGAATAATCCAGTCAACCGCCGCTTCGGCGTTTACGGGCAGATTCCCTGAAATCTGAGCTGACCCGGATTCCGTCTTTCCCGTACCCGTATAAAAAACATTTAATGCGTATTTTGACAACAAACCCGACACGCGCCCTCTCTCTATGGAGTCCTCGCTTCCTAGAACAATCACTACCAGGTCATGCTCCATCGTCCCATCGTCCGCGGTCAGAGACGTGACCAGACAGGCGCCGGCCTTATTGGTCGTCCCGGTTTTCAGACCGGTGGCTTCGGGCAGATTGTACAAAAGAGGATTGGTATTGCGTACCTCAATATCCAGAGACTCTATTTGGGCACTTTCCAGAGAAGTGATTTCCGTGACCTGAGGATAGGTTTTTAAAAGATAAGATACCAGCCGGAACATATCCTCTGCGCTCATGCAGTTCTGACGTTTGGAAGGAATGATATCTTCCGTGTAAAAAGGCAGACCGTTGCTGTTATAAAAAACCGCCTGAGAAAGTCCCAACTCCTGCGCCTTCTGATTCATCATTTCAACAAAAGCTTCCTCCGACCCGGCAATCCTTTCAGCCAGACACAATGCACATTCATTACTGGAAGGCAAAAGCGCGCCCACCAAAAGTTCCCGCACGGTAAGCTCTTCTCCGGCTTCCATAGGAATCACGCCATCCCCCGAAGCGGATAACAGCTGCGCCGCCTCTGAAACAATAACCGGCTCATCAAGGGTAATCTTTCCTGACGCTAAGGCATCCATCGTTAAAAGGCAGGTCATAAGCTTGGAAGTGCTGGCAATCGGATAAGCCCTGTCGGACTGATACCGGTAATAGAGTTCCCCCGTCGTGGCATCTCCCACCAAAACGCTGTTGACTCCGTAAAAATAGCCCGCCTGCTCCAGAAAAGCCGGTGAAACATCGAAAGTCTCCTGTGTGTGAATCTGTAAAGAACCCGCGTCCGGCATCGTGATATTCACATCCAGAATCATGGCCAAATCGGCCGCCATGATGAAGCAGTCATAATGGCCGGAAGGCAGCTTCGTAATCATTGTATAATAAGAAACCTTCTGTTCATTCACTTTAAATTCATTTCTACGCAAAGGAATATCCGGATTTTCACTGTCTTCCCAAAGCGTATTTTCCACGCCCACGGGCGTGTAGAAATTTTCCAGATTCATGGAAACGGCATTGCTCGTAATTTCCAACGCGAAAGATTTATCCGTGTCTTTCAGAAGCATGGCGATATCCCGCAAAGAAAGATAAGTGTTGTAACCATAACTATAATCCAGCGTTTTCACAGCACCTGTAACACCGGTATCCGTCTGTACCTGACAGACGCCGGGTATTTCATAACTTGCAAAAGCCCTGATTGGCAGAATGGAACATATCAGAATGACCGACATGATAAGGCAGCTTATTTTTCCTGACACCGCCGCACGCTCTTTTACCCCAATCTTTGTACGGCGAATAAACTCCTCTGTGAAAACTTTATTTTTCAAGGAATTTCCCTCCTCTCTCAACCCTGAGACTCTTTTAACGTATAAATGACAGGATAATCCTCCGAAAAAAGCGCCGGAGAAGCAGAACCGATTTCTTCAGACAGAACCAATCTGGAGTCTTTCCTGATATAATACTCCATCTTTGTAACGGTAATCCCGCCGGCGTCAAACCGCCTGGTCAGAATCCCTTCTGCCACCTCATAAACACCGCTGCCGTCATATTGTGCCTGTAAATCTTCCAATGAAGGCAGCAGCGGCGGACCGTAGGACATCAAATAAGAAACCGTGGACATCCCGAACGTTTCGGCCACAAGAGCTTCCAACGCTTCTCTGTCCGTACTTCCCGTATAACCGGCCATCTGAAGCCGCTCAGACAAAATATCCTGAAATGCCACGGCAAATGCCTCATAGGCAGCCTGATTGCATGCCTCGTAACTTTCCGGCAGAATATTACAGTAAAAAGTTCCTCCCGCCTGGTCGTTTTTCTCGAACGTCAAATCGGCCTGTATCGTCAAATTCTGCATATAAGCTCCCATATCTTCCATAGAAACGGAAACGGCTTCGACATCCTGCAGCCAGCAAAGCGCCGCGACGGCCGCCTGTTCGGTCATATCCAGGCTTGCGGTCCATTCTCCCGAAACATCCTTATCATTCGATGCAAAAAAGTGTAAGTATGCCAAAAACGCGGTAGACGCGCTTAATGTCAAAAGCAGCAGGGTAAAAATCACTTTTTTTACGGTTTTTCTCATAGCGGCCCCCCTGCCCGCACCGGCGGGCGTTCCTTCTTAAAAATCCGAAAATACTTCCATCTGATTTTTCAGTTCCTCTACAATCTCCCGGTTTGTATCCATACGCCCCGTAATATCTGCCATATCCTCCACAAGACTCTTCGTGCTTCCCGCAACACCGGTAATGCCGACGGCGCCGTCATCAATTGCTTTTGTAATGCTTTCAATAGAACCCGCTATCTCGGCTATGGAACTTCTGAGACGGTCCGTTCTGTTATTAAATTCATCAATCATTTCCTTTACATAATCGGCATCCTCTTTGTATTGCCTTCCGGAACGCACAAATTCCTGAAATTCTGCCAAAATAGTATCACTCAGATAATCCGCAAGGTCCTGGGAATGCTTTGACAGGTTATGTACCGCGTTTATAACAATCTGATTGACCTCCTGGATACGCCCGGCCGTTTCACTGCAGGAACCTGCCAACGATTTAATCTCCGCCGCAACGGCGGCGAAGCCTTTCCCGGCTTCTCCGGCACGCATGGCCTCTATGGATGCGTTCAGGGCAATTAAATCCGTCGTTGATGAAATGGTTACAATATCTTTTGTCAGCTTGGTTACCTGATTTACGCTCTTACTGTTTTCAATGGCCTCTTCCAGTACTTTCAGGATATCGGCCGCCTTCTTTCGAATTGCTTCCGTGTTTGTCTGCGCTGTTGACTCCATCTCATTTGCGCGGTTCTTCATCGCAGAAGAATAATCCATAATGGCGCCGCATTCTTCTGCCATATTATGGACATCCTCGTTTATGCCCACAACGCTGCCGTTAATATTCGCCGCATTTTTTGCCACCTTTTGGATAGCTGTTGACAGGGAACCTGCCAGAGAGGAAAGGTCACCCGCGCTTTTTCCCGATGTACGGGTATGTTTCAGCACTTCACCTGTCACCTCGTCAAGCCTTGTGGAACTCTCCTGAAGCGTCTCCACCGTCCCCTTGATGGGTGTTATCACATATTTTTTGATAATCCTTATGGCCGCAAGCACTAACAGCAGACATGCCACGACCGACGACAAAGCGATAACCAGCGATACAATATAAACGAACGAAAGTCTCTGTCTCGCATTGACTGTTCTTGCATTGACAGCCTCATACAGGTCGTCTGCATTGTCCGCTATGGCAGAGCCGAAACTGGCAACGTCACCGTTTGCATAAGCGTAAGCATCCTGCGTCTTGCTGTCCGCACTCGCACATACAAGATAGACAAGAGCATGCTTAAAAGAATCATAGTTATTCAAAAGCTGCGCATATATCTCTTCTTCATCCGGTGTGACGAAATCTTCATATTCTTTTAAATATGCCTCAAGCGTTTTTTCTTCTTCCTTAATCTGTTCCACGACAATAATCATCGTATTATAGTCTGTTGCAACAATATGAGACAACGCCATTTTATGAATATTAGTGGTCGTATAACGGATATTCTGCAATATTTCCAAACCTACCATATAATTGTCAACGATTTTTGAAGCGTTGGCGTTTACGTTATGAATGCTGAAAACCGACAGCGCGTTTGAGAGCAAAGCCACAACTCCCAAAAGAATGATAGGAAGTATCAGACGTTGTTGTATGGTGAGTTTATTTTTCATCTTACATTAACAAATCCTTTCGACATATAATTTATCTTTCAGAAACGGCTTCCACCATTTCATCCAGCTGTTCCTGTAAGTTCTTACCGGAAGGATTTCCGGCCGCCATATTTTCCGCAAACTTTGAAACGGGGTCCCAGAATTTGCCGCCTACCCGCTGAAGCTGTGAGAACTCCGACTGCTCTAAAAGAGCGGCAATTGCCGGCGACTGACTGATTTCCTCAGAACCCGCAACCACAATGTTCGAAGGCCCCTGCCCGCGCATTGCAAAACGAAGACGCTGATTCTCCTCATCCGTAATCCAATCGGCAAGTCTGGACGCCCATTCCGGATATTCGGAATAGGCGTTTACGCCGATTAATTTACAACCGGAGAAAGATGCCATCTGCACCTGACTTCCTTTACAGGTATAAGTAGGCAGCTTGACAGCCCCTGCATTCTCTCCCCAGGCATCCTTTACCGCAACGGCATTCCATACGCCGCTTATGCCTGCTATCACAGAACCATCCTTTACCCCGTTCAGAAACGCTTCGTCCGTACAATTGGCAAAACCCGGATTTTCCGCAATCCGGAGCATTGCCTGCGCTACGTCTACGCCCCGGATGTCGCCGTCTGTCTGATTCCATGTACAGTAATTCGTAATACCGTCATCATTTAATCCAATCTGAAGTCCTGTATTTCCAAAGAAAGAATATACATACCATGCTGAGGACCAGTCCATCGTAAACAGTTTGCCGCTTGAAGCCGCGGCTTCTAATATACCATCCAGCGTTTTAACCTGTTCTTCTGTGATATACCGCTTGTTATAATATAGGAAATACCCATTGTCCGCAGTCAGCGGATACGCATATAACCTATTGTTTACCGTTGCAGCCTCTACTGTGCTTGAAAGATTTCTATTCCTTATTTCATCCGCGTTTTCAATCGGGTCCAGCGCTCCTGCGGCCGCCAGGGCGTTCAGCTGGTCATCCGCAAAGGTAAACACATCCGCGCCGTCTTCCAATCCGCCGAGCAGTACGTCTTTACACTGGGATTCCCCCTGCACTTCGAATGAAATCTGAAAATCTGCCTGCCCCTGATATTCTGCCTGAAAACTCTGGATAATCTGATTCATCAGCTCCACGTCTTCCTCGGCCCCCCAGACAACCAGTTCCACCTTCTGGAGCCCCGCATTCTCCTCCGTGGCCGTTTCTTCCGCTCTGCCGCATGCCGTAAGCATGATAACGCACAGTATTCCCGGAAAAATTCTCCATAGTTTTTTTCTCATCAATATTCCATCCTTACATGTTTCCATTTTTTTCTTTGGATATTATATCATCCAGACATATCGTATGCAATATGGAATCATTCGGGATATAATGAAGAAAAAGAGTAACAATCTCCAAAAAAAAGCGGTCGAATCCGGCCACTTTTTTATCGTGTATTTTATTATGGACTGCGCATCAGAATCCTTTCATGTTCCGCAGCCATTACCTTTTTGGATATTTTCGATATCTTAAAATATCCAAATAGCTGTTCAGCCTTGCATTCACATAACCGGCCGGCAGTTTTTCCATCGCGCCAGGATTGTGCTTTACAAGGCATTCGTCAAATGCCTTGTAATACGAAATATGGTCTGCAAACTTAATGGCAATGGCGGATATACTGCTTTCATCAATTCCAGATTTACAAGCAGCCTTCCGATTCTGCCATTTTCGTTAATAAAAGGATAAATCCCCTCGAATTCAATATGGCTGAACCGGTTCATGTTTCGCACCCATAATCTTGACCGGAACTCTTCTGTAAATACCACGGTCTTCCCGTTTATCTGCCAATACAAGATAATAAATCTGCTTGATGATGATTTCGATAAAGGCACCTGGTCTTTTACAGGAATAATATTTTATCGCCAGCTTTTTGATTAAAAATCACTGAACCCGCATAACTTTGTGGGGCGCATGGTTCCTAATGTTAAGTTGGGGCAAAATTGATGATTTATCCTATTTTTCTACCTTAATGTCTTCCACCATCAAATCAATTAAATGCTCTTGATACCCTGCTCTTTTTTCTGTTTTCAAAAGCTGCGCAAGTTCCCGCAATTGGGCATTCGTAATTTTGTCCAAACGTTTCAAACGTTTCTCTGTAAGCATCTCATTCGATATTGACCGGTAATAGTCTTCCGCCGTCATTCTCCATGGAAAAATCTGCCCGGAATCTCTTTCAATCACTCTGTCCGCTATTTCAATCCCTTCCGGGTCTATATCACCACAGTAATATAATTTGCATTTAGACTTTAGCAGTAAATCTATTAAAAATAAAGAAGCTGTTCTTAACTGTCCCGAAGTGCACACAACCGGATATTCTTCCCCGCCCATTTCTTCACACACCTGGGAAAAGACCATCTGGTTTTCAATAATAAATACTTTCTTCCTGCTGCTGTCCGCCCTTGTCAGCCTGCTCAGATTGGAAAGCGTCAGAACATATTTTTCGCCCTTTCTGATAAAAGATTGGTAAGCTTCATGTTCCCTGTCGCCTTCATAAAAATGGATTCCATAACATGTGGTATAGCTGGAGATATCGTCAGGCATAATCCCTGCCGCATAATACAGGTCTAAAACATTCTCCTGTGCCTTTGGTTCCTCTGTTTTGCAGGTAAAGCTTAAAGCGCTGATTAACAGGCGTCCTGCTGCATTCTGCCTGTCAAAATAATGGGGATTCTTTGTTATTTCTGCCCCCAACACAGCCAGCCTGACATGTTCCTTTCCATTCCCCTCCTCCTGGAACAGGTATTCCAATGCACTGCACACTTCCATAAGCACTTCTTTTATATCATCACTTGATTTTTCTCTTTCCCTCATAATCAACTGATAACCGTATTTTCTCTGTTCCCGCACTTCATTTAGCCATAGAGTTCCCCTGGCCTCCTTTCCAAACCGGCTTCCTGCCTCATACAGCACTTCCTCCCAAAACCGTTTGTTTAACTCCGTCTTTTCTTCTCTCCTCTGGCTGTTTGACAGTATCTTTTCATTAAAATATTTTTCTACAAGAGCCGCCACTTCGATACCACAATATTTCGTCTCCTCCAGTGCCGCCTGTAGCTCGGCAATGGAAAATACAAAATCACCAGGCAGCAGACTTCTCCCAAAAACTTTACCCAACGCGATACATTCCGCCTCAGATAAATGATTAAGACAAATTTTTCCTGAAAGCTTCCCATATTTTATGTACTTTTTCTTCATCTCCATAAACATACGGATATATGCTTTATTATTCCTGAAATAAAGAACACATTCCTCCAGTTTTTTTTCTTCCACTTCACTGCTCCTCAATGATTCTCTGTTTTCCGTTCCATAAATAATAAATAACCGTAACCACCTGTGAATTAGCCGGCCTGAGCAATTCTGCTATCCGCAGGAAAGGCACGGACGCATAGCATCCCCACAATACCTGCGAATTCATAATATAGTCAAAATCAAATTTTCTTACCAGGTCAAACATACTGCTGATATTTTTGTCATCCACACCCGCAAATGCTTCGTCCAACGCAATCATTCTCGGCAAATCATCCTGCTCTGCCTTTTTATATTGCGCATTCACTGCCGCAAACAGCGGAACATACATGGCCATTGCCTTTTCCCCGCCACTGAAGCGGTTAAAGGCTCCGTTGGTCAATTCCTTTTTATTATCGTTATTCCGGTAGTAAAACATTTTAAACTCAAACCACTTCCGGTAGTCCAGCGCTTCTCTCACCAAATCAGAATAGCTCAAAACTTCGCCGTTTTCCTCCGCTATCTGTTTTACCGTATAAATCTTATTCCTGAAGTGTGCGGAAATTTTTTCGATATCTTCCGCAGTCATCAATTCCCTGTCACGGTTTAGCATCTTCTCCAGCTCTGCTGTATCCAGTTCCCCCTCTCCATCTGCGGTCTTCGCTCTCCAGTCCAGTGAAAATGTCAGCGACATGGAAGTATCCATCTTTCGCATGAGGGCAGACATATCCTGAATCCATTTCCTGCTTTCTGCAATACGAACATTTAACTTTCTGCTGAGCGTATCCGACAGGATATTCTCAAACAGCTCTCTGTCCTTCTGGCGAATCAACAGTTCGGTTTCATCAATCCTCTCTTTGATTACCTGATAAAATTCTTCAAAATACAGCTTCCGCCCCTGCATATAAGAAACTATCCTGTGACGTTTGCGCAGCACCATCGCATCGGTTGTGCCTTCTGCGAAACAATCTTCCATAAATGTTCCGTAAATTGCCAGATTTCCCATATGCGCATGGAAAATCTTATCCAGATTCGACACAATCTCTGCAACAGACTTATTTCTGTCCGCTTCTCTGATTACCGTTTTTGCCTGTTCCGCTGCCTCTGGTATTGTTTTGCTTTCTCTGGCAAATACAAGCCCCAGGGATAATTCTTCATCAAAATATTTCCTGAGCCGGGCTTCCTTCTCCATCTTTTCCGTTACGCTGTTTTTCTGTGTCTCAATCCCAGGCCCCAGTCTTTTCACAGTGTCTGCCCATACTGCCTGTTTTTTACCTAATTCCGTTTCTTCCTTATCTTTTGAATCCAGCTCATCCCGGATTAGTTTCAACCGCTCCGCCCTTTCTCTATTCTCAGGCGCATTCAGAAATTCTTCCAGTTTCTCTATCTGCAGCTTCTGCTCCTGTATTTCCTGCTCTGCCCTTTTTTTATGGATATCTTCTTTATCGATTGCCTCCTCCTCTTTCTCAATCAACTGCTTGTGCATATCTTTATTGCCTTGCTCGGTCAAAAAGCGCATTCCAGCTACCTGAAAGGATTCTAACCGATGCCCATACTCATAGAGCGCTTCCAGTATCTCCTCATAACTCTCAATGTTTCTTTCATAGGGCAGCTCCCGGCATCTGGTTATGATTCGCTGTGCGGACTGCTTTTTTAAAATTTCACAGTTTTCTTTTTCTTTCTGTTTCTTCCTGCATTCTTCACTGTACTTTTCAAACGTCCAGTTTAGATTCCTCTTCATCGCAATGGCTTCGTCCAACTCGTCAAATACAGGCAATCCGTGAAATTCTTCCTGCAATATCCCAATTCTTTTCTTCACTCCGTTGATTTCTCGCTCCAACGTCTCCAGTTCCTGCTGCAAAAGCTGCAATTCTTCCGTTTTTCTTCTGATTTGTTCCTTCTTCTTTTCCCTTCGTATAGCTTCCCCTATATAACAGGCCTCCGTTTCAGGCCTGCTGTACCCTTCTAAGGCACCATGTCTGAAATAACCGTCGGGACGTAACACAATCTGGCAGTCGTCTTCCTCCCCGATATTGGACAATATCCGCTCGGTCATCTTCCGCAGCTCCATATCTCCGGCAGCAGCTGCCAGTTTACTGTATCTCATTTTCCCGGAATCTTCCAGGCAGAGAATCTTATCTGACCATTCTCCCAAAACCTTCATTGCACGCGTATGGTCTTTCTGTACCACCACCAGGGCATCTAAAAGCCCCGCATCCTCCAGCTGACATTCCAGCAAATCCCGGTCCTGCACAGAAGCATACTCTGTAAAATCCACGGCCTCATAAAAAGGCAGAAAGGAAATATGATTCTCTGTCAGCTTCTTCCTCGTCCTGCACAGGATTTCCCTGCGCACAGGCGTTATCTCCGGTACTTTTTCCAATTCCTCCAATTCTTCCCTACAGACTCTCAAAGAATCCGCCTGTTTTTCTTTCCGTACTTCCAGGGCGGAAAGCTCACTTCCCAACTTCCTGTTTTTCGTCTCCCATATATTTCCGGTGAGATTGCGTATGTTCCCATAATCCGACATCCCCTGGTATTTCTGGATATAAACTGCCATCTGTTCCAGTTCTTTTTTGGGCAGATAAAACTCCTGATTAAGCTGCTCCAGGTTATAATATGCCTCAATCAGGTCGTCCCTCAGCGCCTCCTCCATCGTTTCCGCATCGTTTACCTGCTGCCAGGCCTGCGCTTTCTTTTCCTCCAGGCTGCTGCACTCTTCCGACAGCCTGTCCCATTGTATCTGTATTTCCCTGAATTTTTTCAGCTCCTCCAATGCAGCTTCCACATTTTTACATAATTTTTCAATTTCATTTCTGATTTTCTTACATTCGTCATAGCCATCTGAATTCTTCCATAAGTTTACAATATGTTCATGCCCGGACAAACAGATAAGCTCCTGAAGTTCGTCCATCTCATTCACAAGCTGCTCTATCTCCATCTGATAAGCGTCAATATTCTTCTGTATCCCGCGTACTGCAGCGTCATACTCCCGTATTGCATTTCTGTGGCTCTCAATGCTTTGGCAATACATGGTAAGTTCCTTCCCGGCATCTTCCTGTCGGTTTCGGCATTGTCTTAATTTTTCATCCGCCTCCTCCAAATCTATTGTCCCGACAGCCTCCTTCTCCCGTTCCAGCAGACTTTTTTCCGCTTTGAGCTCCTCTGCTCTTTTGTAGGATTTCTCCAATTTTTCCTTAGTCTCCTTCAGTTCCTCCATCTCTGCTTCCAGTTTTCCTCTGACAGCGTCAACCATTCTCTTTTCTTCCAGATACGCCACAGCTTTCTGTCCCAACATATACTGATTATACCTTACATACTCATTCCGTATAATCTGCAAATCTTTATATGCCCTTTTTAATCCATCCAGCTTATCCTGTATATCATCCATTTTTTCCATGGCATCCACCATAGCGCGCAAATCCTCATCGGACAAAGTCTGCAAAGAATCATTCAATATCTCATATACCTTTTTCGGCGTAAATTCTTTGGAAAGCTTGGGGGCCCGGACCTTTATGAGCAGCCGTATAAACTGTTCGTATTGTTCCAGCTTCGGAAAACCGAATATATGTTTATTCACAAAACGCATATAATCTTTCTGTGTTTCCGTAAACAGATTATTTTCTCCCAGTACCTTTTTCATTTCCTGCTTCGTATACGCGATTTTTATATTTCCCACTTCCCGGTACAGATTAAAATCATATCCGATTCTCCTTCCATCCAACACCACAAACCCCCAGAAGCCCATAGCTTTCCCCTTTTGAGCCTGTTGGCCGATTCCAATTGTCCGATAGCGGTTCCCCTTCTTAAACTCCAAATACAGATAGCCGGTGGCTTCCTCCTTCTCCCCGTCATTCAAAAAATAGTATTCCATTCTCCTGTCATTGGAGCCAAAAGGATCCAGCCGGCTTGGAGTCCTGTCTCCATCCAGTATAAAAGGAATAAAACTTTGCGTTGTAATCGATTTTCCTGAACCATTCTGCCCTCGCAGAAGCAACTTACCGTCTGCAAAAGAAAATACTTCATCGTCGTACAGCCAGAAATTCACAAATCCTATTCGGTTCATATGCCAACGCTCACTCATCTGTTCTTCTCCTTTGCATCAAACTCTGCCGGATAACTCCCGATAATTTTCCCTGACGCCGGATAGATAACAAATTCCTCGCCACACTCGTCAATCATCATCCATGATTTCATATAAGAAATAACCGCTGCCAACAGTTTTGCGTCTTCCATCTCCCTGTATTCCTTGCTCCATGCCAGTCTGTACTTATCACGGCAATGATAAATTTCTTTCTGAAACTCTTTTGTTGAAACCACAATACACCCGTCATACCGCTCTTTCCAAACGCCCTCGTCTGCTTTTTCCCTGATTAGTCCGCACAAAAGTAAAACAAGTTCCGGAAGCATAGCCTCTCTTGGATGCCTTTCCCCAAAGGATTCCTCTTCATCCAACACCAGAAAGGCAGCGTTTTTATGGATATGAAGCTGTCCTCCCAAATATTCACTGAAATTTTTCTGTATCCACTGCCTCTGGTTTTTCAAATAGATACTGTCCGGGTTATCGGACTGGCTCCAGTAAAGGGCTGGAGCCGCAGCTATCTGCCTGTATACACGATTAATCCTGTAATGCCCCCTGTCCGCTTCGCCTTCCTGATTCTGCTGCTTTTCAAAGTCCTCCCATGACTGGAAACCAGCTATGCTATACGCAAAATTTACCGCCATGTATCTGGAAAGCCCTGTGTTCTCATATAAGATTTCCTGTCCAATGCTGCTGCCAATATTATCGCTGCTCCCTTCATATGCTTCTAACAGCCTCATGTTCTCACAAAACTGCAGCACTCTTACGAGAGACTTCCTCTGTGTAAAAGAAGTCCAGTCTACATCCATCACATCATTTAGCTGCAACTCCAGCATATCTACCAATTCAGATAACAAAAATTGTTCCTGTTCTTCCTTATCTTCCAGAAATATTAAGACAGCACAAAAAAGACAGTAATCCCTGCTCTCCGTAAAGTCTGTAATGCCCATATAGCCTTCCGCACGGGCAGGGATTTTCTCCACCTTCAATATCTGTTCATTATTAATCACCGTCCAGCCCAACTGTTCCCGGAAAAATTTCTGACATTTCGTCAGTTCTCTGCGGACCTTCACATATAATTCTTTATTTTTCTTTTTGTCAATCCAACAATTCTCTATTAATGCCCTTACCGCTTCCATTTTCCTAATCCTCAAACTGAAATATATATCTGGGCATCACCAGTTTCCCATCCTCACATTTCAGCGTGTGGCTCCCCTCCTGTTGTATTAAACGAAATGCCTGCCCATACTCGGTACGTCCGTTTTTAGAAACAGTCAGATTCGCCTGTGTAATCCATCGCAAAAGAGTATCCCTTGTATCCACAGAAATACATTCGTCAATCCGACTGATATCCAGTTGCTTGTCCTGAATATATTTCATAACCAGCTTTCTGTCTTCCTCCAGTTTTTTCAAATATTGATTACGCTGTGCAAGTTTCTCCAGCACTTTACTTTCAAACCCGGATTTATGTATTCTTGGTTTATAGGTTCTGGTATGGGGCTTTAATTCATATTCCGATGGCAGTTCATCAAAAACGCTGCTGTTTAAGCTATCCGTGGAACGCGGACAATTCACTTTAAAATGCCGCACATGCTGTATTCCGAATACATGTGCCGAAAGTTTATGTGCCGCTTCCACATTTTCGCACTGCGCAAACATCCGGATAAATTTTTTATAATCTTCCTTACGACTGATTCCCCAATTCTGTATCTGTACAATCAGCGCTGCGTTTTGTATGATTTTCCGTATTACTTCATCTGTAATATCCATTACTTTCTGACTTTCGCTTGGGTGCTTATCAGTCGAAATAAACCAATCTGACAGACTCTTCCATTTTCCGTAAATGTTTTCTCTTATCGCATTCTCCCTTAAATCCTGAATTTCCGAATCCGGATGCGGAATTGCCAGCTCACTCTCAATAACTCTCTCCAATACCCCATCCACCCTCTGCCGGGGCAATTTCTTAATTATATTTTCGATGCGTATGGATTTATTCTGAAGCTGCTTCACAAACTCCTGTAAATAAGAAATAAATCTGTCTTTATGTATGACAAATTCAATAGATTTAAGAACCTTATCTGACTTGCCTGAATAGAATTCTCTCAAATAATCCTGATAATTCCGGTTTAACCGCTTAAAATCTTCCTGCAAATTGCTCCACCACTCATTTACAGCTTTCAGGTCCTGACGTTCTGTCTGCTCCATTTCATTTAAGGCATTTTCAATCCGCACAAAATAATTCATGGACAGATTGCCGCTGTCCATAAAAAGATTTTCAAGCTTTACCGTCATTCTCTCTATCTCTACTGCGTATTCCGACATTGTATAACGATACTGCTTATTTTTATATTCCGCAATCGTATAAACTCTTTTCGGGTCCTGGATAGGGGTAAGATTTTTCCATCCAACCAACACCTCTAAATCTGTTTTCAGCTGCTCCATAGCATAATCTGAAAACTCCGGATACTCCCTAAGCAGCTCCAGCACATCTTCCTTATATAATTGAAAATGCATTTTTTCGTACTCTATAAAAAAAATCCGCATAATACGCCTGTACTGCGGCGCATTGCCAGCAGACAAATATATGGTTTCCTGAATTGATTCCAAATATTTCAAATTGCAACCCCCGTCATATATATATTTCCTTTCTTTTGTACATCCTTTTAATAGATACTATATCATTGTATATAAACTACCTCTAAAAAATTATAATATCAGCTACATACACAAAATCAGGAAAATGCTTTTAAACTATAAATAAGCTATTTCCCTGATTTATAATCATAATACAAATGTCTGAACTCCTTTTACACTGTCTGAAGTCCTACAAGCAACTCTACCTCTGCAATATCAAGTCCTGAATATTTCGCAACCTTATCAATTGGCAATTCTCCATCTTGAAGCATTCTAAGCGCTGTCTCTTTTTTAGTTTTATCTATTCCCTTATCTATACCTTTATTCAAGATTGCCCTTGCTTCTGTCTCAATTAACGCTCCACTCATCATTCCACCTATCCCTTTCTGCACATTCTCATACTTTTGTGCGATTTCTTCGATTACATCACCAGAAAGTTCTATAATTGTACGTTTATCAAACGCTCCGATAATCCCTTCCTGCTCCAGTTTATCAAGTCTCTCCAAGATATTTTGGTACTCTTCTTTCAAATCCGCTAATCTCTGTTCATTACTATTATACACCTTAAAGTTCTTTTCATGTGAAAAAATATAAAACGGAATTAACAGTAACAAGCCTTTTGAAAAAATATCCTCCAGAGTATATTCCTGCACCTTCATTATCGGCACATCATACTCTACAGTGCCGCCCGGCGTTTTTATTACATACCGCATTTTGTCAGGTGTCTTTTTATAATTCCTTAGATATAGAACTGCCGTATTTGGAAATGTCACTGTCAATGTTTCATTAGTGACTTCCCCTTCATCTAAAGCGATCTGAGCATCATATTCAAACAATCTGATTGTCATCCGCCCATCCGGAAGGCTACTCTCACATTCCAGATGGTATTTTTTCTTTTTCCTCCCATAGATTACAAAATTAGTGTCTGTTATTCTTTCCTTGTCTGCCACATCCTGTTGGCCAATAAAATGTTCATTAGGATGAAACTCAATCTTTTCATTCCCTGTATAGTCTTCCTTTTAAATCTCATTGATTACCGGGATGATCATTTGTCGGCAATCATTTAAGATTGTACGGAATGCCCCATCATATATATTTTCCATAAACAATCCTCCGTATTTCTTATTACTATCATATCATTTTCGCATTGCATACACAACTACATTTAAAATACAATTTACATTTTTACTTCTAAGTGAACATTACTGACTGTGCTTACAATATTACTAAATGCGCAATAGAAATCTTAACTTCCAAGTCTCCTGCCCTTTCATTCACTGCTTCAAAATTACCCACTGATATAGTAACAGATCAATCGCACTTATAGATATGTTTTATCCTATTCATTGCCGCCCATTTCCTATCCATAATCTGAATAAATCGGAGATACGATACACAAAGATTTTGTCATTTTGTGTAAAACTTGTTCAAACGTCTCTAGCAAATGTGAGATGGTTGAATACGTTTATTCCAAATTTATGCATAATAAGCACTTTATTCGATGAATAATCCGGGGTGAAATCCATTCGACACAATATACCACAAAATAAAGTGCTTATTTCCCCAAAAACCTACTCCTTTCTACCCCGGCAGACTATTTTCGACACAAATCGCCCCATACCCCGCGTATGTCAAGTTAATGTCACAAACTTTTTTCACTTTTTTTGAGCGAAAAACGCTGAAACCTGCATAACTTCGTGGGGCGTATGGTTCGCTAATGCTAAGTTGGAGCAAAATTGACGGTGAATTAGTGTCAAGTTGTTTTGATATAAAGTGGTCGAATTCGACTACTTTACAATCGAGCTTTTATCTAAATAAAAAATTATTAATCCTATAAATATATTTAATCTCCTATTGATAATTACCTATTCTATATAAATACTACAGTATCTATCATCGGGAAAACTTTTCCTTTTGTGTAAAATATAATCATCTTCTCTATCAACTAATGTTCCACAGTTTTCGATATTTCCAGATACCACCATCACAGAATAGATTTTTATCTTGTAGATATTTGCAATACCACGTCCACTGTCTATTTCGGCATATCCTGTTTATAGTTCGGGACTTTGAGAGTCATGAACGTGAATCTGACTGGCTTCATCGTAATCCAAGCATTGTACATTAAACAGCTACTCAAAGCTATGTATCACATAATCGTATGTTAATTTTTATCCTTCGTTTCTGAAGTTCCTCGTTATATGGAACTTTAATCCCTTCCTTAAATATCATAAGTTCGCTTGCCTTGCACTTGGATGACACACTGTAATTTAGATCATACAAACACATCAAATAACCTCTATAAATACTTTCTATTTCTGACGCCTTATCATAAGTAATAATCCAGTCACATTTTACATAGTCTCTTATCGCTTTCTCAATCCGAACATGGTCTTCTAATTGAA
>ERZ777305.99-NODE-99-length-136745-cov-62.922416_pt1 | contig 136745 bp, 162 predicted proteins | sample MGYA00374965_ERZ777305 | MGnify/ENA primary metagenome ERZ777305 (study PRJEB29328, sample SAMD00013331) | mouse gut metagenome | study: EMG produced TPA metagenomics assembly of the Metagenome analysis of fecal microbiota from mouse which was promoted... | reverse complement strand
CCGCAAAGATATGCTGGGTTGCGATGCGTGTCAAGGCGGAAAATAGAATGGTTACAGTTTTATTTTCCAAGTCCTTTTTATGATTCCCAATTAAAGGCTGCGTTCCAAATAGCACAAAGGGCAATAATAGTTATTATTAGACTCATAATATATCCAAATATTCGAGCATTATTTCTCTCACTCATCCCCCAAACAATAGAATATGATCCGCCTAATACAAAAATGAAAAATAATACATTGGCTATACCAGCATTACCAATAGCTAAAAAAATGACAAAGAGTACAAACGATGCCAATACAATACCCATAAATTTAAATAACCAGCCCCATCTTTTGTCTGACTTAGATTCTGGGGAGGGAGTTATACCTTCCATAATATAATTATAATAATCAGTATTAAGCAGAACTTCCTTTGCATAATCACCCATATCGCTTCTATCGAACAATAGTCTTACAATTATATCTTTAGATTCTTCTATACCTTTTCCTGTAATATTAGAATACCAATTTACAATATTATATATATTTTCCCCTTCCCTAAATTTTGCACATATCTGTTCGTCAGATATTGTAGGGGTAAACAGTTCTTTTTTCTCTATTTGATGAGGGGTCGAAGTGTTCATTGTTTTCAATTTTTATTGTATATCCTAAGACATCTACAATTTTAAGTAATGTATCTATTCTAACAATATGTTTTTTCGATTCAATATTAGCGATTGTAACATACGTTATTCCGGCTTTATCAGCTAACGCACGCTGAGTATATTCAAGTTTACGAGTGGATGTCATCCAATCTGCAAAACCTTCAAAATCACAAATAACTTTCCTTTTTTTGCCTTTTAACAAAACCATTTTAGATTTTATAGCCGCCAAATAAGTACAAACAAGATTTATATTATAATTATTTGACGCTTTCTCTAAATACTGCAATTGATTAAATGTAAACCCTGTCAAACGACATAGTTCATTTTTACCTATACCCGCAGACTCACGTTGCACGATTAATTGTTGGCTAAACTCAATTCGATTCATTATATTATAATTTGTAGAACAAAAATACAATAAAGTATTTTATACTGCAAAATATTTATTATCTTTTCTTTATAATTTTCTCCTCCACAAACCCAACGACCTCATCTATCTTGCTTATACAGTCCTCCATCAAGCCGATATAGTCCTGCATCTTTTCTCCTCTGGAAGACATTTGTAAGCCATCTGGGAGAGAATCGTAAGAGTCTTGTTCTTCATTTAAGATGTCCTCCACTTCTCCCTTCGCTTCTTCCAGGGAACTAATAACATCGTTGAATCTACCTTTCCTTTCTTTGTTCATTTATTTAAATACGATTATATTCGATTATACACATTATTATTAAATTTGTAGCCAACTATGATAATGAATATCATGTTGGCTACTCTTTTAATGGCAAATTCCGTTGATTACCAAGAGGTAAGGGTTGCTATTGTTCTGTATGCTATTGCCCAAGTATTACGACAATCAGCAGCCTTAATCAAGGCTATCACAAAATTTGCACGGGTGGTCAAGCGAGGCAAGACCTCTTACAATTGATTATTTTTATCTTAGCTGGAGTGCGGAATATCGCACTCCTTTTTATTTAGTTTCACACATGCTAATTTTATTCATATTCTATATCAGAAAATTAAATGTTGTATATTTGTACCCCCTTTCAGCATCTCTGATATATAAACAGAATCAGAGGGTAAACTTTGGGTTAAAAAACATGGAAAAAATGTTTAATAGACAACTTCATTCTTTTTAGAACTGTTAGAATGAGGCTCTGTCTCAAAACTGCAAAACAGTCCAGTGTTATGGCGATAGACCTGTGCATGTTCGTTCCTATTACAGATTTCGGTTTGGTGAATGGGAACACGTGAGAGAACATTGTAGAAGACTACCTTGTAGACATCGTTAAAAGAATCAATCTTTCCGAGGATACGTGACAGGTATCCTCGTTTCTTTTTTAATCTGTATTAGACAAATATTCTTTACCAAAATACCCTTTTGCAATAAGCCACTTAATCATAGACACACAACTGTCAAAAGGGCTGTTCTCGATATGGGTACCGGCAAAACAATCTACGGTATATCTACATACGGAGAAGTTATATCCAGTCTCATACTTAATCAGTTCTGGATGGTGAAGAACATTTGATCTGTCACAAGGAATCTCATAAGGAAGCAGTTCAAGTAACCGGACCAAGCTCCATGCTGGGAAGTCATTGTTATCTATGGCTTCCAGTGATGGCGGACACAATTGTAGTTTCCATTCCAATGAATCGGTTTTTGATTTTGTACAGCAATATACCAAATCTGCTGTTTCAGGTTTTACACCTAACTCTATTAATTGTTGCGACTGCTCTATGCTTGTTGCAACTTGTGTTATAAACTGTACCATATCGTTATTATTTTTTCATTAGTTCTTCTTCAAATTCGGCAATGATACAGTCTGCATCACCACCATGTACCCAATTCTCTAAAACAGAAGCCAAAATTTCTATAGCCCTTTTCTTGGCATCTTCTTCACCTTGTTTGTAGGCATCCGTACCTATTCGATCTATGTCTCCTAAAAAATCATAACTCATACTTTCTCCTTCTTTACTAATTCAACTTCTGTCGGTCCTTCATCTTCCCATTTTACTTCAGGTAATAAAGAAGGATCTAATTTTAAGTAATCATGAGGATTGTCACTACCTGATTGCCAACTTTCCCAATTATCATTCTTCACGGATTGTTCTTTATAAAGATACAAATCACCATCTTTGTCTCTTGCTACATACATAATCAATAGATTTTAGTTGTTCTTTCAATTCTTCAATCATCCGTTCAAGGCGATTGTATTCATCTCTTCCTGCTTGATAAGACTGGTCAATGCAATCACGACAGAATTCCAGACGTTTAATTTGTTGTTCCAATGTTTCGTTCATATTTCTTATTATTATATTTTATTCCAGAGGACAATCACTGGGAATATCAACTTCGTCACTTTCGTAGGGGCGAAGTGCAGCGGCTACTGTCCTTTTTAATTTTTCACAGAAAAGTTTTACGTCATCGTCACAAAACCAATCATACAGATCTGGGTTCGGAAGAATTGTACAATGCGGACATTGTGTACATTTCTCGATTTCATTAACTATTGTTTTACCCATACCCTATTAAACTAACTCTTTTAATATTTCAATAGCTTTGTCAATACCAGCCTCATTGAACCCATCCCACGGTTCGCTGAAACAATACACACATCCGTTTTCTACATCAGATATTTCTTCCGGATCATAATCTGTGTAACAGGTTAATTCAAAGCAATATCCATGATGAGTATAAATCTTTCTATGAAGTTCATAATTTCCAGTATCTTCGGATTCGTGTATGGATATTCCGTCACTTTCTTCTCCGCAGTTATCTAAAATACGGCTTACTAAGTCCCATATTTGTTTTTCCTTACTCATAGCATCTTCTTTACAAATTCATCGTATGACAACGTAAGTTTATTCCTTTTACCAATACCACAAAATTTCAGTTTTGCCAAATATTGATTGTACTTTGCCTTTTTTATCAAATCCAGCTGATTCTTTTTGTGCTTATTCTTATTCATATTTATTCTTTTATTAATTAATTTTCACCCAGATACGAGAACCTGGTAAATCTGATTTAGCTGACATAACATGAAATGCTAATACTTTTTTCACATCTACGCGGTTCCCTTTGATTGTGCTTTTAACTTTTTCAACACTCACACAATAAGTGTATTCACGTTCACCGTTTAGATGTTTGTTAAGAGCTTCTTTTGCGTCAGATTCCTCTTTAAAAACATCATAAGAATATGCGTTATAGGTCCGTTCTCCATCCAATTTAAATTGTAGCTGATAAAAAACTTCATTTGTTTCTTTATCAAAAGATTTTCCTATTCTTATCTTCATTTCTATACATTTATTAGTTAAAGAGCACACCCTAATAAAAATAAAGTGTCGAATTTTAAAATTATTGCTGAAATGGATGCGCCCTTTGTTTTTTATTACTACTTTTACAACTGTCGAATTTAAAAAATTATTGTTTATGAAATTAACTAGTGAAATTATCAACATCCTCAACGCAGGTGGAAGTGTAAAGATTAACTGTAAATCAAAACTAACTTCAGAACTAATCAACATTGCTATGGCTGCGTCAAAAAATAACGTAACTCTCATTTGTACCAATGCAGGATGCAAATTAACATCAGAGCTAATTAGCATAGCTGCTGCTGGTAAGGGACATGTTGTTTTTGAATTAGACTAATGTTTAAAGTCAGGGCGTGCACAACTATTGCTACCTGACTTTACGTCATTTTCTATTGTGTAATCCATTTGTATAGTTTTTCGGCAACTTCAATGATGGATTCTTTATCACAGATTTTTACCGATACTTCCACACACCATCTACGCAAATCCATTTCCTGTTCTTTAGGCGTCATTGCTAAATCTTTTGTTTCTGATTTTTCTTTCATACATTCTTGTTTTTTGTTTTGACTTCCTCTAATTTGCAACAATTATGTTTATCATCTTGCTTCCAACATGGAAGCCCTGAACCTGAATATAAGTCGCAATAGTCACAACCGTCCCAATTTGGGCGTGCTCTACATACATTGATAGTATTTTCCATTTGTTTGTGAGAAAGAAAATAGCTTCTTAATCTTTCCGCATTATTAACATTAGTTGCCATGTTCTCAAAATTTATTATTTATAGACTCTCTTATCTTCTTGTCGGTGCCAATTTAGTTTTAAACATATACAAATCTTTACCATCATTATCAAGAAGATAATAATCTGGTTTTACTAATGTGATCCAGTAATCTGTAGGCAGCAAACGTTCGTCTCCAAAAGAAGGAGACGTGTATTGGCTAGTTGGAACATAATGAGCTTGAAATAAAACCTTATCATTGTTATATGTTGACATGATTCTTGTTATATCTACATCTGAAAAGTGTTCCAAGACCCCATGTGTTACCACTACTGTAGATGATTCAAAAAACTTAGGTTCACAAATATTCTCTTTAACATAAAACAATGGGGCTTTTCCTAAGTAATTATCCGTGGATATTGAGAGTGTGTTCTTGCAACATAAATCCAACATAGGAATATTGATGTCCGAGAAGATAACTTTTGAAATTTTCTTTGTATTAGAAACACTGGTTAATCCAAAAGAATTAAACAACCTCTCTCCTATTTGCGAAATAGCAAGGCTTACAGTACCTATCCCACATCCTTCCTCTTTTAAGATAAGAGGTGCTTTCAGGTCGTAGGATATTTGTTGTATATTGATAATTATTTCTTCTATAAAACGGTTGTATTTTTTACAAAACACCTTCACATAACTGTCGTTACAGACACGACTTTGATAGAAATTATCCCAGGTATTCACAGACTCTATAATATTATCTTTGCTCATATCTCCTTTTTATTTTCAAATTACTTCTCATCAACATACACCTCTTTCTTGTTGTCAGACCAAGATTTACGAATCAGGGAAGTGATCTTCTTTCTTTGGAGTCTCTCGATAGCTTTTCTTTTGGCTTCGGCTTTATTATTAGCCGAAACCACTATTTCAAAAGCATCTAGATCAATCGTCACTCGGTATTTTTTCATATCGTTTTGTCTATACTTTTTCCAGATCACTGCTTGCTGCAATTCCCTTTAAAACAGCTCCACCAACTTCAACGCGATAAAAGTAAGAAGGCTGAACGTTGTTATCTGAATCTTCAGAAAATGACGGATACACTTTCTTTACTCGACCAATTTTACCAACCATTGCCGGTTGCAAATCGTTAGAGACAATTTTCACATTATCCCCAACATTAAATTTTAAATTTTCCATATTATTGTTGTTGAATTATGCAACCTTACGTTGCGTTGTCACTAATATTTTACATAATGCCTCACAAAGAACTCGTGCCATATTAACTTCTACGGCGTTACCTATATATTTCTTTTGTTCAGCCTGGGTGCCAACAAGAACATAATCATCGGGAAATCCCATGATTTTTTTTAATTCTGGGATCTTCAGCATACGCATCTTAATATCCATGATACCATACATGGCCATAAATTCCTTTATCTTCTTCATAGGTTCGGTATCGTTGTCATATATTTGATAAATCAAGCATCCGTTTACCGGAACAATAAAAGATGGCAATTCACAATCAACAGACGCTTCAATAAGATATGGAGGCATTTTATCCATCCTTGCTATCAATGTAAAACAAGGTTTATCTACAGAACCTCCAGGAGACGAATATTGAGGATTCATTAAATAGTGCCATTTGCGATTGGCGGTAATGGTTTGGGATGGCTCACTTATAGAACTTCCTGTATTTTTAAAGTTAGTGTTCATTATCCATCTATTACAGCTAACAAGATTATATTTAGGGTTTGCTGTAATACATCCTAAAGGCTTCTCCATTGATGCGGGTTTACTGTTGCCATATTGTTGGTCAATAAAACTAGAACAAATTAATGCACAACGATCTTTTGTTGTCAATGTTGGAGCCGGAGAATTCACATCTTTAACAAACCCATTACCATACTGTACAGAGATGAATGTATGATGATCTTTTGTTGTAATAGCACCAGCCGGTTGTTCAACACTGATATTTTTACTCATTGGCTCGCCACTATATGCTTTAGATAAGAAATTTACGTGAGCTACCCCTAACCTATTTTGAGTAGCTACAGTAGGACATGGATATTCTATATCAGGGGCTACATATTTCCCAGCTTGATTCATAGAGTTGTATTTTACAAGAAAAGCATCTTTTCCTCCCGCTACAAATTTGATTAAACCAGCATAGATACGGTTTAAAGACGCATCCACCAAGGGTTTCTTCCTTCCAAAAATACTTTTTCCTTCATCCTCAAAATCTAGCACATCTTTCACCGGTTTCCACTGTTTTTTGTTTATTCCAGGAATTTTAGAGTGCGTTGGGGTTGGAAAGACAATTGGCAAATCCATTTTAGCAAATATTCCAAAGAAACGTTTTCGAGATGTGTACGCTCCATAATCAGCCGCGTTAAGGATTCTATGGTCAAAATAATAACCATAGGACTGTACTTTAGAAATCCATTTTAAATAAGAGTTTCCCTTATCTTTACTAACAGGTTTGCCATATTCATCAAGATCTCCCCATGACATAAACTCTTCTACATTCTCAATTTGAATATAGTCTGGGTTAATAGCCTCAATATACCGAAACAAGTGCTCTGCAAGTGTTCTACTATCTGCATCTCGTGGTTGGCCACCTTTAGCTTTCGAGAAGTTTGTACATTCCAACGAAGCCCATAAAACTATCAATGCTTCAGGATATTCAGCTCTGCATTTTTGTAGGTGGGAAACTAAAGGAGATAAATTTAGTGTACGAATATCTTCTATAAAATGAAGAGCATCCGGATGATTAGCAGCATGACTTGCAATCGCATTTTTATCATGATTTACACATGCTATTACCTTAGCGCATTGTTCGTTCTCTAAACGGGCTTTTTCTACCCCTGTGCTGGTTCCACCGGCACCACAAAATAAATCTATATAAAGTAATTTCATTGTTTTTCCAAGTATTCTACAATATCTTCATCAGGCATGTTAAAGGTCTCTTCATCCAGATAGAAATAAATCTGTTCATCTACAGATTCTGCTTCTCGTGTACTCCAATTACCCATATCATCTAATAATTGTCGCGCTAATCGCTCTACAGATACAGTCACCTTTTCTTCATTAGGAGTATTTTCAAAGATTACTACCGTTTTTATTGGATAATCAGCACCATTCCAATCAATATAATCTGGATTTTGGCAAAACATTCCACGAATAATCGACCATATTTTTTCTGACTGAAAATCAGAATTTTGTATATGCCAGTAACATTCCCAATATGTAAATCCGGCACTGCGTAGCATTTCCTGAATAACCGTATCAGAGGCACCATTACTTACTGCATCTTGAAGTGCACACCAGTACCCTTGATTGAAGTCAGTCAATTTGGGAGTTAATTCGCTGGCCTTTACTTTTACACTCCCCCTTTTATCAGAAAAAATTAGAGAAACTAATGTATCATTCTCAACAGGATAAGAAACAGAGGTACATATTTGCATAACTTTCTGCTCGTCACTATTTACAGGATGCCATATTACCTCCGCACCTATATTTACAAAATAATATTTATTCATATTCAATTATATCAAGATATGCTTAGCGAATCTAACAGTTGTTTTAATGGCTGTTTGTCATCTTCATTTTTAGCTGTTAATAATTTCACTTCTCTGTCAGCTAATTGATAAAATTCATCTTTTTCAGCATAATTCATAGCTTTTATATACAATTCAAAAGCGTCTTCAATAGACATGCCATCTGCCGAAATATTAGCTAACAATTCTCCCATACACACTTCGCTTTGTGTGTATTGTTCTATAATCTTTTCAAATGTTTCCATGCTGTTAAAGAATATTTTGCCACCCATACCATATCAAATATGGGTGGCGATAATATTAAATAGTCAAGGTCTTAGTCAATTCGCCTTTATAACCACGTTCACGCAACATGTTTATAAGAGCTTCGTCACTATGCAGACAATCGTTACTTTTTGCCTCGCCTGTCAACAGGCTCGGCGAAGGCTGAAATGCTGCAACCGCTCTCACCATGCCACTGCTACCCTTGCCGCCGTCGTTGAAGTAGCCATTACTAAAGCCCACGACCCAGCTGCCGTCCTGACTGCTCTCACTGCTACTCCATGCCCAGGTTTCATCAGAATCTTCTGTAGGAAGTAAACATTCATCGGGACATCCAATTTCTTTCATTGCTTTGTTTATCTCATCACGATATGCGCAAAGAACTCCTAGCTCCATCAAACAAGGCAAATACCACTGGAAGCCACCTTTTTGATAGTTCCAACAACGTTTGGCAGCAGTCATTCCGTCAATACCAGCCTGTCCTTCTATAATACGTCTGGTTAGGTTCAAACCGGAGAAAGTTTGCATGGCAACGGATTCATTCTGTTCTTCAGTCAAGACCCTATCGGTGTTTCCCCATCGTTCTTGCCAGGTGTCAAACGCCAAAATACGGCTCATAAATTCTGTTGTTACGATAATGCCAATAGCATTAGTATAATTCATACCTCTTGCTATGAAATCTGCGATTTCATACTGTTTCTTGTCGGCTCCTAAAACCGAAATAAAATACTTTTCCATACTTGTAAATTATTATTAAATATTGATTTTAGAACCACACCAATAGTCTTGGAGTCTTCCAATAAAAATTGAATATTGGAAATATCTCTTTAAGTGTGGTAGTTATTTTTCCTGTAATATTTTTCACATGTCTAATTCGCAAATGATTAGCTGTTACGATATAGTCTATTCCTGGTTGTAACCCTATTTGCGAAAGAAGCGATTTCAAGAATATTTTTATATGTTGCTTTGCATCAGTAATTGAACGATAGTCAAAATCAATGTTAGCTACATACTTGATACGCTTGCGTTTCATTTATTTTTCAGCTTGTTATTAAATTTGATCTTTCCATTTTTGTATAAATCAATTTTCTTTTTTCGATATTTCCGTTTTAACTCTGTCCAATATTCTGTTGGATATTGTTTAGAGTGCTTACGAACAGGAGGAGATAGTATAGATTGTATAAGCCGCTTACTAACATTGAACATAGCGGCCAGTCTTCTTTGGCTATATCCTTCACGGGACAAAATCTGAATAGCCTGACGTTGTTCTGGGGACAACTTAGCGCGACCATCAAACTTGGTTCCTGCCAACTTGATATTCTCAATTTTCAATGGCATAATTATTACTGTTTTAATGTGAATAGATTTTATAGTTTTATATGGTGTGAATAGTTGTCCACTTTAACCATTGTTTAACACAAAAGGCTGCTCTATTTTGTTAGAACAGCCTTTGCTTTACAGACATCACTTTAACTATGGTCGATTGTACCTTAGTCCGTCTGTATGAATAAACCATTTTTTCAAACTTCCGTCTGGCTTCTGAACTTTCTCAATATCCACTGTTAACCAATGAATAGCTCCCTCACCGAACTTGATTTCCCTTTTGGTCGGGTGTCTCCAATAATCAATCGTCTTTTTGTGCCCCATATTAATCATCATTTATTGCCACTGATTTTACCTTGTCTGTGACAGGCATGTGTTCTATAAGATATGCAAGATGACCGGGAGCAATATCTTCCAGTTCAATGTCCACCTGGTTGTCCCATTCATTATCAAAAGCCAATAATTCAATACATCCGTCATCCAACCACACCTTATGAACCACAACATCCATAGGACCGTCATTCAGGTTGACCAGGATTATAGGCGGGTTATATAATTCTTCCTCATCATTTTCATCATCAATCCAGACAAATTCGCCACCATGAGCTTCCAATGCTAAATGTAATTCTCTAGCTTCCATTTTTCTAATTTTATCACACATGGCGTAAAAATTAGAATGCTCCATATATTCCATGATAATTCAATATTTTATGACCTACAAACACAAATATATTCTCCGGCAATTTTATATTCTTCATACCGTCCATCCCAAGAATTAAGTACCGAGCACCAACCATCCTCACTTATGATTGAATCCAACCAATCACTCAACGAATCAGTAGTTCTTTGAGCCGCCACAGATTCACGCCATAAATACTCGTATTCATCATCATTATGTACTCTATCACTAGCTATATTAGTCAGTTCATCTTCTGTACCAATATAATAATCAATACCATTTGCACGGTATAGTTGTTCGCCATAGGAACATTCTTCAAATGTATCATTCAAATCACCGAATGTACATCCCAAATGTACTCCCAGAGCTACAAATCGTTTGGCTTCATTTTCGTCACATTCGCGTAAATCCATTACTTGCTGGATAATTTCTTTTGTGGCAATAAACCCTTCTTTACCCATGTCAAAAACCGCTTCCAGTTCTTCTGTTAACGCAGTTTCTTCTTCTTCAACAAGGTCACAAATATTATTTATGATCTCTTCAATATTATCTGGAAGCGGACTGTATAACCAGCCATTACCATATTTATATCCATTATCTACATATAAGCCTTTTATAGCAAGAAAGAAACATTTTACGTTGTAGTCTGAAGATGTATGGAAGTATTTGTTTGACAATCCAAGGATATATTGAATGGGGTTATTCCTCATTCTCTCATAAAGCACATTTCTCACCTGTATTATAGCCGCGTCACTAATATTAAAATTCTTAACAAGAATCTGAAAAGAAATATCATCAAACTGTTCACGGTAATGCTCATTATATGTTTTAAACAACTCCACAAAGTAATTGTAGTCGTTAACATATTGCTCGCCGTTTAAATATTCATCTTGACGAATCGTACCGCCAGACATACCACCTAGATGATATTTGTTCCAAAATTCCAGAAGTTTCTTTTGTCCTTCTGTACGAGAAATTATATGATCGTAGCATTGCCCGGCACCCATACCTCCAGCTCCACATACCGAAACACTGAAACTTTGTTTAAATTTTTGCAATGTTTCACGGTTTATACGAGTAGATTCTTCCTTATAAACCTCAAAATCTACAGTCCAACTGTTTTTATTTTCGTCCCGAAATTGGACGGAACGTTTGAATATTATATCGTTTCTCATAATCAATCTTTCTAATTTTATTTTCATAAACCAGAGGCAATGCACCTAAACTGGTTTATGAAAACTGCCTTGATTAAGTTATTTACGCCATTCCTTCATTTTAGCAACCACATCAATGTTGTTGTCATCTAGCATTTTCTTCAACATACCAATCAAACGCCAACCTTCTCTATTCTCATACAACTTTGCCTTCTTATTCAAAAAGGCAAGGGACGCGTTTTTACCTAATGTTTTTCCATTGTCATCTATGACAACGCAATTATGAAAACGAATCATGTTCTGCATTGTAAAGAACGCTCCAGATCCTTTGTAAGCATCTAGCCATGCTGCATTTTGAGGAGTATCCCAATGCATTTTGATACGCCTTTTATTGAACTCCTGTACCGAATGCCAAAGTTCATAAGTGTTTCCAGCATGTTGTATTTTGTGTACTGCAAACAACAATGGCTTAATTATTTTTCTATCAAAATCATCTACGAATATGTTTTGACCATTGATACGTTTATATGGTATCCCTTTACATTTTCTCAATTTCAACTTCTCAAATCTCTTTTTGAGTTTCTCGATATAGTCTTTTGTCATATCTAACACCACTCTTTTGTTAAACCAGCGATTTCGATCTCTGAAATTATCGACATCACCGTTCTGCATCATTTTGTGCTGGGCGTACAACTCGTTATTTAACATCTTCCACTGATATTCATATCCCATACTATGAATCACCTCTGAAACTCCAATCGGCTTATAAGCACCGTGGGTATTGGTAGTTATATAAATTATGCGGAACATCTGTGCCATTACCCAACGTCTGAATAATTGCCGATTAGGAATTGTGCCTTGAATTATAATGGCCTGGAAGATTGGATCATCTTCTTCCAAGATACTAATGACACCATCTCTTTTTGAGGCTATAAACTCCAAACCATCTGCACTTTGCATTGCAAAAAGCTCACTAACATCAACACCAGCTTTCTTTAGAGCTTCAATACGCTCCTTAGCTTTGGTTTGATTAGCTGTAAGCGTAAACTCGGTACCACACTCAGGACATTCAAATTTTAACTGTTTCATAACCTATTAATAATTTAATTTTTAGTCTGATTATTTATTTCTCTACTGTAACCCAGTTTTTGAGAATTACTAAATCTCTATCTTTGTTGCTTTGCCAAAACCATTTACCCATTTTATTAGCATCCCAACCTATACCCAATATTATTTGACAGAGAATGTATAATTCCAATTCGACTTGTGCTATATCTCGACCAACTCCAAACAACATATCTTCATCCTCTAAATCTTTATCAGACAAAGCCTTAAAATATTTTCGGCTTTTACATTCACTCATTGTTGATGGAATAGAATGTTTATATCGAGTATATAAATGCTCTACATTAGACAGAAACTCATCAAGAGAAGCGCATAATTCCACACCTAAGTCTCCTTCATACTGCGAATTTCGTATAACATATTGACCATTGAGTTTGAAACTTCGTGTTTTAAAATCTACTTTAAACTTAGTTCCGTTTTCTACTGCCCGTATTGATTCTTGATAAATATTTTTCATAATGTTTACTTTTAATTTTACACTCAAACCTTTGACACATTTCTTTAAAAGCCTGATATTAACATCCAGAATACGCCGGAATAAAGGTTTATAAAACCGCAAATGCCGGCGTAATTGTCGGGATAGTTGTTAAACGTAAGGTTCTTGTATAAATGAAAGTTGTGTTACTTATTAAACAGCCCTCATTTAGCGTGACGCATGTCTATATGTTTATGATATATACTGTATCAAGCAAGATGCCCGCGTAATCCTAGGTCATACATAGGATGACCGTCATCACGCGGGCATCATATCTTGTCCAGTATGTTAAATTACTAAATCTCAGGTTGTAAACTTTGCGTTAAGTAATAAGTTGTAATTCTCAAAATATTGGCACATTTCTATACTTATTCGATTTAGAGCTGGTGGGATCAGGAACGGACCAGGACAATTAGTACTCGGTCCTTCCTGATATATAACCAGCTATATAAATGATATTGCTTGAATTACATTTCTGTGCTAAATAGTTATCCTCATAATACTGATACATTACTTTACCCAATAGATGTATTCCGGTTGGATATTCCTGGAGCAGATGAGTTATCGACTCATAGATCCAGGAAGCTGCTCACCGGAACAGTAAACAAATGTATTCCTTGAATAACTTCGAATGTATTTCGCTTATTTTACAAGTCCTCAAATGAATGGCACATCACTTTACTCTCATGATAATTATAAATATGACCTGATCGAGAACCTGAGGTGAGAGGCTATGCAGCCTTGTAACCTCCGGTGAACGATCAATAGTTCATACTTTAGAATATGAAATTTTCTTCTTGAACTTGCCTGCTGTGCTGCTTTATAAACCCTCATAACAATCGACACATTTATTTATCTTCATTGATATAATCCAGATGATTATATGGTACCCGGAGTAGATACTGAAGGATGTAATCCTTCAAGGATAGAATCGGGGTACCTAATATATAATCTGGATATTAAACACTTGTTCCTCGGATTCATTTACTGTGTGTTCAGATTGTAGTTACAATATTGCCACTAAAGTATTGTACGCTGCTCTTCTGGTCAAAATAGCATTCTGCATACAACCTATTGTCAAATAACCTTCAATTTCTTTACTTTTAGATTTATTTCGATTAGCCTTTACGTTCCGACCAATGCCTCTAACAACACAACCATCCGGCTTATCCTTAACATAGCCAAGGCCACCAACTTTATGTTTCCCAGTTTCAACGGCTCTAAGGCAATCCATTACGAATTTATTCAATTCATTAATATCAACCCGAACATTACATACTGGAAGGGTCTGAGTCGCCCAACTATATTCTCCATTGCCTTTATATAAATATCGGTTAACCGAATCCACAGCCTTCTTCAACGTAATACCACGTTTTCTGATGGTTCTTGATTCTATTTCTTTCTGGAAGGTTTTAAGACGATTGGGAGAGAAAGAAATCATACTTCCCTTAATGCTGAAACCTAGAAATTTGAACCACTTGTCCATAGTCAGGTACTCTACTTTCTTGGGATTCAAATTCATTGATTTTTCGGCCAATCTCTTTTGTAAAATGGTCATAGCCTTTTCATAGTCCGGACCAACGAACAGCATATCATCCGAATACCTTACGTAAAACCCATTCAATTGGGATAGTTCATCATCCAGGCTATATAGCAACACGTTGGCTAACCAGCTTGCTACTGCGCATCCTTGTTTAAGTGATTGATATTTCTCATGCAGTTCGTTGTTCTCATCGAAATACAATCCGCAATGATAGTATTTTCTTAATACATCAATTAACACAGAATGACCATACTTAGCTTCCACCTTATCAAAGGCTGCGTCAATAAACTGAATGGGAACACTGTCAAAATATTTACTTAAATCAGACTTCCAGCCCACAAAGCCATCGCTTTTCATGTCAACTATTGTGTGACTTACTTCCAGAACCACTTTACCGCAACCAATACCAGCCTGATAAGATTTACAAGCAGGATGAATCATCTCTGGCATTAAATCAAATAGCAAATCGTTCGCGATGCTTAGGATTATACGGTCAATAGGTTCGTTGACATATACAGTACGAAACTCTCCGTTATCTTTCGGGATTTGTGCAATATGTGGTGGTGTTATTTGATATTTACCATTCAACATAGCTTCTGCCATGCGAATTCTGGTTGGTTCTTCTGTCAGTTTGATAAGTTCGCTCTTCCGAATATCCTTCAGAACGCCTTTCTCAATTGCTTTTGTCCATCTATTAATGTCGAAGAACATTGTAAGAATCTTATCTTTCATTTTATATCTCCTTTCTTTTTAAGTTGTTCCTTATATCTCCTGTGCTCACGAATTGTTGCTGCCCATTCTGCTTTTGTAGGTTTGTATCTCCCCTCTGCTTTACGTTGTTTTAAACTCTCTTTGTTTCTCAAATATTTGTCTGGGCAACAAATAAATTGAATAAGACGCTTGCTCACTCCAAATATTTTAGCAAGTTTAGAGTAACTGATTAATTGCTTTTCTCTCAACCATTTTATATATTCTTTTTGGTCTGGAGTGAGCTTTATTCGTCTATCATATTGGGTTCCAGCGATACGAATCTTTTCTGATTTATACGGCATCGTTTTTAGGATACATTAAATCATCGTGTAAATTGTTAGGACATCGTTCATCAAACCAATGCCAGACACCAATCTTTAAGGTTCCGGCCGAGAAGTTGAGAAAGTCTTCTTCAATCTCATCATCGTTATTGACCGGGATGTCTCCAAACATTTCCCATAATTCTGAAAGGGTGCATAATTCTACATGCTCTTCACAAATGCCACACCAGCAATCTTCTTCCTCAACTGAATCATTATAGCTGATTTCATCTGTGTTTGGATTTACCCATACCCTCTCTTCAACATCACTGCTTCCACATTTTGAGCAATACAATGTGTCTAATGACTTTTTCTTTTCTGCTCCCTTCTTCTTGAAGGATATATCAAATTGTCGGAGATTTGAAAGTTCAGTAAGAACCATTTCTGTTACAAAACCCTTCATTTTATATATTTGTTCATCAGAAGATGCGCCCCATATATTAGCCGCAGCTTGTACTGCATTTTGCATGGAAAAACAGATTTGAGTCCAGTCATCGTACTCTTTTTTATCTTCAAGGATTTCATGGATTAGCTTTTTGGCTTTCTCAATGTATTCTTGATTGAATGATTTTGATGTTTCCATATAACTTCACGATTAGTTTAATTTATTATACCATTCTATTTCAGCATCATTTGCTTCACGATACAGCATATATACACCACCAATAGTTGAGTTGTAAATAAGGGTGTATCCATCCTTTTGATGTACGGAATCAGTGCCATTATTCACCCACCTTGGTTCTTCGCTGCGAATATCATCGTCAGTCCATTCATCGCTATCCCATTGCTTCAGATAATCAATAACAGCTTCTCCATTCGCATCGGTAAAGACAGTACCATACCCTTTACCATCGTATAGTTTATCACATTCGTCCAGCATGTCTCCGTACTGAACATCAATGACAATTCTATAAAGCTTTTGATTTCCCATTGAACTTAAATGCGGCATAACTATCTTTTCTTATTACGTTTACGATCTCTTCTTATTTGTTTCTTATTGCGCCCACTTTTAGTGGACGAACCTTTATATGTAGGAGGAACCCGTCTCCACGGAGTCGATTTCTCTTCATAGTCTTCTATTCTTTCAAAATAGACCGTAGGTGGATTTTCAAATAATATCATATTCATTTTTTATTCTGTTATTAGTTAATCAATTGCAAGTTTATACGCGTAGCATTTCCATCCTATATAAGAGTTTTTCCAATTACAATAGTCTGATGCATCTTTTTCTTCAAAAAATACAGCTACGTTGTGTCCGTAGTAGTCATATACCCTATATTTCTTCATATCTATTCTGTTTTATACTATTAATATTATCCTTTTTTCTATACGAAGTAAGTTGTGATTTGTGTCAGGAGCAAGCCATACAAGATACCATTCCCCTTTTATAAATCCTTTCCACATTTTACCTTCATATCTTCCTGTAGGTATTGAAGTCGAATATTCTTTCAGCCCCTTAAACGTTTGTTCGCTCATAAGTGCATAGGTATCGTCCAATTCAATAAATCTTCTGTGAGGTTGTTGCCAATGTTTCCCTAATGGATCAGTAATTGGCGGTATTATCTGTTCTCCGTTCATTTCTTGACCACTTAAAATTACCAAACCCTGATGTCATAGTCTCTAAAATAATATTCCAGTTCTTTTAGTCCTTCCAAACTGTGCAACCCCACCCTCGCTAACTACTTCAATATCAACAGATATTTCATAGTCTGTTTTAATATTTACCTTAGAACTATTGAAAGTTTTTCTCACGCATTCTAAAATGCTTGAAGAATCTGTACCATTTTTTACTATATTGAGTACCATTGTTTCATTGATTTAAGATTGTTGGTTTTCAAACTCCATATAAAGGTATTCTGATATATCTGACTGGAAATTATAAGATATTCCGTGTGTACCAAAAGTTTCAAAGAACCAGTCAACAAGAAAGTCCCGGTCCTCATTAGCTTGTTCGCTGTCTTCATCGGCATCTAATCTAGCGATCATAGCATTTACAAGAGGCGTATCATATGTAACCTCTCCATAAATATGATAAGGATAGTCATAATCAATGTTATTGAAATTACCACAGATCCTATGGCCCGGATTATGCAGGTATTTCTTCATATCAGAATTAAACTGCCAAGCCATTTCATTGCTCTTATCTTCCAGATGCTTATCCGAAAAGTTCTCCATGATAAAATCCTTATTTTTATCATCAACCATGCTTTCACGTGCATCTTTGAGAATTTGACAAAGGCGTGTCGCCATATTATCAATATTTATATACTTCTTTTCTTCCATTTTACTACTTTATTTGAAGTTGAAGATTATCATTACCATAAGAATACATCATTACAGAAGCTCCACAAGGAGCATTTTTACCAGCATGGAAACATCTCACGCCTATTTCACGAAGTTTCTGAAAAGCATCAAATGATTGATTCTCGTTTGGAAAATGCAAATCAATAGAACTACCAATATCCACATGCTGTACCTGCAAAGACACTTTGTTTTTGTGATTTAAGACTATTACATCCATATTATTCATCGTTTTCTTGTTCACGTCTATATTGTCTGTATCTATCGTATGCTTTAAATGTCTCTGCTATAGTTTCAGAGAGATCATCAAATTTTAGAGGAGTAATCCTTGCAAAATATGCAATCCCTTTAGTTGTATAACAACAATTTGTTACAAGTCTATCTGGAGTGCCAAACAAACCACGAACTTTAAATCGGTCATCTGATCTTACTTGGAAATGTTCTGACAACACCTTCAATGTTTCATTACCAGCTTTGACTGCTTCTTCCAAAGTATCAAATATACCTATGGCAATTGTCTTACTACAAGAAGTAGCTGGGCAGCTACCTATCGGTCTGTCATGATAACGAAATTCTATTTCTAACAATTCCTTTTGCATATTTCCTTTTGTTTTTATTATCGAATAGTTTTTTGATGGTGTCCATAGTTGTCCACTTTTTGAATATTAACTCGCTTTAACTTTAAAGGGAAAGGCGCAACCAGAACAATAACATTCTGATCACGCCACCCTTCAAACAAAAACATGTCGAACAACACACATGGAAACAACAAATATATGTAGTGTTCCGGGAATCGAACCCGGATTTCTACCATAACACTTTACTCGTGCTTACGATACTCTTTCACTTGTTCAATATCATCCATATTGTTCCACCAATTTGAAAAGTCATAGTAAACAAGATCTTCATCAAATTCTTCTTCCCCATTTTCATCTGTAGAAATATAGTCTTCTCTGTCAAGGCTGGCTATATCAATCATATCTTCGGTGTCTGTGATACCGTCAAACCAATCTTGCGCTTCTTTCACATCATCTTCACTAACTCCTGCATCAAAATGTTCTCCATCCTTGTATCCAAGCCAGTCTGCAATTGTATCAAAGTCAAACCAAAAGAAATTATTTATGTCATCATCGGTCCAACCACTTTCAGGAGCAGCACTCTCCATTATGGATTCAATTTTATCCAGTTGTTCATCGGTACAGTTCTTTGCCCGATCCTCACCCCCACTCCAAAATTTGAAATCTCGAAGTGAAATTTCTGATATAACTTTCATAGTTCGTTTGCTTTTAAAAGTTCCTTAGCAACTCTTCCTACCCGCAGCAAGTATTCATTCCAGACTCTCCCATCAGAGATTCTGTTCTGAACAACAGCACTATAACCGCATTTAATATTCAATTCTCTCACATCATAAGGGGAAACAAGCATACCTCCATGTTGTGCCAAGTTATAATCCGGTTCTTTAGGAAATGATTTTATATACCTCTTAATAATTTGAATACTCTCTTGCTTATCCTTTCCTTTGGATAACAATAGTTTCTCAATACTATTCATAACAGCATTGAGATTAGGATTTACTGAATACTTCATATTACAACAGTTTTATGTATGAATACTCCAACGTCTTTCAGTCGCATTTGGGGACATAATTATCCCGCCGCAAATTTTGCGTTTGCCATTTACCACCTCAGAGAATCCAAAGCTATTTTTCGCAAAATCACCATATATTTCAATATGTTGGTTAACGGCAAATCTCACCCATTTTTGTAGACTTTTCAAGCAATCTTCAAAACTTGAATCTTGCAATTCCGAAGCAATATTCTTGACCTCTTTTACACGCTCTGATATTTCTGGGGACATTTTTAATTCCAATGGTTTGTTTATGGCTGCATACTCTTCAGGGTATTGAATGGAAAGTTGATGTATCCGGCTTCCCCAAATATTATTGAATATTGAAATAACCTTATCCTTGGATACTTTCTGAAGCTGTGCTCCATCCCAATAAAAATACTTATTATAGTCCAAATCGTTCCAATAAACAATACTTGCAATAATAGCATGAGAATCTTTCATAATTGCAAACCGGTTACTTTCTGACGAAAAAAGACTTTCTACACTGGGGCCAATAAAACACAAATGTGTTCCGTGTGTGCGCACTAACCAAAAAAATGGCTCATTGGTCTTTTCAAGAGTTTTCAAATCATACTTCTCGAAATCAGAGATGCACAATTTAGTATCGTATAACTCTTTGCGCATTTGTTCAATAATTTCTGGTATCATACTTCTTTATTTTAATTTTCACTTTTTATCAATCTTCCAGTATAACCACGGTATTCAAGCAATGTCACAATAAGATGATCTGGCACATCTCTCAAACGTCTGTAATTTTCCGTTAACACTTCAAGCAGATATTCCTCATCTTGTCCCTGCAAAAGATTAGTCAATTCCCAGCCATAACTTGTGTACATACCTATATATTTACTACTTTGGAATAACGTAATTCTCCAGTGTATCCACGTCTACGCAATTCAGCAAACAACATGTTGTCATCAAAGTCAGACATTTTCAGAGTAGCTTTTACTCCTTGTTGAGTTATGCCCCCACTGGATTTGCGTCTTCTTTCTTTGTCACACTTCTTACAATAGTTTGCCAACCCATCTTTGGTTGCCTTGTTCTTAGAAAAATTTGATTTGGGCAAACTCTGACCACATTCTTTACACACTTTTGTTTCCATTATTGTCTTGATATTAATTGTTCTCTTCAGGATGGAGTTTCAAATACTCGGTAAGTTCACAGTCATATATTTGTTCCTTAGCAATTTCAGAAACAAGGGAATCTCCTTTAGTCTCCCAGAATTTCACCAACAAATCAATATTGGCGCATTCTGGGTGCTCTGTAATTATGCGCTCTCGGATTTCTTTCGGAATACTATCAACTACATCGCACACATAATTCAAGCGGCAGGCTTTTAATGTTAGTATAACAATAACACATCCCACGATTACTTTGAATATCTTTTTCATTTGATACGTTTTTTACCGCTGTACATTTCCACCAGTGCACGCTCTACGAGTAAGTTCTGATTCCTGTCATCCAAATTGGCAAAAAATTCTTCTACCGCTCCATAATGACCATTTTGACTATTATATTCACGCCACTTGTTCCATAAATGTCTCCATCCACATTCGGCTTTTTCAAAAGCAACAGCACATTCGTGCTCATCCCAGCAATTCCACATATAGTAGAAGAAACTGGCTATATCATTCTTTTTTGCCATTATCTTTCACATCAATCATTATAAACTTGAAATATTTCCAACTCTCCAATACAATACTATATTGCTTCTCATCCTCTAGTTGGTACATGGTACCATCTTTCAATGTTAGGAAGTAAGTGTTTCCATCTATCCTCACAGTCTTCTCCACGCGCTGTATGTTTCCTGTAAATACCCTTATAGTTTTGGCATTTATCGCAATACAGGAAAACAACAGGCATATAACTACCAAGATTCTATAAAATTTACTACCAATTGCAGTAGCTACTTTGATATACTTTTTCCGCTTATATACCACAACATACTTCTTCATAGATTTACGCTTTAAATAAATCATACACAGTTTTCCGTTTCACGGTAACATTTTGAGATTTAGGCAAATAGAATATCATATTTGCACAAGAGGTAGAAATGATTTTCACGCTCGTTCTTTGGATTCTTGCTCGTTTCATATCTTATCAGTTTTGTTATTTAAAATTCAAAATTTACAATTACACGTTTACTCCCTTTAGCAAAATGTTCTCTACACACGTCATCAAAATCATAGTACGAATAACGTTTCAATGAACGCACATACTCTCCACGTACATACACTCTGCCGGTTGGTTTCAACTTAAAAAAATCACCAACTTTCAGTTCTTTCAGCTCCTTCATGTTTTTTGATATTTTGCAGGATACAAAAATGGCACGCACTTTTAAGAGCACATGCCATTATCACAGTCTTGTTCCAAATCAAATATGAATTCTAATCTGTACAAACTTGTTAATATTTCTAGGTTCCATGTTTTCCATGCGCACTTCAGGAATGCTTATATATCGTCCTATGTCATCGTGGCTATTAGCTTTTCCACCACGTTTAGGAGATGGGCTAGTTTGTCCCTCTTTAAACAAGCGATTAAGGCGCTTTTCCTCACGAAAAAGTTCTTCGTTTTTTCGTATTTCTCTACGCTTTGCATTATCCAAGTGCTTTGCCTTTTTACGATTTCTTGCACCTATGTGTTCAGGCGTGCGAATCCACATATCACCATCAGAAGTAACCACTACACATGCTCCAAAATTAGCCACCATCTTGCGTCTCAGGTGTGGAGTATCAGGCATTACAAATCCTGTTGAAGCATAGATATAACCTAAGCCATAATCACTGAATAATTTTTGCGCTCTTGACACGTCCATGTGCAGGTTGTATGCAAAACGTACATACCACGTACTGTCAAAGTCGCTACTATTGTTCACGCTCTGACATAATAAATCTGCTAATTTTGGCATCTGAATATATTTTGATTGAGCTGGTGTAAGGGAGTCGAACCCTCTTGCGCTTAGATGTACCACGCTTTTGCCGCCCTAACGAAATAGGGGTCTTTGTGCGGCTACTCACATGCTTACCACGCTTTCCGACACTTTCTCAGTGTAGCACCAAAAAGTGCGACATTCCACGCTTTCACGAAGTATGTCGCACTGATTTTTTTAACAAATACACGTTTTATGCAGCAAATTTCATTTCGTCCTTGATGGCGTTATACGCTTCGTTTATGGCTTTGAACTTTTCTGCATCTCCGCCCTTATCAGGATGATGTTTCAAAGCAGCTTCACGGAACGCATTTTTCACCTCATCCGCTGTGGCATTTTCATCTAGGCCAAGCGTTTTATAGAACTTCTTCATCTTTGCCGCATTCTTTTTCTTTTTAGCCTGCTTTCTCTCGTTCTCAGCCTTTTTCTCTTCACTTTCGTTAGAGTCCGCCGCTTTGCCAAGCGCTTCATCAAGATTTTTAATATAGTCCATTTGCTCGATTGTTGCAGTTACAAACGCGTTTAACGCGCTCACAACAGTTTCTTCAGACCAATCTAACCCCTGTTCTACAACAAGTTTGTAAATAGGCATACCCCTTGTAATACGAACAATATCACGCAACTTGTTCGTATCTTTCTCACCGTCCCTTACAGACAGTCCAGAACCCGGAATGATGTCGCCGTTCTTATCAGTTACCATAACAATATGGCACGATAAGGCCGGAATGATTTTGTTAGCCACACGTTTCTTACTTTCCTGAGCTGCATCCGTTGAATTCAGTCTAATAGCTTCACGCATTGATACAAGTACGGCTTTTGTCAATGCCCGGATAACCGAAAACTTATCGGTATTTCTCACTTTGGCCGTTATGTTGTACATAGCGCCATTGTCATTCACAAGTACCAGACTACGAGCCATCAATTTTGTACCGGCTACTACATTACCATTCACGAGTTCAAACGAAGTTTTTACAAAGTTTTCCATAATTTACTGTTTTAAATTCAACAATTAGTTTATAAAATTGTAGTGAGCCGCAAATTCGCTTTGCGCATAACGCACCATTACGCACGCTTTAGGTACCACATAGCACGCCCACTGAATTTTACAAACTTGTTGTAAAACTTGTTTAAATTCAGTGCTTTTGTTTGTAGGATTGAACATACTAACTACACCGCCAACTAATAACTAGTTGACAGATAACTACTTTATTATTTTCGCAAACTTATAATATTTCGCTTTTTTGGTTTCTGCTACTTATAACTTTTACTACTACTAAACAATTCGCTAAAATTGTGAATAACAATTTATTGCGGCGAACTTTTCGGATAAAATTGTATAAGCTATTTAACAACTAAATAACCTACTTTGATAATTTACGCCCGTTTATCTACCTTTGTACCTGTTTAACGCTTTTGTTTAGCTATCAACTACTAATAACTTACTAATAAATAGCCTTTTACTTGCTTTTTACTTGCTTTTCGCTTACTTGCTACATTCATACGACAAATGTATATTTGCTTTCAGTTTTTCGCTTTCAATTGTTTGTAACTACTTGTTTACTTTCTTTTACTTTCGGTAACTAAACTACTAACCATTAAACTAATTATTTGAAAATCATACTTTCAGATAACCGTAAATAGTACATACTTTGATAGTTTTGTACTTTCAAAGTTATAAAACCTACTTTCAATATGTCAAAGAACGCACATTTAAAAACCTTTCGCTCTTGCTTTTACGGGTGCAAGCGGTCTAAATGAATAACTTTAGGTTTGTTATTAACCTTTGCGTTAATGTTTTATATTCTGAATGTGGCAAACATTGTATTGTTATGTAACGTATCAGTTTAAGCCACAATAACAAATAACGCTAAACTCAATACAATGTAAACAGACTACAAAAGAACTCTATCAAGTATTTAGGTATTTCCTTAACTTGACGACGCAAAGGTATGATAAACATTTGGAACTACAAATTATTTTAGCAAAAACTATCACTTTAAAGCTAAAATAATTTATAAACAATTGATTTTCAGCAATATATAAACACATAGCAAAGAACGCAACCTATAAGCAATTGATAATCAATGAAATAAGCATTCCCAACACACGCGCGTGTATTCGTGATTACTTATTAGGGCAAATCGTGACACACATACACACATGTGCACACATATACGCGCGCGAGATGTTGTTACCTGGACGCAAAAAGGAACGGGAACAAATCACATACACAAAAGGGTAAATTTGTAATAATTTCAAAAGAGTATCAAAAACAAAAGAATAGGCGAAACAAAGAACAAAAGCACATTTGTTTCACTTTTGTATATTAGTAAAACAATATAATCAGCTGATTTACAGAAATATAACAGCAAAAATATGAAAAAAAAGAAGGCGGAGCCGGTTAACTTTAGAGCGAATACCGTATATATAATCCGACCTAATTTTTCAATCTCGTTTTTTCAAAAGTCGATCATAGTATGAAAAGCCAATTCTCTTCCAGACCACATTATTCAATACAATAAAATTATCTCCAATTTCTAACATTAATTTTATAATATATCGAATCTGGAAGTAGAGATTTTGTAATTATCCCAGCATCAATTTATTAACTTTATTTTTCTAGTACAGAGAAATAATTATTCTCCAATATATTCAAATTGACAACGATATAAAAATTCAATATATAAGTTTTCTAATTTTTTCTAGCCACCTATTTTTTCAGTCTCGTTTTATGGTAATTAAGCTAAATTTTTATATCCAAATTGACGTTTATCAAAAAATCATATTACATTTGCCTAACAATTGATTATTTTATCCAAATATGAAAACTAAAAAACAAGTAGAGCATTTTCTAAGAAAAAGAAAATATAAATCTGAAATTGATTTTAAAGGAATCAGTTCTTATTGCAAAACAGAATATAATATTAAGCTGCATGTACCTTCCAGTTATTCAGACGATCCTGAATCTCTCGATTATGCTACATTTGCTAACTGGTTTGACAAAGGATTTGGAGCTGGAGATGCAGTAAAATGGAATGATTCTATAGGCTTGGTACAAGAAGGGAATGTGAATACAGTTTTAATATGCCTTAGAATTGACGGAAACACGCCTAATTTCGACAAAATAACAATTCCTGTAGACATTATAACCCCAGCCGGAGAAAATGCTTTAAATCGCCTCTATTTAGTTTTAGATGAAAATGGCCAGGAATTTGGCAACCCATTTTTCGTAATTTCCACTAAATATATTCCCAAATCATGTGATTTAGTATGCTTCCATAATCATAAAACTGGTCAAGAAGGATATGGAGTCGTAAGACTTGCAGATAAATCCTCTGGAGACATCGTTATGTATTGCTATGTTATCAAAGGGGAACCGGTTAAATACAGCATGAACGAGTATTTGGGAAAAATAGATGATTTCTCGTTCACAACTTTCAAGCCAGCGGATTATCAAAGAAAGGCTCTGGATATAGAATTAGCTAAGGTTGGTAAGACATGGAATCATTTTCTAAAGCGAATTGAACCTTTGAACATGAAAGTAGCTACAGGAGAACGATACTGGTATATTACGGATAAGATGCAAGTTACTTCAGATGTGGAAAAAGGAACTGTAACAAGCAATAAACGTTATCTGGCAGGCAATTATTTCCGGAAAGAGAAAGATGCGATTAGAATACTGTCTGAAGAAATAGAAATTAGAAGAAACTTCTTAGCCGAACCCGAAATAAAATAATCAAGCCCGGCTAAAGAAAAGGATTCTGGAAGGTGGCAGAAAGATTCATGGTTGTTCTGCCATCTTTTTGTTATAAAGCTCCTCCACATCACTTGCCTGATTTACCTGCACGTTATAGTTTATAATCTTATCGACTGATAACTGTTGAGGATGAAGTTTAACTGTATTTTTTTGAGGAAGTTCTTTCCAGAGGGTTCTCAAATCTTCCACAGGTACCTTCGATTCGTTTGAGAAACGTTTAAGCAAATCTTCATAAACTGCTTTTGTCACTTCCGATGGACGAGGTTGCTGATTACTCTCCCGTTCTTTCACGAACTCAATCATAAGCCATATTGCATATTCGGCATCTGTTAACATGTTCGTATCTTTTTCGGCGACTTGCCGGATAGATTCAAGAAATATTAATCTGGAGGTTCGGTCCCCTACTCCCTTCCGTTTAATTTTTCTGGAAGATGAAGGAGATTGATTGATGTTTTTAATTTTACTGGGAGTCACATAACATACAGGTTCTCCATTCTGCATCTCAACATCGAATCCAAAAATATTCTTCATGTCTTGTTCCGAAAGAGAGAAATCTGGATTGATAGTTTTTAAATCATTCCAAGCACGGTAAAGAATATCTTTGAAATATTCAGCTGGAATGTAATTACCTGGAGAGTCTTCATCATATTGCAAATATCCCCAAACTTCTCTTATTGCCATATCAAAATCATTATCGGCAAAATCTGGAAGGTTGATGATGGTTTCAAAATCAGAAGAAGAAAGATCTGGAAAAGATAAGTCACGAGAATTGAACCATTCCAAAATCTTCATATCAGTTTCTTTATTAAACTCACTTCGTTCGTTATGATTCTCTTTATTCTCTATATCTATATATATCTTATTCTGTGTGTCAATATGACACGGGGTAGTGTCATATTGATATGGGGTCGTATCATTATGACACGGGGTAGTATCATTATGATATGGGGTAGTGTCAATATGACACGGGTCCCGTTCCAAATTGATATGGGTGGTCTTAGTTTTAGATGCGTTTACTATACCATCTTCAATAGATTCGCCGACCCGTTCCATATTGACATGGGTTACGCTTTGACCCGTACCAATATGACATGGGTCGGGTGAAAAAACAACATTTTCAGGGGTACCCATATCATATTGACATGGGGTAGTATCATTATGATATGGGGTCGTGTCATTATGATATGGGGTAGTGTCATATTGACACGGGTCCCATATCATATTGGTACGGGTATAGGGAAATTTCTCTATTAACATTTCTATTACCTTATCGGAAATAGAAGATAATGGCTTAACGCCATTTTCAGAGCAGACCTCTCTTAATGCTAACCATCCTTTGTCCGATAGCTGCATACTAACCCTATGTATTTTCTGTATTTCTTCCCAATTTATTGAAAAAGTAGAAATATTCCCTTGATTAAAAACAACTTCAATAAGGTTTAATTGTTCCAGATTTTTAATTGCACGAAGAACCGTACTAGAAGATACACCAATAAGATCGGCTAGTGTTTTTTTAGATATAGAGCATGTTGTTATGTCATTTTCAGTATGCCCTCTTCGTAACAAATGGAAAAGGATTGCAAATCCATTACCGGTTGTCAACGTACTCATCGAATATGGTATGCACTTCCAGCGGTTATCAAATTTATCAGTAAACGTACTCATTTGCCTGTATTATCTTTTATGTAAAAACTAATAATCTGCCCTTTAACCATCTGTTTGGTAAGACGGAAACCTATTTGTTTTGCAAATCGTCCTATGCGTTGATTATTGGGTGCATACGGAAATCTTTCAGCATAACATGTTCTCATATCTTCTACAGAAACCCTGTTTTTATTTTCTATATCCATACTTTTATTAAATTAGTTCGTTATACATCAATTTATTATTTCTCTTCGTTTTGACTTGGCATATTATTTTGTTGGCACAAGTTAAGTTGATTTTGGCTCAACAATTCATCGCATGTCCGTTTAAAAGGACAATCTTTACAAGCTGTATTCTGTGCAACCACAATGGTTATAGCCGCGATTGAGACAAGCGACAATACAATTAAAAGAATAACAATCATTTTATTTCAAGTTTTTTGTCATTAATATAAAGTCATATTTTAATGGATCCTCTGCATCCCATTGGCGATAAACATGAGTGAGTTCCATAACAGCCTTCCAGCTCTCTTTAGGATAAGATATAAACCCCATACGTTGTGCTTGCTGCGCAACATGGGTATCCATAACAGCGTATAGTTTTTTAGGTTTGATTAAGTCAGTCTGCCATACTCCTAAATCTATTTCATCTTTACGAACCATCCAACGCAATAGCATATTAATACGTTTACAAGCAGAGTTACGATATGGACTTCCAAGACGGGCCGGTTCACACCAATTACATAGCGTGAGTAATAAATCATCAAGTGAAATGGGATGTTTTTTTAAATATTCCTGAATAGAATCGTGTTTACTGTAGAAGCATCTTAATTGATGACACACCTCTTTAAATATTTTTCCTGTAAGAGTACGGTAAATACTACATTCGTCCGGAATATCATAAAAATCACCCAATTTAATATATTTACCTGGCTCCCATCCACATACGTTCATCAACTTCTCTGCACAATATATTATATGACTACGTTGTCCCCATGAAACCATAGCCGTTAATATTGCACAAACCTCAATATCCGCTGTAGTTCTCCCAGAAAGATTCCGTATTTGGTGTACTATTTGAATAGGATCATTTGAGATAAACGCTTTATGGTCAAACTGATTCCACATTCGTTCCATCTCATTTTTTAATGTATGTATCATTATTATCTGCTTTTAAATTGTTACGATAAAAAGTTATCATATCAGCTATAATATTAGTTGCTACTTTGGCTTGTTGTGCCATTTCATAATTTTCCGCTTTTACTAAGTTTTCATTCCAGCACCATATATCATATCTGATTTTCCATAAAATCATTTCATTGGCATTATTCGTAAATTGAGAGTGAGATAACATTAGCTTCTGAAGATAATATATCTCTTGAAGAGTTTTGTATTGCTTAGATAGTTTACGAAGTGCATAAATGGCAATGGCAAACAATATTAAGCATAATATAAAAATTACATATATCATATTTTTAATTCGTTTATATTTATAAATGAAGGACAATTTTCATCGCCAATAATATGATTGGCCGGAATCTTATTGAAAGGTCCATCTCGTTCGCAAGATAAATTATATCTAAGGCAATTATAGCGATCCCAGCATCCTTTAGCATGACACTTATGAGAGTCATTAGATAATTTGGTGTAAGTTATCAATGATAGGAAATTGGCAGTATCTGGCAATTGTTTTCTAAAATGTTCTGGGATTTCACCTTGATGCCATATATTATTGGATTTGATTAATGTTCCATCAAATCGCCGAATATAAAATTCTTTACCTTCAGAACCTTTAATAACGTTATTGGGTCGTTTTACAAATGGATATACAATATAATAATGAGAACCAATAACTTCATTACCTATATCCGGATGAGCTATTTTATCCATCCAGAAAGCACATTTAGAACAGACATTTCGTTTACTCATAATACGCAAAATATCTCCCGGAGGATTACATTCATCCAGGTTCTCCAGCGTATTACATAATTCACAAGTAATGATGATGGGTGGGGATACAGACAGTCCCCTCTTTTGTTGTATAAACATGGTCAATTTTATTTATCCGATTATGGAATAAGGATAGGGGCACATGTCGTGCAAATCAAAATGTAAAATGTAGCGAAGAAGTTAAAGACGGATAGAATCGAATATAGAATTTATTTCATCTTCTCTAATGCAGATGTATATTTTAGTTATTTCAATGTTAGAGTGATTGAATATCCTGTTCAATAGTAACAATGCTTCTGACTTGTTTTCGCTTGTATCATAAACATATCGTCCAAATGTTTTTCTAAAAGTATGCGTAGAAAAATTCTCTATATCCAATTTATATTTAGCCTTCCACTCTTTCATTATCCGATTAAGATATTGGGAAGAGACAGATACTCCTGTAAATTTGCTTTTAAATATTAATTCATTCGGATTAGGGCGTTTAAGCAATATATAAAGTTCCTCTATTCTCGTTTGAATACTTAAATTAAATGGGATTTTTCGTACTTTTCCAGTTTTCTTCTCAATTTTAGTCAATGAACCTTTATGGAGAATATCAGCCCATGCTAAAGACAATATATCTGATACTCGTAGTGCAGTGCAGAATGCCAGTCGAGCATATAGTTCCCATAAATATTGTCGATCCTTATGAAGAAGGCGTAGTAATTTCTTATATTCTTCCATAGGAAGATAATCACTTTTAGTTAACTGATTTTTCTTTGCCATAATTATATCAATTCATTTACTCTATGCAAAAGTATGATATTACATTCAATTATGCAAATTTAGAAGCGATTAATATCAATTTAAATCAATATTAATCGCTAATATATTGTAATACAATAATTTAATTATTCAAAATTTCATAGAATTCTTCAATTGATAAAATTGGTATCCCCAATAATTTGGCCTTGGACATTTTTGATGAGTTGGCAGATTTGTCCTTCACCACCAAATGTGTTGTTTTTTTAGACACCCCACTAACAATTTTTCCTCCTTCGTTGGTGATTACTTCTTCAAGATTACTATCTCGAAATCCTGATACACAGATGGACAAACCTTTACATTTACCTTCCAGCACAGCGGTCTTTGGAGACAATTTGTAAGGTATTTTAGTTTCCTCTAAAAAGACCATAAATGGAAAATACCCCAACAATAAGTTTTGTACAGTTATAGGACAATTTTTAAAGTCTTCGCTTTGAACATCCGGTTCGTGATTGATATACCACCCTTGACAGAACGAGCATAAATCCTCATCATCCATTTCATCCAATATTTTTTGGGCCTTTATTTTTCCTATTCCTTTAAAGCAATCGCTGGCTTGCATTAAAGTCGCCAAATCAACTCCTTGCATGATTTTTCTGTTATTCTCCAATATTATATTTGAAATACTGTCTCCGAATCCTTCGATTTTTATCAGATCGTTAAAAGTAATGTTAAGAATCGCCGGTATAGAAGTAAAGCCTGCATTGAATATTTTGGATAATGTTTCTTCTCCCATATTTTCAGCCCCACATGTCAAATAGAAAAATATAATTTTAGCTAATTGAACACCTGGACAACTAGGATTAGTGCAACACAGTTCTATGTGATTCTCATTCCACATAGTCGATGAACCACAATGAGGACACTCTGACATTTCATCCCATAATTTCTCTTGTTCTTCTTGTGTTGCTGGGGTAAGAGTTGATAGAATCTTAGGAATTACCCCTCCAGAACGGGTAACTAATATTTCAGCTCCCTTCGCTATTTCGTGATCATTAATCCAACCGGCATTATATCCAGTAGGATTTTCCATGTTACAATCTCCAGTATCAACCATTTCAATATTGACCACAGGTTTAAGGGCACCTGACTTACTGACTTTCCATACAATACCCTTAACTGTTGTTTCAAAAGATTCTGTAAAATCTGGATGTTTGTAGGCAATGGCATATAATGGATTTCCAGATGTTTGATGTCTGCCAATAACTTCCCATAAGCGCAAATCATCAACATAAATCACAATACCGTCAATTGGATACACCTTACTCCACTCTTTGAATAAATTCATCAGTAGCTCTTCGTTCAGTTCATCTATAAAAGCAAAATGGTAAAGATGCTCTTGTTGATAGATATTACAAATAGTTTCTATCAGACTATGGAAGTTGTTATAATCATGTAAGGAACTCTCATCCACCCCATATCTGAAGAAAGAAGCGTGTTCAAGATAATCACATGGCTCATCTCTATTTAAAAGACCGGCAGCTGTGTTACGCGGTGATTTAAAAATATCTCCTGTGAATTTAGAACGTTTCCCATGAAAATGCTGCTCCCAATCACTTCTGTTGATAACAAATTCTCCAAAAGTATAATGAAAACTGCTGGCAGGGTTATAACATTGAATGGATGCTTGATAATGGCTAGTACAATCTTGCCCTTCATTTTCTATCCCTCCACGAGAATATGCCTCACCAGTTAATTCATTATATAGTAGAGAAAGACCATCCAACTTAGGCATACATATTACACCTGCATTTCCTTTCAAGCCTAAAGACATATACCATTTTTTAAGTTCTGATATATCCTTTACTTTATTTAAAGATTTCATTGGGATTGGCAAAGCCCGTTTTCGGGTTTCAGGTACAAAAGCGGGTTCGGTATGTTTGAACCATTCATTGTCTGGATCAAGTGTTTTTAATAGTTCTATTTCTGCATCATACTCCGCATCTGAAATTTCTGGCGTACCCATACGATACATTTTATTGTGTCGCTTAATCATATCAAGCAACACATCTTTTGTTTCAACTGTAAAATTAAGCTCCATATCCTATAATATTTATAAATTAAATAATGGGGCACATAAAACGTACCCCATATTTCTTATTTTATTCCTGAATGCCCAAATCCTTGTTCACCGCGTTCTGTGATCTCTAAATCTTCGATTGAAGAAACAGGCTCCCATTCTGCTTGTTCATATTTAGAGATAATCATTTGAGCAATCCGTTCCCCGTCATTAACAGTAAACGGCTCTGTTCCATGATTAATAAGAATTACACCTACATCACCTCGATAGTCGGCATCCACGCATCCTGGAGAATTAAGACAAGTGATTCCTTTTTTAAGGGCTAGTCCACTTCTAGGCTGAATTCTTGCTTCAAAACCTTCTGGAAGTTGTATATGTAATCCTGTTGGAACCAATACACGTTCTCTAGGATTAATAGTAATTGGAGCATCAATATTTGCTCTTAGGTCCAGTCCTGCTGATTGCTTAGTTGCGTATTGAGGCAACGGATGTTTTGATGTACTATAAACTTTTACTTTCATACGTTCTATTGTTTTTATTATATTTCCATTTTTTACGATTCATCGCCATCGTAGGATATGTCTGACGTTCGATACCACATAATTTGTCATATTCCTCTAACTTTAATGAACCTATATCTGATAACTCTATTTCAACATCACTGCCTATATATCTAAAATAATACATACCATTGGAAATCAATGTACCGACACAAGCCTTAGAAATATTTCCAGGCTTTAAACCGCTGATTTTAGCTGCCTCATTTACTGAAGCAGCCATAAGAGCCAATGTTTTTCTGCGATTAAATATTAAGACAGCTTTGGGTTTACGAAAAATCTTCTCTGCCATCCCAAATTTGTTTGAGCAATTCTGGAGGAAGCCTTTTCTTTACCAACGAAATTAAATGTGTATCTGACACAACAACTCCAGTAACAAACATTTCGTCTATTATTTCATTGATATATGCGCAGAATTGCGGATCAACATAAGATAAAAACGGATAGCATAAACATCCGTCAATCAATTGATGCCCCTCCGTGTTGATTGATACCAGTTTCTCTAAAGGCAACTTGTAAGTTTCTGCAATAGCCTTGATTTGGAAATCAAACTTATGAAAGAAGTCTTCTATGCTTAATTTATTGTCGGGGTCTTTAGATTGGAGATAATATGTAGCATCAAAAATTCTGCTACCATCAAAATGAGTTCCAAAAAGGAGATTAGGAAATTCCGGGAGTGAGACTTCTGTACATTTGATATTGATAATTTTCCCGGTTCCCTTAGGAGAAGTCATTATACCCTAATGTTGTTTTGATGAGTTTCAGGTGTAACCATGACCGATTGTGCTTTGTCATATTTGACATTGCGAATAGTATATTCACGTGTTTCCCCAGCCCGTTTTAAGTAAGTGCGAATATTTTCTATCGCTTCAGATGAAGAATAAGCCGGTACGTAAATTGTACTGTTGGAACTTTTGGTTTTACCAGTCTTTTCGTCCACATCATAATAAACAAGAGATACTTGATACAACCCAACTTCTGTATCTTCACTTTCTTCAAAAAAATAGGATATTAATCCACAAATTAGTTCAGTATCAGTAGCAAATGTATCGTTATAAGCAACTTCTGAAATTTTGGTGCGGACAATTTCTACATCCACATCACCAAACTCATCTTTTCCTTCAGTCAACTTATATGCGATTTGTTCTGCTTCGGTATAGCATGTAGCCATTACCAGATCTTCTGATTTGATGGGAACAATAGCACCTAGATCATTTGTACCCTTGTATGCCATCTTAATGCGAAAATAATTAAAATCTTTACTCATTTTAATGACGTATTATTTGTTAAACATTAAATTATCGACGCAAAGATATTTTATTTTATCATATTGACAATACAAAATCATATATTTAACACATATTTTATAGCTATATATCTATAATACTGATACTTATAAATTTCAAATTATAATACATATACTTCTACCCCATCATATATATAGAAACCAACTTTAGACTCGCTATCTATTCTTTCAAAAACTCTTAATATGAATGTAATTAGTGCAGAAACAACATTTCACGGCACTCCTTTAGAAAGCATATTTAAAACTAGCAAAAAAACTATTCAAGAATATGTTAGGGAGATTGACCGTCATTGTAGATACAAATCCATTCAATCCCAAGTAACACGCGGGGTTGTTTTAGATGATCGTGGTCCACTGATAGATTTATACGAAGCATGTGTAGAGCAGGATGCTCATTTACGTGCAGTATTAGAAACTGTAGAATCACAGATTATAGGCGAACGATACATGTTGGCAAGACAAAATGAACGAGGAAAATATATTAAGGATGTAGAAGAAACCAAAAAGATACAAGGTTCTCAATTCACTAAAATCATAAAAGGTATTGTTGAAGCCAAATGGTACGGTTACACCTTATTAGAAATAATGCCTGATATTAATCCTTTAACAGGAAAGCTAGCTGAAGTAAATATTATTGAGCGAAGAAATGTATTGGCAAGTCAATTACGAGTTGTGCAAAGACAAGGGCAGTGGAATCCTGGATGGGATATTGCTTCATCGCAATACTCCAAGAATTATATACTTATTGATAATGGTGACTTGGGGCTATTCTCTGCAACTACCCCAACTATCCTTGCAAAAAAATTCACTCTTGCTAATTATGTTAATTTTAGTCATACTTATGGTCAACCTATCATACATGGTAAGACTGAATCAGAAAGCATCCAAGATCGACAACGATTAGCACAAAACATTGCAAATGCGGCTCAGAATAAAATAATAGTCACAGGATTGAACGATGATATTGACATTAAGACATTTACAATGTCAAATTCCGAACACATATATACTAGTTTAATAAATTTTGCCAATACAGAAGTTTCTAATCTAATAGTTGGCTCTGAATCTATGGCTGGAGCAACCCAATCTTATGTTGGATCAACAAATGCTCACCAAGACATTTTTCGGGAGCGCATAGAAATGTATCGCGGTTTCATTGAAAATGTAATGAATGAAGAGATCGTTCCTAGATTAGTATCTATGGGATATATCAAGCCGGGATTAGAATTCAAATATGCCAACCGTGTAGAAATGAGTAACAAAGACAAGATTAGCTTATATTCTTTTATTACAGATAAGTATGAAGTATCAGCAGATGAAATCGAAAAAGAATTTGGTATTGTCGTAGGGAAACAATTTAACGCTATATCGGAAATGGCAAGTAATAGCGGGAGCATAAATGGAAGTTCCAATGATAGACGCATTATGTCCGATGAAGAATATTACAAAAGATATGGGCATAGGCGTGGTGAACGAAAGAATTCAAGCAACGTTGAAAATTTTCTAATGGAAGGAGAATAAAAGATAGCACTTCTCCTTCCGTCCTTGCAGAATCTAAATCGAACAAAGATGAAGAGAATGCTGAATACCTTGCTATCTACGCTGTTTTCCAGAAGTTTTTACAGGACTATGGCAATATAGAGGATCGTTGGGATTTATTAGAAGAAATGATGACGTTACGTGCGGAATTTGCATTGAATCATGCAATCAAAGGTTTTGGTATGGACTTTGAAAAAGCACTGGAATTACTTCGTAATCACAATGATGGATTAACCAAATTAGAAAAAGAGCAACGTAATATATTAGTAGCTGCATTAGATAATCTTGTTGATTTTGCAGTAGCTGAAGAATTTCAGATGTCGGAGAACCTTCCAGACAATTTTAATATTACCAATAAAGTAGATCTGGCAGAAGCTGAAAATATTTTTCACAGATACAATAGCATATACGCGAATATTGAAAACGAAGATATTGAATATGCGATGGGAATTGCTGCTGGTTGGATTTTGTATAGCAATAATACAGTGTTAACATATATGACACAGGGAGATAATAGGGTGCGCCCTTGGCACCTTGCATTAGAAGGGACTAGCTACCGCAAAGCATCTTTCCCAGCATGGTTAATCCCCCCAATTGAACATGGATGCCGTTGTTTTCTAGTAGAAGAAAGTGCTGACGTTCTCAACCAATCCAAATTATCACAGGTGATGGGACAAATTATTGAGATGCCCGATTTTGTTAATCCAGTATTTAAAGAAAGTGTAGCAAAGGGTGGGCGAATATTTAGTGATGCACATTCATACTTTATTATTCCTAAAAAGCATAAAAAGAGGCTGCGCACCATTGCTAATAAAATTAAGGACAAATGGCTGGAAAAGTAATAACTCCAAGACAATTAGCTCAACAATGGTTGAGATTGCCTAATAAATTTGAAGTTAATGTATTCAATTTTGAAACATTGGTAGGTAATGCCGCAAAAAAAATATTTAGAGACTCTTTTTATCTCCGGCGGTTCAATTCAGCCGGAACTTTTTCTTGGCAATCCAGACGTAATCATAAGCCACACCCTATATTGGAAGAAACAGGAGCATTAAAACATTCAATAATATGGGAACGCTTTCATTCTAATAAGAATCGTGGTGTTAAATTATTCACAGATCCAGACATGTTCAAATTTAGTAATAGGCAATATGGAAGAAACTTTTGTTATGCAGCAATACATAATGAAGGAGGGAAAATTGCCAAACCAGGTTCTCCAGCATCCTATATTAGACAAAGGCAATTTATAGGATATTCTACAACCGTAGCTGATAAAATTTCATCTTACAGTATTCGTATTTTTGATGGCTTTCCAAAATGATAGTAGATAAATATAAAACAGATTTACCGGACAGTTTAAAAGACACGTTTGCAAAAGACACCTCTCCCCTTCCCGATGATGACGATACTACTTTGGAGGAAGTAGACAACAACCCTTTAGAGGATGTGTATTTAGCTGTAAAACGTGTATTAGAGTCCTTACATACAGACCCTAACGATAATAATTCGCCTAAACTATTCCAAACTGTAAAAATAGATAACGGACAGTTTGAACGTATTGTTCGTACTCGTGGTAATACAGAATATGCTATACCTTTTCCTGCGGCATTTATTCGGTTTGTGAATGTACGTTATTTAGTTGCCCAACAAAGAATTGGAGAAGGGCGTGCCACTATGCGTATCAGATTTGTGCTTAATGATTTAAACAATAGTGACGATATTGTTGAGACACATGGATTTCGCGTTTTTCAACAGATCAATGATGCAATTCAAGATGCGAAAGATTACGAAGAAGCATTAAATGAACGTTGCAATATTACCTATTTTGATATGCCGGAATCTTTAGATCATGGGCTACAGCCATACTGGATTGACTACGAGATATGGTTTAGAACATCATCCTCTTTCCAGTATCGCAAATGGGTAGACAGGTATTTAGTTATGCCACCATTCACGAACCATTCTGATGCACCAGAACATGATTCAGAAGCACATGGTAATCACAAGGAACCTAAAATCGAAGATGTAGCTAAGTATGAACCTTCTGTAGAAATGCCTTCAACTGATCCTCCAACCGGTCAAGTCGAATAACAAACTTACAACCATTAAAGAAGCTGATACCTATTCTTGTGAAAAAGCTCAAATGAAAGTAGATGAATTAAAATATGTAGTTGGAGAAGCGCAAGAAGCAAAACCGGTATATATGCGCTTCTATGGCAAAATTGATGAAGAGAGCACACGTAATTTTAATGATGAATTTTTATGGATACAAGATTACGTTAAACCCTCGAAAATTATAATCAGCATTAATAGTGAAGGTGGAAGCGTTCTGTACGGAATGGGAACATTCTCCATTATACAGCAATGTCCCATTGAAGTTGAAACAATTGTGGAAGGATTGGCAGCATCAATGGCTTCAGTACTGTGGGCGGCAGGAACTCGTTCTTACATGCGTGACTATTCTATTTTAATGATCCACAACCCCTTCATACGTGACGAAAAGTCATGCAACCCAGACAATGAACAAATTGTAAATGCTTTTCAGAAACAGATTGAAACCATATATCATAAAAGATTTGGTCTGACGAAAGCTAAGGTTCGAGAAATCATGGATGGAAAAGAAGGTTGTGATGGAACTTACTTTGATGCAAAATCTGCCGTAAACGCCGGTATATTATCAGCAGAATGTGTTTTAAAAACCTCTAAACAGGTTTGTAATAAAGTAAAAGATCAAATTGAAGGAGTAGTGGAAGCGAACGCCCTTCAAAAAATCATGGCTTCTATCAATACAGAACTGGGCAATTTTAAACCACTTGATGATTCCAGTTCTATTCCTAATCAAAATCAAATAGAAAATTCAAATTCACAAAAAACAATGGACAAAGAACAAGAATTTGCATTTGGTTCTGTATGCGCCCAGCTTGGTTTGGAGAAAACCTCTGAAGTTTCAGCTGTTATTACCCGAATTGACGCATTGAAAAATGCGGAAAACAAGGCAGCAGAAATTCAGGCTTCATACAATGCTTTGAAAATTCAGAAAGAAGGATTGGATGCGCAACTTACCAATGTTCAAAACGAATTGACAACTGTCAAGAACGAATTGAAAAGTTACAAAGATGCTGAAGAAGCAAAACGTAAAGAAACTATCGAACAGTTCGTTGACAATGCAATTGCTGAAGGTAAAATCAATTCTGATGCAAAAACTAAATGGGTGGAAATGGCTCAAAACGATTTTGAGATGGTACAGGCAACGCTGAATTCCATTCCAAAACGTGATAAAATTTCTGCTAAAATTGCAAATGACCCTGCCAACATTGAAAATGCAGAAAATCAGATGACCGAGGCAGAAAAGAAAATGGCTAAGGCTGTTGAAGCTGTCGTAGGAACAGATTTCCAATTTAAAACACTTGACTAAAAACAAAATAACATAAACAACATGGCAAGTTCAGTAAATTTTGCGCAAAACACATATTCTGGTGAGGTCCTTAATGACCTCCTGACATATACCGCGCAAGGGAATGATACATACAAAGAAGGTTTGATTCATATCAAATCTGGAATCCAGTTCAAATACACCATCCCCACTATCCAATTGGGAAAAGTAATTCAAGATAACGTCCCCACTCCAAACTCAACTCATGGCGCAGGAGCAGGAACTACTGGTGGATTGAACCAATACACATTAACAGAACGTTACCTGGAACCGCAAGAATTCATGGTGTACCTTGAATTTAACCCCCGTGACTATGAAAAGTATTACAAATTTGCCCAGCCGGAAGGTAATTTGGTATTCCGTGACTTAGACCCAAAAGTACAAGCTAAAATGCTGCGCCTCTTGATGGATCGAAAGAATGAGTATATCGGTGAGTCTATTTGGTGCTCCGCAAAAGGTGGTTCAGATGCCGCAAAAATTACCGCTCCTGAAGGTTGCACAACGATTGGAGGTGAAAATGCCGGTGGCCCAATGAAATACTTTGACGGTGCAATCAAACGTATTCTGGCAAATACTGCAACAAATGCAACAGAGGTAGAGAAAGCTGGTGGACAAGTCATTATTGCCGGTACTACAGAATTGAGCACAGGTGCCAATGTAGAAGTCGCTCTCAATGCTATGTGGAAGAAATGCCCGAAACAAATCCGTAAAAAAGCAGGACTGGTATTTGTATGTGGCTGGGATATTTGGGATTTATATGATCAATATCTAAGCGACAAAACAGTGAAATACTCCGACAATACTAAGGTTAACGAGTATCGTTTTAAAGGTAAGCGTATTGTACCTATTGTCGGCATTCCAGAACATACTATCGTACTCGGAGAATTTACTACCGGCATGGAATCTAACCTGTGGATGGGGGTTGACTATGCAAATGACGCTGAAGTAGTAAAGGTTGAACGGCTACAAGCTAACAGCGAATTGTATTTCTTCCAGATGCGAATGAAAATGGATGTAAACATCGTTCGTCCGGCAGAAATCGTAGCATGGACCGCTTACAAAAATGCAGAATAACAAATTGAATTAAATATCTCATCATAGTTTATCACAAGGGAGTGGAGTCGGTACTCCATTCCCTTTTTTAATTTAAGTTATGGCTAGAAAAAAGAATACAGAAACTCCGGTCACAGAAGACACTCAAGCACAAGATCCTACAGTTACTTCAAAAGCACCGGTTATTTCAAATGAAGAATCTGAAAAACAAGAGCATGACACTGTTGAAACTTCAGATACCCCCTCTATCAAAGAGTCTTCTCAAAAACCTGAAAAAAAAGACAAAACAAAAGAAGAGGATGAAATACCAGAATTCGTAAAAGAACTGTTACAAAAATATCCTGGCTATCCAGCATTGTATATTGATTCCAAAGGTGGTGTATTCACTGAAGATGCACAACCTAATTGGGTGAAGGATGCTATTCTTTATCAAAATCCGTATTACAAACAATAAAATTTACAAATATGGCATTAGGTGGCGTTTTTATGAGTGATACCGATGGAAACATTGGAACAAGCTCTACAACCTCAACTGAAAAAGTCACAGGTTTGCTGTTTGATATTTCCAAACAAGCTAAATTCTTTGAAGAAGGTGCTGGTTTGGCCGTAAAAGACAAATTACAAGGTAATGTTATTGAAATCAATTCTATGGATGATTTGAAAGAACTTGGCATTACCGCATACTCTGGTGACACTGAAAAGGATTTACTGTTTGGAATTCCTTATTATCATATCAATCATTTCTTTGGAATACAAGGAAGCACAGGACGTTTGTTTATCATGTTTGCAGACTGTGGTGTAGATTGGAATACTATAGAACAAATGCAACGCGCAGCACATGGTATGATTAACCAACTCGGCATTTGGACTGAACAATCGTTGTGGAAACAAACAGATCCGGAAGCAGAAACATATAGCATTGACCTAGTTACAGATCTGCAATCCAAAGCTGCGTCTTTAGCTGATGAAAATGCTCCTTTATCAATCTTGTTATGTGCAAATTCCGCAGTAATTGCAACAGCTGAAGAATCTGTGAAGAAAGTAGAGCTGGGCAAAATACCGACATGTGTTATTAATGCTCGGTTTGTCAGTGTATTGCTTGGCCAGGGATTAGACGCTGATGTATCAGCTATGCAGCTTGCTAACCCGAACCTCACTCCTGTAGGAAATATTGGAGCCGCACTCGGATGTATCGCTTCAGCAAGCGTACAAGAATCATTCGCATGGGTAAATAAGTTCAATTTGATTGGTTATTTCCCAGATATTGAAATGGGATTCGGAGATGTCACTTTAAATAGCGAGGATAAGTTAACAAGTACATTAAAGTACTCATCTTTGAATAAAATCCAATTGGATGATCTGGACGATAAGGGATATGTCTTCTTGTGCAAATATTCTGGTTTGGAAAGCGGAGTCTTTTTCTCTAAAGACCAAACGTGTTCAAACGGAGACTACCGAACAGTTGCTAGAAACCGTACGATTCATAAGTCAAGACGCGCTGTACGTAACGCATTATTACCTTATGTCAACTCTCCGTTGAAAGTAGACCCCAGCACTGGATATTTATCTTCTGCAAAGATTACGATGTTTCAAAATATTGTTTCTGACATCCTCACAACCATGCAGACTAATGAAGAAATCTCTGGCTTTTCTGTAACAATTGATAAGAATCAAAATGTATTAAAGAATGATACACTGATCATTAAATATTCACTTGTTCCGGTGGGTGTAGCGTCCCGTATTGAAGTAGTCGAGGGCTTGGCATTAACCAATAAATAATTAACAAGATGGCAATAATTAACAATGTAGCATACAGCTGGTCTATGATCCGCATTTCCATACCAGCATTGGATATTTCAGAAGATTCTACTATTATGCAAGGAGTTTCTGAAATCAAGTGGAACAAGACTCGTAAAGTTGAAAATAACTACGGTATTGGAGGAAATGCTATCAATCGTGGTTTTGGCAACAAAACCTGTACAGCCTCCATTACAATGGATTACAATACCATTTCCCAGCTCCGAGCATTGGCTGGTTCTTTAATGGATTTGGGAGAATTTGACTTGATCATCTCATTTACTAATGCTTATGCCGGTGAAGACTGGACCGCCGACACTGTAACGCTAAAGGGATGCCTTTTTAACGAAGACGGAATGGAAAGTAAACAAGATGATACAAACATTACGAAAGAATTCAATTTGAATCCTTTCGATATTATCACAGGAGAAGGAACTAGTTCTTGGCTGTAACCTCTAGTATAATACGTTTTTTAAAAAGGCGGGCTTTAGAATAGCTCGCCTTTTGTTTTGGGTGTTTAATGTTAAAAAACAGAAGAAACAAGCCATAAATTTGTAGAAATGAAGAATTTATTTCTATTTTTGCGTTACAATATCAATTAAACTAAAAAGGATATGAAAACAATAAATACAATCAGAATCCAAAATCCTTCTGAAAAATTGACCGCTGTTATTGAAAATGCCCAGCAACAGAAAAAAGAACGCATGAAACAATTGCGAGAAAAATTAAAAAAAATGTTGGAATGATTTTATGAAAAGTATAGAAAATATTTTCTCAGATAATCAGGGTAATCAGTTAATGGTTGCCCTTTATTTTTATGATGACAATGAAAAAATAAATACATTAAAAATTCCGGCAGAATATGTAGATATTGAAATCGCAGACATAAATATAGAAAAAATGGAACTTGATCAACCTCTTTGTTATGTCGCTTTATCTGCGATGAACAGATGGTTATTTGATCAGTTTAAGTCACATCCCAATGCAATATTTTCATTTATCTGTTCTTTGGATGAACTTAATAATAATCATGAAAATATGCCGCCAGAACAATATCGGTGGAAATTATTTGATGCGTTATATCAGCGATTTATAAAGTATAATCAAAATGCAGATATTCAGACACAAGATGTCATTTTTGGGCCAGATGAATATTTATCATATACCAGAACATTTTATCGTACAAAACACGCTCCTATTATACATGTTGTTGGTGCACATCTAAAAGAAAAATATAATTAGATCTAATATTGAATTGATTTAATAAAATGAAAAAAGGGGATGCGTTAACGCATCCCTTTATTATCCGTTTTATAGTGCAGAATGGGCGACTAAGCCCCAATATGCACCTTGTACGTTGCAAACGTAACGTTTTATTTCCAATCTACAAAATCCCTTATAAAAATAATAAAAGCCACTTATGAGTGGCTCATTTCCTTACAAGAAAGCAAGGCGTTGCTTTTTATATGTTGTAAAGGTAATAGATTTTATTTTATATACCAAATAAATTTATATAGAGGGTATACATTTAACATTTTATTTGCATTCACACACAACCTACCAGCATTATAACTTCTATTCTTAGATAAACATCAATAATCATAATTATAATGGAAAATGTAAACGAAGACTTTTTCTTGCCTGAAGATATTCAGACCGAGATTGAAAAGAAAGTAAAAGAGCTGAAAGATTCAGATCCCAAACTAAAACGTGTATTCCCGATTTTTGTGGAAGGAGATGAAGACGAAGGCGAAAAGCCATATTATATCGGTTATTTTAAACAGCCGCCTTTCCCGACATTCAGTAAATATTTGTCTCTCTCCCAAAAGGATCAGGCCGGTGCCATGCGAGAATTGGCAAAAGATTGCTTTGTCGATGGCGATAAAGAACTGATTAAAGATGATTCCTTGTTCATCTATGGCTTGATGCCACATCTGGCTCAAATCATCGAGTTGCGCAAAGGAAAACTCGTAAATTTATCAAAAGCTGGGAAGTAAAAGACGATCAACTTATTCGTCATAGACTGATATTTATCCGTCATTATTTTCCCAGCGTAAACCTTGATGAGTTAAACGATGAAGAATTTGCAATGCTTTCTGAAGATGCCGTATGGCTCCACAGCAAAATGCTCATAACTCAACAAGCAAGTGCACTTGGAATGCTTGCGTAAAGTGTCTTATTACTCGTTTTTTCTACGTAGCCCTTTATCCTCTGTCGGATAAGGGGCTTTTTCAATCTTTCAGGGTACCAAACCGCTATTCTTTAGAAAATCAAAATACAAAAAGATGGCAGAAAATTATATTGTTAATTATCAGATAAACGTTAACTCTAACCCAGCTTTAGAGTCTATACGCAAATTTCAGCAGGCCACAGCTGAAATGGAAGCATTAACAAAGCGATTTGATGTTGTTGCAAAAAGCATCGGTAAGGTTAACTCAGCATTGGCTTCTATTAAAACTAAGCCTATCAATATACAGATTAACACAAGCGCGGCAGAAGCTAGTTTAGAACGTGTTTTAAAGCAACTAAGCAATATTAAATCACAGGCAAAGACTGCATTAAATGGAGTAATGGGTAAACCTTTATATTCTACTTCGGATATAAAGAAACTGGAGCAGGCTATTAATTCTATAAACGGCAAAACTATAGAACCAAGAGCAAGTACAAAAAAAGCGATAAATAGCCTTGACTTACTATTACAGAAGATTGAACAGATAAAGTCAAATAGCAAAATAACTATCACCGCAAGTGCAGCTGGAGCATCCAAAGCTGTTGCTGGTGGCATAACTAAAAGTAATATTCCTGCTTCAACAGCACGACAAGTTGGAGCGGGACATAGTACCTATCTATACCCTTCTACCCGGCAAGTATTGGGACCTACATACGCAAATACCGGAACGAATGTTGCGGGCGAAATGATTAAGGGTATGGGAATTGCCTATGGACTTAGCTCTTTAATGTCTGGGGTAACTTCTGTATTTAGAGATGCTTCTACCTATGATAATATAGCCAAAACGACAAAGAATATCCTCCAGACTCACGATAAAGGTGTAGGGTTTGAAGGTCGGTTTAATGAAATGAACCAGCTCATGCGCCAAGTCGGTGTTGAGACTAAATATACAGCCCCACAAGTTGCATCAGCTGGAAAATTCTTAGCTATGGCAGGATATGATGTCGATCAAATAAAACATGCCATCCGGCCTATATCTGATATTGCACTTGTAGGTGATACAGACTTGGGAGAAACAGCAGATGTTGTAACAAACATTATGACCGCTTATGAAATCCCAGCAAAACAAATGGATAACACAGCTGACATTCTTACGATGACGTTCACAAAAACGAATACAACATTGTTAGAATTAGCTGAATCATTTAAGTATGCAGGTACGGTAGCTCATCAATCTGGGTTAGATTTTGAAACAGCTTCGGCAGCTTTGGGCGTATTAGGTAATGCAGGTTTAAAAGGTTCTCATGCAGGTACAACATTACGCATGATGTTACTAAACATGATGAATCCAACCAAAAAAGGACAAAAAGCGTGGGATATACTAGGTATTAGTCCCAAAGACAAAAGTGGTAATCTCCGGAATCTCACTGATATTTTGAGTGATTTGCACAAAAAACAACAAAGCATGAGTTCCGGTGACTTCACAACATTAATTAATAAAATGTTCCGAGTTACTGCGGCTCCCGGTGCATTAGCATTGATAAATAATGTAGAAGATGTGCAAAAAACCGCAGAACTTAATCGGCATTCAATGAACCTGGCATCCGATTTGGCTGACGAAAAGAAAAACACCATACAAGGTCTTTGGTATCAGATGACCTCGGCATTTACAGAAACTGGAATGCAAGGGTTTGAACAAATGCAAGGGGTAATCCGAGACTTTCTACAACGCATGATTGAGTTAATGAAATCCACAGAATTTGCAACTACATTGAAAAGCACAATGGATATGTTCATTAAACTATTAGATGTTGTAATTAGTGTTTTTAAACAAATAATGACTTCTTGGAATCTTTTGCCCAATTGGGCAAAAGATGGTATTGTATGGTTTGTAAAAATTCAAATGACATTAGGGGTTATTGCTGGCATTGGACAAAGTATATTAAGTACATGGATAATGATTCGAGGTGTAATGATGGGATCATGGCTATCTACTATTATATCCAAATTTACTTTTTTATTCAGAACAATCCACAATAGATATAAATACTTTTTACTATTGCGAACTTTGGGTAATGGTGTTGGTTCTTCTGTGATAAATGCTATAGGTACAAGGACCACCAGTGCTATTGTTGGCACAGGAATTACAGCAAATGCCAATGGATTTACAGCATTAAGTGTGGCATCTGGGTTATTAAGAGGATTATTTACTACTCCAATAGGTTGGATTATAGGAGCCGTCACTGTCTTAGGAACATTGGTTTATAAAATATATCAAGCACATAAAGCTACAGAAGCTGCTCGTCAAGCCAATGAAGCGTGGGCACAAAGCTATCGTAATTTGAATGTTGACAAGTTGAATCTGTCCGACCCAGATGCCTTAATGATTGGAAATATGCGTATTTTCAATAATGAATTGTTAACCCAAAACGAGCGTATTGCACAGTCTACCGAATTATGGCATCGTTACTGGATAGAAAAGAATGGTCCAAAACAAAGTGTAGACGACCAAACCAAATTCTTTGACACAGCCGCAGGTAGAGACCCGGAATTACTAAAACGATTAGAAGCCGCAGACCAATGGACAGGTGTAGATAAAGCCTTCCAGTCATTGTCCAGTGCACTAGGCATGAAACAGACTGTCAAAAAAGGTTTGAACGGCGAAAATTATTATGCGTATGAGTTACATGGCCGTACTTTAAGTGGAACCAATACTAATATCTTTGCAAAAAACGGAGATATAAGCGAACAAGTGGCCGTCCAAATGATGCTGGCTCAATTAGCAGACCATAACTCTAAAGAGAATATGGCTTTGAGCAAATATCTTTTACACAATGCCACTTCTGCTCGTAGTTCGGAAGATCTATCGAATATACTAAAGAATGCAGCAGATAGGTTTATACCTAAGATGGGTAGTTGGGATTCTCGATGGGACTGGATTAGCACAGAAACATTCCATGATAAGATGACCGAAGGCGATGTACACCGCTCACAAGCATATATACGTCATCTAGCTCAAATTATGCAAGGAACAATAAGTGCATGGGATGATTACGCTTCAATTCTTAAAGATTTTGAGTCTGGAGAAACAATAGACCCAACAAGAACTCAAAAAGTATTACAAGGGTTATTTGGGCCGTTGTTTGATCCAACTAAAGGGTTATTTGGAACAGAAGGATGGTCAAAGCATGTACAAGATATTATCAATAATCCGGGAAAATATAAACTAGAAAGTCAACAAGAAGCAATAGATTATATTACTGAAACCTTTGATAAGTTAGTTTCTTGGTATAACGATTTGTATTATGGACATAAATCTTTGTTCGCTCCGTTCATAAATAGAATACCGATTCAAAATCTTCTTTCTGAAGGAGATGTTCTTCCTATGGGCGGTTTTTATGGTCCACAGAAAGAAGGTGATAAAGCGATTTTTGACGGGGCACAATATATAGCTAAAACAATAGCTCCATACGCTACTCCACAGTGGGTAGATAAAAGCGGGAAAATATATACCCCTAAAAATGCTAAGGATACATTTAAGTGGGACCCTACGACTGGTAACAAAGAACAAGATTTAGCCTCCAGCCTTCATAACGGAGCCGACCAGTCTCAATATAGGAGTCATAATAATTATAATGCAGCTCCTAAACAACTGATAGTACGAATAGAAAATCTAATGCGTGTGGATCATCAAACAATTGATATGACAGATGATAGACAAGTCGCGGCAATAACAAACGTAAAACAAGAATTAGCAACCGCCTTGTTAGATGTAGTTCAAGATTTTAATGCAAATATGATGTAATATGAGTTTTATAAGCTCTACATTTTCTAATTTAACGATTAATGTTGGTAAAGGGCTGGCAAACACCGGTGTGAATGCCGCCTTTTATGCAGCTAACTATAGAAAAAGAGATGGACAATTGAAATTTATATCCAATAGAGGATATAGTAATGTATTTGTTTATGCAGCCAAAAGAACGATGATGCAAATGACTTTTGCTACCATCAACGATCTTTATCCCAAATATATACGCCAGTTGGACAGAAAGAATGCCACCGCAGCCTATCAGAAGAACCAAGGTCAAGAGCTTCAGAAAATCATAACGAACGGTCAGAAGGCAGATGAAGATACCTTTAATAAACAAGGGGTTGTATTGAAGTATCAAGGTAAACCTGCCAATGAAGGTTTACTTCTTTGGATTAAAAATGAAAGCGGCCAGGTTCAAACGGTTCAATTCAATACTTATTGGGATAAAATAAAAGGATTGAGCAATGAAGCTGCTGCCAGTTCATCACTTAACACTGCTACGGAAGTAAAGGTGCCCGGCGATCCTGTTTTCTTAGACTTAGGTGCTATAGTGCAAGCACAAAGTTCTAACAATCTTGTATTAACCAAGGTACAAGGAAGAGATTATTCACGTAAAGAATTGATTTCAGGAGGCGATATAAATTTTACTGTAACAGGAAAGATTGTTAGCAATTATCCGGATGTATATCCGTATGCAGAAGTTTCCAAATTTATAACATTGATGCAACATAAAGGAGTTATCCAGGTATTTAATCTCATGTTTCAACAGTTCAATGTGACACAAATTCTGATAAAAGACTTCAATATGGGGCAAAATGAAGGCTTTAAGAATGTTCAACCATATAGTTTTACATGTGTTGCCGTTGAACCGGATGACGCGGTTAATGTAGTGCAAGATACCATAAATGGAACAAACCTTGAAATCTCTCAAATGAAAAAACAAGGTTGGGCCAAAGTTCTTCTTGATAAGGTTAAAGCATCTGCTGCTAATCAAGCCGCTCAAATGATTGAATCATTAACTTCTAACACCATTTAAGTATGAAACTTCCAGAAGCAATAATTATAGATGGTAAAGAATGCCTTGATATATTGTGCTGTAAAATCCTAATATGGGAAGCTAATAGTGACGTTATAGAGATTAACGATCCAGATGAAAATAAATGCCTTGTTATCCGGGAATGTGAAAGCATTGAGATAAATGATACTTATAAGAAGCTTATTAATTCAGCTTCCGTCAGATTCCCAAGAGGAACCGTAATTAAACGCACTATAACTTCCGAGAACATAGAAAAAGAAGGTGCAACTACTGTTTATACAGAGCGTTTAATAGACGGTACAGTTGTAGAAAAGCGAAAAGGATATTCTACAGCCCAGCCGACTGATTTTAAGGTAGGACAACGTATCCGGATATATTTAGGCTATTATAAAGATAGAGGAAAGGTCTTCAAAAATGCGACCGAGAGACTTCAGGCAATGGAGAAAGAGGCATTTGTCAAGAACGTTCCCGATTTTGACGGTTATATCGTAAAATGCAGTGTAAGCACACCTATTGAAATCAAATGTGAGAATCTGGCAAGTGGGCTAAAACGAAAAAATGTCGTTAAATTAGGCCCAATGACTGTTACAGTAAACGATTTGTTGAAAGAGGGAGGAAAATACGATTTATTAAAAGGAACAGGGTTAAAATTGCATCCCAAAACAGCAGAAAGGGACATTAATATTGGAAAGATTCAGTTAACGGAAGATTTGACAGTTGCGGATGTATTAACAGAATGGAATAAATACGGGCTATATAGTTTTATTAGGAAAGATACAGATGGAACTCCTTATGTTATGGTAGGGCATACTTATTTATCAGGAAATGTCGCCAGCTCTATTTTAAATACAGATGGAAGTTCTGATACTCCTCAAATACAGTTTGATTATCATGTAGCCCAAGACAATTTAACTTTGATGAATTGTGATCCCCGATATTTAGCGGTCTCCGCTGAAGGATTCAAGTTTGAGGGTAACAAACAAATCAAGTATAATGTAACAGTTCGTTTAAATCCAGAATGGACCGGACAAAATGATACAGAACATAAGAAATTCCAAATTCTGAATGAAACAAAACTTAGCAAGAAATCCCTAAAACTTGGAGCTATCCCCAAATCAAAGACTAAGGATAGAGTAAACCTAAGTGCGTACAACGTTATCCCTTATGTATCATCAAAAATTGGCATTAGCGAGGACGAATTAATAAAAGAAGCCGAAGCCTTTTTTGAAGGATATAATAGAAATGGCGTTGAAGGTAGTATTACTATCTTCGGAGATTTACACAGAACTAATTTAGGCATGAGGCATTTGGAATCTGGAATGAAAGTCGTTTTACTTGATAAACGCGAACCTGAAAAACAAGGTTGGTATCTTATTGAAGAAATCAATACAAAATTTGGTGTTAACGGTTTTAGGCAGACTTTAAAACTCCCCTACTGTATTGCCAAACCAGAAAAAGAATAAAACTATGGCAGATAAAATTACAAGCGATTTAAGCGCAAACAGTGCTATTTATGATGCTATACGACAAATTGCATTTCATAAATTGGTAAACCCGCGAAACAACGTTATAAAAAACACAGCCAAAATATCAGGTTTTGTTGTTAAAATACATACAGATGGAGAACTGTGCGGAACTGTTGATGTACAAGAATATACTCATACACTTACAGACAAACAGGCTATTGATGACGGGCTTCCAGTTGGTTTACATGAAGGCGTATATCTTTCAGCTATTCAAAATAATGAAAAAGGTTTAGTGGTTATCCCCTATCTTTATTCGGATGTCGTAATAACAACAGACCCTGAAACATTACGCGAATATGTTATCCAATACTCTCATGCAGACACAATACAAGTAGACGCGCATAACAAAGTAATTATTGGAGCAACAGAAACAAAAGAATGGGAAGATTCAGAGGATACTCCAGATGTAGATGAATTGGAAAAGACAGGTGTTCATGCTCACACGACTTATACCCCTGTTTCGATATTGTCGGAAGTTGCTAAAGGAGAAGGGGAAAGTGATAAAAGTATATTCAAAATAACCGCTGATGATATTTTATCCCAACATGATAAAAGTCAAATACTTCTTGATGCCCAACAAATTTTGGCAAAATATAATGCAAAAGAAATTATAATCAAAGAAGATGGAGTGTATTTGGGTAGCGGTAGTGCCAATGAACCAGCAGTACTTGGAAATCAATTAGCAACTTTATTGGTTGACTGGCTAGGAGCATTATCTCAAATGATGACCCCAACTATGATGGGACCTCAACCTCCAGCTAATTTGGCAAAGTTTGTATCCCTTCAAGCAAAAGTTAACTCCTATAAAGCATCTATATCAGGATTTTTATCAAAAACCGTAAAAGTGGCAGAATAATGGCAAAGTTAAATGAAGGTATATCACAAATTAAGAAAGGTAGTGCATTGGAAACAATGTACAACCGGCTCTTAACAGGGATGGAACAAGCTTCACACGAAACACTTCCAGATTTTACAGGTTCGGATTATGTGGATGGTTATGTCGTGAATGAAGAAAAAATCAATCTTGAAATACATGAATATGAAAATATAACCAGAAAGAACTCTGCATATCTATTAGCAAATACTATTATAAGTAGTTTAAGCAGTGAAGAAGGCGGCGGAAGTGGCACCGGTGGGTTTGTTTCCATAAATGGTGACTCTATGGCCGGTTTATTAAAGGCATTGTATGGTTTTACAGCCGGAGACAATGGAATAAAAATATTGGATGTTTACCAAACGTCCGAAAGTAATCCACAAGAGCGAAAAAATATAGTTTCTATTAACGGTGAATTGCATCTCCCCACACATGGATTATACATTAACGGTTGTAATGTTATAAGTTATGATAATGATATAATCGCATTAAACGGCGATGTTATTTGTAGTGGATATATTAGACTTGGAGATTTAGAAATATCCAAGGATGGCATTAGCTATCAAGGAAACGAGTTTTATCATTCTGGGAATTCAAATAAAGAAGATGTAAACTGGACTATGAAAGACGGAACGCTTGCAGGAGATCTATCTGTAAAAGGTACAAGCACATTCCAATCTGGCATTACCGCCTTACATGGTGTAGATCTAGGATTTGATAATACAAGTGTATTGTCTATTTCTGCCAAGCGGTTAGCTCAATTAACAGGGGATTTGAATATTATAACAGGGGGCATACAATTTGATGGCGATTACATTATTCATGCCAAGAATAACAATGTTATCTCATTTTCTGCGTCTAACAAAATATTAAATTTGGGAGACAATAACACCAAGCAAATTAATCTGCAAACCAGTATTTATGATGATGACGGTGAATATGAAATGATTTCCAAATATGGTTCTGCATATTTCCCTGAATCATTTAAGGCAGGGCACAATTTAGGGAATATATTGATTGAAACATACAAAAAATCGTCTGAAGATTCTGGCGTAATATTCAGACGTTATATTAGATTAAAATCAGAAGATGGACCAGGCTTTTATAGTGATGGTGATAGCGTATTTTTTGAAGCTCCATTTAAATATAATAAAGTAGCTGATGACGATACAGTACAAATCTCTGAAATAATAAAATCATCATTTGGCTATGTAGAATCGTTAAGTTTATATGCCCCATTAAATCGAAAATCATCCAGCTTAATGTTTTCTACAGATGCTGATTTTTTTGTTTTTGACAAACCGATTGAAGGAAAAAAATCAATTGGAATAGCAGATTCTAAAACCCGCCTCCTCCCCAACGAGCTATTCTTTAATGATTCAATCTATTGGTTGGCTTTAGATAATGGAGTTAAGCACTATGGTAATGCCTATTTTGTCAACGACATAGGTTCTGTCACTTTTTCCAGTGGTTTTGCCGGAAATGGCTGGGGTATCATTCAAAACAAATTGACCGGCAACACCAGTGCAACATTTGATGATCTGACAATTCGTAAAAAAATGAGAATATACGAATTGGAAGTGCAGAAGCAATCAGTGACTAACGGGTCTTGGTGGGTCAGCGATGCCTGTTCTGGAGACTTAGTAGAAGAAATATCATAATGTCTGTATATAAATACAAGAAATATAAAATTTCTCTCCAGTCCGATTCTAAAAAGACACAAGGATTACGGACTGGGGATATAGTTAGAAGACAATATTTTGATGGAAAGAATCTTATTTATTCGTTAATGTGTGTATTGGATTATGGAATAGATAAGACTGTAGATTCTAATACAAATGATATTGTCGAAAAACAGTATTTCATCGGAGCACTGTTAGAAGGCGATGTGCCCAAAACAGAAGAAATCTTAGACTTTGCCAGAATTACCAATCTGTTTGATATAAATAGATCTGGAGCCATATATTTAACTGGATCTGACGATAATGCCCCATATATGGATGTGATTGACGGTATTGGACGTAATGAGAGTTTATGTTGGCCTTCAAATATTGCAACTCCTGATTATGAAGATTCCGAATCACAATATATAGTACGAGGAACAGAAGCAGTAACCACTGATTACATACTATCAGAAGCGGACAATAATCGCATTTGTCATTTTAAAAGAAATGACGCTATATACTACGGTTTCATTGGTCTGCAACAAGATTTCTACAAATATGTTCAAAACCCCAATCGCGTTCTTATTTCATATAAGATCAAAGCCAATAAAGCTGTCAATTGTAAAGTTTCATTAGAATACCAAGATGGAACAAGAACAGATGGAGAAGAAACCACCTCTATTACAACAGATTGGCAATATAAGTTGCACACAATAACTGTCGATTATTCTGGACGTTATTTGCGAACAGTAAAACTGGATTTAAGTGAGATGTCTCCTTCAGATGAAATTTGGGTGTCGGATTTCAATATTATCTTACTGTCTAGTGTTGCTAACTTTGGCGATGCCAGTAAAATACGTGTCGGCAAGTTGAATGGAATAACAGATCCGGTATTTGGTCAATTAGAAGGATATGGAGGTTACTTACAGAAACTTTTTGCTTCAAAATCTGCTCATATTTCTGGAACATTAACTGCTGGTGATGAGAATGGTTTTGCTGCAACCTTTTATGCCGGAAAAATCCATAGGAATGTATTCGTTAATTCTTTAGATGTTAATTTTACATCTGCAATTACTATTGACACTCAAATAGAAAACCCAACTGGAATCGGCAATGTATATAGTGCCTCTAAAATCATAAGCATGATAGCCCAATCTGAAGAGTGGTTTGCGCAACATGTCGGGAAAAAATATACATTCTCTTTTTGGATATATGCGGGGCAAGCATGTCAATTATCTATTTTACAAAATAATAAAGCAATAGGGACCGTTCAAATACCTATTGCTGACACGAATATATGGTCTCGTAAAAAGGTAACATTTGAATTACAAACTCCGAAACAGGCAGAAGAAGCATTGGTTCTATCCATTGTCCCAACTTTTGATACCTCTGATAATGCAGGAGAATCAATATTTTATTTTTCTTCACCACAATTAGAGGCAGGAGAACTAGTCACACAATACCAACCTACTGACACTATACTTAATTACACAGAGGATTATGGAGCTTGGTTTAATCGTGGTGGCATTGGTGGGACCATCCAGAACCCATTGCTTCAATTAAATTTTGACGGAGAAGGCAGTATTGGTACTCGTAGTAATTCTGTATTAATCAAAACAGATGGTTCTGGTCATTTTGCCAATAAAAATATTAAATGGAATAAAAATGGCGATGTAACATTTGGCAAAAATGTGACAATGACTTGGGATAACCTTGACCAGTCTGTAAAAGACGAATTAGTTAGTAAGTCTATTCGTATTGTTGGAACTGATACCTTTACTCTTTTAGGAGACTTAACAGGAGCTGATCCTGTTACTAATCCGGCAGACATTACCTTAACGCTGGAAGAAGAGAATCTACAGTCTACTTCCAGTCAACGACAATGGTATTATTTACAAGGATATGATTATATACCGTTTGAAGGAGAAAATGGAAAGACATTAACAATATGGCCTTTTGAACCTTATTGGGATAATGGTAACTCGCTAACAGTTCGTTGTATCGTGAAATTTAGTGATGAAGAGTATTCCGCTACATTCACAATACGGAAACAATATATAATGGGTTATTCACTTGAAATTACTTCCAGTCAAGGAGTTTCATATAAAAACAATAGTTGTCAAACTGTTTTAACTGCTAACGTCTATTATCAGGGTAAACTAGTTGATCCGGATTATGTAGCTAAAAACTACATATTCAAGTGGACTAGGTATCATCTTCCTGATATGGAAAATGAAGTGACTGATTGGTGGAAAGAGCAAAGAGATAATGAAGGCAATATAGTACAACAAGAAATTGATAGATCTAAACAAAGTATCACGTTAAATTATGGAATTTCAGGACAAGACTGTTTTATGTGTGAACTTCTAAACGGTAACATGTTCCCGTATGAATTCCCTTTAATATTTTAAGTATGGCGGCAGAACAAGAGCAATCCCCTAACCTGCTTGATTTTAATAATAAGCAAGAAAACAATGGAACTAATAACCGTGGACGTTTAACAGCTCACGAATTTAATCAATTGATAAATGCCGTAAACAACAACTCAAATGACACTTTTACCATGAAAAAACAAGTAGGCAACCTTTCATTTGATGTAGTTGAGAATGAAGAGGCATTTGAACAAATTGAATCCAAAGAAGAAAATACCGTTTATTTCATACTTGAAGAATGATACAGATAAATGGCAAAGATGTCAGTCAAATAAGAGTTGGTAACAAAATAGTTACCGCAGTTTACATAGGGGCAAAATTAGTTTGGCAATCTATACGCTCCTGCTTTGGATCTGGTTTCTGGATTAACTCATCTCCTTGGAAAAATGATGAAGGCTGGAAAAACTAACAAATTTTAAATTACGCTTTACAAAAAAATAATTAATTATGGCTAAGAAATTCAGAACTGACGAAATTCCTGTTGGCAAGTTTACAGAGGATTGGGGTGGCAATAAAAACAATACCATCCCCGCAGCACCTGATGAAACGAATCTTCTCCCCTACTCTGGGGAGGCTGTGCAAAAGTTTATAAAGAGCTATTTGCAAGACCATGAAAACAATAAGATTGGTCATATTCCTCCTATGACAAAAGATCCGGATGGGTTTTATCATATTCGAGCATTTGCTAATAAAAACACATACAATGAATGGCTTGCTGACCCTGATGAGAATCAAGCACTAAAATTGCTTGATGTTACTATCCCTATTAGTGACGAACAGGGGGTAATGAATATTGTAGAATTAACTACAGCCAGTAATCAAACAAATTATGTAAGCATTGATGGTAATGTAGTTCTAAAAATGCGTTTTACTTCCCAAACATACAATCCTGTTACTGGGAAATATGCAAATACCTATGAAGACGGTACGATGACTATTCAAAGGCGTTCTTCCGCTTCTGATTCATGGCGTACAATTGGCACAATGGCAATTAAGAGTGTAGAAGCTGACAGTGATACTTATACAGATGTAGATATTAGTGGATTACTTAACAGCGGAACCTGTCAATTACGTATCATTGTAACCGGAGACCAAACACAAAGCACCACAACTTATGTGGTGTTCCAAAGTGTTACAAAAACAGAATTGAAACTTACGTTCCGAAATGAGTGGCAGCAGCCTATTACTGGTGCCGCTATGTCTTTGTTATATACATATACCGGTGCTGTAGCCAAAACACTAAATTTAAAAATCAGTGGTGAAGGCGGTGTACGTTCTGTTCAATATGCTGTTGGTAAAGTTGAGTACACAGAAACTCCAAACCAGTTTGACGTAACTGACACTGAAGGGGATTCTGTTAAAGTTATGTCTCATGGAGTACATGAAATTGAGGCTTGGTTATCTGTAGACGGCACAGATGTGGAAAGTGAACACATTGTTTCACAGATTATGGTAGTTTCAGATCCTGACAATAAAACTCCATATATCATGTTGAACAAGATAGTCGAGTCTCTTGTAAACTGGACATCCGTTCAATTTTTCCAATGGGCAATATATAACCCAGGTTCAGATGTATTACCTGTTACTTTTAAATTAACAGACATTCAAGAGGTTGAGAATTATCTGTCTTACACTGAACAGCAAGCCCAAAATGGTGTGGTTTACACATTTGGCAATATGATAGAAATCGAAAGTAAAGAAACGAATTTCAGTGCTTATATGTTATTTAGCACTGGAGAAAAATATTTGCGTGATCGTATTAGTTTTAATGTAGATAACTCCCAAAATTTTGCCCCGACTGATGGTGCCGATTTAATTATCAATCCAAAACTACGTAGTAATACAGAAACCCACCCAGATACTATTATTAATACAGTTTCAGGCGAGAATGTTCCCGCGACCTTTGAAAATTTTGGTTTTATTAGTGATGGTTGGGTTGAAGACGATAATGGGATCAAATGTTTGCGTGTTCCTAGTGGAAGAAACATAGCAATTGATTATGAGACGTTCTCCGACTTTATCCAAGCTCAAAAAACAGGTTCTCTTACATTTGAAATAGACTATGCTATTCGCAATGTAACCAACGAAGACGAACCGATATTACGCATGTGTTCTTACACAAAAGATAATAATCCACTAGGTTGGGAAATGAAACCTATTGATGCCTGTTTCATGACCCAATCTAAAGTAACCCGTAAAAATCAAGATGTCGGCTACAATGAAGGTGTACGTACTAAAATCGCGGTTAATTTATTGTATAACTTATCTAGCACCGGACAAAACTATTGCCGCATTTTCTTAAATGGAATTATTAACCGTGAAATCAACTATGCAACAGACGACACTTTCGTACAATATGTAGACGGAAAGCAAACATCACAAGGCATCCGTATTGGTAGTTCTGGAGCCGACATTGACATTTACAGTATTAAGGTGTATAAGAAAGCACTCACAGCTAATGATGTGCGCCAAAACTATATGGCATCCTTAGATAATAGTGAAGAAAAAATAGCATTCCGCGATTCTAATAATATTCTTGATGGTAACACTATCAGCTACGATCTTGCTTATGAAAAATACAATGTTATTCTTTGGAAAGGTAAATATGCTACTTATGGCAATACTAAAAAGGACAAATTCAACGGAACTTTAATTATCCATATCCCTGGAGAACCAGAGAATAGTGGAACATTGTACGACATGAACGAAAAAGGTCAAGGAACCTCATCCATGTTGTATTGGTGGTGGAATGGACAATGGGGCTTCAATGAAGATGGATATTGGGTTGATGAGAATGGAGTAAATCATGGTAAATGTTATCAGTTAACTAACGATGTACCTGGAGCACTCAAATTGGTGGGGAAAGTAAATTTTGCAAGTTCAGCACAAAGTCATAAAATAGGTTCTACAGCTCTATTTAATGATTTATTTAAAGCTGTATGTGGAGGTAATTCCATTACCAATACGGAAGGTTTTGAAAATTGTCGTGTAGCTGTACTTCAAAAACCGTTTTTGTTCTTTGTACAAGAAGATGAGAATTCCGAACCACAATTTAAATCTTTTATGACTTTTGGACCAGGTAAGGGAGACAAACCGACATTCGGATACGACAAAACAAAATTTCCAGATTATGTATGCCTGGAAGGAGCTGATAATGACCGTGCTTTGGTGATGTGCCGCGTACCTTGGATTGATGAAGATGTCACTTTAGAAGGTGAAGAAGATTGGATGTATAACGGCGAAAAGCAAATGAGTCTGGTCTTTGGGGATACCAATAAGATCGCCCCTATCAAAAATGGATTTAACTTTGTCTTTAAGCATTATGATAATATAGATTATTTTAATGGTACCGTTGAAGATTTAAATGCAGCAGAAAATCTTGATACCTCCAAGCATTATTGGTTGACTAAAGCAGGACATACCAATGCACAGTTCGATTTATTTAGGTATGATTTCATTACTTCTACTTGGGTGGGTGCAGGCACTGAAAAGATTGAAAGTGGAAGGTATTCGACTGTAAATATCAACGAACAATGCGGGAATATTGCTAGTGGTACAGATTGGGATGCAATTAACTTATCGTTCAAAACAGCTAGAATAGCATTGTTTAAGGCTGATGCAGGAAAATACTTTAATCTTACAGAAACACATTTTGCTATGAATTTTTGTAAGTTAATTGCAGCCAGTGATAACAGAGGGAAAAATATATATTTCTATGTTGATCCAAAAACTCATTTGATTGGTTGGCACCAAGATGACTTAGACACTATATTTCCTGTAAACAATGTAGGACAAAGAGAAAAACCTTACTATGTAGAAGAACATGATAAAAACAATGATGGAGGTTTTTATTGGAATAGCGAAGGAAATGCACTATTTAACCAAATGGAAAATGCCTTTCCAGATGAATTGCGTACCAATATGCGCTCTATATTACAAGCAATGCTTAAACTAAGCGATGATGGAACTTTAATGGGCTGTATGGAGAAATATTATTTTTACGTACAACGTTATTTCCCAGCTGTTGCTTACAATGAGGTGGCCCGTCTTGTATATGAGCGTGCCAGAACCGCCTATGTGAGTTCAGACCCGGAAAATAAATATACAAATGGTACAGACCCCATAACACAAAGTTTAGGAGATGGATTACAAGCGGAAATGCAATGGGTTGCACGCAGACTTACTTACATATCTTCTTACGCAGCTTTTGGAGACTTTGGAAGGCGTGACGGTGAAGGTTCAGCAGGTTCATTAAACTTCCGGTCTATAATAAAAACAGATGGTACACGTCCACAATTTAAATTTTCTATAGTACCACATATTTGGCTGTACCCCTCATTTGCTATAGGTTCGACATTATCTTATGGGGTTGGTAACGCACTGTCCCCACGTATTAAAGCTGGAGAAACATACGATGTTAATGTTGGAACTTCAGACGGTAATACCAATATCTTTTTAAACGGTATTGATTATATGCGTTCTATTGGTGACTTTACAGATAAAAGTTTAGGAGAAACATTCAATTTAAGCGGTGCTCGTCTTACAACTTTTCATGTAGATGGAAATGAGGTAGTCGAATTCCGTCCTACTGGTATGACAATTACCGCCCCCTTGTTGCAAGAATTAGTATTGAAACGTGTAGCTAGCTTAGTAGGTGGATTAGATTTGTCCATTTTGCTTAAACTTAGAATGTTGAACTTAGTAGGAACAATGTTATCTTCCGTTGTTCTTCCAGCTACCGAATATTTAGAAGAAGTTCATCTTCCTGGAACTCTAACATCTTTGTCTTTAGATCAACAACCTAATTTGAGAACTATCACTTTGGAAGGAGCTGACCGAATGCAAAGCCTATCAATTGGCGCAGGAATTGCAGATTCGCGTACCATATTTAATTTATGCTTTACAGGTAACGCCCCGTTGAATTATTTAAAGTTAGCAAGTATAAACTGGACCGAGGTTTCTCTTTATATGATTAACTATTTGGCTTCTATTACAGACAGCAGTGTATCTGGAAAAATAGCAGTAATAAATAATACCACCAACCGACCTAATTTTAATAATAAAATTGATTGGTTGTATCATTGGGGGAATGTAGATGATGAAAACAACACTCTTCATATTACTTACTACTCAACTCCTATTGCGGCTATAGAAATCAAAGGAAGCCAATACATTTATTCTACAGGTGAACACACTTTTTATTGTAAGCCGAATACCGCTAATGGTAATGATGTGGTTAGTATTCGCTGGTCATTAGACACCAACTTATATGCAAAAATAGTCAATACGTCAAAAGATTATTGTGTTATAAATGTTTCTCAATTAGGAGATGAAGATACTTTAACTCCACAAGCGACTTTAAGATGTTATGTTACAAAAACAAATGGTGAAGTGCTTGAAGCATCATGGGATATTGGTTTATACCCTAGACGTGCTCACCTTGGAGATTATGTGTTTTATGATGGAACTTATGGTCCTACTACTTCTGGAAAGACTGTAGTTGGAGTTTGTTTTTATATTAATCCAACTGACGCCAACGATAGACGTATGGTAGCATTATCAAATATTGAAAACTCTGGCATTGTGTGGGGACTTTATCCTAACGAAAGTGCTGGAGTGTACCCCATTGAATTACAGGATGATATAAACTATAGCGTTTATGACATTGCATCAATAGCAAATATAACACAAACAGGTTTGCAACCCACAGTATATGATGACGCAGGTCACACATCTGCTAACTATATAAGATACGACAATTATGTAGATGAAAATACTGTTGATGGATTTGTTAACTCTGATAATAAAATTGCTGCTGTTAGAGATGGTATTGCCGCCCCAGGGACAACTAACACTGGAAAAGAGGAGTTATCAGCGGAGTTAGCTATTTTGGCCGGTGCGTACAAAAAAGGAGATGAAGTTCCTGTTGGATTGGCTAAAAATTTAAAAATTATTCAACATAGAAATAAGATTCTTGAAGATTCTGGAGTCAATTTACCTATACCGGAAGCTACCGATTTATACACAGAACAGTCAATGTTGACCCAGTACATAGCAGATGTAATTGCTAATAATGAGAACCTTAGCAAATATCAACAATTCTATTATCCAGCTGCCAGCAAATGCTACGCTTACCAACCTACAGTGAAAGCAGGCGAAGAATTAGCTAATAAATTTAAATCTCATAATTGGTATATACCATCTGTCGGTGAACTTATGCGGATGTATTGGCACGCTAGACAAGGAGTGAATTACGATGATGATAAAATAGGTGCAATATTCCAAAAAGCGATAGATGCTGGTATTTTAAAGGATTTTTCTAATTCTTGGTACTGGAGTAGCAGTGAGAGCAGTCAGGGCTACAGCTGGAACGTGAACTTTAGTAATGGCAACTTCAACAACAACGGCAAGAATGGCAGTTACATGGTGAGAGCGGTTGCAGCATTTTAGTATAGTGGAGCGTCTTTTGACGCTCCACAAAAATAAATATACCATAACTGTAAACCTCTACAGAAAAAATAAAGTATTCGTAAATAAACTATATGTAATAAGACACATTGTGAACAAAATCTTTTAATTATGGCAAGAACAATTCGTAACGCAGGAAGTGCACCTATTTACAGAGAAACAGAAAATTTAATGTTACTCTGTATAGAAATGGTAGAACGAACCCCCAATAGTGTAGGGATTCGTCAATTAAGCAAACGTCTCATAGACACTCTGCTTGATGGATTAACAGTGATAGGATTGGCTTTAAATGAAGAAGATCCTGATTCCAAACTTGAACTTATTAATTCATTTTATTTGCAGATGCGTACAGTGAAAACTTGCATTGACACCTTAAAAGAGTGGTCAAATCGGAGTTCTCATACACGCATAATTAGCAACAAGCAAATGCCGCATTTTGCTGAATCTTTAAAGGAAATTTCAAAGCATATTAAAAACTGGAGGAGCAAAGTGTTGGAGCAGCAGGCCTGTTGAACGGTTACGACTATGATAACAGGGACATCTTTATTGAAAAATGGGCGTGTCACTGGGCCTTTACCAAGCGTTAAAGACCTAGTTAAGAATAAGATAGTACACGCAATAACCGCAAGCCGGTACTGGAGTAGCAGTGAGAACAGTCAGAACAACAGCTGGAACGTGAACTTTAGTAATGGCAACTTCAACAACAACGGCAAGAATAACAGTAACATGGTGAGAGCGGTTGCAGCACTTAACGATAAATATGTCGAGGGATGGTTTGATGCGTTAGATGATTGCTGTGCCCAAAAAAAGACAAGTTCACAATGTGTTATGTATAGACTTATTTGGCATGAAGATCTATCAAATTTAGCGAGAGAGGTTTATGAACAAACATATAGACCAACAACAAGCACTTGTTTTATAGTTACTCGTCCCAAATTACGGGAAGTATTTGCTGCAAATTTTCGCGACCGTATTGTACAACATTGGTTGTGTTTACGCTTAGAGCCATTGTTTGAGGCGCGTTTTGTTGAACACGGAAATGTATCATTTAATTGTCGAAAGGGTTTTGGAACATTTGCATGTATTGATCAGTTGACAAAAAATACAATTGAAGTCTCTGATAATTATTCCCATGAAGCATGGTATGCTCAATTTGATATTAAGGGATTTTTCATGTCAATTGATTGTGAACGCTTATTAGAGTACTTAATTCCATTTATCAAAGAAAAATGGAATTATTGGAAAGGAACCATATATGAACAAGATTTAGATTTAGTGCTATGGCTTACAGAAATAATTGTACGACATCGACCACAAGATGATTGCATACGTCAAGGAAATTTAAAATTATGGAGAATACTGCCTAAAAACAAAAGCTTGTTTTACAATGAATGGATGAGAGGCGAACCAATAGGAAACCTAACCAGTCAATTATTCGCCAATTTTTACATGTCATTTTTTGATGAATGGGCTATTAAAGCAGCAGAAGAAAGAGGAGCCAAATATGTACGTTTTGTAGATGATTTTGGCTTTGTATGTAAAACTAAGGAAGATGCAATATATTTTAAAAAAGCTTCTAGGAATCAACTACGGTATATCTTAAATATTCAAATGCACCCTAATAAAATCTATATTCAAGAAGTTAAAAAAGGAATAAAAATGGTAGGAGTGGTAATTAAGCCAGGTAGAGCTTACTTATCGAATAGAACTGTTGGAAACTTTATTAATGCTGTAAGTTCTTTAGAAGAAGCATGTAAAAACTGTGACAAGGAAGCTATATATGCCAATGTGAGATCTATAAACTCTTATTTAGGTTTCTTAATTCATTATCAGTCATACGGGATCAGACGCAAAGCATTTTCAGAACTACATTATTTTTGGAAGGCTTGCTATATTCAAGGAAAATTTCAAGTTGTAAAAATAAAAAACACAGTACAATGTTTATAGCTTATAATCAAGGTAATGAGCAACCTCAACGCATACGACACAATATAAAATTAGGGTTGCGTCAATACACAATTGCATTTGATGTTAATTTAGTAAAAGAAGGTGAAAATGAACAATACAAATGGTGTGAGATAACCCTTCCAGTTGGAATGCCCACATATAGCCAATTGGTTTCAGCTATTATTCATGGACGGTACTCTGATGATGCAATGCAAGCCATTATTAATAATCACCTCCTAGAAGATGAAGATAGTGAACATCAAAAGGAATGGAATGACATGCAAATGTGGAGAATGGAAGCAAAACGTATGGCCAAGGAAATATTGGAAGAAATAAAGAAATAGTTTATCTATTCCCACATCAACAAATACTTTATTCAAGGGCTATTCTTTTGAAAAAGTAATTTATGGGAACAGTAGCAAAATCTTCTATCACACTTGTATCTATTAGCGATGCTTATTCGTTATCGCTAACCCCTAACTCGTGTGTGATTAAAGCAGATTTCGATGGTTCTAACCCTAAATTAGAACATGCTTATACTATTATTTCAGCATATTGTGGAGATGAGAAAACTCCAATAGAAATTGATTCCAGTACTATTGTAAAAAGTAACGACAATATAGAATATCAACTAATAAAAGTTGATAGCTATAGATACCGGTTATCCATTATATCACTTCCTATTGATATATTACAAGGATACATTGAAATTCCAGTTCTTTCTGGAGTAAATGCAGGGTTAACTGGGCGTTTCACATTTTCTATTGTACGCGAAAGTACTATGCTGGACTGGATTCAAGATTGGGAAAGCAATAAAACAACTATTGGCTCTTCTTATGTGATTACTCCAAAAATATTTGTTGGAAAAAAAATAATTGGTAGTCACGACAGTCTTGAAGATATTCCAGGGCTAACGGGTGTATATATTGGTCCTTCAGAAGATAACGGAGCTGGTATATATGGATATAAAGATAACAAAGAGATTTTTCATATAGATCAGACTGGAGGGAAAATAGGTGGTTGGGATATTACTTCTAGTGGTATTCAATGTGAAGATGGCACATTATCCATAAAATCAGAAGGAGCCATTTCTGCTCAAAGTGAAGGCATCATTCATTGGTCATTAAACAAAGACGGTTCAGCCTCTTTTGCCAATGGTAATGTTACAATGGATGTTGAGGGAAACGCCTCATTTAAAGGAACAATAGAAACATCTGGTGGTAGTATTGCAGGCTGGACTATAGGAGCCAATAGTATTTACAATGGAACTATAGGGATCAATTCATTAAAAAAATTCATTGCCATCGCCAATGTTACTTCCGTCCAAGATACTGGCGATCAATTAGACTGGGTAAAAGGATACGGCGGTGTTGCAATGTACTATATCAGCAATGCCGATTATGGTTTGATAGGATATAAAAATAACGAAAAAGTATTTTCTGCCGGTGCTGACAATTTTATAGCAGGTTGGTATTTTGATGAAAATGCTATTTGGTTGGGAACTAAAAACAATAATATCAACCAACACACATCAACAGAAGGTGATATAACTATCGGGACCAATGGTCTACGAGGGTTTAAATGGCGACTAGAAGGTGATGGTTCTGGAGCACTGGCCGGAGGAAATATCACTTGGGATACGCAAGGTAATACATCTATCACAGGGAAAATTACCGCTACTAGTGGAAGTATTGGAGGGTTTGAAATTGGAGATGGAAGAATTGGAGTAACAGAATCCATTGAAATGAATGGCAAATATCAAGGACTCGCGATTCTTTCAAGTTTTATAAAATACTCATCAACAAATATTTGGACTGGATTTGGCACAAATGTATTCCCTGCATCTTCTGGTCTCAGCGGATTATGCAGGTTAGAATATTCAGGAAGTACTTATGAAAGTGGCATAGGGCTTTTGGTTAAATTTAGACCTAAAGACAATAACTCTTGGTATATACAACAAGCAATAAACTATGATGGAAATATTTTTGGTATCGGAGGTAAAGCTGAATTTGAAGATACATATATTGGAGCTGCATATACAGACATAATTCAATCACTTTTTGATCGAACACATACCTTTATATTTACAGATATTAGTTTGGAATTTATGACTATCGAATTACCCAGTAGTACTCAAATACAAAATGCAGTAAAATCCAGAGATGTAACATTTGAGATTCGTATTATTGTTGCCCATAATTCAGGAAATAGAATCCGAGTACGAGGAGTATCTGGAACGCCTTTATTAGACAATAATTGTAATTACGTTAATGGAGATAATGGATATTTAGATATGGCACGTGGCGATACAATGATATTAAGATATTGTCAAAACCATTATTATTTAGTAGAATATAGAACCTAAAAATATGGAGTTAGCTAGAATTTTGCCAGATGGTACAGTTGATTTGAGACATTGCACATCTAAAGAATGTGAAAAATATAAAGAACTAAAACAAAAGGGATTTCTTGAATTTATACCTGAAACACCTCCTCAAATAACCTTAGAACAAATTGCTACAAATTCTTTTGATATTATAAAAGAGCGAATTGTTCAAAAATGGAATATTAAGGCAAATAACCAATATATTAATAATCAAGTGGAAAATCTGAAACACAAGTTAGAAGAAAGCGATTATCAAATAATTAAATGTTATGAAGCTTCTTTACTTGGAGAAAAACTTCCGTATGATATAAAAGAATTACATGCTGTTCGCCAACAAATAAGAGATGAGATAAACATATTACAAAAAAAGATAAGCAATGCGTAAAGATATTCAGATAAATACAAGAACTGGAGATATTGTGCTAAGAAACCGTAGTACCTTAAATATATATCCATTTAAATGGATTGAGGAAAGCGATTTATTTCTTACAGCACAAATCACTGTCCCTTCTAGTTTTGATATAAAACAGTTATACACAATTGGAGTAAAGATAGAAATACCTTATACTCCCGTTTATAAACCAATAAAAATACGCATTGGTAGAGATTATGGCGGTGATAATATACGTATAGTTATAAACCCAACCAATAATTCTGAATGGTTTGAAGTGCATACTAGACTGTATGGATCGCATGATAGAATTTTACATGCCTCACAATTAATTATGATTAGCCCCAATTACTACCTTATACAATTAAATGAAGGAATAGCATATTTGTGGGCTGACACTATATCTGATATGGTAAATATAAATGCAAATATTCAAAACCGGAATTTATTGTTACAATGTGTTCCGTCCAATAATTATAGGTATCCGACTTCAGGTGTGGGTTTAATTAAATATCTTCATGCCAACCTTAGTCATTCAGGATTAGCAGATAAGTTACAAACTGAATTCAAAGATGATAAAGTGGAGATTATTAATGCCGCTTTTAATTCCTATTCAGGAGATCTGGAATTAGACTTAGATTTTTCAGAAGCAGATGCAGGTGTATAAAGTAAAACGAAATCAGAACATATTTGATGTTGCAGTAAGCACACATGGTTCTATAGAAGGTATATTCGATTTGTTAATCAACAATCCTGATTTATCCTTCCACTCAGAATTAAAAGAAGGTGAAGAAATATATTGGGATGAAGAATTTATTATATATGACAGTATTGTAAATACGTTACAAACAGAACATATCGTACCGGCAAACGGAGAGCGACATGTATATTATAAAAACATAACAGCTCCCTTACGATGCGTCATGTATATATCTCCGGAAAAAGCATCTATTGCATTACACATGGCAGGAAATGGAAGTCTTATTGTTGATTGGGGAGACAACAGTGATCTGGAAACTATAATGCTATCCCCCACTCTACAGAAATATGTGCATTTTTTTGATAATTATACAGATGAAAGGTCAATTAAATTGTATGGTGACTTCAATTTAAAAACCTGGGATTTGTCTTCTATTAATGGCTTAATGATGCCAACTACGCCACTGGTGGTAGATGAGATAATTTCGGAGAAGAACAATCTCTCTCTACAAGGACTATTTTTATGTAAAGGTACATATTTGGTGAAACTGGTTGACATGAGCTTATCCAGCCTTACTCCTATTCAGGATATGAGTTTATCTAATTTAGAGTTAAGAAATATTGATTATACAGAAGACACAGTTATCAATGACTATTTAATCTATATTGCAAAGCATAATAATCAACGGAGGAATTGTAAAGTTATATTAGACATACAACCCTCTGGAACATATAAGGAGCCGCTTAAGGATAGTAATGGTAATTATGTTATTACAACTGGTATGGAAGCGATATACGTGATTACCCATGAAACTGCGTGGAATGAAGCGGGTTCATGGAGCTTTGATATAAATGGAACGATTTATCAATATGAAAATTCAGACATAGCATGAGCCGTACATTAACAGAAATATACAATGAAGCCGTGGAGACCAGAAACAAATACCTGGAACTTACAGAGCTAACAAATGACTCAAAGATGTCAATAATCAATGCTTTCACATGGGTAACAGCTGCTGCAATTTACTCATTTGAAACATTGTTAGACGTTTTTACCACAGATATTGCTAAAACCTTTACCCAACGAATTAATGGGACTTCAGCATATTACGCAAATGCCATGTTGAAATGGCAATATGGAGATGATCTAATTATCAATGATGAAGGTACAGCATTTCATTATGCAACTGAAGATACAACAAAAAGATTGATTACACATGTATCTTATCAAGAGTATTATAATGAAGAGTTCAAAGATAATATTTTGATATTAAAAGTTGCTTCCGGAGAAGGTCGTTCTTTGTCCCAATTGTCTGATGAAGAACTAATTGCAGCACGTGCATATCTTAATCAGATTAAATTTGCAGGTGTTAAGTGTAATGTAGTTAGCCGCAGAGGTGATGTGCTTGTTCCCAGACTCACCGTGTATTATGATGGAGCCATTACGAAAGAGGAACTTTATGATAATATTGATACAGCACTTATTGATTTTATTGTAAATATGAAATTTGATTCTCTTGTTTATTCACAAAAAATTATAGATGCCATTCAAAAAGTAGAGCATGTTACAGATGTTCATATTGATCATGAAGCTAGTGTAGAACAAGGAATATTTATTGCTCAATACAATGACAATAATGAACTCGGACCATTAACCAAAATTGAGCGGAAGTGTTATTTAGCTAGCGGTTATGCAAAACAAAGTACACAGCAAGATGCAGAAAGTGAACTTCCCACCTTTCGTGAGGCAATTGTTATAAAACTAGAAACAGAATGAGAAGTTATCGTATTAATACTGACCGTATAGTAAATCAGTTAGTTCCTCATTATCTTGGAGGACGAAAACTGATATTATTTCTTCAGGCCATTTTACAACCGTTAAACTCTTTAAATATAAAATGGAAAGAATGGGCTGATGAGAAACGAATAGAAGCAGCAATGACCTCCCAGGTTATCATGATGGAATATTTTTTAAATCATAAATTTAGGAAGTATTTTTTAAATACCTCTGAACATATTGTCATTTCAGATGGTGCTATAAATGGAGTACCGATATATTGGGAAGATGCTAATAAAAATATATGCGAACTTCCTTTGTATAACGAAGGCGAAACCGAAGTTAGCGGACACCCAACTGCTCCATTGCGCTGGAAAGATGAAAAGATGCCAACAAGTGATGTAAGTTTTGTAGTAAGTTGTCCTGCTATTAATACCAAGACAATCTCACTAGAGGAACTTACAGCTATGATTACTTATTATGTAGATCGTTATCGTATTGCAGGAAAAAAATTTAAAGTTATATACGCTTAAATGAAAGAGTTTACTTCACAAACAGGTGGACGTTACACCTACATTGATGATATTATGAATTTACAGAATCTTGCATTAGCTTTTACAAGTATATTTGATGAGTGTGATAACTTTATTATCAGCGGATGTCAAGTGTCAGGTACAAGTATTAGTGCAGGGTATGTCTATATCAATGGTAAAATACGTTATTGCGCAGGAACATCTGGAGTCTCTAAATGGCCTATGTATTTGTATGAGAACAACTCGGTTGAACGTGTGTCTTATGCCGATTCCGGAGATAAAATTGGACGGAATATATACGGATGTGCAGTATCATCCAGTGTACCAATAGCCAATGATGTACTAACTGAAGCACCACCCCAATTTATCAATATTACATCAGATGGCACAGCACTTCGACTTAAAGAAGCGTTATTTGGTAAATATGCTTTAATGATAAATTCCCCTAATTCAGTTCAGACTGTACAGAAGGATGTTGTTATTGATGGAACAGTAATAGCAAATAAAGACCTTACAGCCCAAAAAGGGATTAATTTAACATCAGGTGCTGCTAAAGCTAGCATCACCTACAATGCTTCTGGAGCATTAAGTATTCAATCCCAATTAAATGGAAAACCTGTTTATAAAGTAACTATAACAGAAGACGGAGCTATTCAATTTTATATTGGAGATACTTTATTGGCCTCGCTTGACTCCAATGGTATGACACTAAAAGTCACAATGTCTTTAAATTCTATTAAGGCAGGAAATATTGTTATAGCTAGTAATCATATATATAATACAGGCGTTGCAGCTGATACCAGTAGTATAAATATCAATATGTTAGGGTACAATGAAGGAGACTCCTATTATCGAGACACCAAAATTGGCGATGGAAAAAATACTGTTATACTAGAAATAACAGGAAAATCTAAAGCTAGTATTTTTTATGGACCGGTAAAAATATCTCATGCGGATTCTTCGATCCTAAGTTTAAAGAATGCTTCTCTTCCTAAAACAGACAATCAATTGATAACCTGTTTAAATTGGGAAGACAAAAATTCAGAACAAATCGGTTATATGGGGTATTCCAATATCTCTAATAAAGATTTGTATATCAAAAATAACATTGGAAACTTGATTCTCAGCAATGATGTATATGTAACAGGAAAACTATTCGTTGGTGGAATTGATGTTATAGCTAGGACTATAGAATATCCCAAAGATAGTGGATGGATTGCAATCAATGTTCAGAACTGTGGTATTACAACAAAACTGTATGTTCGTCAAGTTGGAAAAGTAGTGTCCATTCAAGGAGAATTGCACACCCATCACAATGGTACCATATTTACATTGCCAAATACCATTGATCCTCCTAAATATAAAATAGGTTATTCCCATAATAAAGGACGTGGAAATTGGCATTGCACAATACAAGGCGGACAACGTAATTGTGTAGTTGATTATTGTAATAATGGATGTTCAGAATACATCGGATTTTTAATGACATATATTATTTAAATTATGAAGATTATTAATGTTAGCGTTGATATTGAGAGTCAACTTTTAAATTCTCGGTCAACATCGTCTCAAAAAAATGAACCTAATGAAAACGTTTCCGAACAGCAGAAAGAAACCAAAACGCCGCAAAAAAAAGCCCGGAAGACCAAAGGGACACAGCCTGAAAAACTTCGACCAGACACGGATCGGATTTCTGATGAAACATGAAGTTCCTATAGAATATAAACTATTAATGGAAGTATCTGACTTCCTAAAAATTCATGCACCATCTCCAGAACTGATTGAAGCAATAAGTTATGCTTCAGATGACATATTCTTCAAAAAGGCTAAGTTCTGGAGATGCTTAATGGATTATAAAAAGTATGGTTTAAGACCTCCATATAGTATTCATACAAACGCAAATAAGGAATTATATTATATACATCTAAGATTTAAAAAGTATCTAATTTGACAATTTAAACAAGGCAAATTAGATACTTTTTTATATCTATAATCTTGTAAATAAGAAAATAATTAGTAATTTCGCATCACAATTGATACACACGATCTTTTATATTGACTTTTAACACAGTAAATTCATGCACAAGGTATCGCGCTTTTTCAAGCCTTTACCATGTCCTACCCCAGCTCCTAAAAAACTGTACCTATTAAAATGCGAAGCAACTGGATTATATAAAATTGGAGCAACAAGCGAGGATGTAAAAAATCGTATTAGTAAGCTGTATTATAATAGCCACACTGATCAACGAACAATTAAAATTATAAAAGTTTGGGAGAAGTGTGGTTATTGTGAGTATTATATACTCAACAGTTTTGCTAAGTTAAAGGTTTCTCATCCTTTCTACAAAAACGGACATACAGAATGGTTTAAATTCACAAGTGATGAATCCAGTCTAATACGGACTGTAGAATCTATTATTTCAAGTTTAACATAGAGGAAAATATGATTAAAGTAACTAGACTAAATGCGGTTACTTCTTGGAGCCGTGCTTTAAATGCAGCACGCAGAACCGTAGGAAAGTCAGCATTAAAAAAAGAACCTTCAGACTCATGGAAAGCAAAAATGTTATTGGCAGAACATTCTCCCATTCGTTTGGTAGAATATGAATGGACATGGGAACAAATACCTCAATGGGTAACAGTGCATTTCGTTCGCCATCATATAGGATGTGAAAAGTTTGTCCATACTCAACGACCGGACCGTACCGGTTCACAAATTCCTAGAGGAGAACATTTGCAAGGAGAACTGAATGAAATGGATATGACTGCAAATGCACAAGAAATAATGGCTATTTCACGAGTACGTTTATGTAATTGTGCTTCAAAAGAAACTAGAGAAGCATGGACAACAATGTTGCAAGAACTGAAAAAGATAGATCCGGTCCTTGTTAGTAAGTGTGTGCCAACATGTGTTTATCGAGGTTTTTGTCCAGAACTTAAATGTTGCGGATATGCCAATACTCATCAATTCCATGAAGCTGTTGAAAAATATAGAAAGACTGAATAATTATGAAAGTGCAAAAAAGAACAGGTCAAATTGTAGATTTTGACCTAGAAAAAATAGGAAATGCGATAAAAAAAGCCTTTGATAGCAAACAAGTTGAATACGATCCAGCAATTGTAGAATCGGTTGATAAATCAATTAGCCTTACCTACACTAATGTTCCCGTATCTGTAGAAACCATCCAAGGTTACGTAGAACGCGCATTAATGCAATTTGGATATTATGATATAGCCAAGACTTTTATTCTATATCGTGAACAACGTAAAAGTACGCGTTTTGTCAAAGAACGTATTGATTATATGAATCAATATAGTCAATCAACAGACAATGCAGCTTCTTCATCAGAAACCGATGGGAACGCTAATGTTACTATGAAAAATGTAGCTAACTTGGAAGGTGAAGTCTATAAAACTACTAATCGAATTATCCAACGCCAACGTATGAAAGATGAGCTGAACATCCTCTTTCCAGAAGTGGCAAAGCAATACGAAACAGATCTTGATAATCATATTATTTATACACATGATGAAGCATCTACGCCAGTATTAAAACAATATTGTATGGCAGTTAGTTTGTATCCATTACTAACAGAAGGCGTAGGCAATATTGATGGTGTTACTCCTTCAGAGCCTAACGATTTACAGTCGTTTAGTGGGCAAATAACCAACTTGATATTCTTACTTTCTTCCCAATGTAAAGGAGCGGTAGCCGTAGGTGAATATTTCATTGCATTAAATTATTATGTAGTTAAAGAGTTTGGAGATAAATGGTATAAAAAACTGGATTGCGAGGCTTCCTCACCACATTGCTTAATTAAAAGAACAGTACGTGATAATATCCTGAAAGCGTTCAAACAGTTTGTGTGGGGTGTTAACCAACCTGCTGGAAATCGTAGCTATCAAAGCCCATTTACAAATATTTCTTATTATGACCATACATATTTCACATCGCTTTTTGGAGAATTTTGTTATCCGGATGGAAGTAAACCTGAATGGATAGCTATTGATACATTGCAACGTATGTTTATGAAATGGTTTAATCAAATACGTTTAAAGCAAGTATTAACCTTTCCGGTAGAAACTTTTGCGATGGTCCACAATGGCGATGATATAATCGACCTAAATTACAAACAACTTTGTGCCGAAATGTATGCGGAAGGACACTCGTTCTTTACTTATATTTCCGATAGTGCAGACAGCCTTGCATCATGCTGTAGGCTTAGAAATGAATTGGCAGAAAATACCTTTAGCCCCACTTCTGGCTTGACCGGTGTTATGACAGGTAGTTGTAATGTGATTACTTTGAATATCAACAGAATCGTTCAAGATTGGGCATTGACCCACACATTAAATGGCACACCTTTAATTAAGGGCAAGAAACTTACAAGCAATCCCTTACGTGTAACAGCAATTGAAAATGATTTAAAGAACTATGTAACTAGGATTTTGGAAAGAGTCTATAAGTATCATATTGCTTTCAAGACAATGTTATACGACCTCGAAGACAAGGGAATGTTTGCCGCTTCAAATGGCGGTTATATTCATATCAGTAAATTATACAGTACCATAGGCATCAATGGGTTGAACGAAGCCGCTAGATTCTTGGGAATGAAGGTATGTAATAACCCAGAATATATTGAGTTCCTTCAACTCATTTTGGGCACTATTAAAGAACAAAATAAACTGCATTCTATCCATGACAGAAAACGACCTTTCTTGTTTAATTCAGAAGTTGTGCCAGCAGAAGGACTGGGAGGAAAGAATTATAAATGGGATAAAGAAGATGGATATGTTGCTCCAGAAGATGAGAATCTATATAACTCATATTTTTATAATGCCCATGATGACACTTCTATACTAGATAAATTTATATTACACGGGCATCAAACCTACCAGTACACTGATGGAGGCTCGGCAGCTCACATTAATTTGGAAGATCATTTATCAAAAGAGCAATATCTGAAATTAATTGATTTCGCCATAGCCAATGGAACCAATTACTTTACTTTTAATATACCAAACAGCAAATGTGAAGATTGTGGCAAAATCATAAAAAGACCCATTAATACTTGCCCTTGTTGTGATAGCCATAATATTACTCAATATACACGAGTTATCGGATATTTACGCCCAACTAAAGCATTTGGAAGTGATCGACAACAAGAGGCTAGAAACCGTATATATAGTGATGGTAAATCCCAGGTATGAAATATGTAGATACAAAAATAGTGTTTCAAGAATTGCCCAATGAAATTACTTTGGCAATAAATATAAGTGGTTGCCCATGCGCCTGTATCGGGTGCCACTCTTCTTATCTATCACAGGATATAGGAGAATCATTAACCAAAGAAGCACTTCAACAATTGATACGCAAAAATAAAGGAATAACAGCTATATCATTTATGGGCGGTGATGCAAATCCGGCATATATAAATAAATTAGCCGAATACCTTTATCATAACTATCCTAATTTAAAAATTGGCTGGTATTCTGGACGAGATAAATTATCCGAAGAGATCAAACTTGATTTCTTTCATTATATTAAATTAGGCCCGTATATCTCCAGCAAGGGACCTCTTAATAGTCCGAACACTAACCAAAGATTATATCAAGTTGTTAAAAAGGAGAATGATATTAACCTATTTGATATTACTTTTCATTTTACAAATAATCAATATAATAATTAAACATACATTATATAGCTGTAAAACAATAATATAGATTTTTATTAAAAAAATATTTTTGGTTTTATTTTGATAGTTAAATTGATACAATTATCTTTGCAGTATTCTTTGAAAAACGACAGTATGTTGCATGGTCAAGCACGTCTTATTGTGCAAGACAATAAGGCAGCAAAACAAGAGATCGAATTGGCTATTGGAAATTTGAAAGATGGTGATTATACTGTTCTTATTATGGACGATACCAAAAACAAATCTCTACCGCAATTGAAGTATCTATTTGGCGTAGTACTGAAGACAATTTCAGAGCAATTGCCTACACATCCGCCAGTAGATGCCCTATACAGATATTTTGAGGAAATTTATGCTCCGATTCATGTCTGTGATCTTCCTGAAGGTGAAAAGTATGAATACTTTAACCTCAAAAATGAAAAAGCAAGTGAGATGAATGAAGTAATTGAGAGAATCATTCATCATGTAAACACTGAATGGGGTATTAAGGTTATGTTGAAAGATAAAACCAAAATGCCAGAAGCAAAAGAACTTTGGGCTGGAGCTTATACCGAACAGTGGAATCTTCCCCTCTCTAAATTAAACAAATAATTTTCATTTTATGGAAGAGATGATTAAAAATCCGTATGCCCTCTTTGCGGAAAATCAAGAAACTTATGAAGAGGCGGTAAAAAAAAGTACCGATGAAAGTCAATCATTTCAACGTACTAAGCATTTTCGTATGGATTCTGCTGGAACTTATACCGTGCGTATCCTTCCTTTGGCACCAGCCGAGCAGCCAGATGGTTCTTACAAACTAGAACGTAAGGGATACGAATATCCAATCAAAACACAGGTATTGAAACTGGACAACCCACGTCCAACAGGAAAAAAAGACAAACAGTTCTTTGTAAATATCTGTCATTCCAGCTATGCCGGATTATCTGTAGACCTAATTGACACTTATCTTCAAGTTGCTGAAAATAAATATGGCAGTGATGAAAAATTGATGAAAAAGATTAAAGGTTCAGGCTTTGATGGTGGTCTAAAATGGAACTCTCAACGTGCCATGTATATTTTAGATTTGGACAACCGTGAAGAAGGTATTCATTTACTTATCCTGTCTTATTCGCAATACAAAGATTTGGAGGATCGCAAACTGGCTATATGGAAGAAGCTTCTGGAAAAAAATCCTAAATGTTTGTGCCCTATCTCTTCTTTGGAAGATGCTTTCCCGGTAGAAATTACTCGTAAAGAGGAAAACAAGAAAACCACTTACACATTCAACATTGATACAATTTCCGGTGCCGAACCTCTATCTGAAGAGGAAGTCAGTTCGTTGTTGGAAACACAGCGTATCCCGGCAGCTATTTATCGTTACTCACGTTTCCACATGGAGGCTACCATTGAGTTCTTGAAGCAATACGATGCTAAAATGGAAATGGATGTGATGAGCAGCAAAGAGATCACAGAAGCTATTGAAAAGATAAAAATGGAGCTTCATCCTGATGATAAATCCCATTTCTCTTTTGACAAAAAAGAACGTAACAGTGGTGATAATGAGGAACCATCAGACAACGAACTGGATTCATTGTGGAACCTCTGGGAAAAACTAAATGAACGCGGTATTGGTGATAAGAGCGAAGAAGGGCAAGACTTACGTGATGCAATTCGCGAATATATTGATGCCAATGAGCTAAATGTCCGTGTCACTCGTGGAAAAACAAATGAAGATTTGCTGAATGACATTGAAGACGCGTTGGAAGTTGCTAAAGATGGCAGCAACAACGAAGATGACAATACACAAAACGACACCAAACCGGAAGACACGTCTTTAGAGCCAAAACCGGAAGAGGAACCAGAACCAACCCCCGCTCCTACTCATACTGTTCGTAGACGTGGTGAACATAATGACGACACCAATGAACCGGCTGCAAACCCGGTCCGTGAACGCAGAGCTGCACGTCCTGAACGTAGAAGAAGATAATTCATTTTTGTATTAGCATTATAGGGACATATCTAACTAATATTAATATGTCCCTATTTAAATTGAATCACAATGAGCAAGAAAATACCAAGTGCCTTATTGTTGAATGATATACATGTATCAAAAGACAATATTCCAGAATTTCAAAAAAACTGGGACGAGGCTTTATATATATGCGATCAATATGGGATTGAAGATATGATAATTGGTGGAGATTTGTGGTTATCACGCTCTTCTCAAACACTTAGCACACTCATGGCTGTTCGCCAAGCTATCATAAAAGCCACTAAAGCCGGAATAACCATTACCGTTGCCGAAGGAAATCATTGTAAAGTTGACCAGGAATCAGTTCTAGGGTATAGTCATTTGTTTAGTGAATACCCCCACGTCTATGTTGTTGATGACTATTCGATTATTAATATTAGCAACGATGTAGAACTATATATAATGAGCTATTTTCCAGAAAACGGAAGTTTCGTAGAACGGCTGAAAAAAATGGTAAGAGCGGAATTGAACGCGTCTGTACATAATATCCTATATATTCACGAAGGAATAAACGGGGCACTTAGCACGCCTAATGAAAAAGAACTGCCCACGAACATTTTCAGTGATTTTGATACAGTTCTTGTAGGACATTATCACAATCGTTGTATTATCAAAGGTACCAACATTGAATACATAGGTTCTTCCAGGCAACATAATTTTGGCGAAGATGAAGAAAAGGGCTATACCATTATATATGATGATGGTAGCCATGAATTCATAAAGAACCAAGTTAATATTCGCTACAAAGTTTTGGACATAAAAGCTAGTCAAATCAATTCAAAACTAATTGATAAGCTGGATGATATGAAAGCGGATGGAAGATACAAGATTAAAACAAGAATCAGTTGTACAAGCCAAGAAGCTCCAAATATTGATAAACAAAAACTTCTGGAAGCGGGATCTTCAAAAGTGGAAATTGTTACTGAAGACGTAGAAATTACAGAAACAACAGCCCACTCTTTAGATAAAAAATTCGACAAATCTGGTATTAAACAAGAATATACTAGTTTTTGTGCTAACAAAGGAATCATAAATATAGAAATGGGGTTGCAATACCTCGATAAAATCAGTTAGTATGTGGACATTAAGACAAGTTTACGCAAAAAACCTATGCGCCTTTAAGCAATTGGATTATACATTGTTGCAAAAACATACAACGCTGATTTTTGGCAACAATATGGATAATGATTCGCAAGGTTCAAATGGTTCCGGAAAATCTGCTATGTTAGAAGCAATCGCCATTGGGATAACCGGAGAAACTCTTCGTAGAATAAAAATGGATGAGATAATCAATGATGCAGAAGATGAAGCGACTGTTTCCCTTTTGTTCCAGAATAATACTACAGGAGAGTATTTATCTATTAAACGTGTTATCTCCCGTAAAACAGCACAGATAATCAAAGTTTCTATATATGATGATGAAACTGATTGTAACATAAAACATATAGAACAAGCCGGAGTTGCAGATTACAATAAATTTATACTTGAAACACTGGGGCTGACTAAAGATGATGTTTTCTCAAACTTCATTCTTTCTAAGCACAAATATTCGTCATTTCTCTCCAGTTCTGATCGCGAGAAAAAAGAAATCATTAATCGTTTCAGTAATGGTGTAATGGTGGATGAATCTATCGCTGCATTACAAGAGGATATGATACCGATTCAAGAATCATTAAAACAAGCAGAATTGAATGTAGCGAATCATACCGGACGTGTTGAAACATTACAAGAGCAAATCAACACAGCTATTACAGAATCAACAGAGCGTTCACAAAAGAAAGTTGAGCGTATAGCAAACTGGAATGAAGCTATTGCCGGGAAAAGAGCTTATATCCGTGAGCAAAATGTTCTCATAAATAAAAGTGACGAGTTACTGGAGCAATATGATAAAACAGATGAAGTATTGCAAAAACTGGAAAACAGTAAAAAAGATACCGGTGCATGTTTTGAAATTATTTCAGAACGTTTTACTTCATGCGCTTTGCCATTACCCAAGGATTTTGCAGCTATATCAATTAAAAATCAGAAAGAATTGGAGGTTGTTACAACAGAATATTCCAATGTACAACAACAGCTGATTCAGCATGAGAAAAAGATTGCAACAGCCAAATCCTCTTATGAGAAGCTGTTAAAACAACATGAGAAGTTTCAAGAAAACTTCAAAAAGAAATCCACCAAAATTGAGAATCAAATAAATGAATTATTGGATTCTATTAAAAAGTTGGATGCCGAGAATAGTAATCTTAGATCACAAAGGACTAAGTTGGAAGCAGATATAGCCAGCCTCCAAAAACAACTTGCCGGAATTATCGTTTGTCCTAAATGTCAACATGAATTCACATTGGCTAATGATATAGATATAAACGAGGTTAAACTAAGATTGCAAGACCGAAATGGAGAGACACAAGACATTCTCCAAAATATTGAGGCTAATGAAAAACGCATTTCAGATATTACAACAAAAGGACGCGAAGCTCGTAAAGAACAGGATGAATTAAATCGTAGTAAAATAGAATGGTCGAATAAGATTACCGAGACTTGTACGGCATTGGATGAATTGTCACGTAATACGTCTTATTTAACCAATAAAATGCAAACCCTCCAGCATCAAATGAATACCCTTCAGAAATCCATTGATGATGCGCGTACTAATTTATTTGATGATTCTTATGCAATATTAGATGAAGCTATTAGAAAGCAAGAATACGAAACAAAGCAGGCCGAGTTGAATATTAACAATGCTAATGGAGCTATTCAGTCATACGAAGAATCTATTCGTGACATCGAAAACTCTTCCGAAACTGACATGATAGAATCTCTCAAAGCCAACAAGAAAAAATATGAGAAAGAATTGGTATTAGCCATTTCTGAAAAAGAAACTATTGAACGGAAATTAAATTCATATAAAGAGCAAGAAGCAACCTTTATTGAATTTAAAACCCATCTGGCTAATACTAAAATTGATGCTCTTAGTCACATAACTAACGAGTTTCTGGAAGCCATTGGTAGTGACATTCGTATTGCATTTTCCGGTTTTACAGTCTTAAAAAGCGGAAAAATCAGAGATAAGATTTCCATTTCTCTTATTCGCGATGGTGTAGATTGTGGCTCTTTTGATAAATTTTCAGAAGGTGAAAAAGCAAGAGTTAATCTAGCTAATATTTTGGCAATGCACAAACTTACCAATGTAAATTGCGATGACGATAAAGGACTAGATCTCCTGATACTTGATGAAATATTAGAAGCCACTGACGAACAAGGGCTTTCCAACATTTTTGATGCCCTCAATCAATTACAGATTACATCTTTGGTAGTCAGTCATGGAAATATAGCTGAAGGCTACCCATACAAGACTGTAGTCAATAAACTTAATGGCGTTTCATACATAGAATGATTAACGAATCAAAAAACATTAAAAATGAGTCAATAAATCAAATTACACGTGATAATGTGCTTGCATTAGATATAGCAGAGCACTGTGGATATTACTCAACCCATGAATCAGGAACATGGAATTTTACCCAAAGAAAAGGCAAAAATGCGACCGAGCAACATAAAATGTTTTATGACACACTGGTTGAATTTATCCAAAAATACAACATCAAATTGATTATCGCCGAAGATGTATGCGTTTCAAAGCATTTCATTGCAGCGCGAAAACTATCCGAATTTAGAGGCATATTATATCTGATATGCGCCCAGCTTGGACTCCCGGAACCAAAATTCATAAACGTTAGCACAGTAAAAAAATGGGCTACCGGTGACGGAAAAGCTGACAAAAAGAAGATGATTGAATATTGCATCAAACGATGGAATATTACACCAGTCGATGACAACATGGCTGATGCAACCCACATCTTCAAATATTATGTAAGAATATACAAACTTTAGACAGAAAATGAGTTACGCAAGAAACATAAGGCGTAGGCAACAAAGAGAAGGCCAGCCCCATTTAATGATGCTAGGAAGCTTGCTAGGAGATTTTTACGAATTCCTTAGTAAACAACCCCAGCCAACAGACAACGAGGTAAGAAGTAATTTTATCTCTAGTAATAATAAGTGGAAGAAGTATTGTAAAGTCCACAAATTGATGAACTCGGATCACTTGTTTGTGCTCAATGTTCAAGAGGCGTGGAAGAGACATACTCAGCAGTTACCACAGAACCCATAATAATAAGTGATGAAGTAGCTGCACGGCGAAAAGCCCTATTTGATAAATACGTAACACCGTACAACCGAATGATATACAAGTTATGTATGCGCTATACTTTTAATCCTTCTGACATAGAAGACAATTACATAGAAGTGCTTACCAACATGTATAAATATATCGAGACATATAATCCAGAGCGTTCTGTACAAACATGGCTCCATATTGTAACCAAACGATGTGTTTTTGATTTGGATCAACGTAAAAAAAGGCATCAAGACATGTTGAGTGATGATAACGATGTGGAAACATTTTCTTCCAGTGAATCTATTGTAGATTTTGACGAAGTAAGCTCTAACGTAATGGGTATTGACAATTATCAAGAGTTATACAGCGATGATGTTTTAGCTGCATTAAAACAGTTGAAACCACAATACAGAAGCGCACTTTTGTATCAACAGGCAGGATATAAACTCAAAGAAATTGCCGAAATCGAATATCGGAACGGTGCCTTAGAATCTCGCAATATCGAAACTGTCAAAAGTCGATTATTCTTGGCGCGTCAACAACTTCAACAACTATTGACTCGTGATGGAAAAAGAAGAACGACTGACGAAACAGATTAAGACAGTATATACAGAAATAGCCAAGCGTTTGGTAGACCCCTCCTTCTCATTCCCAGAGGGAGGGCAAGCCAAACGCCAACTATCCAAATTTATTGTCAACTTTACTCAAATTTGTGGTGGAGAATTTAATACTTCACGACTTGTAGACTATTGTGTATTCCAGCTTCATAAAAACAGGAATGCCCAATATCAACGTACATTAGCTCCAAAAACATTTGGGACTACCGCTCTTCAAAAATATCTATCAATGTCTTCCAAATCCAAGCAATATCTGGAAGACCAATGGTTATCTGAAGCCAATCTAACCAGAGCCTATCTAAATTCACTAATCTGTAAAAAAGAGCATCCTCAGTCTAAGTATATTTATATGCCATCTGAAGAATGCACTAAGAAACGGAGTATCAACACAGATATTGGGTTTCTAATATGCTCTACATCCACATTGATGTGGAGTCCATTCTCTCCAGCATGTCAAATATGCACAAATGTCGAGAAATGCAAGCAAGAAACCGCGATAAAATATCCAGAGTTATACCGAATAAGACTCGAAGAATATGGCGAAAGAAGATAACGTATTAACAGAAGATTTTTTATTTGAATTATATTACGCTTGTTTTACATACGACTATGTATGTAGCTTAGTGTGTGAATATATGCAGAAATCGTACTTGCCTGGTAGAGATTTTCAAGCATTGCAGGGGTATCTGTGCAAATACTTCGCAGAACACAAATCATCCCCTACCCTTAATATTATCAGCCAGATAGTTTCTGTCAACAGAGAGGTTTCAGCACTTTTAGAAGATATAAAAGACTGCGCCGAAGGAGTTGAACCGGAAATTATATTGGAACAGTTTGAAAATTATCTAAGACAAGTAAAATTTCAAAAGACTTACAAAGAGATAGGTGAACTTTATGCAAAACAGGATCGTGACAAAGCAATGAAGTTGCTCCAATCATTTGCAGAATGGCAAAATGATTTCAGCTTGCGTCAAAACTCTTTTGTTGATGTAGTCGAAACCTTTGAATCCCGTTTTAGGCGTAATAGAGAAAAACACAATCAAGAGTCAAGATTTAAACCAATCACCAGATTTTATATTGATGGTCTGGATGAAATGAACGGTGGACGAGATTTACGTACTCAATTAACATGTCTCTTAGCCCCTACTGGTGTTGGGAAAAGTCATGCCGCACGTTGGATTGGGAAATGCGCCTCTCAAATAGACGGATTAAACGTACTTCATTTCCAGTTAGAAGGTTCTGAAGATGAAGTTGTGGATGCTTATGCCGCGTCACTGGTTTCCTGTAATTCTTATCGTTATAGTACTGGTACACTAAAAGACCGGGAATTAGAACGAATGATACAAGAAATCAAAGCAATGTCTGGCACCCTAAAAGTCAAATCCTTTCCAAAGTTCGCTAATCAAGTGTCTACCATTGATATAAAAAATGGTATTGCTGAATACAAAAAAATCTATGGCATATCTCCAGACGTTGTTATCATAGATTCTATGGATTTGCTAACAGATTCCAGCGGACGTAGATGGTCAGAAAATGGAGAACGCCACAAACGAGTTGCTGTTGCTAATGATTTAAAGGACTTGGCAGGTGACGAAAATGTCTGGATGGTTGTGACTTATCAGGCAACTATAGAAAATAGAGAGTGGCTTAACGATGAACAAAATGTATTGACTGAATATAATTGTTCAGAAGCCAAAGGTTTGAGTAGACCAATGACTCATCTTATTACTCTTAATCAAAGCATCAATGAAATGCGCGAAAATGTCATGCGCCTAAATGTTGCAAAATCACGATTCTTCAAAAAAGGAGACCCATTTAAAATTGCTACTGATTATGATAACGAATGTTTTTATGACAGAGCAAGAACATTAAATATCAGCAAAGTTGCGTAATATGGAATTGAGTAAAGAAGAAAAAGAGTATATAATCCAAGAACTTTCTATTGAACTACATGCAAAACCGGATGGTAGCGGAAAGAACTTGATTGTCCCCCAGTGCCCCTATTGTGGGCATGAAGGGGGGAAATACGGCATATATATAGGTAAAGCAACCGAAAGGAAAAAGCCTTTTATGGCACATTGCTTTTCGTGTGGACGTTCAACCCAGACATTAGAGCAATTACTGACAGATATAGGCCGTCAGGACTTAATCATAACAGATACTTTTGATCTGGATGGAGATAAAAAAATTAATGATTTCTCTTTTCTGGAAAACGATGAAAAGGAAATAGACGACTCTGTGTGTGTTGTGGAAATGCCTGAATATTATAAGCGCACTCATTTTAATCGGTATTTAAGAAAACGTGGATTTGCTGAAGAAGATTACGATTTCTTTCCTGTTGGCACTACACGTAACATGAACTTCAAGTTTGATGATTATGTAATATTTCCGATTATAGACAACGGAGATATTGTTGGGTATATTTCCCGGCATATTTGGGATAAAGCTGATATTGATGAATATAACCGTAAAGCAAGTCATAATGGAAAATTCCAAATTATGCGTTATAGGAATAGCACTGAAAACGATTTTGTCAAATTATTATACAACTATGATAGTATAATTGAAGACGAAACAGATACCGTAATCCTTGTAGAAGGAGTATTTGATGTCATTGCACTTACGCGAAAATTAAACCTGTATAATAACCCATCTGTGGCTGTTGTTGCTACGTTTGGGAAGAAAATCTCTGATACACAAATTTATAAGTTACAGGCAAAAGGGGTTCATACAATTGTCATTGGGTATGATGGGGATGCTGTAGAAGCTATAAAGAAAACAGGTGAACAACTAAATGAATATTTTGATTGCTACGTTGCTGATATTGAGAACTCCAGTCAAGATTTTGACAGTATGAACTTTTGGGAAATATATGACACGTTCGCTTTCGGACTGAAAACTTTAACCGAATATAAATTAAACAAAATTCAAATATGAATCCTGATTTATTAAATTGGCTAGATAATAATAAGATGTGTTTCAATATCATAGATGAAGATGTTATTGAAATCACGGGCTTTGGTAAAATGTACTATGAAGATACCAGTATGATTAAGTCCATCTTCCGTACTGATGCTGACAACAACATCAAGTTCAATACAATGGAAAACATCCAAACATTACAAGAAGAAGGCATTAATTATATAGTATTTCAATTTGGAGACAACTGGTATTATTACGATACAAGAAAAGATTTTGAATTTCAAATTTTAAAGTATGTAGGCGATAGGAAGCCATTAAACCATGCCCAAGAATTTGTAAACTTAGGCATACATACCCCTTTTGAATTGCTCAATGGAAGTTTCTCGCTAACAGATTGGATAAAAAAAGCCAAATACTTAGGGCAATCCGCATTAGGTATTTGCGATTACAATACAATGGCAGCAACCCTTATTCTTCAAAAAGAATGCGAAGCTGCTGGCATTCAATGGGTGTTTGGATATTCACTTACATTCACTGATGGTATCGAAAAGATAGATGCCAAAATATACTGTCAGTCACAAGAAGGACTTCAAAATTTGCTTAGAATTCAAAAACGTATAAACGTAGATTCCGAAAATAAAATCATTGATTTACAAGATCTTCTAAGACATGGAGCCGGTAATATAATTGTATTTAGCAAATATGCGTCATTTTGGTTGAAAGACATAGGTGACAATCTTGACCGTTTTTTCGACAGTTTTGACGATTGTTTTTATCAATTAGATTTATCGGAATTCAAAGCTGAACGTATTGATATTAAAGTACTAGATGCCACAAAATGTTACTTTGACTACATTTATGATACAGGCGACCTTCCTCCAGTATTAATTTGTGACTGCTATTATTTGGACAAAGATGATGCAAAAAACAAAATCATCCTTAACAAAATTGCTGAAGGAGCGGCACATGAACAAAGTGATGACCAATATTTTAAAGATCTGGATGAACATTGGAACACTATGTCTGGCTTGTTTGATGAACACAAATGGGACATAGAGGATATATTCAATTGGGCGTGTGAAAATACTGTCAAGATTGCTAAAGGAGCAGAAGCAAGATATGAGATTGAACGCAACTTTATGCCTCAATATGACATGACCGACAATGAAAAATCAAAATACGCCAACCGGCATGAAATGTTTTTGGAGTTGCTGGAAGACGGGTTTAATAAATTGGTTCCAAAAGATAAAGAAGACATATATCGCAAACAATTGGATCATGAGATTTACGTATTAGAATCAACCAATAATGTAGATTATATGCTCATACAATATGATACGGTTAATTGGGCACGCAAAAATGGAATATTAGTGGGTTGCGGACGTGGCTCTGCTGGAGGGTGTCTAGTTTTATACCTATTAGGAATAACACTTATAGATCCAATAAAATACGATTTGTTATTTGAACGCTTCCTTCTCCCGGAACGTGCAGGATTATACCCTTCAGATGTAACCATTATTGGAGATGACGTAGATTCCAATCAATATATCGAAGTTACATTAGAAAATCATAAAACTTATAAAATAGACAAAGATGCACAGTTACTTGTGAAACGCGCCGGAATGGATGATCCTATTGTAGTATATGCAGATGAACTGCAAACTGACGATGATATTCAATTTGATAATCGAGATCTTTTATTTACTCTAAACGAAATTTGATTATGATTCCAATTTTAAGAAAAGTGGGATGGGATTTAAATCCCAATGACAAGGTAGTTAATACCATCCTCAAAAGATGTGAAGCCAATAATGGCGAGTGTCCATGCCACAATGATTCCAAAGACAAACGATGTCCGTGCAGCTCGTATAAAGAACATGATGTTTGTCATTGCAATTTATATGTAAAAATAGAAAAATAAAAAGGTATGGAAGATATGATTTTGACAGAAGAGATGCAAAAAATTATGAATCTCATTCAAGATGATGAGAATAATGTATTCGTAACAGGTAAAGCCGGTTCTGGAAAGACTACATTTCTAAAATATCTAATTGAAAAATCCGGGAAGAATTGCATTGTAGCTGCCCCAACAGGCATAGCAGCCATTAATGCAGGGGGCGTTACATTGCATAGTCTATTTGGCATTCCTTTTGGACCCATTACACCTTACGACCGACTGGAAAACAAATTTTCAGAATACAAGGTAGAACTATTGCTCAAAATGGAATTGCTGATTATTGATGAAATAAGCATGGTACGCCCAGATATTTTGGACACCATTGATCGCAAACTACGGTGGGTTTACGAAAGCGATGAACCATTTGGCGGTGTACAAGTAGTAATGTTTGGCGATCTTTTTCAATTACCTCCAGTAACAAAGAAACAAGAAAGAGAAATATTGTCTGACTTTTATGATGGCTTTTTCTTTTTCAACGCCTTAGTTTTCAAACGCACAGGTTTCCACATTGTAGAGCTAACAAAAATATTCAGGCAGACAGAACCAGAATTTATCAATGTACTTAACAATATTCGTAATTATCAAGTAACATCCGATGAACTGGATTTATTAAGCGAATTGAAAGACCGCAAAATCAGTAACAGTTATGATGGTGAATACATCCATATTTGTACACACAAAGCTGATGTTGAGAAAATTAATGCTGATAAGTTAGGGGAACAAGAGATACGGAACTATGATATAGTTATCAAGGACAAGTTCCCAGAATCATCTATACCATGTGATTTACATTTAAAACTTCGAGTTGGAGCAAGAGTTATGTCATTGGTTAACGACTCATTAAAGGGTTATTATAATGGTATGCTTGGAATTGTGACCGCATTAGAAGATAACGTAATTACAGTACGTATGGATAATGGCCGGACTATCAAATTTGAGCGTTATACATGGAGTAATACGCAATATACTTTAAAAGATAATGAGATTGTAAAAGAAGAAATTGGTTCATGTACTCAATTTCCATTAACATTGGCGTGGGCTATTACCATTCATAAAAGCCAAGGACTTACATTCGATAAAATTATCATTCATGTATCACATACTTTTTGTCCTGGACAACTATATGTAGCCCTTAGCCGATGTAGAACGCTGGAAGGCATCGTTTCAGATGCTTTTATCACCAAACAAATGATTATTCCAGAATATGCTCTAATTGATTTTGAGAGGGCATACAAATCAGAGGGTAATTATTATGGTAAACGGTTAGAATAATGGAAGAATGGAGAGATAAATACGCCAATACAGAGATTTCAATGAAAGATTTAGGCAAAATATATGGTGTTTGCGCCCAAACTGTATGCAATGCCGTTAATCATAAAACTCAATTCAAATGAAAATTATAAATATTAAGTTTGTACAAAATATTACCCCAATTAAAGCAATAGATTGTTTTGTCGACCAAGGGTATTTGCAAGGAAAATCAGGAAGTTTACCGGATGTTGATACAGATTATGAATCACTTAGACTTCAAGACGTGCGGCAATATACTGAACGAAGATACAACGCACCTGGACAAATACGTGTATTTATGGCCGGTACTTTTACTACACTGAAATTAAAAGCAGTACTAAAAGATGTATCACGTGTACATAGAGTGCCTGTAAATATTGTAAATTACATTACAAATGTATTTGAAGATGGCAATATGAGTTGGACGGATTTGTTTTTGTTAGCTGCAACCAACAAGAAAGTACACGCCTTTATTATGGATTATCCACAAGTTATAGAAGACATACGTACATTAATGGGACAGCCTCGTTCTTCTTCAGTTCACGCGTCCGCTCAACTTATTACCCCAAAAGAAAAAGACGGTAGATTTATGGAGGCGTATGACTTTACTCCATTAAAAAAAATTGACGGACAATTAGTTTCTGAATTTTCTGGCTATGATTTGGATGAGTGTGGTTTACTTAAAAATGATTCTTTAGCAACCCAAGAGCTTTCAAAATTACGTCAAACTATTGAAATTTGTAATGATAAATACAATGCGAATCTAACATTTCAAAATATCGTGCAAAGCGGACTAGACGATCCCAAAGTATATCAACTACTACAAAAGGGACACACCCAAAATATCTTCCAGTTTTCATCTAAAGGGATGATTAAATTTTTGGTAAGTATGCAACCGGATAAAATTGAAGATTTAATCGCAGCCAATGCCTTATTTCGTCCAGCAACACTAGATTCCGGGTCTACAGATAAATATGTAGATTGCAAATTGGGAGACGCAGACCCTGTATATCTATGGGGAACATACAATGCTATGAAGAATACTTATGGTGTACTGTGTTACCAAGAACAGTTAGCACAGATTGCACGTGAAGTTGGAAAATTCAGTTTAAGTGAAGGGGTTAAATTGGTAAAACTTATATCCAAGAAAAAAGTAGATAAGATTCTTGCCTTACGAGACAAGTTTATGGCCGGAGCTAATGAAAATGGCTGTCCAAAAGAAGATGCAGAAGCAATATGGCACATGTTTGAGGTGGCTGGCGGTTATCTTTTTAACAAAAGTCATGCAACCGCTTACGCTGTTACCGCCTATGCCGGAGCCTACCTCAAAGCCAATTACCCTACAGCTTTTTATACCATAGCTCTTCAATGGGCTAAAGATGATGAAATTCCTACATTAATGAGTGAGATGGAACTATGCAGTGAAGCAAAAATAGTTCCACCAGATATAAATGTCAGTGGCGGAACCTTTATTACAGATTATGAAACCAATAAAATTTTTTGGTCTCTTTCTCGTATTAAAATGTTGGGAGCTAAAGCTACAGAATGGATTATAAACGAACGAAATGTACGCGGAGATTTCAGTTCTATTGAAAATTTTATAGAACGAATATTCCGGTATAAATTAAAGCAGTACAAATATTGGGATGATCCAGACAATCCGAATGAAGCTACTAAATGCCCGGTTAATGCAAGACATGTCCGCCATTTAATATTATCCGGATGTTTTGACAAAGTAGAAAATGCCCAATCAGTCATAGAACGATACGCCATTTTAGAAAAAGCTGCAAAATGTCTAGGTTTTGAAATATCCGGAAAAGATATACCGGAAGATTTGAGAAACAAACATTATTTCTGGAGTCAACAGCAAATCGCAATTAGCGGCATTGGGGCTATCGACTATAAACGTATTTATGACAATTCAGAAGCAAAACCCAAAATAAAAGGAAAAGCATCTTGGGCACTTTTAAAAAACATACAAGACCCCGATTATGATGGAAAACGCGTTGCTATTTGTGCTAACATTGTAGATATTGAAGAGAAAAAGTTTAAAGACAAGAAAACAGGTGAGAATCGAGTTTTCTGCAAACTTTTACTTCAACAAAACAACGATCTGGTAGAAATGATCATCTGGAATGATGAATGGATGAATGTCCGGGCAACACTTTGTAAGGGTGGTCCTCTTAGCTGTGCAAAGAACAAAATGCTTATATGTTCTGCCCAAGTTAAATACAGTGACTATACAGGTGGAAACAATCTTCAGTTATATAAATCTTCAATTATAGATATATTATGAAAATAAAAGCAAACAGACCAATTATTATAACTATTGTCGGACCATCTGGAAGCGGTAAGACAACAATGGCAAACATCATGTCTGAAAACGGCATTCCAACAATAGTATCATATACAACACGTCCCATGAGGGAAGAAGAAACAAATGGAAAAGAGCATTGGTTTGTAACTCCGGAAGACAAGCCCCAAATGTCTGAAATGATAGCTTATACACAATTCGGAGAACATGAATATTGGGCTACATTGCAACAGGCAAAACAGAAGATATGTACATACGTAATTGATGAAAAAGGTCTGATATATTTAAAAGAAAAATTCTCAAACTCATTTATTATATTTTCTGTATATATCGACAGAAGTATGGATGATCGTATAAATTGTGGGATCGACCAACAGCGATGTGAACGCGATTTGAATCGTATAGAGATACCTTTAAATGAATATGATTATGTTATTCATAATAATTATTCATTCGAAGAATTTAAACAAAAAGTTAAACAACTCACACTAAGTTTATTAAAATAATATGGCAACTCCTAATAACGAAAAGCCGATTATCGTGGCTTTTACCTTAGACTTTGAGACTGGCGGTTTGGACTGCCAAGATTGCGCATGTACCCAGATTGCAATCCACGCAGTACGTATAGATACTTTTGAAACAATCGACAGATATGTAAAATACATATTCCCATATAATAAGCAGCCAGATAAAGGTGTAGTTAAACGTAAAGTATTGAAAAGTAAATTTGATAAAGACGATGAACAGCCCATGAAATATGAAGAAAAAGCCTTGACTTATTCTGCCATAACAATGGAGATGTTGGAATCTCTTGGTATGGACATTAAGCAAGTTGCAGCAGAAGTTATTGATTTTATCCGTAGAAACATATTATCAAAAGGTCGCAACATAAAACCCTTCTTAATTGGTCAGAACATTGGATTTGATATAGGATTCATGCAACAGTTAATGGAATATGGAGGACAAATGAAAGAATTTGCCAAATTAATGAGAGGAGAAACAGATTTCTATGGTCACTTCCAGCCTTTATATATAGACACAATCGTTTTAGGACAATTGGCTTTGTCTCATTTAGATGGCATGACCAGTTATAAATTGGAAATCATGGCAGAAAAATTTGGTATTGAACTAGATGATGCCCATGATGCAGATGCTGATGTAACAGCAACGACCAATGTGGCTATGGTATGTTCCCAAAGGATGCGTAATGCTTCCGGCATAGATGATGGTAGTATGGTTATGACCAAAACAGAAAAATCACGTGTCCATTTCAAGATATAAAATATGGTAACAGAAGAAGAAAAACAACAAGCGCAATCAATTGGACTGGAGCCAGAAGTAGTGTTCAACACTCTTTCAGACCGAAGAATCCTGGCTGTACAAACCGAAGATACCCATGAAACTATTATGGAAATTTCCGGATATGATTTACAAATAAATTTTAATCGGGACAAGTTACAGAACATTGCAGATATAGAAAGTATGCTAGATGGCCTCAAAGACCTATTCAGACGGGTTGTTATGCAAGATTTATTAGAAAGTAATGTTGAAAAAACAAACTCATAAAGCCTTTCCTAGCTATTCTTAGTAAACCAAGCCCAGTTGAACATATCGGCTGGGCTTTAATACAATTAAAGAATGGAACTAAAGAAACCAGAATCGTTGAATAAACAAGAAATTGATTTTTGTGAGCTGTTCATTTTCGGCTGTGACCCTTATGCTGGAAATGCTCGCAAATGCTACGAAGATATATTCTATGATTCCAGTCATACCTCTTTAAGAAAGGCAAAACAATTAATGGCGCGGGATGATGTACAAGAGTATATCAATCAGTTGCGAGCTATCGCAAATTATGAAACAGCCGATCTAAAAGCTCGTCTAACAGAAAAACTATTGCATATTATAGACGAAACTTCTACAGCAAAATATACAGATCGAAAAGGCACAGAGCTATCACCAGCTCCATTACGTTCTGTAGCTGTGCAAGCATCAAAAGCTTTAATGGAAATGTATCCAGTAAAGGTAGCGCAAGAAAGTAAAGTTGAATTGAAAGGTAACGGTGACTCTGGTATTGTTTTCAATGTCATTGTTCCTCAATCTAATAATGATAATAATGTTGAATAAAAGAACAAATGGTAGGACGAAAAATTACAATCATTGCCTCCCCTTTATTGAAAGAATGGAAATTGAAAAAGTTAATTGGAAGGGATGGGGTTATTATTAAAAAGAATCAAAATCAAAAAACAAAAGGCGTATGGGTACGCTTAAATGAGCCATTTGCAAATGAACTAGAATGGTTTATCCCAATCCAATCAGTACAAATTACTTCACATTAATATGGAACAGTTGGATAAAGGCATCGGATGGCTTCAAAAATTGCTTAACCTACAAAAGAGATATGGCTTTTTCAGCATTATAAAAGGACTATTTCTGTTGTTTTTAAGCGGTTACATCATATTTTTCGCATTAAATCCAAAGTATCTTTTGGATCGCATGTCCGAAATAACAACTGCCCAACATGACCATCTAGTAAATACAAGGTTATCTGCGGATTCCAATATTCGCCATATTTTATCTAAAATGATATTTACCACTAATGCTGACCGGGCATGGTTAATAGAATTTCATAATGGAAGTAAAAATCTGACAACAGGATTGCCATTCCTTTTCGGTTCGATGCGAATTGAAGAAGTTAGGGATAGTATATCAAACGTTGACGAAGACTATGCGGATTTTAGCTTATCAAAATACAAACTTGTGGCAAAAGTATTGGACGATGGATATTTTTATGGTGGGTTGGACGACATTCAAAAAATAGACCAACGCTTATATTACAAATTTCAAGCTAACGATATTAGCGAAATAGCCTTATTGACATTGTATGATGGGGAAAAGCCTGCCGGAATTATTGGATTATCGTTTTGTAACGGCAAAAAGATGGACAAACAACTGGTTGGAAAACATATCAGAAGCAGTGGCATAAAAGTAGCCACATTACTATCACAAATAAAAGATTAAGACTATGGAATTAAGATTAGAACGTCTATGGCCAAAAGAGACTTATACTATTGGCAGACTATATATCAATAATGAATTCTTCTGTAATACCCTAGAAGACAGAATAGTTGATAAAAATAAAAACGGTATATTCGATAATGGAGAGAAAAAGGTTTATGGAGAGTCAGCAATTCCGTATGGTACCTATAATATAATCTATAACTGGTCTCCCAAATTCGGTCGTAATCTTCCAAGATTATTAAATGTTCCCCATTTTGAAGGTATTCTCATACATAGTGGCAACACCGCCGCAGACAGTGCCGGTTGCATTTTAGTAGGGAAAAATTCAGCTGTAGGCCGATTATCTGAATCAAGATATACTTCCGATTGTCTTAACAAAAAGATTGAAGAGGCACAAAAAAGAGGGGAATCAATTACTATCAGCATTGTATGAAACCAATTACTATCATAAGTTGTATTCTTTGTATTCTGTTGCTTGGTTCATGCGCTGCTTCTAAAAATATGGAGAAGCAACAACAGATAGATTACTCCAGTGAATTGCAACAACTTCGTAATTCACTGGACTCTCTTCACATAGATATTGACAAACAATCTAAAGTAACAGCAGATAAATTGAGTAATTTAAAGTTAGAAAATAAAACAGTGTATCTGTCGATGCCAGACTCTACTGGAAAACAATATCCAATAAAGCAAAGTACAACTAATATAAACAAACACGATACCGAGCATACAGAATCAGCTGAAACATTATCAATATCCATTTCACAAATATCATCCAAGCTAGACTCTCTATACCAAAGGGTTAATGAACTTAGCAAATCATCAGGAAAGACTATAGAATTAAGTTGGTGGGATTTACATAAAGATAAGATTTATCTATCGGCTATAATTACAATGCTAATAACAATATTTCTTGTTAAAATCAAAAAATCATATCATTTATAACAACCACCTCTATAGCAAAAGACTATTCTTGATAAAACATTAAGAAGTTATGGATTTACATATTAAAGATAGATTGCTTATTCCTTCTATTTTTCCAGAACGGGGAAATTTTATGGATTTTAATTTGAAAAAGTCTATCGCCCGGAAAATTGCTATTTCAGAGCAAGACAGAAAGGACTATGAAATAGTCGAAAAAAAGGAAGAAAAGCGAATTGAATGGAACGTTCAAAAAGACGCAGAAACCCCATTAGTGGTAGAATTTTCTAAAGAAGAACTGGATTATATGCGTAGGTCTTGTGAAGCTATCGCAGAACAGCAAATGCCAGATGAAATGTGGGCTGTAGTTGAACGCATCTATAACGAAGCACAAAATTGATTTTTTACTTCTTTACTCACAATCATATCTTCCATACGAATGGGAATCTGTCTTACTGTACGGATTCCCATTTATTGTTTTAAATTAACAATATGGCTGTAGGATTAAAAGCACCAAACATAAAAATTGATTTCAAGCCATCTCCCAAACAATATGAATTATGGAAATTACTTCAACCCGACTATTGCCCTCATTGTGGAGGACATATATCACAAAAAATGGTCGGACATGATATTAAAGGAAACCCACAATATAAACCATATTGCATATCATGCGGCTCTGAGAATCTACCACAACTTATTTTAGGAGGCGGTGCAGCCGGAGGTGGAAAGTCTTACTTAGGAAGTTGCTGGCTTGTTAGTAGCTGCATGAGATTTCCAGATATACGTGCCGTTGTAGCTCGTAAAACCTTAAAGAGCCTAAAAGGTTCTACTTGGAATACCATAAAGAAAGTATGTAAGGAATGGGGGTTAAAAGAAGGGGTAAATTACAAAATAAACAATCTGGATGGAATATTGACATTTTGGAATGATTCAGTCATCATTATGCAAGAAATGGTTGACTTACCTTCAGACCCTAACTTTGAACGTTTCGGGTCTTCAGAATATACTATTGCATTCATAGATGAGGTATCAGAAATTTCAGAAAGAGCTATTGAAGTATTATTTTCTCGTCTTCGTTGGCGCACAGCAGAAACATTTAAGACTGCCAGAATGATGATGTCAACCAACCCTTGTATTAATTGGGTACGTTCGCGTTTTGTACAAGACGATGAAGGAAATCCTGTATTATGCAAAGAAGGCGAAGCATACGTACCATTCTCTGTTTTTGATAATCCAGATATTCAGTTTGTACAGACCTATGTCGCTGCCTTAAACAAAATTACGGATCGAGCAACACGAGAAAGACTTTTATATGGAAACTGGGATTTTGTTGACTCAAATCTTATGGCTGCATATTGGAATTTTGATGGCGAAAAACATCTTATTGAACGGTTAAGGGAAAAAGTTTATGATCCGATGAAACCAATCATATCAGGATGGGACTTTAATGTCGCTCCATATATGAGTGAGATGGAGTTGCAGATTAATTATGAGAAGAAAGAAATATATCTGCTGGAAGAAAACTTAGGTAAACCAGAGAACAAAGAAAACAATACCCCCAAATTATCTCAAAAAATAAGAGACAAACACCTCCAGAATCAGCATATAGGCGGAATAATTATAACAGGAGACCCAGCAGGATTAGCACGTAGCACGCAAACAGAAGAAGGTGTCAACAACTATACTATTATAGTGGACAATATGAAAAACAATGTACTAAGGCCTCGTATAAAATTGCTTCAGAAGCAGCCGCCACAAAGTACTCGGTTGGAGTTTGTCAACGCTATATTAAACGGGTTTGACGGTTGGAAATTCATGGCAGACCTACGGTGTCGTAAATTTACTGAAGATATGATATATCAGCAGAAGAACTCTGACGGCACCAAATCCAAGAAAAAAGTATTAAACCCAAAAACCGGTGGAAAAGAAGAAAAATATGGGCACTTATCGGACATCTTGGATTATGTATTAGTGTTGTTTCTCTGTGACTCATGGAGACGGTTCCAAAATCAAAAGACAACAATTGAAACATATACAGCACCAGTCTATAACACTTTTGAATATTAATTATGTATAGAAGGTTTTTAAACAAAAACGATTATCTGGGTATCATTACGGAGGATGCCTTATCGCAGCTTACCCGTGGGAAAGATATTTGTTTTGTGCAGGCAGAACAAGCCGCTGAAGCATCTATTATGGATTACCTTACTGAAAATTACGAAATTGAACGCGAACTAAATCGAGGTAAATTCATCTTTGAATATGATCGAAGAATCAGTTATCCTATAGGATGTCATTTTTACCTTGACGGGAAAATATGCGAGGTAATTCAAGCTATCAATGGCTACAAAGCCCCTTGTCCTATATCCTATTGGCACGAAACAGAAGAGATACTTGACCTGGGAAAAATAGAACAATACAGCCAGATGAAAAACTATCGTCCCGGAGATGTGATAAAGTTCTTAGGACGGGCATATATATGTGACATCGCCAATGGCATAGACTTCAACGATATTCGTATTCCGGAAGTTAATGCCTGGGAAATGGTTGATACATACAAATGGGACACCGTTCCATACAATGAATGGGAAGTTGTAGAATATGAAGGCAAATTCTTCACCTTGCTAACAATGGATAATTATGACTGTCTGGTCAATCCAATGGAGTCTGACTGCTGGGGGATGATTGGAGAATATGATCCTTCACTCAATTCTTATGAGTTGTCAGAACACGAATATGTAGAATATAAAGGAAAAATTTATTATCCTATAATCAATCCCAATGCTGATGTACCGGAACTGGAAAGGAATATCAGATACCATGACCCAAGAAACTATAACTTGAAACGTCACATGGTTCAACTGTCATTATACGAGTTGCACAAACTGATTTCTCCGAACAATATCAGTACTGTACGAATAGATGACTACGACCATTCTATGCAATGGTTAAAAGACGCTTCCAGGCTAAAATTAAATCCTCAAATTCCGAGAAAAATTGATAACAAGAAAGAGCCTCTTACAGACTGGCAGATGGCAACCTTTCAAACATCTTATGACCCATATCAAAACCCTTGGCATGTATGAAACGGTTTTAATATGACAACAGAATCTTAAAATTAAAAATTAACCTCAAAAATTACATGGATCTTCTAAAAAGAATTAGGCAGAAAATAGATGATTTCTGCTTTAACCACATGAGAATGGACGGTGCCCAGCATCTGATTGCCGGCATCTTGATTTATGATGTACTCAAATACCTTATACCTGTTTGGAGTGCCATACTAATCACTCTGATTATACTTGTCGCCAAAGAAGTTGTTTTAGACAAATGGATAAGGAAAGGAGTAGCTGATTGGCATGATATAATCTGGGGAGTCATAGGACTTCTGTTAGGAGTGCTGTAAGTACTACTCTTAGACTAAATGATACGGTGGGTAATAGTGATGTTGCTCACCGTATTCTTGTTAATGATGCTGTAGATACTGAACTTACTTCTATTAATTGTGTTAAAAGTAGTGCTGATAAAGATGATTTTAGCAAGATTAAAATTAAAAGTGAAACAAATGTTGTATCTTTGCAAATAAAAACAATTAATTATGGCTATTTATATTAAACCAGTTCCAACATTACGAGGAGATGTTGCAGATAAGTTCAATCGTATGGCTGAACGAAATGCAACATCCAAACGTGCATCTGTTGATTTTACAGAGAAAGTTAAAACGACTCGTGCTATATTAGAAAAATCCAAATTTAATAAGTAACAGTGAGCTTCTTACTTGATTATTGTACTTTTCAAGAACTAACACCGGAATTAGTTGAAGAGTGCGAAAATTTCACGTGCCAAAAAGACAAAGATATAGAGCAATTCTTTTTAAATGAATATGCTGAATACGCAAAACAATTACTTGGTAAATCATACTGTTTTGTAAAAGACGAAGATGGTAAGAGAAAAATAGCTTGCGCTTTTACTGTTGCCAATTCATCTATAAAAGTAGACAATTTACCCAACAAAAAGCGCAATAAGCTCAATCGAAAAATACCACATGCCAAAAGACGTTCTCAGTATCCAGCTGTATTAGTTGGTCAGCTTGCTGTCTTTGATGAATTTAAGGGATTGCATATCGGAGATGAGGTTATGGATTTTATAAAAGCATGGTTCATTGATCCATTAAATAAGACAGGATGTAGGTATATTATAGTTGATGCAGTAAACCATGAGAAAGTTATTGATTATTATAATAACAATGGATTTAATTTCATATTCTCATCAGACCAAGAAGAAATTAAATACATGACTCACTCAGCAGATAAAATTAGCTTTTGGAGAAAAATGCAATATAGTATATTTCCACACAAAAACCCCAATAATATATTTAGAAAAACCAGGCTAATGTTTTTTGATTTAATTGTATTATATTCAAAAGCATAGTCAAATAACAATATAATAAAATGAACCCCGGTCACTTAGGGTGAATACCATGTGCCAAAACAGTAATCTGGGCTTTTACCTATTTTGGTAAGTCATAAATGACACACAGTGCAAAGTAACCGAGGTATATATTTTTATCTATTCGTCATATTGACGAAGTTCATCAAGTCTTGCTCCTTTATCAATACTCTACCGGCTGGCTTGGTGTACGGTATTCTTCCTTCAGCCAAGTATCGTTGAGCTGTTCTGTAAGATATACGAAGAAAATCAGCTGCTTCTCTTACAGTGACAAGTTTCATCTTCATACAATATTGTTAAGTCGTTCAAACTCTTTGTCTACTTCAGCCTGGTATATATGCGCATATAGCTGCGTAGTCTGGATATTCGTATGTCCAAGCATTTTGCTGATAACCTCAATCCTCACACCATTGGCTAATGCAACAGTAGTGGCAAAGGTATGCCGGGCAACGTGACTCGTCAGCTTCTTCTTTATTTCACAGAACGCCCCCAGAATTTTTAAATATGAATTGTACTTCTGGTTAGATATAACAGGCAACTTAAACTCATACTTCTTTAATATATTCATGACTTTATCCATGAGTGATATATTATAAGGAGTTCCAGTTTTTATTCTCTCATCTCGTATTCTATACATTCCGTCTGTCATTATAGCATCTTTGAAGTTGAAAATTGCCAAATCAGCATACGCCAAACCAGTATAGCAACAAAACAGGAAAAGATCTCTTACACGATTCAGACACATATCGTCAATCTGTTTAGTTTCGAGTTTAACCAGTTCTTCTTTCGTCAAAAACCTTCTTGCTACACGTTTGCCGCGATCTAATTTGAAATTTTGATATGGATTCTCTGAAATCAAATGAGCCGCGTATGCCTCTCTTACAAATACTTTCAGTATCTTGTGGTAATTATATACCGAAGACTGGCATTTGCATCGTTTTTTGGCGAATTCATCGTATGCTCTGATATTTTCGTCACAAATATCAGTAAAATCTTTAATCCTGCCAAATTCTTTCAGTGCTTTTAGTACGCACTTCTGCCTTTGCTTCGTTGAATCAGTAACTTGCCGTTCGTATATCCGTTTCTCCATAAAGGACAGAAATGAATTTGTGGTTCCGGATTCCGAATTGTTCAAATACCGTTCCAATCTTTCAAAGGTGAAAGGAATGTTTTGAGAAGAGAGCTGATAGACAAAATCATATATCCCAGATACCATATCATTCAACTTTTGATTGAACACTAATGACTGGGGGTGATTTTTAACTTTCAGGTCTTTGCCCCACTGGTCGGAATAGAGTTTTATGCCAGTTCCGACATACTTGCGTTTCCGCTGATAAGTAACCTCCATTTGTACGGAGGATTGACGTTTTTTGGTGGCTACGTGCTTTCTATCAAAGACGAGCCGTACAGATACATTGTTCATACTTTTACTTTAAGTATGATTGATAAATGTAGATAAGGAGAAATTGGGAAGATTTACGTCTGGTATCACACCGGGTATCACATTGGTATCACATTGGTATCACATTGGTATCACACCGGTATCACCCCTAGTATCGCATTGGTATCACAAATATGTCACTATTTACTATACCTTGTCATAGTTTGACGTAATTAGTACTATCTTTTGATACTCCTTTAGATGTCAATTCATACAACATCTATTCAATTAATCTGCTGTAAACCAACAAAATAAGGAGGCAAAAACCTCCTTTTTCCTAGTACACCCTCAGGGACTCGAACCCTGGACCCACTGATTAAGAGTCAGTTGCTCTACCAACTGAGCTAAGAGTGCAACATTAAATTTACATTGCAACTTCGGAATTTGTACACCCTCAGGGACTCGAACCCTGGACCCACTGATTAAGAGTCAGTTGCTCTACCAACTGAGCTAAGAGTGCTTATTTCCTCGTTTGCGGTTGCAAAAGTAGGTCTTTTATTTTATTTGACCAAACAATAATGCAGCTTTTTTACTATATTTTTTCGCTTTTATTCGAACACATAAAGCTCGGAAGGCGTATTTCGCTTTAAAGCAAGCAGTTGCACGTCTTTGCCAACAATAACACCTTTGTTCTTTAATTTCCATTCTACAGTTTTAAAAGCCAACTCCGGATGATTATTGTCTTTACTCAAGTGGCATAACCAGATATATCGCAAATGTTCCGTGATATTTTCCGCTAAAAACTCAGCAGTATCCGAGTTACTCATGTGTCCGGTCTTACTTGTGATCCGCTCTTTCAAATATTGAGGATAAGGACCCATTTTGAGCATTTCTTCATCATAGTTAGCTTCCAGAATCAGATAATGTGCCTTGCTAATATAATGAGCTGCCGTTGGAGTAATCTCCCCAAGGTCAGTTAAAAAAGAAAATACTTTGCCATCTATTTCGATGCAGTATCCCACATTATCCGTACCATCATGCGGAACCTCAAAAGATTCAATGCGGAAATCCTCTAAAACCATAGGTTCCTGTTTTTCCAAATAACGAACTGACGAACTAAGCTTCTCCGTCATACAATAACTGCGATTGATTCCTGCATGAATACGTGCCGTTGTGTAAACCGGAATGTTTAACTTCTCACCCAAATGGCCTACAGCCTTGATATGATCCGCATGATCATGCGTAATAAATACGGCACGGATACTATCCATCAAGATATTGAAATCCTTCAGTGTCTTTTTTATAGTACGAATACCAATTCCAGCATCTATCAGTATCCCATAGGTTTCAGTGCCCAGATAATAACAGTTCCCACTACTGCCACTCGCTAAGCTTATAAATTTTACTTTCATGTTTTATCTTCTTTATTAAAAAATAAAAATGCCGTCAACTTTTACAGCAAAGTGACGGCAAATATACGTAAAAAAGGAGAGATTTACTGATTAGCTTTCTTCTTTTTGTCGATGGATTCGGTGATCTTTGCAAATAATAGTAATGCTATAGCAGCAATCAGACCAATTGCAGCGAAGTAATACCATATATAATGTGCATTTGCGCTAGCAGCTTCCCATGCTGCACGTGTCTCGAACAAGGCTGGATCCGGACAATATTTGGTCAATAAGATTCCCGCCAATCCGAAACCGAAGATAGACGAAAGGAAAGAATGCAGATGGCTGAATCCTAAATACATCCCTTCTTCCCCTTTAGGAGCCTGCAAAGAGAAATATTCCAAATAGCGTGGCGAAATGAAACATTCGGCAAGTGCCTGCACAACGATACCTGTCACCATCATCAACGTAATATTGCTTATCCCGGAAAGCAAGTCATTGCCGAGCAGGTTTCCACATGCCATCAGCAAAGCTGAAACAGGAATCAAAAACATTCCCACATTCATTGAAGTGATAGCGCTACGCTTTGCCATCAGACGTGTGATAAAACTAACACAGCATACCACCACAAAAGGATTCACATTGGCAATCCAACCCGGCTTTGCCGTTTCGCCGGCCATACGAATCACATACTTCGGCATCGTGGCATAAAGTTGTTGTTGCACCATCCAGAATCCTGTGACAATCAGTATAAGAATCAACAAACGCCAGTTCGTTATAATTTTCATGAACCCCTGCCCGATCTCATGAAGGCTCTTTCCTTCTCCTGCCGTATGAGTGGACTTATAAAGAAGAACAACAGCAAGCAAAGCAATAATAGTCATCGCTCCAGAAAAATAATTGATATAGATATATGCCTGCTCGCCAATCACATTCCGCAAAGGATCAATAATCGTCTTACCGGTGAAAGCACCTATATTCACCAGCATATAAAAAATAGAATAACCGCGGGCACGGGTAGCCTCTGTTGTCTCCTTAGCCACAGAAGCTGAAATAATGGATTTGATGAAAGAACCACCCACCATAAGAATAAACAAGACAGGCACAATCATCCAACGGGAATAGCTATCAGGCAAACCGTTAAACCGGGTCGTCGCGCCATAACTTACTAATCCGGCCGTCTCTAATAAAGTAGGCAAAACTCCTAGCCCCAAATATCCGACAGATAATAAAGAGAACGCTATAATCATTGATTTTCGGAAACCGATCTTATCGGCATAAGCACCGGAGAAAATAGGAAGCAGATATAACCCGCCGGAGAAAAGACCGGAAATCATACTTGCTTCAAAATCATTAAAACCTAAAATAGAAGATAGATAAATAGTGAGAACGATAAAAACGGCATAATACGCCATACGTTCAAACAGTTCGACTGTGTTGCTAACCCAAAATGCTCTCGTAAAGCCTTTGGCAGCACGCTGAGGGGAATTGTTCATGTAGTGATAATTTTTATTATAATGTTAATTCGGAACAAAGATACGTTTTTTTGATTTACTGTCCGTATCTTTGTCTAAAATTAGGTATTAAAAAAGAACTATGATTATAGCTGTTGATTTTGACGGAACGATTGTAGAGCATCGTTACCCGCGTATTGGTGAAGAAATTCCATTCGCAGTAGATACACTGAAGTTGTTGCAACAAGAAAAGCACCGTTTGATATTGTGGAGTGTGCGCGAAGGTTCACTTTTGGACGAAGCTGTCGAATGGTGCAAAGCCAGAGGCTTGGAGTTTTATGCTGTCAACAAGGATTATCCTGAAGAACAAAAAGACCACCAAGGCTTCTCCCGAAAGCTGAAAGCCGACATGTTTATAGACGACCGCAATTTGGGCGGACTGCCGGACTGGGGAGTTATCTATGAAATGATAAAAGAAAAAAAGACATTCGCAGATATATACAGTCAAAATGAAGAAGAGGAAAAAACATCCTTGAAAAAGAAAAGAAGATGGCTACCTTTTTAGACGCTCAAATAAATGTGAATTTTGCCTATTTTGATTAAAAATGTGACTAAACAGTCGATTTTTGCGACTATTCGGTGTATATTTGCATCCCCTTATTTCTCGTGCCCTTATTAAAATCACGAGTATTATATGTTTATTTTGAAAATTGTGCACTCTCATCAAGCGTGATTAGAGTGCACATATATTTATAGGCAATACCATTCGTATGTTCTATTATGCTTCTTTATTCTCCCATTTCTCCCTAAATTCCCATAACTGTTCAATAATGGGATGAAAAGTAGAATTTTCCCAGTTTCTGTCAATCATCGCGATTAAAGATTCCAAATACTGTTTACCATCAATAATAGTAGTACACTTGTTAAGCTGATATTTTTCAGTCGGATAATTTTTAGTCTCAAGCATTTTTTTCGCCCAGCCCAGCAGTTCCTGAACTGATTCATTGTCATAAGTATGTTGCGTCATATCTATTCTATTTTTCGACAAAGATACAAAGTTTATTTATTCATGAATAAAGTTATTACTTTCTTTTCAATATCAGACCTTTCTGTTTTTTATCATCAGTATAGAACAAACTAACGATATTTTACGTTTATTGCAAATAGAGATGAACTTAAAAATAGGACAACTTATGATTTACAATTTTTTATTTCCTACCAAGCCCAATACAACAAAAGTTTCTTTGTTGCTGCTGGCAGTCCGGATAATATTCGGAATATTATTAATGAACCATGGCATTCAGAAATGGAGCAATTTTCAGGAACTATCGGCGGTCTTTCCTGATCCTTTGGGAATAGGAAGTCCAATATCTCTCGGACTGGCTATTTTTGGCGAGCTTGTGTGTTCAATGGCATTTATCGTCGGCTTCCTGTACCGGTTGGCAATGATTCCGATGATTTTTACAATGATCGTGGCTTTCTTTATCGTTCACGCGAATGATACATTTGCAGTTAAAGAAATGGCCTTCATTTATTTAATCGTATTTATAATCATATATATTGCCGGTCCCGGTAAATTCTCAATCGACCATATTATCGGGAACGAATTACAACGGCGAAAATCTAAATCATACAAAAAATAGGAACAATAACGTTGATTAATAAAAAAATACTATATTTGCATATATCTAAAAGAGAATATATAAACATTTTTTATTAATCAAAAACATTTTGACATGAAAAGAGGGAAACTGTCTTTAGTCGCAGTAGTACTTAGCGGCAGCCTATTATTCAGTTCTTGCGTAGGTTCATTTAGTTTATTCAATCGCTTGTCTTCCTGGAACCAGTCTGTTGGAAACAAATTTGTAAACGAACTTGTATTTTTGGCTTTCAACATCATTCCGGTTTACGGAGTAGCTTATGTGGCAGACGCTCTAGTAATCAACTCTATTGAATTCTGGAGTGGCTCTAATCCGATGGCTAATGTAGGTGACGTGAAGAAAGTAAAAGGAGAAAATGGCAACTACATGGTGAAAACGCTAGAGAATGGTTATTCTATCACAAAAGAAGGTGAAACTGCTTCCATGGATCTGATTTACAACAAAGAAGCCAATACTTGGAATGTTGTAGCAAACGGTGAAAGCACGGAACTGATAAAGATGAACAATGACGGCACAGCCGATTTGTTCTTACCAAACGGTGAAAAAATGAATGTAACCTTGGATGCCCAAGGTATGATGGCAGCTCGCCAGGCTACAACAAGCAACCTGATGTTTGCGGCCCGCTAATAAACAAAAGACAAATATCAAGGAGATGAAACCTGTCCAGGTGAGTTTCATCTCCTTTTTCATTATCATTCTATTCTACAAATTTCTTTCATATTATGAATAAGCTATACATAATTATCCTTTCATCCTTATTATTCATATGTTTATCATGCCAGCAACAAACACCCAAAACTCAAATAGAACAAACGGCTATAGATTTCTGTGAAGCCTTCTATAACTTCAATTATCCGGTAGCCCAAGAGTTGAGTACTCCGTCTTCCCTATCCTACCTTAGTTTTTTGGCATCTAATGTCCGGCAAGTCCACTTGAATCAATTAAAAACACAAGGAGCTGCTAAAGCCACAGTTATTTCAAGCGAAATAGATGCCAATACCGAAAGAGCCACAGTTGTCTGCCAAATAAAGAACGTGCTTATCATAAATCCGGTTAATGGAAAAACGAAGCAGATAAATACCCTGCAAGATACGCTCGAACTAACAAGGGAATATGATAAATGGCTGATTAAAAAGGATATCCCACTGCGAAATGGAAAGCAAAATCACGACTAAATTTAGGATGGACAATAGGGAAATGTTCTTTCCTTGTCTCAAAAGCTGGATTAACCGCTTTCATCCCCCCGTCAAAACGAAGGATGAAGAAATCCAAATCGAGCCGCAGCCCTAATCCGTAAGCCACCGCTATCTGCTTATAGAACTTATCAAACTCGAAAACGCCACCCGGCTGATTCGCATAGCTTCTTATAGTCCAGATATTGCCGGCATCTACAAATACCGCTCCCTGGAACTTCCAAAATAATTTACTCCGATACTCGATACTGGCGTCCAGCTTAATATCACCGGATTGGTCCAATAAATTCCCATTTCCCGCAAAAGAACCCGGTCCCAAGTCCCGTACAGACCAACCACGGACACTGTTAGCTCCACCTGAGAAATATTGCTTCTCAAACGGGATTGTTTTTGCATTTCCGTAAGGAACCGCAATTCCTACACCTGCATGAAATGCAAATGAATTACGACGGTCTATTCTTATGTTTTTAGCAAAATCGAATTCGCCTTTGAGATATTGTGCATAAGGAATCCCCAGTATTGCATACTCGCCATTATCATTTTTACGAATACTCGTTGCTTTGGACAAAGCATACATTATATTTCCGGCTGATTCGAAATTAAAACGAATAGAATATGAGTTGGCAGCAATTGTATTATTTACAATAGAACCGCCTACACTATTATAATTATAGCTATATCCCATATTTATAATCAATCGGTCTTGATAATTATATTGGAAAACCTGATTCTGCCCCTTATTTATATAATCCTCCCTAAACTTTTCGGAAATACGCGGCAAGTAGAGGAAACCTATGTTAATCAAATCGATACGATGTTGTATTCTTTGACGTTGACTCCATTTATAGCTCCAGTTGGCAGAAGCCATCGTGCGCAGAAATTCAGGTCGCAACTGATAATTATACTGTAATCCAAACTCCGTAGTAGCGCGGATTTTCCGCTTAAAGTCCGAAGAAAGAAAAGGAAACAGGAAGTTAGGGAAATTAATGCTTGTCTCTACCCCATATTCAGTATAGTTATTATTCGAATAACCTACCTGCAGACCGGAAATCACTTCATAAGCTCCACGGAACTTTATCATAAAAGTCTCCGAACCACGAAAAAGGTTCCGGTTCTGGAAAGAGACGGAGGCCGCCGCCCCCAGGTCACCGGCAGAGTTAGTTCCCTCAACCTCGAAAGCTATGGATTTATGCTTGCTTTTAGTCAACATCACATAACAATCAAGTTTCGCCGAATCGCCTATCTGAGTTTCGATAAAACGGATATTAGTATATTTCAATGCAGGCAAACGTCCGAAACTGGAATATGTATGTTGCACGTTCCGTTCATTATACAAATCTCCGGAACTAAAACGCAAATTATCCGTAAGCACTTTAGGACGCAGGTACAGCTTATCTTTATAATAAATCGGATATCCTTTATAATGAACAGAATCATTGATTTCCACACTACTCATCGCCGAAGACTGCAACACATCATAATCTGTAATGAAATTAATTTTGTTTATCCAATATTGCTGGTGCGCTCTTGCAGAATCACTGGCATGAGGCTTATATGGTCGCAAAGATTGGGTTAAATCCACATTATAAGTATTGCGTACTGTATCAGCAGTATAACCAATATAGTCTTTATTGAATTTATAGTAACCATTCCGCAGCAGTCTGTCCGTGATACGCTGCCTGTCCGCATCCAATATATTGACATCAAAATCCATTCCCTCTTTCAGCAGGCTTCCGGCAGAATCCCTTTTCAGGATACCGGCTATCTTAGGGTCAGTTATGTCATATTTAATAGTTCGGACAATGTATGGTTTTCCCGCTGTCACATCATAATATAATTTTATCTTTTTCTTTTTTATCTTCGTCGAACGTTTCACCGTTGCCGCCATATATCCCATATTATGTACAGCTTTAGTAATCTCTTCTTCAGAACGTAACGCTTCTTCCTCACTGTATATCACAGGGGCATCCCCTATTCTTCTCAAGAACTTATTCCCCCATTTGGTAGAGTCGCGTCCCGAAAGGTTATAGACATAAAGCTGCGTCTTTATCAAACTGAACCACTTGGCGTTAGGATTCTGACGCACATACATGCGCAAAGAAGAAGGGCGGATGTTTTTCTGGTCCGTACGAATCTTGACTTCATCTAACAAATAAGAACCATCCGGCACAAACTTAGTGGCAGTGCACGAAGCAAGTGACAGGACAGCAGCGGAAGCAATCAAAAAAAGGAAATTTCTCCTCATACGGTTTTTACGTCGATAGTATAAAAAATACGATTACAAAGATAAATTATATTTTCCGATGAGGAAAATAAATTAAGAAAAAGAGGGTAAAGTGAGGATAGATTGGAAATATCTTTATAGCTTTGCAAAAGAATATCAAATTTATGGCATCACTGAGTAAAAACAAAATAAAGTATATCCACTCGCTGGAACAGAAGAAAATACGTAAGGAAGAACGAGTTTTTCTTGCCGAAGGCCCCAAACTGGTAGGTGATTTGCTTGAGCATTTTCCTTGTCGTTTTTTGGCTGCCACTTCATTATGGCTCCAAAAGCACACGGATATTCATGCAAACGAACTTGTGGAAGTTTCTCAGGAAGAACTTTCACGAGCCAGCCTGCTGAAAACTCCCCAACAGGTACTTGCTATTTTTGAGCAACCCCAATATACCCTCAATCCGGAAGTAGCCTGCCACTCCCTTTGCCTGGCATTGGACGATGTTCAGGATCCCGGAAATTTGGGTACCATTATCCGGTTGGCTGATTGGTTCGGTATCGAGCATATCATTTGCTCACAAAATACGGTAGACGTGTATAATCCCAAAACAGTGCAGGCAACCATGGGCGGAATCGCACGGGTAAAGGTACATTATACTTCTCTTCCGGATTTTATCCGTTCACTCGGAGATGATACTCCTGTATTCGGTACTTTTCTAGACGGGAAAAACATGTACGAGCAGCCATTATCCACTACCGGACTGATTGTTATGGGAAATGAAGGAAACGGTATAGGGAAAGAAGTGGAAACATTAATCAACCGGAAGCTATATATACCCAATTATCCGCAAGGGCAGGAAACTTCCGAATCACTGAATGTAGCCATTGCTACCGCAGTAATCTGTGCCGAGTTCCGTCGACAGGCTGCATGGAAATAAAATCAAAGGGATAGAATAAATAAGGGAGCAAGGCTTCTCCCCGCCTTTGGAACTCATCAAGAAACTTCCCCAAACAATGGGAAGGTTGATTGGCAGCAACAGGAAGATTTAATTGAAACACTGGGATGTTTTTCAAATTCATCCCAGTGTTTTCTATTTCTTCCATCCGACTCACAGGAAACAAAACTATAACTCCCGGCATCCATTCGACAGACTCTATTTCTTCAGTCAATGGGAATATATTTTGGACAATTCCTTCATCATTTATCTCCACCACCTGCTGCTTTATAAATCCAATGTCAGGTATCAGTAAATAATGAGATGCAAATCGTTTCATAATAATTAACGGGGTTGGTTTCTTTGCTGTTGTCTTTTACGTTGGTTCATCTGCCGTTCCCTTCTTTGCTCCAGCCTTTCTTGCTGGATATGTTGTTCTACTTCAATCTGTTCCGGCTTCTTCTCACGATGTGTTCCCGTACGGCGACGGTTCATCTCTTCCGGTGTCAGACGTTGCAATTCATCTTTATTTTCTTTTACTACCTTATGCAAAGAATCGGTTTTCTCTTTATCAGAAAGTTTCTTCAATGAATCCACCCGCAAAGCTTCTGTCTTATTCAATGAATCACGGACAGCAAAAGCAAGTGTATCCGTACAATGATAACGGGTCATCGTAAAGCGGTCTGCCAATAACGCTCCTGCCTTCTTTGGGTTTTCTACCGGATAATAAATGAAGCCTCTTATCTCCTTCATCTGCCCCAATGTATCTGCAAACAAACGTATCTGCTGAATACCCGGTCCGGTCACAGTCTCCCAATGATTGATTGTATCTTTCTCATATATTACCTGCATTGCCATAGTAACGGCTCTCAAAGAATCGGCAAGCATCGGTTCAAGAAAACGATAGTTCACTTCCCACACCAAAGTATCGCGGTCTTTATAATTAGAATCGGTCGGCAAAGCAAATACATACTGATTATTCATCCTTTCACCGGTCAGGCGCACCATGCGCTGCCACGGCCAAACATCGATACTATCACCGGGTTTTGTCATTTTCGGCTTCTTGTCACGTTTGGCAATCAGGTCACCGACAAATTCCTGTTCGTCTTTCAAACGCTTCCGCACCTTATCATAAATTTTCGATAGCACTTCTGTATTACGTGTGTACCATACCATAGATGAATCAAACGCAGCCTGTGTAGTCCCGTACTTCTTAAAGACAGCATCTATGTACAATGCCTTCTTATAGTTTTCACTATAAGGCAGATTGTCTCCCATGGATCTTGCCAAATGATAATCATACAGCAGATTCTCCATCTTCGACTCCGAAATTACATCATTGGGTCTTTTCACTTTACACCCGGCTACCACAAACGCAAGCATGCAGACAAGACACAGATGAAACCGAAATTTATTATTCATGATTCGCACTTTCCTTTTTATCTTTATCCAGCGAATGATAAGACTCATTCAGATATTTACTATAAAAGAGCAACAAAGCAATGATACCACAACTGATGGCGGCATCCGCAAAATTAAAAATCGGACTGAAGAATATAAAATGTTCCCCACCTACAAACGGCATCCACGTAGGCCAGTTCGTATCTATGATTGGAAAGTAAAACATATCCACTACTTTACCGTAGAACCAGGTAGAGTATCCCCCGCCCTCAGGCATAAACGTTGCAATCTGGGAATGTGTGCTTTCGTTGAAAATCACTCCATAGAATACACTATCGATAATATTACCCAATGCACCGGTCAGAATCAAGGCAACACAAACAATATATCCGGTTTTAAAGCCTTTCTTCACTATTTTATAAAGATACCAGCCTATCAATGCCACAGCAACGATACGGAATGTTGTCAGGAATAACTTGCCAAAGATTTCCATACCGAAAGCCATACCATTGTTTTCGGTGAAATAAATATAAAACCAGTCCGTCACACGATTGCTTTGATGCCAGTACATATGAGTTTTAACCCAGATTTTTATAATCTGGTCAATAATCAATACGGAAAAGATGACGAGAAGGGTAATTCTTCCCTTCGTGAATAATTTCTTCATGTGTTCATTATAAATTAAACATAACGAGCTACAAGTGCCGTGCGTAAAATTTGCGCAGCTACTTGTAGCTCGTCACTCGTAGCTTGTGTAGCTATCTATTATTTTTTACCACTGTTTTTGGCCTCAATACTCAAAGTGGCATGAGGAACAGCACGCAGACGCTCTGCCGGAATCAATTTTCCGGTTTCCCGGCAAATGCCGTACGTCTTATTCTCAATACGTATCAAAGCAGCCTGCAATCCCTGGATAAACTTCAACTGACGTTGTGCCAGACGGGTTGTTTCTTCCTTGGAAAGTGTATTAGCTCCCTCTTCCAACACTTTATATGTAGGAGATGTATCATCAGTATCATTACCATCCAATCCCATCAGACTCTTCTTCAACTGTTCATAGTCACGTTGGGCCAATTCCAGTTTCTCCATAATGATGGCACGGAATTCTTCGAGTTCCGCATCCGAGTATCTAGTCTTTTCTGCCATAATCTCACAATTTAAAAATGTTAATCAATGATAGTATTAGTTTTTTATCACATTCACGAACAGTGAGAAATCGTCAAAGTTAAGCTCTGTACCGTTTTCCACTTCATCAACAAGTTCCAAAGATGTGCCTAAAACCTGGTTACAAATATAAGTATTATATTCTTTTACCGCATCATCTGTTTGCGTATTTTTCGAGATTGTTATTTTTATTTTGTCTGTAATCTCGAAACCGCTCGATTTACGTATATTTTGAATACGGTTCACCAGTTCGCGGGCAATACCCTCACGACGCAACTCCTCGGTAACAGTCACTTCAAGCGCCACAGTCAGCTTGCCTTCGTTGGCCACCAGCCATCCAGGAATATCCTCGCTGATGATTTCTACATCTGTCGCTTCGATGATAGCTTCCGCCCCATCCAGGTTCAATGCATATTTCCCGTTCTTTTCCAATTCAGCGATGGCTTCCTGTGACATTTCAGCAACTGCAGCAGCTACTGCCTTCATCTGTTTTCCAAATTTCGGGCCGAGTTTCTTAAAGTCACATTTCACTTTCTTCACCAATACACCGGCAGCACCGTCAACAAACTTGACTTCTTTGATATTTACTTCGTTCATAATCAGGTTCTTCACGGCTTCGATATGAGCTTTCTGCTCTTCATCTACCACCGGAACCATGATACACTGTAACGGTTGGCGAACCTTGATATTCACTTTACGCCGCAATGCCAGTACCATAGACGTTACGTCCTGTGCCATTTGCATACGGGCTTCCAATTCCTTGTCTATAATCTCTTCCTGACATTCCGGGAATTTAGCCAGATGAACGGAAACCACATTGTCACGTCCTGTTGCAGTAATCAAGTCTGTATATAAGCGATCTGCGTAGAACGGTGATATAGGAGACATCAATTTGGCAACTGTTTCAAGACAAGTGTACAGTGTTTGATATGCAGACAATTTATCTTGTGTAAATTCACCGCCCCAGAAACGTTTACGGTTCAAGCGAACATACCAGTTGGACAAATTATCATTCACAAAATCGGAAATCAAACGACCTGCCTTGGTCGGCTCATATTCATTATAGCAAGCATCTACCTCTTTAATCAATGTGTTCAATACAGACAATATCCAACGGTCGATTTCCGGACGTTTCGCCATCGGTACATCCGCTTCTTTATACTCAAATCCGTCTACATTCGCATAAAGCGCAAAGAATGAATACGTATTATATAAGGTACCGAAGAATTTACGGCGAACCTCTTCCACTCCTTCAACGTCAAATTTCAGGTTATCCCACGGAGAAGAATTGGTAATCATGTACCAACGCAACGGGTCGGAACCGTACTTTTCAATCGTAGTGAACGGATCGACAGCATTGTTCAAGCGTTTGGACATCTTGTTACCATTCTTGTCAAGCACCAGTCCGTTAGAAATAACAGCCTTGTATGACACGCTGTCGAATACCATCGTAGCGATAGCATGCAGCGTAAAGAACCATCCGCGTGTCTGGTCCACTCCTTCTGCGATAAAGTCAGCCGGATATACCTTGCGGTTGTCCAGCAATTCCTTATTTTCGAACGGATAATGAATCTGCGCATAAGGCATAGCACCCGAATCGAACCAAACGTCAATCAAATCAGATTCACGCTTCATCGGCTGACCGTCTTTCGACACCAATATGATATCGTCTACATACGGACGGTGAAGGTCAATCTTATCATAGTTCTCTTCAGTATATTCGCCCGGAACGAAACCTTTATCCTTGTACGGGTTGGATTTCATAAATCCGGCAACTACCGATTTTTCTATTTCATTATAAAGTTCTTCTACAGACTCGATACACTTTTCATCTGTATTATCTTCCGTGCGCCAAATTGGTAACGGAGTACCCCAATAACGGGAACGGCTCAGGTTCCAGTCATTCAGATTTTCCAACCACTTGCCAAAACGACCTGTTCCGGTAGATTCCGGTTTCCAGTTGATGGTCTTATTCAGTTCCATCATCCGTTCCTTGCAAGCCGTAGAACGGATAAACCAACTATCCAGCGGATAATAAAGCACCGGTTTGTCTGTACGCCAACAATGCGGATAGTTATGGACATGTTTCTCTATTTTGAAAGCCTTATTGTCCGCTTTCATCATCATGGCAATGACAATATCCAGAGATTCGGCAGCCTGCGCAGCTTTTTCATCGTATTTGCCATCTACCATAAACTGAGGGTCATAGGCATTCTTCACCCATGCGCCCTGGTAGTCTTTATATTTGTCTACATCCACACATTCTTTTACGAAAGTCTCATCCAATTCGTCCAACAGATAGAATTTACCAGTCAAGTCTACCATCGGGCGAGTTTCACCTTTCTTATTAATCATGAACAATGACGGGATGCCGGCAGCACGTGCCACATTCGCGTCGTCCGCACCAAATGTCGGTGCGATGTGAACGATACCCGTACCATCTTCCGTAGTCACATAATCACCCGGTATTACACGGAAAGCTTTATCACTAACTTTCCAAGTACCGTTTTCGGACACTTCAACTGGTTTCACCCAAGGAATCAGTTGCTCGTATTCCATGCCAATCAGGTCGGCACCCTTATATTCGGCAATAACCTTGAATGGCACAAGCTTATCTCCAGGCTTATAATCCTCCAAATTCAAGTCTGCCGCTTTTGCATTGAAATGTACGTTCAATAAAGCCTTTGCCAGAACAACCGTAATAGGTTCTCCGGTATAAGCATTATAAGACTGTACGGCAACATAGTCAATTTTGGGTCCTACACAAAGAGCCGTATTTGAAGGTAATGTCCACGGAGTAGTTGTCCATGCTATAAAATAAGGAGTTCCCCACTCCGCCATTTCCGGCTTGGGGTTCTTCATCTTAAATTGTGCAACAGCAGTTGTATCTTTTACATCACGATAACAACCCGGCTGGTTCAGTTCGTGCGAGCTCAACCCTGTTCCGGCAGCCGGAGAATACGGCTGAATAGTATATCCTTTATATAATAGTCCTTTTTTGTGCAATTGTTTCAGCAACCACCATAATGTTTCAATATAGCGGTTGTCATATGTGATATAAGGGTGCTTCATATCCACCCAATATCCCATCCGATGAGTCAGGTCTTCCCACTCTTTGGTATACTTCATCACGTCTTTGCGACAAGCAGCATTATAATCGGCAACAGAGATTTTCTTACCAATATCTTCCTTTGTGATACCTAATGCTTTTTCCACACTCAGTTCCACAGGCAGTCCGTGCGTATCCCATCCGGCTTTACGCTTTACCTGATAACCTTTCATCGTTTTGTAACGGCAGAAAATATCCTTAATCGTACGAGCCATTACATGGTGAATTCCCGGCATACCGTTAGCCGAGGGCGGTCCTTCAAAAAATACAAATGAAGGGCAGCCATCACGTTCTGTCATACTCTTGGCGAAAACCTGGTTCTCGTCCCATTTCTTCAGCACATCTTTGTTCACCTGTGAAAGGTCAAACTGCGAATACTCAGTAAATCTCTTACTCATAGCTGTATCTACGATTTTACTATATTACAATTTACACTTTGAGGGGTATCCCCGTTTTTAAGGGTGCAAATTTACAAAAACATTTGTTTAGTTGAGCAAAAAGCAATGACTTTTAATCAGAATCATGTGAAGTTAATGATTATAAACGGCTTGTGCCCTAAACAAAACAATTCAAAAGCGACAGGATATGAAGTTCCACAGGGAGCGTTCTCTTTGTAGGGCAAAGACGGGTATTAGTAATTATTATAACCATTATTTTCCTTACCGCATGGATATGGGCTTTTATCTTATTAGGCAACAGCCATTCCCATACCGCTTATTTTGTAGCAGAATACCAGGATTCCGGCACGTGTTTTAACAGGATTAGGAGCAATCCGTTTCACCCTGTTTTCTATCGTCAGCATATTGGAAAGCGGTACTTCTTCGAGGTAAAAATATAGCGTCACTATGTGCCCCGGATAGTGACGCTATCCTAAGCATATAGTGACGCCATCGTGACAGGATAGCGTCACTATTTTTATTTCTTCAATCTGACCTCGTAGACATCGTTCCAGCAGTCTTCAAAATAAAAAAGCATTATACTTAAATATTGAATCACATAGAAAAAACAGACCTACCTATATTGGATAATCTGCCATTTTTTTTGTTTTATGAAGTAATACTTCTATATTTGTGTATGCATAGAACTTATACCAAGCATAGGAATACGTAAACAAAATAAAGTAGAATTTGTATAAATGGTAACAATATGGAACAACTTATAGAATTATCACCTACTGAAATTAAATTAGCTTTCGTTGCTTCTTGCATTGAAGGGACTGCACGTCGGCTCGGCAAATCCTATCAAGAAATATACGCTCGAATGAAGTCCGTAGGGATGATAGCAAATTATATTCTACCTAATTATGAGGTACTTCATACCGAAAGTCGTGAACATGTGACAGATAATATGATAGAGTGTTTAACTACATGGGAGAGTAAAAAATGAAAATAACTGTATATCACGGCGGAACAGAAGTAGTCGTTAATCCAATCTGTGGCTTCGGACGCAAAAACCTTGATTTCGGACAGGGATTCTATGTTACAAACATTAAAGAGCAAGCTTCCAAATGGGCTATAGCTATATCGGCCAAGAGACAGGCTAAAGCATTAATTAACATCTATCAATTAGACCGTGATACAATTCTGAAAGAAGGACGCTGCAAAATATTTAAAGCCTACGATGCCGAATGGCTGGAATTTATAGTAAACAGCCGAAAAGGATTGAATCCGGCAGCTAATTACGATTATATCGAAGGTGGTGTAGCTAACGACCGTGTTATTGATACCATAGATTTATATATGGCAGGATTAATGAATGCAGATGTAGCTTTACAACGTCTCGCTATGCACCAGCCGAACAATCAAATTTGCCTGTTAAACCAAGAATTAATTGATAAATACCTTAGTTATGATGGAACAGAATCTGCAGAATGACCCCGTAAAATCCCCTGTTATCCAAGAAATGATATTAAGTAACCGGATTGGCTGCATATCAGCCGAACTGGCAAAACGGCTGAATATTGCTCCCGAAAGAGCATTGGAATTATTTTATGAAAGTAAAACCTGCGCAGACTTACATAATAAAAATACTGGTCTCTATTTGTATGGCAATCTCTATATAGCTGATGAATTTATAAGAGAACATGAATACAAATAAGCTATTGATTCTCTGAAAGATATGTATAAAAATGATTATGACACCATACCATTGGCATGATGTCATAATCTTGATGAAATTACACTAACCTAATTTATTTATTTTTCTTCCAAAGCTTGCTCATATCTTCCAGTGTCTTGCCTTTCGTTTCGGGCACCCAACGCCAAACGAAGATGGCGGCAGCTACACAGATAATTCCATAAAGGCTGTATGCGAACATCGGACTGAAATCGTACAATGCCGGGAAAGTGGAAGATATAATATAATTAAATATCCATTGGAAAGCTACAGCGATGGCAACTGCCTTGCCACGAATTGTATTCGGGAAGATTTCCGAAATCAATACCCAGCAAATCGGTCCCCATGACATCATAAAGAATGCGGCATATACGATAACCGAAACTACCGGAAAGATTCCCTTTATAGCCATGCTATCACACATTGCTACTGCAAATGCCCCTACTGCCATACCGATAGAACCGATAATCAATAGCGGTTTACGTCCGAAGCGGTCTACTGTAAAGATAGCAACCAATGTGAAAATGATGTTTACGATACCCATAATAACCGTTTGCATCATACCGCCACCTTCTGCGCCTGCATTTTCAAAAATGCGCGGAGCATAATAAAGTACCGCATTAATGCCGATAGCCTGTTGGAATACGGAAAGAAGAATACCGATAACAATTACTGCCACTCCATAAGTAAAGAGTTTTTCTGTCTTTTCGTGAGCAGTAGCCTTGATATCATTAAGGATTTCCTGAGCTTTTGCTTTACCATTAATTTTTTCCAAAATAGAAAAGGCTTTTTCTTCCTGTTGTACCAATACCAAATAACGGGGAGTTTTCGGCACGAAGAACAATAACAAGCCAAAAAATGCAGCAGGAAAAGCTTCCGAACCAAACATATAGCGCCATCCTTCTTGTACAGTCCACATATCAGACTCAGAACTTACTGATAAAACACCGGCAGCATCTTTCAGAATAACAGGATTCTGATGGTCGCCCATAATCAGGTAATTCACAAAGTACACCACCAGCATACCGAAGATAATGGCAAACTGGTTGCACGAAACAAGTGTTCCGCGAATGTTGGAAGGGGCTATTTCCGCGATATACATCGGACAAACGGCAGATGCCAGTCCGACGCCGATACCGCCTAAGACACGATAAAGATTAAACGTAATCAGCAAGTCCATATTTGGTTTTCCGTATTCGAAGAACAAAACCTCAGGATAATAAGAACCTAATGCTGAAAGGAAAAAAAGTACAGCGGCAAGCCTCAACGAATTACGGCGTCCCATACGGGAAGCGAAAATACCGGAGAGCGCACCACCAAGTACGCAACCTATCAATGCACTGGAAGAAGTGATTCCATGCATTACTTTGTTATATTGGAAATCAGAGGCTGAAAGAAAAAAAGCTTCCAATCCTTTTTCTGCTCCGGAGATAACTGCCGTGTCATAACCGAAAAGCAGTCCGCCCAGGATAGCAACGGATGTGATGGAATACAAATAGAGTTTGCTTCCTTCGTTCGTTGTATTGTTCATAGTTTCTTTAAGTTGGATAAAGTAGTGTGTAGTAGTTGGATTAGATATAAAAAGAAGGTGATAAAGCAGCAGTTCAACCACTGCTTTACCACCTTAATATTAGATTTTAATTAGCAATACATATTCAGAATTGCTTCATAAAGTTCTTGCTTGCCGCTAGTCTGTTTCGGTTCACCGTTTGCTTTTGCATAAGCAACTACATCTTCCAAAGTCAACTTGCCATCTTCAAACTCCTTACCTTTACCGCTATCAAATGAAGCGTAACGGTCGGCCAGCATTTTCTTGTATGGGGATTCGTTCAGCAGAGCAGCTGCGCTTTCCAATGCACGAGCCATAGCGTCCATACCTGCGATGTGAGCGATGAAGATATCTTCCAGGTCGGTAGAGTTACGACGAGTCTTAGCGTCGAAGTTTGTTCCACCGTTACCCAAGCCGCCGTTGCGGATAATTTGCATCATAGCTTGTGTCAGTTCGTAGTTGTCAATCGGGAATTGGTCTGTATCCCAACCATTCTGATAATCACCACGGTTAGCGTCGATAGAGCCCAACATGCCGTTGTCTACTGCTACTGCCAATTCGTGTTCGAAAGTGTGACCAGCCAAAGTTGCGTGGTTTACTTCAATGTTCACTTTGAAATCTTTATCCAAGCCATGAGCTTTCAGGAATCCGATTACTGTTTCTGTATCTACATCATACTGATGTTTTGTCGGTTCCATCGGTTTCGGTTCAATCAGGAAAGTACCTTTGAAGCCACGGGCACGAGCATAATCACGAGCGATGGTCAGCATTTTTGCCAGGTGTTCTTTTTCACGTTTCTGATCTGTATTCAGAAGAGACATGTAGCCTTCACGGCCACCCCAGAATACATAGTTCTGACCACCCAGTTCGATCGTTGCATCGATTGCATTCTTGATCTGAACAGCAGCACGAGCTACTACATCAAAATCAGGGTTAGTAGCAGCACCGTTCATATAACGTGCATGACCAAATACGTTGGCAGTACCCCACAACAGTTTGATGCCTGTTTCAGCTTGTTTCTGTTTTGCGTATGCTACGATTTCTTTCAGGTTAGCTTCGTATTCTTCGATGCTTGCACCTTCAGAAACCAAGTCTACATCGTGGAAACAGTAGTATTCGATACCCATTTTCTGCATGAATTCGAAACCTGCGTCCATTTTATCTTTTGCAGCCTGAACTGCGTCAGCATTACCATTCCAAGGGAATTGCTTTGTTCCGCCACCGAATTGGTCGCCACCTTCAGCACACAAAGTATGCCACCATGCCATAGCGAATCTCAACCAATCTTTCATCTTCTTGCCGTTGATAACCTTTTCAGCATCGTAGTAACGGAATGCCATCGGATTCTTACTATCTTTACCTTCGAACTTAATCTTTTCAATTCCCGGGAAAAATTCTTTTGTTGCCATAATTCTTTTATTTTTTAAAATGGTTATTATTTAAATTGTTAATTATTTATCTGAAGAAAGAACCGGAGCCGGTATCTTGCCTGCCATTGATTTTTCAAGGCGATATTTCCATTTGGCATATGCGTCAGCATATTCCTGGCGTTTTGCCACATTAGGTTCAATCACATCCAGTTTGTCGAGTGTAGCAAACGCCTCGTTATTATCCTTGTAGATACCTGCACCGATACCCGCACCTTTCGCAGCGCCTACGGAACCATCCGTATCGTAAAGCTCGATAGTGGCTCCCGTCACTCCCGCCAAAGTATCACGGAAGATAGAACTCAAGAACATATTAGCGTGTCCGGCATGAATCATCTTCACAGGAATTCCCATTTGCTCCATGATATCAATGCCATATTTAAAAGAGAATACAATACCTTCTTGAGCGGCACGAATAATATGATGCTTGCCATGCGTATTAAAATCCAGTCCACGGATACTGCAACCGATTTCTTTATTGTTCAGCATACGTTCGGCACCGTTGCCAAAGGGCAGAATACTGATTCCCGCACTGCCGATAGGAGCTTTGGAAGCCAATACATTCATTTCATTATAAGATATTCCTTCGGGAGCAATGTTGCGTTTCACCCATGAATTGAGAATACCCGTTCCGTTGATGCAAAGCAATACTCCCAAACGTGTCTGATCTATGGTATGATTGACATGTGCAAAGGTATTGACGCGTGACTGCGGATCATAGTTCACTTCACCGTTCACGCCATAAACCACTCCCGATGTTCCTGCCGTAGAAGCAATCTCTCCCGGATTAAACACATTCAGAGAAAGGGCATTGTTAGGCTGGTCGCCTGCACGATAGGTAATCGGTGTCCCTTCTTTCAGTCCAAGCTCTTTGGCAGCTATTGCATTTACACGTCCTTGTTCTGCAAAGGTCGGTTTAATATCTGCAATCAAAGAAGAATCAAATCCGTAATAATCCATTAAGAAATCAGCCACCCGGTTGTTCTTGAAATCCCAGAACATACCTTCCGAAAGTCCGGAAACAGTTGTGCAGATTTCTCCACTCAACTTCATGGCAATATAATCGCCCGGCAGCATTATCTTATCAATCTGCTCATAGATGGCTGGTTCGTTTTCTTTAATCCACGCCAACTTGGAAGCGGTAAAGTTTCCCGGTGAGTTCAACAGATGAGAAAGACATCTCTCCTCCCCGATTGTCTCAAACGCTTTCTGACCGTATGGCACCGCACGGGAGTCACACCAGATGATAGCAGGACGCAATACATGCTGGTTCTTATCAACACAAACCAATCCGTGCATCTGATAAGAGATACCGATGGCTTTAATTTCGGCGGCACTCACTCCGGATTCGGTCATAATAGCCTGTGTGGACAACTTTAAGTTTTCCCACCAACTCTCCGGGTCTTGTTCCGCCCATCCGGGATTCACTGCAATAATATTCGCTTCTGTTTTCGGAAAAAATGCCGAGGATACACATTTACCAGTCTCCGCATTTACCAAACTCGCTTTTACAGACGAGCTACCTATGTCATAACCTAATAGAAACATAATTTTATTTACGATTAAACGATTTACTATTTACGATTTAACGCTCAATGTCCGACAATTAATGCTTTAACATCCAACGCCTAATACTTAACGCTTGATACTTGATACTTGAACAGGGCCTACCTCCTTACCTTATTATATATCTTCTTATCAAATTTATAATAACGGGCAGCACGGTGAGCCACTCCCTGTTGTTTTTCTTCCAAAGGAACTACATATTCCATCATGGCTATTTTCTTATGGAAGTTGCGCACATCTACGGCTTTGTCGTATACCAACTCAAAAAGGGTCCTTAATTGTGCGGCTGTAAATTTGCGCGGAAGCAGCTCGAACAACATGGAAGGATTGAATTCTACGAACTGACGGATATAAGTCATCGCTTCCCGGATAATCAGATTATGGTCGAAAGCCAATGTCTTGACGTCTTTCAAAGCGACCCAGCAAGCTTGGTGATCGTCCAGATTCTTATCCAACGCGCGGTCTATCTTCACCATCGACAAATATGCAATGGTAACAATACGCTCCACTTTTGACTGCATAGCTCTTTCCAACCAACGTACATCTTTCGGATTACTCGTTCTGTTTTTAGAACCAAATGCTTTAAACTGTATCAGATTCACATTTTTAAGTCCTGTCAGTTCATACAAAACTCGTTGTGCTGCTTCATCCAAGGCTTCATCCATATAGATAAGACTTCCGGGAAGTTTCATATCATGATATACTTCTCCATTATCCTCACCTGCACGTTTTACAAGCAACACTTTCAGTTGTTCTCCGTCAAAACCAATCACTACACAGTCTACTGATATATGATTGTTTGCCAAAGGTGTATTTTTCTGTATATTCTGCATATCTTTTTCTTTAAGACGATGCAAATATAGAGGCTAAAAACCATCAAAACAAAATAAGAATTATGCTATAAAACATTGTTTTTCATCGAAATACATATCATACATCATACAATATGAATAGTTAGTGTTATCTTACGAATTACAATATGTATTTTAGTATTTCCACGAGTGGATAATTTTATAAAGTACAAAAACCGGACGGACGCTTTATTATCAGTACTTTTCATATAAATTCCACTAAACGGAAACAAAGATACTTATTGTACTTTAAACGATATGTCATTTTGTACCTTATCGTTTTTTATTCTATCTTTGCAGAGTAAATATTAAAAAATCTAAAATGGAACATCATCCAGTCATTTTATCCATTGCCGGCTCCGATTGTTCGGGAGGCGCAGGTATTCAGGCAGACATAAAAACAATCTCGGCTTTAGGCGGATATGCGGCATCGGCCATCACCGCAGTCACCGTACAAAACACATTGGGAGTACGCACCATGCAAGCTATGTCCCCTGAAATTGTCCGCGGGCAGATAGAGGCTGTGATGGAAGACCTCCAACCTGTCGCAATAAAGATAGGCATGGTACATGATATTCAGATTGTCCGTGTCATTTCCGATTGTCTGAAAAAGTACAGACCGGAATATGTCGTGTACGACCCAGTAATGGTATCTACCAGCGGGCGAAAGCTAATGACGGACGAAACCATCGAAGAGATAAAGAAAGAGTTGCTGCCACTTGCCACCTTAATTACGCCTAATATAGACGAAGCCACCGTGCTCACGGGTAAAAGTATCCATAATATCCGGGAAATGCAGGAAGCAGCTGAAATATTGACGGATAATTTCCATACCAGCCTTTTAATAAAAGGCGGTCATTTGGAAGGAGACGACATGTGCGACCTCCTACATACTGCCGACTCCATATACCATATATATAAAGAGAAAAAGATAGAAAGCCGTAATCTGCACGGAACGGGCTGTACCCTCTCTTCTGCTATCGCCACCTGTCTGGCAAAAGGCTATCCCATGCAAGAATCCATCCGGCATGCCAAGAATTATATCACTCAGGCTATCATTGCAGGAAAGGACTTGCATATCGGTCACGGCAACGGCCCCTTATGGCATTTTCCCGCCCCCATTGCGCAAATGTGTACATTTTGTGCGGTCGTATCATAAAAATACGTAACTTTGCACCCGCAATTAAAAATCAATTAAATAATAAAAATATGAAAGCATTTGTATTTCCCGGTCAAGGCGCCCAATTCGTGGGAATGGGTAAAGACCTGTATGAAAACTCAGCTTTAGCAAAAGAATTGTTTGAAAAAGCAAATGATATCCTTGGATATCGCATTACAGATATCATGTTCAACGGCACAGACGAAGACCTTCGTCAGACAAAGGTTACTCAACCTGCCGTTTTCCTTCATTCCGTTATCTCTGCCCTTTGCATGGGCGACGACTTCCAGCCGGAAATGACTGCCGGCCACTCACTTGGTGAGTTCTCCGCTTTGGTAGCTGCCGGAGCCTTGAGTTTTGAGGATGGATTGAAACTTGTGTATGCACGTGCAATGGCTATGCAGAAAGCTTGCGAAGCGACTCCTTCCACCATGGCTGCCATCATCGCACTGCCGGATGAGAAAGTAGAAGAAATCTGTGCAGCAGTAAATGCAGAAGGTGAAGTTTGCGTACCTGCCAACTACAACTGCCCGGGACAAATCGTTATCTCCGGCTCTGTGCCGGGTATCGAAAAGGCTTGCGAACTGATGAAAGCTGCCGGAGCCAAACGTGCCCTTCCGTTGAAAGTGGGCGGTGCTTTCCACTCTCCGGTGATGGATCCTGCTAAAGTAGAATTGGAAGCTGCCATCAAGGCAACAGAAATTCATACTCCCAAATGTCCGGTATATCAGAATGTGGATGCTCTTCCTCATACCGACCCTGCAGAAATCAAGAAGAACCTGGTTGCTCAATTGACTGCTTCCGTACGTTGGACACAATCAGTAAAGAATATGGTTGCCGACGGTGCTACTGATTTTACAGAATGTGGTCCGGGTGCCGTACTTCAAGGATTGATCAAAAAGATTGACGGTACTGTCAATGCTCACGGTATTGCATAAATATCCGTAAGACAGACTTACTTTTTAAAGGAGATAGAGTGTGTTGGTAATAGCTGCCAACACACTTTTTATTTTCATCCGATACCGTTCTTGGTAAAATGGGGGCTCAACCGCGCTGTAATTATGCTTCAATGCAGTCAACAATCACCGGCGGGAGAAAGTTTTCCGACAAGCGCCCCGTTTTGTTAACGGATGCAAACGAAATAGAAGATAGTTTGTCCGCATTTTGGAAAACGCAACAAACCATCCATTTATTTACATCATTTAACAATCAAGCATCAAATTCCGCTCCATCCTCGCTTCACGAAGCATTCATTTTCGTTTCTTCACGGATATTAAGTAAATATTTATTCAATTTTAGAACGGAGAAGGAACGAAGGTGAAACGAAGGTGATACGAAGGTGATACGGAGAAGTGACGAAAAAGCAGCGGACAAGCGAGGAAAAGACAAAAAAACGGAATCGTGGGGAAGGCTCCGGAAGGAGCTTGTTTTTTCGTTTTTTTATCAGTCCGTTAACCAAGATTAAGCGTCCGGAGTGAACCGCCGAATGGAAAACCTTGGGCACGGATGTTGCAGAGCCATAACAAATAGCAATCACTATCTATTTATTCAATATTAGTTCCTTGGCAATGCTTCTTTCACTACCATTGAACGACCTACATATTCTGCACCGTTCAATTGTTTGATAGCATTGTTAGCTTCTGCATCATCCGGCATTTCGATAAACGCAAAGCCTTTTGATCTTCTAGTTTCACGGTCTGTGATTACCTTTACTGAAGCAACCGTTCCATACTCTTCCATTACATGTCTCAAATCTGATTCCTTAACGTTATAGCTAAGATTTCCAATGTACAAATTCATAAAATACAAATATAAAAAATTAATAATTCAACAAGAAAGTTCTGGGAAGATCTAAATTAGAGATGGATATGCTCAAATCAATGAGAAGATACACGTAAAATAATCAAATCGCAATAAACCTCTTTATTGTTGTTGGCACAAAGGAAAGCATTATTGGGAGATAATGCACTATACCCCCTCCTTTTTCTTTTCTCAAAACATCTTTTTTATGAAAATAGGCCAATACTTAACGCTCTTTCCCTCTATTATCGACTGCTTATGATACAGGTTACTTTTGAGTGGTTTATTTCTAAAATGTAAAATGAACAAAAAAAGAGGCTGAACTCCCTGATGTGAAGACAGCCTCTTTATATATCAGTTATTACAACTATCCGCAATGGAAATACTTATGAACCAAATCAAGCATTTCCTGTGGTTTTCCGTCCAAGTCCGCACGCAGTGTCTTATCTTCATAGCTACGGAGTTTACGGATAATGCCGTCAATCATTGCCGGACTAAATACATTGTATTGTTCAAAAATAGCCCGTTGTTGTTCCAGACAATCGGCAGACGCAACGCAGCTATCCGGTAATTGAGCCAATGTCTGCTTCTGAGTAGTATCAAATATCTACTACGGCATAATTACTCTTCAAAACAGAGGTAAAAAAGATATTATTTAAAAAATAAAATGCTACTTTTGTAAAAGACACCACCTTATATATAACGTTATGCAATACATTTACAAATATCAGTCCCCTATCGGCGGAATAACAATCGCAAGTGACGGTGATTCCTTGACAGGTTTGTGGTTTGACGGGCAGAAATATTTTGCCGCTTCGTTGTCTCCTGAACACGAAGAAAAAGCATTGCCCGTATTCGAGCAAACCAAAGAATGGCTCGATTGCTATTTCAGCGGAAAGAATCCCGGCTTCATGCCTGACATACACTTGGAAGGCACTCCTTTCCGTCTCTCCGTATGGAAAATATTAAAAGAAATCCCTTACGGCAAAGTCGTTACATACAAGGATATTGCCAAAGAAATAGCCCATCGGAACGGACTGCCGTCCATGTCAACGCAAGCGGTAGGCAATGCGGTGGGGCATAATCCGATTAGCATTATCATACCCTGCCACCGGGTTGTAAGTTGCAATGGCAGCCTGACAGGATATGCAGGCGGTATTTCTAAAAAGATAGAATTACTCACTCTCGAACAGGCGGATATGACAAACCTGTTCGTACCGAAGAAAGGGACGGCACTATAAATCCGAAAAAAGACCCGCTTGCCAAACCCGGGAAACAACATTCCGTTTCCGATTTTGATCCGTCATTCACCGGTAAACTATCCAAACAGGATGCCAAAATCAAGCTATACCATATCCAGATTCAAAGAAAGCGAAGAGCAGAAGGTTGAAATAGACGATTTCGGGTTCTGACCGACGTAGCATTAGAGTAAAGTTTCCATCCGACATAGTAAAAACTATCTGTTATATTCCTTCTACTTTCAATAAATTCACTAAATTCGTAGCGAATTAAAGAAAGAAAAAAACTCATGGAGGTATATACAAACAATTGGGCGAACCGGAAGTATCAGCTAGGTTATGCTCTAAGTGGAGGATTTATTAAAGGATTCGCTCATTTGGGCGTAATGCAGGCTCTCTTAGAGCATGATATCAAACCGGATATTATCTCCGGAGTTAGCGCCGGAGCTCTTGCGGGAGTCTTCTACGCAGACGGTAATGAACCTCACCAAGTGCTGGACTACTTTTCCGGGCACAAATTTCAGGATCTGACCAAACTGGTAATCCCCAAGAAAGGATTATTTGACCTTTGCGAATTTATTGATTTTCTCCGTACCAATGTAAAAGCAAAGAATCTGGAAGACCTTCAGATTCCCTTAATCATTACGGCAACTGACCTTGACCACGGACGTATGGTTCACTTTCACCGTGGTTCCATTGCCGAACGGGTAGCCGCTTCGTGTTGTATGCCTGTCATGTTCGCTCCGGTCAACATTGAAGGAACGAACTATGTAGACGGCGGATTGATGATGAACCTTCCGGTTTCTACCCTCCGCAGAGTATGCAACAAAGTGGTAGCAGTCAATGTAAGTCCAATCATGGCACAAGATTATAAAATGAATATTGTCAGCATCGCCATGCGCTCATTCCACTTTATGTTCCGTGCCAACACCTTCCCTGAAAGGGAGAAATGCGATTTACTGATTGAACCTTACAACCTCTACGGATACAGTAACACGGAATTGGAAAAAGCGGAAGAAATATTTGAGCAAGGATATAATACAGCCAACGAAGTACTGAATCAATTACTGGAAAAAAAAGGAAAAATATGGAAATAGCCCCTATTTTCCGAGAAGAACAATGAATACGAATATTAAAATCTACTCTATATGAATGATGAGAATAAAATAATTATCTATCAAGTGTTCACCCGCCTGTTCGGCAATAATAATAACCATTGCGTCTACAACGGGGATATAGCTGCCAACGGTTGCGGTAAAATGGCAGACTTTACTCTCAAAGCACTGGGAGAAATCAAGAAACTGGGCAGTACGCATATTTGGTACACAGGAATTATCGAACATGCTACCCAGACAGATTATCGCCGATACAACATCAGCCCGGATCATCCCGCTATTGTGAAGGGCAAAGCCGGTTCGCCTTACGCTATCAAAGATTATTATGATGTTGACCCGGATCTGGCAAACGATGTGCCGGGACGTATGAAGGAATTTGAGAACTTGGTGCACCGAACACATCGTGTGGGACTAAAAGTTATCATAGACTTTGTCCCCAACCATGTAGCCCGCCAGTATCATTCGGACGCACAACCGGATGGCACAACGGAACTGGGAGCCAACGATGACTCAAACATCGCTTTCAGCCCTTATAATAATTTTTATTATATTCCGCAAGCGGAACTTCATGCACAGTTTGATATGAAAGACGGCGCCGCAGAACCTTATCACGAATTCCCTGCTAAAGCAACAGGCAATAATCGTTTTGACGCCACTCCTAATATCACCGACTGGTATGAAACCATCAAACTGAATTATGGGGTGGATTATCAGAATGGTGGCACCTGCCATTTCTCCCCGATTCCGGACACATGGATTAAGATGTTGGACATACTTCTCTTCTGGGCGTCTAAAGATATCGACGGATTCCGTTGCGATATGGCCGAAATGGTCCCCGTTGAGTTTTGGGAATGGGCTATTCCGCAAGTAAAAGAGGCTTATCCTGAAATTCTTTTCATCGCTGAAGTCTACAATCCGAATGAATACCGCAACTATCTGATGCGTGGCAAGTTTGACTATTTGTATGATAAGGTAGGCTTATATGACACGTTGCGCAATGTAGCATGCGGATATGAATCCGCTGCTGCCATCACGCATTGCTGGCAAAGCCTGAACGGAATAGAGAAGAGAATGCTTAACTTCCTCGAGAATCACGATGAGCAACGTATTGCTTCCGACTTCTTCGCAGGCAATCCGCGCAAAGGAATTCCTGCGCTTATTGTTTCGGCATGCATGAATACGAATCCTATGATGATTTATTTCGGTCAAGAATTCGGAGAAATGGGAATGGACAGTGAAGGATTCAGCGGAAGAGACGGAAGGACTACCATATTTGACTATTGGAGCGTAGACACAATCCGCCGCTGGCGCAATGGTGGCAAATTTGACGGTAAGATGCTTACTGAAGACCACAAACGGCTCTATAATATCTATCAGAGGATACTGACACTTTGTAATGAGGAACCGGCAATCAGCAAAGGAGTATTCTTTGACTTGATGTATGCCAACATAAACGGCTGGCGTTTCAACGAACGTAAGCAATACACCTTTATGCGGAAATACAAAAATGAATTATTGTTTTTCATTGTCAATTTCGACAGTCAACTGGCAGATGTGGCAATCAATGTACCTTCACATGCTTTCGACTTTTTGCAAATTCCTCAGATGGAGTCTTATCAAGCTATAGACCTGATAAGTGGCGCAAAAGAAGAAATCTGCTTATTGCCATATAAACCGACAGATGTATCGGTCGGAGCCTACAATGGAAAGATTCTGAAAATTACTTTTTAAGTGAAAGGTAAGTAAAAGTTAAGATTTATAAGTTCATTGCAACCCGGTCCTCATAATGACCGGGTTATTTTATGTATATCGCTCAAACAAATGTTCTCAAAGGCTGTTTTAGGTAAATAAACAACCCTCCAGACTCAAGGATTATGAAGAAAATTAATATTGGAGTATTCTTGTTGCTTTTGCTGTTATCCATATCTGCTTTCGCAGGCACCCCGCCCGACAATGGGCAAGTGACTTTCAGAAAAATGTATCCGAAAGCAAATGACATAGCTTGGTCGCAGGATGATGTATATAAAGAAAACCCTCGCAAATCATTGAATATCTGCGAGGGTTCTTTATTTTAGAACAAATTATTATTTCTTCTTTCTAAGCACTACGGCACTACGCGCAGGGATATAGAGTTTCAGCCATTCTTTCTTTTCCTGTTTGTACAATGGATCGGCAATCGTAAAATGAACAACAGAGTCGTCTGCCAAACCATTTCCGCCAAATACTACATTGTCTGTATTCAGTATTACTTCATATGCTCCCGGCTCTACCAGGAAACCATAATCAACAAATGACTGTTTCGGATTGAAGTTGAAGACGAATATCAGATCTTTACGTCCATATGCCAATACCTGGTCACCGTCATTATGCCATATTTCCTGAACAGGCGTTGCCTGGAAGTCTTTCACACTCTTGATTACTTTCAGCATCTCCGCATCAAAATCACCCATATAGTGATAAGTCAGATTCTGGTTGTCTACCAAATCCCACTGGCGACGGGCATATTTGCAAGACCATCCATTCCCTTCGCGCGGGAAATCAATCCATTCAGGATGGCCAAACTCATTTCCCATAAAGTTCAGATAACCGCCATTAATGGTAGTAGACGTCAGCAAACGAATCATTTTGTGCAAAGCAATGCCCCGGTTGACAATGTAATTTTCATCTCCCTTTTGCATATGCCAATACATATCAGCGTCAACCAGACGGAAGATAATTGTCTTGTCTCCCACCAATGCCTGATCGTGACTCTCTGCATAAGAGATGGTCTTTTCATCCTGACGGCGGTTGGTTACTTCCCAGAACATGCTGGAAGGTTTCCAGTCCTCATCAATCTTTTCCTTGATTGTCTTAATCCAATAATCAGGAATGTTCATAGCCATACGGTAATCGAATCCGTAGCCGCCGTCTTTCACTTTCGCAGCCAATCCCGGCATACCGGAAACTTCTTCTGCAATTGTTATTGCTTTCGGATTCACTTGATGAATCAGTTCATTGACCAATGTCAGGTAACAAATTGCATTATCATCCTGATGACCGTTGAAGTAATCTCCATAATTACAGAAAGCTTCACCCAATCCATGGCTATAATACAACATTGATGTCACTCCATCAAAACGGAATCCGTCGAACTTATATTCTTCCAACCAATATTTACAGTTGGACAACAGGAAATGAATCACTTCGTTCTTACCATAATCAAAACAAAGAGAATCCCAAGCCGGATGTTCGCGGCGACCGCCCGGATAGAAATACTGGTTGGGATCACCGGCAAAGTTTCCCAATCCTTCCACTTCGTTCTTTACAGCGTGTGAATGAACGATGTCCATAATCACAGCAAGCCCCAACCCATGAGCAGTATCAATCAATGCCTTCAACTCATCGGGAGTCCCGAAACGGGAGGAAGCGGCGAAGAAACTGGATACGTGATATCCGAAACTTCCATAATAAGGATGCTCCTGAATAGCCATAATCTGGATGCAGTTATATCCTTCTTTAGCAATACGCGGAAGTATCTTTTCGCGGAATTCGTTATAGGTCCCGACTTTTTCCTCTTGCTGCGCCATTCCGATATGGCATTCATAAATCAGCAAAGGATTCGTGCTGGGCTTAAACGTTTTCTTCTTGAATTTATAGGATTTCTCCGGTGCCCATACCTGGGCGCTGAATATCTTGGTCTGTTCATCCTGAACTACACGTGTAGCCCAAGCAGGAATACGCTCACCTTGACCACCATCCCAATATATATTCAGTTTATACAAGTCTCCATGATGGATAGCATCGGCCGGCAAGTTAATTTCCCAATTGCCGTTCTTTAGTTTTTTCAACTTGTAGGCAGCTTTTTCTTCCCAGTTATTGAACGTACCTACCATATATATATGCGTAGCGTTCGGTGCCCATTCGCGGAAAGTCCACCCCTTATCGGTACGGTGCAATCCGAAATAAAGATAACCTGACGCAAAGTCCGAAAGAGTCTGTTTGCCTTTGTTAGTCAGTTCGGCTTCCTTGTTCAGCACAAACTGATGACGACCTGCAATAGCATCGGCAAAAGGTTCCAGCCAAGGGTCATTTTTAATAAGATTAAGTGTCTTTTCCATATCAGAATTGAATTTAGATTATGCTTTTACTTTTACGATTACTTTCTTCACACCATCCGGAGTAATGCCGGGAGCATGTCCGTCCTGAGGAAAGAATATAGCAAACATTCCCGGTTTCACGGCAACATAAGTTTCGGCTAATCCTTCAAAAAAAGTAATATCCTTTTCTACATTATAAGGAGCATCTGTGGGAACACAGTCCTTAGCAGCAGTATAACCCATAATTTCCGTTCCAGACAATGGAATCTGAATATCGATAAACTCATTATGTGTTTCCAATCTGGCTTCTTCTTTGGTCTTTGGCTTGGTTTGTGCAATATTCACCAGCAGATCTTTTCCTTTCAATTCTGTCTTACCGATTTCCATGGCTTGAAGGTCATGAGATTTCAGAAATTCAATAGCTTGTGCAAATAAAGGATTTAAAGACGCATATTTCTCCAAATTTTCTAAAGTATCTACTATCATATAAGTTCAATTTTAAAGTTTATACATTAGGTATTATTCAAAATCATCAATCGTATAATTAATAAAATCGGCAAACCGCTTGAATTGGCGGAACACCTTATCTATCTGCTCCAATACATCCGGTTGGGTAAAGAAGTTATCGGGGACATTATAGGAACAGACATATTCCTTGCATTTCAGATAATCAATGTACTTGAAATCTCTCGGGAAACCTTTAGGAGCTGTTTTCAGGAAGTCTTCTCCAATCACTGGAAAGTATTTCTTAAATTCCGGGTCTTCTACAATGGAAACAAACTCCTCAATATTATCATAAATAGATTGGCGGACAGCCTTCAATATATTGGAAGGCAGACAGAGGCTTCCTCCGGCAAGCATCGAACCGTCCGGTTGCAGATGCACATAGTATCCGCAATGGTCGGACTTCTTGCCCTTCGCATTGATATAACCGCCGAAATGTATCTTATAGGGTGTTTTATCCGTAGAGAAACGGGTATCCCGATAAATACGATAGGTACAGTCTTTGGGTTGGATTCCCCGGACTGTTTCATCAAACAGAGAAATACGCGCAATCACTGTTGCCAAAAAATTGTCGAACTCAGCACGGGCCATCTCATATTCTGCCTTATGCTCATTAAACCACTCACGATTATTGTTCGCGGAAAGATCTTTTAAAAACTGAAAGATAACGGGTATGTTCATCTTTATCATTTTCTATTATTATCTTACAAACGTACAAATTTTATTTCATATAAACTACAAAAGGGAACAAAAGGACATAAAAAAAAGCATCGGCCTGGTAAACCGATGCTCTAACACATTTATCAAAAAAACAGACTCTTCTGCCTCTGACGTACTTTAGCTTTCACAAGTGGAGTACAATCTCTTTAATTAATCTTATATCTAATACTATGAAAAACACATAAATATAACAGTACAAAAGGGGCTTTTGTTCAGCACTTCTCTGTATGTTTCAGTTAATAATAGTTTATAGAATCAAATGTTTGTCATCAACAGGCAGTATGATACATCCCCAGTCAATCATTGCATTGAATAACATGATTTTAGAATATTTCCCCAAATGTGCCTGTGGAATATCTTTTTCTACAATAATCTTCTTGTCCAACAGCTCGGCGCGTTTTGTTCCCCGAAGCAATGGGTGGGAAGGGGTGCACCACATCTTCCCGTCATAGAGTGCCACGTTACCAATAGAGGTGTCTGTCAGACAACCGTCTTTTACTATTAAAACATCATCCGCCGTTTTCCTTTGGGCATACAAGGCATTCAAATTTTCCCGGTTCGTGCTTTTATACGTATAGTCGACAGTATCAGCTACCACCAGGCGCAAAGAAGAAACGTCCCGCATCTGATAAGGCACATAGGTGATTTCTTCTATTTCTTTGCCATATACAACCCTGCATTTGTATACTCCTGCCAACGATTGCGGCGAAATTAACGCCCGCAAATCAATTGGGGCGCTGTCTTTCCAAAAGATCGCACGGGTTCTATCAAAACGTTCTATATGATAGTCAAGATTATAAACCTTTCCATCCTCTATCCGGATGGTTTCAATAAATAGGCACATATACTTTTTGTTTCATTTCATTATATTCGCTTTCCACATCACTTTGGCAGGTAATTCCACCGCCGCTTTTGAAATACATCTTTTCCCCTTCCTGCTCTACGAAACGTATCATAACAGCACTATCCAGATTTTCACCGTCAAAATATCCCATAATGCCTGTATAAAATCCCCTGTCATAGGTTTCTGCTTCTTGAATTATCTGCATCGTTTTTTTCTTCGGAGCCCCTGTTATAGACCCTGCGGGCAATAACTTAAAAATAATATCACCTAAGTGCGCGTGATAATCATCCGGCAGAGTTCCCTGAATTTCCGAACTTGTCTGAAGGATAGAACCGAGATTAGTCCGTAAGGTATCAATATATCGGTAGCGGGATACTGATACTTGATTGGCAACCATGCTTAGATCATTCCGTATCAAGTCCACAATAGTGGCATGTTCTGCCGCTTCTTTCGGATCATTTATCAGAAATTGGGCAGCATCAGGAATTGAAGCGTCGATAGTTCCTTTCATTGGGAAGGAGCAAATTCTTCCTTGATGGATTCTGACAAATATTTCAGGAGAAAATACTGTAAACGAATCTTTTAACCATAACTTATAGGTAGCTCTCGAACGGGAATAAATATCTTTCAGAGTGAGGTTGGTTTCTATCGGAGTGCGACAAGTCAAGTTCGTGAGAAAGCTGTTCCCTGCAAAAATATTTCTTTGAACGATATGAAATGAATGCCTATAAGCGTCAAAAGATTCGGGCAACGGTTTCCAACGAATATGTTTTTCCTTATTATTTGGAAACGAATCCTCATAGCTTTTGTCTGATACCGGTTGATTGGTAAATCCATTCAGATTATAAAGCAATTCTGCAGAATCTACGGATGAAACATCTTCTACATAAGAAGCGTCTTGTAGGTAATTTATAATAAAGATAAAAGGGCGACGGGATATTCCCAGCTCATTCATCTGCTTGACAGCCTGTTCCTTGGTATATAAATGCATAAAATCCTTCTGTGTTAGGAACGGCAAAAGTACACAAAAAAGTATGGATTAAAAAAAATGCAATAAAAAAGGGTTGCCAAATGTGTCTATCGGCAACCCTTCATACTTCTTTATAAGAATCTGATTACTTCATGGCAGCTTTCACTTGCGGAAGCATTTTCTTCACGTTTTCGTTTTCCGGTGATACTTTGGCAGCTTCTTCCAAATAATCTACTGCTTCTTTAAATCTGGCATCAGCTTTTTCTTTTTCTGCTGCATATTTATCAGCATCCGAATTTGCCAAAGGAGCGGCTTTTTTCAAAATATTAGCTCCGTCATTGTAGCAAAGAACTCCCAAGCTGTAAAGGGCATTCGTCTTATAAGACTTATGATTCAAAGGGATTACTTTTTTAAAGTTCTCTTCTGCTTCCTCAGCCTTACCTGCTTTCTGGGCAGCAAGTCCTGCTTTCAAGAAATGAAGGCTATAATTCTTTATCATTACCTTATTATTTGGATCAACTTTCAATCCTTCTTCCAATGTAGCTACGTATTCATCAGTCTTCTTCAATGCATCTAAAGCCGCCGCCTTACGAGCATATGCATTTCCTATATTGAACTTCTTTTCGATGGCTATATCAAAATATGTAACCGCTTCAGGATACTTCTTTATTTCATTAGCAGCCATACCACAATAATAAGCCGTTGCTGAATCTTGATTATTAGTCTGCTTCAAATATTCACTGAATTTGGCATACGCTACGGAATAATTCTTAGCGTTAAATGCATCATTTCCTTCTTTCTTAATTTGAATAGGATCGGTTTGCGCAAAAAGGTTAGTTACTGTAATACAAAATGCAAATAAAAAAATAAATTTCTTCATAACTTATATGTGTTTTTAGTTGTTTATCGCTCAAAAGTAAGCCTTATAATACAAAAACACAACCCTATTTAAGTTTTTTGAGCTTTTTGAAAGCAATATAACGTTCGTTATTCTTCGTAAAAACAATGATTCGCTATCCATACATATTATAATGCATAAACAGATGAAATATTATCTCCTCATAAATTACTGATTCATAGTCATAAAAAAAAATATAAATAAAAAAGTGACGAAAAGTTTTTGAAATTTCATAAAAAGCACTACCTTTGCATCCGCAAATAAGGATGGTTCCGTAGCTCAGCTGGATAGAGCAACGCCCTTCTAAGGCGTGGGTCAAGCGTTCGAATCGCTTCGGAATCAC
>ERZ777305.98-NODE-98-length-136927-cov-19.339251_pt1 | contig 136927 bp, 110 predicted proteins | sample MGYA00374965_ERZ777305 | MGnify/ENA primary metagenome ERZ777305 (study PRJEB29328, sample SAMD00013331) | mouse gut metagenome | study: EMG produced TPA metagenomics assembly of the Metagenome analysis of fecal microbiota from mouse which was promoted... | reverse complement strand
AGAGCACTTCCTTGGTAAGGAAGAGGTCGCGGGTTCAAATCCCGCCATCGGCTCACTACTGTAGCCTCGGATATGCAACGCATGTTCGTGGTTGCTTTGTTAAAAGGAAAATATTCTCATCAAAATAACAATAGTTATGGCTAAAGAAAAATTCGAAAGAACCAAACCGCATGTCAACATCGGTACTATCGGCCACGTTGACCACGGCAAAACTACTCTGACCGCTGCCATCACTACCGTGCTGGCCAAGAAGGGTCTCTCTGAAGTTAAGTCGTTCGACCAGATCGACAATGCTCCCGAGGAAAAGGAGCGCGGTATTACTATCAACACCGCTCACGTAGAGTATGAGACTGCCAACCGTCACTACGCTCACGTAGACTGCCCGGGACACGCCGACTATGTAAAGAACATGGTTACCGGTGCTGCTCAGATGGACGGTGCTATCATCGTGGTTGCTGCAACCGACGGTCCTATGCCCCAGACCCGCGAGCACATCCTTCTCGCCCGTCAGGTGAACGTTCCCCGTATCGTTGTATTCCTGAACAAGTGCGACATGGTCGACGACGAAGAAATGTTCGACCTCGTTGAGATGGAAATGCGCGACCTTCTTTCGTCTTACGACTACGACGGCGACAACACTCCTATCATCCGTGGCTCTGCCCTTGGCGCTCTCAACGGTGAGCCCCAGTGGGAAGAGAAGGTTATGGAACTCATGGCCGCTGTTGACGAATGGATTCCCCTGCCTCCCCGCGATATCGACAAACCTTTCCTTATGCCTGTTGAGGACGTATTCTCAATCACCGGTCGTGGTACTGTTGCCACCGGTCGTATCGAGACAGGTATCGTTAAGGTTGGTGATGAAGTTCAGATTATGGGTCTTGGCGCTGACCTCAAGTCGGTTGTTACCGGTGTTGAGATGTTCCGCAAGCTCCTCGATCAGGGCGAAGCCGGCGACAACGTTGGTCTCCTCCTCCGCGGTATCGACAAGAAAGATATCAAGCGTGGTATGGTTATCTGCCACCCGGGCGTAGTTAAGCCTCACGACGAATTCAAGGCTTCTGTCTACATCCTGAAGAAAGAAGAGGGCGGCCGTCACACTCCGTTCCACAACCACTACCGTCCCCAGTTCTACATCCGCACACTTGACGTGACCGGTGAAATCACCCTCCCCGAAGGTGTTGAGATGGTAATGCCTGGTGACCACGTAGAAATCATCGTGAAGCTCATCAACCCCGTTGCTTGCGACAAGGGTCTCCGCTTCGCAATCCGTGAAGGTGGCCGCACCGTAGGTTCCGGTCAGATCACAGAGATTATTGAATAATCATTCCCCATTACTATAACGGCGTATCCGCGTCGATGATGACGCGGATACGCAACCTACGGGACTAGCTCAGTTGGTAGAGCACCGGTCTCCAAAACCGGGTGTCGGGAGTTCGAGTCTCTCGTCCCGTGCCAAAAATTGAGAAATGAAGAATTTTAAACTACTTACAGACCTTCAGGAGTCTTATACCGAACTGCGGTATAAGACCTCTTGGCCTACTAAGACCCAGCTGATCAAGAGCAGTTGCATAGTGCTGATAGCTTCCGTCATAATCGCACTGATTATCTTGATCTTCGACCAGATCATCGATCATTTCATGCACTTCATTTACGGACTTTAATACCGCAGGCGTAGTAAATCATGGCTGAATCGAAAAAAGAATGGTACGTGCTTCGTGCCATATCAGGAAAAGAAGCTAAAGTCAAGGAGCTTCTTGATGCACAGATCAAGAATACCAATCTTGGCAACTACGTATCGCAGGTGTTGATTCCCTCCGAGAAGATTGTGACCACCCGCAATGGAAAGCGTGTCGTAAAAGAGCGCAACCTCTATTCGGGCTACGTATTCATCGAGGCAACCCTTACCGGAGAAGTGATTCATGAGCTCAGCAACACCACCAACGTAATCGACTTCCTTCGCGGACGCTCGAAAGGCTCAGCCCCCGAGTCGCTCCGTCAGTCGGAAGTAATGCGTATGCTTGGCGCTGCCGATGAGATTAATGACGCTAACGAGGATGGATTCAACGACTTCCTTGTAGGCGAACATGTCAAAGTTACCGTCGGCCCATTTGCCGGATTTACCGGTGAGATTGTCGATCTCGACTCCGAGAAACGCAAACTCAAGGTAGAGGTAAAGATTTTCGGCCGTCGTACACCACTTGAGCTGGAAGCGTCGCAGGTAGAGCGTGAGTTGGCCAAATAATGCGGTTACGAGCATTGTTTGCGTCAATATAGCGCACGTTTATACAACACCATCAAATTTGTAAAAAAATGGCTAAAGAAATTGCTGGACAGATCAAATTGCAGATTAAAGGTGGGGCAGCAAATCCTTCACCGCCAGTAGGTCCCGCTCTGGGTTCTAAGGGCATCAACATCATGGAGTTTTGCAAGCAATTCAACGCCCGTACCCAGGACAAGGCTGGAAAGGTTCTTCCGGTTGTCATTACATACTACACCGACAAGTCATTTGACTTTGTAGTTAAGACTCCCCCTGTTGCCATCCAGCTCCTCGAGGCTGCCAAGGTTAAGAGCGGTTCTGCCGAGCCTAACCGTAAGAAAGTTGCCGAAATCACCTGGGAGCAGGTTAAGGCTATTGCTGAAGACAAAATGCCCGACCTCAACTGCTTCACTGTCGATTCCGCAATGCGCATGGTCGCCGGCACTGCTCGAAGCATGGGTATCACCGTAAAGGGAGCATTCCCGGAAAATAACTAATAACTTCAATTGACATGGCAAAACTTACTAAAAACCAAAAGTTAGCTTTAGCGAAGATTGAAGCAGGGAAGGCTTATTCACTCCTCGAAGCCGCCGATAAGGTAAAGGAGACAAACTACGCTAAGTTTGACGCCTCGCTTGATATCGACGTACGTCTGGGTGTTGATCCCCGTAAGGCTAACCAAATGGTACGCGGCGTTGTCACTCTGCCTCACGGCACTGGTAAGAAGACTACCGTGCTCGTACTTTGCAACCCCGATGCCGAGACTGCAGCCAAGGCTGCCGGTGCCGACTATGTGGGTCTTGACGAGTATATCGACAAAATCAAAGGTGGCTGGACCGATGTTGACGTAATCATCACTCAGCCCGCCATCATGGGTAAAATCGGTGCCCTCGGCCGTATCCTCGGTCCCCGTGGCCTCATGCCGAACCCCAAGAGCGGCACCGTTACCAACGACGTTGCCAAAGCTGTCGAAGAGGTAAAGAAAGGTAAGATCGACTTCAAGGTTGACAAGAACGGTATTGTACACTCGTCTATCGGCAAGGTGAGCTTCACCCCCGAGCAGATGCGCGACAATGCACGCGAGTTCATCAACACTCTGATCAAGCTCAAGCCCGCTACCGCTAAAGGCACCTATATTAAGAGCATTTATCTTTCAAGCACCATGAGTCCCGGCATCAAGGTTGACTCAAAGTCAGTGGATGCCTAACCCATTAAAGACGATTCACAATGAAGAAGGAAGATAAAGCAATTATTATAGAAAAGATTGCAGACACCATCAAACAGTACAGCTGCTTCTATCTGGTAGAGACCGCCGGTCTCAACGCAGAAAAGACTTCTGACCTGCGCCGTGCCTGCAACAAGGCCGACATCAAGCTCCTTGTTGTCAAGAATACTCTTCTCCACAAGGCTCTCGAGTCGCTCGACCAGGACTATTCTGAAATCTACCCCGCTCTCAAGGAAGCTACATCCATCATGTTCTCTAATGTTGGCAATGCTCCCGCGAAGCTCATCAAAGATGTCCTCAAGAAAGATAAAGACGCCAAGCTCCCCTTGCTTAAGGCTGCCTATGTAGAGGAAACCGTCTACCTTGGCGCTGATCAGCTTGACACGCTGGCTGCAATCAAGAGCAAGAACGAACTCATCGCCGATGTTGTCGCTCTGCTCCAGTCTCCGGCCAAGAATGTGGTATCCGCTCTTACTTCGGGTGGCACCAAGCTCCACGGCATCCTTGAAACTCTCTCCAACAAAGAATAATCAATACCCAATTCGAACAAACAAAAAAATCATACTAAAATGGCAGATTTAAAAGCTTTTGCAGAACAATTAGTTAACCTCTCAGTAAAAGAAGTAAACGAACTTGCTCAGATTCTCAAGGAAGAGTATGGCATCGAACCCGCAGCTGCTGCTGTTGCCGTTGCCGCTCCCGCTGCCGGTGGTGCTGCTGCCGCTGAGGAGAAGACCTCTTTCGACGTAGTACTCAAGAGCGCTGGTGCCAGCAAGCTCGCCGTTGTTAAGCTCGTTAAGGAGCTCACAGGTCTCGGCCTCAAGGAAGCTAAGGAACTCGTTGACGGCGCTCCCGGCGTTGTTAAGGAAGGTCTCTCTAAGGCTGACGCCGAGGGTCTCAAGAAGCAGCTCGAAGAGGCTGGCGCTGAAGTTGAACTTAAATAATTTTACCTGTCACCAGGTAACCGGGTTAAGAATCATACTATATGATTCTTAACCTTTTTGTGCTATATTTTAAGTACACTTCACCTGAAGTATCGTATCGGGATGCATCAGGCAATATCCGTAGACAACCGGCATCCTCACTGATTCCGCTGCGATACTTCTCTTAACCATTTCTCTAAATGTCTGTTACCGCAACTAAACCCCGTATCAATTTCACATCGGTAAAGAATCCTCTTCCTTACCCCGATTTCCTGGAGGTGCAGCTAAAATCGTTTCAGGACTTCCTGCAACTCGACACTCCCCCGGAAAAGCGCAAAAATGAGGGTCTATACAAAGTTTTTGCCGAGAACTTCCCAATCGTGGATACCCGCAACAACTATGTGCTGGAATTTCTCGATTACTATATTGATCCGCCCAGATACACCATCGCTGAATGTCTGGAGCGCGGACTGACCTACTCTGTACCCCTCAAAGCCAAGCTAAAACTATACTGTACCGACCCGGATCACGAGGATTTTGAACCCAAAATCCAGGACGTTTATCTCGGCCCGATTCCCTATATGACCGCACAGGGAACATTTGTGATCAACGGTGCCGAACGCGTTGTGGTATCGCAGCTCCACCGTTCGCCCGGCGTGTTCTTCGGTCAGAGCACCCACGCCAACGGTACAAAGCTCTACTCCGCCCGTATCATCCCGTTCCGTGGCAGCTGGATTGAGTTTGCCACCGACATCAACAACGTGATGTACGCCTACATCGACCGCAAGAAGAAGCTCCCCGTGACCACACTTCTCCGTGCGATTGGCCTTGAGAGCGACAAAGACATTATTGAGATTTTTGGCCTCGCCGAAGAGATTAAGGTCAACAAGACCAACCTCAAGAAAGCAATCGGCCGTAAGCTGGCTGCCCGCGTCGTAAAGAAGTGGGTAGAGGATTTCGTCGACGAAGATACCGGCGAAATCAGCTCGATTGAGCGTACTGAAGTAGTTGTAGAGCGCGAGTCAGTGCTGGAAGACGAGATGATACAGGATATCATCGACGCCGGCGCGCAGACCGTCCTGCTCCACAAAGAGGATGCTTCGGCCAGCGACTACTCCATCATATTCAACACTCTCCAGAAAGATACATCCAACTCTGAGAAGGAGGCCATACAATATATATACCGACAGCTGCGCAATGCAGAGGCTCCCGACGATGCTTCGGCACGCGAGGTGATAACCAACCTCTTCTTCTCCGAAAAGCGCTACGACCTCGGAGAAGTAGGCCGCTACCGCATCAACAAGAAACTCGGTCTGGGCACATCGATGGACGTGAAGGTTCTTACAAAAGAGGACATTATCGCAATCATCAAGTACCTGATCGAGCTTATAAACTCAAAGACCGATGTCGATGATATCGACCACCTCAGCAACCGTCGTGTACGCACCGTAGGCGAACAGCTCTACAACCAGTTCGGCGTAGGCCTCGCACGTATGTCGCGAACCATCCGCGAACGCATGAACGTGCGCGACAACGAGGACTTCACTCCCATCGATCTTATCAACGCCAAGACCATATCATCGGTAATCAACACCTTCTTCGGCACCAACGCGTTGTCGCAGTTCATGGACCAGACCAACCCTCTGGCCGAGATTACCCACAAGCGCCGTATGTCGGCCCTCGGCCCCGGCGGTCTGTCGCGCGAGCGTGCAGGCTTCGAGGTCCGAGACGTACACTACACCCACTACGGCCGTCTATGTCCGATCGAGACCCCTGAAGGCCCCAACATCGGTCTGATATCCTCGCTCTGCGTATACGCCAAAATCAACGACCTCGGATTTATCGAGACCCCCTACCGCGAGGTTAAGGATAGCAAGGTCAACGTAAACAACGACGAGGTGGTATACCTCACCGCCGAAATGGAGGAAGGCAAGATTATTGCCCAGGGCAACGCCCCCATCACCATCACCGGCGACTTCGAGCGCGAGCGCGTCAAAGCACGTCAGGACGCCGACTTCCCTATCGTCGCACCTGCCGAAGTCGACCTCATGGACGTGTCGCCGACTCAGATTGCGTCAATCGCGGCATCGCTCATCCCCTTCCTCGAACACGACGACGCCAACCGCGCACTCATGGGTTCAAACATGATGCGCCAGGCTGTGCCTCTGCTCCGCAGCGAGGCCCCCATCGTGGGCACCGGCCTGGAAGGACAGCTCATCAGCGACTCACGCACACAGATTATGGCCGAAGGCGACGGTGTAATCGAGTTTGTCGACGCAAAGACAATCCGCATCCGCTACGACCGCACTGAGGACGAGGAGTTTGTGGCATTTGAAGATGCTGTGAAAGAATACAGCATCCCCAAGTTCCGCAAGACCAACCAGAGCACAACCATCGACCTGCGCCCGATATGCACAAAAGGCCAGCGCGTAGTGCCCGGCCAGATTCTCACCGAAGGTTATTCGACCGAAAACGGCGAACTCGCTCTCGGACGCAACCTCAAGGTGGCATTCATGCCCTGGAAAGGATACAACTATGAGGACGCCATCGTGCTCAACGAGCGCATGGTACGCGAGGACATCCTCACATCGGTCCATGTCGACGAGTACTCCCTCGAAGTACGCGAGACCAAGCGCGGTATGGAAGAGCTCACCTCCGACATACCCAACGTCAGCGAAGACGCCACCAAGGATCTCGACGAGCGCGGTATCATCCGTGTGGGCGCACACGTGGCCCCCGGCGATATCATGATTGGTAAGATTACCCCCAAGGGCGAATCAGACCCCACTCCTGAGGAAAAGCTCCTCCGCGCCATCTTCGGCGACAAGGCCGGTGACGTCAAGGACGCATCACTCAAGGCCACTCCATCGCTCAAGGGTGTCGTCATCGGCACAAACCTGTTCCAGCGAGCCACAAAGAAGAAATCAAAGAGCGCCAACGCCCAGCTCCCCAAACTCGACGAAGAGTATGAGAAGCGTCAGGCCGAGCTCCGCGATATCCTCGTAAACAAGCTCCTTATCCTCACTGAAGGAAAAACCTCCAACGGTGTCAAAGACTTCCTCGGAGCCGACATCGTGGCCAAAGGAGCCAAATTTACCGCCGGCGCACTCAAGGACATCAACTACGACACTGTAAACCTCTCGAAATGGACTGCCGACGCTCATAAGAACGACCTAATCCGCGCTACCATTTCCAACTATATCCGCAAGTCGAAAGAAATCGACGCAGAACTCCGCCGCAGAAAATTCGACATATCAATCGGCGACGAACTTCCCTCGGGCATCATGCAGATGGCCAAGGTATACATCGCCAAGAAGCGCAAAATCAGCGTAGGCGACAAAATGGCCGGACGTCACGGTAACAAAGGTATCGTGTCGCGCATCGTGCGCCAGGAAGACATGCCCTTCCTCGCCGACGGTACTCCGGTCGACATCTGCCTCAACCCGCTGGGTGTGCCATCGCGTATGAACCTCGGACAGATTTTCGAGACCGTACTCGGATGGGCCGGACGCGAACTCGGCGAGAAATTCGCTACCCCGATTTTCGACGGCGCCTCGCTCGACGACCTCAACGACTGGACCGATAAGGCAGGCATACCACGCTACGGCAAGACATATCTCTACGACGGCGGTACCGGCGAACGCTTCGACCAGCCCGCTACCGTAGGCATCATCTACATGCTCAAACTCGGCCACATGGTCGAAGACAAGATGCACGCACGTAGCATCGGCCCGTACTCGCTCATCACCCAGCAGCCCCTCGGTGGTAAGGCCCAGTTCGGCGGACAGCGTTTCGGTGAGATGGAGGTGTGGGCGCTCGAGGCATTCGGCGCATCCCACATCCTGCAGGAAATCCTGACCATCAAGTCGGACGACGTAAACGGACGCTCCAAAGCCTACGAGTCAATCGTCAAAGGCGATCCCATGCCTACACCCGGCATCCCCGAGTCGCTCAACGTTCTTCTCCACGAATTGCGCGGCCTCGGTCTGAGCATCAACTTAGAGCAGTAATCTTTATAAGAAAGGTAAATATATAATGGCTTTTAGAAAAGACAACAAGACAAAGACCGGTTTCTCCAAAATCTCCATCGGGCTCGCTTCGCCCGAGGAGATTCTCGAGAAGTCGAGCGGAGAGGTCCTCAAGCCTGAAACCATCAACTACCGCACATACAAGCCCGAACGCGACGGCCTCTTCTGCGAGAAGATATTCGGCCCCGTAAAGGACTACGAGTGCCATTGCGGAAAGTACAAACGCATCCGCTACAAAGGCATCGTATGCGACCGATGCGGTGTAATGGTGACCGAAAAGAAGGTACGCCGCGAGCGCATGGGCCATATCAAGCTGGTAGTGCCCGTGGCTCACATCTGGTATTTCCGCTCTTTGCCTAACAAAATAGGATACCTGCTTGGACTTCCCTCCAAGAAGCTCGACGCAGTTATCTACTACGAGCGCTACGTCGTGATACAGCCCGGAGCAGCCGAAGGCGTCGACAAACTCGATCTTCTCACCGAAGAGGAATACTTCGACATCATCGACCGTCTCCCCGAAGGCAACGACCGTCTCGAGGACACCGACCCCAACAAGTTCATCGCAAAGATGGGCGCCGAGGCTGTCTACGACCTTCTCACACGTATCGACCTCGACTCTCTATCCTACGAACTGCGCCACCGTGCCAACACCGACGGCTCGCAGCAGCGCAAGACCGAGGCCCTCAAGCGCCTCCAGATTGTAGAATCATTCCGTGCTTCGCGCCACCGCAACAAGCCCGAGTGGATGATACTCCAGGCTGTGCCTGTAATTCCCCCCGAACTCCGCCCCCTCGTTCCCCTCGACGGCGGACGCTTCGCGACATCCGACCTCAACGACCTCTACCGTCGCGTAATCATACGTAACAACCGTCTGAAGCGCCTTATCGAAATCAAGGCTCCCGAGGTGATTCTCCGCAACGAGAAGCGTATGCTCCAGGAGGCCGTCGACTCTCTGCTCGACAACTCACGCAAGTCATCGGCTGTAAAGACCGACGCAAACCGTCCCCTCAAGTCGCTCTCCGACTCCCTTAAAGGAAAGCAGGGACGCTTCCGTCAGAACCTTCTAGGTAAACGTGTCGACTACTCCGCACGTTCGGTTATCGTCGTAGGCCCCGAGCTCAAGATGCACGAGTGCGGCCTGCCAAAGAACATGGCAGCCGAGCTCTACAAGCCCTTCGTAATCCGCAAGCTCATCGAGCGCGGCATCGTCAAGACCGTGAAATCGGCCAAGAAGATTGTCGACCGCAAGGAACCCGTCGTATGGGACATCCTCGAGCACGTGATGAAAGGCCACCCCGTGCTCCTCAACCGAGCCCCGACACTTCACCGTCTCGGTATCCAGGCATTCCAGCCCAAGATGATTGAAGGCAAGGCTATCCAGCTCCACCCACTTGCATGTACGGCATTCAACGCCGACTTCGACGGTGACCAGATGGCCGTACACCTTCCCCTCGGCAACGAGGCCGTGCTCGAAGCCCAGATGCTCATGCTCGGCGCCCACAACATCCTCAACCCCGCCAACGGTGCTCCTATTACCGTGCCTTCACAGGACATGGTACTCGGACTCTACTATATCACCAAACTCCGCCCCGGTGCACAGGGAGAAGGCCACAAGTTCTACGGCCCCGAAGAGGCGCTCATCGCCTACAACGAAGGCCGCATATCGCTCCACGCCCCCATCTCGGTAGTTGTGGACGATATCGACGAACAGGGCAACCCCATCCAGCACCTTGTCGACAACACCTCCGTAGGCCGCGTCATCTTCAACCAGAGCGTGCCCAAGGAAATCGGTTATGTCAACAAGATTATCTCCAAGAAGTCGCTCCGCGACATCATCGGCGATGTAATCAGCACATGCGGTGTGACACGTTCAGCCCAGTTCCTCGACGACATCAAGAACCTCGGCTACTACATGGCATTCCGCGGCGGTCTGTCGTTCAACCTCGGCGACGTACTCATCCCACCGGAAAAAGAGCAGCTCGTGGCCGAAGGAAACGAGCAGGTGCAGGAAGTCCTCAACAACTATGCAATGGGCTTCATCACCAACAACGAACGTTACAACCAGATTATCGATATCTGGACACACGTCAACTCACGTCTTACCGATATCCTCATGAAGCAGATGACTGCCGCCAACCAGGGCTTCAACTCTGTATTCATGATGCTCGACTCAGGAGCCCGTGGTTCAAAAGACCAGATTCGTCAGCTTGCCGGCATGCGCGGTCTTATGGCCAAGCCCCAGAAAGCCGGTGCCGAAGGCGGCCAGATTATCGAAAACCCGATTCTTGCCAACTTCAAGGAGGGTCTCTCGGTGCTCGAATACTTCATCTCTACCCACGGTGCCCGAAAGGGTCTTGCCGACACCGCCCTCAAGACCGCCGACGCCGGTTACCTTACCCGCCGTCTGGTCGACGTGGCCCACGACGTGATTATTCACGAAGAGGACTGCGGCACACTGCGCGGTCTCGTATGCAAGGAGATTAAAAACAATGAAGAGGTTGTGGCATCGCTCGGCGAGCGTATCCTCGGCCGCGTATCGGTACACGACGTATTCGACCCCATCTCCGGCGAACTCATCGTAGCCTCAGGCGACGAAATCGACGACATTGCCGCCAAGCGCATCAACGAGTCACCCATCGAATCGGTTGAAATCCGATCGGTACTCACCTGCGAGTCCAAGAAGGGCGTATGTGCCAAATGCTACGGCCGCGACCTCTCCAAGAACCGTCTCGTGCAGAAAGGCGAGGCTGTCGGAGTCATCGCCGCACAGTCAATCGGCGAGCCCGGTACACAGCTTACCCTCCGTACATTCCACGTCGGTGGTGTGGCCTCCAACATCGCTGCCATCTCCACCATCACCTCTCGCTACGAAGGTGTGCTCGAAATCGATGAGCTCCGCACCGTACAGACCGAGGAGAAGGATGCCAACGGACGCCCCGTGGAAGTCGTAATCGGACGTCTCGCTGAAATGCGCATCGTCGACCCCAACACAAAGATGATGCTCACATCGGCCAACATCCCCTACGGCTCAAAACTCTACTTCGACAATGGCGCCACCCTCAAGAAGGGCGACGTAATTTGCGAATGGGACCCCTTCAACGCCGTTATCATCTCGGAAGTAGGCGGCAAAATCCACTTCGAAAACCTCATCGAGAACGTCACATACCGCGTCGACTACGACGAGCAGACCAATCTTGAGGACCGTATCATCATCGAGTCGAAAGACCGCACACGCGTGCCCGAGGCTCAGATTCTCGACAAAAACGGCCAGATACTCAAGACCTACGCTCTCCCTGTGGGCGCCCACGTAATGGAACTCAAGGAAGGCGACGACATAAAGGTCGGCGACGTCCTCGTCAAGATACCCCGCTCGGCCGGCAACGCCGGTGACATCACCGGTGGTCTCCCCCGTGTCACCGAGCTCTTCGAGGCCCGCAACCCGTCAAACCCCGCCATCGTATCGGAAATCGACGGAGAGGTCAAGTTCGGCAAGCTCAAGAGAGGTAACCGCGAGATATCAGTCACCTCCAAGCTCGGCGAGACAAAGAAATACCTCGTGCCTCTGTCAAAACAGATTCTTGTGCAGGAGAACGACTACGTGCGTGCCGGCACACCTCTGTCCGACGGCGCCACAACTCCCGCCGACATCCTCAACATCATGGGCCCGACAGCCGTACAGGAGTACATCGTCAATGAGGTGCAGGATGTATACCGCATGCAGGGTGTGAAGATCAACGACAAGCACTTCGAAGTCATCGTACGCCAGATGATGCGCAAAGTCAACATCCTCGACCCGGGCGACACATGCTTCCTCGAACAGCAGATTGTCGACAAGCGCGAGTTCATGGAAGAGAACGACCGCATCTGGGGCAAGAAAGTAGTAGTCGACGCAGGCGACAGCGACAGCGTGCAGCCGGGTCAGATTATTACCGCACGCAAACTCCGCGACGAGAACTCGGCACTCAAACGCCGCGACCTCAAGATAATCACCGTACGCGACGCCGTGCCCGCCACCTCCGAGCAGATACTCCAGGGTATCACACGCGCTGCCCTTCAGACATCGAGCTTCATGTCGGCCGCCTCATTCCAGGAGACCACAAAGGTGCTCAACGAGGCTGCCATCAACGGCAAGACCGATACCCTCGAAGGCATGAAGGAAAACGTAATCTGCGGACATCTCATCCCCGCCGGTACAGGTCTGCGCGAGTACAACTCGCTCATCGTTGCCGGTAAAGACGACATCGAGGCCGTAATCGAAAAGCCAGAGATTATCAATGTCGAGGCTGTCGAGACAAAAGCCCTCTAAAGCCGAATGTAATTCTAAGTCAACAATGATTTAGCTCAAAAGCATCTATACACATCGGAGAGTGCGCCCCAATTCGGGCGCACTCTCTTTTTTTACCCATCTGTATCTATTAGCCGGGGACTACGTCTGACATCCAGGCAAAACTCCAATAAGAGATTGTCTAAGAGAACTCATATTAGTAAGAGCATATACAAAGAAAGGCCGTTGGCAATGTCAGACGACATTGCCAACGGCCTTTCTTTGTGCGCTCGGGGGGACTCGAACCCCCACGACGGAAGTCACCAGATCCTAAGTCTGGCGCGGCTACCAATTACGCCACGAGCGCCAATGCGATTGCAAAGATACGCATTTATTTGCGATAATCCAACTTCATAATTCCTTTAATTGCAGGTTTTACTGCAAAACAACTGCAAAACAACCATCGATAATACCAAAAACCGGATATTCACGCGTCAACTATACCTGTATTTGCAATTATTTGCGTATCTTTGTCACAGTTTTCCCTATGGCCTGGTAGTTCAACGGATAGAATAGAGGTTTCCTAAACCTTAGATAGGGGTTCGATTCCCCTCCGGGCTACATCCACCCTCCCCTATTTATGAATATCACCGCTTTATTGCAGGAACATCATATTCTCGGCGTAGCCATCGGAGCCGCCACATTTCTAATCATAGGCTTGTTTCATCCCCTCGTAATCAAAGGACACTATTACTTCGGCACAGCATGCCGCTGGTGGTTTCTCGCCGCCGGCATAATATTCATGATTCTTGCCGTGGCCGTGAGCGATGTGCTATGGTCAAGTCTGCTCGGTGTAGTGTCATTCTCATCGCTGTGGAGCATAAAAGAAGTCGTAGAGCAGGAACATCGAGTAAAAAAAGGATGGTTTCCGGCCAATCCCAAGCGTCACAACGCAAATACCGACAAGACACGCATAGGATAACTACACCTGGTTATCCACATTTACCGACCGACGGATAGACCGCGCGACTGCAGATACTCATCGTACGAGCGTATATAATCCTCCTCGTCATATCTGTGCGACGCAAGCACCATACACACAGCACCCGAACTGAAATCGTCAAGAGTACGCCATATCCCCACCGGCACAAGCACACCTTCATACGGATGATTCAACAGAAACGAGCGACGGTTCACACCATCGTCCAATGTAAGAGTGAACGACCCGTTTATAGCAATAATCATTTCCTGACACTCCTTATGTGCATGTCCGCCGCGGCACTCTCCTCCGGGCACATCATATACCCAATAGGCTCTCTGTATCTCAAACGGCAGATCAGTTCCCGACTGCGCTACGGTAAGATTGCCCCTACGGTCGGCAATCTTGCAGAAAGGTGTCACTTTTATATCTTCAACAGTTGTCATCATTGTGGAGAATCAAATTCGGAATTCATTGATAATAGCTGCAATCTCACGGGCATCATCAACCGATGTGCATGCAGGTGAGATTGGAAGGCTCACAACTTCATTGGCGAGACGTTCAGCGACAGGCATACTGTACCGGGCCAAATCGGGATAGCAGTTCTGACGATGTGGCGGGCACGGATAATGTACCAGCGTCTCCACGCCCCGGGAAAGCAAATAGCCTCGCAACTCATCGCGCCACGGAGTAGCGATGACATACTGGTGGTACACATGCCTGTCAGGCCCGGGCTCCGGCTTCAACACCAGCGGATTGGCAATCTCCGCATCATATGTGGCGGCAATCTCTCGCCGCCCGTCGTTCTCATGCCCGGTATACGCCAGCTTCACACGTATCATTGCAGCCTGTATCGGGTCGAGACGAGAATTGGCTCCGAGATGGTCAAAATAATAAGCCTTGCCTCCTGAGCCGTAATTGCGCAGAGAGCGCAACATGCCGGCAAGCTCTGCATCATCAGTCGTTACCGCACCGGCATCACCAAGCGCACCCACATTCTTTGTAGGATAGAAACTGAAACATCCCGCATCGCCCAAAGCACCACAGCACCGGCCGTCGGCAAACGACGCCCCGATAGCCTGCGCCACATCTTCGATGACAAGCAGACCGTTGGCCGAAGCAAAATCCGCGATACGACTGTCCCAGGCCGGACGCCCGTAAAGATGCACAGGCATGACGGCACGCGTACGCGGTGTCATAGCACGCTCAAGCAGCGAAGTATCGATATTATGGGTCGATGCGTCCGCGTCGACAGGAACCGGACGCAGACCGGCAGTACTTACCGCCAACACCGATGCGAAATAGGTATTGGCAGGCACAATTACCTCATCGCCCGGCGACAGGCGTCCCAGCTCAATCCATGCCGAAAGCGTTAGTCTCAGCGCGTCGAGCCCGCTCGCCACCCCTACGGCATGGCGTGTGCCTACAAGTCCGGAAAGCTCGCGCTCAAACTCCTCGACTTCAGTGCCGCCGATGTATCGGCCGCTATCTATCACGCGCGCGCAGGCATCCTTCAGAGCAACAGCATAAGGAGCGTTAACTTTTCCTAAATCAAGAAAGGGATAATGCTTAGCCATGATAGTGCCGTTATCGCGGATTGGGGCCGTCATTGGCAAGCTGCACGAGATATGCGCCATAAGCATTCCCCGAAAGCGGAGCCGCAATCGCCAGAAGCTGCTCGGCCGTGATAAATCCGCGACGGAACGCAATCTCCTCAAGAGCCGCAATCTGAAATCCCTGACGCTTCTCGATAGCGGCGACAAAATTCGACGCCTCAAGCAGAGAATCGACAGTGCCCGTATCGAGCCATGCGAATCCGCGTCCGAATTTCTTCACGCTCAGACGGCTCTCTCCGAGATAACTCATATTGACCGACGTAATCTCAAGCTCACCCCTGGCCGAAGGCTTTACCTCCGACGCCACTTTCACCACATCGTTGGGATAGAAATACAGCCCTACAACGGCATAATCCGACGCCGGAAATTCCGGTTTCTCCTGTATGTCTATTGCTTTGCCTGACTCATCGAAACTTACCACTCCATAGCGCTCGGGATCCTGCACCTGATAGGCGAACACCACAGCATCACGCTGCTCCCTCACTATGCGCGAAGCGTCATTGAGCATTCCACTAAAGCCCTGCCCGTAGAATATATTGTCGCCGAGCACGAGCACAACGTCGTCATCACCGATAAAATCCTTACCGATAATGAATGCCTGTGCCAGCCCTTCGGGACGCGGCTGCTCGGCATATTCGAATCTTACCCCAAGGCGGCTGCCGTCGCCAAGCAGGCGCTTAAACGCCGGCAAATCGTCGGGAGTGGATATTATCAATATATCGCGTATGCCGGCAAGCATCAGCACCGACACAGGATAATACACCATCGGCTTATCATATATCGGAAGCAATTGCTTCGACACTCCTGTGGTCACAGGATACAGACGAGTGCCGGCACCACCGGCGAGAACTATACCTTTCATATTTTGGTCATGTTATATTATATATAACGCCGCTACAATCGTTTATGGTGTGGCATTAAAAAAATTTCACTTCCTCTCCGCTCCTGCATCCAGACGCGATATGCACTCATCAACATATGGAGTAGGCTTCAGCGCCTGTGCTCGTCTGAGATAATGCAGTGCGTCGGCAGCCTTACCGTTGTCCCTGCAGTAATTGCCCAGATAAAGCAAAGCGGTATAATTGTCGGGATATAGAGCAAGCACATCCCTGTATGTGGCCATGGCTCCCTCATAGTCTCCGTTAAGCAGCCTTCCCTGCGCGAGAGCAAGCATGAAATCGGCATTGTCGGGAGCGCCCGAAAGCATTATACGGCTATACTTCTCAATCTCCTGAGCATTACGCCTGAACAGATAATATTGCAGCAACTGCTTGTCAATACTGCGTCCGAGCCACCTCTGGCGCTCCTTCAGCAACAGCAGAAATTTCTCATACTGTGATGTCTCCCCGAGCGAGAAACTAACACGGCGCACCCCCTGCAGCAGCGAATCCACAGGCACCAGATTGGCCTGCGCCTTCTCGGCAAGAGCAATCTCATAGTCAGGAAGCGAGCGCATTCCGGCCGTCACTATCGCATGGGCATACGTATCGCACACCTTAGGCTGCTCCTCAAGCATCAGTTCATACATGGCCGCGGCGTTGGCCCACTCCCTGTACTTGAAAAATCGCCCGGCCTTTACCGCCGTAGCCTCATAGCTGCGCTTTTGTGTGGATGACGGAGTATCGGCCGACACACATGCCGGGGCTATCAAGATTGCCGCGACCACCCACCCGCATATTTTTGTACGCAATAGTTTCATCCTGAAAATGCTTTTCGTATATTTGCAAAATGGAACCGGAATAATCCTGTTTGAAATCCAAATTTACAAATATATTGCAATGAGAACAAAATATAATCGCATACTTTTGAAACTTAGCGGCGAATCTCTCGCCGGAGGCAAAGGTCACGGCATTGATACCGAGCGTCTGAACGCCTATGCCCAGCAGATAAGCGAAATCGTGGCCTCCGGAGTGCAGGTGGCGATTGTAATCGGCGGAGGCAACATATTCCGTGGTCTCCAGGGAGCATCCAAAGGTTTTGACCGTGTGAAAGGCGACCAGATGGGCATGCTTGCCACAGTCATCAACTCGCTCGCACTCAGCTCGGCTCTCGGCGCTGTAGGTCAGCCGGCCAAAGTATACACTGCCATCAACATGTTCCCAATCGGAGAGCATTACAGCAAATGGCGTGCAATAGAGTCAATGGAACGAGGCGAAGTAGCCATCATTTCCGGCGGCACAGGCAATCCGTTCTTCACTACCGACACAGGCTCAGCACTGCGCGGCATTGAGGTAGAGGCCGACGTGATGCTTAAAGGTACACGTGTCGACGGCATATACACCGCCGACCCTGAAAAAGACCCCACTGCAACAAAATTCTCAGAAATCACATACGACGAAGTATACACCCGCGGCCTTAAGGTAATGGACCTCACTGCTACCGCACTCTGCAAGGAGAACGGCCTGCCGATTATCGTATTCGACATGGACACCCCCGGCAACCTCGCCCGCGTACTCTCCGGCGAACCAATCGGCACACTCGTCTACTGATCCGACAATTCAAAACATATATAATATGGAAGTAAAAGACTATCTCGACCCCGCTGAGGAAAAAATGGAGATGGCCGTGGCCTATCTCGACGAGTCGCTGGCCCACATACGTGCCGGCAAAGCCAACCCGAAAATCCTCGACGGCATACGTGTGGAGTATTACGGCAGCGCAGTGCCCATCTCAAATGTCGCCAACATCTCCGTGCCCGATGCACGCACCATCGTAATCACCCCTTGGGAAAAAGCGATGTTCAAGGAAATCGAGCGTGGCATCATCAACTCCGAAGTAGGCATAACCCCTGAAAACAACGGAGAAGTGATACGCCTCTCAATCCCGCCGCTTACCGAAGAGCGCCGTAAAAACCTCGTAAAGCAATCGAAGGCCGAGGCTGAAAACGCCAAGGTTTCGGTGCGCAATGCCCGCCGCGACGCCATCGACGGCCTCAAGAAAGCAGTAAAGCAGGGTATGCCCGAGGATGTAGAGAAGGACGCCGAAGCACAGGCCCAGAAGCTCCACGACAAGTATCTCAAGAAAATCGACGATCTCTTCGCCGCCAAAGAAAAAGAGATTCTTACCGTGTAATTCCCATCGTTTATCGATAAAAAAGGAGATGCCCGTGCATCTCCTTTTTTTCAAAACAGACAAATTGTCAGTATGATTATAGAAATTTAACCGGAAACGGGAGTGGCACACGTTTTGCAATGTGTTATACATAGAATGAATAACCAAAACAGACCCATGGATACCAAGACAGGAAAAATCGGGGTAACGACCGACAATATCTTCCCCGTTATCAAGAAATTTCTATACTCCGACCACGAGATATTTCTGCGCGAGCTGGTGAGCAACGCCATCGACGCCACACAGAAATTGCGCACACTCTCATCGTTCGGCGAATACAAAGGTACACTCGACGATATGAACGTGCGCGTGGCCATCGACAAAGAGGCCGGCACCCTTACCGTGAGCGACCACGGCATAGGCATGACTGCCGAAGATATCGACAAATACATCAACCAGATTGCATTCTCCGGTGCAGAAGAGTTCCTGGCAAAGTACAAGGACCGCGCCGAGAATATAATCGGACACTTCGGCCTCGGATTCTACTCGGCGTTTATGGTAGCCAAGAAAGTCGAGATACGCACTCTCAGCTACAAAGAAGGCTCGCAGGCTATGATGTGGAGCTGCGACGGTTCGCCGGAGTACACAATGGAGCCAATTGAGAAAAAAGAGCGCGGCACCGACATCGTGCTCTACATCGACGATGACAACAAGGACTTCCTCGAACAGGCCCGCATCGACACCCTGCTCAAAAAATACTGCCGTTTCCTCCCCGTGCCTGTAATCTCAGGCAAGCAGCAGGAGTGGAAGGATGGAAAGATGACCGACACCGACCGCGACAACGTAATCAACAACACCGAACCGGCATGGACCAAAAAGCCGGCCGACCTTACCGACGATGATTACCGCGCATTCTATCGCGAACTGTATCCCGGCCAGGACGATCCACTCTTCTGGATACACCTCAATGTGGATTATCCTTTCACGCTGACAGGTATACTCTATTTCCCGAAGATAAAGAGCAACATCGACATCAACCGTCAGGGACGCATCCAGCTCTACTGCAACCAGGTGTTCGTCACCGACTCGGTAGAGGGTGTCGTGCCTGAGTTCATGATGCTCATGCAGGGTGTCATCGACAGTCCCGACATTCCGCTCAACGTAAGCCGTTCATATCTGCAGAGCGACTCCGCAGTAAAGAAAATCTCGGGCTACATCACACGCAAGGTCGCCGACCGTCTCGACGAGATTTTCACACAGAACCGCACCGACTTCGAAGCCAAGTGGGACGATATCAAGATTTTCATCGAGTATGGCATGCTTACCGACGAAAAGTTTGCCGACCGCGCCAAGAAATTTGTGCTCCTCAAGGACACCGAGGGCAAATTCTTCACTCTCGACGAATACAAAGCCCTTATCGAACCTACTCAGACCGACAAGGACGAAACTACCGTATATCTCTACACCACCGACCCGACTGCCCAATACAACTATATCAACGCAGCCACCGAACGCGGCTACGATGTGCTGGTGATGGACGGACAACTCGACTCCCACTTCATCGGACTGCTTGAGCAAAAGGTCGAGAAGAGCCGGTTCGTGCGCGTGGATTCCGATGTAATCGACAACCTCATATCCAAAGAAGACCGCAAGGTTGCCGACCTCACCCCGCTGCAGCGCAACGAGCTCACTACCATATTCCGCTCGCAGATTCCCGCTGTCGACAAAGCCGAGTTCCTTGTAAGTTTCGAGGCCCTTTCTGCCACTGCCGCACCTGTGATGATAACCCAGAACGAGTATATGCGCCGTATGAAAGACATGGCGGCTATGCAGCCCGGCATGGCTTTCTACGCTGAAATGCCCGACAGCTACAACCTCATCGTAAACACCGAACACCGTCTCATCAAGGAGATACGCGACGCGGCAGCCGAGGCTCTTGACGCCAAGGTACAGCCCGTAGAGACTGATATTGAAGCCGCCAACGCTGAAATAACACGTCTGCGCGACGCAGCGAAGGCCGCCGGCGACAAGACCGACGCCGAGACCGACAAGCAGCTCGCCGACCTCGAAAAGAAGGTGAGCGAACTACGCGACGCCGAAAACAAGACAATCTCCGACTTCGCGGCCACACAACCCCGTGTAAAGCAGCTCATCGACCTTGCACTGCTCGGCAACGGACTTCTCCGCGGCTCCGATCTGTCATCATTCATCTCACGTTCAGTCGAGCTGATGTAATTGACTGCCGGTTGATATAGCCGGTGTTGCATAATCTACTGCGCGTATGGCCCCGTCTATCGAGTGCCATGCGCGCAGTTATTCTATTGTTATCGTGCGGACATCGACACCGCGTGCGCTCCATATGCCATAGCCTCCGTCGATATTGCCATGCATCGGAATCGTACCGGCAAGAAATATATTGCCACCGAATGCCGTAAAATCGTCATATTCATGCCAGAAACGCCATACCTCGGGAGCTATTGCTGTAAGCGCCACCATAATGGTGCGCCCCGTACGGAAATATGGGGTATAGTCACCACCGTCGGTGTCAATACTCGGACGGCACACCGTAAGTGTCACCTCCCCGTCGCCACCCGATGACGATGCCGCATAAGCACCCATGAAGCATGGCAGCATCCTCCCGCTGAGCGACGGGTCATACACCGCAAGTTGATAACACTTGTCGTTGCCAATACCGGGAACAAACGTAAGCGACACCTCGCGGAGGGTATCCGAGTCAGCCACCGGAGCCACATCTATACGGCTTATATCCACCGGACGAGGCATAGTGCATGATGATACTATCCTCTCCCCCTCATACTCCGCGGTTATGGTATAGGTACGTCCCGGCACACCTGTAATCTGTGCGGTGGTATACACAAACGGCGGTGTCATGCTGTTGTCGATACGCCCTATCATAGTCTCCGTGCGCTCTCCGTCGGATATAGTGACATTAGCCCAACGCACCACAAGATCGCTCAAGGTGGTGGATTCGGTCGACATTGGAGAAAAACTGCGGGTGAGAATCACTGTCGGATGTCCGCCTGAATCAATCCAGCCTTCCACCACGAGACGCCCTGTGCCTGCGGTATCATCATCAATGGTCTTTTGGCATGACACGAGTATAAGACATGCCGTCACGATATAAAACACTCTCTTCATTCAAAAACGCATTACATATGCAATCGATGGCATAAACTTATATAGCGACGAGGCCTCCCTGCGGGCAAACACATTCTCATCGGTATCATAGCCGAATGTCACTATCGACACATTATTGCGCCCGTAGGCATTGATTACCGAAAGTACCAACATATTGTCGATACCGGGCCATTGCTTTATAGCGAAACTCCACGATGCCGACAGGTCAAGCCTGTGATACGGAGGCATACACCGTGAATTACGCTCGCCATACTCGGAAATCACATTCTCCCCTATAATATACAGTGCTGTGACCGGAGTCACCGGGCGCCCCGTGGCGTAGGTCCATACAGCATCAAGACCTACCGAACCGCTAAGACGGTAATGAGCCTGGAGCGTAGCCGACATACGTTGCTCGACAGCGGCTGTCACCCAATCACGTCCGATTTCGGGGAAGCGCCTCTGAGCACGCCCCCATGCAAACGACACAGAGCCGGTAAGACGTCCGGCTGTTTTCGAGGCCATGAATCCGACACCGTAGTTGCGTCCGTCGCCTGTCATTATATGTTCTATGCTGGAGTAATCGGCATCAAGCAGCGTGATGGTTGTGCCGTCATACTCCGAAGCCCCGCTGAGACGCTTGTAATATATGTCGGCCGACAGTTCCCACGCTCCATTGCCGAAAGCATGCATCCATGAGGCCGCCAGAGTACATGCCCTCTGGGCTTTGAGCGACCGGCCTGCGGCAAGCCAGAAGTTGGATGCAAGCCCGATATCGCTGAACCCCACCTGATGGAGAGTCTGAGTGTAGCCTGAAGCGTGCAGACTGAAAGTACCTGCCTTTGATGTCCACTCAAGTGTGGCCATAGGGTCTACAAACACCGGATGATAATCCCGGGCGCCATATACAGTGAGACTGCTCCCGAGGGTAAGTATCAGACTTTTAATCGGAGATAGCTCTACCGCCACATGTCCGCGTGACAAAAACGAACAGACCCTATCGGGACGCCGGGCGCTACCGTAGCCGTAGCCGTCGACCGATGCCCATTGCGGAATACCGGATATGTGCGATGCGGAAGCCCCCATCAGAAGTCGCATGCCGACACTGCCGCCGATATCGTAAGCGCCATGTCCGCGTGTGCCTGTCTCAGTGATAGATGATGGCACCTTAGCCGATATGCGGGTCATTGTCATGCCGAATGTAGAGCCGAATGTAGAGCAATACAGGTTCTGATGCCATTGGAAATGCCGTGCCTTATGCTCCCACTCTGCGGCAGCCAGAAAATTGTGCCAGCGGAAACGTGTGTCGAGGGCATAACGCTTGTCGGCGGTAGACAGAAAGTCGCGGTTGTAGAACAAGTGCATCGCCAGCCGGTCGGAACTCCCGGCGATAAAGCGGGCCGTAAGATTATAATCATTGAATCCGTAGTCGATATCTGTGGAATTGGCCTTGAGCACGCCACCATATAGTGCGTTGATATAACTCAACCGTCCCGAGGCGGTAATGTCGGCCCTCTTTCCTACAGGCACCGTAACTGTGGCACTGCTCGCGAGCAGCCCTACATTGACCACTCCGCGAAGCCTTTCAGATAGACCGCGTCGTGGAGAGAATTCGATGCGTCCTCCAAGGCGAGGAGGCATATCTGGTGTATGCACTGATTTCTCCACTCTGACCACCGGATAATGCTCGGCATTGAATACCGAGAATATGCCTCCGAAATGATAAGGGAAAAACACCGGAGCGCCTCCGATACCATAATATGTGTGGGAGTATTCGGTACCGTCGACCGATACTCCGGAAGCATAGTCGCCTGCCGACGATATCCCCGGCAAAGTGCCTATCCAGCGCATGGCGTCGGCCTCGCCGAAAGCCCTCATACGCTGTCCGGTGACTGTGGCATCGAGTGTCACCGAGCCGTCGGACGACACGCGTGCCGGGCGACGCGACTGCGCTTCGACAGTCACCTCTTCAAGTGTCACTCCACTGTCGGTACACCCTATACTGTCGGTGGATAATGATGGAGTCGCGCCATTGGCCGTAAGAACTCCGATACATAAAAGCGGGAGCCACGCTGACCGCGCGACTCCTGCCATAAATCGTTGACTTGCCGATGTTGATTTCAATTCCTGACAATCAATCGAGGCCGAATGCACCACGATATGTATTTACAATACCTTTAATCGCATTTATAGAACCGTTGAGTGCACCGCTGTCGATAAAGTCGCCAAACGACATAGCCGACCCGCCGGCAAGCGCCACCATAGGCTCTACATCATACCATGTATATCCCCATGATGTGTGTGGCATCGCTCCCCATGTGATTGTGCCCTGCTCGTAGTCGGTGTTGCCGAACTTCAGGGTGGTGGTCACACTGCTGTTGAGTGCTGCGGCAAAGGCATTCACCTCCTGGAGCACCTCTTCATCATAATCACCATTGGCAACAATAGCCTTGAGAGAACTGCATGACGAGCTAATCTGTATGCGGTCGAGAAGGTCGACCTTGGCGGTAGCGCCCTTGAAGAGATTGTCGATCTGTGCGGCAATGGCATCCTGGCCGGCGTTGCCGAGCTGCTCAAGCATCTGCCGGTTGCAAAGGTTGGTGCCCTTGACCTCGGCTACAGAATAAAGCACACGCGACGAACCGATTGAAGCGTTGCATTTCTCAGAAACGCTTGTATCGGTACCTGTCACCTCGGCGTTGGCGCTGATATTGGCCAGCTGTGCCGATGACTTGACTGCAAATGTGTGTGCACTCTCGCTGTAGTTGCTCTCGACCACTGCACTTACTGCATTATCACCGTTATGCGACATTACAAATGTCAGCTTGGCAGGAACATTGACAGTCCAGTGGGTGGTGATTTCCGTATCGTTGGATACCCACACCTGGTTCTTGTCGTCCCAGTAACCGTCGTAGTCATAGTCAACCGTATCAAACTTTCCTGTCCAGCTCTCGCCGCTGACAGTCAGCGAAACTTCCACACGATCCTTTTCGGAACGGAATATTATGGCATTGAAACTGTCGGCGGTTTTGGCCCATACATACTCCTCCTCCTCGTCATCATAGACCGGAGTATATACACCGAGGTAATCCCGTGGATTGACCGTGAAACTGTTGGATACCTGCTGCACCGCGCGTGATATGCCGGCATAATCGCCGCTTTCAGTGTTCTGTGCCATAGAGCGAGTGGCCTTTGCCAGCGCACGTGAGTAGCCCATATCGGAATTCTGACCGGCAACGCCATAGGAGTCAAGCACATTGGCTATGACCATCAGCGACTCCACCGCACCTTTCTGGTCCTGCGGATTGCACAACTGCTTAAGCTGAGTAGCTGTAGCCTCAATATATTTGCCCGCCTGTGACGAAGTCAATACTCCTGTCACAGTGGGGTCGACAGCACCGGGTTCGGTAGAAGGAGGTGTAACTGTGCCATGTATACCGTCTGTACTTGTAAGAATTTCATCGCTGTCGGAAGAACCGCATGCGGTAAAAGCACCGCCAATAAGTCCCGCTAAAGCCCATACAGCAATCTTTCCGGATATTTCCATCTGTGTGATATAAATTATGGTTTATTAAACTATTCAGCGCAAAGGAAACAATTTTTTAGTATTCCGAGCATATTTCTTATGTTAAATATTCGTTACAGCAAGGAGTTTAACTTTTTTTATTAAAATGAAAAAGCCACAGTCATCACGACTACGGCTTTCCCGAAAAATTTAGTGAATGTTGATTGTGCGATATCGTTTGAATTGTCCTGACGCTTCAAAAGTCAGTAAAACATATAGAAGCGTCCCTAACAACTAATTACGTCTTAAATATTAATTACAGCAATCGGGATTTTTACCGGCATCATATGCTTGAACCGTATATATACCGGAACAGCCGCAAGCCACAAGGCTCCGGCACAACCCCAACCGGGTAAAAATATCTCTGTATCAACATAGTTTTATGTTAGTTATAGACTTGTATCTTATTCATAAGCCGCAGAGCGGCAGACGAATGTCTCATGACATGGAGAAGAGAGGCGTATACCGCAAATTACGGGCATACAATCAATTTCAATGTGTTGCCGCAAAGGTATGGGTTTTTCTCCGACAATGCAAGCATTTATGCTATTCTTTTTGTTTTATAATTAATCCGTGGTACAATGGAATAATCCACACGGGTTGTTATGAATCAACAATAATCTGCTTTATGTATCTGTCAACTACTGCCGTAATACCCCGACTGCGTTTCCATAAAATGGACTACAACGCTGTCGCCACTATCAGCCCGCTGCTCGCCCGCTCCCACAGCCGTACATGCGACTACACCATCGCAGGAATGATTATGTGGGCACATTATTTCAATTATGAATACGCTATTGTCGATAACACCCTATTTGTAAAAGGCGTAGAAGAGAATGACCGCACCACGCCGGCATTCTCTATACCCATAGGCGAGATGCCGCTGTCGGACGCAGCAGCACTGCTTAAGGAATATTGTATGGCCGAAAACATTCCGCTTGTATTTTCAGCCGTGCCCGAAGACCGTGTCGAGGAACTAAGACAACTCGGCGAATGCCGCATAGAGGAGCTGACCGACTGGGCCGACTATCTATATAATGCCCGTGACCTCGCCACACTCTCCGGCAACCGCTACAGCAAAAAACGCAACCATGTGAACCGGTTCACCTCCGACCATCCGGGAGCAAGCCTTGTCGACCTCACACCGGACATGGTACCCCGGATAAAGACGTTTCTTGATACTCTGCCTCCCGACGAGGAACATGTGACGGCACAAATCGAGCGCAACGAAGTGATGCGGCTGCTCGACCACTGGGACTCACTGCCAATGGATGGAGCGGTATTGGTAACTCCCGACCGAGGTATAGTGGCATTCGCCATCGGAGAAGTCATAGCCGACACTCTCTATGTGCATATCGAGAAAATGCTCCACGACATAAACGGCGCCGGTGAGACAATCAACAAGGAGTTTGCAGCCATGATGCTCGACCGCTACGGAGTGACATTCATCAACCGCGAGGAGGATGCCGGCGACGAGGGCCTACGACGCGCCAAAGAGTCGTACCATCCGCTCATGATGCTGCGCAAATACAATGTAGCGTTCAGCGGCTGAACGAATTCCTACCCATTTTCCACTCTCAAAGAGCAAATAATTACGTATCTTTGTGGAAAATCATCTAAACCTACGAGCGATGAAGTACTTTATATCGGCAGGAGAGCCTTCGGGCGACCTCCATGCATCCGAACTGATTGCAGCAATCATGCACACCGACAAATCTGCGGAGATAGCATTTCTTGGCGGCGACCTCATGGCGGCCGCAGCCGGATGCGAGCCGGTAATCCACTATCGCGAGATGGCTTTCATGGGATTCAGCGAGGTGTTGCGCCATCTGCCCCAGATTGCATCCAACATGAAGCGCGCGCGCAAAGCCATCGACGACTTCCGTCCCGATGTGCTCGTGCTTGTCGACTATCCGAGCTTCAACCTCAAACTCGCAGCCTATGCCCGCAAGCATGGCACCCGGGTGGCCTACTATATATCGCCGAAGGTATGGGCATGGAAAGAATGGAGAGTAAAAGAGATACGCCGCCTGGTCGACAGGATGTGCTGCATACTCCCATTCGAGCCTGCATTCTACCGCGACCGCCACAACTACGAAGCCACATACGTAGGCAATCCGTCGGTAAAGGAGGTCGATGAAAGACTGGCCCGCGCATCATCACGGGAAGAATTCATACGGCGACACAATCTACCCGACCGACCGATAATAGCGCTCGTGCCGGGGAGCCGACGCAGTGAAATCAAAAACAATCTCCAGATAATGGAAGCGGCCGCAGCCATGTACCCCGACTATATGCCGGTAGTGGCGGCGGCTCCGGGCATCGATCTGTCATATTACGGATATTATCTGACTCCGGGCATACCGCTTGTGAGCGGCGACACATTCGAACTGATGCACCACGCCGAAGTGGCGCTCGTGACCTCAGGCACAGCCACTCTGGAATGCGCCCTGATAGGCACCCCACAGGTAGTATGCTACAGAGCCAACGGAATAAAGCTCTCCTACAAAATAATGGAGAAACTGCTGAAAATATCCTACGTATCGCTCCCCAACCTGATTTCCGGGAAAAAGATTATCCCGGAAATGCTCGTACACATGTGCACTCCCAAATTGGTAGGACGTGAACTCGGCAACATACTTCCCGGACGCCCGGGCCACGACAACCAGCTCGAAGGATACCGCGAGATGCGCGCTATTCTCGGCACAAACGATGCTCCGGCTACCGCCTCCGGAATAATACACCAACTCGCAAACAGAAAGCAACAATGACTACCGACACCCCGGACAATACCATAAGCACCCCGCCGGCCATGAGCTGGGACCGACTCATCTGCGACAAGCGGTTCGGACTGGAACACTACCACGACGCGCGCAGCGGCATTCGCAGCGACTTCCAGCGCGATTTCGATCGGCTGGTGTTCTCGTCGCCATTCCGACGACTGCAAAACAAGACTCAGGTGTTTCCTCTGCCGGGCTCGGTATTCGTACACAACCGACTGACCCACTCAATGGAGGTGGCCTCGGTAGGACGCAGTCTGGCCAATGAAATCACTCGCGAATTGCGCAAGCGGCATGCATCACAGCCATGGGTAGGCAAACTCGATGCTATCGACGAAATCGTGGGCGCCGCATGCCTCGCACACGACCTCGGCAATCCGCCGTTCGGACATTCGGGCGAGAAAGCCATATCGACTTTCTTCAGCGAAGGAGAGGGTGCGGTGCTGTGCCCAATGCTCACACCCGAACAGTGGGCCGACATAACACACTTCGAGGGGAATGCCAACTCGTTCAGGCTCCTCACCCATCAGTTCAACGGACGTCGCCCGGGTGGTTTCGCCATGACCTACTCCATGCTCGCCTCTATCGTAAAGTACCCTTATGAATCGTCGCTGGCCGGAGCCAACGGCAAATTCGGATTCTTCACGACCGAAATACCGACATTCCGCCGTATCGCCGACGAGCTCGGTCTTATAGTCCTCCCAGCACCGGACGGCCGCACTCGCTATTGCCGCCATCCGCTCGTCTACATTGTGGAGGCTGCCGACGATATCTGCTACCAGGTGATGGACATGGAGGATGCCCACAAGCTGCATGTGGTAAGCACACGCGAAGTGACCGACATGTTTCTCGGATTCTTCTCCGAAGAGCGGCGCTCGCGCATGATGGAGATTATGGACAAGGTGGCCGACCCCAACGAGAAAATCGCCTATATGCGCTCGTGTGTCATCGGCTCGCTTGTCAGCCAATGCTCACGCGCATTCCTCGACAACGAGGATACTATACTGCGCGGTGCCTTCTCAGGCTCCCTGCTCGATCATATCGATGAACAGGAGCGCCGGGGCTACCGCAACTGCTCTGACCTTGCATGGAAAAAGATATATTGTGCGGGCGATGTGGTCGACATCGAGCTCGCGGGCAACCGCATCATATCGTTCCTGCTGGAGAAACTGATACATGCCGTACGCAACCCGTCGCTCAACTATTCCGAACTGCTTCTGAGCAAAGTGCCGCAACAGTACGACACGGCGGCCCCTACCCTGTTCGGAAGAATACAGGCCGTGCTCGACCACATGTCGGCGATGACCGACGTCTATGCCCTCGACCTATTCCGCAAACTCAACGGCCACTCTCTGCCGGCCGTATAAGATACATACGTTATGACACGCAAGATTCTGACATTCTTCCTGATAATACTTGCAGCCGCCATATCAGCGGGGGCTGCCGTACACTCCGTAAAGGATATACCCAACGTACACCTGGCCGATGCACGGCGCTATGTGTCGGACCCCGACGGACTCCTGTCGCCAGCCATGCGCGACAGCCTCGACGCAGCCATAAGACGCGTGTGGGAGACATCGTCGGCCGAACTCGCCGTAGTGGTAGTCGACCGCATCGAGGGTGGCGACATCGACAGCTTCGCCACCGAACTGTTTACCGACTGGGGCATCGGCAAGGAGGACAACGACAACGGTGTGCTCTACCTCGTGGCCATGGGCGACCGCAAGGCTGTGATACGCACCGGCTACGGGGCCGAGGGCGTAGTGCCCGACATAATAGCGGGGCGCATCATACGCAGTTCCAACCAATATTTCAAAGGTGGCGACACCGACGGCGGAGTGGCCGACGCGGTAGGCAATCTGAGCTATCTCCTCACAACCCCGGGCGCTACCGAGGAGCTTATGTCGAAATATGCCAACGACCGGCGCCGCGGCGGGGAGGAGACCATCGACTTCTTCGGGATATGGATAAAGATAAGCATGTTTATCGCTGCCCTGATGCTGATATTCTTTATAATCACGCTCGTGTCGACACGTCGTCAGAACCGCTACCAGCGCTACATCAGGCTACAGCAACTGCAACTGCCGGCGCTCATTATCTCGTTTGCCACCATCGGTATGGGGCTTGTGGTATTTGTGCCGCTCATGATTATCATGCGCCGTCTGCGCACAGCATCGCGCAAATGTCCCAACTGCTCGACAAAGATGAAGCGCCTCGACGAGAAGTCGGACAACGCCTACCTCACACCCGCCCAGGACACCGAAGAGCGCATCGACTCAGTCGACTACGACGTGTGGCTGTGTCCCAACTGCGGTGAGACCGACATCCTTCCATATGTCAACCACTCGAAAAACTATACGCCATGTCCAAACTGCGGCGCACGCGCATGTACACTCGTGGCCGACCGCATAGTCAAGAGTCCGACTACAAGAGAGGAGGGCTGGGGACAGAAGATATACAACTGCCGCAACTGCCACAAAGACAATGCCCGCAACTACACTATCCCGAAGGCCGCCCCTCCGGTAGTAATCGTTCCACCGATTGGTGGCCGAGGCGGCGGATTCGGTGGAGGAGGCTTCGGCGGAGGCTCGTTTGGCGGAGGCTCAACCGGTGGAGGCGGAGCATCGGGAGGATGGTAACTACCCATACATTTTATATGTACTGTGAATCATGAATGACCTTACTGTAGAAGTAAACGGATTGCGACTGTTCGCCCACCATGGCGTAGGCGAGCAGGAACGCAAGGTAGGAAACCTGTTTGAAGTAACTGTGCACCTCCGCTATCCCGCCGACGGGGCAATCGCGGATGACCGTCTTGAGGATACTCTCAACTATGCCGAAGCTGTGGCAGTGGTGCGTGAAGTAATGACTGTGCCGTCGCAGCTTCTCGAACATGTGGCAGGACGACTGCGCATGGCTCTTACCCAACGTTTCCCGCTCATAGCCGGTGGAATGATACGCGTAGCCAAACTTGTACCCCCCTTTGCCGCCGACATCGATTCGGTAGCGGTAGTGCTACGATGGTGATTGTAGATATCGACAGCATATACATCATTATACTACTATCCCCTTAGAAGCGACAGTCGCCTCTAAGGGGATAGTAGTATAATGATGTGCGATATAAGTGGTCTGTTGCGTCAGAGCATTCCCAGAGCTGCATCATAGTCGGGCTCACCGGTAATCTCATCGACAAGCTCGCGGTATATTACCTTACGGTCGGCGTCAATGATAACGACAGCACGGGTAAGCAGCCCCTTGAGAGGACCATCGACAAGTTCAACGCCATACGAGCGCGCGAACTCCGAAGAACGGAACGCCGACGCCGGAATTACATCCTTCAGCCCTTCGAGCGTACAGAATCGTCCTGCTGCAAAAGGCAGGTCGACCGACACACAGAGCACTACGGCATCCTTTTTTCCGGCGGCCTTCTCGTTGAACCGGCGCACCGATGTGGCGCATACCGGAGTGTCAAGACTCGGGAAAATATTCAACACTATCTTCTTCCCGGGGAAGTCAGAAAGGCCCACTTCTTTTAGTTCAGGGGTCACAAGCGAGAAATCGGGAGCGGTGGAGCCTACCGAGGGCAGATTTCCACAGGTATGGCATTCGTTACCTTTGAAATATACGGTTTCCATTTCGACAGAATTATTTTTATGAACATGTTAAATGTAAGCCACGGGTCCGACTTGAGAGCACTCTCAACGGAGCATCGCCGCTTTCTGAATAACATCGGACACAAGCGAATTGTTGTAGCCGACAACTACATCGGCCACCACTCCGTCGCTCCCGACCAGTATCACCACCGGAAATGTGGCGGTGCCGCAGTCGCGCGCCAGAGCCTTGGCCGATACAAGTGTAGTCTCCCCCATCCTGTCGGCCGGGAGGAGGCTGTCGACAGCGTCACGGTCATTGCTCACCGAGGCCCATAGGATGTCGGCGTTGTAAGGCAGCTGCATGGCCGCGCTTCTCACCCCTTCGATTGTAGCCCGGGCAAACGACGACTCAGGCTCGAAAAGCACCACCATAGTAGGCTGGCGGAATCCCTGAGTGCGTCCTAAATATGTATACCGCTCGCCGGTAAGGGTAGGCAGAGCGAATCTCGGCAGAGGCTGTCCCGGCAGATTCACTATGGCAAAAGTATTTTCTCGATACTTCTCGAATATATCGGGGTACATGTCGGCGAGCAGACTGTCGGTAAGCGGGGCACACGCCAGAGGTGCCTCCGGAACGGTGTATGTCGCCACAATGGTCTGCTCGGCAAGAGCGCCCGGATTGTTGTCGGTGGTGATGCACAGAGGCATGGCGCTCTCACGGTCGAAGAGATAAAGAGCCTCACGCGACACAGCGCCGTTCACCTCAAGCCGCGCGCCAAGAGCCATGGCCGCGCGCCCGTCGACTATAGTGTCGGGGGTGAAATGCCACAGGTAGTCCGACGATGTGGTTATAGCCTCTATCTCGTCGGCGATAAACTGCGGCAACAGTTCGGCAAACTGTGTGCGCCTCTGCGCCCCCGGCGTGCGTCCCGAGGGGAGAAAAGGCATAGGGTCTGACAGAAAATGCCGTTCTACCATACGCTCGCCGCGGAATGTGAACAGATTGCCGCTGAAATATGCCGAGAAGCCGTCGGTAGCGACTCGGTTCTCCGACCCCGGCACCGACCACCGTATCAGATAATCGCATGGAGCCAGTGTGTCGGCCGGCGATGCGGCGGAATACAGGTCGACATGATACGCCACATCGTCTTGTAGCGACATAAGCACCTTGAAATCGACAGTCGCATTGTAGCACACCTTTCCGCGCATACGCGAAATAAGGTCATCTACCCCTTGTGACGACATTGCGCACAAGGGGTAGATAAGCACTACTGCTAACAGTAAGCGTAGATTGCATCTCATAGATAAATGTGTGAAACGTTGTAATATAAAAACCGCTACACCACACATTTTGTTCACATGCTCAAGTGGTCCTTCGCCCCGAGATGGCACAGGTCAGGCATGCACTTCTTACACGTTGAAGCGGAAATGCATTATATCGCCATCCTGCACCACATATTCCTTACCCTCGATACCGAGCTTGCCGGCCTCGCGCACGCCGGTCTCGCCTCCGAGGGCCACATAGTCGTCATACTTGATTACCTCGGCACGGATAAATCCCTTCTCGAAGTCGGTATGGATGATACCGGCACACTTTGGAGCCTTGGAGCCACGCATGAATGTCCAGGCGCGCACCTCGTCGGGGCCGGCTGTAAAGTAGGTCTGAAGGTCGAGCAGCGCGTAGGCCGAGCGTATCAGTCGGCTAACTCCCGACTCTTCAAGCCCGATTTCGGCAAGAAATTCCTGACGCTCCTCCCAAGTGTCGAGTTCGGCGATATCAGCCTCGGTCTGGGCGGCCACAATCAGTATCTGGGCATTCTCACCCTTCACGGCCTCGCGCACGGCCTCCACATAGGCGTTGCCGGTGGCTGCAGAGCCGTCGTCGACATTACATACATAGAGCACAGGCTTGTTGGTGAGCAGGAACAGTTCGCGGGCAAATTTCTGCTCATCCTGTCCGTCGAAGCTAACCGAGCGTGCAGGCAGACCCTGGTCGAGCGCCTCCTTGTAGCGGAGGAGCACATCAAGCTGCATCTTGGCCACCTTGTCGCCGCCGGTCTGCGCCTGTTTCTGGGTCTTGGCGATACGGCTCTCTACGGTCTCGAGGTCCTTGAGCTGAAGTTCGTAATCGATAATCTCCTTGTCGCGCACGGGATCAACCGAGCCGTCGACATGGGTGATATTGTCATCGTCGAAGCATCGGAGCACATGTATGATGGCATCGGTCTCGCGGATGTTGGCCAGGAACTTGTTGCCCAGGCCCTCGCCCTTGGAAGCACCCTTTACCAGACCGGCAATATCGACAATCTCGACCGTGGCGGGCACCACGCTCTTGGGCTGACACATCTCCACGAGTTTGGTCAAGCGGTCGTCGGGCACGGTGATTACGCCCACATTCGGCTCAATGGTACAGAATGGGAAGTTGGCCGACTGAGCCTTAGCGTTTGACAGACAGTTGAAAAGGGTCGATTTGCCCACGTTGGGCAGACCGACTATGCCGCATTGCAATGCCATGATAGTTCTGTTTTAATTATGTAAGTTGCTTGTATGATTCAAAAACACGGGGCATCCACATAGCTTCGCGGGGGTGTCAGCAATGGTTAATATGCCGGCAATCTCCTCAAAAGCAAAGTGATATTTCCATGGCAAAGTTAGTAAAAATCCCCCACTCCGCGAAATCGCTCACAATCGTCGTATGCCGATGTTACTTAACAACAAACACCATCCCATTTGTCGCCGGGCTACGCCGGGCAAAAACCAAATTGTCACCTCTCACCTATGGTTGCGAACCGCTATGGCGGCTCTTACCATAGGCTAACGTTGTGAACGCCCCCAGAGGGGCTATGCGCTAACGCGTTGGGTTGCCATCGCAGAGCCATCCGGGCATCCGCCAATCCACCGTCTCAACATCACGCGCCATCCAGGGATGAACACATACCAATCTCCCTCCATCATCCTCGCCACCTCAACATCACGTGCCATCCGGGGATGAACACTGCGATTGTATTGCCATCCCTCTATTTTTGGTTTACATATGCAACTCCACGCGTCAGCGCATAGCCCCCTCTGGGGGCGTCTACAACGTTAGCCCCACCCAAGAGCCGCCTTAGCGGTTCGCAGAGTGGGGTTGGCCCCCTTCCACGGAATGCCCGGCGTAGCCCGGCGACTAATCGCCCATCTCGGTCAGATACATGGCTACCGAATCGTGGGCTGCATGGAAACCGCAGTTCTCGTAAAATCCTGTGCCATGCGTATAGGCTATAAGCACAATCTTAAGGTAATCGGCATATCGCTCCTTGGCTATTTCCACGAGACGCCGCCCGATGCCACAATGCTGGTACTCAGGGTCAACAAGCAGATAATGTATATATGCCGTCATCACCCCGTCGTCCATCGCACACAACATACCTACGAGGCGCTCGCCGTCCCAGGCCGACAGCACTGTCTCATACCGCTGCATGGCCTGCACCAGACGTTCGGGATAGCGTCCCGACGACCATTCGACCGACAGGAACAGCCGCTCCAGTTCATCGCGGCCAAAAGTCTTAATCTCCTTATACTCTATATTACTGTTCATATCCATACTGTATCTGTCATGGCGCACTGCTCTCTAACTATTCGTCGCACTCAGAGGCCACGTAATGATGATGGGCCGAGCATTCATGTATCGAATGGTCGACAATTATATGCCTGTTGGCCATGCCTGCGATTGCCGACATCTCGTGGCTCACAAGCACAATGGTAGTATCACCGGCCAACTGTCCGATTATATCATAGAGCTGATGCTCAAACCGTTTGTCGATATAACTCAGCGGCTCATCAAGTACAAGCAGCTCGGGAGCTGATATCATGGCCCGACCGAGCAGCGTGCGCTGAAGCTGTCCGCCCGACAGTTCACCGATGGCCGCATCGGCACGCTCACAGAGGCCCATAAGCGCAATGGTATCGTCAACGCGGCGCATGCGGGATGCCTTGTCGGTATTCACCCCGAGCAGCCCCGAGGCTATAACCTCGCGCACCGTAATGGGGAACCGCGAGTCGACCATATTCTTTTGAGGCAGATAGCCTATAGGCAGACGCGTCACCTCGTGTCCGTCGGTGTCGCGGTAGACGACACTCCCTGCTGTCGGTGGCAGTAGCTTGAGCATCATGCGCAGAAGCGAAGTCTTTCCCCCGCCGTTAGGCCCCGTTATAGCCATAAAATCGCCCCGCCTGACGCTAAAGTCGATGTCGTTCAACACCACCCGGCGGTCGTAGCGCAGCGAGACGCCCTGCATCTCGATTATCGTACTGTTCATTGTGAGTCAGATGCCATGGCATTGGCTATATTCAGCATTTCCCCCTTCCAGTCGTAGTCAAGAGGATTGATTTCCACTACCCGTGCGCCAATCTGGTCATTGACGGTCTGGGCCTGTCGCGAGTCGGCATCCTTCTGGAAGAACATCACACGGGCGCTGTCACGTCGTGCCGTTTCCACAGCGCGGCTTATATCCTCAACCGACATCTCCTTACCTTCGGGGCTGAGAGCTATCTGGTGGAGACCGTAGTCGCGGGCGAAATAGCTGAGCGATGGATGCCACACGACAAACGACGCTCCGCGACACGGGCGCAGTATCGAGTCGAGCGCCATGTCGAGCGAATCGAGCGACTGAATAAATGTCTTGAACCGGCGGGCATAGTATCCCTTGTTGGACGGGTCTATGTCGACCATAGCCTCATACATGTTGGATGCCATCTTCTTGACATTGCGCACCGACGTCCATGTATGCGGATCAACGTCGGCAGCCACCTCCTCTCCCGCTCCCTCGCGGGCATGTGTACCCGTGATGAGCGCCACCCCCTCCGAGGTATCGTAAAGTCGCAGTCCGGGATTGTTGTTGTGAATCTTGTTGATGATAGCGCTCTCAAACGGTATGTTGCCAACACGCATGTATGCTTTCGACATCTCCAGATTAAGCAGATGGGTCATACTGGGGTCGTAGCTCTCCGGATTGGCACCGCTCCCGAGCAGACACTTTACGTCCCACTTGTCGCCGACTATCTGCTCGAGTATATATTTCTGCGGCTGTATGCTGACCGTCACCGCGGGTTTCTGCTCCTGATGTCCGATACATCCGGGCAACAGTGCCGCAGGAATCAGAAGCGCTGACACAAGGAGCATGCCGGCAGTCTTACGGTAGTGAATCTTGGCCATGTATTCTTGATTTTTTGCAAATTTAATAAATCTGCGACAACCTGCCGTCACCCTCTTGCCTTGTATACCCGCGAATAAAGAAATTCGCGTGCGCTGTCAAGCTCAATGTCACCAGAAGTCATCAGCACCATAGGCAGAGGATTGAGTCCCGAGGCATAAGGTGGCTGCATATACTCAAACGAGTAGCGCGGCTCAAGACCGTGTCGGCGGTAAAAGTCGATACGTCGCACGGCCATAGGCCCCGAGTCGGGGAGTTCGACTTCAAGCAGAAGAGGCTTGTCGGATTCCTCCCTCAGCCGCTCTATTACCGCCCCGCCGATGCCGTTGCCGCGCATATGGTCGAGAGTGGCGAAATGCTCGATATAAAGAAATTCGCCAGAGTCCCATGTCGTAACGAAACCGGCTATACGCCCCCCTGCATATATCACACGGAAATCGAAAGCAGGCTCGCCACCGTCGATAAGTGAAAAAAGATGGTGACACGGACGCCTCTCATCAGCAGGGAAGGCCAGCAGATAAAGCGACAGAATGGAGATAGGCATACTCTCATGAGAGGTAATTTTAATAAATTCAGGTTTCATATGCGTAATCCGGACTTTGCCAAAGGCAGCTTTTTACGATTGTTTTACAAATTTAGCGGAACTTTATGAAAGTTTCATTATTTATGCGTAATTTTGCTTTTTGAAAAAGGAAGAGTGTTTCACTTTATCTTTTTTCATATCTCAACAATTCATTACAAACTTTAAACAAGTACATTAAAATATAAGTTTATGGCAAGAGCTCAATTGGATTCTCTGGATTACAAAATTCTTCATACACTGTCGTCAAACGGTCGTAAGCCTTACCTTGAGATAGCACGCGAGTGTGGTGTTTCAGGCGCTGCTATCCATCAGCGTATACAGAAGCTCACCGCAATGGGTGTGCTCAAAGGCTCTGAATGCCTTATCGACGCAGCTTCGGTAGGCTACGACACATGCGCCTACATCGGCTTCTTCCTCAAGGACCCGTCGAAGTTTGATGAAGTTGTAGAGCGTCTCCGCGAAATCCCCGAAGTAGTGGAAGTACACTTCACCACCGGACAGTACGACATGTTTATCAAACTATATGCTCGCAACAACGACCACCTGCTCCACCTCATCCACGAAGAGCTGCAGGCGCTCGGCCTGGCCCGCACAGAGTCACTGATATCATTCAAGGAGGTATTCAAGCGTCAGCTTCCGATACATCAGCGCAACAAGGACTGATACCCTCCGTTTCTCCCCACGTCATTAGCGAACATTCACCTCTCCCCATACCTTATTATATATAAAGTAGACGGTGCGTACGTCCGATACCCGGCAGTGCGCACCGTCTGCATAAATAAAGGCACCAACTTGATATCCAATATTATAGTCTAAAAAAGGAATTATGCAAGACCTCAGACCTCATCTCGACGGTATATTGCTCGACGCCATGTCGCTGGCACGCCAGGCAGGAGCGGTACATATGCGCTACTTCCGCGGAAATGAACTCGACATCACCGCCAAACTCAACGATGCCGACATAGTGACAGCCGCCGACAAGGCCGCCGAACGACTTATCATCGACAGCATACGCCGGAAATATCCCGACCATTCCATACTCTCGGAGGAATCGGGTGAGACTGTGCAGGCCCCGGGATTCCGCTGGGTAATCGACCCGCTCGACGGCACCACCAACTTCTCACAGGGTCTGCCGATATTCAGTGTATCAATCGGCGTGGAGTATGAGGGACGCCCGGTGGTGGGAGTGGTCTACGACGCATATCTCGACGAGATGTTCCACGCCGTGGAGGGCGCCGGAGCATTTCTCAACGGCAACCCCATACATTGCGCCGAAAAGAGTTCGCTTGACCACGCTGTGGTGTCGACAGGATTTCCGGTAGACAAGGGCGAGACGCCTGACAACAATCTCGACAATGTGTCGCGCATAATGCCCCGAGTGCGCGGGTTGCGGCGACTCGGGTCGGCGGCCATGGACATGTGTTATGTGGCAGCCGGATTTCTCGACGGCTATTGGGAACTCAACCTCCACCGCTGGGACGTGAGCGCCGCAATGCTTATCGTAAACGAGGCGGGAGGCAGTTGCACGGAGTTCCGCACCGACCGCAACATAAGCCTTGTGGCCGCATCGCCGGCTATACACGACATGCTCCTGCCGCTTATCTCTACCCGCCCCGCACAATGAACACACCCTCCCTCAATATGGACAAGCTGATGATGCGCCGTGCCATACAGCTCGCCCGCCACGGACTCGGCACCACATCGCCCAATCCTATGGTAGGAGCCGTGATTGCTCTACCCGACGGGAGGATTATCGGCGAGGGATGGCACAGACGGTGTGGCGAAGGACATGCCGAGGTCAATGCCGTGGCCTCGGTAGCCGACCGCGACATGCTGCGCGAGGCCACAATCTACGTGACCCTCGAACCATGCTCCCACTACGGACGCACGCCTCCATGCTCGAAACTCATAATCGACTGCGGCATACCGCGTGTGGTAGTCGGCACACTTGATCCGGCACCATGGGTGGCCGGACGCGGAGTGGCCATGCTACGCGAAGCCGGTCGTAAAGTGACCGTAGGCATTCTTGAGGAAGAGTGCAGGGCCTTGAACCCGGTATTCATGACAGCCCACAGCCTCGGCCGTCCGTGGGTGACATTGAAATGGGCACAGAGCGCCGACGGCTTCATCGACCGCGAACGCTGTCCCGGCGGAGCTCCGGCCCGCTTCTCGACTGCACTGTCGACAATGCTCGTACATCGTCTGCGCTCGCTCCACGACGCCATACTCGTAGGGAGCGGTACTGTCATAGCTGATAATCCGTCGCTGACCACACGCGCATGGCCAGGACGCGACGCCACTCCCGTAGTGGCCGACCGACGGGGACGCATCAATCCAGTGTCGACACGCCTCGATACCGACAGACTGATAACCCTCGGTGTATCCACCCCTGCGGATATGCTGGCCATCTTGCGGGAAAAAGGCATAACCTCGGTGCTCGTAGAGGGTGGCGCAGCCATACTGCAATCGTTTATCGACGCAGGCCTATATGATTTCGTGCGCGTGGAGACATCGCCGGTACGTCTGAATACAGGAGTCCCGGCTCCTGCTATCGGCCTTGTTCCAGCCGATAGCTTTGAAGTCGGGACTAACCGTATCGATTTATACGGACGTGTGCCTTGGTGGGCCTCAATCCGCTAAACCGAAAATTCCAAAATAGATTCAGTTGTAAGAGATTGTCTATTTGACCATCAGTTTCTTGCCTACGGCCAGATAGATGCCTCGGGGGAGCGTTATGCTTGCCGATGATTCTGCGCCCACGCGCTCGGCTGCTACCTGACGGCCCACAATATCATACACAATCACGGTAGTGTCGCTACCGCCGTTGTTTACGACATTTATGCATCCGACTCCGCCCATTACCTCTATGCCATCGGCTGCTGCTATGCCGGATATGGCGGATGTCGACGACGATTGCTTCAGACTCTCGGGCAGTATGGCCTTGCCGATAAAGCCCTTCCAGTTTACTGCTTTCTCACCGGCTTCCAGACCCTTTGGTGCCGGAGTGCCTTTTGTGCGGCCCGTATAGTATACTACACCCTCCTTGGGGTCGTAGGCGATATTGTACATTGTGATTGTTGTGCCTGTGATAAGGTCAAACGAAGCACTCTCGTCGTAAGCGAGCGTATTAGCGTCCATAGCATGCATGAAGATAGGCGCTGGATTCACACCCCAGTTGTAGCCGTAAGCCCACACGTCGCCGGTGCCGGCGGGATTCTGTATCGCACCGAAGTAGCCGATGATTCCAGTCTTGGCGTTATATGCGCTTGTTGCCTGTGCGGCCACGAGACGGCCGTCGGTAGCCGATGCCTTGAAGATATACCCCTCGCGCATCTTGTTTTTCGACTCAACGGCCACTCCTGTCGACGGGTCGTAGAACTTGCCGTTGCCCATGCCTCCGAGCCATATATTATTGCCGGCCTTGGAGATTGAGCTGTTCTGGATTACATTGGCATTGTATGTGGCGTCGCGCTCGCCGTTGTAGATTGACACCCAGTCGGCATTGAGGTCGGAGTCAAACTTGCCGAGCACGATATTGAACACATTGGCAAGGGGCGACAGAGTCACTCCGCCAAACTCGCAGTTCTCGCCCTCGACACCCTTCATATAAGCATGCACATACAGAGCGCCATCGGCCCACACCATTGACTGAATCGAACCCTTCTTCACAATGCCCTTGTTGGCGGCATTGCCCGCAAAGTATCCGTTGCTGTCGAGTTTCACAAGGAATAGATCGCCGTTGTCGTACTGTGTGAAGTCGCCGTCGAAATTATCCATATTGTCGGGGGTGAGCACAGTCTCCGTGCCGTCGGCGTTGGGGAAATGCATAGGCATTACATAGCGTCCTCCCAGATACACATTGCCGTAATCATCACCTTCCACAGCAAGCAGATCGACCGATACTGTCACCTCCTTGTTGTTGACTACAGGATGCTCTACATCAATCAGACGCGACCACTGTATCGCTCCTTCATTATCGACCTTAAGCACTATCAGCGCATTATAGCGGCTCTCGCCACACTGCCAGTCAATGGTGTGGCTGTCCCCTTTGCCATCGACAAAATTGATAGGCTCCGACTCATATCCCTGCGCATGGCGCATACGCAGAGCAACTATGGCACCTCCGTCGGCAGTTGCCACGACTCCGTTCTGGTTTGTCCATGTCTCCCCGCTGTTACTGTAAAGAGTATAGAGCTTGTTCCCTGATTTGTCGAGTTTTACAAGACAAACATTCTGATTGGCCGAGGTAGTTGTCGACTTTGAGCCTTCAAACAGACTCTCGCCATTGTAGGTAATCTGCAGATTGCCGTCAGCAGTGCCGGCAGTCGAAAGCCAGTATACGCTATTGTCGTCATACTCTATGACAAGCGGACACACGCCGCTCGAAGTCGGGCCGTCAAGATAGTTGATCCACTGCGAATCGCCATCAGCGGCATAAGCACCCAGGGCACACACTGCCGCCATTGATGCAAGAAGAGTAAATTTCTTCATACTGAAATTAAGTTAAATATGATTGGTTGATTTTCCGCATGCAAAGTTAACGGCACGTTTATTCACAAAAAATACCATATTTTAGGCAAAAAATGTCTGGATATACCGTCTAAATACTAAAATTTAGGTATTTCTCACGCTCGGCAGGGTCCGTAACTTTGCATTCACAAAGAATATATGCCCTGTATATGAAGCTATTCCTCAGTATAATACTTTCCATTATCGCATTTTCAACGCCTGTACACGTATTTTCAGCCGACAGTTTCACACTATCCGGCAATGTCCGCGATTCCGCCGACAACGAGCCTCTCACAGGAGCATCCATATCGGTAAATCCGGGCAAACACGTATCGGCTACCGACATTGACGGACATTTTTCCATATCTCTGCCAAAGGGTACTTATACTCTGAAAATATCATATATAGGATATACCCCACTGACGCGCCGGATTACCCTGAGCGGCGACATGTCAATCACATTGCGCCCTAAGCGTTCGGGCATAGCGCTCGGCGAAGTCACCGTCACAGCCTCGGAGTCGACAGGTATCACAAGCTCCTCGCGTATCGGACGCGACGCTATGGCACATCTTCAGCCTACAAGTTTTACCGACCTTCTCGAATTGCTCCCGGGTGGCATGTCGAAAGACCCCGACATGAGTTCTGTCAATTCGATAGCTCTCCGGGAGACGGGAGTCAAGGGGGCGACAGGAGCCGACGTGACCAATCCTGATTATGCCGTGACATCGCTCGGCACACTGTTTATGATTGACGGCACACCGGTCAACGGCGACGCTAACCTACAGACAGTAGGCACCACATCCGACGCCACCTCACCCGACTATACCCGCAACACCACCAACCGCGGAGTCGACATGCGCACAATCTCTACCGACAATATCGAATCAGTCGAGATTGTGCGTGGCATTCCCTCGGCTGAATACGGCAATCTAACCTCCGGCCTGGTCAATATCAAACGTATCCGCCGCTCGACTCCGCTCCATGCCCGCTTCAAGGCCGACGAATACAGCAAATTGTTCTATGTCGGCAAGGGGTTCGGCATACGTGGCCACGAACATGTGATAAATGCCGATCTCGGGTGGCTTGACTCCAAGAGCGACCCACGTAATTCGCTTGAGAACTACCGTCGCCTGACAGCCTCGGCCCGACTGAGTATGCGCTGGGTACGTCCGGCTACAGTCACGTCATTCTCTTTCGGAGGTGACTTCACCGGCTCTTTCGACAATGCCAAGTCTGACCCCGACCTCTCATACCGGAAAGTCGACGAGTACCGTTCAGAGTATCGGCGCACATCGATCACATCCGATTTCTCGATGAGATTCACTCATGGCTCACTGCTGAAAGGGATTCTCATTAATGCCTCGGGAAGCTACCAGAACGACAGACTGACACGTCGCAAGCAGGTGGCCCCACAACGTGCATCGGTAGCGCCTACATCCATGGCCGAAGGAGTGAACGACGGCAGCTATCTGCTCGGCGAATATATCGCCGACTATCTTAGCGACGGCCGGCCGGTAAATATATTTATCAAATCACGCGCAAACGGCTCGCTTCCTCTCGGCAGCATATCCAACGACTGGAAACTCGGCGTCGAATATACTTTCTCAAAAAATTACGGACGCGGCCAGGTATACGACCTCACACGTCCGTTGTCGGCATCCTGGACATCGCGTCCGAGAGCTTATCGTGACATTCCGGCCCTGCAGGTAGTATCGTCATTCATAGAGGAACAGGCTACGGTACCTGTCAGAGGAAACTCGGTAGAGATTCAGGCGGGCGCACGAACAATAAGCCTTGTAGGTCTTGACCGACGCTACACACTGAACGGGAAGGTATACATCGACCCGCGCGCCAACATCGTATGGAATTTCCCTGCCATACGGATAGGCGACCGCAAGTTGAGGTTCCTCGCCGCCGGAGGATGGGGGCTCACTACCAAGATGCCGACAGTAGATTACTTGTTCCCACAGGCGGCATACAACGATTTCGTGCAACTCAACTATTACGATGTTGCCAATCCGCGCGAACACAGCCGTGTGAGCCTGCGCACATATATCGACGATGCCACCAACTACTCGCTGCGCTCCGCACGCAATCATAAATGGGAAATACGCCTCGGAGCCGAACTCGAGGGGAACCGTATGTCGGTGACATATTTCCGGGAAAAGATGAACGACGGATTCCGTTATTCGTCATACTACGCGCCATACTCCTACCGCAAATACGATGCCTCGGCCATTAATCCGGCGCAGCTCGAAGCCCCACCGGCACTTGAGTCACTCCCGTATGAGGATGTGACAGTGCTCGACGGATTCCGACGCGCCACCAACGGTACCCGTATCGACAAGGAGGGTATCGAGTTCCAGCTTAACACTATGCGCATACCGGCAATCGCTACGGCGCTAACCGTCACCGGAGCATGGTTTCGCTCTACCTATTCCAACTCGCAGATGCTGTATGCAACAGTCACCGATGTCGTAGGCCAGACTCCCGTAAGCGACATGTATATCGGCCTGTACGACTATCGCGACGGACGTGTCAACGAACAGTTCAACACCAACTTCATGCTCGACACCCAGATTCCAAAGCGCGGACTCATATTCACCACCTCAATACAATGCATGTGGTGGACCAAATCGACACGTCTGCGCCAGAACGGCACTCCCGTCAGCTATCTGTCGGCGGCTGACGGTCTGTTGCATCCATACACCTCCGCCGATGCGTCAGACCCTGCACGACAGTTCCTCATAAAGCATTACAACGAAGATACATACCGCACATTCCGTGTACCACTGGCAGTCTATGTCAACCTCAAGGCCACCAAAAGTATCGGACGCTACCTCAATGTATCAATGTTTGTCAACAGGCTTTTCGACCACCTGCCGTCATACTATTCCAACGGTATACTGGTACGACGCTCCTCCGACCCGTATTTCGGCATGGAGCTTAACTTCACTATATGAAACATAATTGACCGATATGAAACATATATTACTTGCTTTACTGCCGCTGTTGGCGCTACTGTGCGGATGCGGCGATGACTCCCTGTCGGGCGCGGTTGACGTGGCCCGCGTTAACATACAGATTGAGCGCCCCTCCGACCTCGATTCCGATGCTGATGTGACGCGCGGCAATCTCTCGTTCCGTAACGTATCGTCGGGACTAACATCACAATGGCTCGAAGGCGACGATATCTCGGTAATGCCGGGTCTCTACGATATCGACTACTCGGCCGAGGTGAGACTTCCATCCGGCACGGTGACTCAACTGAAGGCAGCCCGACGCTCGGTGGTCCTTCCGGCTTCGTCCACGCCCGTAAATATCGTGATGCAGGCCTACAACAACCGCATCGCCGACGATCTGGTAATCGCCGAGGTATTCTTCTCCGGGACTCTGCAAAGCTCGGGCAACCAGTATTACGGCGACGACTATGTGAAGCTGTACAACAACACCGACCACGTGTTGTATGCCGACGGAATAACCCTATGGGAGTCTAAATTTACCACTGTCGACAAATACAACTATACTCCCGACATTCTTCCTGAAGCTGTCACCGTACAGGCCCTTTACACGGTGCCCGGCTCGGGCACCGACCATCCGGTTCTCCCGGGCGAATATTTCCTGCTCGCCGACACAGGCATCGACCACCGCACTATAAATCCCAACTCGTTTGACCTCTCGGAGGCTGATTTCGAGTGGTACGATGTATCGACCAAGCCCAACAATCTTGACATCGACTCTCCGACAGTACCCAATCTCGATAAATGGTATTGCTATACATTATCCTTCTTTGTGCTGCACAACCGCGGCTTCCGGGCCTACGGAATATCGCGCATACCTGTCGACCGCGACACATATCTGCGCGACTATCTGTATACCTACAATTACGACATCATAACCGAGGCGGGGGTGTTTCCGATGGAGACATCGGCATTCCGTATGCCCAACGAATGGGTTGTCGACGCAGTATGCTGCTCTGTGGCATCAAGATACGCATGGAACGTGGTGGATGCCTCAATAGACACGGGCTGGACGCATTGCGGCACTATCGACAAGGACAAGACACGCTATTTCCACTCGGTGCGCCGCAAAGTATTGTACATAAACGACAACGGCACACCTGTGCTGAAAGATACCAATGACTCGTCGGCTGACTTCAATCCCGACTGCATTGCTTCTGAAATCGAGCTTCAGGCTACTGCGGCCGATGCCAACGGCACTCCCTGCACTACTCTTACATTCGACGGGATAACACCCGTCACTCCCGACGCCGAAGCCGCCTACCGTCAAGCCAACCACCGATGAACCGCTATCTTCTTATCCTGCCAATATTGGTAGCCACTCCCGCCCTATATGCCTCCGACGAGCCGGCCGACAGCATTGCCGCAACGGCAATATTGCAACGGCAACTGACTGTCGACGCACAGACCACAAGGTTTGTCAGCGCACCATATGCCTCTCCGGCGATGCGCCAGTTCCGACTTCCGTTTACCTACGGTACCGTAGGTGCGGGATGGCAAGGTGAATATATATCCGAGGCCGTCAATCCACAGACCGGAAGCGGAGAGCAATATGGATTTTTCAGTGCCGATGCAGAGCTGAAGAGCGGAACATCCACGCTGTGGGGCACAGCCGGCTATACCAACGGCATAATCCGGGATGTACGATACAACGAGACATCCGACATCAGCCTCACCTACCCTTACGTAACGGCAGATGAAGTGGGAGGTGACATGCGTGCCGAGCGATACAGTTTCTCGGGCGGCTACTCCGACCGCTACAGGCATATGGCATGGGGAGTATCGCTGTCGTATGATGCCGGTCTGTATTACCGCAATATCGACCCGCGTCCGCGCAATACCACCGGAACACTCGACATCGACGCAGGCGTGGCTTTGCGCACATGGGCCGACTACTATATCGGCCTGTCGGGAGCATATCGAAAGTACCGTCAGACCTGCGACCTCATGTTCATGAGCGAAACGGGAGAAGCCAAGGTGTATCATCTGACAGGTCTCGGCAACCATTACGCACGCTTCGCCGGCACAGGCTACTGCAATTATTACGACGGTGAGCGCTATCTGGCCCGGGTGACGCTGGTCAGAGCCTCGCGTACCGGCCTAAGTGTCGACGCCGAATTTTCTCGGTTCTTGTTCGACCATATCCTCAAAGACCTTAACCGTCTACCTATGGCCTCGGCCTGGCACAACGAGGCCCGGCTGCATGTCGCATGGCGTCACTCCGGAGAAAGCCACTCATGGGGGATAAAGACTGAGGGGGATTTATATCGCCGACATGGTTCAGAGAATATATTCGGCGATGCCGTAACGGGTACATACCCACAGATAGGCTCGCTTGAGATGTATGCCGACAACCTGCGGCAGATATCTGCCTCGATGTTCTACGAATTCACCGGCAAATCACTGACATGGAGCATTACCCCGGAGTGGGGATACACATACCGGTCGGAAGTTTACGCCTCTCCGGCCGCAAGCCGCAGGACTGAATCCAACAATGTAGCCATCACGGCAGCAATAGCCTCTGTCAATGCCGACAGATGGTACTGGCGCATCGAAGCATCCGCCTTTGTATCCGACGGCCTGAACCTTGGCACACTCCGTACCGGCTCCATATCAATGTCATTGAGCCGGCGCCTTCGTGCCGACCATGCCATAGGGATATCTCTGGGCTATCGCCACAGCGACTACACCGAAGGCCCCACCGCCAATGGCGGAAACGCCTCCATCCAATTTATCTTCTGACATAAACGCAATAAACAATCATTTACCGTCTTGTAAATTTATGAACATAAGAAAGATTCTACTGACAATCACGGCTATTGCCGCGTGCCTGTCGGCATCGGCATACACGGCTGTAAACGACACGGCAGTGCGTGTCGGCACACTCCCCAACGGACTCACGTATTATATCCGCCACAACACCGTGCCGGCAGGGTGCGCCGATTTCTTCCTCGCCAGAAACATGGGTTCGGTGGTCGAACGCGAGAATGAGCGTGGACTCGCCCACTTCCTCGAACACATGTGCTTCAACGGCACTGAACACTTCCCCGACAACTCGCTGATATCATATCTCGAAACTCTCGGTGTAAAATTCGGAAAAAATCTCAATGCATATACATCGACCGACGAAACGGTATACAACATCTGCAAGGTGCCGTCAGGCCGCATGTCGGCAGTGGATTCATGCCTGCTGATACTGCGCGACTGGAGCTGCGCGCTCACCCTGTCCGACAAGGATATCGACGACGAGCGCGGTGTCATAGTGAACGAATGGCGTCACCGCAACTCGTCGGCCAACCGCATGCTGGAGAAAGCTCTACCTACACTTTACCCGGGGTCAATCTATGGAGAGCGTATGCCAATAGGCAAGATGGAAGTCGTGGAAAACTTCAAGCCTAAAACCCTTAGGGATTTCTACCGAAGATGGCATCGTCCGGACAACGAGGCGATTATCATTGTCGGCGACATCAATCCCGACACAATCGAGGCTCGTATCGTATCACTCTTCTCACAGATAAAGGCCCCAAAAGGCGCCAGTAAAACGACTGCACCCACAGTGCCTGTAAGCGACAATCTTATAGTGTCATGCCAGACCGACCACGAACAACCTGTACACATGGTACAGCTACACTTCCGTCACGATACACCCGATTATACCTCGGAATCCGATGAAATACGAGCCGCTCTTGTAAGAGACCTGATGCTCAACATGCTTGTCAATCGCTTTGACGAACTCGAGTCGGAGCCCGACTGTGCATTCCACCACATGGGTCTCGGCGACCGCAAGTATCTGATGTCGCGTCCGGCCCGTTCACTCATGATTCGCGGTCTGTGTCAGGCCGGACGCGAGGTAGAGAGCCTTACCGCATGGTACCGGGAGATGAAGCGCGCATTTGACTTCGGCTTCCTACCTTCTGAGCTTGAACATGCCAAAGCTCAGCTGTCGGAAACACTTGGAGCAGAACTGCGCAAAGCATCCCGCAAAAGCAACTCCGACTACGCGCGAGAGTACGTGCGCCACTACCTTGACGGCGGAGTGATTTCATCGGTCGAAAGCCGCGTGAACGCCAAGAAGGCAATGATGCCCGAGATTACAGCCGATAATATCACCGCCGCACTGCGCTCGATAGTCAATCCGTCGGGACGCGGAGTGGTGATTCTGTCATATATGCCTGAAGAGGAGAACAATTTTGACGAGGATGATATGCGCGCGGCATTCCATTCGGTCAACGACCTGGCTCTGACTCCTTATGTCGACCGTGTGGTCGACGGCCCGATTCTCGCGTCGGAACCGCAACGAGGCGAAATCGCCCGAATTGACTCGCTGGGGCGATTCGACGCCGTAAGCTATACACTCTCCAACGGCATAAAAGTACTGGCTCGCCGCTCATCGGTGACTCCCGGACAAGTGCTCGTCAGGGCTCTCAGCCCGGGCGGACTATCGATGCAGTATGCCGACAGTATCGTCCCGTCGCTCAAGATGCTTGAGGAAGTAATACCCATCTCGGCTTACGGGCGTTTTTCTGCCAATGACTTGAAGCGCCGCCTTACAGGAAAGGATCTGAAAGTATCGGTAGAAATCAAGGAAACGGAGGAGAAAGTAGAGGCATCGGCGACAACTGCCACGCTTGCCGACGCATTCCGTCTCATGTACCTGCGTATGACCGACATCCGCCCCGACCGCAAGGCTTATGAGTCTATGGTGAAGACCCGCTCGGCACAGTTGCGCAACATGATGCGCAATGCCATACAGATAATGGGCGACTCCATACACCGCAATGTATATAATCATCATCCACTTGGTGCCAAGACCATAGCCGCCACTGTCGAGGCAGCCGACTACTACACTATGCTCGGCCTGTATCGCGACCGTTTTGCCGATTGCAGCGATTTCACTTATTATATTACCGGCGATTTCGCCCCCGACTCTCTCGCCGATCTGCTGGAACGCTACGTGGCCTCGCTGCCAGCCGCCGGACGCCGGGAATATCCACGTGAGACGGGCTACCGTTATACTCCGGGCGACAAGGAAATACGATTTACAGCCGAGATGTCGACACCGCAGTCGGTTGTATATACCTTCCGCCATGCCGCATTACCCTATACGATGGAAAATATTGTGGCGGCACGGGCATTCGGCCAGATATACAAATCGCGTCTGCTCGCCGAATTGCGCGAGAAAAGAGGGTGGACCTACTCAATCAATTCCCACTGTTCGGTAGTGCCTGATATGAACGGAATCGACGGACCGACATTCCTCCTGCCTGTATATGTGAAGGTGCCCGATGGTAAAGAGAATGAAACATCGCGCATCGTCGATGACATACTCGCCGGAATCGCCACCGATGGAGTCACCGCCGAAGAACTCGGAAGAGTGCGCGAAAACGCACTGCGCGACAACAATGAGGCTGAGACCGACAACTCCTACTGGCTTGCCGTACTTAAGGTATTTGACCGTGACGGGGTGGACTACCCTGCCGAATATACCGATGCATTCCGCGCCCTCACTCCCGAGGCAATACGCAAGTTCGCATCTGAAAGCATACTCCCCTCGTCGCGGATGAAAATAATAATGACCCCTGCCACCTCCGCAGAGTCGTCAGCCAATTGAAATACCGGGGACTTTTCTATAAATAGCAGATGCCCTGCGAAGCCATTCGAGACTTCGCAGGGCATCTGCTATTTGTTCAAGTAATCTCTCTCTTATACGACAGAAAATGTCATTAAAGAGGGGCGACAGCTATTAGTTCTGGGGATTTACGTCGACAATCTCAACGTCAAATACAAGCATCTGGTTGGGACCGATGCCGGCTGCGGGCTGGCCGTTTACACCATAACCGAGCTTACCGGGGATATAAAGAGTAGCCTTTCCACCCTTTTTGAGCATCTTCAGACCCTCACCGAAACCGGGCACTACGCCACGGGCCATGAAGCGGGCGGGATTGCCCTTGCTTGAGTCAAACTCTTTGCCATCGGTAAAACGTCCGGTGTAATTGACAAGCAGAGGGGTATTGTCGCCGATAGCCTCGCCTTCGCCTTCTTTCTCAATCTTATAGTAGAGCCCTGTCTCGCTCTTCTTGATGGCGGGGTCGGTCTTCATAAGGCCGGCCATGTACTCCTCGCCGGCCTTGATGTTGGCCTGCGATTCGGGAGAATTTTCTTTCTCAGCATTCTTGCGTTCCTGTGCGGTCTGCTCGGCACGCTGTGCACAGTTCTGGAACTGCTGCTGCATTGCATCCATCTGAGGCAGAGAGTCGGCAAGAAGGGCTTTCTTGAACTCAGCCATCCACTGGGCTGCGTCAACATTCATGCCAAGTTCTTTCATTGCATATGCACGCTGCTGAGCCAGACGCACACCCATGCTCAGACCCTGAAGATAGCTTTGGTCGGCAGTATCGGCGAGAATGGCAGTCTGCACACCGCGCAGGAAAGCCTCCTTGTCGACCTTTACTCCGGCTGGTGCAGCCTGAAGCATCTGTGCGGCCTGTCCGCCGGCCACATATCCCCATGCTGTAGTCAGAGAGTCATTGAGGGCCTGCTCCTCGGGAGAGAGTTTCGAGCTGCTGTTGCCGCCACAGGAAGTGGCTGTGCCCACAAGCATAGCTGCTGCTCCGAGGGCAAAAATCAGTTTCTTCATAATTGTATATTTTCTATAATCAGATTAATTGTTTACCTTGATAAGTTCCACATCAAAGATCAGAGTGGCATTCGGGCCGATGACATTTCCGGCACCGTTGGGTCCGTAAGCAAGATTAGAGGGGATAAACAGACGCCACTTAGCACCCTCCTTCATCATCTGAAGAGCCTCGACCCAACCGGGGATAACCTGTGTCACACCGAATGTGGCGGGCTCGCCACGCTCTACCGAGCTGTCAAACACTGTGCCGTCGATAAGTTTGCCGGTATAATGCACAGTAACACTGTCGGTGGCGGCAGGCATCTTGCCGGTGCCTTCCTCAAGCACCTCGTACTGAAGACCGGAAGCGGTAGTCTTTACCTCCACACGCTTGCCGTTCTCATCGAGGAATGTCTTTCCGGCGGCAGCGTTAACCTCGCCCATCTTCTCGGCGGCGGCACGCTGCTCGGCTTCCATCTTTTCAAAGAACTCCTTAATCTCCTTCTTGGCCTCGTCGTAAGTCATTTTGGGAGCTGCGCCCTCAAACACTGCGGCAACGCCGTCGGCGAAATCCTTAACATTAATAGTCTTAATGCCGGAAGCCTGAAAATTGTTGCCCATGCTCAAGCCGAGAGCATAGCTTATACGGTCTAATGAATTGTCCATATCTTAAATCTATTTATTTTGGTTATATATTTTCGAAAATAATACGCTCGTCATTCTCCTTTTGCATAAAGAATCATAACGGTATATTCCCCACAAATTTAACCATAATATTTGAATTGTCAAATTCGGCCGCTACCGGCGCTGTAATATACAACGTTGATAACGTCCAAATGGTTGACAATCAATCGCGCGTGGAGCCCTGTCGGAAGAATGTGATTGAATCCTTAAGGCATTCAATCGAAACGACAGGCACACCGTCAGTCATCTACATACGCCATCACTAAAGGCAATGAGCCATATCCGTGTATATGGAATTGGGAAGGTGATGGAGGGAGATGGGTATATGTATTCATCACCGGATGGAGCGTGAGGTTGAGGCGACGGGAAGGTGATGGGTGGGTATATGGAATGGTGATGGGTGGGCGGATGTCCGGATGGGGCTGCGATGGCAACCCAACGCGTCAGCGCACAGCCACTCTGGGGGCGTTCACAACGTTAGCCTGTGTAAACTCCGCGTTAGCGGTGCGCAGCCACAGGTTAAGGCACAACCATCCGTCATGCCCGGCGACTAATCCCCGGGCTACGCCGACAATCCGGCAGAACAACCGGATTCCATTCGGCAGGTTAACCGACTTTACTTCTCGGCGCGGAAAGTGGATGCCGGTAGGCCGGCTGAGTTGACAAGATTGGCGCGAGTGAACGGTTGCCACGCATAACGTATATAGCGTGGGGAGGCCACCTTTTCGCTGTAGACTTTCAAGCGCCCGTCATCCGTCACTTCGGCGACAGCAGGGTAGTACAGTCCTTCGGTAGCGGCAAGTTCAAACGTACGCAAGGGCGCCCCGTCGGAACTTGTCATGCCGTCGCCATAATCAAAGTCGACATACACTGCGTCGGCACAGAAATCTGCGCTCCGGAACAACGGACCGCATGGCACAGTGGCCGTCAATCCATAAGTGTCATGCAATGCCAGGCGTCCAAGTCTCTCGCCGATGGGCTGCTTATTGACAGGGTGCACATCGAGCGAATCACCCCAGTCGCTTGACACCGCCATAGCGGTATGAGGGATTTTCTCCATCATCCTGCGCTGGCTGTCGCGAAACCATGGCCAGGACGGACGGTCGATACTCGAGAGCTGTACATAATAGAAGGGCATACTGTCGTTCTCCCATGTCTTGCGCCAGCTGTCAATCAGCAAGGGAAAGAGGCGTTCATGCGCCTCGCGGTTATGGGCATTGGATTCACCCTGATACCATATCACACCCCTCACCGGATAACGGTCAAGAGGAAGGATACCCGACTCATACAGATAGCATGGTTCATAGGGATGGCGTTGCTGCGATTTGTTTTCAGCCAATCCTACATTGAGAGCGGCACGCCCGCGTACCCAGTCCTGGATAAAATCGTTGTTGGTCCAGTCTCTCAATATCTCGGGGAATCCATACTCAAGAGCGTTGCGGCTTATCCATGCCTCAGTGGGCGAGCCGCCTATGGCATTACATATCAGACCGACCGGCACATTCAGACTGTCGCGCAGCATCTTACCGAAATAATATGCCACGGCAGAGAAATCGGATGCATTGGCGGCAGTAGCCGGTTTCCATTCCGCGCTACGGTAATACTGGAGATGGTTGAGCGAATCAAGCACCGATGCATCCCACTGCACAGGGTCGGTGCGCCAGCGCGCCTTCATGTCGTACAGACGCAACTGATTGTCAGCGCATCCGCTGTCATCGCCGGGAGCTGTAGCCGACTGGCGCAGCATAAATTCCATATTCGACTGTCCGGAGCAGAGCCATACCTCACCGACAAGCACATCGGAGTATTTCAGAGACCTGGAAGGGGTGGATATCATAAGCTCGTACGGACCTCCTGCTTTCATCGGAGGTAGAGTGACATGCCATTTGCCGTCATTGGCCGCAGTGGCGACGGCCTTCACGCCGTTGACGGCAACCGTTACTTTCTCTCCTGCATCGGCAATGCCTTGGATAAGCAACGGCTCATCACGTTGCAACACCATATTATCGGTATAAACGGGCGACATGGCCAGGCCGCCGTAATCGCCTGTAATGGCGGAGTAAACAGTTTTTGCAAGGATGGCAGCACCTTCTGCATCGGGATGCACAGCATCAGGAAAGAGTTGAGGATAGGGATACAGCGGCGCATGGAAATCGATTAACTCCACTCCGGCATATCCGGCTACAGTCTCAATCGCCGACTGTATCTCGCCATGCCAGTCGCGAGTACCCGAAAGGAAACGCCGATGACGGTCGGCAATCGGAGTCATGCGTGCGATTATCACTCTTGCCTTTGGATTAACCTGACGGAGTGTGTCAATCAGGCTCAGATAATCACCGACGAAGAAATCGCGGTAATTAGGCCAGTTGCGCGGATCGGTGTCATTGATACCAAGATGTATCACCACAATATCGCCGGCAAACTCGAGCGCATCGACATATTCCTGCTGACGGGTATACGGACGATGCCCCTTGTTAAGTAGTGTCGCTCCCGGCTTACCGAAATTGCCTACGATATAACCGTCGCCGAGCATTTCCTGCAACCGCACCGGATATGCCTCCGTGTCACGGTCGGCCAGTCCGGTACCATAGGTGATACTATTGCCTATACATGCCACCTTTATTTTATCTTTAGCAAAAGACATCTGACAGCATAGCAGACAGATAATCAATGATAATATCCCTGTATTTCTTATCATACAATTATTCCTCATCAACATAAGGCTTTACAATTCCTACCCATTTTTTGTATCCTTTTCCAAGCAGATGGAGGCCGTCATTGGTATACTCGATATTCATCTTGCCTGTGGTATTGTCAATGAAATGGGAGTAGAGGTCGATATATTTTACTCCACGGTCGGCGGCAAGACGCACAAGGCCTTTGTTTATCTCGGGGACAACCTGCCAGCGCGAGGTATGTCCGTTGAACATCTTATAATGGTCGGATACGGGAAGTACGCTTTGGAGATATATCTTAGTAGAGGGTGAGTCTTTACGGATTTTATCAACAATCATGCCTATACGCTCCACAATCGTGTCGGCAGAGGCGCCACGATCTACATCATTTATGCCGATAAGAAGAAATATCTTTGCCGGCGACCCTTTCAGTATCGCATCAAGTCGGTCATACACTCCCATGCATACATCACCACTGATGCCACGGTTCTTGACATGCGGATTGTCAAAAAGCTCGGCCCACTCGCCACCGTTGGTAATGCTGTTTCCAAGAAATATTATGTCGGAAGATGTGACCGGAAGTTCCTCAAAAAGAGTGGCACGCTGGTAATAGAATGTTGAATATTTACGCTCCTGCGCATGAATAGACGAAGCAAGGGCCAAGATGGCCATTAAAAAAAAGAGTTTTTTCTTCATGGTTTATTTCTGTAGCTTATTTTCAAATGCAAAGATATTAAAACTATTTTTAATCCGGCACTCCGTTATAAAAAAGACAGATGGCCTAAGGCATTTACCGTAGGCCATCTGTCTTTTTATTATTCCGTAGTATCAGCCGCGCTTACGCTTTCCGAAAGTGAAGTTTATGCCAAACTGTACATTGAAATTTACATTGCCCACAGGGATATACTGCTCGGTGACCTTGAAGAACTGGTAGTCACTGCCGAGGAACAGGTTGAATCCCGCCGGATGGAAGTTGATGACCCATCCCAGAGAGCTGCCAAACGACGAAAGAGCGTAGTTGGCCGACAGGTCAAACCATCCGCAGGGAATGATGTTGGCGGAAATGCGGCCCTCAGTCCAGGAATACATGCCGTCGATACGCTGGGTAAGGAGCAGACCGCCTACGAGCCCCTTCCAGACAGGAGCGGTATAGGCTGCACCCACACTTATGGTAGTGCCGAGGCCTGTAGTACGCTTTGCTCCTGTCTCTGTGCGGTGGAAGTTGAGGCATTCCTCCATATCGTCGCCGAGTTTCTCAAACTGATTGCCAAGTTTGTTTTCCTCGTAATTTGGGTCGGAAGAATCTACAGCGATATCCTGGAAGCCGTCGAATGTCCATGTAGTGGATGGAGTCTGACCTTTTATCACATTGTTCCAGCTCATCATGCCGAGGTCGAGCACTGCGGCGCTCAACTCGAGGTTAGGAAGAAGCTGATATGTGGCGCCGAGGTCAAATCCAAGACCAAAACCCGACATACCGAAGCTGTCGTAGTCGATATCACCCCATTCCACCATATTGGCGTCAGGCGAAGAGGCCGACTCCTTGCCGAGCTCATACTTTGTGGGCACACGCAATCCCTTGCCCGCAGCAATGGCCATCTCACCCTGTGCCTTTATCTGCCATATCTGGTCGCTTAAGGTTATATCCATATCGCTGATGCGGGCGTTGACATTGGCTCCGCCGAGGAGCACCTTCACCTTGGCCCCGACACGGAGGTCTTTGGTAATAGCACGGCTATGGCCAAAAGCAATCTCACCTATCACCTTGGCATTTATGCCAAGGTCTTTGAAGTTATAATGGGTCGACGGGCCTGTCATGCCGCGCTTCATAAAAGCAAGCATATCCTTGGGAATCACCAGCGACGCACTTTCGCGCACGCTGATGCCCACGGTATTGTAGCCGCCGAATCCGCGGAATCCGAACGACAGAAGATTGACGCTTGCCGACTGGGTAAAGTGGTTGCGATCCTTTAATTTGCCGAGGAATTCATCGGTCCCGACAGTCGGACTCATGAATGTGGTGAGCCGGCCGCCGCCGACAGGATAAAGGAATGTGCTGAGGCCGATATTGCTGTTGAGGCCTATGTTTAACCCACCGAGAGCCGGGATGGCCACATAGCCGCGCTCAGGAGCAAGCGCCGGATTGAGCTCATGGCGGAAATTGTAGCCCGGCAGAAAGTAAGCCGAGCGGAGTGCCTCCTGTGCGGAGGCGGTCAATGCAGTCATCGCCACGACAGCGACTGCCATTGCCTTATATATAGTATGCTTCATTGCAAGTTGATGGTTGAAGGTTAGTCGTTGAGGTCTACAATTATGCCGCCGGCGATAGTCACACTCAGCTTGCTGATGGTAAGAGCCTGCGATTCATTGAGCGGCTGGCCGACAATGGGACTGTCTGCCGCGAATGTATATTCGATACCATCGAGACCGGCGAGATTGGCCACTTCGCTTACAAGCTCTACGGTAAATGAACTCTGGCTCGGCGACGACAATGTGCCTGCCGCGATATTCCCGGTAACATTCACACGGATGTCGCGTGAGCGGTCGCCGTTGGGGTCATCCTTGAAGATGGCTCTCACCGAGGGAGTCATCGACAGGGGGATTGTATTCGTGGTCTGTGCGGAAATAATCACACGCTTGAAGTTGTAGTCCTCGAGGTCTTCGTCCCATCCCTCTTCCTTATCGGAATATGTGAATGTAAGCGCCGGTCCGAAAGCGAGCGGGGCAATGACTTCGTTGGCGGTAGTAAACGAGTAGTCTCGCCCAAGTACAAACTCAACCGGCTGCTGCACTACAGCTACCTGACAGTCGGCAACCTCGATATAGTCGGGAATAGTGGAAATCAGATTGGTGAGATCTGATGAGGTGACATTGCCGGTAATGTCATTGCGATTGCCCTGTCCGGTACGTGATATACATATTACATTATGCCCGGGGACCACGCGTATGCCGCCGACATTGACACTGGCGAGCAACCCGTTCTCATTGGAAACAGATCGCAGCGTGACATTGATGTCGGCCGATACTTCCGACGAGTTATCGACGGTAAGATATATCTGCGGATTGTCGATATCAAGATTTGACGAGCCGTCGTTGAGGAAATCCGGAATATCGTTGATGGCAAATGAGGTGTTGTCGATAGTGACAGTAGGATTTACCACGCCCTCTATGCTCTTAATCACAGCCGAGCTGAGTGAGAATGAGGTGTTTATATTAAACGAGACATCTCCTGCCGGAACCGACACGCCCGACACCTCAATCTCGCCCGTAGTGGTGACTTTTCCGTCGAAGATGAAATTGTGGTCTACAAGCCCCTGTCCGGACGGCAAACGCGAGCAGTCCATGCCGGTAATACGGATTACCAGATCAAGGCTGCTGACAGTAGCGTCGGCGTTGAATACCAGGTCGCTCCCCTCGAAAGCACAGTCAACGTTGGCCGACACAACCTCAAGCGAGAGTGACGGATCGAATGACACGCGGAAACCGCGCTTGATTTTGGCGTCTATCCGACTGTTGTTCATACCTACCCACATGTTGAACACGCCTCTGATATCGGTACCGATACGGTTAAGGCTCACGAGGTCGCGGTTTACACCGGATTCGCTCATGTGCACGGTATTATCGATTGCATCGATTTTCTGCACGAGACCCGAAGATGTCGCGTTCCCTCCGATAAGAATACTGAATGTAGGCAGAGTGACACCGGCTGGAACTGTAAAATTGACAGGTATGGACTGGTTGGCTCCCGCAGCCGACAGATTCGTGATTACCACCTCGTCGACAGAGAATGTAGTGCTGCTGCCGCTACCGCTCTGAACGAGCACATAATCGCCGGCCGACAGTCCGTAAAGAGCTCCGTCGGGTCGTATCGAACTGCTCCCATCATCGGGTAGATTCATGATTTTCTTCATGCTGTAGGGCGCGACACTGCTTGGCGGGAGGGTTAAATTTCCTCCAAACTCCATTGTCATATCGATATCCTGGGACAGATCGTAATCATGGTCTACGCATCCCTGCATCCCGAACATCGCTCCAATAGCCATAAGGCTATAGATACCTCTGTGATAATGCATTTTTAATGGTTTATATTTATTAAATTTCTAAAATTTCCGTTGCAAATTTAATATATTCCAACTAAATCACATAAAGTAATCTAATTTTTCCCTTGAAAAATATCATTATTAATACATTTATGCAAAATATAGTTAAAGCAACATCTGCCGGGCATCTCCTTTCACGATTATCATTAAACAAGCTCTTTTTATATATGTTATCCAAAATTTCAGCTATCAAATCGCACAAATATGCAATAGTTTTCATAACTTTGCGCTACACACTCATCCTCTCACCTCAACAATTATAATATGAATATATTACGACAATTATTTATAGTGAATGTTGGATTTATATTGTCGATAGTGGCACTATTCCTTTTCGGAATGATACCGGCAAACGCCACAGAAGTAACCGTAGGCGGAGCGCGTACAGAAATATATGCCCCGATGCTGTCGGGGAAAAAGGTAGCGCTTCTGTCAAACCATACCGGAATTCTCCCCGACGGACGCCATACTCTCGACGCCATGCTCGGAGCAGGCGTTAAAGTAACCCGACTGCTATCGCCTGAACATGGATTCAGAGGGACAGCCGATGCCGGCGAACATGTATCGGCCGGTATCGATGCGCCAACCGGGCTTCCGGTCGTGTCGCTATATACCGGAGGGAGCACGGGGCTCCCACAAGGCGCTCTTGATGGAATCGATGCCGTAGCCATCGACCTGCAGGATGTAGGAGTGAGGTTCTACACATATCATATAACAATGATAAAGGTAATGGAAGGGGCCGCCAAAGCCGGCATTCCGGTAATCGTGATGGATCGCCCCAACCCGTTGGGATGGATTGTAGACGGCCCGGTGCTCGACATGAAACTCCGCTCCGGAGTCGGGCGTCTGCCTATACCTGTCGTACACGGAATGACCATGGGCGAACTGGCTCTCGCCGCCAATGGCGAGGGGTGGCTCGACGGAAATCTGAAGTGTGACCTCACCGTTGTGCCTTGCCTGGACTATACACATGCCACACGCTACAACCTGCCGGTAGCTCCATCACCCAACCTGCGCTCGACCAAGGCCATCGGCCTGTATCCGTCACTATGCCTCATGGAGGGTACGACAGCAAGCGTGGGGCGCGGCACCGACTCCCCGTTCACCATATACGGACATCCCGATATGGAGCCCCGCGGATTTTCATTCACTCCCCGCAGTATGCCCGGAGCCAAGCAGCCGCCTCATTTGGGAAAGGTATGCCAGGGAGTAGACCTGCGCGGCATATCCGACGCCGACGCTCTCAACACGGGATTTGACCCAGCCTATGTAATCGATGCGTATTCCCACATGCAGAGGGGTGCCGACAAATTTTTCAGCCGATTTTTTGACAAACTCGCAGGAAATGCATCCATACGGAGAATGATTCTGCTCGGCACTCCTGCCGATAAAATCAGAGACTCATGGGCCGATGAAGTATACAGGTTCAAGCAGCTGCGCCATAAATATCTACTCTATCCGGAAAAATAATACTACCTTGAATATACCATGTCACGCGATCTTTTCTCACGCTACATATGGCTCATCGACACAATAAAGCGCTATGGAGCTCTCACCCGCGAGCAAATCAACCAGTTATGGATACGCTCGTCATTCTCCAACGGCGAACCGATGCCGAGGCGTACGTTCTACGCATACCGCAATGCCATTGAAGAACTGTTTAAAGTCAATATCGAATGCAATCCGTCGACATTCGAATATTTCATAGCCCACGACGACGAGCACCACGAGAGTGTGATGAACTGGCTGCTCAACTCAGCGTCGATAGGCAATCTGCTGAATGATGCACGCGACATAGGCGACAAGATATTTCTCGAAAACGTGCCTTCGGCCAGACAGCATCTGTCAATCGCAGTCGACTCTCTGAAGGAACGCCGTCAGATAAAATTCTCGTATCATCCCTATTCGCGCATAAATCCTACTCCCGACATCGTAGTAGAACCTTACTTCCTGAAAATATTCCGCCAAAGATGGTATCTGACAGGACGTAATGTAAAAGAGAACACAATCAAGACATATGCACTCGACCGCATGTCGGAGGTGACCCTGCTGACCACACTGTATGAAATTCCCGACGACTTCAATGCCGAGGCTTATTTTCACGACAGTTATGGTATAGTATTCGACGAAGGTGAGGTAAAGCGTGTGGCTCTGCGCACCGACTCCCGTCAGGCGAAATACTTCCGCTCGGTACCGCTCCACCATTCCCAGCAGGAGGTCATACACGACAGCTACTCGATATTCTATTTCAAAATAAAGCTCACCCCCGACTTCGTGCAGGAGATACTGTCATATGGTCCGAAAGTGACTGTACTGTCTCCGCCCGAACTACGGGCCATAATGGTCGACTCGCTCAAAAAGACACTCGACACATATGCCGACACGTCTCTGTTTCCGGAGCCGTGACATCGTGATGTGCAGGCATGATTCAGAGCCCGCTTAAGAGTCGCTCCGATAATATATTAAACATGCTTTATAGCATGCTCCTGTAATGACACGCCTATTTTATCGGAACTTTTCATTATATTTGCATCTCTGACCAGTCAGTATATATCACGCCTAAACACATATGACAAAAGAAGAACGCCACTCATTAATTATCGACACCCTTATCAAACACGAGTCGATTATGGTATCCGACCTGTCGTCGCTACTGGCAGTGTCGGCCGTAACAATACGCAAGGACCTAACAGAACTTGAAAAGGAGAACAAACTTTACCGCAGCCATGGAAAAGCAATTCTGATTAATCCTTATATCAACAACCGTTCGGTCAACGAAAAGGAAAAACTATACCGTGAGGAGAAGAAACTCATCGGAAAGGCTGCCGCATCACTCATCACAAAGGACGATTCGGTAATCATCGCATCGGGCACCACTGTGCTCGCAATGGCGCGCTCCATACGTCCTATCCATAAACTGACCGTGATATCGGCATCGCTTCAAGTGTCGGAAATCCTCGGAAGCAACGAAGCCATCGAGATAGTACAACTCGGCGGCTCGCTGCGCCACAGCTCGCTGTCGACTGTAGGAAAATATGCGGAAGCTCCTTTGGCCGATTTCTCTTGCAGCAAACTGTTTCTCGGAGTCGACGGCATCGACCTGGAATTCGGCATCACAACCACCGACATCCGTGAGGCCGACCTCAACAAAGCCATGATGCGCTCGGCACAAAAGACCATCGTGCTGGCCGACTCTTCCAAATTCCGCCGTCGCGGATTCAGCAAAATCGCAAACATGGACGAGATTGATCTCATCATAACCGATTCGCGCATCTCTGACAAACTGGCCCAGCGCATCGAAAGCCTAGGCATTGAACTCACAATTGTGCCCGATGAAAATCACGACATCCGTGCGCTTGCGATAGCAAACACCGACAATCTGGCAGTAGGAGAAGCCTGACGCAACGCTGCCGCACAGGCCAGCACAGTGGCTCCGGTAGTCACCACATCATCAACTATAAGCAGATGCAGCCCGTCGATATCGCCGGGCCGCACTGTTTTATAGAGCGACTGGGCGTTCTGCCATCGCCCGAACCCTCCGCGACGTGTCTGCGAGGAGTGGCCATGTGCTGCGACAAGATTGTCGAACATAGGTAGACCGGTGGCATCCTGCACACCGCGCGCCACCCACTCGGCCTGATTGAACCCACGGCGCATCCTTTTCAGGAAATGCATCGGCACAGGCAATATACCGTCGATTCCGTCGAAAAATCCCTCACGGTGCAAGCCCGCGGCATACCTCCGTGCAAGCCACCTCATTATCACGGGCCGGCCATGATATTTGGCATGCTGTATCAGGCGTGCATATGCCGACCCTCGGTCATAGTGGCAGTAGGCCACAGCGCGCTCGACAGGAACAGTGCCGACAAGTCTTTCCTCAAGTGGGTTGGGCGACATGAGATGCATGTGGGTCTGGGGCAGAGCGCTACGGCAATGGAGGCACAACACCTCCTCACCCGCAACAAGAGAGCGCCCGCATACCGCGCATACGTGTGGAAACACAAGGTCAGCCACATAGGCTGCGGCCCTGTCAATCAGACTCCCCGCCATACACTTCGGCCTCATCGGCAATCTGCATGGCCGCCTCACGCACAGCGCGGGCAGCCAGCGACGGTTCATATCCTGCGCTCACAAGCGATCTCAACACCTTGGTGCCACCCTCATAACCGGCCTCCACTCCACCCAGGCGCAACAGACGCGCACATGCGGCATGAAGCAGTCCGGCATAATATCTGTCCTGGTCAATCTCCTCATCCACGGCCTCCTTGGCCATATCCGAGGGTATGCGTTTTGCAGCAAGCCCCATGAGAATCTTGCGCCGCCCCCAGTGGCTGAAAAGCCATTTGTCACGCACATAGGCATGGGCAAAACGCTCGTCGTCGATATACCTGCGCTCCTTCAGGCTCGAAATTATGCTGTCGATATCCTCCGGGCCTATACGCCACGCATAGAGCTTGCGGCGCACCTCTTCGGTACATCTCTCTGATTTTGCACAAAGCGCCTCCAGGCGTTCCAGAGCCTTGTCGGGCGATATTTCAGTCTTCTTGCTTATCATACAGGGAATATGGGATTCATGACTCGTGTTTATACCGGAATTGTATCAGACTCGTGGATATTGTTTTACCGATAATCCATATAATCATTCTTTACGGGCCGAGGCAAAGCGTGTGAGTCCGGCAAAATCGCGGTAAGATGTCACATCGGTAAGTCCGGCATCGCGCATACAGCCGATTACTTTCTCTGCACCGGCAGGGTCAAGCTCCACATAAAGCATGCCTCCGGGAAGCAACGCTCCGGAAGCATACGTCGCAATCGGGCGATAGAACTTCATCGGGTCGGCGTCGGGCACAAACAGGGCCAGACCGGGCTCGTAGTCGAGCACGTTACGGTCCATCCCCTTGGCATCGCTCTGAGGTATATATGGAGGGTTGCTCACTATTATATCATACTCCGGGGCGGCAGGCGTCTTCATGGAAAGCAAATCGGACTGAGCGAAGTCGACTCTGACATGCTGCGCCAAAGCATTCTCACGCGCTACGCCGAGCGCCGCATCCGATATGTCGACAGCATCCACCCGGGCAAACGGGAGTACGCGTGCAAGCGTCACGGCTATACATCCCGAGCCGGTACAGAGATCCATTACGCGCAAATCGCGTCTGTCGCCCCAACGGTCTACAATCATATCGACGAGCTGCGCGGTCTCGGGGCGAGGAATAAGCACATCGGGCGTAACCTTCAGTTCAGCGCCATACCACTGCGTATGTCCATATATATATTGTATAGGCTCCCCGGCGAGCAGACGTGACACAACTCTGTCGATACGTGTCAGAGTTTCCGGCATAACCTCTTCATCGCGTCGCAACACGGCGTCGACCTTCGAGAGCCTCAGCGACTCCTCAAATATGATTCTCGTCATTGCGTCGGCCTCTCCGTTGCCGTAGCGCGGGGAAAGAGCATGACGGAGTGCATCAGCAAGCGCTCCTATCGTGGCCTTATCCGGTAATATCCGCTTTTCCATATCAATTGTTTTTCTGAACCTGACAGGTTACATTTACAAAGATAACAAATTGCCGACGTTTCCGTACGCACGGATTCCAGCAATTTTCCCCAAAAAGGGTTACACACCCGACATGTGTACATATCCGGCATGTAGAGGATCATCCTATATAAAAAAAGTAGCGCGAATACCCTTGCGGGCATCGCGCTACCATTGCGTTTATTCTCGTAGAGCAAGATATTACTTGCCGGCGAGCTTCTCCTTGAGAGCGGCGAGCTCCTGGAGGTCGCCGAGAGTTGTCTTCTCGATGGGAGTGTTGAGCACGGGCTGCTCCTCACGACGGCTGTTCTGACGACGTGCCTTGCGTGCCTCGTTCTTCTCGGCCTTAGCCTCATCCTCGAAGATACGGCTGTGGCTGAGGAAGATACGCTTGTTGTCCTTGTTGAACTCGATAACCTTGAAGTCGAGCGTGTCGCCAACCTTGGGCATAGAGCCGTCCTGCTTAACGAGGTGCTTGGGAGTAGCGAAGCCTTCCATACCGTGGTCAAGTGAGATAACGGCACCCTTGTCCTGCATCTCAACGATAGTACCTTCCTGGATGCTGCCGGGGGTGAAGATAGCCTCAAGTCCTTCCCAGGGATTATCCTCGAGCTGCTTGTGTCCGAGCGACAGACGACGGTTGTCCTTGTCGATTTCGAGAACAACAACTTCGATTTCTGCGCCGAGCTGAGTGAATTCAGAAGGATGCTTAACCTTCTTGGTCCAGCTGAGGTCAGAGATGTGGATCAGGCCGTCAACGCCCTCCTCGATTTCAACAAATACACCGAAGTTGGTGAAGTTGCGAACCTTGGCGGTGTGCTTAGAGCCGATGGGATAGCGTACTTCAATATCTTCCCAGGGATCCTTCTTAAGCTGCTTGATGCCAAGCGACATCTTGCGCTCGTCGCGGTCGAGTGTGAGGATTACGGCCTCTACCTCGTCGCCTACCTTCATGAAGTCCTGAGCGCTGCGGAGGTGCTGGCTCCACGACATTTCGCTTACGTGGATAAGGCCCTCTACGCCGGGGGCGATTTCAACAAACGCACCGTAGTCGGCCATAACCACTACGCGGCCGTTGACCTTGTCGCCAACCTTGAGCTCTGAGTCAAGAGCATCCCAGGGATGGGGCTGGAGCTGCTTGAGACCGAGGGCGATACGCTTGCGCTCGTCGTCGAAGTCGAGGATTACAACGTCGAGTTCCTGGTCGAGCTTCACTACCTCTTCGGGGTGGCTTACGCGGCCCCAGCTCAGGTCGGTGATGTGGATCAGACCGTCTACGCCGCCAAGGTCGATGAACACACCGTAGGTAGTGATGTTCTTCACTACGCCCTTGAGCACCTGGCCACGCTCGAGCTTCGATATGATTTCTTTCTTCTGCTGTTCCAGCTCGGCCTCGATGAGCGCCTTGTGGCTGACAACAACATTCTTGAATTCCTGATTGATCTTAACGACCTTGAACTCCATGGTCTTGCCCACGAAGATGTCGTAGTCGCGGATAGGCTTCACGTCGATCTGTGAGCCGGGGAGGAAGGCCTCGATGCCGAATACGTCGACAATCATACCGCCCTTGGTGCGGCACTTGATAAAGCCCTTGATTACCTCGTCGTTCTCCAGAGCCTGGTTGATACGCTCCCAGCTGCGCGACATGCGTGCCTTGCGGTGAGAGAGGATCAGCTGACCCTTCTTGTCTTCCTGATTCTCGATGAATACCTCTACTGTATCGCCGACCTTGATGTCGGGATTGTAGCGGAATTCGTTTACAGGGATGATGCCGTCGCTCTTGTAGCCGATGTTAACCACTGCCTCACGCTTGTTGAGGGCGATGATGGTACCTTCGATTACTTCTTTGTCCTTTACTGTGTTGAGCGACTCGTCATAAGTCTTGGTGAGTTCTTCGCGGCTCTTGGTGCCTTTCTGTTCGCCTTTTTCATAGGCTTCCCAGTCGAAGTCCTCGATGGGTGAAGTTTTAATTTCTTCGTTCATTAAAAAGGTTAATAAAATAAGTTAATTAATTGTACGCAACCCACAGGCGGCACTTCACCGGCATGAGCCGTGTCGACGTGCCTACTGACGTCACCAATCCCTATGCGGAACCGGCCATGACGTTCATCGCGTCAACACCCTGCCCAGTCGCTGACAAGCACCATCAGGCACTCTTCGCCCCCTCTGCATTGCGTCCCGCAAAGTTACTACATAACTTTCGTTTACACAAATACTTCCGCCCCAAATTAATAATATTAGGCCCAAAATATATACCTTTGTATAAAATCACTCATACATGAGATTCCTCCAAAACCATATCATCACAAAGAAATCTCTGCTAACGCTATTTGCAGTCTATTTTATATCAGCCCTCACTCTGGTGGCTACATTCTTGATTATCATAGGCATACCGGGGCCTCATCTCTTCACGTTCATATCATATCTGCTACCTGAAGCAATATTTCTGACCTTACCGGCGATACTGTTTTGGCCCAAAGGAAAATACCTTACTCCGGCAATTCTCACATTTGCCGCTATTTTCTTTTTTGTCAACATTCTGTATTTCCGCAACTTCCACGACCTAATCACATTCTCAACATTAAGGCTGTGTACCACAGTCGACAGCATCATACTGCGCTCGGCTCTGTCATCAATAAAATGGTATGATTTTATACTTTTCATCCCTCCAGCCATTACAGCAGTCACCGGGTTCACAGCTTTTGATAAAGTCGCAAGCATCCGGATTTCAGGTAAAGCCAAAATAACAGTCCTGCTAATCTCGGCCATTATACTCTCGCTGTCACAATACAAGCATTTCCGCGACTTTACAATCTACTCTATCAACAGAGGACACTTTCCGAAAGACGCCACCCTATCCGAAAAAATAGGGTTCATGTTGCAGAACAGCGTATTCTTTTACTCCGACATCACCCGATATGGCATCTCCGGGGCTTATCTGATTGATGCATGGCATGTATATGACATCATTGCCGACGCTGACGCCATGTCAGCCGAAGAAATCAATGTCATAAAAAACTGGCATGATTCGGGACATCGCACGTCTGAATCCGGAACTCTCCGGCAAAAGAATCTGATAATGATAATCGTAGAGTCGCTCAACACAACCGCCTGCGAATGGAGCTCCGACAACCGGAAGGCGATGCCCAGTCTCAACCGGCTCATATCCGACTCTACTTCTATCTCCTTCACATCCGTATGTCCTCAGGTCGGCAATGGCCGAAGCAGCGACGGACAGCTGATGTATAATACCGGCTTATACCCGTCGCCATCCGACCCAATGTGTGCCATATCGCCGGAAGGCCCATATCCTTCATTACCACGGATGCTTCGCGACTCATACCGTTCAATTGAGATAATCCCTGAAAATCCACGACTGTGGAATCATGTATTCACCAGCAAAGCATATGGATTCCGGGAGATGAGACACACCCTGACCGACGATGCCCCGGTGATTGAAGCTGACAGCATACTCCTGAGCAAAGCCTACAATATAATTTCAGGAATGCAAGAGCCATTTATCGCAGTAATCACAACCCTATCGATGCACGACCCGTATATCCAAACCTCGCCGGCGAAGACATGGATTTCACAGGTGCCCGACATTGTGGATACAGACAAGAATTATCTGGAGGCATGTGCCGCCTTCGACAAGGCGTTGGGCACATTCGTCGCCAGAATGCGACAGACTCAGAAATGGGAAAATACAATCGTCGTAATAGTCTCCGACCACGAAGCACGCAGGATGTGCCTTAGCCCCTCCATGTCCGATGACCGGTTAATTTTTACAATCCTCAATTCAGGCCTTCCGGGGTTCACTAACGATGACACCGTAGGACAGATTGACGTGTTCCCGACCATCGTCGATGCCATAGGGCTGTGGGACTCCGTCACATGGCATGGATTCGGCAAAAGCCTCCTTCGGGAAATCCCCGGATTCGCTCTGCGCCACGACGGCTCCATCGCCGGCAATGCCATGAGCGACACTGCCGGTATCGCAAAACAACAACGTGCGGCAGAACTCTCCTACAAATGGATTGTCGCCGACAATAAGCGCGACATCCTTGACTCCCTCGGTATCGACAGCACAATACTACCGCCGTCAGCTACTGATTGAAATCATAGTTCAATATATCAACTCATCATAAACCGACGCACATGAAAGGACTTTTAGCCAAGGACACAACGCTTATGTCAATTATCATCCTGGCAATCATCCTGATATATACCTTATTCTCGTTGCTATGCCCGATTATGACTGACGATTATATGTTCTGGGGCAAATATCTCACTGCCAACAACGGCAGCATGATGCCATCTCTGTCGGGCTACTGCAACTATGTACGCGATTTATGGCTATATGAAAACGGTCGGCTTGCCAACATGCTGTGTGCTCCGGTCGTACTATGGATGCCCAAATTGGCTTGGGCCATCATCCTTGCCGTGATAATCTGCGCTATATACTTGCTATCCGCCCGGATGGTCAACGGCAGCCGACCCGTCAGACCTCTTCTTCTCATGTCGGTATGGATATGTAGCATCCTGCTGCTGCCATGGTACGACACAAGTTCACTCATGCTTATCGACTATGCCCTCAACTATTTTCCACCCACACTGCTGACACTCGCCACCATATGGGCCGCATATCGAATCGAATCCGGACAACCCTTCCGCAACATATATTATTATTGTGCTATTGTAGTCATTGCGTTTCTTGCAGGAATATTCCATGAAGGATTTTCAATGCCACTGCTTGCCGCCATCTCTGTCATTGCCGCAGTCAGAAAGTTTTCCATGCCGGGACAATGGTGGGGAATATACATAGCGCTTTTGTGTGGAACTATCATCAGCGCAGGCTCTCCGGCTATTTGGACGAGATTTTTCACCGTCATGGACTCCAGGACGCAACAGCATCTCCTACCCTATCTTAGAACATTGGTAAAAACCACACCGGTGCTCCTCGCCATGTCTACGGTCGCAATCGCCGCTCTGCCGTTCAGAAAATCCCGCCAGGTACTTCACTCAATCATTTCCGACAGGTTGAACCAATATCTGATTCTTACGGCATCGATATCGGCAATAATGGTAATCATATTAAAAGCTCCCGCGCGCGCCACTACCGGATTAAATCTGCTGTTGATTATATTACTCCTACGCACTGTTAAATCACTCGGAATCAATCACTTTCAAAAGTCATCGACAACAGCCGTTATAGTATCGCTAATCTCCGTATGCCTGTTCTACTCCGGTGTATTGCTATGGCAATTCAAGATATTTGACGAAAACCATCAAATAACCATGCTGCTTAAAGACGTGGACAGCGACGAGACAATATATATGGATACCATTCGCCATGCGCCGTGGTGGACATTATCCCACCCGATAGTCGACATATGGTATACAAGCGGACAAATCCGGTTTGTAAACAATATATACGGTCGTCCGGAAGATATCCCTCCCGTGCTGCCGAAGGTACTCGAAAGGTATGATTTCAGCAATCCTGTCACTATACCGGAAAAAACCGTTTTCTGTCAGGCCGGAGATATAATATTAATGAAAGGTGACAATATCGATGCCGACAAGCTCCCATACAACTGGAGATTCACTCTCGCCGGCGGAGAGGAAGTCGGGTCGTATGTGATGTTTGTCCCGTTCATAGCCAACAATGGCGAGAGGTGGATAGCCGGATTCCCCACAAGAATTCAAGTAAAAGGACCGTTCCTCAACATAAAGGAATCATACTGACGCAAGACGAAAATTGCCGTATAATCATGTTGTAAAACATGGTTTTAACAGAGATTAACCAAGTCGTTAAAACCCACTCCCGGAGAGCGTTTTCAGCCTACTAATTGCGCTAAAACGGTCATTATCAACGGATAGATTTGGACAGACGGGTACTTTTCCGTACCTTTGCACCGTGGAAATAAAAAATCCACTCCGAACAGAGGTTCGGAAACGAGCCGGCAGAGGCCGGCCCGCGCCGAAAATCGGCAACAGACTTCCGGAGCTCCGCGCCCGCCATTATTTACGATTGCACACATTTATTAGGCGCAACGCGGCATCTCCCCCTAAAGCACCGGACAGACTGTAAGTGCTAACATTAATACAAACTGATGAAGAAACCAATGTTTATCATTGTGCTCTTCGCAGCTCTGATCGCCCTGTTTACCGCAGCTACCGACCGCGCCGTCGATGGCGCCAAAGGCTCAAAAGCTCCGGTATTCAAAATCGAACGCGCCGATTCGCTCGTGCAGCTCGACAACCTCAAGGGCGAGTGGATACTCCTCCAGTTCTGGAGTTCGGCCGACGCCTCTTCAAGGCTCGCCGCAAAAGAGTACTCACGCCTACACAGTGCAACTACAGATAGCGCAGGCAATGAGCAATTCCGTCACCTGGCGGTCAACTTCGACCGTTCGTCAAGCCTTTTTCGTGAGATAGTGCGCAGGGACGGCCTTAACGCGAAGTCACAATTTTATGTCGGGGATGGACAGATGCGAAGCAGTCTCGCCCGCAACTACCACCTCGAAGCCGGCATGAAGGCATTCCTTATCAATCCCGACGGACAGATTGTTGCCGTCAATCCTTCAGCCCGGACAATCAGGGAAGCTATATAATAGCTCCTTGTCCCCCAAGAAAACATACAGGGACAGACATACGCAGAATTCAAGCAACGACCGCAACGGCTATACAGAGGTTACTCACAACTTATCAAGAAAACACAGTCGCCATCGGTCCGACCACAATCTATCGTTCACCGCGTAATTCGACGCGATGAGCGATTTTTTTATGCCTATCCCATGACGGCGGCCCTCTTTCTCATGATTTTTCGCTAAATTCGCGCAAAAGAATCAATTATCACATATCGAAATGTCTGAAAAAAAATCGCATGGAAATGTCAATCCCGACGGATTTGACGCAACGGCAGCCGACAACGGCCCCGCCGGACTACCGGAAAACGCATTCCGCGAGCTCGCCGCCGATGAAAGCTACACACCCGTAATGCATCCGGCCCACGACTATCCGGAAGTAACACCCTACTCCGTGGGTATGGGCCTTGTGCTGGCAGTAATATTCTCTGCCGCTGCCGCCTATCTGGGGCTACGCGTGGGGCAGGTATTCGAGGCGGCCATACCGATTGCCATCATCGCCGTAGGCCTCAGTGGGGCGCTCGGAAAGCGCAATGCGCTTGGCCAGAATGTAATAATCCAGTCTATCGGAGCATGTTCTGGCGTAATTGTGGCTGGAGCCATCTTCACTCTGCCGGCTCTCTATATCCTTCAGGCCAAATATCCTGAAATCACAGTCAACTTCCTCGAGATATTCTGTTCCTCGCTTCTCGGAGGTATACTCGGCATACTCTTTTTCATCCCCTTCCGCAAATATTTCGTGAAGGACATGCACGGCAAATACCCCTTCCCCGAAGCCACAGCCACAACCCAGGTGCTGATTTCCGGAGAAGGGAAAGGCGCCGAAGGCGGCTCTCAGGCCAAGACACTCGTAATAGCCTCGCTCATCGGTGGTATCTACGATTACCTGCTCGCCACATTCGGATGGTGGGCCGAAAACGTAACCTCCATAGCATCGCAGTGGGGTGCTACGCTGGCCGAGAAGACCAAACTCGTATTCAGCGTAAACACCGGCGCGGCTCTGCTTGGTCTGGGATATATAATCGGCATACGCTACGCATTCATCATATGTGCCGGCTCATTCTTCGTATGGTGGGTACTCATACCCCTCATCGGCACATACGGCGCCCCTGAAATAACATCGCTCGCTCCGGGAGCAATATTCAGCGACTATGCCCGACTGATTGGCATCGGCGGAATCGCCATGGCCGGAGTGCTCGGCATCATCAAGTCGTGGGGCATTATCGTGCAAGCCGTAGGGCTTGCCGGACGCGAGCTAAAGGGTAAAAGCTCTGCTGCAAAAGAAGTACGCTGGCAGACAGATATCTCCATGAAGGCGATTGTATACATGATTGTAGTAGCTCTCGTAGCCGTGCTGCTGTTCTTCTGGTTCGGAGTCATCCACTCCTTCTGGCAGGCCCTTGTGGCATGGGTGGTAGTCGCCGTAATCGCGTTTCTGTTTACGACAGTGGCAGCCAACGCCATCGCTATTGTAGGCAGCAACCCCGTATCGGGCATGACCCTGATGACCCTCATCATAGCATCGGCAATATTCGTGGGAGTAGGCCTCAGCGGCACATCGGGCATCGTGGCATCAATGGTAATCGGAGGCGTTGTCTGCACCGCCCTGTCGATGGCAGGAGGCTTTGTCACCGACCTGAAAATCGGTTACTGGCTCGGCTCCACACCCCGCAAACAGGAATGCTGGAAGTTCCTCGGCACACTCGTTTCCGCAGCCACTGTAGGCGGTGTGATACTTGTCTTGAACAAGGTGTACGACTTCTCCAACCCCGACATCATCGCAGCTCCACAGGCCAATGCCATGGCTCGCGTCATCGAGCCTCTCATGATGGGCGGCGACACCCCCTGGATTCTCTATATGGCCGGAGCGGTACTCGCTCTCATCCTCAACTGGCTCGGCGTACCGGCCCTCGCCTTCTGCCTTGGCATGTTTATCCCCCTCCAGCTCAACACACCGCTCCTCGTAGGTGGTGCCATAGCATGGTGGGTAGGCTCTCGCTCGAAGGATGAAGCTGTAAACGCAGCACGTCGCGACCGTGGCACACTCATTTCGTCGGGTCTCATCGCCGGAGGCGCTCTGTTCGGAGTGTTCGCAGCGCTCACACGCTTCTGCGGATTCGAATACACCAATCCGCTTTCAGGCTCCACCACCCAGACTCTCGGCATCGTGCTTTATGCATTGCTTATAATCTATCTCCTTTGGGACTGCATGCGCGCAAAGAAAGCCTGAATGGTTATGTAAACATGCTCTAATTCGGAATAACAATATTTCGTGAACATACATCCTATTCCCATGCAATCGGGGGTCAACCGCAACATTCTACAGCTTGCGGTGCCCTCGATTGTCACTAATATCACCACCCCGCTCCTGGCCTTGATGGATGTGACCATAGCCGGACACATGGGGGCGCCTGTATATATCGCAGCCATAGCAGTCGGCGGCTCGATGTTCAACATGCTCTACTGGCTGTTCGGGTTCCTCCGCATGGGCTCCAGCGGCATGACCGCACAGGCCTACGGCGCTGACGATTCAGCCGCCACTGCCACCATACTGCGGCAGGCTCTCCTTGTGGCAATCATAGCCGGCTTGGCAATGATTGCTCTGCGCACTCCGATTTGCGACATGATTATACGGTTTATGGACACCGACGACACCACATCGGCGCTGGCCTCGGAATACTTTCATATACTGATATGGGGAGCCCCACCCTATCTGGCCACTTTCGCACTTTCGGGATGGTTTCTTGGCATGCAGAACTCAAAGGTGACAATGTGGACATCCATATTGATTAACGTCACCAATATAGTCGCAAGCCTCTCACTCGTGTACATATTCCACCTCGGGATAGCGGGTATCGCCACAGGAACGCTGATAGCCCAATGGACGGGATTCTCTGTCCTGCTGCTTCTGGCTCTGCGGCGTTGCTCCGACGCCCGCGCGCCTTTGCGCGATATCTTCGATATGCCGCGCCTGAAGCGTTTCTTCCGGATCAATACCGACATATTTCTGCGCACGGTATGCCTTGTATCGGTAACAATGTGGTTTACACGCATGGGGGCGATACAGGGCGAACGCATGCTTGCCGTCAACGCACTGCTGATGCAGTTTTTTACATTATTCTCATATTTCATGGACGGATTTGCCTTTGCCGGGGAGGCGCTCACCGGACGATACAAAGGAGCATCCGACCATATGATGATGCAGCGCGCCATACGCGCCCTCCTACGCTGGGGAGCCGCCGTTGCAATAATATTCTGCGCCATATATATCCTTGCGGGAGACCGGATGCTGCATCTGCTGAGTTCCGACCTCGGCATAAACGCCATGGCTCACGAGTATCTGCTCTGGACCGCAACAGTGCCGATTGCCGGATTTCTTGCGTTCACATGGGACGGTATATTCATCGGAGCCACGGCCACACGGCGCATGCTTATGTCTATGGCGATGGCCACCGCAGCATTCTTCATTGCCGAGACCATCGCATTTCCACGGCTTGCCAACCACGGGCTCTGGCTCGCATTTATCATATACCTGTCAGTACGTGGCCTAATCCTTACTCTCTTCGCCCGCCGCCTCTACTGATTTCGCCGCCATCCTCAAGATTCCCTGTGTAAAACACTGAAGTCAAGATGACTTCAATTCTCCCCAAAAATAAGAGCACAACCTTCGGCGATGAAGATTGTGCTCTTGTGTTTTTTCTCGGTTTCAGGTATTGCCGGATGATGGTAAGGTAAGTGTTCCGGCAAAAGGTTAGCAAAGAAGATGAATTAGGATAAAAATGGGATATCCGGCCTATCCGGATATCCCGGGTATAATATTAGGGAACTAAAATTATTCAGTATAGAATTTGAGAGTGTTGTTCTCAACCTTCTCCTTCTCCATCATGATGCCGATAAGATTCTGCATCACGGCCTGAGAACCGAACTGCTGGTTGAAGCGGGCGGCATTCTCCTGATAGTTGTAGGGACGGCCCTGATTGTCTACCTCATAAACGGTATATACAAACACTGCGTTGTTGCCCTGTACAGGCTCGGAAACCTTCCCTTTGGGAGCCACAGGCACCTGACCAAGGAGAGCCGACTCCATCACACCGATACCGGGGATATACATTTGGCCAAAGGTCACTTCGGTTGAGTCGACCTGAGAGCCAAGCAGACGTGCATAGCCGTTGATGTCGCTTGCCTTGCCCTTGACCTGCTCGATAATGGCGGCGGCCTTCTTGTCGTTGCGCACCTTGCGGGTAAGAGCGGCGCTGATGGCCTCGTCGTTCATCGGCATATAGCCGGGCTTCACAATATCGTTGAGAGCGACGACGATAAGATTGTCGTTCTGGCTGTCCTGAAGCAGGGGACTTACCTGACCGGCCTTGGCGTCCATCACCCATTTTACCACATTGCGGGTATAAGGCACATTGCCTATCATATAGGAGTTGGCTGTGACGGTAGCGGGCTGGAGAGTATATCCGGCTGCGATAGCCTTGCTCATGGTAAGGGAGTCGGCATTGCTGATACCGCTTACAAAAGCCTGGAGGTCGTCGTTGAGTTTGTCGACAGTGGCGTCGGAGGGATATACCTTATAGTTTACTGTAGCGTAGTCGTAGATGGTGACAGGAGCTTTCTTTGAGTTTACACGGATGATGCTTGCCATGTTGGCGGCGCTGTCGGCGATAAAGTAGCCGTTGCCAGCCTCAAGGATGCGAGTCTTGACATCATTGTCGGGAGCCGAGGCAAGAGTCTGCCAGAGATTAGAGCGGCTGTCGAGCACCCCGGGAGTGTCTGCCACGTCGGCTGCGGTCTTGCCGGAGTTGAGGGCGGCGAGGAGCGAGTCGCGGGCGGCGGCATTGCCCTGGAACTGGATGATGTCGAGGTTCACTGAGTCTACTGCATTCTTCTTGCCGATAAGTTTGGCGATTGTGAACTCATCGTCGATATAGCTTATCTGGGCCACTGCGCCTACTGCCGAGTCGGCGAGGAAAGCGCGGAGTACAGGGCTGCTTACTGCAGCTGCTGTCGACGATGTGCGGTTGACACCGAAGTTGGTGTCGCCGGCTACAGCATCGATGGCGGGAGTGTTGCGGAGATTTACGATAACCGAGTCAACCAGCGCCTGGCCTTCGGCCTTATCGGCTGCCGAGGGAGCGACATTGACAACGATGAAGTTGGCGCGGCGGGTCTCGTCATCCACACGGTAAGCCTCTTTCTCCTTGTTGTAGGCGTCGCGGAGCTCGCTGTCGCTTACGGGATACTCTTCGTCGGGCATTGTGCTGAAATTCTTGGAAGCATAGGCGATATGGCTTGTAGAAGCGTTGCCTGCATAGTACTCCTTGGCGTCAAGCTCGTTGGCCACAAGAGCGCCGGTAAGAAGAGTCTGCAGCTTCTGAATCTTCAGCATCTGATTCATCTGGTTTTCCTGAGCAAGCCACATCTGCTGCAGCTGCTGGGCAGTTTCTGCCGGAAGATTGTATTTTGTGGGATTGAATGCATAGTCATACACCTGGTCGGGGCTCTCGGCTCCCATCTGGCGGGCAAACTGCATCATATAGGGATGAGCGTTGGCGCCGGTCATAGCCTTGGAAAGTTCTGCATCGGTGACTGTGATGCCGAGACGGTTCATCTCCTCATCAAGGAGCGACTCCTGAATCATGCCTTGAAGCACCTGAGCCTGCATGACAGCAGGATCAATCTTGCTGTTGGGCTGCTGTTGCTGCATCTGCTGCGATGCCTCTTCATTGCGACGCTGGAAATCCTGCACGTCAATTTTTCTGTCACCCACTTTGGCTATAGTGGTACCTGTGCCGAAAAGAGTGCGTCCGGATGTAAAGAAGTCTCCGATGATGAATGCCAGAAGAGCGACGCCTACCACAACAAGGAGCAGTGTCGATTTCTTGCGGATTTTTTCAAGTGTTGCCATTTATATTTTATCTGTTTTTAATTGCGTAATTGATTGGTCTTCACCCGCAAAACTTTACTTTTGGGGGGTAAAATCGCACAAAGTTACGAAATTTGCCGTATTATCCCAATCCGGGACCACGTTTTTTCACACAATTTTTCGACTCAATCATGCGATTTTCACCATCACCCGCTCTGCGATAAGCCTACATCGAGCCGATGACAAGCAGCGCAAGGCCGGCGATAAGCACACAAAGGTCTATCAGTTTGGCGCGGACATGACGTTCCTTGAGCGCTATCACACCGTAGAAAAACGACACTACGACACTGCCGCGACGTATCATCGACACGATGGCTATCATAGCACCCGGCAACGACAACGCATAGAAATAGGCAATATCGGCGGCCGTAAGAAACAGGGAGATGAACAGTATGGTCCAACGCCACCGGAACGGTGTCACAGCCTCGCCGCGCATGCGGTGTCCGCGCAATATCAGGGCTATGGTTATCCCCATAATCACAAACTGATAGAAACTATACCAGGCCTGTACCTCAAGGGGCTCGTAGCGTCCGAGCAACCATTTGTCGTACAGAGCGCTGACAGCACCCATGAAGGCGGCTCCGACAGCCATGAGCACCCAACGGCCCTCGCCTGTACCGCGCCCCTCTTTCATGCCGATACGGCTTATGAAGAACAGCGAAAAGAAGCCCAGGGCCACACCACCCCACTGCCATGCGTTAAGTCGCTCTCCATATATGAGTATGGCGCCTACAAGCACCATCACAGGGCGCGACGCATTTACGGGTCCGGCTACCGTGAGAGGCAGGTGCTTGATACTGAAATATCCGAGTAGCCACGACGAAAGCACGATAAGCGCCTTCACCATTATCCGGAAGTGCCCTGTCAGAGAGCCGCCAAGCCCTATATATCCATCTGCAAGACCGGCAATAATGACAGGCGCCATGAGCAGCGAACTGAACAGAGTGTTGAGAAACAGCACCACCAGCACATTGTTGCCGGCTACCGACAGTTTCTTGAAAACGTCATAAAATCCCAGGCACAGCGCCGAGGCTACAGCAAGCAGTATCCACATGATTATTTCATCTTTTCTACACTCTCCGACGGCCCGACAATCCACAATACATCCTCGGCCTCAAACAGGGTGGTGCCATCGGGATGCATGTATGTGCCGTCAGGACGCTGTATCGCCACAAGCAACACCTTGTATTTATCGCGCAACTGTCCTGTTGCCGATGTCTTGCCTATAAGCTCGGAGGTGACCGACAGCTGCACCTTGGTCAGCTTCACATCGGCCATCGCCGGAGTGTCGGGCTCCGAATCGTCTATACGCTCAATTACCGGGAGTATGCTCTCTATCTGGTCATCTGTACCGATGATACCGAGCGTATCGCCGGGGAAAATACGCATCGCCCCGTTAGGCACAAGCAGAGTATGGCCGCCACGCTGTATGCTCGCCACATTGACGCCATATTTCTTGCGCAGGTTGGAGTCCATCAGCCGGTCGCCCACAAAGGGACAGCCGTAGCCGACCGTTATAAACGCCAGATGCATGTCGCTGACCAGATTGTTGTTCTTGCCCGAGCGACGCAGCTCGCGCTCATTGAGATTGTCGAAAAATCGCATCTCCATATGCTGCAGGCGCTTGCGCAGACGCCCCGAGAAGGTGCAGAGCATCACCACAAAAATCAGCAGGCCCACTATCCATCCGATTCTCATCGAGTGGATGGCGCTTATGGCATAGATGATAAATCCTAAGGCCAGCAGCAAGCGGAATATAGTCATCACAATAAGCGGCACGTCAAAATGGGCATTCGCCGCCACCAGACGTTCGCGCTCGGTCTTGCGCGAGGCGGGCATAGCCAGTGCAAGAAGGAAAGGTGCCATCAGAAGCAATGTAATTACCGAGGTGATAAAGCGCCCCCAACTGGGCGAGAACTCGAGCAGCAGTGGCTCGACATATTTCAGACACAACAGCATGATTGCTATCACCACACTGCTGTAAAGGAGTATGCGCCACACATACCGCTTCAGCACCGAGGCCCACAGCACACGTGTCTCGCTCTCCGAGTTTGCGTTCTCGCTATAGCGCTCTATAAGAAAATGCATGCGTTTGGGCAGATGTCTTTCGACAAAGCCATAGACCGGATCGGCCATACGTATAAAATACGGCGTAGTGAAAGTGGTAAGCACCGACACAGCCACCACTATCGGATAGATAGTAGGGTCAAGCACACCGAGCGACATACCCAGCGACGCGATGATAAACGCGAACTCGCCTATCTGCGTGAGGGAGAAGCCCGACTCCATCGCTATGCGAAGCGACTGTCCTGTAATAAGCATCCCGAAAGTGCCAAACAGAATCATGCCGGCTATCACCACTCCCGAGAGTAGCAATATCGGCCAGAAGTACTCGACTATGACATTAAGGTCGACCATCATGCCGACCGATATGAAGAATACCGCGCCAAACAGGTCCTTGACCGGACTCACTACAGCCTCGATTGACTCGGCGTAGCTCATCCCTGCGATTATCGACCCCATGACAAACGCTCCGAGTGCAAGCGAAAATCCGCAGTACACCGAGAACACAGCCATACCGAAACAGAGACCCAAGGCGATTATGAGCAGAGTCTCGCTGTTGAGATAGCGGCGTATGCGGTTGAGCGCCGACGGAAGCACGTATACCCCTACCAGAAACCATATTATAAGGAAAAACACCAGCTTGGCCACGCTCATCAGCAGCTCGCTCCCCTCCACACTGTTGTTTATGGCTATCGACGAGAGCACCACCATCATGAGCACCGCAAACAGGTCCTCGACTATGAGCACCGCGAATACCAGCGAGGCAAATTTCTTCTGCCGGAGTCCCAAGTCGGTGAACGCCTTTATGATGATAGTGGTCGACGACATCGACAGCATTCCGCCGAGAAACAGACTGTTCATGTGGGAGAAATTCAGCAGATGGCCTATGGCAAACCCCGTACACATCATCCCTATCACGATAATCAGAGCCGTCACCACAGCCGAGCCGCCGGTGTTGAGCAGTTTCTTGAAGCTGAATTCCAGACCTAGAGAGAAGAGCAGCACCACAATGCCGAGCTGCGCCCAGAATTCTATGTTGCTCTCCGTCGTGACCGACGGAAGATAATGAAAATGAGGGCTTGCGAGAAATCCCGCAACGATATAGCCCAGCACTACCGGCTGTTTCAGCCATTTGAACAGCACCGTCACCACGGCGCCCATCAGCAATATGAAAGCAAGATCTCTCACCAGGCTCTCCACCTGGATATCGCTCATCTCGCCGCCTCCGGATGCGACATCGCCTGTCGCGGCAGCCATTATCAGATTCAGCAACATATGTAATTTCGTAGATTCAATCCATCCTTATTGTACGCCGGCCATTATATCGACACCTGCGTGCCGAGCGATATCGCTATGGTAGGCTTCACATCGCGCAGTTCGGCAAACAATTTCATATAGTCGGTGCGCTCCCTCACGAGCACCACAAGATTCAGGCGTGTCACAGGCTCCATATAGTCATACTCGACATACACATTGCTAAGATGTATATGATGGCGAGCAAGCACCTCGCGGTATCCCTCGATATCCTCCGCTATCACCGACAGTTTGATTCTTATGATGCGCGACTCGACACCGGAATGCACATAATGCTCCCAGCGCTCCATCACCACGAGCACCACAAGTATCAGTCCGGTGGTTATCACCGACAGCCAGTAAAGTCCTACACCGACAGCCATGCCGATGGCCGCGATAATCCAGATGCCGGCGGCAGTGGTAAGCCCGCGCACCGACCCTTTCATCTGTATGATGGCTCCGGCGCCGAGAAAACCGATACCGGTCACCACCTGGGCCGCGATACGCCCCGGGTCGCCATTCTTGAGGCCCATATATTCCTGTGGAACATATATCGACAGTATCATTGCAAGAGTGGCGCCCATGGCTATGAGAGCGAATGTGCGCACTCCTGCAATCTGCCCCTTGCGCTTGCGCTCATAGCCGACACAGCAGCCGAGCATCAGACTCAGGCAGAGCTTGAACACCGACGAGACCGTATTGACTTCAATCGAGGTGATATCCGTCACAAAGTCGGCCCACGCATATGCGCCGCAGAGTATCATGTCGAGAATCCTCCTGCGGTTTATTTACGCATCGTAAACTTGCGCGATGCCAGACGGTAATTGTCGGCAAACAGTTCTACAAGATAATCGCCCGGAGTAAGAGCCGTGTTAACATCCCAGTAGATTTTTACTCCGCCGATTTCCTCGCCGGCATATTCGATTGTCTTGCGTGCAGTACACTGAAGCGACGAACCCTCGAAACTGAAGCTACCTCCGGCGCCGAGCAGTGTGCCCTCTGGCGATGTGATACGCAGGTAAATTGTCTTCTCGCCTACAGGAGTCGAGTTGTTCTGTGGTATGGTAAATGTCACCTCAAGCTGCTTGGCCTTGGTGATATTCTTCTCTGTCTTGCCGTTTTTCTTGAGCCCGATAAGCTGTACGCCGGTCACATTGAGCTTCTCGGCGAGCACCATACGCTCCGACAATGCCTCGACGCGCTTGGTCTGCGACTCTACACGGCTGCTCAGCTGCTGGTTGCGCTGCTTGATTTCTGCATTCTCGTCGCGCAGGGCGGCATTCTCCTTACCCAGTGAGTCAATCTGTGACACATAGTGGCGCAATATGTTTTTCAGAGTGCCGATCTCGTCCTGAAGCTGCTTGATGCGCTTCGAGCTCTTCTGCTTCTCATTTTTAAGTTCCTGAAGCAGCTTCTCGACCTTGGATTTTGCAGCCGCATACTTTGTCACCAGCGAGTCATTGGCCAGCAACTGCGACTGATTCTCATACTGTGCATACTGCGTGTTGAGCACCTGATACTCGTTTGCGAGCTGCAACTGCTCATTGGTAAGCTGCAGCTGCTCGTTGGCCAGTTTCTGCTGTTCGAGTTCGCTGTGCATCTTTGTCGTTGTCATCACCACAGCGACAATTGCTCCGACAATAAGCAGAGCAAGCACAACGATTGCAATCATCGTAGTCCCGGACTTCTTTCCCGAAGTCTTGCTGAAGTCATCAAATTTCTCGGCCATGACCTATAATTAAGCTGTGAAAGAAACGTTTTGTCGAATTATGGCAAAGTTACAAACTTTATTCCATAAACCCGTACCCTATCGCCAAATTCTTCATATCACGCCACTCGACCACATCCCGACGCATGGCTCAGAGGCCTCAGCCTCGCCACCCCATAGCACCTATGCCTCCGTCGACATTCGACAATCCACCGAAGCCCCCTTAAACAGCACATACCCCGGCCATAAAGCCTTCGCTACGAGTCATTAGGTGCAATACTCACATCTCGAAAAAAGTTGCCGGGCATCGGAGCTGTATGTCGCTCCGATGCCCGGCTATAAATAATTGTTATGACTATCGGTGGATTAGTCGGCGTTGAGGTTGACGCGCTTGAAAGCGACGGCAACGAGGCCCTTCTGGGTCTGTTCGAGGAACTGGCCTACAGAGAGCTTGCTGTCCTGAACATACTCCTGCTCCATGAGGCAGCTTTCCTTGAAGAACTTGTTGAGACGGCCGTTGGCGATATTCTGGATCATAGCCTCGGGGAGGTTTGCAGCCTTTGCCTCGGCGGTTTCCTTCATAATCTGGCGAGCCTTTGCAGCATCTTCCTCGGTAATCCAGCCCTTGGTGATGTTCGACTCGATGTGGTCGTCGGAGTCGAAGTGATTGGGGTTGAGACCCGCTTTTCTGAGAGCTGCTTCAACAGCCTTCTTAATCTGCTCCTGCTTGGTCTTCTCTACAGCTACTGCGATTTCCTGGTCGATTGTGGCCTGGGGAACATCCTCGCGGCTTACGGCTACGGGATTCATCGAAGCAATCTGCATGCAGATTTCGCGGCCAATCTGAGCGTCAACATCGGGGAGGTTGAAGCCTACGATAGCGGCGAGTTTGTTGTTGAAGTGGTTGTAGGCGGCGGTGGTGGGAGCCTCTACTACCTCGTAAGCGCCGATTTCAGTCTTTTCGCCGGTCTTGCCCGACTCCTCTGTCACGAGGTCGGCAACGGTGATACCGTCAACGGTCACTGCCTTGAGCTCCTCTGCGGTCTTGCAGCGGTTGGCCACTGCGAGGTCGAGAAGTTTCTTGGCGAGGTTTACGAAGCCTTCGTTCTTGGCCACAAAGTCGGTCTCGCAGTTGAGAGCGAGAATGGCGGCGAAGTTGCCTTCGTTCTTAGAGAGCACGCAACCCTCTGCTGCCTGGCGGTCCTCACGCTTGGCGGCAACAGCCTGACCCTTCTTGCGGAGGATCTCTACGGCGGCGTCCATGTCGCCGTTAGCTTCGGCGAGAGCTTTCTTGCAGTCCATCAAGCCGGCGCTTGTAAGGTGGCGCAGCTTGGTGATTTCTGCCATTGTAACTGCCATATTCTTTAGTTTTTAGCGGTTCGTAATTAAGATGGATTATGCCTCTTCGGCGGGAGCGGCCTCTTCAGCCTTTACCTCGGCTTCGGCGGGAGCTTCCTCCTCGCTGCGACGGGCAACGCGGCGACGGCCACGGGGAGCCTGGGCGGGAGCTTCTTCGTCGGCGGGAGCGTCGGCCTTCTCTGCCTTGCGCTCTTCAAGGCCCTCGGCCATGGCGGCTACTACGGTGTCGAGGATGAGCTCGATCGACTTGGATGCGTCGTCGTTGGCAGGGATTACGAAGTCAACGTTGTTGGGGTTGGAGTTGGTATCTACCATAGCGAATACGGGGATACCAAGACGGTTGGCCTCGGCTACTGCGATGTGCTCCTTCATTACGTCTACTACGAAAAGGGCCGAAGGCAGACGGTTGAGGTCGGCGATTGAGCCGAGAGTCTTCTCGAGCTTGGCACGCTGACGGCTGATCTGCAGCTTCTCGCGCTTCGACAGATTGTCGAATGTTCCGTCTTTCGACATCTTGTCGATGTTGGCCATCTTCTTGACAGCCTTGCGGATGGTGGGGAAGTTGGTCAGCATACCGCCGGGCCAGCGCTCGATTACGTAGGGCATGTTGATCTGCGATGCCTTGTCGGCGATCACTTGTTTGGCCTGCTTTTTGGTGGCTACGAAGAGTACCTTCTTGCCAGCCTTAGCTATGCTCTTGAGAGCAGCCGATGCTTCTTCGAGCTTGGCGGCTGTCTTGTAGAGGTCGATGATGTGGATACCGTTGCGCTCCATGAAGATGTAGGGGGCCATGGCCGGATTCCATTTACGCTTGAGGTGGCCGAAGTGGCAACCTGCTTCAAGGAGCTGTTCAAATGTAGGTGTTGACATTTGTGTTGTTGGATGTTGTTTACGTTCTGTCAATTTTACAATCCCGGGGTAGGGAACGTGTCCATCGCCGGAATTTAGATGCTAAACACTGTCGAGGGAGAGGTGATTATATGGTCTGTGCGGTCTCTCCCGTAACGGATGCGCCCTGACTGGAACGCCGCCACATGGAGAAAAACGACATTAACGCTTGGAGAACTGGAAGCGCTTGCGTGCCTTGGGCTGACCGGGCTTCTTACGCTCTACCGAACGCGGGTCGCGGGTCATGAAGCCTTCTGCACGGAGTGCGGGCTTGTCCTCGGGGTTAACCTTTACAAGAGCGCGGGCGATAGCCAGACGGAGTGCCTCTGCCTGTCCTTTGTAACCGCCGCCGTCGAGGTTGACCTTGATGTCATACTTGCCCTCGGCTTCGAGTGTTGCCAAAGGCTGCTTTACGATATACTGAAGTATAGACGAGGGGAAATATACTTCGAGGGGACGCTTGTTGATGGTGATGGTGCCATTGCCCTCGCCCATGATTACGCGGGCGATAGCGGCCTTGCGACGGCCTACTGCATTAACCTTTTCCATACTTCTTATTTAATGGTGTTGATGTCGATTACTTTGGGGTTCTGCGCTTCGTGGGGATGTGCGGGACCGTTGTATACGTGCATGTTCTCGATGATCTGACGACCCAGACGGTTCTTGGGAAGCATACCCTTTACCACCTTGATGAAGAGGGGGTTGTAGCCGGGCTTGATGTGCTTGTTGAACGACTTCTGCTTGAGAAGCTCGGGGGTCGACACACGCTGGCCGCCGGGATAGCCGGTATAGCGGAGATATTCGCGGTCGGTCCACTTGTTGCCGGTGAGGCGCACCTTGTCGGCGTTGATGATGATTACATTGTCACCACACTCTACGAAAGGAGAGTAGGTGGGCTTGTTCTTGCCGCGAAGTATCATGGCAACAACTGAGCAAAGACGGCCGAGAACCTGGTCGGTGGCGTCGATTACCACCCATTCGCGGTTGCACTGCTGCTCGTTGGGGGTTAATGTCTTGTAGCTTAAAGTATCCACGTTAAATCTTTAATTAATAGATGATTAGTTTGACTTGTCGTTGAGTTGCATTCGGCCAAAAATGCTTCTCCGTGCAAATCAATGCATTAATTTGGACATAATCGGTGTGCAAAGGTACGACTTTTTAAGTTCCCCGCAAAATCATTTTAATTATTTTTAACTCTCCCGACTTCGCCATACCCTCTCCTGCCATGTTGATAGTGTAATGCACCTGTCATATACAGACACGTTTTTTCTTCCGCACTTGCCCGTTTCTCATTTATATTGCCTAAATTTGCATTGATTAACATAAATACACTATGACCGACGTACAGGAATCGATGCGGCACATCCTCCGATGTGAAAGCGACGCAATTCTCAACATACCCGTCTCCGACGCCTACGACCGTGCTGTAGAGCTTATTATCGAGCACGTACACCGACGCCGGGGCAAGCTCGTGACCTCTGGAATGGGTAAAGCCGGACAGATTGCGATGAACATCGCCACAACATTCTCCTCGACAGGAACTCCCGCCGTAAATCTCCACCCGAGCGAGGCACAGCACGGCGACCTCGGCGTGCTACAGCCCGACGACGTGATGCTCCTCATCAGCAACTCCGGAAAGACCTACGAAATCATCGCTCTCGTAGAACTTGCCCACAATCTCTATCCCCGGGTGCCACTTATCGTGATAACCGGAAATCCCGACAGTCCGCTCGCCGCGATTGCCGACGTGACACTCTCCACAGGAGGGGCGCCAGAGGTATGTCCGCTCGGACTCACGCCCACCACCTCAACCACAATGATGACCGTTATCGGCGACGTCCTCGTGGTAAATGTTATGCGACTTACCGGATTCTCACGCGAACAGTATGCCCTGCGCCACCACGGCGGATACCTTGGCTCCAAATCTCGCGGCGAAGAATCCTCTACCGAAAGGTAACACACCCCACCCACTCGGCAGACAACTACGGAACACACACACAACAGCATCATACTTGACAATGCGTAAAATAATCATAATCGGCGAATGCGCCCTGCAGATTACCTTCGACGGCACAGCCCCGGTCGCATCAGCACCCCATGGCGTCCTGCTCAACGCCGCGGCGGCAATAGCCGCATCCGCACAGCAGGTAAGCCTCGTAAGCGAGATTGCCTCCGACCCCGTGGGCGACATAATACTGCGCTATCTTAACGACGCCGGTGTCGACACGGAAAGCGTCGACCGATACACCGGAGGAGCGACACAGCTGCACCTGCTCTTCTCCGACGGAAAAAGCTCGCGCTACGGAGCATACCACGACTCCGGATTCACCGTAGTATGGCCGAGAATAAATCCCGGCGACATACTGCTCTTCGGCGGAAACTACGCCCTCGACCCAAGAGCACGGACACGCCTGTTCGACATAGTGCGATATGCCCGCGAACGCAATGCAAAGGTCATATATGTACCCGACTTCGAGCCGGCGCGAGTGCGCAACATCACCCACCTCATGCCGGCTATCCTCGAAAACTTTGAGGCGGCCGACATTGCCGTGACCACCTCTGCCGACCTTCGTGCGATATTCCGCGCGAAAGACCCCGACGAGGCATTCCGCGACCACATTTCATTCTACACCGACACCATGTACAACCTCTCCCACGATGGCCGGCTTACAATCCATTCCCACGCTTCGCCCGACACTCTGCCGACTCTGGTCCTCACATCCCCCACCCCGGTGGCGCTCCTTTCGGCCCTGACCACAGTACTCCTCGCCGACAACGACTCTCCCGAGAAATAATCCCATGGCCGTCTCTTCCGGCGGCTATTCTGTAAAATCAAAAAAACGATATGTCAACAGCCCTCTCTACCGGTGCCCCCTCAGGCGAACTGCCGGTTATATCAAAAAATGCAAAAATAGCCATCGTCGCCGCCCGCTGGAACAGCCACATCACCACACCGCTTGCCCAAGGAGCCGCCAATCTCCTCGAGAGCCGCGGCATAGCATACAGCAGCTTTGAAGTGCCCGGAACTGTCGAACTCACCTACGCCGCAGCTCGCCTGCAGCCAATGTTCGACGCCGTAATAATAATCGGATGCGTAATCCGCGGCGACACCCCACACTTCGACTACGTATGCCAAAGCGTCACCGAAGGCATGACACAGCTCAACCTCAATGCCGAATGCCCGGTGATATTCGGAGTGCTCACCGTTAACGACGAGCAGCAGGCTATCGACCGAGCCGGAGGCCGGCTCGGCAACAAAGGCACCGAAGCGGCCGAAGCGGCAATCCACATGATCAGCTTCGCCGAAGCCACTGCCATCACTACCGATTCCCTTCAATAACCCGACAGTCAGCGGAGAAAACACCGCTAAGACTACATACAAAAAAATTCAATGAGCTGCACCCTAATCTTCACGGATGCAGCTCATTGCCATTTATTAACCAATGTATCTACGATACAATCATCTCTTTCTAAGAGTAGGATTACGCTTGCTCGATATCTGCTTTACGGCAGGCCTATAAGCATACGGTCAAGCGACTCATAACCCAAGTCGTTGGCCTCTCCTCCCGAAGTGTGGAGAGTCGACTTTCCCTGACCGATGTCAATGCGCGCCACATCCCCCAAAGCAACCTCCCTGGTGGTACCATCCTTTGATATCACCACGACCGCACGCTCGCCCAGAGCATCGGCAGGCATAGCCATGCAATAGATACAAGCATCGCACCAACAAGTTGTCTGTAGCAAAATCTCATAATAATCAGTCTATTTTTAACAATCTTCTACAAAGATCAGCAAATATCACACTTATAAGCAACTCAATATTATTTTTTGACTTAGAGTTTGTTTATTATGTTGACGGCAATAGAGGCGCATCAGTACATGCACCGATGCGCCTCCTCTTTGGGTTAATGACAATATGATTATATCAAAAAACTATCCGTCAGGCTCATAGCCGTTAATTTACTTTCTTGAGAGCGGGCTGTCTGACGGCGCAATACCTCAATCTGCTCCGGAGTCAGTTCCGCCGGCAGATGGGCCACAAATGCATCAAGTCGCTCGTCGAGTTCTTCATCCGTAGGGCATTGCGACATATCATATTCGTCCTCCATGCCATTGACATTCTCAGTATCCATATTGCATTATAAGTTAAGAGCTTGTTTAACAGTTGTTTGATTGAGAAAAAGCAAAGCGGGGATGGAATTCGGTTTCCATCCCCGCTTTTTTATGTATGTCAAGCGGTAGCGTGACCGCCGTATTGTCAATTGGCGAATGAAGCGAATATGTATTCGGGATTCATCACCGACGCATCGATAAGGCCGTTGTAGATGCACGACACGATACCGATAAGGATGATGCCGGCCACACATACAGTCATGGCCAGACGCTCGCTGCCGGCGCTGCGGAATGCAGGAATCACGCAGGCTTCCTGGTTGTTGATAAACATCGCCTTCACCACGAGCAGGTAGTAGTAGAGCGAGATGATAGTGTTGATCAACGCGATGAGCACCAGCACATAGAGAGCCGGAGTGCCCGGTTCGGTGGCGGCTGCGAAGATGAAGAACTTGCTGAAGAAGCCCGCAAACGGCGGGATACCGGCCAAAGAGAACATGGCGAGCATCATTGTGAACGCCAACTTGGGATTGGTCGAATACAGGTTGTTGTAGCTGTCCATATCCACCTTGCCTGTCTTGTTCTCGATAGCCTGGATTACACCGAAGGCAGCGAGGTTGCTGAAGATATACACAAGGATATAGTACATCAGCGAGCCAAGACCCTGGGTAGTGGCGGCCATCACTCCGAGCATGATATAACCGGCCTGGGATATCGACGAGAAAGCGAGGAATCGCTTCAGATTCTTCTGGCGGAGGGCGAAGAGGTTACCTACGGTGATGGTGAGGATAATCAGAGCATAGAGCATCCACTCCCAGGCCTTGCCGTAGAACGGACCGAACACCTGCACCATTATCACGAAGAACGAGAAAGCGGCGGCTCCCTTGGAGATTACCGACAGATACGAGGTGATGGTGGTCGGAGCGCCCTGGTATACGTCGGCGGTCCACAGGTGGAACGGCACAAGCGAGAGCTTAAAGCCCATGCCGGCGATTACAAACGCGATGGCGAGAAGTAGCATCAGGCTGTTCTGCGGATTGATTGATGCGGCGATGTCGGCGAAGTAGAGGGTGCCGCTCAGAGCGTACACAAACGACAGGCCCATCATGAATATCGCCGAGGAGAACACGGCTGTGAGCAGATACTTGATGGCGGCCTCGTGGCTCTCGTAGCGCTGCTTGTCAAAGGCCACAAGGGCGGCAAGCGGCAGAGAAGCTGTCTCCAGACCGATGATGAAGAGCAGGAAGTGGCGTGCCGAAATCATCAGGTACATACCGAAGAGGGTGATGAGCAGAAGCTCGTAGAACTCTCCGCGGCGCACCTTCATAAACTCGCTGTCGGCCCACTGCATGGCCTGCACCAGCACGATGAGAGCGCCGATGTTGAGTATGTTCTTGATGGCTGTCATCACAGGCGAGGTGGCATACATGCCGCCGAAAGCCGTGGCCGAGGTCGCATCCCAGGGATATACGAATCCGCCGATAGTGACCAAAGCGAAGAGGCACACTGTGAACATCGACAGTCCGCGGGGTGCCTGCCGCGAGCTGAATGTGTCGAAAAGAAAGACCAATAAGATGAGGACCAGCAATCCTATCTCTTGGTGCATGACCAGAAACTGTGAATAATCCATATCTTATTATCTTACTTTGTGAGGACTTCGATAATGGGGAGGAACGAATTGTGGATCAAGGTGCTGATCCAGTTGGGGAAGCAACCGATACCGGCCACGCACACGATAAGTGTGATAGCCGACAGACGCTCCCACCATGTGGCGTCGGTGAGCGACAGATGGTGCTCGTCCTGTACCGGGCCGAAGAGCAGCTTGCCTACAACGCGGAGGATATACACCGCGGTAATCACAATCGAGCAGCAGGCAGCCACGGTAAACGCACGGTGGAACATGTCGGTGTGCTCCCATGAGCCAACGAAGATTGTCATCTCGGCAACGAAGCCCGACAGACCGGGCAGACCCAGCGAGGCCATACCGGCGATTACATAGCATACGGCCAGGAAAGGCATTATCTTCATAAGGCCGCCCATCAGACGGATGTCGCGGGTATGTGTACGTCCGTAAATCATACCGATAAGGGCGAAGAAGAGGGCTGTCATCAGACCGTGCGAGAGCATCTGGAGCACGGCGCCTGTCATGGCGGTGGTGTTAAGCATGAGGATGGCGAAGAGCACCATGCCGCAGTGGCTTACCGAAGAGTAGGCGTTGATATACTTGAGGTCGGTCTGCACGCAGGCGCTGAACGCACCGTACACTACCGAGATACCGGTCAGTATAAGGAAAATCCATGCCAGCTCATTTGCGGCCTGGGGCATCAGATAGATGGCCACACGGAAGCAGCCGTAGCCGCCGAGCTTCATGAGCACACCGGCGTGGAGCATCGACACAGCGGTCGGGGCCGAGGCGTGACCGTCGGGACTCCATGTGTGGAACGGGAACATCGCGCCGAGCACACCGAAACCTACGAATGTAATCGGGAAGAGGAATGTCTGCCAGCCGTGGGGTATGGCGCCGTTGGCCGAAATCTCAAGAAGGTTCATGGTCAGCTGTCCGCCCTCGGGAGCCGAGTGGTAGTAGATGCCGAGGATGCCGAGCAGCAGGAATGCCGAGCCGCCCATAAGCATAAGGGTCAGCTTCATGGCGCTGTACTCCTTGCGGCCTGTACCCCAGAGTCCGATGAGAAGGTACATCGGGATAAGAGCCACCTCGTAGAACATGAACATCGTAAACAGGTCGATTGAGATGAAGAACCCGAACACGCCGGTCGACAGAAGAATGAGCCAAAGGAAGAAATCTTTGGGCAGCGGATCGATTTTCCACGATGCGAAAGTGCCGGCAAACACGATAATCGCCGAAAGCAGAATCATCGCCACGGAAATTCCGTCGACACCGAGGGCAAGATGGATGTTGAGAGGCTCAAACCACATCCACGACCCGGTGTAGAGCATCGGAGCGTCGGCGCCGAGCTGGCGCAGATGCAGGAAGTCAAAGAGCAGATATACCGAAAGGGCCACAAGCGCCGTAGAGCCGATGACGGCCACTGTGCGCACCTGCTTGATGTCCCGGCAGAGGAACAGCAGCCCGAGCATCACCAGCGGGATGACTACGAAATATATCAGAATATTTGAGAATATCATAATTACTATATTTTTTCAGAGTGTTTTCGCATCAGTGATTACAGCAGGCAGATCCAGGCTATTGTACCCAGAACAAGCGCTCCGACAAGATAAATCCATACATAGAACTGCACGTTGCCCGACTGAAGTCCGCGAACCTGCAGTGAGGTCCATTGGGTGACTTTGGCAAAGCTGTCCATCGTTCCGTCGATGATATGGCGGTCAAACCATGCTATCGGACGGCATATGCACTGAAATATCACCTTGTGGGTAATCCACATATAGAGCTCGTCCCAGTAGAAGCGATGGTGGGCGGCGGTCCAAAGGCCGTGGAATGTATCGGCGAGCTTGTCGGGGAGAGGATTCTCCTTGAGATACATCTTTGTGGCCAGCAGAATGGCAAGCACTGCAACGCACACGCTGGAGATAGCCACCCAGCCTACCATGTGGATATCGTAGCTGGCGCCGTTCCATGTCACGAAGTGTCCGAAAGGTATGAAACCGGCCACACAGCTTACAGCGGCGAGGAATACCAGAGGTATGCTCATCACCACAGGAGCGTCGTGGGGAGTATGGTGAGCGCAGTCATGCTCTTTCCACCAGAAAATCATGTAGTAGAGACGGAACATGTAGAAAGCGGTCAGGCCCGCAACCATCATGAGCCATGCGCCCCAGAACCAGTGGTTCTCGAATGCGGCGGCCAGAATCTCGTCCTTGGAGAAGAAGCCGGCGAAGGGGGGTATGCCCGCAATGGCCAGACAGCCGATAAGGAACGTGATGTGGGTGACGGGCATATACTTGCGCAGACCGTGCATGGCCGTATAGTTGTTGGAGTGTACGGCATGTATCAGAGCACCGGCGCCAAGGAACAACAGAGCCTTGAACATGGCGTGGGTGAACAGATGGAACATCGAGGCCATGAAGCCGAGACCCTCGTGGATTTCGGGACGGGCGATGCCGAGCGATGTCACCATGAACGCAATCTGAGAGATGGTCGAGAACGCGAGCACGCGCTTGATGTCAATCTGTGTGCATGCCACCACAGCCGCATAGAATGCGGTGATGCAGCCCACGACAGCGATGATGTTCATCGCCGACATCTCAAGCAGATAGAGCGGGAACAGACGGGCCACCAGGTACACACCGGCCACAACCATCGTTGCGGCATGGATGAGGGCCGACACGGGAGTCGGGCCTTCCATAGCATCGGGGAGCCAGATGTGGAGCGGAAGCATAGCCGACTTACCCATACCTCCCATGAAGATAAGCACGAGAGCCCATGTGAGAGTCGAGGCACCGAGGAAAGTCATTCCGGAGAATGAGGTAAGGATGCCGGTGAACGGACCGGTGTAGGAAGCGACTCCGCCTTCATAGTTGGCCACAGCGGCCGAAGTGATGTCGAGGAAGTCGAACGTCTGTGTGCAGTAGCTGAGAATAAGGATACCCAGCAGGAAGCCGAGGTCGGCGAAACGGGTGACGATAAACGCCTTCTTAGAGGCCGACACTGCCGAAGGCAGCTTGTAGAAGAAGCCGATCAGCAGGTAGGACGATGCGCCCACAAGCTCCCAGAAGATATACATCTGGAAGATGTTGGTGGCAACTACAAGACCGAGCATCGAGAAGCTGAAGAGCGACAGGAATGCGAAATAACGCTGGAAGCCTTTCTCGCCCTCCATATAGCCCATCGAGTAGAGATGCACCATAAACGAGATGGTGGGTATCACGATGAGCATCATGGCCGATATCGGGTCGAGCATGAAGCCCAGACGGATTACAAGATGCTGTGTGAACTGTAGCCAGTCCACATTCCAGAGTACAAGAGCGGCACGTGTGCCCTCGGCGGTATAGAAGTCGCCGAAGAAGTAACTCAGTGCGGTCCAATAGCTGAGCACGAGCACGGTGCCCATACCGAGACAGCCGAGTACGCCCGCGAGCTTATGGCTCATCTTCATGCCTGTAAGGCCGAGCAGCAGGAACATGAAGAGGGGTATGCAGAGTATGAAGATTGATATAATTTCCATAACCGTGTCTTAGAATTTCATTTTGTTAAGGTCGCGTATATCAATATTGCGTGCCCAGCGGAAGAGGTTTACGATAATGGCGATCGCAAGCCCCGTCTCGGCGGCGGCGATAGCGATGGCGAAAAGTGTAAACATCATGCCCTCGAGCTGTCCGGGATATAGAAAGCGGTTGAACACCACAAAGTTGATATCGACGGCATTGAGCATAAGCTCCAGCGAGATGAGTATCGCAATCAGATTTTTACGGGTGACGAAACCGTAGACTCCGCAGCAGAACATTATGATGCTGGGGATTATATACATTGCTATAGGTAACTTGTCCATCGTCTTATCAACGTTTGCGGGCGATTACCACGCCACCGATTATACATGCGAGTAACAACACACTCACTGCCTCGAACGGCAGCAGATAACCGAACTTCTCGGTACCGAGCAGCACCTCACCAAGATGATTCATGGTGAAATCTCCGTCAAACGGACGGCTGAAGGTACTCCAGAAGTCAGGACGGGCCACCACTGCGTAGCCCAGACCCGCGAGTGCGAGCGCCGAGGCCACACCTCCGAAAAGACGGCGGCGCGAAGTAAGTTGCGAACTGGCGTCACCGGGCTTCGTCGTCAGCAGTATCGAGAATACCACAAGCACGACGATACCACCGGCGTAAACGGCAATCTGCACAGCGCCGAGAAACTCATAGTCGAGCTTGAAGTAGAGGCCGGCGGTGGCAAATAGCGTAAACAGCAGGTAGGTCGCCGCTCTAAGGATGCGACGTGTGGTGACAGTCAGTATCGAAAAGATGATAATCGAGGCTACGATTATCCAGTACATTACAATACTTCCAACTGATTCCATATATACGATTTAATTTTCTTTCTTTTCGGGTTCGGTTGCAGGAGCCGAGGGGGCCTCGGCCTTAGGTGCGGCAGGGGCTGCCTTGGGTGCCGCGGCAGGAGCCTTGGGCGCGGGATCGCCCGGCTGCTCGGGGAGATAGTTGAGCTGCTGCACAAGTTTCTCGCGGGTAAACACGGCCTGCTCGAAGTCGTTGCTGAACTCGATGGCGTCGAATGGGCATGTGGTGACACACAACTCGCAGAATGTACAACTGCCAAGGTCGTACATATACTTGTCGAGCTTGCGTTTCTTCTTTCCGTCGGGGAGGTCGACCATCTTGGTGGTGATGGTGATGGTGCCGTTCGGACAATTGCGCTGGCATGTGCCGCACGCCGTACAACGGTTGCGTCCGTCAGGAAGATAGATAAACTGTAGCTTGGCGCGGAAGCGCGGGGCCGCATACTGCTGATAGCGGGGTTCCGAGGGGTCGGCGCCCTTGCGGGAGTCGGGATACGACTCGGTCACCTTGGGAGTGAAAAACTCCTTGCCGGTGACTCCCATACCTTTTATAAGGCTTGATATGCCTGTGCCCAGTGATGAAAAATACTCTTTTACACTGCCCATAGATATGACTGGTGTTCTTTTTTTCGCGTACCGATAGCAAAATTATATGTGGTTCGTCTTTGCGGGAAGGCATCCGGCGGTCCGGTACGGCAATATTCTCACTGCCGGATGCTCCCTCTATGCCGGAGGCGCGGCCTATCTGACCTGACCTCCGAGGATATCGAGCAGCTCCGAGGTGATAGCCTGCTGGCGCAGCTTGTTGTATTCAAGCTGCAGCTGCTCGAGGAGTTTCTTGGCGTTGTCGTTGGCGCTCTGCATGGCCATGATGCGGGCGGCCTGCTCGCTGGCGACATTCTCGGTGAATATCTCCTGCACCACTGCGAGGATGAAGAGCGGGAGCACCGAGTTGAATATAGTGTTGGCGTCGGGCTCGAAGATGTAGGGGCGGCACTGCACGGTCACGGCGTTGGCGGTAAGTGTCTCGTGCACTACCGGCAGAAGCTGCTCGTTGCGCAGGGTCTGGCGGCTCATGCTCTTGAAGTTCATGTAGAGGAGATCGAGCATGTCGATGTCCCCGTCGAGAAACTTCTGCTGGAGAGCCGACGTGAAAGCCTTCACAGCCTCGCCGTCGCTCTTGGCATGGATGTCGCCGATTACCTCTACAGTGATGCCGTTGCCCGAGAGCTTGCGGGTGGCCTTGACCATCTTGTTGCCTACAGGATACAGGGTTATCTCAAGCGACGCTCCGTAGCGCTCGCGCAACTGGTTGATGCGCAGCAGAAGGCCCTTGAAGATATTGATATTGTAGGCGCCACACAGACCGTCGTCACTGCCCCACACGGCGATACCCGCACGGGTTACATCGCGCGTAAGAGTCAGAGGCGAGCTGAATTCGGCGTCGGCCGACAGGAGATTGCCCATGATGGTCTCGATCTGGCCGCGGAAGGGGAGCAGACGGCGCAGCGACTGCTCGGCCTTGTGCATCTTGGCCGATGAAATCATCTTCATGGCGCCGGTAATCTTCTCCGACGACTTGACCGATCCGATACGGCCCTTTAGTTCTCGCAGAGTTGCCATTGTGAGTTATTGATATGAAGCGGTGCGGGGCTTTGACGGGCGCCCGCACTGCCTCTGTCGGTTCCTTTATTAGTTCTTGTAGCGGCTCGCTATCTCGCGGGCGGCCTGGGTGAGCTTGTCGGTGATATCGTCGGTAAGCTGGCCGGCTGCGATGGCGTCGAGCACATCTTTCTGGTACTTGGCGTGGAGGAGCTGGAGGAAGAGTTTCTGGAACTCGGCCACCTTGTCGAGAGGCACATCCTCAAGCAGGCCCTTGGTGCCGCAGAAGATTACTGCCACCTCGTCCTCGACGGCCATAGGCTCGTACTGGGGCTGGATGAGGAGTCGCTCGTTCTTGCGTCCCTTGTCGATGACACGCGCGGTAACAGGGTCGATATCGCCGCCGAATTTGGTAAACGACTCAAGCTCGCGGAACTGTGCCTGGTCGATTTTCAGCGTACCGGCAATCTTCTTCATCGGCTTAATCTGGGCGTTACCGCCTACACGCGATACGGAGATACCCACATTGATAGCCGGACGGATACCGCGGTTGAACAGTGCGGTCTCAAGGAAGATCTGGCCGTCGGTAATCGAGATTACGTTGGTCGGGATGTAAGCCGACACGTCGCCTGCCTGGGTCTCGATAATCGGAAGCGCGGTGAGTGAGCCACCACCCTTCACCTTGTCTTTGAGCACGGCGGGGAGGTCGTTCATCGAGGCTGCCACCTCCTGGTTGTCGATAATCTTGGCGGCACGCTCGAGCAGACGCGAGTGGAGATAGAAGATATCGCCGGGGTATGCCTCGCGGCCCGAGGGGCGCTTGAGGATAAGGGATATCTCACGATAGGCCACAGCCTGCTTCGAAAGGTCGTCGTATACGATAAGGGCGTCGCGGCCGGTGTCGCGGAAATACTCGCCGATGGCCACGCCGGCAAACGGTGCGTAGTAGCGCATCGAGGCCGAGTCGGAGGCGTTGGCGGCCACAATCACGGTATAGGGGAGCGCACCGTTGTCGCGCAGAGTCTGCACGAGAGCGGCCACTGTCGATGCCTTCTGGCCGATAGCCACATATATGCAGTAGACGGGCTTGCCCTCCTCATAGTTCTTGCGCTGGTTGATGATGGTGTCGATGGCGATGGCGGTCTTGCCTATCTGGCGGTCGCCGATGATAAGCTCACGCTGTCCGCGGCCTATGGGCACCATCGAGTCGATGGCCTTGATACCGGTCTGGAGAGGCTGCTTCACGGGCTGACGGAAGATAACGCCCGGGGCTTTGCGCTCGAGTGGCATGCGCAGGCGCTCGCCGCTGATGGGGCCGGCGCCGTCGATAGGCTCTCCGAGCACGTTGATGACGCGACCCAAGAGGCCCTCGCCGACGAGCACTGAGGCGATTTCGCCGGTGCGGCGCACGGTCATATTCTCAGTCACCCGGTCAACGCTGTTGAGCAGAATCACACCTACGTTGCTCTCTTCGAGGTTCATGGCAACGCCTTTAACGCCATTCTCGAACTCGACGAGCTCGTTGGCGCGCACATTTTCGAGTCCGTAGACGTGGGCTACGCCGTCGCCTACCTCAAGGACTGTTCCAACTTCTTCGAACGACACCTTTGAGTTGACGTTCTCAAGCTGTTGCTTTAATACTTCCGATATTTCGCTTGGGTTGATCATTCTTGTTGTGGGGGTATTTACTTGCTAAGGAGTTTTAGACGCAGCTGCCGCAGTTCGCTCTCGAGCGAAGCGTCGAGGCGCTCGGAGTTGACGTCGACGATGAAGCCGCCGATGATTGAGGGATCGGTCAGGTGGGTGTACTCCACAGTGGCGCCGGGGAGATGACGCTCGACCAGGGCATGCAGCTTGCCGACCACTTCGGCGGGCATGTCGGTGGCGGTGACAATCTTCACCAGGCAGATGTTGTTGGCCCGGCGGTAGATGTCGAGATAGCGCAGGGCTATCAGGCGCACGATGTCGATGCGGCGGTTCTCCACCAGCAGCTTCAGGAAGTCGGCAAAGACCGTGTCGGTGCTCTTGGCGCATGCCGCTGTGGTGAGCAGGCCGGTCTTATCTTCGGTAGCCACAAACGGGTTGGCGACTACTTCCTGCAGGCGGGGCTGCCCGGCAAAGGATGCGCAGAGGCATTTCATCAGCTCATACACCCTGTCGGCCGCTCCCTTTTCGAGGGCGAACTTGTAGAGGGCTTTGGCGTAACGGTTGGGGATAAGACCTTGGTCCATGTCGGTTGTCGGTTGTCAGTTGTTGGTTTCCATTTCATCAAGGAGGGAGTCGACGAGCTTGGTCTGGGCCTTGCGGTCGGCCATCTGTCCGCGTACAACCTTTGTAGCGATATCGAGGGCAAACGAGCTCACCTCGTCGCGGAACTGCTGACGCGCTTCCTTGCGCTCCTGCTCGATAGATACCTTGGCGGCGTCCATCACCTTCTGGGCCTCCTTTGAGGCTGCGGCGCGCGCTTCCTCGATTATCTCGGTTTTCATGCGGTCGGCCTCGCGAAGTATCTCGGCCTGCTGCTTGCGCGCTTCGTCGATATACTTGCTTGCCTCCTGGCGGGCGTTGTCAAGCTGCTCTTTGGCATTCTGCGCATACTCCACACCCTTGTCGATGAGATCGGCGCGGTCGTCGATGCTCTTCATGATGGCAGGCCAGCCCCACTTCCACAGTACGAAGAAGAGGATGGCGAATGCCACGAACATCCAGAATACCAGGCCGAATTCAGGCGTGAATAGTTCCATTTCAGGGATATGCTACAGATTAGAGGAAGAATGCCAGCACGCAGACGATGACGGCGAAAAGAGCCACACCCTCGATAAGGGCGGCGATAACGATCATGTTGCTTCGGATGTCGCCGGTAGCCTCGGGCTGACGGGCGATAGCTTCCATGGCAGCACCGCCGATCTTGCCGATGCCGATACCTGCGCCGATTGCTGCGATAGCTGCGCCAAGACATGCTCCGATACCTTTGAGACCTGCGTCGATTGCTGCGATGATTAATGCTGTTAACATAATTGTGTAGGATTTATGGGTTAATATTTTCTATGACTTTGGGGTGAGGAGATTCATGAACGGGTGGTGGTGGGCGCCGCGGGGACCTCGTGGGCATCCTTTCCATGGTGACCGTCTTCCTGCGCAAGACCGATGAATACGGTCGAGAGCATGGTGAACACGTAGGCCTGGATGAAGCTCACGAGCACATCGATAAGGAGCATGAACACCGAGAATATCAGTGACACCACCAGAGTGCCTCCGGCTGCCGCAGCGCCGAGAGCGCCGAGGATGAAGATGAGCAGCGTGAGCACGATTACTATGATGTGGCCGCCCATCATGTTGGCGAAGAGACGCACGGTAAGCGCCGCCGGCTTGGTGAAGACTCCGAAAAGCTCGATTACCGGCATGATGGGGATGGGGAATTTAAGCCACAGGGGCACATCGGGCCAGAACACTTCTTTCCAGTAGTGCTTGGTGCCGAATATGTTTACTATGAGGAATGTAATCAGCGACAGCACGAGCGTCACGGCGATGTTGCCGGTAATGTTGGCGCCGCCGGGGAATATTACCATCAGGCCCAGCAGGTTGGCCACTAGTATGAAGAAGAATACCGTGAGGAGGTAGGGGCCGAACTTGCGGCTCTTGGCGCCGAGGGTGGGCTTGATTACACCGTAGTATATGAACTCGATAAGGGCCTCGATGGCACCTGTGGCACGGCGGGGAGCCGTATACCCTTTCTTGCGGTACCATGCGGCCACATCAAGCACCATCCACATTACCAGCAGGCAGGCGATGAATATGGCGCAGACGTTTTTGGTGATGGAGAAGTCGAGGGGACGGTACTCCACCATCTGTGTCTGTCCGTCGACTGTCTCGGGACGCATCCCGACGAGCTTGTTGTGCCACTTGCTGTCGTGGCCTCCGAGACGGAATGTCATCTTGGCACCGTCGGAGTCGGTCACAGTATAGCTGTGTCCATGGCCGATACGCGACGAGCTGAAGCAATGCCAGTCACCCTGATAGTCGCGCACGATTACCGGCAGGGGTATGCGCACGTCGTGGCAGAAAGGCACTTCCCAGCCGTAGCCGTCGCCCAGATGCTCGAAGATAATCTCCTTGGGGTCGATTTTCTTCTCTTCCGAGCGGCTTTCGGCTTCTTCCGCCTGCGCCTCGGCACGCACGCCGGCCTCGTCCGCAATCAGCGACAGCGGGGCGGGGAGCAGCACGGCCAGCAGGAGGGCAAGTAGCAGGATGGTTCGTTTCATATCAATAGATGCATACAGATATTATGTCGTTGTCTACATCGACTATGCCACCGGCAACATCGATGCGTGCGGAATGTCCGTCATGGTCGTATACCACAGGACCCGGCACAAGAGTGGAGATAAGCGAGGCATGGCCTGGGAGCACCATGAATGTACCTTCGGCTCCCGGAAGCGACACTTTGCCCACTTCGCCCTCGAAGAGGACATCCTGCGCGGAGATTACTTTGAGCACCATATCCGTATGAGTGTTTTAATTGCCTTACAATCTTGTTGGTTACTTCACTTCGGCAAGCATCTTCTTGCCCTTGGCGATGGCATCGTCGATGGTGCCTACGTTGAGGAACGCCTGTTCGGGATACTCGTCCATCTCGCCGCTGAGAATCATCTTGAAGCCGCGGATGGTCTCGCTCAGGGGCACCATCACACCGGGGAGGCCGGTAAACTGCTCGGCGACGAAGAACGGCTGCGACAGGAAGCGCTGGGCGCGGCGGGCGCGGGCAACAACGAGCTTGTCCTCGTCGGAGAGCTCGTCGACACCGAGGATGGCGATGATATCCTGGAGCTCGTTGTACTTCTGGAGCAGCTGCTTCACTGCCTGGGCGGTATTGTAGTGGTCCTCGCCGATGATGTGGGGGTCGAGGATTCGCGATGTCGATTCCAGCGGGTCGACGGCGGGATAGATACCGAGCTCCGAAATCTTACGCGAGAGCACGGTGGTGGCGTCGAGGAAGCTGAATGTTGTGGCGGGAGCGGGGTCGGTAAGGTCGTCGGCCGGCACGTAGATAGCCTGTACCGAGGTAATCGAACCCTGCTTTGTCGAGGTGATACGTTCCTGGAGGGCACCCATCTCCGAGGCAAGTGTGGGCTGGTAGCCTACGGCCGAGGGCATACGACCCAGAAGAGCCGACACCTCGGAACCTGCCTGGGTGAAACGGAAGATGTTGTCGATAAAGAGGAGGATGTCCTTGCCTCCGCCATCCTGGTCGCGGAACTGCTCGGCGACGGTAAGACCGGTAAGAGCCACACGCAGACGCGCGCCCGGGGGCTCGTTCATCTGTCCGAACACGAGGGCTGCCTGCGATTCGGCCACCTGCTTCATGTCGACATCGGCGAGATTCCACTCGCCTTTCTCCATGCCTTCGGTGAATTTCTCACCGTATTTCATAACGCCGCTCTCAATCATCTCGCGCAGCAGGTCGTTGCCTTCGCGGGTACGCTCTCCCACACCGGTAAACACCGAGAATCCGTTGTGGCCTTTGGCGATATTGTTGATAAGCTCCATGATGAGCACCGTCTTTCCTACGCCGGCACCGCCGAACAGACCGATTTTGCCACCCTTGGAGTAGGGCTCGAGAAGGTCGATGACCTTGATACCGGTATAGAGAATCTCGGTACCGATGGTGAGATCGTCGAACGCGGGGGCCGGCTGATGGATGGGGCGCAACGACTCGCGATTAAGTTCGGGCAGGTGGTCGATGGCATCGCCGAGCACGTTGAGCAGGCGTCCCTTCACCTGGTCGCCGGTAGGCACCGCGATAGGACGTCCGAGATTCTCCACGCGTACGCCACGCTGCAGACCGTCGGTACTTTCCATAGCCACACATCTCACGGTGTCCTCGCCGATGTGTTGCTCGACTTCCAGGATGAGGTCGGTGCCATCATCCTTGGGTACACGCAGAGCCGTGTAAATAGGCGGGACGAGATTGTCCTCGCCTTCGAAGGTGACGTCGACCACAGGGCCGATCACCTGAGCTACTGTTCCGAATTTATCGCTCATTGTTAGGTATATGACGTTGAGAGGGGGTTAATATGCGTTTTGTTACTGATTAGAAGTGGAGGCCGAAGCATACCACCAGCACCATCAGCACGAGGTTGACAAGGTTGATGGGGAGGAGGTATTTCCACTCAAGGGCGAGCAGCTGGTCGATACGCAGACGGGGGAATGTCCACTTGAACCAGATGATGATAAACGAGATTGCAATCGCCTTGGCTATGAACCATATGGTCGAAGGAATCCAGTCCATCACGCCATTGAAGGCATCCCAGCCCGGGATGTGGAGGGGGGCCCATCCGCCGAAGAAGAGCAGGGCGGCCACGCCCGATACGATAAAGAGATTGAGGTATTCGGCCAGATAGAAGAAGCCGAAGTGGATACCCGAATACTCAGTATGGTAACCGGCGGTAAGCTCGCTCTCGGCCTCGGGAAGGTCAAACGGGCCACGGTTGGTCTCGGCAGTACCGGCGATGACGAAGATTACAAATGCGATGATAGCGGGAATGTGGCCCGAGAATATGAACCACATGCCGTCGCTCTGCATCTGACATATCTCAGAAATCGACATCGTGCCTGCGAAAGCTACCATTGTAATAACCGACAGACCGAGAGAAAGTTCGTAGCTGACCATCTGTGCGCCCGAACGGAGAGCGCCGATAAGGGTGAACTTGTTGTTGGACGACCATCCGGCGAGCAGTATGCCGAGCACTCCTATCGAGCTGACAGCCAGCAGGAAGAAGATGCCGATATTGAAGTCGACAATCTGCAGTCCGCTACCCCATGGGAGCATCGAAAAACAGAGCATCGAGGCCAGAATCACCAGATAAGGCGCCAGGGCAAACAGGAATTTGTCGATATGGTTGAGCGAGATAAGCTCCTTGATAAGGATCTTGAACATGTCGGCTACCGACTGCAGCACACCCCATGGGCCCACACGGTTGGGGCCTCGGCGGCACTGGAATGCGGCGCAGACCTTGCGCTCGAAGTAGATGTAGAAGAGTGCGAGCACCGAATAGGCAAGGAGCAGCAGCACGCCGATGAGCACACACTCAATGGTCACGGCCACCCAGGGTGCGCACCATGAAAGAAGCCACTGATTGAGCCACTCGGCTCCGTGAGATAGTTCTAACATATATCTTGATGTTCTTTGTATTCTTTACTTGAACTGATTATATCCTCGTCCCCGGCCGATCAGCGGTCGATATCGGGCACAACGTAGTCGAAGGTACCTCCGATGGTGATAAGGTCGGCAATCTTGCCGCCCTCTGCGGCGTGGGGAACGATGCCGGCGAGATTCATACACGGAGAGTTGAACTTCACGCGCCAGGGCTTCTGGTCGCCGTGGCTCTCGATATACACGCCGAATGCACCGCGGCTGGCCTCTACCTGCTGGAACCAGTGTCCATCGGGGAGCTTGATAATCTTGGGCACCTTGGCGCAGATGTCGCCGTCGGGGATGTTGTCGACAAGCTGCTCGAGTATGCGGCAGCTCTGCTTGATTTCCTCGACACGCACGAGATAGCGGGCCATGGAGTCGCCTTCGGGGAGGGTGATTTCATCGAACTGAAGCTCGGAATAGATGCCGTAGGGGGCAGTCTTGCGCACGTCGCATGCCCAGCCCGAGGCGCGTCCTACAGGACCGGTGGCGCCGTAGCTGATGACATCCTCCTTGGAGAGCACGCCTACGCCCTTCATACGGTTGTGGGCAATGACGTTGCCGGTGAATATGGTGTCGTACTCCTTGATTGCCTTGGGCATGATTTCGAGAAGTTTCTTCACGTCATCGACGAAGTCCTTGTCGAGGTCGTCAATCACACCGCCGATGCAGTGGTAATTGAATGTCATGCGCGCGCCGCAAGTCTTCTCGAATATGTCGAGTATGCGTTCGCGCTCGCGCAGGGTATAGAACAGCATGGTGGTAGCACCGAGGTCCATACAGAATGTGCCCATGAACAGGAGATGCGAGCTGATACGCATTAGCTCGTCCATCATCACACGGATTACCTGTGCGCGGCGGGGCACCTCAAGACCCATCGCTTTCTCGATACAGAGGCAGAGGCAATGACGGTTCTGCTGGGCCGAGAGGTAGTCGAGTCGGTCGGTGAAGTGGAGTGTCTGCATGTAGCCGAGTCCCTCGCAGAGTTTCTCGATACCGCGGTGGATATATCCGAGATAGAGGTCGATTTTCTTGATGGTCTCGCCGTCGACTGCTGTGCGGAAGCGGAGCACGCCGTGTGTGGCGGGGTGCTGCGGGCCGATGTTGACCACGAAATCCTCGGGGGCGAATACCGTGCGCTTCTCCTTTACGATTGTTCCGTCGGGCTTCTCTACATAAGAGTATGTGATGTCGTCGACAGCCTCGTGGTCGAGACGCACGGGGTTGGTCTCGGGCGATGCGTCGTAATCCTTGCGCAGGGGGTATCCTACCCAGTCGTTGCGCAGGAACAGGCGCCGCATGTCGGGATGGTTGATGAAGATGATGCCGAAATAGTCGTAGACCTCGCGCTCGTAGAGGTTGGCCACATGCCACAGGTCGCTTACGGAGTGGAGCATGGGCTTCTCACGGTTGTCGGTAGCCACGCGTACCGATATGTGGTGGCCGTGGCGTGTCGAGGTGAGGTAGTACATTACGCCGAGAGTCTCGGTCCAGTCCATACCTACAAGCGACACGAGGTAGTCAAAGTCGAGTTCCGGATCCTCTTTGAGGGTCTTGGCCAGTGTATGCCACTTGGCATCGGGAATATTCACCAGCAGCCATTCCCCCTCCTCGAAAACGGCTTCGGGGAAGAGCCGGGCGATGTGTTCCTGAACGTTTGCCATATCTATGTGATGATTGGTGCGTTAATAATTATTTGACGGTTGCAGAAGTGAGTGGATTATTCCGACATGCCTTTCTCCTGCTCCACACCCTCTTTTACGAGGGCTGCGGCGGCATCGCGTGCGGCGAGGAATGCCTCGCGCTTCTCCTGACGGTTCACTCCGCCGAAGAATTTCTCCACCTTAATCTTGCGGGAGAGCTGCATGATACCGTATATCATGGCTTCGGGGCGCGGAGGACATCCGGGCACGTATACATCGACGGGGATTACCTCGCCCACACCTTTTACTACATGATAGCTATGCTTGAATGGGCCGCCGGAGATGGCGCATCCGCCACATGCAATCACATACTTGGGTTCGGCGAGCTGGTCGTAAAGACGACGCACTACCGGGGCCATGCGATGCACGATTGTGCCGGCCACCATCATGAAGTCGGCCTGACGGGGCGAGGCACGAGCTACTTCCCAGCCGAAGCGCGCCATGTCGAAGCGCGCCGCTCCAAGTGCGATAAACTCAATACCGCAGCAACTGGTGGCGAATGTGAGCGGCCAGATAGAGTTACTGCGCCCCCAGTTGATTAGCTTGTCGAGCGAACCGACCACGACATTTGTGCCGTTGGCGCGCAGCTCGCTGACGAGCGATTCTATATATTCATTATCCTTAAACTCGGCATAAGGCATGCCCTGTGCAGTTACTTCCATTCAAGAGCTCCTTTCCGCCAGGCATATACGAGGCCCAGCACTAAAATTCCGAAAAATACAGCGATGCAAAGCAGACCGTCGGTGCCGAGGGCTCTCATGTTGACAGCCCAGGGGTAGAGAAACACGGTCTCTACGTCGAACATCAAAAACAGGATGGCATAGAGATAGTAGCCGATGTGGAACTGTGCCATGCTCTCGCCACGCGTAGGAATACCGCACTCATAGGCCTCGCCCTTCTGAGGATTGAAGCTGCGCGGCGAGATGAGCCCCGCGAGCACGAGCGCCAACGCCACGAGGGCAACACCTGTAAGGGCGCCCACCACGGCGAGAGTAGAGTTCTGAATACCAAAAATTAATGATACCATATAATGATTCAAAATATATCTGTTTTGCCAAGGCCGCATTAACACCGCGCGCCTGAACGGCCACGGAATGACACGGTAAAGATAGAATATTAGCGCGGCGCGAGATATATGTACTGTAATACCACGTACAACACGCTGAATTTCAAGGAATAAACTTTAAGGTTGACAATTAGCAAATTGCTTTCTCCTAAAATCTTTGCAAATATACAGATATTTTTTCAAATGAAATCGTGTGGAATGCTCCAAACTTGGACAAATGGGACGACAAGAGTTAAATAATCTTAAAACATAAAATTCCGTTTAGCATCCAAGTGTGTGAAAAGCGGAAGATTAGCATAGTTTTATTTCATGTACTAACATCAGCAAGTATTGCATATCGATAACATATTATTGTATATTTGCAAAGGAATTACAAACAACATCTTAATCATACATAATACAATATGAAGACACGGTACAAATTTGACGAGTGCTGGAAAGAGGCATTGCGCCGGCTCGGTGACAGCGCCGGACATGTGGAAGCGCAGATACGACGATATCTCGAAGAGGGCACAGAGCCGGATATCGCCGACCTGAATTATTACTACGAAGGATTCGTGGCCGTATGGGTGCTTATAAAGGCCCAGATTGATGCTCGCAAAGAGCGCAATGCACGCGCCCGTGAGCGTCGCCGCATGCGTCGCGATGCTATCCTGGAGGCAGAGGAAGCAAAAAAGCGCCGCCGTGAGGCGGAGGCTGCACGCAAGGCGGAGGCCGAGCAGGTTGAAAAGCAGCGAATAGCAGACGAACGTAAAGCCCGACGCCGTGAGGAACGCCTGCGCAAAGTCGCTCCGCGCCGCGACAGTATATCGTCATCGCCGGCCATGACAAAACCGGCGCCCTCCCCTACCCCGACATTTGCATCTCGTTTCCGCGGCCCGGGCATCGCAACGCCACGGGTGGCGGCAATAAGATGAGTTGTTCAGATTGTCGCCGGGCGATAAAATAACGAGGCTGCGCCGTAAGGGTTGGTTACGACGCAGCCGGGGAAGAGACATAATCGGAAGGATTATGTCGGAATCCAGATGAAACTGTTTTATTCTATTACATAATGTAAGCGCGGAGCATCGGCAAAGGCGCCCTCCTTAACCACATTGAAGCTGATTGTCACCTTATGGGTGCCTACAGCGCCTGTGAAGTTGGTGTTGGGGCCGTCCCAGATGAGATTGTCAAGTTCGCCGCCGAGCGAGAATGCCCAGTTGGGTGCGGCCGGATTGGCCTGACCACGGAGTTTGAACTCGCCTGTGGAGGTGAAGTTGATGTCGGCCGAGAAGGTGGCGCAGTCAGCGGCGTCGGTAGCGGGCTGAAGCACCTGCACGTCAGCGTCGCCCCATCCGCCGGTAGCGGTACCGATAAGCTCAAACTGCTTGATGGGAGTGGCTGTAACCTCGCCTGAGAGGATGTTGAACACCCATGCGTAGATACCGTCGGGCAGACCCTCGATATTGCCGGAGGAAGAACCCGAGCCTACAGTGCCGGTATACGACTTGCCATCCTCGCTAACCGTGAACGCGAAGTTGGCCCATTCCGCACCACCCCATGAGGGTTTGTCGGTCATCTTGCAGCCCCATCCGCTGAAGGCCACGAATCCGCCGTAGTTGACATAATCCTTGGTGGTGAGGACTGCCGGAGCGACGTCGCCTCCCTGAGCGTTGCCGAGGATATAGACTACCTCATAGGCGAGCTTGATATCGTAGGTGGGGCGCAGTTCGGTATAGTTGTCGTTGGGGTTGGTGATGTTGATGGAGATCATGTAAGGCTCCTTCTGGACTACGTTGATGGTGCCGGGCTGTCCGCCGAGCACAAGGCTGCCCTCGGTGTCCTCGGCCACTTCGGGGCCGAAGCACTGGGCGGCAACGGGGTTGGCCACCATCGAGCCGGGCACTACCTTCCAGTTGATGCCCTCGAGGTCTACATCGAACACGGCAGAGAATTTCGGATCGTTCCACACGGAAGCGCCGGAATTTTTCATCTCATATCTTACCGACGGGTCGTCGGCATTGACAATCCAGTAGCTGTTTTCGGGAGCGTAGGCATACTGTACGGGCTTGAAGCTGACGGTACCGGTAGTGCCGACAGTGCCGAGCAGAGCCGAAGTCTGGTCCTTGACAGAGTATGCGTCGAAGCGCACAGCCATGGGCTGAGCCGCGTCGCTTGGACCATAGAGTCGGTGGAAGATCACATTGAAGGCTTCGGCCGACAGACCGAGAGAGCGCAGAGCGCCCGACTGGGCGGGGAGCTCGGTGAGCACGGTGTCGATGCGTGCGGCGGGATTGGACAGGTCGGCCTCGGATTTTGCCACGAGCATGCTCACCTGAAGGTCGTATCCGGCGGGCTGCTCATCGAGACGGCTGATGTTGAGCACGGGCATCATCTTGGCGAGGTCGGTCTTCTCGGCATTGACGTCGAACAGAGAGCCGGGAGCGTATACGTCGGTGCCCGACACAGCGTCGGCGGGGAGTACGTCGGGCTGTGGAGTCACCTGGGGCTCTCCGGTGTATTCATCGTCGGAGCAAGCGGCAAAGCCTACGGCCAGCACACCGAGAAGCCATATATTTGAGCGAAGTTTCATAAATGTCTGTGGTTAATATTGATTTTTGGAAACTCCTCCGGAACCGACAGGGACGAGCCTTGGCGGCTCCGGAGAAACTGTATGGTTTATCACTCGGCGTCGGGACCCGACACTGCTTTGAAAGTCACATTCTTGGCCTTGAGGTTGACGGTCATCTTGACCCATCCGCCGGCCCAGTCGGCAATATCAAATGAGCCTTTGCCCTCCATGATGTCGCCGGAGAACACGCCGTCGGTCATCTTGATGGCAACAGGAGCGTCATCCTTCTGGGGACCCCAGGAGTTATCTTCCCAGTTGTCAAGAAGCGTATAGAAGCGGAACTGGAACTTACCTGCGGGAATATCGAATGTGCCATGGTAAATCTTCGAGTCGATACCGTCCTTGCTTTCGAAGAGCATCCAGTCCTTATAGTGCTCGGCATTGGCGGGAGTAGGACCAACCCAGCCTTCGGGAGCGCCCACGAGGTAGATCCATCCTGGCTGACGCACTGTAGGATAGCCGATAACGGTAGCGAGAGTGACCACATTGGACAGAATCGAATACTTGTCGTATGTGCCGGGATTGGCTGTAGGGATTGTAGAGAGCACGCGGCAGTAGAGAGGGCCGGTATAGCACTTGTCCTCGCGTCCCTTGTACTGCTCGATATCGTCGTAGCCGAGCATGGCCGAAATGCCGTCGGCAATATCCTTGGCACTTGCGGCAAACGATACGCTCTGCGACGATACAGGAAGCTGATAGTAAGCACGCTCGTTTTCAGCGCTGTAGACGAGGGGGGCCACCGAAGCAATCTCGGAGGGTAGTTTCTCAAACGACGGGTCGAGCGATATCTGGAGCGCGTAGTCGGGCACGATGGCTACTCCATAGTCGGGCTGCGAGAGAGTGAAGTCGACACTTCCGGCAGTCTCAAGCACGATGGTCTGGTTGGCCATCACGGGGATATTGAGAAAATCGTGGTTGGTGGGATAATCGGCCTTGGGCTCGGTGTCGTCGGAGCATGCTATGAATGCCATGGCGACAGCGGCGAGAGCAAGGTATGAAGTTATCTTTTTCATAAATATGCTTGAATGATTGAGGTAAAGCGATTAATAGCCGGGGTTCTGTCCCAGAGTGGAAACATACTGTGTGGGGATTGCATAGAGGTTGCGGTCGGCCGAGATGGCTCCGACGCCAAACTCAGTGCCGCCCTTCCACGACCAGTTGGCTGTAGTGAATTTGCCGAAGCGGATGAGGTCGGTGCGGCGATGTCCCTCCCAATAGAGCTCGCGCATACGTTCGTCAAGCAGATTGTCGGCATTGAGAGCCGCGGGAGCAAGGCCGGCACGTGCACGCACACGGTCGAAATAGCTCTGTCCGTTGCAGCTTACACCCTTGAGCTGGCACTCGGCGAGCATAAGGAATGTGTCGGCAAGGCGGAAGAGGGGGAAGTCGGCCGAGTTGAATGTGTTGACCTTTACAGAGCCGTCGGTGTTATAGTAGTTTTCTTCGGGAGTGTATACATATTTGATACACATCAGGCCTGAGCCGCCGGGCATGCCCCAGTCGCCGATGTCGCTGAGGTCGTTGGAGAGACCCTCGTCCCAAAACAGCCAACGGCCATCGCTCTTGGTAATCGTGCTGCCAAGCTCGGGACGCACGCGCGGGCCTCCCCATCCTGTGCCGTCGATACCGAGGCGCTTCTGAAGGTCGGCGCCGATGTTAGCGTTGTAGGCACCCATGCCGAGGTAGGTTGTGCCTCCGTAGCTCTGAGTGTAGGAGTTGTCCTGAGGGATGGCCCAGAGAATCTCTCCGCCGCGGGCATAGCGGTCGTTGGTGGCGCAGAAGAGGTACTTGTACTCCTTGCCGTCGTTCTCACCGACGAGAGTGTTGATAGTCGATACAATCTGCTGGCATGCTGCGGCACACTTGTCGTACATGGGAGTGCCGGTATATACCTCGGCGTTGATGTAGAGCTTGGCGAGGAGCATCAGGGCGCCTTCGCGGCTCACACGGCCATATACCTGGTCGGAAGCCTTGGGTATTCCGCCGTTGATGGCGTCCTCAAGGTCGGCGACGACTTTGGGGAACATCTGGGCGCGTGTCTCGGTGGGAGGAGTCACACCGATGGGCGAATCCTCGGTAGTCCAGGGACCGCGGCCGAAGCAGTCCATCATATGATAGTAGGCAAGCGCGCGAACCACGCGAGCCTCGCGCTTCATGAGAGCGATTTCGTCGGCCGGGATAGGATTCTCAACCGATGCGGCCTTGTCGATAGTGCGCAGAAACTCGTTGCAGAGATTAATCTGAAATGTGAAGCGCGACATAGCCTCATAAAGCCAATGGTTGTCGGGGCTCCATGTGCAGTAGTCGAGCTCGTCGAGACCTGCGTCGTTCCAGTTCTTACCGATGAAAGCCTCGTCGGTACAGAGTTCCTGGAGGTTCCAGAGCTGGCGGGTGTATACACCGGCGCCGCCGTCGTCGACGGAGATGTCGGAGTTGTTGTTTACACCGGCGATAGTCAGTCCGGCATAAATCTGGGCGAAGTAATTGTAATACTCCAGACCGTTGGTAAGGTCGGTGCGCTTGCTTGGGTCCTTCGGAGTGATGTCGAGGTCGCCCACGCAAGATGTAGCTCCGACAGCCAATGCGGCACAGGCGAGAACGGTATATTTTATTTTATTCAGTTTCATGATTTTATAGCCTTTTGGATATTAGAAAGAAGCTACCACACCGAGCGACACGGTGATAGGACGTGGATAGATGTTCTTGTCGACACCGGAGAATACCTCGGGATCAAGACCGTTGTACTTGGTAATCACGAACGGATTCTGCACGGCTCCGTAAAGGCGGAGACGGAGAGCATTGTTGATGAGCGAAGGCCATGTGTAGCCTACGGTGATATTGTCGCAGCGGAGGAATGAAGCATTGCGCACGAAGTAGTCGCTCATGGCGCCCTTTACGCCGAGGTCGTTGAAGATGAAGCGGTTGGCCATGAGGTTGCTCAGAGGCACTGAAGCAGTCGATGACTTGCTGACGTTGGAAGCCTCGAAGTCATTGTATACCCAGTTGCCGATATTGGCGCGGAGCACGATGCCGAAGTCCCAGTTCTTATAGTTGACCGAGTTGCTCCATGTAAGCACCACCTTGGGGTCGCGGCTGTGGTAGAGGTACTTGTCGGCCTCTGTAATCTGGCCGTCGCCGTTGCGGTCGACATACTGACCCTCGATGGGATTGCCGTCCTGGTCGTAGACCTGCTGGTATACATAGTAGCTGTAGGCGGGGTGTCCTACCTTGTGGGCCTGGATTGTACCTCCTGTACCGGCCGAGATGCCTTCGCCGGCAGCGATGAAGAATTCGGGGTCGTTGCCTGCGGTAAGTTTGGTAATCTTGTTTTGGTTCCAGGCGATGTTGAAGTCGGACGACCATGTGAGGTCCTGAGTGACAATCGGGCGTGTTGATACGGTAAACTCGATACCGGTGTTCTCAAGGTCGCCGATGTTCATGTTGAGGGCGTTGGTGAGGTTGGAGCCTGCGGGCACAGTGGTGAATGTGAGCAGGTCCTTGGTCTTGCGCTTGTAGAAGTCGAGGCTACCGTTGATGCGGTTGTTGAGGAAACCGAAGTCGACACCAACGTTCCATGTGTGTGTCTCCTCCCACTTGATGTCGGTGTTGTAGCCGTTGGGCTTGAGCACATTGATGAATGCGTAGTCAGAGCCATACTGGCCGCGGAGCGACTCGGGTATGGGGTTGGGATATGATGTGGTGTTGGGCTCGAGGTTGCCGTTATTGCCGATAACGTATACAGGGAGGTAGGGGAAGAAGTCGTCGCCGAGATCCTGCTGTCCGGTGACACCGTAGCCTACACGCAGCTTGAGGTCGGAGAGCACGGGACGGAGCGAAGCCATGAAGTTTTCGTCGATAAGGCGCCATGCGAGAGCTACAGAGGGGAATGTGCCCCAGCGGTGGTCCTTAGAGAAGCGCGATGTACCGTCGCGGCGTACGGTCACGGTAAGGAGATACTTGTCCATGAATCCGTAGTTGAGTCGGCCGAAGAAGCTGACGAGAGCAAGGTCGTTGCGGTAGTAGCTTGTTGGATATGCCTGGAAGTTGTTGTATTCGCCTGAGTTGATACGGGTAAGGCTGTTGCCCTGCCAGCGGAACGACTGCCATGAGTAGCCGGCGGTAACATCAAGGTTGGAGCGGATGCTCTCAAACTCTTTCTTATAATTAAGGTAGAAGTCGAGGAGGAGGTTGGCCTTCACCTGGTGTTCGTGGAATGTGCGGCCCTGTCCGTCGCGAGTCGACTTGATGTCATATTTTCCTGAGCCAATCTGGTCGGGAGCCACCAGCACATCGCCTACGTAGGGGAGGTCGGAACCGTTTTTCCACGACATAGGAGAATATGCGTTGTGGATATTGTCGACATTCGAGCGCGAGATGTCGTAGCCGAGGTTGAGGTTGGCGTGTAGCTCGGGGAGCCAGGGGAGAGCGCCGTCAATCTGGAGGTTGCCGATTGACTGGAACACCTTGGACTGCGAGTCATACTCCTTGAGAAGCGAAACCGGGTTGAGTGCCTTCAGAGTGTTGATTGACGATCCAGGGGTGTCCGGGCCCGCTACGGCAGTACCGGCATAGGTGGTATAGTTGAGGAATATGTTGCCGTCGGGAGCATATACGGGGAGCGTCGGGTTGAAGCTCACGGCACTACCAAGAGCCGACTCCTCGTAGAAGCGGTTGTTGATGTATGCGCCGCGGAGGTTGGCGTTGATAGAAAGGAGTCCGTTGAAGAACTTGGGCGAAAGGTTGAGGCCGAAAGTGGCACGGTCCATCTTGGTGGTCTCCACGATACCGTTGTTGTTGGTATAGCTGACCGACACGCGGTAGGGAAGAGCACGGTATGTGCCTCCGACGCTGAGGTTGTAGTCGGAGCTGACGGTGGTGCGGAGCACCTCCTTCTGCCAATCGGTAGAAGTGTTGCCGAGGGCGTTGGCCTGCGATGAGCCTTCGCCATATTCATTGATGATGAAGTTGCGGAACTGCGATGCCGACATCATGTCCATGTAGTTGCGCGGAGTGTTGATGTACATGTTGGCTGCGAAGTTGACTGTCGGCGCGCCCGAGCTACCCTTCTTGGTGGTGATGATAATCACACCGTTGGAGGCACGGCTACCGAAGATTGCGGTTGCCGATGCATCCTTGAGGATTGTCATCGACTCGATGCTCTCGGGGTTTACGAGCGACAGAGGGTTGGATGAGCCCAGAGTGCCCTTTGTGTCCATGGGCACACCGTCGATAACAATAAGAGGCTCGTTGGATGCCGAAAGCGAGGCACCGCCACGAATCTGGATGTTGGCCTTGCCTTCGGGCTGACCGCCGGCGGTAGTTACAACCACACCGGGCGAACGTCCTACGAGGAGATCCTGGGCCGAAGTCGACAGACCGGCCTGCACCTCAGAGGGCTTGATGGCCGACACAGCGCCTGTGGCGTCGCTCTTCTTCACTGTACCATAGCCGATGGCTACGACCTCGTTGAGCATAACCGAGTTTTCGGATAGCACAACGTCGATTGTAGTGCGACCGTTGACAGCTACGTTCTGAGTGTCGTAGCCTACATAGGAAAATACGAGAGTGGCGTTGGCATCGACGTCGATACGGTAATTGCCGTCGAAGTCGGTGGCTGTGCCCTGCTGGGTGCCTTTTGCGAGCACACTCGCCCCAATCAGGGGTTCGCCGGTCTTGTCAGTGACAGTACCTGATACTGTAATCTTCTGTGCAAGAGCCGGGAATGAAAGACACAGGACCATAATGGCCACAAGCCATGCCTTCCGATTCATCTGGAAACAAATGTTCTTCATGCAAGAGTTTGTTTAAATAAATATTAGTTGATATGTTGCTATAAGACTTGAATTTATTCCATGCGCTTACACGCATGGACGGGCATATGCCCGTGAATCCGGAGAGATGGGACAGAGGTACACGGGCAAATAATCTTATACCCGCGAAATGTTAAAATCTTATATTTGGTTAACTTAATAAAAACTATCTTCAGACAAAAGCGTTCGAAATTATTATATATCGACGCTCTGTTCGGGCGCAAATATAGCTCATTTAAGGAAAATTCGGCAAATAAAGATTTAAGAATAATATTCAATTTCACATTTTTTAACCTAAATAAAAATTTAGGGAATCTCCCGGAAGTCAGGAATGCATAAGAAATCAGTGAATCACAATTCCGGTGAGCACCGGGCGACCGATTGCAGCATTGATGTCTGCGGTAAGGCGCTCGCGGCAGAATGAGAGCTCCTGCTTAAGGGGCGCCGACGAAATGTATACATGCAACACACCCTTGTCGACATAGCGACGTGTGGTGTAGCGGTTTATCACATGCCCGACCACCTCGGGCCACAGGTAGGCCGCCCGCTGCTCGTCGACAGTGGTCGTGAGCCCTTCATGGCTGAGATATTCGTCGATAATCTGGTTGACTGACTTAGGGTCGGTACGCTTCATGGCAATAATGAGTTTCAGAGACGGGAAAATACCCCGGAGTCGACATTCCACAGCGAATAGTCGGAACCGGTGCGGCGTATTATTCCGTCGAGATGCGTGCGGTTGGTGTCGGTGATGAATATCTGGCCGAACCCGGCGCCGGCCACGAGCTCCATTATGCGCTCCACGCGTGTAGCGTCGAGTTTGTCGAAAATGTCGTCGAGCAACAGTAGCGGGCGCATGCCGACATTCTCTCGCAGAAAGTCGTACTGGGCGAGTCGCAGGGCTATGGCATATGTCTTACACTGTCCCTGCGATGCAGCCCTGCGCATCGGCATTCCGTCGATAAGCATTTCAAGGTCATCGCGATGAGGGCCGACCGAGGTGTGGCGCACAGCCTCGTCGCGTCTCCTTGCCGAGTCGAGCAGAGATGAAAGCGTGGCGCCGGAGTTGAGCGAACTGTCGTAGCGGAGCTCTACCTGCTCGGCGCCGTCACCGGCAATCGCCGAATAGTATCGGCTGAATATCGAGGTAAGGCGCTCGGTCCATGCGGCTCTTGACTGATGGATTGCCGAGGCGGCGATGTCCATCTGCATCTCCACCGCAGCGTATAGCGAGGTGTCGGCGATGCCGTCGCGCAGCATGCGGTTGCGCTGGTCGAGGGCACGTCCGTAGCGTATGAGTGCGTCGAGATACACAGGGTCGGTCTGCGATATCACCATATCCATAAGGCGCCGGCGCTCGTCGGAGGAACCACGGATGATATCGACATCCTGAGGCGACGACATCACCAAAGGAAACGCCCCGATATGGGCCGACAGGCGCTGGTACTCCTTGCCCTGGCGTTTGAGCGACTTGCGGCGTCCGGGAGTGATGCCGAGCGACAGCTGCTCGTCGATACCGTGGCGCAGGTATGTGGCCCTGACCATGGCGAAGTCGTCGCCGCGGCGTATAATCTGGGCGTCGGTCATGCCGGAAAAGCTCTTACAGAAACTCAGGAAATATATGGCGTCGAGCAGATTGCTCTTGCCCATGCCGTTGTTTCCCAACAGCGCGTTGACTTTCGGCGAGAAGCACAGCGATGCCTCGGCTATGTTCTTGAATCCGTTGATATGTATCTCTTTGAGAATCATGGCGGGGAGTTTATCAGTCAAGCCCCATGTCCTTGAGCAGGTTGGGCCGGAGGGAGCGTGTGCGCGCTATGGCCTGCTCGTGGCGCCACTCGTCGATGCGCGCCTGATGGCCCGAAAGGAGTATGTCGGGCACACGCCATCCCTTATACTCGGCGGGGCGTGTATATATCGGAGGGGCGAGCAGTCCGTCCTGGAACGAGTCGGACAGCGCGCTCTGCTCGTCACCTATGGCTCCCGGAATCAGGCGCACTATGGCGTCGGTGATAATCAGGGCGGGCATTTCGCCTCCGGTGAGCACATAGTCACCAATGGTGATTTCGCGTGTCACAAGGTGCTCGCGTATACGCTGGTCGACCCCCTTGTAATGGCCGCAGAGTATAATGATGTTATCGAGCATCGACATGCTGTTGGCCATCGGCTGTGTCAGCTGCTCTCCGTCGGGCGATGTGAATATCACTTCGTCGTAGTGGCGCTCGGCTTTCAAGGAGGATATAGCGCGGTCGACAGGTTCAATCTGCATCACCATACCGGCCTCTCCGCCAAATGGATAGTCATCGACCTTGCGGTAGCGGTTGGTGGTATAGTCGCGCAGGTTGTGTACTTTGATTTCCACCAGGCCCTTTTCCTGCGCGCGCTTAAGTATGGAGCAACCCAGGGGCGACTCCAGCATCTCGGGCAGTACGGTAATGATATCGATGCGCATGATTTCTTTTTGTAAAACGTGTTAACTGTCATGCAAAGTTAGTGACTTTGGCCGACATTACAACAATACCGGATGTGGCAGAGTATTACTTCATGCATCCGTATGCCCGGCACAATCAGAATGGAGTGGGTATATAATATTTGCAAAAATTAGTTAAATACATATACAACTGCGATTAATTCGGGTTGTTTTAGTATTCTTTTTCATATATTTGCAAATATTCGGAATAATATCTGCATTATTTCAGAATCTAATCCGGCACATTCTATACAATGCCGCGACAAGGCAATAGCCTCATGAGCTAAAAAATGGAGAAGTAATACACTACAGCTATATTGATATGTACGAGAGATTATATGCACGCATAGCGGGCATAGCCGCCATTGCAACGATGGCGGCCGGCGCATCGGCCGACGCCGCGGTGCGCTATGTGAAAGCCGGAGCCGAAAGTGGCGACGGCCTGTCGTGGGCAACCGCCATGACCGATCTGCAGGATGCAATCGATGCGTCGGAAGCGGGCGACGAGGTATGGATTGCCGGCGGCACATACCGACCGACACGGATATACGACTCTCGCGTAGGCAACTCGCGCACATTTGTAGTAAAGGACGGGGTGTCGATATACGGTGGATTTGCCGGCACCGAGACCGCAAAGGCCGAACGTGCCGTAAAAGCCGGAGGGCGCCCGTGGGAGATGATCAACGAAACGATACTCGACGGCGACGACGATGTGGCCGACGTGTGGGAACGCGAAATCACTGCCGGCACCACATACCGCAACACATGGAAAAAGGAGGACAGCCAGATACCCGGCACACAGAACAATGCCACCCATCTGCTCTACCAGCCGGAAGTAATACGCCAACACACCGTAATCGACGGGCTCACCATCAAGGGGGGCAACGCAAACAATTACCGGGTGAAAGCCTCGGGAGGCGGCATATACGTGCGCGGCAACGTGAGCATCAGCGCGTGCCGCTTCTATGAAAATTCATGCTACCTGCGCAACGAAGCCTATATCAACGCTGCCGGCGGCGCAGTATACCTCAATGGAGCCGGCGACGCATCGGTGTCCGACTGTCATTTCGCCAGAAACTACGCATACGCCTCATATACCATGGGAATAGGCGGAGGCCTGTATGCCCAGAACGCACGGGTGGAAGGTTGCCTGTTTGAGGACTGTGTGGGCGAAGACGCCGGTGGCGCCGTGTATCAGAGCGGAGGCTCGCTGAAAAACTGCCACATCACCACCAGCTATTCCTCGGCAGGAGGAGGCCTGTACACCATCGGTGTGCTTGACAATAACGACAACGTACAGTATGCCGCTACCGCAGAGGATGTGACCGTGACCGACTGCCAGGGTCTTAACGGCGGCGGAATCAACGTAGCAACAGGTAGCACACTGACCCATGCCCGCGTATGGAACTGCAAGGCCGACGCAACGGAATATGGAGAAAGCGCCGGAGGATCAGGCGGCGGAATATTCTTACAGGGCGGCACCGCACTGGGGTGCGTGGTATACAACAATATGGCATTCCGCGGAGCGGGCATATGCATCCGCTCGGGCAAGGCCGCCAACTGCACAGTGCAGCACAACGCCAACCGCAAGGCCGACCCCGCCGTATCAAATATTGCCGAATGGCCCGAATCGGGAGCCATGAAAGGTATATCGAACTGCATCGGCAACCCCGACGCCGACGCGTCGAACTTTACCGCGCCGAGCGCATTCACCGGCCTTGCCACCACTGATGGACAGAAAGCCTCGCTCGCCTCGGCCGACTGGAGCCTGAGAGCCGGAAGCGAGTTTATCGATGCAGGGACATCCACCGACGGACTGCAGGAGGCCACCGACATGGCCGGCAATCCGCGAGTGATGGGGAGCAGCATCGATGTAGGCGCTTATGAATATGTAAGCGAGGCTGCACCCAACGCGTCTCTGACATTCAACGGCAAGAACGAGGAAGTGATAATATACTTCCGCACTACCGACGGAAACTTCAAGGTGAAAGTCGGCGACGACATGTACACCGTAGACAATGTGAAGCCCAACGCCGACAAGGGTGTGGCCCTCCCTCTCGGCGGCTCGACCGTAGCCGCGATATATGCCGAGGGACTGTCGCGACTGAGAATCGAAGGCCAGGGCCTGACCGCAATCGACCTGTCGAACGCTCCGGAACTCACCATGCTGCAACTTGGCAAGAACGAGCTGTCGGAACTTGACGTGACCCGCAACACAAAACTCACAGGCATCTATGCCGAAGACAATAATATCGCTGCCCTCGACATAAGCAACTGCACGGCTCTGCGCGTGCTCACCATGTATGGCAACCGACTGAACGGCACACTCGACCTGAGCGGAATGTCGGTACTGTCGTCGGTCGACATTGATGACAACAATGTGAGCGAACTGCTGTTGCCGGCCCATGCATATCTTGTAGAGGTAAACTGCGAAAACAACGCTCTTACCGACATTGACATCGCCAACCGCTCGGGACTGCGCGACATCAATCTCTACGGCAACCGTCTGACTTCGCTCGACCTCACGGGACTGAGCGCGCTTGAAGACCTCTATGCCGGCGAAAACGAAATAACCGAGGTGAAAGGCCTGGCCGACTGCAAGGCAATCGAGACATTAAATGTAAGTGGCAACCGGCTTACCGGTATCGATATAAGCGTAGCGCCCACCATCACCGGTCTATACCTATATAATAACGAGCTGACCGCGCTCGACCTCTCGGGCAACCCCAACATCTCGTGGATGAACGTAAGCGACAACCACATCGGCGCACTTGACATCTCGCGCCTGACCAACCTGCGCCTGCTCCACGCCAACAACAACGCCCTGACAGAGCTCGACCTAAGCAACTCGCCCTACTGCTCGCAGCTGACCGTAGGCGGCAACAGAATCGGTAAGCTCGACCTTTCGAAACTTACCGCGCTCTACTGGCTCAAGGCCGACGGCAACAATCTCAGCGAACTTGACGTGACCGCCAACACCTACCTCAGTCTGCTCGAATGCGGCAACAACCGTCTGACTGCGCTCGACATAAGCAAGAACACCATGCTGCGCCGCCTTGCCGCCGAAAACAACATGCTGACCACGCTCGACATCGCGGCCAACAAGGACCTTTGCGGCATATCAGTACAAGGCAACGCCATGGAGACTGCCGCCATCAACAACATGATTGCCAACCTTATCGACGTAAGCGACATGACTCCCCTTGAAGGAAGCGAGTGGATTACCATGCTCGACATCAGCTCTATGCCAGGCACCGCAGGGGCCAACGTAGCCGCAGCAGAGTCCAAAGGATGGAACGTGACAGCCAACGGAGGAAGCGGCATCGACAGTATCGACATCAACGGAGCCGAAGTGGCGGCCGTGACATTCTACACCCTGTCGGGAGTGGAGCTCGGTCCGGAAACACCATCAGCAGGATGCTACATAGCCCGCATGACCCTCACCGACGGACGCACCGTAGCCCGCAAGTATTTTGTAAAATAATATAATATCGACGGCGTTCAGGAGATGCCATCCACGACACTCCTGAACGCTCTTTTATCTATCCAATCATTTAAAAATTTCCGTATGAAAAAAACTTTACTCTTCGCTTTTGCTATGTGTGGCACTATAGCAGTCAACGCCATGGAGCCACTGTCGGCCGAACAGCTCGCCAGACTCTCAATCCAGATTAATACCTCGGACAATGCATTCAAATCCAATGCCACTGTAGGGCCGGAATATACCGACGAGAGCAATCCCACCACAATAAAAATCCAGAATTTCAACAATTCCGGACTTGCAATTTCTTTATTTGTAGACTGGGAGAATGCAACCCTATCGGCCGCACCTCAGACTCTCGGCTATGATGATGACTATGCCAATATGCTGATGGTGGTCACTCCTGAAGCGTCAGAGCTAAGCAGTCCGATGGATCAGGCGTTCCAAAACGCAAGGATAACAGGCACAATCAGCAACGATGAAATCAGGCTCAATCCATGGACAATCGTGTCAGTGCCTACAAGTTTTACATCTGTAACCAAACTATACGACAAGCCTTTCGACACAAAATTCATTTCACCCAACGCCACCATGTCGCAGGAACGCCTCGATTGGGATAACGACTGGGAGAATCTTGTGTCATCATATAGCCAGGATTTCCGCGTATATACCGAGGTGGACGGCACCACTCTGACCGTATACGGCTGGGACGACATGGAATCATGCGTGAAACTCACCCGTAAAGTGGACAACGGCACCTTTACCTATGAGAACAACCCTTCCGACCTGATTTACGCCGACAAAAAACGCGACTGGTATCTTTGCGCTCTGCCCGGCACAACATGGGATGACCTCGAAAATTTCAAATCGGAGAACGCCACTTCATTGGTGTCAAATCCGATTACCGACTCAAAGGTCATCACATTCAACCAGTGGATTATCGTAAATTTCGGCGAGAGCTACAACAATGAACGCTCATTCGGCTCCTCGGCCAAACTCACTCTCGACACTCCGCTTCAGCTCGGCACAAGCGGAATCGGTGAGACAATAGCATCGGGCGCCCCCGTAAAAGTAGCCTACTTCAACCTCAACGGCATTGAGACCGCCGAACCGGCCGCAGGTATCTTCGTAAAGGTATCCACCTATGCCGACGGCTCTGTAAAGACTGAGAAGGTGGCCCTGTAATCGCTCTTCCCCACAATCGCCGTCGATTGTAAACCAGCAGGTTGCAGCGATTTTAACATCTGAATGAATAAAAATCATAAAAAAGTTTTTGCGACTGCAAGATAATTGCTTATCTTTGCAGTCGCAAATGCCATCGGGGTGTAGCACAGTTGGCAGCGCGCCACGTTCGGGACGTGGAGGTCGGAAGTTCGAGTCTTCTCACCCCGACATTTATTAAGACAAACGGATTTAGCTCAGTGAGTTAAATCCGTTTTTTTGTAATTTGCAAGGAGTAATCAGTCGCCGCCCAATCAAGTGAAACAATCTCTTTTTCCGAGGGCAATCCGGGCACTGCACCCCGCGAGCCGCATGATACTTTATAATTGCCAAAAAATTGCGGAAACGGCTTAATTGTCGTAACTTTGCGGGAGTGGGAATACGCGCAACCGCACAATCCCGCTACGACAGGGAGCGGCAGAATGCGCCGGACACCGGAGAGACGCCGCCGACCGCGACAGAGACACGCGAACAACAAGGAATTTCTTTATATATGAAAAAGGTATTGTTATTAGGCTCAGGCGCCCTGAAAATCGGGCAAGCGGGCGAATTCGACTACTCCGGGTCTCAGGCTCTAAAAGCGCTGAGAGAAGAGGGCATTTCCAGTGTGCTCATCAATCCCAACATTGCAACAATCCAGACCTCCGAGGGCGTAGCCGACCAGGTATATTTCCTGCCGATTACGCCCTATTTTGTAGAGGAAGTAATCAAAAAAGAGCGTCCCGACGGCATTCTGCTCGCATTCGGAGGGCAGACTGCACTCAACTGCGGCACCGAACTGTATCTGAGCGGAGTGCTTGACAAGTACGGAGTGAAAGTGCTCGGCACATCGGTCGAGGCAATCATGATTACCGAGGACCGCGACCTTTTCGTAAAGAAACTCAAGGAAATCGACGTAAAGACCCCCGTCAGCGAGGCTGTCGAGAGCCTGGAGGATGCCAAGCGTGTGGCCCACGAAATCGGCTTCCCGGTAATGGTGCGCTCAGGCTACGCCCTGGGCGGTCTCGGCTCAGGCATCTGCACCAACGACGAGGAGTTTGCACGCCACTGTGAAAGTGCCCTCGCCTACTCACGCCAGATTCTTGTGGAAGAATCGCTCAAGGGCTGGAAAGAAATCGAATTCGAGGTAATACGCGATGCCAACGACCACTGCTTCACCGTAGTGCCGATGGAGAACTTCGACCCGCTGGGCATCCACACCGGCGAATCAATCGTAGTGGCACCCATCGTAAGCCTCACCCCCGAGCAGATAAAGATGCTCGAGGATATCGCCATCCGCACCGTGCGCCATATCGGCATCGTAGGCGAGTGCAACATCCAGTATGCATTCAACGCCGAGACCAACGACTACCGCATCATCGAAATCAACGCCCGCCTGTCGCGCTCGTCGGCACTCGCGTCAAAGGCTTCGGGTTATCCCCTTGCATTCGTTGCCGCCAAGCTCGCTCTGGGCTACACTCTCGACCAGATCGGCGAGATGGGCACCCCCAACTCGGCCTACGTGGCTCCGAGCGTCGACTACATGATTGTGAAGATTCCCCGCTGGGACCTCACCAAGTTTGTCGGCGTCGACCGCGAAATAGGCTCGTCGATGAAGTCGGTAGGCGAAATCATGTCGATAGGCAAATCGTTTGAAGAAATCATACAGAAGGGTCTGCGCATGATTGGCCAGGGCATGCACGGATTTGTCGGCAACAACGACATCCGGTTCGACGACCTGGAGAAGGCCCTCACCCACCCCACCGACCTGCGCATCTTCGCCATCGCCCAGGCTCTTGAAGAGGGCTGGACCGTAGAGCGCATCTCCGACCTTACCAAGATTGACCGCTGGTTTGTAGAGCGCCTGAAAAATATCGTCGACTACAGCCACAAACTCGGCGCCTACGACAAAATCGAAGACCTCCCCAAGGATGTGCTTGCCGAGGCCAAGCGTCTTGGCTTCAGCGACTTCCAGATAGCACGTCTCGTAGAGACGCCCGAAGGCACCATGGAGGCCGAGGTGCTCCGCGTGCGTGCCCACCGCAAGAGCCTCGACATTCTGCCCAAGGTGCGCCGCATCAACACCGTGGCTTCGGAATACCCCGACCTTACCAACTATCTCTACGTGACCTACGGCGCCACTGAGAATGCGATACCCTACGACATGAACCCCGGCAACAACATCGTGGTGCTCGGCTCGGGCGCATACCGTATAGGCAGCTCGGTAGAGTTCGACTGGTGTTCGGTCAACGCCGCAAGCACCTGCCGCAAGCTCGGCTACAGGTCGATAATGATCAACTACAATCCCGAGACCGTATCGACCGACTACGACATGTGCGACCGTCTCTACTTCGACGAACTGTCGTTTGAGCGCGTGATGGACATCATCGACCTTGAGTCGCCCCGCGGTGTCATCGTAAGCGTCGGCGGCCAGATACCCAACAACCTGGCCATGAAGCTCTACCGTCGCCACGTGCCCATCCTCGGCACCTCGCCCGTGTCAATCGACCGTGCCGAAAACCGACATAAGTTCTCGGCCATGCTCGACCAGCTCGGCATCGACCAGCCCCGCTGGAAGGAGCTCACCACCCAGGACGACATCGACTCGTTTGTAGAAGAGGTAGGCTTCCCCGTGCTCATCCGCCCGAGCTACGTGCTCTCAGGCGCCGCGATGAACGTATGCTACGACTACGAGCAGATGCACCGTTTCCTCGGACAGGCCGCCAAGGTGTCCAAGGAGTTCCCCGTGGTCATCTCCCAGTTCCTCCAGAATGCCAAGGAGATTGAGTTCGACGCCGTAGCCCGCAACGGCGAGATTGTAGAGTATGCCATCTCGGAGCACATCGAGTTTGCCGGCGTACACTCCGGCGACGCAACCCTCGTGTTCCCCGCCCAGAAAATCTACATGGCCACCGCACGCCGCATCAAGCGCATCTCGGCCAAGATAGCCAAGGAGCTCAACATCTCCGGACCGTTCAACATACAGTACCTCGCCAAGGACAACGACGTAAAGGTGATCGAATGCAACCTGCGCGCATCGCGCTCATTCCCCTTTGTCAGCAAGGTGCTCAAGAAAAACTTCATCGAGACCGCCACACGCATCATGCTCGGCGAGAAAGTCGACCGACAGGATTCGTCGACATTCGACATCGACTACATCGGCGTAAAGGCATCGCAGTTCTCCTTTGCCCGTCTCCACAAGGCCGACCCCGTACTGGGTGTCGACATGTCGTCGACAGGCGAGGTAGGCTGTCTCGGCAAGGACTTCGACGAGGCCCTGCTCAACGCCATGATATCCGTAGGCCACCATGTGCCCAAGGGAGGTGTGCTCGTAAGCTCGGGCGATGTACGCGGCAAAGTCGACATGCTCGACGCATGCCGTGCGCTCTTCGACAGCGGCTACAAGATTTACGCCACCGAAGGCACAGCCCGTTTCCTCAACAACAACGGTATAGCCACCCAGGCTGTAGGATGGCCCGACGAAGAGGGCACAAGCACCGAAAATGTGCTCGACCTCATTGCCTCTCACAAGGTCGACCTGGTAATCAACATCCCCAAAAACCACACCAAGCGCGAGCTCACAAACGGCTACCGCATACGCCGCTGGGCTATCGACCACAACATACCGCTGCTTACCAACGCCCGCCTCGCCGGAGCCTACGTGAAGGCATTCATCAACCGTCCGATGGAATCGATATCAATCACTCCCTGGAAGGAGTATTGATTATAGTCTACATACCCCATAGCAAATGCCGCAGAGTACATCGCAACTCTGCGGCATTTATTTTAGGCAAGGGCCTCACACCGCAAGGGTCGGTCATCTCCAATTAGCGAAATAGTCGCCGGGCTACGCCAGGCATGCCAAGGGACGGGGACACAGACCTATGGCTACGAACCGCTAACGCGGCTCTTACCATAGGCTAACGTTGTGGACGCCCCCAAAGGGGCTATGCGCTAACGCGGGGACTTGCCAATGTGACCATAACGAAATCGGCGGAATGCAGACAGCCATAACAAACTATGCACCAACATATAGCATAACAGATACAATCAAAAGAAACACGATTGCGGACTATACCAGGCCCACCCCACCTGCAACTCAACGCGTTAGCGCACAGACCACACGTTCTTAACACCTATCCCTTTGGCCCCATCCACAACCCCACGCGTTAGCGCATAGCCCCCTTGGGGGTGTCCACAACGTTAGCCCCACCCTGCGAGCCGCATTAGCGGTTCGCAGGGTGGGGTTGGCCTCCTCCCCCCGAAATGCCCGGCGTAGCCCGGCGACTTAACACCAACCGCGCCATTCCTCGACTACACTCCTTATACCCAGTACCGGCGTGTTGAATATCACAACAAAAAATCCAGGGAAGGTACACCATACACTCTCATCTGAATTTAAATGCGTCACTCCTTCAGGATATCAGAAGCCTAAACGTTCTATGTGCCTGAGTACATTGCCGAGACAGCCCCCGACACTCCACGGGGAGCGACTTTGCGATGGATGCCATATGTATGTCTGGTGGAATCCATCGCAATCCCTCCCTGAAAAGAGTATTGATTTGAATTACTGACAATCATACACTTATTTCATCAGCCACAGAGCATCGGTTCTGTGGCTTTCTTATATCTTGTCTAATAACTATTCAATTAAACTTTTTGACATTAAGATATGTTTTAATTTCTATTATATTTAATAATAAAATAAATGAGTATTTAATATATGCACACTAAGTTACTCGAATATTTAAGGGAGAATATCATAAGTAATCTTGGAGAGAGTCATATAAATGAGAATGGACTATTAGGTGGCGCCTTTGGAGAAGTCGTTGCACTATTCTTGCTTAATCGTCAACTTGGACTCCCTCAGAACTATGCAGAAAGATTTCTCGATATAATATTAGAAGATATCCACCACAACTATCTGATGCCTACCTACTGCAATGGACTTGCAGGGATTGGAATTGGTCTAATGCTTTTGGCAGAGAATGAATATGTCGAACTTGCCGCAGATGCACTCAATGACTTTGATGCCTATCTTTCAAGAGCAATAGAGGTATTCTCTATACAAGGCAACTTCGATTTATTGCATGGTGCAACCGGAATAGCGCTCTACTTCACCAAACGAAGCGACACAGCAATAGAGACTTCCCGTGAAGCACTCACAGCATATATCACCTCGATTAAAAAAGCATTGGTAAAGACAACAGGTGATGATGGGACAGAATACTCATGGTGCAGGATGAAACCGGACTTTTCACAGGAAGAACGCAATATATCTATGTCGCACGGACTTAGCGGCATAGCAAATGTTCTGGCACAGATTTATGCCAGACACATCCTACCTAAAACAGAGGAAAAGAAAGTCAAGGAGATGATTGAGGCGCTTACCCGCACAATACTCGCGCAACGTATCAAGTTCACAAAGTATCGCAGTGCATTCCCATCTTACTACAAGTCATCCGACGAGCATAGCCGATTCAGCCGGTTGGCGTGGTGCTACGGCGATCTCGGCATACTTGCCACTCTCGCTATTATTGCGGAAACAACCGGAAACTCATCGCTCTCCACACGCATCGAGCCTTTGGTTCTTGCAGAAACTACACGTCGAAGGATAGAACAAACTCTTGTGCATGACGCATGCGTTTGTCATGGTGCGGCAGGCATCTATGCATATTTCCGACATGCATCAAGCAGGTTCTCGGACTGTGTTGCTCTACATGACGCAGAAAGATATTGGAAAGACTATATCCTGGCTCTGCCGGTCGACAGGCTATGTTACGACCCTATATCGAAAAGCTACAACAAGCAATATAACATACTCAACGGCTATGCCGGAATCGCTATGTCACTGCTTGACGACAATTCCATATTAGATAAACTTCTTCTTTATGAAAGAATATAGTCCCGACTATGCTCCGCTTGACCGTGGATGCTTAAGAATGCCTCTGCTGTCATATTCCCTGCTCACCGAGTCTATGTACGACAAAGTGAAATATGACATGCTATGCAGCTCCGAGATATTCCGCAATAGCCTATACCATGCTTCGGCAGAGTTCCATCGACAGGTGACAACAGACAGCAAGAAGAACCAAAAGATGGAAAAGTCGCTCTATAAATATCTGTCACGTGCCGCCACGCGTTGCACACCATTCGGACAGTTTGCCGCCGTAGGGATATTTCATGTCAAAGACGCGACATGCCTTGAACGTCCTAACTTTCTGCCAATGAACAGCCATTTCACTATCGAGACAGCATTCCTTGAAAAACTAGCACTGAAACTATACTGTAAAGAAGCACTCACACACCTTACGCTTAGGCCGAATCCAACTTTGTTTGATTCCGGAAAGGAGTACCACTACGAGGCGCGTCCTCAAAACAGTATAACCCGCTGTTACACCGTAGAAAGTACGCCAATACTCAAGGCTATCGCAAGACTTTTAAAAAAACACAATTCATCCGAAGAGCTATATACCGTCATAAAAGATGAGTTTGATATCGATAGAGAGAGTTTCAATAACTATCTACTGCAACTCATAAAATCCGGAATCATAATTACTGAGCTTATCCCGCAGATTCTCAACAAAGAGTGTTATCTTCATACATTAATCACAATAAGTAAAAAATCAAAAACAGAAGATGTAACACGACAATTAACGGAATGTGCCGATTTTATTGACTCAATCAATGAAAAATCAGAAAATACAATTGATATCATAGAGGAATTCAAACAGCGGGAAGGGGTGCAGCAATTACATACAGGAGACGCACCGATAGTACAGTGCGACTCATATCTCAATACTTGTTGCGATTTCTCCATATCACACGAAACAGTAAGGCATATAGAGGAACTTCTATTCCTAAACAGAATGTTCTCAACGGATGTGACACCATATGCCTTAGTTCAATTCCGAAATCGATATGAGACCAAGTATGAAAATTCCATGCAACAACTTATAAAGGTTCTAGACGAAGAAACCGGTATAGGATACGTTGACATGTGGAGAACTGAGCAATACGGAATGTTTAAAGGATTAGTACGAGGTAGCAACTACAAGCCTCAATCCACATTCACATTGTCAAAAGTTCAACTCACGCTACTCAATGTTATAGAATCACGCGACTACAATCATTGCTCAATTGCTCTCGAAAAATACTTTAAACCCGATTTTACACACGAATTACCACAAGTAAACATCGGTCAATCATTCAATGCCATGTTCCAGATAATCGGAGATAATCGCAACGAATTCGAAGTGTCGGAACTCCGATTCTGCGGACCAAGCGCACTAAATCTCTTGGCACGATTCGCTGACGGCAACACAGAGATTGATCAACTGTGCGATGAAATCGCTATAAAAGAGAATCAAAATGTCGAAGCCGACGAAATTTTAGGCGAGATTTCCCATATACCCAACAGCCGTTCAGTCAACGTCCTTCACCGCAAGCCGTGGCACAACTGTTCCATAGAATATTTGTCTCCTTGCGAAAACAGGAAAAAGGCATTACCCATATCGGATTTGTGGATTCATATCAAAAATGGTGTAATACGACTATACTCAAAAACGTTGAAAAAATATATCGTGCCGCGCATCTCATCGGCCCACAACCACCACAACAATTGCGATGTGCTCTATCAATTTCTCGGAGACCTTCAGTCACAGCACAACGGACTCACTAACGTTTTTACATGGGGAAGTCTGGAAAACCTTTTCTCCCACCTGCCACGCCTTACCTACAAGAAGATAGTACTTTCTCCTGAGAAATGGAAAATAAAGATTGACTGCTTCAAAAGAAAAAGCAGTCCAGACATTGATGGATTGCGAAAAATGCTGAATGACAACGGTTGCCCATCTACCTTACTATTTCGGGAGGGTGACAACTGCCTATGGATTGATACATCCAACAATACCTCACTATCGGCTCTACTTGATGCCACACGCCAACGACGATATGTTTGGGTCGAGGAGTTTATCAAACCATCGGACAAAATCGGCATCAACGAGTGCATACTACCGTTCATAAAAACCATTTGACAAAACTACATGAAACAGAAATTCATACCTGGAGACGAATGGCTCTATGTCAAGATATATCTGGCCGCCACACGTGCTGATTCACTGATTGCGTCATTGCTTCCACCGATTACAAGATTAGAGAAAGAGAGGATAATCGACAAATGGTTTTTCATTCGATACATTGATTCTCAATTCCATATACGCCTTCGTTTACATATTCCAAATCCCGACCGCGACCTTGGACAGGTCATTAAAGTAATTAAAGGTATCGTCAGCAAATACCCTGCGGCTTCGGGCATTGATAAAATTGTATATGATACGTATGTGCGGGAACTAGACCGTTATGGTACTTATAATATCGAAAATTGCGAGAGCTTCTTCCATCTCGATTCGCGAAATACATGTCGGCTTTTAAAAGGAAAATATAATGAAGATACTTTATGGCAACGAGCGCTTACATTCATTGATGCCATTCTTAACATGTACAAATCTTATTCGGAGGAAAAATTAAAGTTTACGTCACAAGCTGCCCGCAACAACCTGCGCTATGCTGGCATAACCGATGATAATGCAAAGTTCTTCAACGTAAAATATAGGGAATATCGCAGTAAAATCAATAATTGGCTTTCACCCGATAATATCAATGTCCAATCTGCATTTGGCAAGGATATACAGAAGGTCTACACAGACATTCTTAATACATATCCCGACTGTACATCCTCCCTTATTCACATGCATTGTAACCGACTATTCAGTTCCGACCAACGACTATGCGAAGCTACCGCTTACTACTTTCTGTCTAAACATTACAGTAGCATCATCGCTCGTAGCTCAAAACATAATGGATGCGATATATGTTAATAACTATAATTTAGATAATATGACAGTCGGCCCAAGTATTGGGCCGACTGTCATATTATAGTCTTGTTTAATACACGACTGCTAATTCTCACAACCGTTTGAAGTCTCTGGTGTAACACAAGTATCAGTTTCTAGCGGGCAACCTGATGCGCTTAATAAACAGGCAGCGGTAGCTACTGGCGGTTCTTCACAGACTGGCGGTTGAGTTTCAAGACATGGACTGTCAGGAGTTGTTTCAAGACATGCACCTGTATTACATTCTTTATTAAATGTAACACATTCATTTCCATTCTTAGTGAATGCTATACAACGGTCCGTGTTATTACAAACTGGTCCACTCTCATTACATGCATTTCCAGTCACACATCCATTACCTGTTATTGGGCAATCCATAGTACTGGGACATGCGAATGTAGCAAAACAGTTAGCTTGATCGGTCGGTCTAACCACTATTGATTTAGTGTCCTGTCCTACCTCTCCAGTATCACCGGAGACAGAAGCGCCCATAGGCTTAGGAGAAAGGTTGAGATCACTACTCTTTATCTTCTTTTTCATATAGTATAAAATTATAAGAATTAGCGTATAATTAGGTAACACTCTTATCTGCATAATGTTTTATCCCTATTAATATTATTCATATAATTATACAATTCCAATCATATCTATTAACATATATACATTATACTAGCACATATAAGTTAAAATTGATTAATTAAGACTGCATTCAACCAAAATATTATTACTTTGTAAAAAAATAATCATTATTGCGATTGTATTAGTTATGAAAAAAGTATTTCTTGCTTTATTTGCGAGCGTTTTCGTTCTCACTGATGTCGGGGCGGCGACGCGCATCCAGTGCCGCATCGACACGGCCCGCAAGGTAGTGGTGATTCCGGCGGTAGAGGGTGGCGCCGACGTGGCCGTCGCGGTCATCGATCGCAGCATAGGAGTGCCCGACACCACAGTCACCATAGCTTCGCAGCTGCTGATGCAGAGCGACCTGCACGGACACGTAGAGGATGCCGCATGGTATCTGCGCGCACCGCGCCGTGAGGCTGACCCCGCAGCCGACGCCCTGATGCTGACTCAGGGATGGACACGCTACGACATGCCGGCGGCAATTCGCGGCGAAATCAACGACTCACTCCCCTACCCGCTGGAAATCGGAGCGCAGCTCGACGGAGTAATCCGCTCGAAATGGCGCGGAAAGCCACTCGCCGGGGTCACCGCCAACGTCCTTGCTCCGCGCATGGCCGACGGCGCTTCCGCCACAACCGACTCACTTGGCCGCTTCTCGATAAAAGGGCTCGAATGGCCCGACTCCACTGCACTCGTAATCAGCGCCATGAACGTAAATGGCAAACTCGAAGAGAACATCCACCCCGAATTCGATTCCTTTCCTGCCATCACGTCACTCCCCGAGGATGAATCATTTATCTCCATCATCCCAACTCCGGCATCCGAAGATGATGACTGGGAGGGCTACGTGGCGCGCCTCAACTCCTCGCCCCAGGGCATGCAGATATCCCTGAAGGAGGTAGTCGTGCGCGGCACGAGGCGGCGGCAAGAAAGCAACCCGATCGACATACTTGCCTCCGCCTGTATCCATCCCGATGACAATCCCGATATCCGCAGCTACGAGCAGGCGCTGGCCAATGTCCCCGGTGTAAACGTGGTCAACGACCAATTGTATTTCCAACAGGTGCCGGTGGCTGTATGGGTTGACGGACGTTATATCGGCTCATCGCCGGCGGAGTTGAAGCGTCTGCGATACAAGAACCTATCGGTATATCCCGAACAGCATTCAAAGATAATGCAGCTGTCAGGGAAACCCAATCAAAATGCACAACCTCTCGGTTCAGAACCTTCTCCCTACTCAATTCCCTCCGAATCCACTATTGGCGTCTCCCTTCCCGGCGCTGCGAGTACTATTTCTGATGTTCCCAACTCTATCGACACCGGCTTATTCAGCGACAAACTGAAACTTTCCGATCTGGAAAACATCTACCCGTTCATCGACAACGAGACGGTGTCATTCATCCCGCCGCATCTGTCGATGTTGTTTTACCGTAGCGCCCTCAACAACATCTCCATCCTTGACGAGAGGAACGGAGGCGTACTGAACATCACCACCAAGAATCCCGGTAAAATAAAGGCTAAGCTCTCGCCCGAATTCCGTGCGGTGATGCCACTCGGCTATCAGAAGCGTAAACAATATTACATGCCGGCATATACTCCTGAGGGTACCCTCGAAGAACAGAACGGCGCTACTGTCGCATGGATTCCCGTGGCCGATCTGTCAGGCGAGCTTGTTCTGCCGATTCCATCGGGAAAGGGAGCCTCCGACATCGCAGTGACAATCGAAGGTATTTCGCCCGAAGGCAAGACTGTAGATTACAGAAAATAACATGTAGCCCAATCACCGGAAAAAACAAAACCATCCACCCAATAACCACACTTCGTATGAAAAAGATAATCACCTCTATAATGACTGCAATCGTGGCGGCGGGAGCCTCTGCCGCCCTACACCCCGACAGCATCTCGGCAAGAATGGAGCGCCAGTTGCTCGAATATCCGCAGGAGGCGATACACATCACCACCGACCAGGGTGTGTATCTGGCCGGCGACACCATATGGATGCGCCCGTTTGTGGTCGATGCCGCCACTCACCGCCAGGCCGACGCAAGCCGCTACGTATATGTAGAGTTCTCCACCCCGACAGGCGAACTGGTGAAGCGCGTGAAACTGCTCAAACACGAAGGCCGATTTACCGGCTACATCCCCCTGCCGTTAGAACTGCCAGAGGGGACATACACCCTGAGCGCCTACACCACATTCATGCGCAATATCGGACAGGAGTACTTCTTCCGGAAGGGAGTGAAAGTGCTCAGCCCCTACGCGCTGAGAGAGGGTTTCGATATCAAGAGCCTGGTCAACAACCGCATGACCGTAGAGCGCAAAAGCACCGTCAACCCAATGAAGATAAAGGTCGGCGAAGAAGAACGCATCATCAAGAAAAGTGAGCCTACAGTCGAATTTCAGCTCTCAAAAAATGAGCGCAAGGCGGGCACCATACTTGTAAGCAACGGCAACTACGCCCGCTATATCAAGCTCCCCTCAGCCGACACGACAATCTCTGTCACACTACATCCCGAGGGCGGATACCTCATCCCCGGCATACCATGCAAGGTAGGTGTGAAAGCCATCGGCACCGACGGCCTCGGACGCGACATCGCCGGCGAGGTAGTCGACAGCCACGGCAAATCGATATGCGGGTTCAACACACTCCATGCCGGAATGGGGACATTTACCATCACCCCCGAAACAGGCGAAAAATACACTCTGAAAGTCGGCACCGACAGCTACGCGCTGCCTGAGGCCGACAGCCGCGCGGCTGTAATCCATGTGGCCGGTAGCGAAAACACCCATTCCGCAATCACGGCAAGCGCCGTGGGCAATGTTCCTGCCGGGGCTATGCTCGTGGTGCATACACGCGGCATTCTCAAAGGCGTATCGCCTATCGCCGTCGGCACCCCGGTGCGAATACCGCGCGAACGCCTCGGCGAAGGGATAAGCCAGTTGCTGCTGATTGACGCCGACGGCAACCCTCTGAGCGAGCGCCTCGTATGGACCGCTCCCGAGGAATAGACAAAATATGATTGAGTACCCCCGCGGCCCGTGTTTTCCGACAGTTGGAAAACACGGGCCGCGTGTCATATCGGCATACCCCGACCGCCACGGAGAGTGCGTTTAAAAGTTGTTAAATACAGTAGAGGAATGCTAACCAATTGAGGCAATGAAAGGTTATAGTATCAATACGCCACAGGCCATCCGGGCCTTTTCCGTGACCATGCTCCCCGCAATGCCTGAGCGTAAACCTTACTTTGAGCTTGTTTAATAACTTCTCTACCACATGTATCTGTTATTTTGCAAACCGGCCGGATATCTGCGCCACATCCTCCTTGCCGCATTCCTTTCACTCTATGCCGCGGCGGCCTATGCCGGAGGAAACAATACCGGAGAGGCGGCACTTACCGACTCCGTGCCGGCACACTGGACCTACGACGAGCACTTCAACCAGTCGATACCTACCGACGACAACTGGTGGCATCAGCTCGGCGACCCTCTGCTCGATTCGCTGATAGCCCGCGGCATCGAAAACAACCCCAACGTGGTAATCGCCGGCAAGCGCATAGTCATGGCCAAGGAGGCTCTCAACGCCGCACGGGCCGGATATTATCCGTCGCTCGGCCTACAGGGTGGCTGGACGAAAGCCCGCTCGTCGGGCGCTCTGGGCAACGTGTCCATGCCTGCCACCACAACCGACTATTTCTCGCTCGGACTCAACATGAGCTGGGAAATCGATGTGTTCGGCAAAATCTCGGCCAAGGCATCGCAACAGAAAGCGCTCTACAACGCCACCCGTGCCGAATATGCGGCCACTATGGTGACACTCTGTGCCAACATAGCCAAAGCCTACGTGAATCTGCGTGTCTGGCAGGCCGAGTGGCAGGTGGCCGTGGAGCATATCGCATCGCAGGAGAAGATAGTCAAGATAACCGAGGCACGCCATGAAGCCGGGCTCGCATCGATGCTCGATGTGACACAGGCCCGAATCGTGTACTATTCCACACAGGCGTCAATGCCCACTCTGCGCTCCTCGATACGCACCACCATCAACTCCATAGCCCTGCTGCTCGGAGTATATCCGCGCGACATCAACGACCTGCTTGAGCCTACGCGTCCCCTACCCGACCACCTCCAGATTGTGCCGGTAGGCGTACCCGCCGAGCTGCTGCGCCGGCGTCCCGACATCGTGGAGGCGGAGTATGAGCTGGCATCGTATGCCGCAGCACTCGGCATAGCCAAACGCGACTTCCTGCCGACACTCTCGCTCAACGGGTCGATAGGCACTGGCGCCCACAGCGCCGGCGACCTCTTCTCGCGCAACAGCCTCACCTACTCGATAGAGCCGACCCTCACATGGACTATTTTCGACGGCATGTCGAGACGTGCGAATATGGCGAGCGCACGCCAACAGATGGAAATCGGCATCGAGAGCTACAACAACACCGTAATGACGGCAGTGGAGGAAGTCGACAACGCCATCACCACATATGCCGGCACTCTGCGCAACCTCGATATACTCGATGACGTGGTGACGCAGAGCCGCAAATCGCTCGACCTGTCGCTCGACCTGTACAAGCGCGGTCTGTCGCCGTTCAACAATGTCGTGACGGCACAGATGAACCTTCTCGAATATCAGAACTCGGTAGTGACAGCAAGCGGAAATGCCCTTACTGCCCTCATCACACTCTATGAGGCCCTCGGAGGCGGATGGGATGCCGCCGACATGTAAAACGTCCAAATTCCTAAACGATTATGAAAAAGACATACCATATTACAGCCCTGCTGACATGCGCGGCACTGACCATACTCCCCTCATGCCACAATGATAAAAGATCCGACCACTCCGACGGGGTACTCGCCGTAGATGTCGCACGTCCAGTCACCGACTCGGTGATGCTATACCGCACCTATCCCGGAACCGCCGGCGCCAGAGCCTCGGCCGATATCGTGGCACGCGTAAACGGCACGCTGCTGACCCGCGACTACACAAGCGGCTCACTTGTCGACAAAGGGACAGTGCTCTTCACAATCGAGCCCACCCAGTACAACGACGCCGTGAAGCAGAGCCGCGCATCGCTTGAAACCGCCCGAAGCGAATACACCTACGCCTCCAACCAGGCTGCGGCTATGAAAAAAGCCCTCGAAAGCGACGCCGTCAGCAAACTCGACGTAATCCAGGCCGAAAGCAATATGGAACAGTCGGCGGCAGCAATAAAGGAGGCGGAGGCACAGCTCAATCTGGCACTCACCAACCTTGGCTACTGCACGATACGAGCACCTTTCAAAGGGCACATCACCTCGTCGACCGTCGACCCCGGCGCCTACATATCCGGAGGCGGATCGCCATTCACTCTCGCCACGATATACGATGACGCCGAGGTAGTGGTGACATTCTCAATCTCCGAACCGCAGTACCAGCAGATGCTGGGAATAAGAGGCACCCCGCAGGAAGAGATATTCCGAAAAGTGCCCCTGTCGTTTGACAATGAACTCGCACACAAATACACAGGCGACCTCTACTACACCTCGCCGATTATTGACAAAAGCACCGGTACAATCACCCTGAAATGTATCGTCGACAACCCCTACGGCGAACTTCGAGACGGAATGTATGTGACAGTCCACATGCCATTCGGCGCCTCGTCCCATGCCCTGCTGGTCAAAGACAGTTCGATAGGCACCGACCAGCTCGGCAAATACCTGTATGTGGTCAACGACAGCAACCGCATAGTCTACACCCCCATAGAGACAGGCGACATATACCGCGACTCACTGCGCATAGTCACCAAAGGAATTGGCCCCGAGAGCCGTTATGTCACCTCAGCCATGCTCAAGGTACGCGACGGCATGGAGGTAAAACCGGTCGAGGCAAAATAGCATATCCGACACTCTCATGCCCTAAAACAATAAGAGCTTGTTTAATAATAAATGTTGCCGCCAGGGTCGTATAGCTTGAGTCG